>Ga0209796_10000031_pt1 | contig 224567 bp, 212 predicted proteins | sample AgamicOrSfrz_FD_187167 | JGI IMG/M metagenome (GOLD analysis project Ga0209796, IMG submission 187167) | Agave microbial communities from Guanajuato, Mexico - Or.Sf.rz (SPAdes) (version 2) | ecosystem: Host-associated > Plants > Phyllosphere > Phylloplane/Leaf | place: Guanajuato, Mexico...
CGAGTTGAGCCGACCGCAGGCAGCCGGTCGGGAGGTGAGCGCAGTGCGAAGCACCGGTTTCATTGCGGGGCCGCGGGGATTGACAAGGGGGGCCCGGCGGCCCCCCTTGTCACGTTCACGGGTTGTGTAATGCCATGTTCTGCTGAACCTGAGGTGAACGGAACAATCCGCCGGGCTTAACTGACTGGCATTAAGGTAATCCGCCGGGCTTAACTGACTGGCATCAGGGTAATCTGCCCGGCGTTTTAACGCTTACTGCGCCTCTTTCTTCTTACCCAACGACGGCGTTTCGTCGAAGAAGTTCCAGGGTTTGAGCAGGGTATGCACCCACTCGGTCGGCATGATTGGCCACTCCTCCGCACGGGCCACGTGCGTAGTCCCCGTGGTCATCCACACGACGTCATCCTGGTTATCCAGCGATTCATTATCCTTGCTGAACTGGCCCAGCCCTTTATCCTGAGCAGAACGGTTCGGGAATTTGCCTTCCGGGTACATCTCGTTTGGATGGTAGCGGGTCACCCACAGCTGTTTATCCATAAAGCTCAGGCGATGATAGATCCACTCGTCCGGGGCAAATTTGGCGCCGGTCGCCACCGGGTGCGTACCGCCTGCATAAGGGATGATCTGGTAGGAGACCGGATTGCCCATGCGGTTCTCTTTGCTGGTGTTGCTCAGCAGACGAATGGTGCCCGGGTCAAATTTCTGCGCGGCCTGCTGCTCAGAATCAATGTTGTACTGGTTGATCTGCAGGGTACTGGTCCGCGGGCCGCCTGCGGTATTCGGCTTCACTTCCGGGTCCATCGCCACCAGACTGTTGTTGGTGCCATCCACGTCCAGATCCAGACGGAAGTTATAGATATGCTGGTGGGTGGTGCCGACGATGTTGTGGTCGATCAGCGTGCCGTATTTTGTATCGTCTTTCGCGCTCGGGTCGTGCATGGTTTTCGCCATCACACCTTTCACCGCTTCGATACCGGTCGCCCCGGCATCAATGCCGATGGTGCCGTTTTCGTGGAACACCCAGTCGAAGATGTAGTCGTAGTTCCCTACGGTACTGATCCAGCGCACCACCAGCTCCCGACGCTCGGTGCTGACGTTCGGCTGATTCATCTCCTGGTGTTTATACTCCGGCCCGGCGTAGCGTTCGAAGATTGCGATGGCTCGCGGGATCTCCATAGGCGCACCGGTGTAGTCCGGGATGGTCTGATTCAGCAGCACGGCGTTGGATGGCACATCTTTGCCGCGCACCAGCGGGGAGGTAAGGGTGCCCATGCCGTAGTCGCCAGAGTCAAGATAGGCCTTGAAGTACCAGCCCACGTCCGGGTCGCCGTAAGGAACGATCATTCCCCCCAGGGATCCTTCGTACATCACCTGACGTTTTTTACCGTTATCGTTGAAGGTGACGGTGGAGATAACAGGCCCGACGCGTGAGTCGAGGCTCAGGTGGAAGTCCCAGTTCTGCCAGTGGATCATATTGCCGGTGATGGTGTAGTTCTTGCCCTCCGGCTCCGTAATATCCAGTGGCTTATGGGCGACCGGTTCGCGGTCGCGGCCATCATAAGGACGCGATTGCATCGGCACCGGAACGATCGCACCTTCTTCGATTTTGACGATCTTTTTCTCGATCAGGTCAACCACCGCCACCAGGTTTTCAATCGGGTGCGCCCAGTAGTTACCGTCCCCGGTATCCAGATAGCTCACCACTTTCAGCAGGCGATCTTCCTGTTTCAGGCCATCTTTGCCGTCAAAGTAGCCGACCGTCAGCGGGGTGGTCATCACTTTGCTCGGGTCATTGATACCGCGTTTTTTCAACGCGTCGGCATACTCCTGGCTGCCGGTGACGATCTTCTGCACCGCCATAAAGTCATCCAGCAGCACCATGCCGTGGGCATCTTTGATCGGCTCCCAGTGCAGGATCTTCTTATCCTGCAAATCCACCAGCGCTTCGATAACAAATTTACCGTCCAGCATGGTGATATTCGCCTGACGCGGCGCATCCACCGCCGTGCCATTCAGCACAAAATCCCACACTTTGGCTTTTTGCGGCTCGGCCAGCGCAATCTGGGTAAAGCGGGTGTTAGGTTTGAAGTCCGGCGAGGCTTTCACAATCTCGACGGCCTGTTTAATTTCATCTGCGGATAGCGCATTCAGGGGATGCGGCGTCTTTTCCACCTGGAAGGTCTGGTCGAGGCCGGACTGGAACACATCGTTAACAAAGGTATCGGAGATCCAGGCCTTGTTATCTTTTATCACTACCGGCACTTGCAGGGTCAGCGGTTTGCCGTTGACGATGGCAGTGGTCGCGCCCGGCTTCACTTTGATGAAGGCCCCATCTTTGCTGATGGTGTAGATCTGGGCGTAGTCGTCCCATTTCACATCAGCACCAAACTCGGTCAGGGTTTTATCCAGCTCGACCATATGCGCTGCGCTTCCGTGCGCCAGCGCCTGGCCTGAAAAGAGACAAGCAACGGCCAACGCCAGCACCGTTTTACGTGGTGAAAAGAGTAAGGAGCTTCCCATGATTAACCTCTGTTGTATGTGTTGTTATCCACTCGGGACCGCTGTTCTGCGCGCGGTTTATTCATTGCCAACATAGCAACAACGCTGTGCGTACCGTTTGCCTGCATTTGCCAGATGTTTTGTCAGATGTGCCAGAAGCCGGGTAACGTGCGCGACGTTACCCGGAGGGAGAGGGATCAGGCGTCAAAATCCCCGTGTTGACGTGAGACGAGGGTCAGGATGGAGTAGAGGACCACCGGCTGCTGATGCTGGTTGAAGATCTCCACCGCCCATTCAACCACACCGGTCGGTTTCTCTTCCGCCGTGCGCTGTTTCTTCAGCGTCTTGCGCTTACAGGTCAAACGCACCTGGATGGTATCGCCCGGTTTGACCGGCTCGATAAAGCGCAGGTTTTCCATGCCGTAGTTGGCAATCACCGGCCCAACGCCCGCATCGACGAACAGCCCGGCCGCAGCGGAAATCAGGAAGTAACCGTGCACCACGCGCTCGCCAAAAATCGACTCCGCTGCGCCAATCTTGTCCATGTGGGCGTAGAAATGGTCCCCGCTCAGACAGGCAAAGTTAACGATATCGGTCTCGGTCAGGGTGCGGCGCGGCGTCAACAGGCTATCGCCCGGCTGTAACTCTTCAAAGTATTTGCGGAACGGATGGACGCGGTCCTCCTGTACCTGAGCGCCACGTACCCACTGCTGGCTGATGGCGGCCAGCATGCTCGGGCTGCCCTGGATCGCGGTGCGTTGCAGATAGTGTTTCACCGCCCGCAGGCCGCCCAGCTCTTCGCCGCCCCCTGCGCGTCCCGGGCCACCGTGGACCAGTTGCGGCAGTGGGGAGCCGTGACCGGTAGACTCTTTGGCAGACTCTTCGTTAAGGATCTGAATACGGCCATGCGCGCGTGCGGCCCCGGCGATAAACTGACGCGCCAGGCGCAGATCGGCCGTCACCAGCGTCCCGGCGAGGCTACCTTCCCCGGCACGGGCGAGGGCCATCGCATGATCGCGGCTCTGATACGGCATCAGGGTGGCGACCGGGCCAAAGGCTTCGGTGGCATGCACGGCCGGGGTTTCATCCGGCTGCGGGCAGAACAGCAGCGTCGGCGGGAAGAACGCCCCGGCGGCATTCAGGTCAGCTTTACCGCCGAGACGGATCTGACAACCCGCCGTGACTAAAGCATCCACTTTCTCCTGCACGTCAGCACGCTGTTCAGCATTGACCAGCGACCCCATTTTGATGCCTTCCTGAGCCGGATCGCCATATGCCACTTTTTCCAGGCGGGCGATGAGCGCCTGGCTGACAGCCTCCACCTGCGCCTGCGGCACAATAATCCGGCGGATAGCGGTACATTTCTGTCCGGCTTTGGCCGTCATCTCACGCACCACTTCGCGGATAAACAGGGCAAATTCTGGCTGCTCTGGCGTCACGTCATCACCCAGCACGCAGCAGTTCAGGGAGTCGGCTTCCATGGTAAAGGGAATCGATTTTGCCACGATGTTCGGGTGGACGCGCAGCATCTGGCCGGTAACGGCGGAGCCGGTGAAGGTCACCACGTCCTGATGATCCAGTTGGTCGAGCAGATCGCCCGCGCCACCGCAGATGAGGCTGATCGCACCCTCAGGCACCAGGCCGCTGTCGACAATCGCTTTGACCATGGCCTGGGTCACCTGGGCGGTGGCCGTCGCCGGTTTAATGATCGCGGGCATCCCGGCAAGCCAGGTGGGCGCCAGTTTTTCCAGCATCCCCCAGCAGGGGAAGTTGAAAGCGTTGATGTGCACGGCCACGCCGGATTTAGAGGTCAGGACGTGACGCGCGGCAAAGCCGCCTTCTTTTGACAGCGGGATCAGTTCATCTTCCGGCCACAGGGTGTCGTCCGGCAGTTCGCGGCTGCCGAGGCTGGCGAAGGTGAACAGCGTGCCGATCCCCCCTTCGATATCGACCCAGCTGTCGGCGCGGGTCGCCCCCGTTTGCGCGGACAGGGCATAAAACACCTCTTTCTGGCTCAACAGATGTTTTGCCACCGCCTTCAACATGGCGGCACGTTCGATAAAGGTCATGGCATGAAGCGATTCGCCGCCTTTCTCAATGGCGTAACGACGCGCGGCGGCCATATCCAGCCCTTCGCTGGTGACCTGCCAGAGGGCTTCGCCGCTGATGGCATGCTGAATCGTGCGCTCACGGCCCCGGCCAGACTGCCAGGTGCCGGACAAAAAGCTGGCTAACTGCTGCATTTTTCTCTCCAGGTGGTTCGTGATATTGCTATAGATAGTTTGATTATGAATCATAAAATGCAAGTGATGTTTTAATGATTTGTTAACATTGTGATCTTGTCTGACTATTCCTGCCCCGTGCTTCCCGCTATCTACAGGGGGTTAGCAAAAGGCTTGCGAGCCACATCACAAAGTAAACAAACACTCCTTGGGGTTATATTTAACCTTTGTGTAACTTTTAAGAAACGAAGTGATTCATTATTGAATGATATTTGCTTTTTAAACGAATCATAAGGGTAATGACGTGACCGAAGAACAACGCTTTGAACAGCGAATCGCGCAAGAGACGGCCATCGAGCCGCAGGACTGGATGCCTGACGCGTATCGCAAGACGCTGATCCGCCAGATTGGTCAGCATGCCCACTCTGAAATTGTCGGCATGCTGCCGGAAGGAAACTGGATCACGCGCGCCCCGACGCTGCGCCGCAAGGCCATTCTGCTGGCGAAAGTGCAGGATGAAGCCGGGCACGGTCTCTACCTCTACAGCGCAGCGGAAACGCTGGGCTGTGCCCGGGAAGACATCTACCAGAAGATGCTCGACGGCAAGATGAAATACTCCTCCATCTTCAACTACCCGACCCTGAGCTGGGCCGATATCGGCGTAATTGGCTGGCTGGTGGACGGCGCGGCCATCGTTAACCAGGTGGCGCTGTGCCGTACCTCCTACGGCCCTTATGCCCGGGCAATGGTGAAAATCTGTAAAGAAGAGAGCTTCCACCAGCGTCAGGGCTTTGAAGCCTGCATGGCCCTGGCGCAGGGCAGTGAAGCCCAGCGTCAGATGTTGCAGGACGCCATCAACCGCTTCTGGTGGCCAGCACTGATGATGTTTGGTCCAAACGACGACAACTCGCCGAACAGCGCCCGCAGCCTGGCCTGGAAAATCAAACGTTTTGGCAATGACGAACTGCGTCAGCGCTTTGTGGACAACACCGTACCGCAGGTAGAGATGCTGGGGATGACCGTCCCGGATGCCGATTTGCACTTTGATGCCGAAAGCGGTCACTACCGTTTTGGCGAGATCGACTGGCAGGAGTTTGAGGACGTGATCAACGGACGCGGTGTCTGCAATCACGAACGCCTGGCCGCCAAGAATAAAGCCTGGGAAGAGGGGACGTGGGTGCGCGAAGCCGCCCTGGCGCACGCAGAAAAACAACACGCCCGCAAAGTCGCGTAAGGGGAATCAAGATGAGCAAAACCTACTGGCCGTTATATGAAGTGTTCGTCCGCAGCAAACAGGGTTTATCCCACCGTCACGTGGGCAGCCTGCACGCCGCCGACGATCGCATGGCGCTGGAAAACGCGCGGGATGCTTACACCCGCCGCAGTGAAGGCTGCTCCATCTGGGTAGTGAAGGCGAGCGAAATCGTGGCCTCGCAGCCGGAAGAGCGCGGTGAGTTTTTCGACCCGGCGGAAAGCAAGGTTTACCGCCATCCCACTTTCTACACCATCCCTGATGGCATCGAGCACATGTGAGGTCCGGGATGAAAACGTTAACGCATTATGTTCTGCGCCTGGGTGATAACGGCCTGGTGCTCTCCCAGCGTCTGGGGGCCTGGTGTGGCCACGCCCCGGAGCTGGAGATCGACCTGGCGCTGGCTAACATCGGCCTCGACCTGCTGGGCCAGGCGCGCAACTTCTTAACCTATGCCGCCGAACTGGAAGGCGAGGGCGACGAAGATACGCTGGCCTTCCAGCGTGATGAACGTCAGTTCAGCAACCTGCTGCTGGTGGAGCAGCCGAACGGCAACTTCGCCGACACCATTGCCCGTCAGTACTTTATCGACGCCTGGCATGTGGCGCTGTTTACCCGTCTGACCCAGAGCCAGGATCGGCAGCTGGCTGCCATCGCCGCCAAATCCATTAAAGAAGCACGCTATCACCTGCGCTTTAGCCGCGGCTGGCTGGAACGCCTGGGTAACGGCACCGCGCTCTCCACGCAAAAAATGCAGCAGGCGGTTAACGACCTGTGGCGCTTCACTGCCGAGCTGTTCGAAGCCGATGAGATCGACCTGGCGCTGGTGGCCGAGGGTATCGCTGTGGATCCACGCAGCCTGCGTGCCGAGTGGGAAGCCGAAGTCTTTGCCGGGCTGAGCGAGGCAACGCTGAGCGTGCCGGACGAGTCGGCCTACCGCAGCGGCGGTCGTAAAGGGCTGCACACCGAACATCTGGGGCCGATGCTGGCAGAGATGCAGTATCTGCAGCGCGTCTACCCCGGCCAGCAGTGGTAACGCAGGAGATCGCCATGCAACGTTTTGCTGACCTCGCCCCCGCCGCCGTCCCGCAGATCTGGTCCCTGTTGAGCCAGATCCCGGACCCGGAGATCCCGGTGTTGACCATTACCGATTTAGGGATGGTGCGCAGCGTGACCCCGCAGGGTGAAGGCTGGGCGATCGGCTTCACGCCGACCTATTCCGGCTGCCCGGCCACCGACCATCTGATGGGGGCGATCCGCGACACGCTGACGGCGCATGGCTATGCACCGGTTCACATTGCCATTCAGCTGGATCCGGCCTGGACCACCGACTGGATGACGCCGGACGCCCGTGAGCGTCTGCGCCAGTACGGCATCAGCCCACCAGCCGGACACAGTTGCCATGCGCATCTGCCTGCCGGGGTGACCTGTCCACGCTGTGCCAGCACCCACACCACTTTGATCAGTGAATTTGGTTCCACGGCCTGTAAAGCGCTTTATCGCTGCGACAGCTGCCGCGAACCCTTCGATTATTTCAAATGTATTTGAGGTCGCCATGACAACGTTTCATTCCTTAACGGTGGCAAAAGTAGAACCCGAAACCCGCGATGCGGTGACCATCACCTTCGCGGTTCCACAGACGTTGCAGGAGGCGTATCGCTTCCGTCCGGGCCAGCATCTGACGCTGAAAGCCCATCTGGCAGGCGAAGAACTGCGCCGCTGCTACTCCATCTGCCGCAGCGTGCAGCCAGGCGAGATCAGCGTGGCGGTTAAGGCCATCGACGGCGGGCGCTTCTCGCGCTATGCCCGGGATGAGATCAAACAGGGAATGGCGCTGGATGTGATGGTACCGCAGGGCCATTTTGGCTATCAGCCGCTGGCCGAGCGGGAGGGCTGCTATCTGGCGATTGCCGCCGGTTCCGGCATTACCCCGATGCTGGCCATCATCTCCAGCACCCTGAAAACCGAACCGCACAGCCAGTTCACCCTGATTTACGGCAACCGCAGCAGCCAGAGCATGATGTTCCGCCAGGCGCTGGCCGATCTCAAGGATAGCTATCCGACCCGCCTGCAGGTGGTCAACATCTTTAGTCAGGAGACGCTGGACAGCGAGCTGCTGCACGGGCGTATCGACGGCGAAAAACTGCAGGCGCTGGCAAAACACCTCATCGACTTTAGCCAGTTTGACGAAGCCTTTATCTGCGGCCCGGCGGCGATGATGGATGAAGCCGAACTGACGCTGAAAGCGCTGGGGATGCCGGAAAAATCGCTGCACCTTGAACGTTTTAACACCCCAGGCACCACGGTGAAACGTGCCCACGCCGTCCAGGCCGAGGGGCAGAAAGTGACGGTGCGCCAGGACGGACGCGACCGCCAAATCACCCTCACCGCCGATGACGAAAGCATTCTCGACGCAGCGCTGCGTCAGGGTGCCGATCTGCCTTACGCCTGTAAAGGCGGAGTCTGCGCTACCTGCAAATGCAAAGTGGTGCGCGGCAAAGTGGACATGGCTACCAACTACAGCCTGGAACCGGATGAACTGGCGGCAGGTTACGTCCTGAGCTGCCAGGCGCTGCCGCTGACCCACGACGTGGTGGTGGACTTTGATGCGAAGGGGATGGCATGAGCGAGCTGATTGTCACCCGCCACGGCCGGGTGCTGCACCTGACCCTGAATCGCCCGGCGGCCCGTAATGCGCTGAATAACGCCCTGTTGAGCGAGCTGGCCGCCACCCTGGAAGCCGCTGCCTCTGACAGCGAGATTTCAGTGTGCGTGATTGCCGGTAACGAACGTTTCTTTGCCGCCGGGGCCGATCTCAATGAGATGGCCGAAAAAGATCTGGCCGCCACCCTCAACGACATTCGCCCCCAGCTGTGGGCGCGGATCAATGCCTTTAACAAACCGCTGATAGCCGCGGTTAATGGTTACGCGCTGGGTGCCGGGTGCGAGCTGGCGCTGCTGTGCGATCTGGTCATCGCCGGAGAAAACGCCCGCTTCGGTCTGCCGGAGATCACCTTAGGCATTATGCCGGGGGCAGGCGGCACGCAACGGCTGATCCGCAGCGTCGGGAAATCCCTTGCCAGCAAAATGGTGTTGACCGGCGAAAGCATCACCGCCCGTCAGGCACTGGCGGCAGGGCTGGTGAGCGACGTTCATCCCGAAGCCTTAACCCTGGAATATGCCCTGCAACAGGCGGCACTGATGGCACGCCATTCGCCGCTGGCTTTGCAGGCGGCGAAGCAGGCGTTGCGTCAGTCCCAGGAAGTGGCCCTGCAAGCCGGGCTGGCGCAGGAACGCCAGCTCTTTACGCTGCTGGCCGCCACCGACGACCGCCGGGAAGGGATCGACGCCTTCCTGCAAAAACGCACCCCCGACTTTAAAGGACGCTAACCATGGATTTCATTCTGAGTCATGTTGAGCAGGGCGTGATGACCCTCACCCTGAACCGCCCGGAGCGACTCAACAGCTTTAACGAGGAGATGCACCTGCAACTGGCCGAGTGCCTGAAGCAGGCCGAGCGCGATGACAGCGTGCGTTGCCTGCTGGTGACCGGAGCCGGACGCGGTTTTTGCGCCGGGCAGGATCTTAACGACCGTAACGTGGACCCGAACAGCCCTGCGCCCGATCTCGGGATGTCGGTGGAGAAATTTTACAACCCGCTGGTGCGCCGTCTGGCCAAACTGCCTAAGCCGGTAATCTGTGCGGTGAACGGCGTGGCAGCCGGAGCCGGTGCCACGCTGGCGCTGGGCTGCGACATCGTGATTGCCGCGCGTTCGGTTAACTTTGTGATGGCTTTCAGCAAGCTGGGGCTGGTGCCAGATTCCGGTGGCACCTGGTTGCTGCCGCGTCTCACGGGCCGCGCCCGGGCGATGGGGCTGGCTCTGCTTGGGGAGAAGATCAGCGCTGAGCAGGCCCATGCCTGGGGGATGATCTGGCAGGTGGTGGATGATGCCGAACTGACCGACACCGCACGTCAGCTGGCGGTGCATCTGGCCTCGCAGCCGACCTTTGGCTTAGGGCTGATCAAGCAGGCGATCAACGCCGCAGAAACCAACACCCTTGATGCGCAACTGGATCTGGAGCGCGACTATCAGCGCCTGGCCGGGCGCAGCGCCGACTACCGCGAAGGGGTCAGCGCTTTCCTTAACAAACGCGCGCCGCAGTTTACGGGGAAATAAGATGACGATTCATACCGTAGCGGTGATTGGCAGCGGCATCATGGGCGCTGGGATCGCCGAAGTGGCGGCCAGCCACGGGCATCCGGTGCTGGTGTATGACATCAATGCCGACGCCATCTCCCGCGCCATCGACGGGATCCGCACCCGTCTGGAATCCCGTGTGACGCGGGGCAAGTTGAGTGCCGAGGCGTGCGAGCAGACGCTCCAGCGCCTGGTCCCGGTGACCGACATTCAGGCGCTGGCGCGGGCCGATCTGGTCATCGAAGCCGCGTCTGAGCAGATGGCGGTCAAAAAAGCGTTGTTTGCCCAACTGGCAGAGATCTGCCCGGCCAAAACCCTGCTGACCAGCAACACCTCGTCAATTTCGATTACCGCGATTGCCGCGGACCTGAGCCACCCCGAACGCGTGGCCGGGCTGCACTTTTTTAACCCGGCACCGGTGATGAAGCTGGTGGAAGTGGTGAACGGGCTGGCGACCTCGGAAGAGGTGGTTGAGCAACTGAGCGCGCTGGCGGTGAAATGGGGTAAACAGCCGGTGCGCTGCCAGTCCACGCCGGGCTTTATCGTTAACCGCGTGGCGCGTCCGTACTACGCCGAGGCCTGGCGCGCGCTCGAAGAGCAGGTTGCCGCCCCGGAAACGATCGATGCCGCGCTGCGTGAAGGTGCGGGCTTCCCGATGGGGCCGCTGGAGCTGACCGACATGATCGGCCAGGACGTGAACTTCGCCGTCACCTGTTCAGTATTCAACGCCTTCTGGCAGGAGCGCCGCTTCCTGCCGTCACTGGTACAGCAGGAGCTGGTGCTGGCCGGGCGCTTCGGCAAAAAGAGCGGCCAGGGGGTCTACAACTGGCGCAGCGACAGGCCTGCGGCAAGCTGGCTGGAGACCGTCAGCGACGCGGACAGCGCCATAAGCGTGCAGAGAAGAAGTGACGGTGTCACCGAAATAGATGGCCTGCTGCTGATTGAGACCCAAGGCGAAACCGCCCAGGCACTGGCGAACCGTTACGGTCAGCCCGTGGTGGTGTGCGATCGTCAGGAAGGGGATGTCGCGGTGATCGCCGTTGCCGCCAGCAACCCGGCCTCTGCCAACCGCAAAGCGGTGTGGCATCTGCAGCAGCAGGGCAAGCGCGTGTTGCAGGTAGCCGATTATCCCGGCCTGCTGATCTGGCGCACGGTGGCGATGATCGTCAATGAAGCGCTCGACGCCCTGCAAAAAGGGGTCGCCAGCGAACAGGATATCGATACCGCCATGCGCCTCGGGGTGAACTATCCGCGCGGTCCGCTGGCCTGGGGAGAACAGCTTGGCTGGCAGCGTCTGCTACGCCTTCTGGAAAACCTGCAACGTCACTACGGTGAAGAGCGTTACCGTCCGTCGTCCCTGCTGCGCCAGCGCGCGCTTCTGGAGAGTAGCTATGAGTCATAACGCCTGGCGCAACGCCCGCGCCATGTATGAAAACGATGCCTGCGCCCAGGCCTATGGCATCGACATTATTGAGATGGATGAGGGCGTCGCAGTCCTGACCATGACCGTCACGCCCCAGATGCTTAACGGCCATAAGAGCTGCCACGGCGGCCAGCTCTTTACCCTCGCGGATACCGCCTTCGCCTACGCCTGCAACAGCCAGGGGCTGGCTGCGGTGGCCTCGGGCTGCACCATCGATTTTGTTCGCCCGGCCTTTGCCCAGGACAAACTCACCGCCACCGCGCAGGTGCGTCATCAGGGGAAACAGACCGGCGTGTACGACATCGAAATTGTTAACCAAGAGCACAAAACCGTTGCCCTGTTCCGTGGGAAATCCCACCGCATCGGCGGCACTATTACAGGAGAAGCATGATGCGTGACGCCTTTATTTGTGACGGGATCCGTACCCCCATTGGCCGTTATGCCGGGGCATTGTCTGGCGTGCGCGCAGACGATCTGGGCGCTATCCCCCTGCGCGAGCTACTGCTGCGTAATCCGGGTCTGGATGCGGAACGTATTGATGACGTGATTTTTGGCTGCGCGAACCAGGCGGGGGAAGACAACCGCAACGTGGCGCGGATGTCCCTCCTGCTGGCCGGGCTGCCACAGACCGTTTCCGGCACCACCCTGAACCGCCTCTGCGGTTCCGGTCTGGATGCGCTGGGCTTTGCCGCCCGCGCTATCCGCGCCGGTGATGGCGACCTGATGATTGCCGGTGGCGTGGAGTCCATGTCCCGCGCGCCTTTCGTGATGGGCAAAGCCACCAGCGCTTTCCAGCGCCAGAATGAAATTTTCGATACCACCATTGGCTGGCGTTTTGTGAACCCGCTCATGGCGCAGCAATTTGGTACTGACAGCATGCCGGAAACGGCAGAGAATGTAGCAGAATTGTTACGGATTTCCCGTGAAGACCAGGATGCCTTCGCGTTCCGCAGCCAGCAGCGTACCGCCCGGGCGCAGGCCAACGGCATCCTGGCCCAGGAGATCGTGCCGGTCATGGTTAAAGGCAAAAAAGGGGCCGTTACCGAAGTGGTGCATGACGAACACCTGCGCCCGGACACCACGCTGGAGATGCTGGCCGGGCTGAAAGCCCCGTTCCGCGCCAATGGTGTAGTGACCGCAGGCAATGCCTCTGGTGTAAACGACGGTGCCGCGGCGCTGATTATCGCCAGTGAAGAGATGGCGGCGGCGCAGGGGTTAACCCCACGTACCCGCATTGTGGCGATGGCGACCGCCGGTGTCGAGCCGCGTCTGATGGGACTTGGTCCCGTCCCGGCAACCCGCCGCGTGCTGGAGCGCGCTGGCCTGAGCATCACTGATATGGACGTTATCGAACTGAACGAAGCCTTTGCTTCGCAGGCGCTGGGCGTGCTGCGCGAGCTGGGGCTGCCGGACGATGCTCCGCATGTTAACCCCAACGGTGGCGCTATTGCCCTGGGCCACCCGCTGGGCATGAGCGGGGCGCGTCTGGCGCTGGCCGCCAGCAACGAGCTGCATCGTCGTAAAGGGCGTTATGCGCTCTGTACGATGTGCATTGGTGTCGGTCAGGGCATTGCCATGATCCTTGAGCGTGTCTGAACAATTATAAAAATGTGAGTACCCTACAATGACAATCACAATGACAACGAAGCTTGATTCGATCGAAACCGCGTCCCTGGATGAACTGCAGGCCCTGCAAACTCAGCGCATGAAGTGGACGCTAGAACACGCCTACAACAACGTGCCGATGTACAAGCGCAAGTTTGATGCTGCGGGCGTACACCCTGACGATTTCAAAGAGTTAGCGGATATCCGCAAGTTCCCGTGCACCACCAAACAGGATCTGCGCGACAACTATCCGTTTGATACCTTCGCGGTGCCGATGGAACAGGTGGTGCGTATTCACGCCTCCTCCGGCACCACCGGCAAACCGACCGTGGTCGGCTACACGCAAAACGACATTGATAACTGGGCCAACATTGTGGCGCGCTCCCTGCGTGCCGCCGGTGGCAGTGCGAAAGACAAAATTCACGTGGCCTACGGCTATGGCCTGTTTACTGGCGGGCTGGGCGCACACTACGGTGCCGAGCGTTTAGGCGCGACGGTGATCCCGATGTCCGGCGGCCAGACCGAGAAACAGGCCCAGCTGATCCGCGATTTCCAGCCGGACATGATCATGGTGACGCCATCCTACTGCCTTAACCTGATTGAAGAGCTTGAGCGCCAGATGGGTGGCGATGCCAGCCAATGCTCCCTGCGCGTTGGTGTTTTTGGGGCTGAACCCTGGACCCTGGCGATGCGCCGCGAAATCGAGAAGCGTCTCGGCATTACCGCCCTGGACATTTACGGCCTGTCCGAAGTGATGGGGCCGGGCGTGGCGATGGAGTGTATCGAAACCGCCGACGGGCCGACTATCTGGGAAGATCACTTCTACCCGGAGATCGTCAACCCGAACGACGGCACGCCGCTGGCGGATGGCGAGCAGGGCGAACTGCTCTTCACCACCCTGACCAAAGAGGCGCTGCCGGTGATCCGCTACCGCACCCGCGACCTGACGCGTCTGCTGCCGGGCACCGCCCGCACCATGCGCCGGATGGATCGCATCAGCGGTCGCAGCGACGACATGCTGATCATCCGCGGTGTGAACGTCTTCCCCTCCCAGCTGGAAGAGGAGATCGTCAAGTTTGAGCACCTGTCGCCGCACTACCAGCTGGAGGTGAATCGTCGGGGCCATCTTGATTCGCTTTCGGTCAAAGTGGAGCTGAAACAGAGCAGCTTAACCCTGACCCACGAACAGCGTTGTCATGTGTGCCATGAGCTGCGCCACCGCATCAAATCGATGGTAGGGATCTCCACCGACGTCACCATTGTGAACTGCGGCAGTATCCCGCGTTCCGAAGGCAAAGCCTGCCGCGTCTTCGACCTGCGTAAGGTCGCCGCCAACGGCTAACCCCGGTCTGCTGACCCTCTCCGTATTGGGGAGGGTCACGCGTCTGGTGCTATGCTATGATTCATCCGACAAAATAATCACAACAGAATGAATCACATGAGTAAACTCGACGCCTTTATTCAGCACGCGGTCAGCTCCGTTCCCGTCAGCGGCACGTCGTTGATCTCCTCCTTATACGGCGATGCGTTGTCCCATCGCGGCGGCGAAGTCTGGCTGGGTAGTCTGGCGGCACTGCTGGAAGGGATGGGCTTTGGCGAACGCTTTGTACGTACCGCGCTGTTCCGCCTGAACAAAGAGGGCTGGCTGGATGTGGTTCGCATCGGCAGACGCAGCTTTTATCGGCTGAGTGACAAAGGGTTGCGCTTAACCCGGCGGGCTGAGGCAAAAATTTATCGCGCGGAGCTGCCAGCCTGGGACGGAAAATGGTTGCTGTTGCTCTCCGAAGGAATGGATAAAGCCACGCTGGCGGATGTGAAAAAGCAGCTGATCTGGCAAGGCTTCGGTACGCTTGCCCCCAGCCTGATGGCCTCCCCGTCGCAACAGCTGGCGGATGTCCAGACCCTGCTGCACGAAGCGGGCGTGGCCGAGAACGTGATCTGCTTTGAGGCGCATTCGCCGCTGGCGCTCTCCCGCGCCGCGCTGCGCTCCCGGGTTGAAGAGTGCTGGCAGCTTAGCGAGCAGAACCTGATGTACGAAACCTTTATCGACTCGTTCCGACCGCTCCTTCCGCTACTGCGCGAGGCCACCCCGGCAGAGCTAACACCGGAACGCTGCTTTCAGATCCAGCTGCTGTTGATCCATTTTTATCGCCGGGTGGTGCTCAAGGATCCGCTCCTGCCGGAAGAGTTACTCCCGTCGCACTGGGCAGGCCAGACGGCCCGCCAGCTGTGCATCAACATTTATCAGCGTGTCGCGCCGGGTGCGCTGGCGTTTGTCAGTGAGAAAGGGGAGACCTCCGTCGGCGAACTGCCGTCGCCTGGCTCTTCCTACTGGCAACGCTTCGGCGGCCTGACGCCTGCGTAAAGGAGGTAATGTGCCTGTATATCAAATCGATGGTATGACCCCGGTTGTTCCGCAAGAGAGTTATGTGCACCCGACAGCGGTGCTGATTGGCGATGTGATCCTCGGCAAGGGGGTCTACGTCGGCCCCAACGCCAGCCTGCGCGGTGATTTTGGCCGTATCGTGGTGAAAGACGGGGCCAACATCCAGGATAACTGCATCATGCACGGTTTCCCCGAGCAGGACACGGTCGTGGAAGAAGAGGGCCATATTGGTCATGGCGCTATCCTTCACGGCTGCGTCATCCGCCGGAATGCGCTGGTGGGAATGAATGCGGTGATCATGGACGGGGCGGTAATTGGCGAGAACAGCATTGTCGGCGCGGCCGCGTTTGTGAAAGCGAAAGCGGAAATGCCTGCTGACCATCTGATCCTGGGCAGCCCGGCGAAAGCGATTCGGGCGCTGAGCGAGCAGGAGATGGAATGGAAGAAGCAGGGCACCCGTGAGTATCAAACTCTGGTAGAACGCTGCAAACAGACGATGCATCAGGTGGAGCCGCTTCATGAGGTGGAGCCGGATCGTAAGCGGCTGGTGTTTGACGAAAACCTGCGACCAAAATCGTCCAGCTGAGCGGCAACCCCCTGAACAAATGGGATCGGGATCACGTAATTATCTGTTTTCATGATATTAAACAAGAAAGTCTAACAGTGCGTAATTAGGGTGTTGACTCTGCATCTATAATGAGTAAATTAGAACTCAGCACCACAGCGAAATAAAGGTTTCACGGTGCGGTAATATGGCAGTAACGAGATGCGATAAAGGCCACGAAGTAGTGTAGTTTGGGTCCTGGTAAATAAGTGAATACCAGTTAGAACATGCTTTCAGGCCATGCAGTAAATAAGTACGATCGCATAGTGGGGAAGTACACGCGATGATGTAAGGCCTTGTTTCAAAGAGTAATGGCCGCGATTAGGGGACGTAAGTATGGCGTCAAGAATATCGCGAGGCAATTAAGGCAACGCATCAAGAGTATATATCGCGTGGGTGATGTACACGACAGGAAATGATGTTATTTCACATACTTATCAGAGGAGGTAGCGTTAACTGGTTTAAACGGTAATCCTGTGAGAATACGTACATCTTTGAAGTTGTAGTGTGTAATTAAGTTGATGAATGTTAATTATTAATTTGTTCGTAACCTGAAGGCCCTGGCAATTATTTGCTGGGGCCTTTTCATTTGCTGTAGCCAGTATCTCACGTTCCGCTTTTGTCGCGAGCAGGCGTCTCGTCAACTCGCTGTCCATACCAGAAGGTGTGAACCCTCTCAGACAAGAGGGTTTGCCACACGATGACGTTTTACGTCCCCGTAGACGGCGGCTCTACAGGCTCTTCGCGCCGGTTTTTACCCACCGTCTTGCCCGCTTTATCTTCAATGCGATACTCAATGGTCACAGGCTCGCCGCGGGTCGGCGTGACGTTAATCTCTTTTATCTTGTTGCCCGAGTCGGGCGGCAGAGTCATGACCGTCTCGCCTTCTGCAAGACGCTGTCCACTTTGCTTCACCTGCCACCTCAGGCGGCAATCCTCGCAGGCAGACCAGGTATCGTTGATTGCCCACAGGCGTACCGTCGCCTCGCTTCCCTGACGCCAGACGGCGGTCACGGGTTCAATCGAGGGCAGGATCGGCTGATAGGCTTGTTGCAGCGCGTAATAGCCCGCTTTCGGTTTGCGCAGGTAATCCACAACACCCCAGTTGATCGAGGGCCAGGTCTCGACAAACATAAAGTGGAAGAGAGCGGTCACCGGCTGATAACGCTGCCGACGATAACTCTCTGCCGCCATAGCCACCAGCTCCGCCTGATACGCCTGGGTGTTATCAATCATCTCCTGGATGTTCTTCCCGCGCGGGATGTTGGCGAACTTAAAGGTCTGGAACGGCTGAAAATTATGGTACTTCCAGAGCGTCCAGCCGGGATCGTCTGCCGCTGTACTCTTCGGCCACATAAGGTGGGCAGGCACAATGGTTTTCAGGGTTGAGAGGCGCGGCAGAGCCTGAGCACCAAACTCGGTGATGATCCCGGTTTTGGCGGGGGCGAGCAGATCGCGCATGGTGCCGAAATACCACCCTGCCCAGTAGTGCTCCTCCACGGCAGAAAAACGATGCACGATGCGGGAGGTGTCTTCAGCCAGGGTATCACCTACCCGTTTTGTCAGAGACTGGTTTAAGGTTTTATTCCAGTCGGGGAAGCGTTTTTCCATCCACGGCGAGTTCCAGGGCGGCTCGTTGTGCCCGCCCCAGACGATAATGGCCGGGGAATTACCGAACTGTTCAACCATGTCGCGGGTCTGACGCACCGCGTTGTCAGCAAATGCAACGCTGTTATCGTAGCCCCACTGGAGGGGGACATCCTGCCAGATCATCAGCCCCATCTCGTCGGCCACCTCATAAAGCGCGCGGCCTGCCACATGCCCGTGAACACGGATCGCGTTGGCGTTCATCTTCTCCACCAGCGCGAAATCCTGACGATACTTATCCCGCGTCATGGTGCCGAGCCAGGGGGAACCGATGTAGTTGCTGCCTTTAATAAACAGTCGTCTGTCATTGATTCGCCAGCCTTTGTTATCCGGCTGTTCCTCCAGTTTGCGTAGACCCGTCCGGGTGACGGCGGTGTCCATTACCCCCTGGTCATCCACCAGGGTGGCGCGGATCCGGTACAGGTTCGGCTTGCCATAGCCTGCCGGCCACCAGAGCCTGGCACCTTTCATCGGCAGCGTGACGCTCAGGGTCTGGACCTGACCGTCCGACTTTGTCAGGTTTACCGGAAAGCCCTGCTGAATACGCTGGCCGTTAAAATTATCCGGCGCAGCCGACAGGCGCAGGGTCACTGGCCCGTGCGTCTGCGCCCGGTAGCGAATGTCGGCGCGCAGCACCGGGTTTTCCAGCCCCTCGCGCCAGTCCGGGCGGAGGATCACGTCGTCGATGGTGACGCCGCGGCTCAGATGCAGTTTCACCGGTGCCCAGATCCCGCCGGAGTTAGCATCCTGACCCTGCTCAGACCAGGCACCACCAGGGCGAGTGTCGTGTTGGTTAAGAATCCCTTTGAACAGCGTTTTGTGCAGCGGCCAGATTGTTTTGGGATCTTCCCGGGGGCTGTCTACCCGAACGGCGAGCCGATTGTGGCGGCGCAGCGTCTCAGTGACATCCACAGAGAATCGCTGGAAATAGCCCTCGTGACGGGCGAGATTTTTGCCGTTAAGCGTCACCCCGGCAAAATAGTCCACGCCATCAAATACCAGGGTAGCCATGGTATCCGGGGCACGTTCGGGCAGCGTAAATTCGTGCCGGTACCACAGCGCACCCTGATGATCGTATCCGGCGCTGTACCAGTTGGCAGGCACCCGAAGCGTACGCCAGCCCTGGTCAGAAGCGCTGGCCCCGTTAAAGGCGGTATCGTTGGCGTCATGTACCCGCCACATCCCCGCCAGAGACCAGGTGACCGGCTGGCTCGCCAGCGCCAGCGGCGTGCTGAACATCAGCAGCAGACCAAGTTTAGAGATCATGCTTTACCTCCTGCGCTCTGTGGCGCAGCCACGCGACGCTGCGCCCGGCCTCAGCGGTCAGCTCCCGGCGCAGCAGGCTAAGTCTGGTCTGGTCCAGGGACACCGCCTGGCTCTCAAGCTCCTCGAGCAGCCCGGTAAGGCCGGTAAAACCAAGGGTGACGGCTTCGCCGCGAAGCCGGTGCGCCGCCCGGCGCAGAGCCTCACGATCGTCATTATCGATAGCCTGGACGATGGCGGCTATCGCCTCGTCGAGTCCTTCGCCGAACAGTTCCAATAGCTCCTGAACAAGGCTGGGATCGTCGGCACACTGTTTCAACAGACGCGCTTCGTCTGGCATGCCCTGGTCTTGTGGCTGGCCGACGCGGGCTATTTCATCCTGCAGCGCCTCCTGGCTCACCGGCTTGGCGATATAGCCGTCGAAACCCATCGCCAGGCAGCGCTCCTTATCGCCCTGCATGGCGTGAGCCGTCATGGCAATGGCGGGCTGGTGGCTAAGGCCACGCGCTACCGTCTCTTCCCGCAGCAGCCGGATGGCGGTTTCACCGTCCATCTCCGGCATTTGCAGGTCGATAAGCAGCACGTCCCAGGTCTGCTCGCGCCAGCGCGCCAGCGCCTCACGGCCATTATTTACCACTTCGCACTGGTGACCGAGCCGCTCCAGCAGGCGTCTGGCGACTTTCTGGTTCACCAGGTTATCTTCGGCCAGCAGAATGTGCAGTTCGGCCTGTGCGCGTGTGGGAGCAGCCACCGGGACAGGGGGCGGATCCGCAAGGGGGGCAGGTGCAAGGACACGGGTAATGGTCTGGTAGAGTTCGCGCTGGGCAACCGGTTTGTGAAGATAGTGCGCAATACCTATGCGTTTAAGCATGTTGGCATCAAAATGGCGGCTCATTGAACTCAACATGATGATATGACTCTGACTGGCCTGCGGCAGAACCGAAAGCTCAAGGGCCAGCGAAACGCCGTCCATGTCCGGCATTTGTGCATCCAGCAGGATCAGCGGCCAGTGGGCACCTTCGGCGACCCGCCGTAACGCCTCCCCGGCGTTGTTCACACAGGTTGGCGTCAGGCCCATCTGGCGAAGCATGGTATCAAGCAGGCGCAGGTTAGTACTGTTGTCATCCACGACCAACACCCGTTCGCCGTTGAAGCGAGCCATGGGAGTGCCCGTCGCTGACGCTGTTTGCGGGTTCTCCAGCGGCAGGGTGAAGGCAAACTCGCTGCCTGCTCCGGGTTCGCTCTGCACCGTCAGCTCTCCGCCCATCAGACTGACCAGCCGGGCCGAGATGGTCAGCCCCAGGCCGGTACCGCCATAGCGGCGGGTGGTGGAGCTGTCGGCCTGGCTAAAGGCCTCAAAGATGGCCTTTTGCTTCTCAGGCGGGATCCCGATACCGCTGTCGCGAATGCGAAAACGCCACTCCCCCTCGGCGTTGCCGGGTTCAATCGCCAGCAGGACCTCGCCTTGATGGGTAAACTTCAGGGCGTTGCCCAGCAGGTTGGTGAGGATTTGACGTAGCCGGGGGCCATCCACAATGAGCACCTCCGGCACCGCGGGCGAGATATCCACCAGCAGCTCGATGCCTTTTTCGCTGGCGGCAGGCATGTGCGGGCGGATCAGCGACTGAACGAAGGGGCGGATCTCCAGCGGCTCTTCGTCCACCGACATCTTGCCCGATTCAATGCGGGAAAAGTCGAGAATGTCATTGATAATATGCAGCAGCGACTGGGCAGAGCTCATCACCAGAGAGAGGTATTCCCGCTGCTCCGGGTTGAGCTGGGTGTCCAGGCAGAGCTGGGTCATGCCCAGGATGCCGTTCATCGGGGTGCGGATCTCATGGCTCATGTTGGCGAGAAAGGCGCTTTTCGCCTCGTTTGCCTCGCGGGCCACTTTTGCCGCCTCAATCGCCAGCAGCTCGGCCTCCTTGCGGCGGGTAATATCCTGTAGGGTGCCGATCACCCGTTCAGCCTGCTGCTGAATAGTGAGGGTCACTACCTGGCCGGAGATCAACATCCAGCGCCAGCCCTGAGTCGGGTGCTGGACGCGGATCTCACACTCAAACACCGGCATATGGTCTTGCTTAGAGGCGATCATCGCCTGGCGCAGGGTGGCGCGATCCGCCTCGTGGACGAGGTTAAGCAAAAAGCGCAGCGGATAGTGCAACTGCACCCGCGACTGACCGACCATGGCCAGCAGCGTATCGTTCACCTGCAGGCTGTCGTGAGAGACCTGCCAGTCCCAGATGCCGATCTGGATCGACTCCGCGGTCAATAAAAAATCGTCGTGCAGCTGGTGGCGTGAGCGCTGCGCCTCATCAAGCTCGGTAATGTCCGTATGCAGGCTGGCAATGCCGCCGTCCGCCAGCCGCTGATGCTGCACGTAGAGCCGCCGTTTGCCCGAATGCCGTACTTCACGATGGCTCGCCTGACGGCAGTTGCGGATAATTGCCTCGCGCAGCGTCTGGCGGCGGCCGGGGTCGATGTTATAGCCAGCATCAATGAATTTCTCCGCCAGGCTCTCCAGCGTTGCGCCAACAGTCAGCCAGGGAGCGATCACCGGATAGAAGCGCGTCATCTGGTCATTCCAGGCCAGCAGGCACTCGGCCGGATCGTAGATCATCACGCCCATGGGCAGCGCGTTGAGGTCGAAATGGGATGTGGATTGCATAGCTAATCGCCTCCGGGCTGATAGTGCAGCTCCGCCTGGCGACGCAAATACTCCAGACCGGGCGCGATTGCCATCGCCCAGGCGGTAATGATCTCCTCATCACAGAGAGGATCGCAGGCGCGCACGGTGTTGAGCATCGCCTCCCGCCACATGGCGAAGAATCGCGGCGGCAGACGCAGGCCTTCATCGCTCTGCTCCCGTGCCAGGCGCTCAAGAAAGTCCGGCACGAACAGCACGCCATCAACGGCGAGCATGGCGAAAAAACTCTTGAAGATCATCTGCTGGCCTTCTTTACCCGGACGCCGGGCGAAATGCTGCTCTGTTTCGGGGGACATATGGCTAAAGGTGTCCCAGAAAATATCGAAAAAGCGCTTTTTGTCGTGCTCGGGTATGACCCGGTTCAGGCTTGCCTCGAAGAGATCGCGATAAAATTTCATGGTGCGGTCCTCACGGCTTTTTCGCCCGGCAGACAGAGACCGGGTGGGTTGAATTGATCCGTCGTGCGGCGGGAGAAATAGCTGTTGTCATCCGCCAGACCGTTTTCAAACAGCGGCCCGGCGTTGTGTTTGTACAGCAGGGCTTCCAGCACCATGGCATTCGTGGAGAGGGTCAGGGTCGGGTTGATGTCCCCGGTCGCCTCCACGCGCCCCTCAAACCAGCCCTGCTCAGGGTTGTTAAGATGCGTGGTCACCGCCATCAGAGCGTCGGTATACTCGGTCTCCCACAGCGTCCAGAGCACAAAGACCGCTTTGGTGGTGACCTGAGCCAGCCGGGGATAATACCGGCCGTCGTCACCCAGGGTGTTCCACGCATAACCGTTACCCCAGACGGTGTCTTCGACGTGCCAGGGAGCCTGGGCGAGATAGAAGTCGGCGCGTGCGGTAAGCACTTTGTCACGCTCCCAGCGCGTTTTCTGGCTAAGCCATACCCCTTCGGCCCGCTCGCGCAGCGTCTTTTGCACATCAGAGGGCACGCCGGGCGGTTGCCAGCCGAACTCCAGCCCCGGCAGCATGGCGGGCAGGGTGCTTAGCAGCGAAGGCTGCCAGGTCGTGCGCGGGTCGCGGGCGTCAACGGCCAGGCTGCGCTGATAGATAATGACGTTGCGGGAAGGGGGGATAAGCGCTTTACCCACCGGAAAACCCCACAGGTGAAAGGCCGTGGCGGCGTATTCGCTCTCACCCAGCCGCAGCTCGTCGCGCACGACCGTCTGGCCGTCCTGCAGCGAAGCGGATCGCAGCTCCCCCTCGTTATCCATCACCGGACAGAAATTCCAGCGCAGGATAATTTTATCCAGGTACTCACGATACTGGGGGGCACGCTCGGCGGTGAGGCGCAGGGCCAGCATCAAACGCGCCATATCTTTTGCTGACCAGCCGCTTTTCACCGGTTTGCCGCTGAAGTCGATGGGGGTTGCCGTCCGGCTGGAGTAAAGCCGCCCCGGGGTACGGGTATCGGTGAGCGTCAGGCGATTCAGGGTGCCGAGCAGGCGCGTCAGCCGGGCGTCAAACTCGGCTTCTTTGACCAGATCCAGCTCCCGGGCGGCGAGCAGGGCAATCAGGGTATCGCCCATCTGCCACAGGGTGACGCGCGGCTGCTTGTCGCTGCCGTTGACCAGCCCGGTCTGCGGCTGGGTGTTATTCTCGAAATAGCGCCAGGCGATGCGCGCCCACTCTTGCTCCTGCGGCGACAGACTGCTTATGCGCGCGGTGGAGTGCCAGCCGCCTTTGGTCAGCCAGCGCCACCCGGCACCTTCCCGACTGAACAGGGCGAAGGCGATAAGCAGAACGAGAGCGGCGACGGCCAGCCAGCGAGCTAGGGTTTTAAGCATTGCGCGGTCACCGGCGGCAGTTTAACGGGTTCATCCGCGTTGCAGGTGGCGCACTGGCAGGCCTGACAGGCCGGTCTGGTGCGCTGCGTGGTCCCGGTCTGTTCACACCAGGTTTTGACGGCTGGCGTGCTGTTCAGGAAAGGACGGTTGCGCGGAGTGTTATTCGGCTCAAAGAGATCCACCAGCTTTTTGTCCCACAGGGAGGGGGCGAAATCGCGGTTTTTGGGATTGTCGGTGTTGAAGCGCAGCAATTTGCCCTCTTTTTTGAACAACAGCGCTTCCAGCATGATGCCGTTGTTATTGGCCGTGAACTCCTTGATCGGGCCGTCGCCGTTTTCGTACAGGCCCTCGTAATAGCCTTTCCCTTCCTCATTGGCGTTTTCGATGGTGTCCAGCAGGCGATCGGTATAAGGCGAATCCCAGAGAACCCACATGCCCAGGGCGGCTTTCAGCGATACGGCGGCGGTATTCGGAACGAACTGACCTTTGTCGGTAATGGTGTTCCAGTTAAAACCGTCGCTGAAGACGGTGTCATAAACGAAGTAGGGGGATTTATCGAGCTGGTGCTCAGAGCGGGCGGTTAGTATACCGGTGATGGCGTAGCGGTTCTCCTGGGCCTGGTATACCCGGTCGGCGAAGTTCTTCATCCACGGATGGGAGTAATCGCGCGGGCTGTTATTCCGGTCTGTCGGATTATCAAAACCAAACTCCATGCCGTACAGGACGTAAGATTCGCTCACCACATAGTTATGCTGGCTGGTTTGACGCGGATCGCGGGAATCATAGGGCACCATCACGCAATAAATCTCCGCCAGTTCATAGGGCTGGGGACGGCTGGACTGACAGGTACTGAACCCCCACAGGGCAAAGCCCGCCGCGCCGTACTCCTCATACCCCAGACGCCCCTCCTGCACGTATTTCGGCTGGCCGTTTTCCAGATAGGCACCGTACAAGGTGCCGCAGGGATCCACCGCGTGGCTAAAATCCCATCCCAACACCACGTTATCGATGCTGTTGCTGTACTCGGGATAGCGCTCTTTTATCACCTTCAGCCAGACCAGCATCCTGCCGATGTCCAGCGCCGAAAACCCAATCTCGCCGGGCTTGTTCTGGTAGTTCACCTTCTGTCCGGAAATGGTGTTATAGGCCTTGTTGGGCAGCTCGTTGCGGAAGAGATCCAGCTTGTTCAGGGTGGCGAGTAACTTCAGCATCCTGCGGTCAAATTCGGCTTTATCAATAATCCCCAGCTCCCGCGCCGCCGTCATGGCGGCCATGTAAGAGGCGCTGTCCCACATGGTGGTGGAGGGGTATTTATTTACCGCGTTGACCAGCCCGGTGGTGGGCTGAAAGTTCGAGACGAAATATTGCCAGGCATTTTTGGCAATCGCCATCTCTCTCGGGGTGAGTTCGCCGCTGCGAGGCTCGTACTCTGAGGCCGGCAGCCCGGTCGCGGCTTCAGCCGCCGCGAGCGAAAGCCAGATCGCCATGAGCCCGGCCAGAAGAGGAAAATAGAGTAAAGATTTCAGCTTCATGGCGTAGCTCCTGCTGAAGAAGTGGGTGGTGTTATAGGCCCAAGGCAGGCCAGACAGAGCATCTGGCCCCGGGCGATATAGGCCAGGCTTTCGAGAACAACGGCATTAGTATCGGCGTCAACGACGTCGTTGACGCTGCTGTCAGGGTTAAGCCCACGCTGCCAGCCCTTGCCGGGCACCTGCAGCTTCTGGACCTGCTGGCGCAGCGCTTCGCTCCAGCCGTTGCGGAACAGGGCATACCAGGCAAAGGCGGTGCGGGTGGAGGTGATCGCTAACTGCTCCGGGGGGGCATCGTGCAGGGCGCTATTTTGCAGCGGCTGACGGTCAGGCAGATCGTTCACGTAATCGGGCGCAGGCTCAGCGTAGTCGGTGCTGATGGGGGGCTTACTGACCCGAAGGCCGTGCCGACGCTGCTGAATCTGCATAATGCGCCAGGCGATCTCCGCGCTCTGGGCATCAAAGCCCAGCTCAAGGCCGGTTAAGAGATAGGGAAGGCTAATCAGCGAGGGTTGTCGCCCCCATGGCGTGCGCAGTCCCTCATCAGGCACCATGATGCCGTCGATATCGATCATCTGTTGCCCTTCCGGCGGGTTGGTGACTGCCAGGCCCGCCGCGCTGTCGATCAGCCGAAGCGTGTGGCTGGCATACAGGCGATAGCCGAAGCTGTTGCGCGGTTCATCCACGGCCAGCGCCCAGTGGTGAAGCGGGGCTGCGGCCTGGGTGGCGGTGTTATTGGCGACCAGGGCGCCCACCTTCCACTGGTTAAAGAGATCGCGTACCCCGGCGGCATGCTGAGGGTATCGCCACAGCAGAGTTTGCAGGGCGTTAAGCAGGCGACCCATCCCGATAGCGGAGGAGTCCGCTTTACCCAGAATTTCCAGGGAATCTGCGTGGTAATAGGCGGCGGGCAGCCCCTCGGCATTGAGCGGTAGCCGCCCCAGAGTAAAGAGCGCCGCGGTGATCCGCTCGTCAAATTCGTCGGTTGTCAGAATGGTGAGCTGTTTTGCCGCCACCAGGGCAAACAGATAGCTTCCGGTACTCCACAGACTGAGCCAGGGTTCGCCGTCGTGTGCATTCGCCAGCCCGTTCGGCTGGGTATTGTTGACATAATACTGCCAGGCCACCCGCGCCCAGATCGCCTCGTCAAAGGTCAGCTCGCGCGAAGTAGGCAGGGGCGGAAAATCCTGACTTAACGTCATGCCCGCGCTGCTCTCAATACGCGTGGGCATCTGCTTCTCGACCCAGACGACAATGGCGAAACCCAGCAGAAAACCGATCAAAATGGTGAGATAGCTGCGGGCAGACAGCAGCGCGTCGCGTTTGCTCATTGGCTCGCCTCCTCGTCGGCTGGCGTCCACATGGCGGCGAGGATCAGGGGCAGCATGGCGGCGATATTCACCGCCCCCCAGAAGATATTGATCACGTAGCCGGAAGGGTCGTCAACCTGGCCACGCGCCACCTGAATCCCACCCCAGATAAGCCCCGCCAGGGTAAGCACGACGATGGCGATCTGCGGTTTAACAAGATAGAGAAACCGGCCCGTCTGGCGCTCTTTCGGGGTCACGTGAAATTTGATCTGTTCCCCGCGCAGAACGGTATCCAGCGCCCGCAGGTTCATGGAGAAGAAGGAGAGGTAAGAAGCCCTGCCGTCCCAGGCCGAAATCCCCCAGGTACCGAACATAAAGGCCAGCTCGGACATAATAAAAAAGGGCAAAAAATGCAGGTAAAACGGCTCAGACCAGGCCGACACCGGGGGGATGCCGGTGAACAGATAGATAATGGGCGAAATCAGGAAAATGGTATTCCATACGCAGGCCATGTAAGACCAGAAGGTGGTGGCGTACATCAACGTCTGCGGCAAAGAGAGCTTAAAGCGGCGGCGGCTGAAAATATTGTCGTGGAACAGAATATCCAGCGACCCTGCGGCATATTTAAAACGCTGGATCATCCACGTCAGCATATCCTGCGGGGAGAGCATTTTAGATTCGATACGCGGGTGCATCACCGAGCGCCAGCGGCGTGCGGCGTCCCCGTGCAGCAGGATGGAGGTATAAATATCTTCGGAGACGTGAAACTTATAGGGGGTCAGTTCGGTGTCGAAGGCCACATGGGGACGCATGGCGTCCTGTAGCGTTTCACGCATCGCGGGATCGCGGATGTCCCGGGTATGGCGGTCGATCTCCTCTTCAACGGTCCAGACGTAGCTGCGCAGGGCCGCCTGCATCACCGCCTCGCGCCGGTGAATGGAGGCTGCGCCGCAGCAGAAGGCGGCGTTAGCCCAGTTGCGGCGACGTAAGATCACGTCATAGAACATACGCGGATCGTTGAAAAAGGGGTCACGCCCGACGGTAACCGGCCCGATGAACTTCTGGGCCAGCCAGCCCAGCCCGTATCCCGTTTTGCCCACCTTGCGGCCGAGCCAGCGCGGCAAACTTTCCCCTTCCGGCAGGTCGAAAAACCACTGAGGAGTCTGAACCCATGCCACGTCCGGGTCACGGAAATAGCCCAGCGTGTGGCTGAGCAGCGTGGGGAAGACGCGGGTATCGGCATCGCAGATCACCAGGAAGTCGCCGTCGGTCTGCTCGAGTCCGTTACGCAGGTTGCCAGCCTTGAAGCCAATGTTAGTCTGACGGGTAATGTAATTGGCGCCTTCTTCCTCGCACACGGCTTTCATCTCCGGGCGGCGGCCGTCATCCAGCACATGCACCTTAAAATCCAGCGGCCCGGGGTAGACCACTTTCATGGCGTCGCGAATGGAGAGCCTGACCAACTCCACGTCTTCTGAATAGGTGGCGATAAAGAGATCGACCTTTATCGGTCTCGACGCTTCCGCATCCTCCGGTCGCAGACAGTCGTTGATCTCGCCCGGAGGCGGGTTTTGCGGCGGATCTTCTTCCTTCCACAGATTGATGGTAAACAGCACCGTGCCGATCCAGGCCAGGGTTTCCGCCAGCACCAGCGGAATGGCATACCAGAGTGCGTCGGTATTTAACGAAGCGGTCCAGCGCCAGTAAATATAATTAGCCCCAAGAATCAGTGCGGCAACCGCTAATACCTGCCAGGTCATCATTACCCAGCGCGGTGTCTTTAACGGTTCAGGCGGCTTGCGATGTTCAAAACGGGAAAAATAAAAATCCATAGCGAAGGATATCCTGATTCCACGATGACGATTAATTAAAGGCCTGCTACCGACGATCAGAGCGCCACGTAAAATAACGTCCACAAAAACAAAATTTAAGGTAAGTGTAGAACGCGGGAAAAATTATTCCAGCAGGGGAAATTGCAACAGTTTAGGGTGGCTTAAATGAAGGTTAATTATTAATAAGCTTTATTCAGCGCGCCGCAATAATTGCCAGATGAATACATTTACGCTATCTAAATAATTGGCACGACGCTTTTTCAGGATCATGAACAGGACTCCCTATGAGCCAGATTGCGCCTGCGTTAACGCAGAATAAAGGCATATTATCAATGACATGGCGTTATACTCTGGCAGGGAATCGCGATCTGCGTATTGATTTTATGCGTGGCATTGCGCTGGTGATGATGGTGGTCGCGCATACGGAAGTGATGTCGATATTTAATATATTTACCTGGGAACGTTTTGGCCTGACGACCGGTGCCGAAGGCTTTGTTATTCTTTCCGGATTTATGCTAGGCATGTTAAATCGCGCCAGATTACAGAAAGCGGTCTTACTCACTATTTCCTGGGGGCTTTATCTCAGGGCATGGAAAATATACCGGGTTAATATTATTATCATTGTATCCTTTCTGTTGTTGGGGTATTTGCCCTTTATTGATGTTTTTGAAGTGACCCATTTTACCGATCGTTTTTCAGGTACCAGTTGGTCGCTCTATCCGGTTACGCCGCAAATAAAAGAGACCTGGTTTAACATTATTCTGTACCTGCAAATTGGTCCCCATCAGACACAAATCCTCGGCCTCTATATTTTTCTTCTGCTGTTAAGCCCTCTGTTTTTAGGGATGCTGCAAAGGGGACACGTCTACTGGCTGCTGAGTCTTTCACTGCTGGTTTATGGTTGCTGGCAGCGTTGGCCGGTGCGGGTCACGCCCTCTGAGTTCGAATTCGCGTTCCCGCTGTTGGCCTGGCAATTTATTTTTGTGCTGGGCATGGCGAGCGGCTGGTACAAAGAGGAACTCATCTCCTTCGCCCGCACCTCTCAGGGCAAAGTGGTGGTGGTGGCGCTGGTGATCGTTGCGCTCGTCCTTGGTTTTGTCGCCCAGAACCATACCAACCCCTTTATGCCGCCCGCGCTCCTGATGCACGTTATCCCGCCGGCGGAGTTTAATGCCTTTTACCACACCTGGGCGGCGAAGAACGGTCTCGGGCCGATACGCGTGCTTAACGATATCTGCCTGATGGTGACGGTCTATCTGCTGCTGACATGGTGCTGGCAGCCCCTGTACCGGCTGGCAGGCTGGTTTCTGATCCCGCTCGGCCAGCGCTCACTTTATACCTTTATTTTGCATGTTTACGTCGTGCTCGCGGTAAGCCAGTTCGTGACCTTCGATCTCTGGCGTCAGGACTGGATGGTGAACACCCTCGTTCACGCGACAGCACTGGGCGTACTGTGGTTACTGGCGAAATATAACGTCGCCGCACGCTGGATACCTAACTAAGGAAGGGCAAATGCGGGAGAAATATCTACTGGCCTGCGTGCTGTTATGCGCCGCTGCGGGGGCACAGGCCGCTCAGAAAGAGGGTGAGGAGCCGCTGCGCGACAAGAACGGCGAGCCGGTGCAGGCGGGGGTTTTCACCAGCCGCTGGGGACGGCTTTTCTCCGGTAATGACGATGTGTTTTCCGGTGCCCTGAGCTTTAGCTCGGGTTTAAAAGAGCAGTGGATGTCCATCCCCAACAGCTCTGACAGCGCAGAGCAAAAGCGCAAATATAACCAGACGCTGAACCTCAGCCTGCAATATTCCCCCTATAGCTACTGGTTTGCCAATGTGACATCGCGTCTGCCAGTCACCGATACCAGCCGCTACACGGCCGATTTCCGCTACAGCTTTGGCTACGATGACTGGCACGCCAACACCCTGAGTCTGGTTTACAGTAATTACGGCGATAACCGTTTCTGGACGTCCGGGAACCAGCGCCACACCTACTTTGAACAGGGGGCCGTGACCCTGGCCTATAAGTTCTCGCTGCCGAAGCCCCTGGAAAACAGCCTGCTGATTAACAAAGGTGATTCCATCATCTGCCAGGTGGGCTACAGTTGGGTGCCGCGCTATTACGACCTTGAGAGCAATGATATCCGCAGCAATAAGAATGTGATGCTGGGCGGGTGTGGGTACACCTTTAAGCAACATTTCTTTGTGCGCGCCACGGCCTTCTGGTACCCGGACAGCAGCCAGCAGCAGCCCTGGAACGGCGACTACAGCTACAGCTTTGGCTACGCAGGATATACGCCCGGCTCCTTCTCCGTTCAGTATGCCAATTACTCTGGCACCCGTTATCCCGGCCACGAGAGCGGCAACGGCAAGTTTCGTGAAGGCACGGTCAGCCTTGTCTGGTTCTTACCGCTTTAGGGGGCGCTATGTCAGCACAGCACGTCCTGATTGTTGAAGATTCGCCGGTCTACCGTCGTTTGCTTGCGCGGATGCTTGCCCAGTGGGGCTATACCGTCAGCGAGGCGGAAAACGGCGTCGCCGCGCTGGACATCCTGGCAAACCAGCCGGTCAGTCTGGTGATCAGTGACTGGGAGATGCCGGAGATGGACGGCCTTAGCCTGTGCCGGGAAATTCGCAGCCGTCAGTTTGGGCACTATGTTTACGTTATTCTGCTGACCGCCCGCGAAGCGCCGGACGATTTAACGCTGGGGTTTGACGCCGGGGCGGATGATTTTCTCAGTAAGCCCGTGGAGCAGAGCGAGCTGCGGGCGCGGCTGCACGCGGGGGCGCGAGTGCTGTCCCTGGAGTCTACTCTCGCTGCGCGCAACGCACGTCTGAGTGAGGCCCTGCGCCAGATTGAACAGGATCTGGAGGTCGCCGCGCGTATTCAGCAGTCAGTCTTGCCTGCACACCAGCAGCGTCACCAGGACTACTTCTCCGACTGGATCTTTCTGCCGTCGGCCTGGGTTTCCGGCGATATTTTTAACGTCTTCCCGCTGGATAACCATCTGGGGTTCTACTGCGTGGATGTCTCCGGCCACGGCGTCGGCGCGGCAATGATGTCTCTCGCCGTGGCCCGCCAGTTTTTGCACGGCAGGGCGGTGGAGCGTTTTCTCTTTACCGCTGATAACGAGGTGGCGTCCCCCGCCGAAGTGGTGAGGATACTCAACGGTCGTTTTTGCAGCGACGAGGTGGAGATCGTGAGCTATTTCACCATGATTTACGGTGTTATCGATCTGGCGACGGGCGAGGGCAGGCTGTGCCAGGCCGGGCATCCCACTCCCTTTATCGTCACGCCGGAGGGCGAGGCGAGGACAGTCGGCAACGGCGGCGCGCCGGTAGGGCTGATGCCGGATCTCTGCTGGACGGATGTTAACTTCTCGCTGGCGGCCGGTGAGCGGCTCTGCCTGTTCAGCGATGGTATTACCGAATGCGAAAACCTCGGCGGTGAACAATTTGGTCAGATGCGGCTCCAGGCGTCGCTACAGGCGGGCGCGGGCCTCACGCTGAACGAACTCCTGCCGCAGTTTGCCCGGCACCTGGTTCACTGGCGCAGTGGGGATAATAAAGAACCGCTGGCGATGGCTGATGATGTCTCACTTTTAGTGATTGAGCGTACAGGAGAAGAACCATGAATATTGATACAGAGCGGCAGCCCAACGTGAACATTATGACCCCCGCGGTGCGCAGGCTGGATGCCTCGGTGGCAGCGGTTTTTAAGGAGGCCATCATTCGCGAGACAGGCGAGGATCGCAAAGCCCTGATTATCGACTTCAGTAAAATTGATTTTATCGACAGTAGCGGGCTGGGAATGCTGGTGTCTCTGCTGAAAATGATGAACGGTAAAGGCGACATGGTACTGTGCGCCCTGAACCCGGGGATCCGCAATATGTTCACCCTGACCCGGATGGACCGCATTTTCCGCATCTGCCCGGATCGTGCCGCGGCGCTTGCGCAGCTGAATCCGTGATATGTCCGTGGCTAACGATATCGCGCTACCGGCCGCATTAACCTCGCTCTCGCCGCTGGCAGAGTGGCTGGCACGCCAGCTTGCTTCGCTGCCTGTCGATGAGGGGTGGCGCTTTGCGCTCGATCTCGCCGTCTGTGAGACGGCGACCAATATTATTCGCTATGCGCTGCACGAGGATGCGCGCAGCCTTTTCAGGGTGGAATTTATCACCACCGACGCGGGCGTGCGCCTGCGGTTTACCGACGCGGGCGCGATCTTTCCTTCAGAACGCCTGGTTGCGGCACGTAAAGAGACGTTTGATGATGACGCGCTGCTGGCGGAAAGCGGGCGTGGGCTGAAGCTGATCCTGCTGTCGGTAGACAGGTTTGATGTTGAATGCCGGGACGGGAAGAATATTGCTACCCTGGAAAAAGGGTGGCCAGAGCTGAAAAACAAAAACCCTCCCACCGGGCGGTGAGAGGGCGAAATCTTATGCCGCTACCAGGCTGTCGATGGCAGCTTTCGCATCGTTCTGCGCTTTGGTCGCCACTTCCGGGCCGTAAGCGATACCTTCAGCAAACACAAAGTTCACGTCGGTGATGCCGATAAAGCCCAGGAACACGGACAGGTACGGAGCAATCAGGTCGGTTGGGGTATCTTTGTGAATACCGCCACGGCTTGTCAGCACGATCGCACGTTTACCGGTGACCAGACCTTCAGGGCCTTTTTCGGTGTAACGGAAGGTTACGCCAGCGCGCGCCACCAGGTCGAAGTAGTTTTTCAGCTGCGTCGGGATGTTGAAGTTATACATCGGGGCGTTAATCACGATCACGTCGTGCGCCTGCAGCTCGGCAATCAGCTCATCAGACAGTGCCAGCGCTTCCTGCTGACGTGGAGTCAGTGGCGCATCGCTCGGACGCAGGGCACCAACCAGTTCACCATCCAGTACCGGGATTGGCTGAGCGGCCAGATCGCGGACGGTGATTTCGTCACCGCTGTGCTGTTCACGCCACTGTTCAACGAAATAATCAGACAGCTGACCAGACTGAGAGTACCCTGCCAGAATACTGGATTTAAGAACTAATACTTTGCTCATGGGTGATTCCTTTGTTGTATTTGATGAGGGGGCTTGCCCCGTTGCTTGTTGACACTCTATTCACAATCCTGTCGCAGGGATAGCGCAATATATCGAAGCCTATGTTCGAATTTTTTGAATAAGGCGTAAAAACCGGCGATGTGGTACTCTATAGCAATCATTAAAAAGAGATTTTATCCGGCAGTGCACTGCCCGTTAACGCTATGACAGAACAACAGAAATTAACCTTTCCGATGCTGATGCAACAGCTGGATGCGCTGATGTTACGTGACAAACAGCGGTTTGCCCGCCGTCTGCACGGGGTTAAGAAGGTTAAAAATCCTGATGCACAACAGGCCATCTACCAGGAGATGGCAAAAGAGATCGAACAGGCGGCGGGTAAAGTCGTGCTGCGCGAAGCGGCGCGTCCGGCGATCACCTACCCGGAAAACCTGCCCGTCAGCCAGAAGAAACAGGAAATTCTTGAAGCCGTACGCGACCACCAGGTGGTGATTGTGGCGGGGGAGACCGGGTCGGGTAAAACCACCCAGCTGCCAAAAATTTGTATGGAGCTGGGACGCGGGCTAAAAGGCCTGATTGGCCATACCCAGCCGCGTCGTCTGGCGGCGCGAACGGTGGCAAACCGCATTGCTGAAGAGCTGCAAACCGAGCCGGGCGGCTGCATCGGCTATAAGGTGCGTTTCAGCGATCACGTCAGCGACAACACCATGGTCAAGCTGATGACCGACGGGATCCTGCTGGCCGAGATCCAGCAGGATCGGCTGTTGATGCAGTACGACACCATCATCATCGATGAAGCGCACGAGCGCAGCCTGAACATCGACTTCCTGCTCGGGTATCTGCGGGAGCTGCTGCCGCGTCGCCCGGATCTGAAAGTCATTATCACCTCGGCCACCATCGACCCGGAACGTTTTTCGCGCCACTTCAATAATGCCCCAATTATTGAGGTTTCAGGCCGCACGTACCCGGTAGAAGTACGCTACCGTCCGATGGTCGAAGACGCCGACGACACCGAGCGCGATCAGCTGCAGGCCATTTTTGATGCCGTGGACGAGCTGGGCAACGAAAGCCCGGGCGATATTCTGATCTTTATGAGCGGCGAGCGCGAAATCCGCGATACCGCCGACGCGCTGAGCAAGCGCGACCTGCGCCACACCGAAATTTTGCCGCTGTATGCGCGTCTGTCCAACAGCGAGCAAAACCGTGTCTTCCAGTCCCACAGCGGCCGTCGCATCGTGCTGGCGACCAACGTGGCGGAAACCTCCCTCACCGTGCCGGGTATTAAATATGTGATTGACCCCGGCACGGCGCGTATCAGCCGCTACAGCTACCGCACCAAGGTGCAGCGTCTGCCGATTGAGCCGGTGTCACAGGCCTCGGCCAACCAGCGTAAAGGTCGCTGCGGGCGTGTTTCGGAAGGGATCTGTATTCGTCTTTATTCAGAAGACGATTTCCTGTCGCGCCCGGAATTTACCGACCCCGAAATTCTGCGTACCAACCTGGCGTCGGTCATTCTGCAGATGACCGCCCTCGGGTTGGGTGATATCGCCGCCTTCCCGTTCGTCGAAGCGCCGGATAAACGCAATATTCAGGACGGTGTTCGCCTGCTGGAAGAGCTGGGGGCGATCACGACCGACGAACAGGCCACGGCCTACAAACTGACGCCGCAGGGCCGTCAGCTCAGCCAACTGCCGGTGGATCCGCGTCTGGCGCGAATGGTGCTGGAGGCGCAAAAACACGGCTGCGTGCGTGAGGCGATGATCATCACCTCGGCGCTCTCCATTCAGGATCCGCGTGAGCGTCCGATGGACAAACAGCAGGCCTCCGACGAAAAACATCGCCGTTTCCACGATAAAGAGTCCGATTTCCTCGCCTTTGTAAACCTGTGGAACTATATCGGCGAACAGCAGAAAGCGCTGTCATCGAACCAGTTCCGTCGCCAGTGCAAGCTGGATTTCCTGAACTACCTGCGGGTGCGCGAGTGGCAGGATATCTACACTCAACTGCGTCAGGTGGTGAAGGAGCTGGGCATTCCGGTGAACAGCGAACCGGCAGAGTACCGCGAAATTCACATCGCGCTGCTGACCGGTCTGCTGTCGCATATCGGGATGAAAGATGCCGATAAACAGGAATTTACCGGCGCGCGTAACGCCCGTTTCTCCATCTTCCCAGGCTCCGGGCTGTTCAAGAAGCCGCCGAAGTGGACAATGGTTGCCGAGCTGGTGGAGACCAGCCGCCTGTGGGGCCGCATTGCCGCACGTATCGACCCGGAATGGGTGGAGCCGGTGGCGCAGCATCTGCTGAAACGTTCGTACAGCGAACCGCACTGGGAGCGGGCGCAGGGCGCGGTAATGGCGACCGAAAAGGTCACCGTTTACGGCCTGCCGGTGGTGGCCGCGCGTAAGGTCAACTACAGCCAGATCGATCCGGCCCTCAGCCGTGAGCTGTTTATCCGTCACGCGCTGGTGGAAGGCGACTGGCAAACCCGTCACGCCTTCTTCCGGGAGAACCTGAAGCTGCGCAGCGAAGTGGAAGAGCTGGAGCACAAAACCCGTCGGCGCGACATCCTGGTGGATGACGAAACGCTGTTTGAATTTTACGACCAGCGCATCAGCCATGATGTGGTGTCGGCCCGCCATTTCGACAGCTGGTGGAAAAAGGTCAGCCGTGAAACCCCGGATCTGCTCAACTTTGAAAAGAGCATGTTGATCAAAGAGGGGGCGGAGCAGGTCAGCAAGCTCGATTACCCGAACTTCTGGCATCAGGGCAACCTCAAGCTGCGTCTGAGCTACCAGTTTGAGCCGGGCACCGATGCCGACGGCGTGACTGTCCATATCCCGCTGCCGCTGCTCAACCAGGTAGAAGAGAGCGGGTTTGAGTGGCAAATCCCCGGCCTGCGCCGCGAGCTGGTTATCGCCCTGATTAAATCGCTGCCGAAGCCGGTGCGCCGCAATTTTGTCCCTGCGCCGAACTATGCCGAGGCGTTTTTAGGTCGCGCGACGCCGCTGGAGCTGCCGCTGCTGGATTCGCTGGAGCGCGAGCTGCGCCGGATGACCGGTGTCACCATAGACCGTGAAGACTGGCACTGGGATCAGGTGCCCGATCACCTGAAAATCAGCTTCCGAGTGGTGGACGAGAAGAACAAAAAGCTGCAGGAAGGCCGTTCCCTTACCGAACTGAAAGATGCCCTGAAAGGGAAAGTTCAGGAGACCTTATCTGCCGTGGCCGACGACGGTATCGAGCAGAGCGGGCTGCATATCTGGAGCTTCGGTCAACTTCCGGAAAGCTACGAGCAGAAGCGCGGCAATTACAAGGTGAAAGCCTGGCCGGCGCTGGTGGACGAGCGCGACAGCGTGGCAATCAAGCTGTTTGATAATCCGCAGGAGCAGCAGCAGGCGATGTGGCGCGGGCTGCGCCGCTTGCTGCTGTTGAACATCCCGTCGCCGATCAAGTATCTGCACGAGAAGTTGCCGAACAAAGCCAAGCTGGGGCTGTACTTTAACCCGTACGGCAAGGTGTTGGATCTGATCGACGACTGCATCTCCTGCGGCGTGGATCAGCTGATCAACGCCGCGGGCGGCCCGGTGTGGACAGAAGAGGGCTTTGCGAAGCTGCACGAAAAAGTGCGCGCCGAGCTTAACGAGACGGTGGTGAACATTGCGAAACAGGTCGAGCAGATCCTCACCGCGGTGTTCAATATCAACAAACGCCTCAAAGGGCGGGTGGATATGACCATGGCGCTGGGGCTGTCGGACGTGAAGGCCCAGATGGCCGGACTGGTCTATCGCGGGTTTGTCACCGGGAACGGCTACAAGCGTCTGGGGGATACGCTGCGCTACTTGCAGGCGATTGAAAAACGTCTTGAGAAGATGGCCATCGATCCGCACCGTGACCGGGCGCAGATGCTGAAGGTAGAAGCGGTGCAGCAGCGCTGGCAGCAGTGGCTGAACAAGCTGCCACCTGCCCGCCGCGATGACGAAGATGTCCAGGAGATCCGCTGGATGATCGAAGAGCTGCGTGTCAGCTTCTTCGCGCAGCAGCTGGGAACGCCATACCCGATCTCCGACAAGCGTATCTTGCAGGCGATGGAGCAGATTTCGGCGTAGCGTACGTGCTGTATGTTCCCCTCACCCCAGCCCTCTCCCCAAAGGGGCGAGGGAGAACACCGGACCGCAGGTCGGGCAAGCATACCAAAGGGGCGAGGGAGAACACCGGACCGTAGGTCGGGCAAGCATACCAAAGGGGTGAGGGAGAGCACCGGACTGTAGGTTGGGCAAGCATACCAAAGGGGCGGGGGAGAACACCGGACCCTGGGTCGGGCAAGCATACCAAAGGGGCGAGGGAGAGCACCGGACCGTAGATCGGGCTAGCGTACCAAAGGGGTGAGGGAGAGCACCGGACCGTAGGTCGGACAAGCATACCAAAGGGGCGAGGGAGAACACCGGACCCTGGGTCGGGCAAGCGTAGCGCCGCCCGACGGGGTTTAACCGTTCACCATCGCCAGCGTAAATCCATCCCACCCCTTTATGCCCACCGTCTGCAACGCCGTCGCGGTCAGGCGCGGGTTATCCCCGATCATCTCGATAAACCGCCGCACGCCGTGTACGCGAGCATCTTCGCTCTGGCCGTTAATCACTTCCCCGTCACGCACCACGTTATCGCCGATGATAAGCGTCCCGGGGCGGGAGTAGTGCAGCGCCCACTCCAGATAGCCCGGGTTATTGGGTTTGTCGGCGTCAATAAAGATCAGATCAAAAGGCGGCGTGTCGCCGAAATGTTCAAGGGAGAGCAGCGCCGGGCCTTCGATCAGCTCGATGCGCTGATCCAGACCCGCCAGATGGATGTTCTGGCGCGCCACCTTAGCATGTACCGGATCGGCCTCAAGGGTGATCAGCTGTCCGTCCGGCGGCAAGGCGCGCGCCATCCAAATGCTGCTGTAGGCCCCCAGGGTGCCAATTTCCAGAATGCGCCGGGCCTGAGTCATACGCACAAACAGCGCCAGCAGCTGGCCCTGATTGGCGGCGACATCGTGGGCCGGTAAACCGGCGCGCTGGTTATTTTTCAGCACCTGTTGGAGCACCTCATCCTGCGGAATAAGCTCGGAAATCATGTAATTATCTACGGCAGACCACTGTTGTTGCATAGATTGACCCCTTAGTGAGAGCGTTACCCGGCGGCGTTACGCTTGCGCGGGCCTACGAATGTTTTCTCCCTCTCCCTGTGAGAGAGGGCCGGGGGGAGGGCATCAGGCCGCACATCGTCCGGCATTTACGATGCCGACCATCCTCCGCCCAGCGCTTTATACAAATCGATCTGCGCCAGCAGCAGATTGTTTTTCGCCTGCACCACGCTGGTCTGCACCGAGAACAGCGTCCGCTGGGCGTCCAGCACGTCCAGATAGGACGAATAGCCGTTGTTATAGCGGTTCTGCGCGATACGCAGTGTCTCCTGCGCGACCTCCTGCTGGGCCACTAACTCGGTCAACTGCTCGCCGTAACGGGTGATGGCGTCGAGACTATCGTTCACCTCTTTAAAGGCGTTGCGCACGGTTTTTTCATAGCTATAAAGCGCCTGGTTACGCTGCGACTGGCCGATATCCACCTGGGCGTTCAGCGCCTGGCGGTTCAGCAACGGGGCCAGAATACTGCCGCCGATGCTCCATAGCTCCAGCGGGTTGTCCAGCAGGCCGGGCAGGGTGCGATCCTGGATCGATCCGGTCGCGGTCAGGTTGATCGACGGCAGCAGGCTGGCGCGCGCGGACGCGAGCGAGGCATCGGCCGCAATCAGCTGGCGTTCCGCCTGCACGATATCGGGGCGGCGATTAAGGAGCGAGGAAGGCAGCTGCGACGGCAGGCGCAGCGGTGTCAGGGTGTCGAAATCCGCATTGCGGGCAATCGCGCCCGGGTTACCCCCCAGCAGCAGGGTTAATGCATTCTCCTGGCGGGCAATCTGATTCTGCACCTGCGGGATCTGCGCCCGCGTCGAGCGCAGCTCTGAGTCGGACTGCATCAGCTCCAGGCGCGAACTGTAGCCGGTCTGATACTGCCGTTGCGCCAGTTTAAACGCCTCTTCCCGCGCCTTCAGCGTCGATTGCGTGACCCTGAGCTGCTCGTCCAGCGCCAGCAGGGTGACGTAACCTGAAGCCACCGATGAGGCCACCGTCAGATCCGCTGCGGCTGCGGCGGCTTTTTGCGCTTCGAGTGTCGCCTCTGCGGCATCGGCGGTGCGGCGATTGACGCCCCAGAGATCCACATCATAGCTGGCCGTCAGGCTGCCTTTGTACAGCGCGCCGTAGACGGGTAAACCGGTGGCGGCAGACTGGGACCGGGTGCGACCAGCATTCAAACCGGCATCCAGGGTCGGAAACAGGCTGCCCTCGCTGGCATATACCCGCGCCTGATATTCGTTGATTCGCTCCCGGGCAATGAGCACATCGCTATTGTTGCGCAGGGCCTGGTCCACGTAGGCGTTGAGCTGGCTGTCATGAAAATTGCGCCACCACATCTGCTCTGCCGGGCTGGCGGGGCCGGTGCTGGCGCGCCACTGGGCGGGGATCTGGAGGGTGGGCTTCGCCGGCGCGACATCCACCGACTGGCAGGCGCTCAGGGCGGCGGTCATCAGCAGGGCGGTGAGCGGGCGGCGTATCATTCTGCCTCCCGGGTATCAATAGTCACCTGTACCGACATCCCCGGGCGCAGCCGCGCCGCCTCTTCGGCGTTTCCGAGCACCTCGATGCGCACCGGAATACGCTGGGCGATCTTGACGAAGTTGCCCGTGGCGTTATCCGGGGTAATGGCGCTGAACTCCACCCCGGTGGCCGGGGAAATGCTCTGCACCCGGCCCTCATAGGCTTTGTCGTTCAGGGCGTCGACGGTGAATTTCACCGGCTGGCCGACGCGCAGGTTCGCCAGCTGGGTCTCTTTAATATTGGCGATCACCCAGTGCTGCGGGGGCACCAGGGTGGTGAGGTGGGTTCCGGCCGTCACATACGCGCCTAAGCGCACGGTGACCTGTCCCAGTTGGCCGTCGCGCGGGGCGACAATGCGGGTGTTTTGCAGATCGATCTGCGCCAGTTCGAGAGCCGCCCTGGCATTTTCGACATCGGCCTCCAATGCGGCGCGATTGACGATAGCGGTTTGCAGATCCTGGCGCGACATCTCCAGCGTAGCTTTGGCCTGGTCGATATTGGCGCTGCCCTGGGCGGCGCTCGCCAGGGCGGCATCCCGCTCACGGATCGACAGCGAGCCGTCGGCGGTCAGATCCTTCACGCGCTTCAGGTCGGCCTGGGTTTTCTGGCTCTGCGCGCGGGCGTTTTTCAGCGCCGCCTCGTTACGCTGGATCACCGCTTCGGCGCTTTTACGCTGTTGCAGGTTGTTGTTGAGGGTGGCGATTTTCATCGCCAACTGCGCCTCGGCCTGATGCACCCGCTGGCGGTAGATACGATCGTCGATCTGCAGCAGCAGGTCGCCTTTCTTCACCTGTTCAAAATCCTGCACCTTGACCTCGGTGATATAGCCGTTTACCTGCGGGCTGATAAAGGTGGTCTGGCCGCGCACGTAGGCGTTATCGGTGAACTGGACGTGGCGGGTAAAGGGCGGTAGCTGCCAGGCATAGAGGATCACCAGCACGCCAACGATGCCGATCGCGGCGGCGGCGAACACTGACACCACGCGCAGATTATTACGGGTATTGGCCTGCTCTTTAGCGGCATCCTGCTGACTCATAACTTCTCCAGAAACATCATTTATTTTTATCCATTACTGACTGCCCGTGGCCTTCTTCAGCGCCAGACGGGCAGTGATGCGCAGGCGCAGCAAGCGCCATAAAATCCAGACCAGCGTGGCGGTGGCAATGCCTGCCGTCAGAAGATAAGTATCGTTGTAAGCCAGAATATTTGCCTGCAGCGTGCTGGCGTTCTGCAGCTGGAGCGCTGACTGGACGCTCACCAGGGCGCTGTCGTTAATCTGGCTCTGGAACATCTGGCTGTAGATCTGCAACCGTTCAGTCACCAGCGGATTGAGGCTGGTGAGCTGCTCGGCCAGCAGGCCGGAGTGATACTTCTCGCGCCACGTCTGAAAGGTGCCCAGAATGGCGGAACCCAGCAGGCCGCCGATGTTCTGGCTCATACCGAACAGCACCGAAAAGCTGACCAGGTTACGGGGATCGGCAATGACCCCGCCAATCCCCGCCAGCATCGCCGGGGCAAGGAAGAAGGCGCTGCCAAACCCGAGCAGGAACTGGCTCAGCATCAGCTGATCCGGGCGGGTGAGGCTGGTGGACTGGCTGTCGAGCAGCGAGGCGATAATCATCAGCACCAGCGAGGTGATAATCGGCCAGGCAAGTTTAGTGGGTTTGATGGTCAGGCAGCTCGCGGCAATGCCGCAGACGATCCCGGCAAAAATTGACCATGCCAGATGGGTCATCTGTTCGTTTTGCAGGCCAACATACTGTAGCCAACCGATCACCCCGGTATTCTGCTCCGCCAGCACGATGCGGATCAGCAGCATGATCAGCCCCAGGCGCAGGATGCTGCCGCTGGAGAGCCAGCGGGTGTTCAGCAGCGGGTTGCTGCGGTTATGCTCGAAGACAATCGCGGAGACAATCAGCACCAGCGAACCCGCCAGCGCCCAGCCGATCCACGGCGCTTCAAACCACCAGTCAACCCGCCCGAGCGACAGCACTGCGCACAGCAGGGCCATCCCCGGGGCCAGCAGGATAAAGGTGATGAAATCTTTCTTCTCGAACACTTTGCGCCGATCGCCGGGAGGCAGCTTAAGGGCAATGACGCAGCCCAACGAAATCAGCGCCAGTCCTAACTCAAAGAGGTACAGCCCGCGCCATTCGTCCAGCTGCAGCAGCTCGGTGGAGAACAGCCGCGCAATGGGGATCGCCAGCGACGAGCCGGTGATGCCGATAGTCAGCGCTTTCAGGCGGTGTTTCGCCGGCCAGGCCTGGATCTGATAGTAGATCCCCAGCGAACTGAGGGCCGCAGCCACCATGCCGTGGGCGGCGCGCACCATCAGGGCCGAGCTGAGATCGTTAACGAACAGGTGAAAGAAGGTCACCAGGACATACAGTACCAGGAAGCCTTCGGTGAAGGCGCGCAGGCCAAACTGCTGGCGAAACTTTACCAGCAGCAGGTTTATCGACACGTTGGTCATGACGTACACTGCGGGCAGCCAGGCGATTTCGGTGGACCAGGCTGCAAAGGTACCCTGTAAATTTTGCAGGTTGGCGGCGACCATCGCATTGCCCAGCGCCCCGGTCAGACAAACCAGCAAACCCACCACCCCGTAGGCAATGCGTTTCGGGGTGCTGTGCACCGGCGTGGACGGGGAGCCCAACAGCATCGGCTTTTCGTGAGGCTGCCAATCGCGAGGAGCATAGGGGTCGCGTTGGGGCAGTCGCATAGCGGTTATTACCTATTGAATTAGTGAATAGTTAGAGGGCTAATGATTCTACGTCTGACGCAAAGTCTGTTTCAAGTGAATATGATAATAGCGGGTTAAGCAAATGTGAGGGATAAGTATGATAGCGGCCAGCGACGCTGGCCTCCTGGGGATCACAGTTCGTTGGTTTGTGCGTTGATGGCCGGGGCGGCGCGTTTTACCCGGCTGGCGAAGAAGATGGCAATCAGGGAGATAGTCACCGTCACCGCCAGATACCAGGCCACCGGTACCCAGTCGCCGTTATATTTTGCCAGCAGGCCGGTGGCAATCAGCGGCGCGGTGCCACCCGCCAGCGCAGCACCCAGCTGATAGCCGAGAGTGATGCCGGTATAGCGCACATTGGCGGTGAAAATTTCTGAACAGAGCGTACCGAGCACCGCGGTTACCGGTGCCCACAGCACGCCGAAAGCGATGACCGTCGCCAGTACGATCCCCCAGGTCGTGCCGGTGTTGAGCAGCATAAACCAGGGAACGATAAACAGGCCGAGGGTAAATACGCTGACGGCATACATGCGCTGACGACCAACCTTATCTGACAGCAGACCCATCAATGGGATCATGATGGTCGCCACCAGCGCCCCGAGGGTCACGGCCTCCAGCGCCTGCGATTTTTGATAGCTGAGCGTAGTGGTGGCATAGCTGACCACAAAGGTGGAAAAAATGTAGAACGGCGCGGTCTCAACCACTTTCAGCCCGGCGGCGATCAGTACTTCTCGCCAGTGGTATTTAAGGGTGTCGCGCAGCGGAGCTTTGGCCACCTTGCCAGAGGATTTGACCTTTTTAAACTCGGGTGTTTCGTCGATATCCTTGCGGATCCACAGGCCCAGCAGCACCAGCACCGAGCTTAACAGGAACGGAATACGCCAGCCCCACGAGAGAAAATCCTCTTCACTGAACATCGTCATCAGCGAGACGATAAAGGTCGCCATCAGCATGCCAATGGTTACCCCCGCCTGCGGAATGCTGCCGAAGAAGCCTTTGCGCTTCTCGGGGGCATACTCATAGGCCAGCAGCAGGGCGCCGCCCCATTCGCCGCCAATCCCCATCCCTTGAATAATACGCATCAGGATCAGCAGGGCGGGTGCCCAGAGGCCAATCTGCTCATAGGTCGGTAACAGCCCAATCATGACGGTTGCACCCCCCATCAGCGACAGGGTTAATACCAATGTTTTTTTGCGCCCGATCCGATCTCCGATGTGGGCGAAGATCACCCCCCCAATGGGCCGGATAAAGAAGGTCAACGAGAACGAGAGATAGGATAAAATCAGGCCGATGACCGGGTCGACCATCGGAAAGAAGATCTTGTTGAACACCAACGCGGCGGCCGTGCCGTAGAGAAAATAGTCAAACCATTCAATAGCACTGCCCGTCAGGCTGGCGACCAGCACCTTTTTGTTTTTGCGTAAAACTGCGGTACTGCTTTCGTGTTGTTGTGTCATACCCGTGATCCCGCTTAGTGGAGGATGAATCGGGTGACACCCGGCGCGCTTCGGGTGCAACCGATGAAGGAAAAGGTTGTCGAATTGTTAAGCAACTTAGGGAGGGCTGTTACGTTTGGCAAGCGAGAGGGGGCTAAAACTGGTCAGATCACGGTGAAATAAGCAGCAATCGATGCTTTTAATAGCAGGTATTCTGGCGCTTAATTTTTTTAATGTCGCAAGTTACAGCATATAATGCAGATGCAACCGCCTGATTTTTAGACTTTTCTGGTTATTTCAGTTTAATGACTATCCTTATAAGGTAACTGCCGATTTCGATTTCAGAGGGATCCTCTGTTATGTCACGGCCCGCGCGTTACCCTTAACGTAATTGCTGGAAGGAGGTAACGATGAGTCTCACAATCTTCCCGTCTCTGCCGGATAAAACGCTGGCTGCGGTCAATACCGTCGGCGCCTGGCTCGCTGAAGATAACTTGCCCTATAATCCGCCCGCGCTGCTGCCGGATTTGGTGGTGCTGGCCGGTAATGCGGTGATCCCCTCCATTGATGCGGCCTGCCGTCTGGCGTCTGAGCTTGGCATTCCTTTGCTGATCAGCGGCGGCATTGGCCATTCGACCACCTTCTTATACGCTGCCATTGCGCGTCATCCGCGTTACAACAGAATACGAACCACCGGCAAAGCCGAAGCCACCATCCTGGCGGAGATTGCCCGGGCGTTCTGGCAGATTCCACCGGAACACCTGCTGGTGGAAGATCAGTCCACCAACTGTGGTGAAAATGCCCGGTTCAGCGCCGCGGCCATCACCCATCATCAGCTGCGGGTGAAACGCGGGATTGTGGTACAGGATCCGACCATGCAGCGTCGCACGATGGCTACCTTTGCCCGGGTCTGGCGTGATAAGCCCGATGCCCCGGAGTGGACCAGCCATCCCGGCATTGTGCCGCACCTGCAAAACAGCGAGGACGGGCTGGTGTTCCGCGGCGGCGGTGAAGGATTGTGGCCCGTCGAGCGTTATCTGTCGTTGTTACTGGGCGAGCTTCCACGCCTGCGCGATGACATTAATGGCTATGGTCCGCTTGGGCGCGATTTTATCGTTCATGTCGATATTCCTGCTGAGGTGGAGACCGCCTGGCAGATCCTGTGTAACGATGTCATCCTCACCGAGGCGCTGGCCAGCCGCTCTCTGTTGTAATGCATTGCCCGTTTGCGATGACTTTCCCGCAAACGGGCAATCTTTGTTGTCAGGTTGTAATTATTTCCGCCTGCTGACCCGTTTCTTTTATGAGATATCTCACAAAAACAGCGCGATAGGCTGGGATTGCGGATCGGGAACTGTAGTTTTTAACAATAATTTTACTTGTTAAAAACAGTGCAATTACAGGAGCAGGTTATGACAGTACCCGTACAACATCCTATGTATATTGATGGACAGTTTGTTGCCTGGCAGGGTGAAGCCTGGATTGATGTGATCAACCCGGCCACCGAAGAGGTCATTTCCCGTATTCCCGACGGCAGTGCCGACGATGCCCGCAAGGCCATCGACGCCGCCGAGCGCGCTCAGGCCGACTGGGAGGCACTGCCTGCCATCCAGCGCGCGGGTTGGCTGCGTAAAATTGCGGCGGGTATCCGCGAACGCGCCAGCGAAATCAGCGCCCTGATCGTGGCTGAAGGTGGCAAGATCCAGCAGCTCGCGGAGGTGGAAGTGGCTTTCACCGCCGATTATCTCGACTATATGGCCGAGTGGGCACGCCGCTACGAAGGCGAAATCATCCAGAGCGATCGCCCGGGCGAAAACATTCTGCTGTTCAAACGCGCCCTCGGCGTGACCACCGGCATTCTGCCGTGGAACTTCCCGTTCTTCCTGATCGCCCGCAAGCTGGGTCCGGCGCTGCTGACCGGTAACACCATCGTCATTAAACCGAGCGAATTCACGCCGAACAACGCCATTGCCTTTGCCAAAATCGTTGACGAGATTGGTCTGCCGAAGGGGGTCTTTAACCTGGTGCTGGGGCGCGGCGAAACCGTAGGCCAGGAGCTGGCGGGCAACCCGAAAGTGGCACTGGTCAGCATGACCGGCAGCGTGGGGGCGGGGGAGAAGATCATGGCCGCCGCCGCGAAGAACATTACCAAAGTGTGCCTGGAGCTGGGCGGTAAAGCCCCGGCCATCGTCATGGACGATGCGGATCTGGAGCTGGCGGTGAAAGCGATTGTTGACTCCCGCGTGATTAACACCGGGCAGGTCTGTAACTGCGCCGAGCGTGTGTATGTGCAGAAGGGCATTTACGACCGCTTTGTGAACCGTCTGGGCGAAGCGATGAAAGCGGTGCAGTTTGGCAATCCGGCCGAGCGCAATGATATTGCCATGGGGCCGCTGATCAACGCTGCGGCGCTGGAGCGCGTGGAGCAGAAAGTGGCACTTGCCGTGCAGCAAGGGGCAAAAGTGGTCCTCGGTGGTAAAGCGGTGGAGGGGAAAGGGTATTTCTATCCGCCAACGCTGCTGCTGGATGTCCGCCAGGATATGACCATCATGCACGAAGAGACCTTCGGGCCGGTTCTGCCGGTGGTTGTTTTCGAGACGCTGGAAGAGGCATTGAAAATGGCCAACGACAGTGACTACGGTTTAACCTCTTCTCTCTACACGCAGGATCTGAACGTGGCGATGAAAGCCATTAAAGGGCTGAAGTTCGGCGAAACCTACATTAACCGCGAAAACTTTGAAGCGATGCAGGGCTTCCATGCGGGCTGGCGTAAATCCGGGATCGGTGGGGCGGACGGCAAACACGGTCTGCATGAATATTTGCAAACGCAGGTGGTCTATTTGCAGTCATAAAACAAAAACAACCGGGCCAGTTATTGGCCCGGTATAATTAGATCATGACGATTAGAGGTAAACCAGCGTCATGGTTGACTGACCTTCGAAAGGCGTGTCGTCGGTGATAGCCAGAGTTTTCGTTTTCTGAATAACCAGGTTGGTCACGAAATTAAAGGTAGCGGCGGTGATGGCAAGAGGTTCTTTTGTGCCGGTGGTTGCAAATGAAGTGGTAGTAACAGTATCGCTACGAGGAACGGAGCCTTTTACCCAATGGCCGTCAGTCCAGTCGTTGTTTTGAACAATAGGGTCTACAGTATTGCCATCGGCGACGACATCCGTCATCCACATACTGTAGTTACCGATATTTACCCCGCCCGTGGTTTTGCCCACGCCATAGGTATAATAGGCGTCTGTCACGTTAGTGGTGGTATTAACATCTACAGGTAAACGTGCATTGCTGTCGCCATGGTTATCGGTAATGGTGAAACCGACTTTGGTTGCAGCAGTACAGTTAATGCTTACCGGGAGCTGTTTTTGGCCGAGAACGTTGTTTTTATCTGCATCTAATCCGCCGAGATGAATAGTGCCGTAATCAAATACATTACCCTGACTCAATTCAACTGAGCAGGCGGAGTTAGTTAATACGCCTTTTACTTTCAGAACCGCAGTTTCAGCGGCAAAAGCAGAGGTGGTGCAGAGCGCGATAGCCGTAGCCAGAATGACTTTTTTCATCCATGAACCTTTTGTATTTAAGTGGACGGTGAGATTCGAGTAAGGATATTCATATACGGGTCCTTACTCACCGGCTCAATATAATACGTATTTTGGCTTTGCGGTATATTTACAAAAAAAGAATGGATATTGTAGGAGAAATTATGATTCCGCTGGCATCTAAATTAAGCCTTGATTATTTATATCATGAATAATTATAGGTTCGCAGACATATTTGCAGTCATAAAAAATCGCACCGGCCGAGAAAGTGTCCGGTGCGTATAGAACATGACGGTTAGAGATAAACCAGCGTCATGGTTGCCTGGCCGTCGAGAGGCGTGTCGTCAGTGATCGCCAGGGTTTTCGTATCGCGGATGACCAGATTGGTCACGAAATTAAAGGTCGCGGTAGTGATTGCAATAGGGGTTTTTGTTCCTGTGTCTGCAAATGACGTGGTAGCAAACGTATCGCTGCGAGGAACGGAGCCTTTTATCCAGTGGCCGTCAGTCCAGTCTTTGTTTTGAATAATAGGGTCTACAGTATTGCCATTGGCGGTGACATCCGTCATCCACATACTGTAGTTACCGATATTTACCTGGCCCGCGGTTTTGCCCACGCCATAGGTATAATATTTATCTGTCACGTTAGGGGTGGTCTTAACATCTACAGGTAACTGTGCATTGCTGTCGCTACGGTTATCGGTAATGGTGAAACCGACTTTGGTCGCAGCAGTACAGGTAATGCTTACCGGGATCTGTTTTTGGCCGATAGTATTGTTTGTATCAGCGGATAAACTACCGAGACGAATATTGCCGTAATCAATCACACCACCCTGACCCAATTCAGCCGAGCAGGATGAGTTAGTTAATGTGCCTTGTACCTTCAATACAGCCGTTTCACCCGCAAAAGCAGATGTGGTGCAGAGCGCGATAGCCGTAGCCAGAATAACTTTTTTCATTTTTAAATCCTTCCGTGATTTATTTAATTGCATTAAGCGGCAAAGCAATTCCGTTAATGGGAGTGTTTGCCGGGTTGGATGCATAATAGTTATTTTTCTGACTGAGATATAATTATAAAAAATGAATGGCTCATTTAGAATAATTATAGATATCGCTGGATATAAAGATTAAATGAATATTTTTACTCAAAAAAGGGTTTGTATTTTTATAGGCCGGGTAAAGCGTCGCCGCTACCCGGCAATACACCGGTAAAACAGGCTTACACCTTCGTTGCAATCCAGTTCATCATCAATTCCGGCCAGACGGCCACCGGTAATCCCTGGGCATCGCGAATACCAAAGCCGTGCTTTCCTCGCTCGAACAGGTGCATCTCAACGGGCACCCCCAGGCGGCGCAGGGCGCTGAACATCGCCAGGCTGTTCTCGACTTTTACCGCCGGATCGTCTGCGGCATGCAGCAGGAAGGTCGGCGGGGCGTCACGGGTGACGCGCTCCTCCAGCGAATAGCGGCGGATCTCCTCTTCTGATGGCTTATCCCCCATCAGCTCATGGCGCGAGCCAGCGTGATGGTGCTCGTCACGCATGGTGATCACCGGATAGACCAGCGCCATAAAGGCCGGACGGGCAGGGAGCGCGTCAATAGCGTCCAGCGGGGCATAGACCGCTTCATCATGTCGGGTGCCGAGGCTTGCCGCCACGTGTCCGCCCGCGGAGAAGCCCAGCACCCCAATGCGGGCCGGATCCAGCTTCCACTCTGTGGCACTGGCGCGGATCATGCGCATTGCGCGCTGAACATCAGCCAGCGGCGCGTCAGCTCCCTCTTCATGACCATCCCCCGGCATGCGGTAGGTCATCACAAACAGGGTATAGCCGCGGGCATTAAAGAACGAGGCCAGTGCGCTGCCCTCTTTATCCAGCACCACGCGGCGATAGGAGCCGCCCGGCGTGACCAGAATGCCCACCCCATTAGGTCGGCTGGGGGCATAAACGGTGATCGCGGGTGCGCGAACACCGGTGACGGCGCGATCGTAGTCAGAGGTGCCGGTATGGCGAGGTTCAGGGGTGAAAACGGCATCGCTGGTGCGCGCGCCCGGGGCTTCATTATCGGGCCAGATGGTAAAGGTGGCCGAACGGCCAACGGCGTGCGCCATATTTTGTTCGAGTGTGTCGCGGCTGAGTGCTTCCATGATAACGCTCCCTCTCTGGAAAGCGTTTGTTATACCAGCGTTAACGAAATTAAAACCAGCAACGCCTCACAGGTTGCGGACAGCAGGGCTGTCCGCGGTGTGATTACAGGGCGGCGAACTTATCTAAAGTACGCACCAACTGAGTGACAAAACCGTACTCGTTATCGTACCAGGCCACGGTTTTCACCAGTTGGACATCGCCCGCGTCGGTGACTTCTGTCTGGGTGGCATCAAAGACGGAACCAAAGTGCGAGCCGATGACATCCGACGAGACAATCTCTTCATCGGTATAGCCAAATGACTCGTTGCCCTCGGTGGCCTTTTTCAGCGCCTGATGGATCTCATCCACGCTCACTTTTTTCTCCAGAATCGAGACCAGCTCGGTCACGGAGCCAGTTTTGACCGGCACACGCTGGGCATGGCCCTTCAGCTTGCCGCTCAGTTCGGGGATCACCAGCCCGATAGCCTTGGCTGCGCCGGTGGTGTGCGGGATGATATTTTCCGCGGCGGCGCGTGAGGCACGCAGATCTTTGCCGCGCGGGCCATCTACCAGCGCCTGGGTGCCGGTGTAGGCGTGGATGGTGGTCATGGTGCCCGCCCGGATGCCAAAGGCGTCGTGCAGCACCTTCGCCAGCGGCGCCAGGCAGTTAGTGGTGCAGGAGGCCACAGAAATAATGGTGTCACTGGCTTCGATGGTGTCGTCATTGACGTTAAAGACGATGGTTTTCATCTCGCCAGCAGGGGCGGAGATGAGCACTTTTTTCGCCCCGGCGTCCAGATGCGCCTGCGACTTCTCCTGAGAGGTGTAGAACCCGGTACACTCCACCACCAGATCCACCCCGGCGGCTTTCCACGGGATCTGTTTTGCCTCTTTTTCGGCGTAGACCGAAATGGATTTCCCGTCGACGATCAGCGAATCTTCCGTAAAGTCCACGCTCCAGGGGAAGGGGCCATAGTTGGAGTCATGTTTTAACAGGTAGGCCAGCACTTTCGGTGACGTTAAATCGTTAATTGCCACCACGCTGTTACTGTCCTGGGTTTCCAGCAACCGACGAAGCACCAGTCGGCCAATACGACCAAATCCGTTAATGCCAATCTTACTCATGATGTTCTCCTGTGTGGTATACGGGACGTTAAACTCATCCAGGATTAGACCATGCAGCCCAGCGAGGCAATTGAAGATGGCTCATCTGCACGGAAGTTTTTGAAAAGTCGGGAACAAAATTTAATGAATTTTTAACTGAAGCTGGTTATTTTACCTTTTTATTCGTCTTCTATTCAGGAAAGACTATGCGCAATAAATACACCGGCCTGCAAATTACTATTCACTGGCTGGTTTTTCTGCTGGTGATCGTGGCCTACTGTGCCATGGAGTTTCGTGGCTTTTTCCCCCGCAGCGCCCGCCCGCTGATCAACATGATCCATGTCTCCTGCGGTATTTCTATTCTGGTGTTGATGGTGGCGCGTCTGCTGGTGCGCCTTAAGTATCCTGCGCCGCCCATCGTGCCTAAGCCAAAACCGATGTATATCGGGTTATCCCATTTAGGTCACCTTGCTATCTATCTGCTGTTTATTGCCCTGCCGCTGATTGGTCTGGTGATGATGTATAACCGGGGCAGCACCTGGTTTGCCTTTGGCCTGGGGATGCCGCACGCCGCCGAGTCGAATTTTGACCTGGTGGACACGCTGAAAGCCTGGCACGTCACCCTGGCGAACCTCGGTTACTTTATCATCGGTATTCATGCTTTTGCCGCGCTGCTTCATCACTACTTCTGGAAGGACAACACGCTGTTGCGCATGATGCCGAAAAAGCGTTAAGGGCTGCCTGTGTCCCCTCAACGGCGTAAGGTACTGTTAGCCACCGGCCTTGGCCATTTTGTCGAATGGTTCGATTTTGGGCTTTACGGTACGCTGGCAACCATCATCGGGATGCACTTTTTTCATACTGACAACCCGGCCTCGGCGCTGCTCGCATCCTTCGCGGTCTTTGCCGCCGGGTTTATGATACGCCCGCTCGGCGGGCTGTGGTTTGGCTCTCTCGGCGACAGGATCGGCCGACGCAAGGTGCTCTCCACCGTGATCCTGTGGACCTCCGGCGCGACCTTTATTATCGGGCTACTGCCCACCTATTCGCAGGTCGGGCTTCTCGCCACCGTTATGCTGGTGCTGGTGCGGATGATCCAGGGGTTTGCCGCCGGGGGCGAAAGCCCTGGTGCCACCACCTTTCTGGCCGAATATGCGCCCGCCGCGCGCCGGGGCTACTTCACCTGCTGGATAGATAGCTTCGGCTTTATGGCCTTTGTTGCCGGGTCGGGTCTGGTACTGCTGTTGACCGCATGGTTGGGAGAGACGGCCATGAACGACTGGGGCTGGCGCATTCCGTTTCTGCTGGCCGGTCCGCTGGGCTGGATTGGCCTCTATCTGCGAAACCATCTTCAGGACTCCCCCGAATTTCAGGCGCTGCTGAACAGCCATCAAACGGAAGCTGCGCCACTGCGCCGGGCCGTCATTACTGGCAGGCGGGCGCTGGGCTTCTGCATCGGGTTTGTGGTGATCAAGGCGGTGATGCACTGGATGCTGCAAGCCTTCATTCCAGCCTACCTGGTGACGACGTTGCACTATCCGGCGCTGGATGCCTATACCATTACCACCCTCGGGCTGCTGTTCGTCGCCGTGCTGGTGCCTTTTATGGGCTATCTGTCGGACCGTATTGGCCGTAAGCCACTCATGCTGGCAGGCTGTCTCGGGTTGATCCTTTTCGCCTGGCCAGCCATGAAGCTACTGACAAGCGGGGAGGTATTCTCTGCGATGCTGGGGCTGGGGCTGCTGGGGTTGAGCATTGCCGCCTTTGACGGGGCCAGCAACGCGGCGATGGCGGAGCTGTTTCCCACCCGCATCCGCTTTGGCGGCGTGGCGATTGCCTATAACCTTGCGGTAGCGTTCTTTGGCGGCGTGACGCCCTGGTCGCTGGCCTGGCTACTGACCGTCACCGGCAATCCACTTTCCCCGGCGCTGTACGTAATGATGGCGGCGCTGGTGACCCTCCTGACGGTGCTGCGGGCCAGAGAGACCGCAGGGCAGCGGCTGCGGACATAAAAAAGCCCGGCGGGGAAGGCCGGGCGAACAACAAACCACAACACATTTTACATCACTTAACCGCTGCTTACTTCAGGTCGCGACGCGCCATGGCATTGACCAGGTACGACTGACGCTGACTGAGCCTCACCTCACTGCTGGTGTCATTATTTCTGCTGAGCTGGAGTGCCGGGCCGCTATCCGGTGAACGGGTACGCTCTGCATCCGCCGGAATAATCCAGCCAACATCATCACTGGTGCGATGATTATTACGTGCGTTACGCACTCTTCTTCTCAAATGCAGCATATAACCTCCGTATAATTCATCGAACTACCCCGTTAATGATGCGGTATTTTTACCGCCCTCGCTGTCTCAACTTTATTGTCTGACAAAAGAAGCCAGACAGAGAATATATTATGAAAATTACTCCGCCGGTTTGCGACCGCCGCCCCGGCTATTTTGTCCGCCTTTTTTTCCGGCTTCAGAGGCACGTTGCGGGTCATTTTTAAAATTCCCGCCGCTGCTCTGTCCACCTTTGCGGCCCGCCTGGGATGCACGTTCCCGGTCTTCTGCGAAATTGCCGGAACCGCCTCGATGTTTAGTCATAACATGTCTCCAGTGTTTCGTTAAAAATATTCATTGAGAGGAAATTAACCTCTTCAAATATGTGCATAAATAAATGTAGACAGAACGGCAAAAAGTTCAATAAGCCATTTGGCGACTTTCTGTCTCCTGTCTGATTTAATTTTAGGCATTTTCGGTGGTTAAGGAGAATATATCCGCGCTAATAAATAAGTTAGCAAAAGTTACATGCGGTTCGAGTAAATTTAGCGGCAATTTTTACTGTGATGAAGATCGATAAAAATAACCCTTTTGCGCAAGATTAAGACAACTCTTAATAAGCCCGCCCGCCGGGAACCCGTCTAACGGCTCTGCTCCAGTTCTATCGCCGCTCTGACCTGCGATAACGCCTGGCGTAATGTTTCCATTGTCACCGACCCGAGGGCGATGCGGATCGCCTGCGGCACCGTACCGGAGGTCGAGAACGGCTCGGCGGTCGAAACGGAGATGTGGTTATCCATCAGCGCTTTCACCACCCGATCGGCTCTGGCGTCGTCCACCAGCGGCAGCCACGCAAAGTACGAGTCGGGATGGGTGATGCAGGATAGATCCCCCAGCACCGCTTTCAGGATGGCCTGCCGTTGCCGGGCGTCGCGTCTTTTCAGCGTTTCAAACCGGGCCACGGTGCCGTCCTGGATCCAGTGACACACCATGGCGGTCATGACCGACGGGGTATTCCAGGTGGTGGCCCGGATAGCCCGCTCCAGCGCCGGGCGCAGATCGGGTGGGCAGATCACTGCACCGACCCGCAGACCGGTTGCGACATTTTTGGAAAAGCCGGTGACATATACCGTTCGTTCCGGGGCGAAGCTGGCGACGGGCGGCGGAGGGCGGCGGATCAGCCAGCCGTAAGCTGTGTCTTCAATGATCAGCAGATCGTGCTGGCGGGCAATGTCCGCCAGCGTCCTGCGCTGCTCGCGGCTCAGCACCCAGCCCAACGGGTTATGCAGGGTCGGCATGGTGTACACCGCCCGCACGTGGCGTCTCTGGCAGAGCTGGCGTAACGCCGCCAGATCCGGGCCATTTTCCGTGCAGGGGATGGCGAGCAGCTCCAGATGATATAGCGCCGCCAGCGCCTTAAAGCCCGGGTAGGTGAGGGCGTCTACTGCCACCACGTCGCCGGGCCGGAGCAGACCCATCACCGTTATGGTCAGGCCATGCTGGGCACCGTTTACGATCAGCACGTTGTTCCCGGTGGGTTGAAAATGCGCCCCCGCGAGGTGCGCGGCGACGATCTCCCGCTCGGTCTGCCTGCCGGCATGGGGCTGATAGCGCAGGTGCGATTCGATATCGCCCCCGGAGGCAACCTGCCTGAGCGCCTCCCGCAGCAGCTCCCCCTGGCCCGGCAGGGCGGGATAGTTGAAGTTCAGATCCAGTACATCGGTGGCGACCGCATGCTGATCGATCCCCTGACCCGACGGCAACAGGATCTCCCTGACGAAGGTTCCGCGTCCTGTTTCGCCGCTGACCAACCCCATCTTCTCGAGCTCGGCATAGACCCGCGTCGCGGTGGCAAGGGAGATATGTTCCCGGGCGGCGAGCGTGCGGTGCGTAGGCAGGCGAGTGCCTGCCGGGATCTGTGCGGAGCGAATCAACCCGGCGTAACGATCCACGATCCCTTTGTAGCGCGCTTTCATCAAATGTATCCATGACAATAATTTGATTGTATTGAATAGGCGAGATTACCATCCGCTCAACAGAGGCTCAAGACAGGTACGGTACTGGTAATGAATGTTGTGACAGATAAAACCTCGCTTTCAGGCTGGCTCAATGGCCTGCTGGGGGTCGTGATTTTCAGCGGTTCTTTGCCCGCTACGCGCCTTGCGGTGCAGGATTTTGATCCCTTTTTCCTGACCTTTGCCCGGGCTTCCCTGGCCGGGGTGCTGGCACTCATCCTGATCCTCGGGTTACGGGAAAAACGCCCGCCAGCGGCCCGGATCGTGCCGCTGATGATGGTCTCGCTGGGCGTGGTGATCGGCTTTCCGCTCTTCACCGCCCTGGCATTGCAGCATGTCACCGCCGCCCACTCCATTGTGTTTCTCGGCTTACTGCCGCTGATGACCGCCATTTTCGCGGTGCTGCGCGGCAAGGAACGTCCTGCCCGGGCTTTCTGGTTCTTCTCGGTGCTGGGCAGCCTGCTGGTGGCGGGGTTTGCTTTTTCGCAAGATGCCTCTCTTTCCCTGACGGGCGATCTGCTGATGCTCGCGGCGGTGATCGTCTGCGGCCTGGGCTATGCCGAAGGGGCCGCGCTTACCCGCGAGTCAGGCGGCTGGCAGGTGATCAGTTGGGCGCTGATCCTTGCGCTGCCTTTTATGGTGGTGGCCTCCGTGCTGATGATGCCTGTATCCTTCAGCGGCATTGGTTTTCCGGCCTGGGCGGCGCTCGGCTATGTGTCGCTCTTCAGCATGCTGATCGGGTTTATCTTCTGGTACAAAGGGCTGGCGCGGGGCGGGATCGCCGCCGTCGGGCAGTTGCAACTGCTGCAGCCGTTTCTGGGGCTGGGACTGTCCGCCACGTTGCTGCATGAGCGGGTCAGCCCACTTATGTTGTTTATCACTTTGGGTGTCATTCTGTGTGTTATTGCTTCGCGGAAATATGCCCGCTGAATGTTAAAAGGGATCAAAAATGTTTAACGGTCTGAGTGCATTTCCCCTGACGCCCCTGGTGCAGGGTGAACCTGATGAGAAAGCCTTTGGTACGTTGATTGAGACGCTGGTGGCGGCAGGCGTGAATTCTGTCGGGGCGCTGGGTTCCACGGGGAGCTATGCCTATCTCACCCGGGAGCAGCGTTTTGCCGTCACAAAGCTGGCGGTGAGTGCCGCCGCGGGTGTGCCGGTGATGACCAGTATCGGCAGCGTCAACGCTGAGATGATCCTGCGGCTGGCTGAAGATGCGCAGAACGCCGGGGTGAAGGGGCTTCTGCTGGCGCCGCTTTCCTATCAAAAACTGACGGCGGATGAAGTTTTTCGCCTGTACGAGCGCGTCGCAGGAGAAATCTCTGTCCCGCTCTGTATCTACGATAACCCGGCGACCAGCGGGTTTGAATTCACCGACGAACTGCTGGTGGCGTTGTCTTTTTTGCGCAACATGGGTTCTATCAAACTTGGCGATCTGCCGGCCGATCTGGCTGGGGCGTCAGCCCGTGTGGCGAAGCTGAAAAGCCAGGTTGCGGAGGGCGTTACGATTGGCATCAGTGGGGATGCGCAGTCTGCGATGGGGTTGCTGGCGGGGTGTGACGTCTGGTACTCCGTGCTCGGTGGGCTGTTCCCGCACGACACCCTGCGCCTTGCTCAGGCGGCCCTGCGGGGAGACGCTGACGAAACCCGGCAGCTCAACAGCGCGCTGGAGCCGCTATGGGTCTTCTTCCGTCGTCACGGCAGCCTGCGAACCATCGCGACGGTGGCGGAGCTGACGGGAAGGGTCGCCGCGCCTTGCCTGCCTTTCCCGTTACAAACGCTGGCAGGGGACGAGCGCGATGCTCTGCAGGCGACGCTGGCGCAACTGCCTTTACGGGCTGAGGGTTAATCACGTCTCGACGGGCTGTTCAGTTCCTCCTCACGCCAGCCCTTTTTCTTGAGAGAGGGCGTTGTTCACGCAACGCCCTGAAATATTTACAAAATAAATAATCTTAAACACATTAATCACTTATAAGCGAAGCGGTTACGCAATAAACAGCCGCTATCGCCCCGTGACTTGCCTGCGCTCCTCGCTAATACTACTGTATATAAAAACAGTATTCGAGGAACGAATCATGGTGTTTTACCAACTTGCAGCGCTGCGCGAGGTGATCGCGCTACCCCTTTTTGGCGAGGTCGTGCAGTGCGGCTTCCCCAGCCCGGCCCAGGACTACGTGGAACAACGTATCGACCTGAACAAATTGCTGATCCAGCACCCCAGCTCAACGTATTTCGTGAAAGCGGCCGGGGATTCGATGATTGATGCCGGGATTGGCGACGGCGATCTGCTGATCGTTGACAGCGCCAGAACGGCGCAACACGGAGATATTGTGATTGCGGCAGTGGAGGGCGAATTTACGGTAAAGCGCCTTCAGCTCAGACCCCGGGTGCAGCTTAATCCGATGAACAGCGCCTATTCGCCCATCCTCGTGAACAGCGAAGATTCACTCGATATCTTTGGCGTGGTGACCTATATCGTCAAATCGGCGGATTAACCGGCATACACCGGCGCTCGCTGACCGCAGATGGCTAATACTGGAGCCCTCATCCACCGATGCCCGGATGAGGGCAGGCAAGCCATTGCAATGGCCAATCCAGCAGGTTTAACGGTTATCCGACATACTGATCATGTTCCCGGTCATGTTATTGCAGGAGACCATCATCAGCGGCTTCCTCTCTGTGGCGGTAATGCTGGCAACATTACTGCTCCTCAGCTTTCACGAACCTGCGCATGCCGCGGACCAGATCGCTGTGGCCGCCGCTTTTTTGCAAAGTTCCATCCCCTCCGATTCCCTTGCGAACGCCCTGCAACGTTTTGCCCGGATCGCGTCTTATCAGGTGATGGTGCGTTCCGTCTCTTCGCAGGATGAAACCAAAGTCATTCGCTATAGCTACCGTAAACCGGGTTATGTACGGATGGATTTTTCCACGCCCCATGCCGGGGCAGTGCTCATCTATAACCCTTCGAATGGCAAAGTAACGCTGTGGCCCTTCGGCGCGGGAACATTTCCGGTGCTGAAACTGTCGCCCACGGATTCACTGATAACGGATGAAAATGGTCACCGGGTAGATCAATCCGACATTGGCGTGTTGCTGAATAACATTCGTCGTCTGCAACAGGGGGGCGCAACCCGGCTTCCGGGTGAAGAGATGATCGCCGGGAAACCGGCGGTGCATCTGTCGGTGGTTGGCGCGGAAGGCAAGAGCGTCGCTGCGGTGCATCGCTATGAGGTTTGGTTCGATAAGCAATCCGGCTTGCCCACTAAAGTGGTTAGCTACGGGCTGGATGGCAAATTACTGGAAACCGTAATGATGGAGGCCATGTCTATCAACGTGCGTTTCCCTGCTGATTTTTTCGCACCCTGACGGAGACGAGCGCTATGGCTGACTATCAATTTTCCACCGTCTGGCGGGTTGAAGCGTCTGTCCAGGAAGTCTGGGAGATCCTCTCTCATCCTGATTTGTGGCCCGAATGGTGGGGAAGCCTGGTGCAGATTATCGAGTTAAGAAAAGGGGATGGGCGGGGAATTGGCGCTCTGCATCGTTATACCTGGAAGGGCGCACTCCCGTATCACATCACCTTTGATATTCATGTATTAACGATTCAACCTTTATGCCTGCTGGAAGGGGAAGCCAGCGGCGAGGTGGAAGGGCGGGGCGTGTGGTCTTTGTCTGCTCATGGTCGGGAGACGCTCGTCCGGTATGACTGGGATATCCGCACCAATACCCGCTGGATGAACCTCCTTGCGCCGCTGGCAGGCCCCGTTTTTCGCTGGAACCACCACAGGGTGATGCGCGACGGCGCAAAAGGGTTAGCCCGGCGATTAGGCAGGCGTGTCGAGGTGTATGTAGGGTAAAGCCCTGGGGCGATGGCTTTCAAAATCAACCCTGGCGGCTGTGCGGTAAAGACGGTCAGTGACGGCAAACTGTCGGGCGCTCGCCTTTGGCGCAATGTTGCGGTCAGGTGGCCGCCCGGCGCATGTTCCCGGCGGCCCCTTGATTTCTCTCTGAATTCATTGATACTGTATATATATACAGTTAAATGGATTTGATACTATGCCATTCATCCCCATGCGCTTCACCGCGCCTGCTAAAGGGCGTAAATAACCATGTTTGCGCTTGTAGACGTGAATAGTTTTTATGCTTCCTGCGAAACTGTGTTTCGCCCGGACCTGAAGGGGCGCCCGGTAGTGGTGCTGTCGAATAACGATCTGAGTGGTGAGAAACGTTAGTTGATTCCAGGTTGTTTGTATTATTTTCTGGATAACGCCGCTGCCGTTTTCCCTGATGGTCTGAGGTGTAATATGAGACTTGTGTTTGCAACAAAAGCCCTTATTCGGATTGAACGTTCCTTTGAGGGTTTTCCATTGCTAATCGGTGATGATGGGTGGCCAGTCGAGCCAACACAATCTTTTCTATGGCATATCCTAAACGAATCAGCGGAGCCCCTAAGTACTCTTATAGGTGAGGCGTATAGACGGCGTTTGTAAGATATCCTCGGCAGCCGCCTTGAATGTCGAAATGATGTGTCATTGTTAGATATTTTCTGTTTTTATTGTGCCCCTACGGAGTATATGAAGCTTCCCTCTAACCGTGACTCCATCCAATTAAGGGGGCATCGGTGCCTGGCGGCCACGCCAGGATAAATCTACCCGTCGTTCTTACGTGACAACATCGACTGGTACAGCGTAAAAGCAACATACATTGGCATACTTTATTCATGCTCCAGTGGGGTAGATATAGAATAACAATGCCATGTAGGTGGATAGGTATGTCGAGATGCGGTTTGACTTGCGGGAGTAACGCTTTTCGCAGGTTAAGCCGCTGTAAGGCGATTTAACCTTGGATTCTAACTGTTATTACAAATCCTTGTTTGTTCAATAACCCATTCCCTGAAATAAGCGATTTTCGGCAGGCTGTCGCAGCCAGGCCGATAAACCAGATAGTAAGATAATGGGCTAACCAATGAAACATCCGGACACAGGCGGATAAGACGTCCGCTTTTAAGATCATCTTCGACCATTATGCTGCGTGCTAGTGCAATGCCTTGGCCTTCCACGGCAGCCTGAAGGACGGCTGCAGAATTATTAATTCGAAGGCCTGGCTTGCGAGCAATAGCCTGGACGTTGAAGCGGCGTAACCAACGATCCCAGGTGATGAAATCTTTGTGCTGCTCCATCGACAAATCATGAATCAACGTTTGCTCGGTTACTCCCGTCAGGCAATTAATAGCTGGATTAACTGCTATAAGAGAAGGGGCGCAGACCGGGAAAACTTCTTCTGACATCAATAGCTCCGCATGTAGTCCCTCCCATCGTCCCAGACCGTAGCGAATACCGACATCCATTCCCTGTGCAGTAAAGTCCATTAACTTCAGGCTGGTTTCCAGACGGACGTCAATATCAGGCCAGCGATGCTGGAAATCTTCAATTCGCGGTAAGAGCCATTTGGCTGCAAAAGCGGGGCTAATGGTGACGTTAAGAATGCCGTTTGTTGCACCTTCACGCAGGAGGGTCATCCCTAGATTCAGGCTTTGGAACCCCATCCGGATATCGGGCAGGGCGCGCTGGGCAGGCTCTGTTATCACCAAGGCTGCACGGCGATTATTGCTTCGATGAAACAGTGGAAATCCAATCACTTCTTCAAGGGATCGCACCAGTTGGCCAACAGCCGCTGGTGTGACATTCAATTCTTCTGCCGCAAGCGAAAAGCTCCGATGCCGTGCGCTGGCTTCAAAAGCACGTAGCGCATTGAGATGAACAGGTACCTTCATATCTGATAGAAAACCTTTTTAAAAAGCCAAGATTATCTCATTTGTTCATGAGTCCTTCGCTAAACATAATGCAGAAGCGGTGAGGGTTACAAAACAAATCGTTTAAATCCTTAAATCTGATGATGACTTTATACGCAAAGATATTATTTGTGTTTTAAAAGGCAGGTGACACCGTATCAAAGCGGAACCTGAAGCACCTTTTGGTTTCAGCGATCAAACGAATGAAGGAGTTAATAATGGCTTACTTGCAGATCACCCTGGATATCAGCGAACAGAACCGTGCAGCAGCAGCAGCGGTTTATCAGAAATATAAGGCGCCATTCCTCTCTACTATTGAAGGCGCGGTCTCAAAAGAGCTGCTGGTACGTGCAGAAGATGTGCAAGTGCTGCATGGCTTTGAAACGACCAAACAGGCCGAAGCGTATCTCGGATCCCAACTGTTTACCGCGGATGTGGTTGAAGCCTTGAAGCCTTATCTTAACAGTGCGCCAGACGTGCGCATCTATGCCGTTGCCTGATTGCTTTGAAAAGGGGTTGCTATGTTTTTGAACTGGAATGAAATGCGTAAAGAGTTACGTGCCGCTATCGGGAAATTTGCAGGTCTGCAGCCCGATGTGATGCAGGGCATCGATAAAATGCAAAACGGTGCGGCGGCAACTGGACACCTGGATGCCAAAACCCACGAGCTTATTGCGTTAGCTGTTGCCGTTACCACTCGCTGTGACGGTTGCTTGTCGGTACATGCCGAAGCTGCCGCCAAACATGGTGCCACACGCGAAGAGATCGCCGAGGCGCTGGGTGTTGCTATTACGCTTAATACCGGGGCTGCGCTTGTTTACTCCAGCCGGGCGCTTGATGCTTTTGATTCACTACCAAAATAACTCCGATATAGCGGTTTCGCCTCGAAACCGCTTTTTTGCAGGAACGCCGCATGTTGATTAACCACGATTTTACCCGGCGCGTTACTGTTGCCACTGACGATTACCACTGGATTCATTCCCCGCAGGGAGGGGTTGATCGTGTGATGCTGGATCGCATCGGCGATGAACAGGCGCGTGCAACCAGCATTGTTCGTTATTTGCCTCAGACCTCTTTCCCGCACCATGTTCATCCGGGCGGTGAAGAGATTCTGGTGCTGGACGGGCGGTTTTCGGAAGGTGAACGGGATTATCCCGCAGGCTGGTATCTACGCAATCCACCTGGGTCTTCCCATCAGCCCCATAGCACCAACGGTACGCAGCTGTTCGTTAAACTCGGCCAGATGAGCAAGGGGGAAAATAGTGCGCTGCGTATCGATACCCGCGATGGGGCAAACTGGCAGAAGGGAGATGGGATTTCGATCTGCCCACTGTTTGAAAATGCGCAGGAGAGCGTCTGCCTCATGCGAATGGCATCCGGCTCGCTTCTGGTTGAGCAGGATCTCCCAGGCGGTGCAGAGCTGTTGCTCTTGCAAGGTTGTCTGATTGAAGGCAACAGCATTCATGCTGAAGGAAGCTGGATCCGCATTCCTGCCGGACAGCAGATGGCATTTATTGCCGAAAAAGACAATACCCTCCTGTACCTGAAAAAGGGCCACCTCGGCGTTATGCAGGAACCTCAATTATGATAAAGACCCAGGTTGCGATTATTGGGGCCGGGCTTAGCGGACTCTATGCAGCCTGGCTGCTGCAACGGGCCGGGATTGATTACGTTGTACTCGAAGCCCGCAGCCGCGCAGGTGGCCGTGTCCTTCCGGCTACTACTACAGGCGCAGACCTTGGAGCAACGTGGTTCTGGCCGGGGATCCAGCCCGCGTTCTCAAGGCTTCTTGCTGAACTGAATATTAGTTTTTTTTCGCATCAGGAAACGGGTGACATGCTGTTTGAGCGGACAATGGATGCCGCTTCGCGCCATCCGGGATTTGTCGCTTCACCTGCGGCGGCTCGCGTGCGTGGAGGAATGTCACAGCTGACCGATGCGCTGCTGGCGCGTCTCGAGCCTGAGCGTGTCGTCATGGATGTACAAGTAACGCAGGTTAAGCAAACTAACGAAACGCTAACTGTTCGTGGACACAATGCAGATGAACAGACTTTGATTCTGCACGCCCAACACATCCTGCTGGCATTGCCTCCGATGCTGGCAGCCCGGATCGCATTTACGCCTGTACTGCCTGAGCCCTTGCTACAGGCGTGGCGTAATACCTGCACCTGGATGGCGCCGCATGCCAAATATGTCGCTCTTTATTCCCGCGATTTCTGGAAAGAAAAGGGTCTCTCCGGTGAGGCACGCAGCAGCGTCGGACCCATGGTGGAGATTCACGATGTTTCTGAGCCGGACGGGATGTATGCCCTGTTTGGTTTCATCGGGCTGCAATATAACGTGCGCCGGGCCATGGGAGATGCCGCCTTAATTGAGCAATGCAGGGCGCAGCTGACGCGACTGTATGGCCCCGACGCAGCATATCCCTGTGCTGAATTCATCAAAGACTGGGCGGCCGATCCTTTTACCGCAACATCGCGTGATCTGTCTTTGCAGGCGGGCCATTCCGTACCGCCAGCTTTGGTGGATGATGGTCCCTGGCGACACGCAGTAACAGGAATCGCCAGTGAGTGGTCAACCGCATTCCCGGGCTATCTTGCTGGCGCGATTGATGCCGCTGCCGAAGGCGTTCAACGGATCTTAAACGAGAGATAAGGTATGAAAGAAACCTATAAGGCCATCCAAATTACACGTCCGGGTCTACTTGAAATGGTGGAGAAAGATCTCCCCGAGCCGGGGCCGGGAGAAGTGCTCATCAAAGTCGAAGCCTGTGGCATTTGTGGGGCGGACGCCGGGGCTATCGAGGGACTGGAAAAGGGGGTTGAATACCCACGCGTCCCGGGCCATGAAGTGGTTGGAACGCTCTACAAAACATCCGAACCGTTGCCTGCATGGCTGAAGCCTGGCCAGCGTGTCGGGGTAGGGCGTTTAGGTGGACATTGCAACGCCTGCGAACAGTGCCGTCTGGGGCATTTTAATCTCTGTCAAAACCAACCGGTCACCGGCAGCTCACGTGATGGGGGGTATGCCGAATATATGCTGGCGCGGACCACGGGGCTGGTCGCCATCCCAGACGATCTTTCATCCGTAGAAGCCGCGCCGCTGCTTTGCGCCGGTATAGCGACCTTTAACGCTCTTAAAAAATCGCATGGCCAAGCTGGAGATACTGTCGTGATCCAGGGGATGGGCGGTTTAGGTCATCTGGCCGTGCAGTATGCCCGGAGAATGGGTTTTCGTGTCGTCGCTGTGGGAAGGGGCGCTGATATCGCGGACGAGGTTATGGCGCTTGGCGCGCACTACTACGTCGACACACATAGTCAAGATGCCGTGGAAACAATCAAAGCGCTTGGCGGCGCGGAAGTGATCTTGTCGACCATAACGGATAGTTCTGCCGTATCGGCGTTGTTACCGGCGCTGGTGCCGCAGGGGCGGTTAATGATCGTCGGCGTAGGCAAGGAGCCTTTGACGCTGATGCCGGGTGTGATGATAGGAAGAGAATTAGCGGTCAGGGGCGCTATTACCGGTACGGCCATTGAGTTAGAAAAGGCTCTGAAGTTCAGCCTGCTGACAGGTGTACGAGCCATGATCGAGACGCGGCCTCTGGCTCAGGCGCAGGAAGCCTTTGAAAAAATGCGCAGCGGTCAGGCCAAATTCCGCATGGTTCTCACTCTGGACCATAGCTAAATCCAAAGTGAGCAATAGATACACAGATTGAAAGGAGAAGGTCATGTCCATCCGCGAGCTATCAACAGCTGAATTTTCTACTGAAGTTTTAGACGCTTCTGTTCCAGTATTAGTCGATTTTTGGGCGCCATGGTGCCAGCCTTGTCGCTCGGTTGCACCTGTGATTGATGCTCTGGCTCGTGAAAACGCCGGAAAACTGGCGGTATTTAAAGTCAATATCGATGAGCAGCCGGAGCTGGCGGCTAAGCACGGTATTCGTTCTATTCCCTTCTTTAAGATTTTTGTGCGTGGTGAATCCGTAATGGAGTTTTCTGGTGCCAGACCAAAAAGTGACTTTGATGCGTTGCTAACTACCGTTATTGATTGATTTACAAGTTAATACATTCATCTGCGAGAATAATTATGAACAAAGTACGTGTTACGCCGTGGCAGGATAACGATCCCGTTCCGGCTGAGTTACTGGCTGCTATGCAGGCCCGCCGCCCCGGCGGCGAATTAATTGGCATTGACAGGGTATTATTGAAAAGCTTCCCGCTGGCAACCGGCTGGAATGCCTTGCTGGGACGGGTTCGGGCCGATTTTAGCCTCGAGCTGATCTATCTCGAGTTGATAATGCTCCGCGTTGCGGTACTCGATGGCGCTGAATTTGAGTGGGACGTGCACTACCCGGTTTATCTAAAGGCGGGAGGATCGGAAGCAAAGGCTCAGGCGCTGAAACAAACCGAGCCGGAACGCAGCCTGTTTGATGAACGCGAATGGACGCTAATTACCTTAACCGATCAATCAACCAAAAAGGTGGATGTCGATATTCAGGTGATCCAGTCATTGAAAGCCCTCTTTGGTGAAACCAAAACGGTGGAGGCTGTCGCGACCGTTGCCGCTTATAACATGGTTTCGCGTTTTCTGGTCGCGCTGGATATCTAGCGTCGCCATTCTCTCCCTTCTGTTGTCTGGATATCACTGCAGTGCACGCTGCGGTGATGCTATGGGCGAGAACTGGCGGATCGCTCGCCGCGCCCATAAAAAGGAGTGCGTATGTTCGAATTAGATGCTTTTCATCTGGCAAGGATCCAGTTTGCCTTCACGGTTTCGTTTCATATTATCTTTCCTGCGATTACCATTGGTCTTGCCAGCTATCTGGTGGTGCTGGAAGCTTTGTGGTTAAAGAAACGCGCGACGGTATATCTGGATCTTTATCATTTTTGGTCCAAAGTTTTTGCCGTTAACTTCGGTATGGGCGTGGTCTCCGGGCTGGTCATGGCCTATCAGTTTGGTACCAACTGGAGCGGATTCTCTCAGTTCGCCGGCAGTATTACGGGGCCTTTACTCACCTATGAAGTCTTAACGGCCTTTTTCCTCGAGGCTGGTTTCCTGGGCGTTATGCTGTTTGGTCGTAATAAAGTCGGGCCAGGCCTGCATTTTTTTGCAACCTGCATGGTGGCGTTAGGCACATTAATTTCGACCTTCTGGATCCTTGCTTCCAACAGCTGGATGCACACGCCGCAGGGGTACATTATTGAGAACGGCGTGGTAATGCCTCAGGACTGGCTGAAAATTGTTTTCAACCCCTCATTCCCGTGGCGTTTAGCACATATGACCACTGCAGCCTTCCTGGCGAGCGCCTTTTTCGTCGGGGCATCCGGCGCGTGGCATCTTCTAAAAGGTCAGGATACGCCAGCGATCCGTAAGATGTTTTCAATGGCGCTTTGGATGGCGGTCATCGTTGCGCCCGTCCAGGCTTTTCTGGGCGATGGACATGGGCTGAATACGCTTGAACATCAACCTGCAAAAATTGCCGCCATTGAAGGACACTGGGAAAATATCCCCGGTGAAGCCACACCGCTCATTCTGTTTGGCATTCCAGATATGGCGCAGGAGCGCACCAAATATGCTCTTGAAATACCTTATCTCGGTAGCGTGATCCTCACTCATAGCCTGAACAAACAAATTCCTGCCTTAAAAAGCTTCCCGCCTGCTGACCGGCCAAATTCCACTGTGGTGTTCTGGTCATTTCGCATCATGGTGGGGCTGGGGCTGTTAATGATTGCCCAGGGCGTATTGAGCCTCTGGCTGCGATATCGCAAAAACCTTTACTCGTCCCGGCCTTTCCTCTGGTTTGTGATGTTAATGGGGCCTTCAGGGCTGATTGCGATCCTGGCAGGGTGGTTCACCACCGAGATAGGGCGGCAGCCCTGGACCGTTTACGGCGTTCAGCGCACCCGGGATGCGGTATCGGCCCACGGCAGCTTACATATGAGCTTTAGTTTGCTTGCTTTTATCGTGGTTTACAGTGCGGTATTCGGTGTGGGTTATATCTATATGATGCGACTTATCAAGAAGGGACCCGTTAGTGGCGAAGGTCAGCATCTGGAGGAAGGGGGGCCAGGCCAGTTGCGCACCCCGGCACGGCCTCTCTCTGCGAGCAGCCAGCAAAAAGGAACCTGTCATGATTGATCTCTCGCTTATCTGGTTTGGCATTATCATCTTCTCCATACTGATGTATATCGTTATGGACGGATTCGATCTGGGCATTGGGATTATCTTCCCGTTCAGGCAGGATGCCGAAGAGCGTGATGTAATGGTCAACACGGTGGCGCCGGTATGGGATGGCAACGAAACCTGGCTGGTGATGGGCGGTGCCGGTCTATATGGCGCGTTTCCGCTGGCCTACGCCGTCATCACCGATGCGCTGGCCGCCCCCTTAACGTTGATGCTCATCGGTTTAATCTTCCGCGGAGTGGCATTTGAATTTCGGTTTAAGGCCACGCTCGCCCATCGTCCTTTCTGGGATAAAGCATTTATCTCTGGGTCTGTTATCGCCACTTTCTCACAGGGCGTAGTGGTTGGCTGCCTGATTAATGGTTTGCCTGTAAGTCATCGTGCTTATGCAGGGCCGGAGCTCATCTGGCTGGATCCGTTTGCGCTATTTTGCGGCCTGGGGCTGGTCATTGCCTATGCGCTATTGGGCAGTACCTGGCTGGTGATGAAAACAGAAGGGCACTTACAGCAGAAAATGGCCAGGCTCACGCTACCTTTAGTCATGGCGTTACTGGTGGTGATGGGGATCGTTAGCCTCTGGACGCCGCTGGCGCATCCACTCATAGCCACGCGATGGTTCAGTCTGCCAAACCTGTTCTGGTTTTTACCCGTCCCTGCGCTGGTATTGGTCTGCTCATGGGGGGTAATCCGCTCCATTCGCCGTGAAGCGCACTATTCACCCTTCCTGTTAACGTTAATGCTCGTTTTCCTGGGCTTTTCCGGACTCGGTATTAGCATCTGGCCATATATCATCCCGCCGTCGGTCACGCTTTATCAGGCAGCATCACCAGAAAGTAGTCAGGCGTTTATGCTGGCCGGTAGCCTGGTGATCATCCCGATAATTCTGGTCTATACCTTCTGGAGCTATTACGTCTTTCGCGGGAAAGTCAGGACAGGGGAGGGATACCATTGAAAAACAGGGTGACGCGCACCGACAAGAAAAATCGTACATTGCTGAAAGGGCTGTTCTGGCTGGTCGTCATCTGGACCGCCAGCGTCCTGGCATTGGGCGTCGTTTCACTGCTGTTCCGCGCGCTAATGTCTGCGGCGGGTATGAAGGCATAATCCAAAACAGACGCCTGGTCTATTCCATTCAGGCGTCTCACATGAAAGAAAAACTTCTCTGTTAAACAAGTTTATCTGCTTTGTCTGGAGCGACGTATCCACCTCATACTGATTCGGAGTCACCCTTTCGTCCTACGCCATACCTACCGAATAAATCTATGACAATTCCATTGACGATCAAACAAATTGAGATGCTGGTGAAAATCAGTGAGGGAAAAGGGCTGTCGGAAGCGGCGCGCCTGCTTAATATCTCGCCTTCCGCCGTCAGCAAGGGGCTGGCTGTGATGGAAGAAAATCTGGGTGTGCCGCTCATCCAGAGAACAACCCGTTCATTTCAGTTAACAGAAGCCGGGGAATACTTTGTCTCAAGAGCCTCCGAGCTTCTGAAAGAATTTGACGATATAATCAACACGACATGTGGGTATTTCAACCACCCTCACGGTGCCTTGCGGATCACCTGTTCCGTGGCGTTCGGTTATGCTCATTTAATTGATATTTTCGAAGAGTATCGCAAGAAAAATCACGACGTTGAGTTAATCCTCGATCTCGACGACCATCTGACGAATCTCAATGAGAATAACGTCGATATCGCGTTGCGGATCACCGCCACGCCACCACAAAACTATGCAGCCAGGAAGTTATCCAAAATAAGCTGGCTATATTGTGCTTCACCTGCCTACCTTGCCCGAAATGGCACCCCGACCAAACGCACGGAGCTCGCAAGCCATGAGTGCCTCGTATATCCGGGCTTAACGCCACCGCTTCGCTACAACGAGATAGCGTCCCAGCATCCACAGTGTAATATCAAATCCAGAACGCCTGTGCAGGCTAATAGCAGCCTGTTGCTGCTCAAGGCGGCTCTCTCCGGACAGGGAATCGCCTGGCTTCCTTCCTATCTTATCAGTCGACACATTGCTAACGGGGAGTTGGTTCCCCTGACGCTGGATGGAAAATGTGCTTACCCGACCCATAGCCTTTATGCGCTCTATTTTCCGAGCAAATTCCGTAATCCAAAAGTCAGATCCTTTATCGATTTCCTGGTGGAGGAGAATCAACCCTGGAATCATTGGGAACAGGCAATCGATGGTCTGCTTTAACCGGCAGGCTTTTTAATGTGCTGTAGATCACACATCTAATCAGATATAAGAATGTAATTATAAGGAAAAACTATTACCCCGATCACGTTTGTTGATAAATAATTTTATATTTTGTGGTACCTGTCATGCTGTTCTTAAATAAATAACCTGTGAATAAAAGTAGAAACTGTTTTCTTTAATTTTCATTCGCTACAGCTTTGTTGCTGTGTAAAGCTTCTTACATTCAATCATTAATACCTGCGGGGTTATTTGATTGAAATATCGGCAGGGACTTGTTTGTTTCGCTTAAGGAATTAAATAAGTTAACACAGCATGTATTAAACCATGCTCAACCTGGTGGTTATATTTAGTCAATTGGGGTCTCCTATGACTGTAGGAATTAATAACGAAGCAATTAATAAAAAGAATATTCCCTTTACTATGTACGATTTAGGGTGGGTGGTGCTCTGTATCGGCGCAGCCATTGGCTCAGGCATAGTTTTTTTCCCATTACAGGTAGGTCTGAAAGGGGTATGGGTATTTGCACTGGCGGTTATCCTTGGTTATCCAGCCGTCTATTACATGCAAAAATTGTTTATCGAAACCATGGCACGTAGTGATGAGCAGGATTCCTATCTGAGTATCATTGCCAGCTACGTTGGCAATCGCTGGGGAGTGCTGCTGGGAGCGCTTTACTCTATCACCATGTTGAAATCGATGGTGGAGTATGCTCTTGCCATCACTAATGACAGCGCCTCGTACCTGAAAACGTTTGGCCTTACAACCCAGACGCTCTCAGAACACTGGTGGTGGTCGCTGTTGTTAATTGCAGGGCTATCTCTCGTGGCGTCGAAAGGGGAAAAGGTTCTGTTCAAAGTCTCGGGAAGCATGATTGCCGTAAAACTGGTTATCATCGTAGCCATTGGCTTTGTGGTTGTACCTTTCTGGGATGTGAACAATATTGGCGAATTTCCTACAGTTAGCCATCTCGTTGTTGGCACCTTCCCAACTCTGCCCTTCGCTATCTTTTCTATCATGTTCGTTGGGATTTTGAACCCTATGAATATCGCTTATAAAAAGCGCGAAGAAGATAAAGACGTGGCGAAGTACAAAATATTGCGCGTACACAAAGTGGCATATCTGGTTCTGGTGGCTACCGTGCTCCTTTTTGTAGTGTCCATCGTACTTTCCATTAGCGAGGCAGACGCGCTGCGGGCTTACCAGGATAACATCTCGGCGCTTGCCCTGGCCGCAAAGGTGATTCCGGGAGCCGCGGTGAAATACATGAGCGTTATTCTCAATGTATTCTCCATCGTAACCGCATTCCTGGCGCTTTACCTCGCTGTTCATGAGTCTTTCGTTGGCTTGATCAAAGTGGCTGTGGAAAAGCTGTTTAAGTCTCAGGACCACAATAGCAATGCCATTTCAGTTGCTGCATTTTTCATGGTGGTGTTGGTACTGTGGCTTATCGTCCTGACGAACTTCCCGATTCTTAAGGTGTTTGTATTTGGCGGTGTAACTTATGGTCTGATCAGCTGTATCATCCCTGGGTTAATCATATTAAAGAATGATAAGTTCACCGATCTACGTGGCGCATCGGTCTACTACGTAATTTTAATTGGTATGCTGATGTGCATCGGTCCATTTGTGATGCTGTTTTCCCAATAGAAAACTTACCTCTGTAACTCAAACTAAGCTCTAACCATAATAATGAAGGTGCTTTATTATTAGTTATATTCCGGGTCATCATTAATTACATTCATGATGACCCGGAAGTAAAGTATTGCGAGTGGAAAATAATTATCAAAGACGCTTGCCTGTGATATTAAGAAAGAAACATGAAAGACAATGGGGAGCGGAGATGTCGCACAATAAAATCGCAAAAAAACTACAGAACCTTCAATCATCTGCAATTAGAGAATTATTGAAACATAGCAAAATGGAGGATGTCATTTCTCTTGGTGGTGGCATTCCGGATCCCAATATGTTTGATCGCGAAGGCTTACAGATAGCCATGGACAATGTGCTTACGCACGCCTGGAAAGACGCCTTTCAGTATGGGCTTAGCGAAGGTAGTCCACAACTGCGGGGCGCTATCTGCCAGCTCATGAGCGAAAGGGCGATTAGCTGTGATGTGGATGATGTTGTCGTAACTTCCGGCTCTCAGCAGTCACTGGATATCCTGGCTCGCGCGTTGATTAACCCGGGCGATATTGTAGTGGTAGAGCGGCCCACCTATCTCGCGGCATTGCAGGTGTTACAGCTTGCGGAAGCAAATCTGATGTCAGTCGGCACAGATGGCGAGGGGATGATCGTCGATGAGCTCGAAGCGTTACTAAAAACCACATCGGTGAAAGCAGTTTACATCGTCCCTACCTTTGGCAATCCCGGCGGCGTAACCCTTACAGAGCGGCGACGCAAGCAGCTGGTTGCACTGTCTCAGCGCTACGACTTCGTCATCATCGAAGACGATCCTTACGGCGAGATTAACTTTACCGATACGACTTTTATTCCGCTCAGAGCCTGGGCGGTGGAGATGGGTAACAGCGATAACGTGATTTATACCTCCACGTTCTCCAAGATCCTTGCGCCAGGCGCACGGGTAGGTTGGTTAGTGTTACCGGACTGGCTGAAACGGCAGGTAGTAAACCTCAAGCAGGCCACAGATCTGCATACCAGTTCGTTATCCCAGTCGCTAACGTACCACTATCTGAACAATGGCCGCCTGGCTGGGCAGATTGCACTTATCCGCGAAGCCTATAAGCAGAAATGCCTTGTCCTGAGTCAACACCTTCAAAACGAGCTGGGTAACCATCTGACTTTCCATCAGCCGATGGGCGGCATGTTTTTATGGGCAAAATTTAGATATGAGATGAATACCACGCAGTGGCTGCAGAAAACGCTGCAAAACGGCGTGGTGTATGTGCCAGGCGAGTTCTTCTATTGCCATGAGCCAGATCACTCCACGCTGCGTATGTCGTACGTCAGCACCACGGAAGAGAATCTGAAAGAAGCAGTGATGCGCTTAAAAGCCGCACTAAATTAATCGTCGCCGCCATTTGATCATGGGCGGGGGCATTGGTCAAAAACAAGTCAGTAAATGTTGTAAAAAGAGGAAGTGTAATAATGTCCAGTCATAATTTTGATAACCAGGTGTCCCCGGAAACCTATCTTTGTCACGGCCCGTTCGATCCTGACGTGTTTGGGGGTGTGGTTAACCCACCGGTCTATCATGCCTCTACGGTCATTTTCAAAAACTGTAAAGAGCTCAGCGAGCGTCACCAGGCACTTTTTGAAGATGCTGAAGACGAGGTAATGTACTATGGCCGCTTTGGCACTCCGATCACCTTTGCCGTGCAAAAGGCACTGGCAGAATTGGAAGGTGGCTACCGTTCTTTATTGGTTCCTACGGGGCTGGCTGCCTGCACCAGCGCTTTACTGGCTCTGGTGAAAAGCGGCGATCATATTCTGGTTAGCAGCAGCGTTTACGGCCCGACGCGCGGATTCGTGAATAACGTTCTGGCGAAAATGGGCGTCACGACAACCTTCTTCAATCCTGTTATTGGCGATGGTATTGGCGATCTCTTCCAGGACAACACTACTGTGGTGTTTACTGAGTCCCCAGGTTCACAAACTTTTGATATGCAAGATATTCCGGCAATCACTCGCGTTGCGCATGCCCGTAACGCGAAAGTTATTGTTGATAATACCTGGGCGACGCCGCTGTTTTTCAAACCTTTCGACCACGGTGTGGATGTCTCTGTGCATGCCGCCACTAAATATATCGTCGGGCACTCTGACGCGCAGATGGGTCTTATAACGACCAATAAAGAGACCTGGCTGGCGATTCGTCGCTTCGTTTATCTTTTTGGCCTGCATGCGGCACCGGACGACGTTTATCTTGCTCAACGCGGTCTACGCACTATGTCCCTGCGCCTTGAGCGACACCAGGATTCAGCGCTTAAAATTGCAAAATGGTTTGAAGAGCGTGAAGAAGTTGAACAGGTGCTACATCCAGCATTGCCTTCCTGCCCGGGTCATGAAATCTGGAAACGTGATTTTACAGGTTCGAGCGGTCTCTTTAGCGTGGTGCTTAAACCGCACTATTCAAAAGAATCGGTCGAGAAGTTTATCGATAGTCTGGAATATTTCGGTATCGGTTTCTCCTGGGGCGGTTTTGAAAGCCTGGCCATCCCGTTTAACCCGCGCAAAGATCGCCCGGAATACCACTGGCCGTACGAAGGGCAATCCTTCCGTTTACAGATTGGCTTAGAAGACCCGGTAGATTTAGTAAAAGATCTGGATCAGGCGCTTCGTCATCTGAAAGGATAAGCTCCCTTCAGAGCGCCAGCCTGGCTGGCGCTTGTTATACTCACGCAATAACGAAATGATCTGATTGACGGAAGCAGTAATGGATATTCCGATAGACCTTAAGCACTTACAAACTCTTCTTACATTGCGTAAAACGGGAAGCTTAACGCGCGCGGCGGTGGCCCTGCAACTGACTCAGTCAGCATTATCGCACCAGATTAAACAGCTGGAAGACCACTACGGCATCATACTGTTTGTGCGTAAAACATCCCCGGTGAAGTTTACCCAAGCCGGGGAGCGTCTGTTACAGCTTGCCGAAACGGTGCTAAAAGCAATGGAAGAGGCCAATCGGGATCTTTATCAGTTCGCCAGTGGGAAACAGGGGACGCTCAGGATCACACTTGAGTGTCACACCTGCTACGGCTGGTTGTTACCGGTGATGGACGAGTTCCGTAAGAAATGGTCTGAGGTTGAAATCGATATTCTGCCGGGTTTCCAGCCGGATCCGGTGGGCCTGTTGCTACAAAACAGAGCGGATGTGGCTATCGTGGATGAAACTGAGCAGACAGAAATGGTGAGCTATAGCCCGCTTTTCAAATATGAGATGGTGGCCATTTTGCCCAACGAGCATCCTTTAGCGCAAAAGCCCTGGCTGGAGGCGGAGGACTTTCGTGGCGAATCGCTTATTACCTATGCGGTGCCGGAAGATCGTATCGATCTGTGTCGTAAAGTGCTTAAACCTGCCGGTATACCGGTACGGCGAAAAACAACGGAACTGACCATGGCGATTGTTCAACAGGTGGCCAGCCAGCGGGGTATAGCCGCGTTGCCAATCTGGGCGGTATCAGAATATCTGGATAAAAAATATGTTACGGCCAGGTCCATTACGAAAGATAAATTAATGTCAGAAATTTGGCTCGCATCGCTAACCGATAACCTGGATAAAGACTTTGTGCGCGACTTTATTCATTTTATCAGGCAGCGCTGCATGCGCCTTTTACCTGATATCCAGATTACGTAATTACATATTGCGAAAATAAGGGGTGTGTTGATTCATACTCCGATGTAACGCTATTTCTTAACAGGAGAAAAGATGAAAAACATTATTAATACTGAAGCTGCTCCGGCAGCTATTGGACCTTATTCCCAGGGCGTTTCATTTGGTGATTTGGTGATGACTTCTGGCCAATTGCCGCTTGACCCGGCGACGATGGCCTTCCCTGAGGGCGGGGTAAAGGAGCAGACACGCCAGTCCCTGTTAAACGTTAAAGCGGTTCTGGAACAGTCAGGTGCTTCGCTGGAAACTGTGCTGAAAACCACCTGTTTCCTGGCCAAGATGGAGGACTTCGCAGCCTTCAATGAAGTGTACACCGAGTTTTTCGGTTCAACAGGGGCACCGGCGCGCTCATGCATTCAGGCAGGGAAACTACCAAAAGATGCTTTAGTTGAAATTGAAGCTATCGCCTACATTAAAAAGTAAAAACAAAGGAGGCAGGGTGGATATTCACCGCATAAAACGTGTTCATCATTTCTATTACTGCCTCCTCATTGCAGTAAAAATGTATCGTTGTGAGCGTCCTTTTCTGAACAGAATTGACGAGAATGTTTTTATTTACACATGGTTAAAGAAAGCAGCGAAAAACAATATTTTTGAATGCGCTTTGTATGATGAGATCGCGTGGTTGAGAACACAGTTACGCGGCCATGGAATAAGATCAGACGTGGCAGCAATAATTGAGAATATCGTTGTTAAATTAGATTTCCTTTTGAGCATAGAGGAGGAGGGGACAACATGAATGGACTGCGAGACAGCGTCAGGAAAGGATTGCCGCCGCCGATGCTGTTGCTACTGTTTCTGTTGTTCGACGTGGGAAGCAGTTGGCCCACGCTTTATTATCTGGATGAAATTATTTGCTGGCCGTGGCGCACCTGCGCAGCACTGCTCGCAGGCGGGTTAAGCCTTAGTCTGGTGCTGGCAGGGTTATTAACCTTAACGAGTAATAAGACGACCCTGAATGCGCTGCATCCGGATCGCACCCGCAAACTGGTGACCGAAGGCTGTTATCGCTTCTCTCGTAATCCGGTCTATTTAGGTTTTGTGGGGCTGCATTTTGCTACCGCCCTGTTATTCGGCAGTGTAGTTGGCTTACTCGTTACCCCTTTTCTGATTTTACTCCTGACAATCCTGCATATTCAGGTTGAAGAGGCAGGAATGCAGCGGCTTTTTGGCCTGCAGTGGGAGCAATATTGTAATAAGACCCCGCGCTGGTTCTGCCGGGCGTTATTCCTACGGAGCTTTACATGAGTGTGCTGGGTAACCGTTTATTTGTACTGGTGCAGTACCTTGTACCGCAACATCTTTTGTCCCAGTTGACGGGTTATGTTGCCCGAAATCGGGTTCACTGGTTTAAAACCTTGCTGATAAATGCATTTATCGCCCGATACGGTGTGGATATGCAGGCTGCGCGTGGGGAAACGGCAGAAGAATATGAAAATTTTAACGCCTTTTTTACCCGCCGACTGAAAGCACATCTGCGTCCGATTGCTGCCCGACCGCAGGATATTGCCAGCCCGGCGGACGGCACTCTCGGGCAATTTGGAACGCTGGAGAGCGATACGCTTGTGCAAGCCAAAGGACACAAATATAGCCTGCAGGAGCTTCTCGGCGGTGATACAGAACGCACTCTTCCCTTTATCAATGGCGAATATGCGACGATCTATTTATCACCACGAGACTATCACCGTGTCCATATGCCTCTGTCCGGAACGCTGCGTGAGATGGTCTATATTCCCGGAAAACTGTTTTCAGTGAATAGCGTAACTACTTGTGCTGTGCCGCGTCTTTTTGCACGTAACGAACGTGTTGTATGCAGGTTTGATACGGCGCAGGGGCCACTGGCTATCGTTCTGGTAGGGGCAATGATCGTTTCCTCTATCCATACCGTCTGGCATGGGCTGGTTTCTCCCCATGCTGACCTGATCCAGACCTTCACTTATCAGGAGACGGACAATACGGCGATAAGGTTAAACAAAGGCGATGAACTTGGCCACTTCATGTTGGGATCGACGGTCATTATGCTCTTTGGGGAAAATCAGATGCAGTGGGATAAAGCCATACTGTCTGGTAAGAGCATAAATTTTGGGGAGGCGATAGCAACCTCCCTGATTTGATGCCTGCATCAGTGCAGGCACGCCTGAAGATATCGCCGGATCGCCGCTTAACCTTGCCCACCTAAACGTTCACCTGCAAGTCAAATAAGGATATTGCACTACATGACCACACAGCATGCTCTTTCTATACCTGAGCAAAATAACAATATTATTCGCCTGTCGGCCGCTCAGGCACTGGCAGGGGCAAATTCGGTTATATTTTATGCCACCGGAGCTATCGTCGGCAACGCCATAGCCCCCAGCGCGTCGCTCTCGACACTCCCTGTTACCATGTTCGTAATGGGGATGGCAGCATCAATCCTGCCATTTGGCGCGCTGGCAAGACATCGGGGACGTAAAACCGCATTTATGGTGGGCACGGGAGCGGGGGTGATAACCGGGCTGACGGCTGCTCTTGCGGTGGTTATCGGTTCGTTTTTGCTCTTTTGTATTGCCGCTTTTCTGGGCGGAGCCTACGCGGCGGTTGCGCTCAGCTTCCGTTTTGCAGCGACGGATGGTGTCTCGCCGGGACGACGTGCCCGGGCGTTGTCACTGGTCATGGGCGGCGGTGTTGTCGCCGGCGTTATTGGACCTGGGCTTGTGACTGGCACAATGGATCTTTGGCCATCCCATACGTTTGCCATCACTTTTATTGCCCAGGGGCTGGTAGCAGCCGTTTCAGCCATTATTCTGATGGGCTTTAAGCCGGTAGAGGTTGTTACGGCCTCTTCGTCCCGGGGCCGTCCGCTTAGTGTAATTGTTCGCCAACCTGGTTTCGCCAGAACCGTATTCAGCGGCGCGGTAACCTATATGGTAATGAATTTCCTGATGACTGCAGCGCCACTTTCTATGCATATGCACGGGATTTCGCAGGAAGCCTCAAACCTCGGTATTCAGTGGCATGTCATTGCCATGTACGGCCCGGGATTTTTTACCGGTAAGCTTATCAGTCGGTTTGGCGCGCTGCGCGTTGCGGCGGTCGGGTTGTTAATTACCGCTGGCTCTGTGGTTGCTGGTCTGGGTGGAACAGAGATCCATCATTACTGGCTATCGCTAATATTATTAGGGATAGGCTGGAATTTCGGCTTTATCGGCGCATCGGCCAGGATCATTGATTTCCATAGGCCAGAAGAGAAGACCCAAGTGCAATCACTAAACGATTTTGTGGTGTTTGGCGTGATGATCGTGGGCTCGTTTTCGTCAGGGGCGCTACTTAATCTCTATGGATGGAACGCCGTATTATGGGGTTCACTGGTTCCGGTAAGCCTGGCATTTTTGGCGATAATAGTGGGTGAGCGAGGTAAAAGGTAATAAGCCCGCAAAGGCGGGCTCGATGCCTGTTATGCCACTGCCTGCTGTTCTTTAACGGCGGTGGCATCACTTTCTTCCAATTTTTTTATTAGCCTGTCTGCAACGTTGGCCGACCAGGCGGCAATGGTCAGGCTAGGCGCACCGCCCGGAGAGGCAGGTAGCGCAGATGAGTCGGCAATGTACAATCCAGGATGATCGAATACTTCACCATCAGCACCTACTACGCCATCCGCATTTGACGTGCCCAGACAGGCTCCTCCCATGGGATGAACGGTAACCGGATTACGCGGCGCATAGATTTTTGTCTTAGTGCGGTCCTTAATGTTTTTTAACTCATCATCAATGTCCGCATAAATACTGTTCTCTTTCTTACTGTAGTTAATTTTAAACTTACCGCCCCTTGTGGTAACGGAGCCGTTACTATCATCGCCACCAAAGGCAATGATGACCGATTGTTTACGTAACCAACGTTTAAGGAACGACGGTACGGGGATATCGTCCAGACCCTGAATGCTGGCGCGAAGGACAATCACGCGCTCGTTAGTGGAGTCTTTTAGGCGGAAAGGGGAAGCAATAGGCATACCTTTCGACAGATCGGCTGCGCTGTTCTCTTTCCAGACGCCGAAGAAGTCGCCGTTACCACTAAATTTCTGGCCGAGTCGGGGCATACCCGTGAGACCACCTTTAATGTCGCGGCTACGGAGTAACAGTCGCAGGGTATTCAGGGCGCCAGCCGCCAGAATAAGATGTTCTGCCTGTATGCGCTCTTCTTTACCGCTGAGATGATTACGATAACGTACTTCATAGCGCATGGAAGTGTCTGTTTGCGATTCAAGCCTGTAGATCGACAGGGCTTCACACATCTCTTGTACAACCAGCCCCTGTTTTATCGCAGGCCAGATGAAGGTAAAATCGAGGGTGGTTTTTGCCCCGGAAGGTGAACCCAGGAAGCTGTTATTTTTCATATCACACTCCCAGCGCTCGATACCATTATGATCCGTTATTTTGACCGGGAAGCCGGGCTGTTCTGGCACCAGCATGCCGATTGCCGGATCGCCGAGGGGGGTGAGCAAGCCATTATAATTCGCCTCTTCGATGCGGTTGGGTGCTTTGTCGGCAGCAGTGAGCGGGCGGGCATTAAAGGCTTTAATGATTTCATCATAGTAGCGCTCCATTTTCTCCTGGCTAATCGCCGGGTGATGGTTATCCCAGTAGTTTGCGACCAATGGCCTGTCCAGAAAACCGGCATAAACATGGCTGCCACCACCTACCCCCGATGAGCATATGATATTGATACCCTTACCGGCGTAGGCTTCGATAAAGCCTTTGTTATTAAGCGTGAAAGTCTTTTTGAACAGGTGCGAGCCTACCGTTCTCAGACCATGCGTAAAGGCTTTATTCCCCTGGGGGAGTGGCACGAGATTTTTGAGTCCGATTGAACGGTTCGGCACCGTATCGCGCCAGGGACCACGCTCCAGCATTAAGACATCTCGGCCCGCAGCGGCCAGGCGTCGTGCGGCAATCGCGCCGCCAAAACCGCTGCCAATAATCAGTACTTCAACTTGCTTTGTCATTGACCAACCTTGTAACTGATCCCGCCGGGGCGCTGTTACGCGGACATCCGGGTGGGACGGTGGGAAGGGCGGAGCGGCTGGCTAAACTGCTCCGTTCGGAAAAATTCGCGTTTTAGGGTACTAACGGGATTGCGAAGCCGGATCGTGCTGTTGCAATGACTCTTGCCTGAGCGTGTCGAGGAGTCTGTCGGCAACGTTGGCAGCCCAGACGGCAATGGTCAGGCTGGGTGGTCTGCCAGGGGACTCGGGTAGCGCGGCCGCATCAGCGATATACAGGCCCGGATTGTCAAACACCTCACCGTTGGCACCAATCACGCCGTCCTGATTTGAAGTTCCCAGACAAGCGCCTCCGAGGGGCTGGACGGTGACGGGCGAAGAAGGGGAGTAGATTTGGGTACCGGTCCTGGCTTTAATCTCGCTGACTTCGTTATCTATCTCCTGATAGACGTGACTTTCCGCTTTGTTATAGGCCACGTTGAATTTGCCACGTTTTAACGACATTACGCCGTTGTTATTGTCTTTGCCCAGCGCAACGATAAAGGCGTTTCTTCGAAACCATTTTTTAAGGAAGGCGGGACATGGAATGTCGTCCAGTCCCTGGATAGCGGCGCGTAGTACCTGAACGGATCTGCTGGTGGAGTTTGCCACCCGGAACGGGCCGCACAGGGGAAGACCGGTCGAGAGATCGTCTGTGCTATTCTCTTTCCAGAATCCAAAATAGCCGCCATTGGTCCCAAATCCTTTACCCAGGTGCGGCATACCCACCAGGCCCGAGCTATCGTTACGACTGTGCATCAGTAAACGGACCGTGTTCAGACAGCCTGCAGCTAAAATCACATGCCGGGCACGCACATGCTCATTCTTATTTGTATGATGATCGCGATAGTGGATTTCATAGCGCATACCCTCAGCATCGCTTGTTTGTAGCCTGTGTATGTCAGTAACTTCGCACATATCACGAACAACCAGGCCACTGCGTATTGCAGGCCAGACAACCGAAAAATCGAGCGTGGTTTTGGCGCCAGTGGGGGAGCCAAGAATGCTGTTATTCTTATAATCACACTCCCAGCGCTCTACACCATTGGTATCCACGACTTTGGCAACCGTGCCAGGATTTGCAGGAAGTAGGATCCCGATAAAAGGGTTAGCCAGTCCCTGCGTAGATAATGTTCCATCGTAACCGGTCTGGCTGAGATTATTCGGCACGCGATCATCATCGTTAACAGGTCTGGCCTTCAGGAGAGCCAGAATTTCGGCATAATAGTCATCCATAACCTTTTTTGATAACAGGGGATGACGATTGGCCCAATAATCGGGGTCGGAGGGTTTGGCCAACATGGCAGCATAGACGTGACTACCCCCGCCGACGCTGGAGGAGCAGATAATATTAATGCCCTTACCACTAAAGGCTTCAATAAACCCTTTTTTATTAAGCAGGACAAATTTCTTTAAGCGGTGCGAACCGAGCGATCTCAAACCATGCGTAAACGCTTTTCTTCCCTGAGGCAGAGGTGCAAGATTATCAAGACCTACCGAGCGATTGGGTACCGTATCACGCCACGGACCTCTTTCCAGCATCAGCACATTGCGTCCGGCATCTGCAAGACGTTTCGCTGCAATTGCACCGCCAAAACCACTTCCTATAACAACTATTTCTGCCTGGTTTTTCATTAAGACACCTGAACTTTTGAATAGTGATTTTCCTGCATCAATGATGAAAATCTGGTAGTAAAAATAAATGACTCAGTTAATGTGGTTATTATTGTTAAGGGCTGTGTTGTTTCATGTTGCAAAATCATTGTCTGGAGTAAATAAAACAGCAACAAGGTAGAAAATGTATCAATTATTAATAGATTATCTTTCCTGCCTGGTAAGTTAGCGTTTTCTATGCATTTTTTTAGAAAACTATCGCTGCATGAAATAAAACTCACAATTAATGTGAATCAGTTTCACAAAAAAACCTTAATGAAAGGGCTGAGTCAGGTCAATTTTTTCAATATAAAGATGAATGGCGGCATTAGAATGCCGCCATTTTCATGGTGACGAATTTAAGAAGAGATTTATCAGCTAAAAATTAAAGGCGCCTCACAGCAAAAAACAGTGAAACCAGTCCGCCGATGAGTACTATGCCAACCAGTAAATACATAACCGAATAAAAGTTGTGGGTTAAACTTAATATCAAACCTATTAATACAGGGGATAAAGCACCAAAACCTACCGCCATCCCATTCAGTGCCCCTGCGGCAGAGGATATCGCTTCAGAAGGAACCATACTCTGCAACAAGGTAAATACACAGGGAAGCTGCATTGATGAGGCCCCAATACCAAATGATATCATTATCGCAGCTATGTAATTGTTAGTGATATTCACTCCAACCAGAATGCCAGCAGCGCATAACAGGGCAGAGATAAGCATAATCATTCCTTTTTTACCCGTTCGATCGACCGCAATTCCGGAGGCGATCTTGAAGAGTAAACCAAAAATAAAGGGTAATGATGACATCCAGCCTACATTAGACCATGAAAATCCGCGTTCAGTATTCAGATAGGTTGGAAGCCAGGTGACAATTCCCCATGACAACATTGAGTTTGAAGAGAAAATTATTAGCAGCATCCAAAAATTAGCATTGCAGAGATAGATTTTAGAGCGCGAAATGATTGATGGCTTTTCATTTGAATTACTTACTAAGTTATTAGGTTTTCTGCTTTCCTCAATGATCTCAAGCTCATGTTTATTGATATATTTGTTTTCGCGTGGAGTGTTTGTTGCGAAAAAATAAAGCAAAATAAGAGGAATCAAACTTAGTGCAAAGGAGAAATAAAATGTATGCCGCCATGAGTACTCTGCAATTATCCAGGTGAAAACAGGCATGGCGACAGCCGGGGAGAGAGATTGCCCTAAAATCCATGCTGTATTTGCTCTTCCTCTTTCTCTGGGAGGAAACCAGTTTTTGATAAATGTATTTTGCATGGGGTAGTAAAGGCCTTCTCCCACGCCTAATAAAATGCGGGTGCCTAATAACACTCCAAATATACTTGATAACCCACCCAAAAGAAGAGATAAGCTTATAATGATATAGGCCATAAGCATCGCTTTTCGGGGGCCAATGAGATCACCTATAGGACTTAACACAACATTTGAAACTCCATAGGTAATTAAAAACAAACTCATCAATAATCCGATGTATACTGGTTTGCCTACCAGATCCATCTCTTGTAAAAACTGAGTGTTTGCAGCAATGATAGAGATATTAACGCGGTCTAAATATATGACCGAAAGGCTAATAAAAAGAATCGCTAGCACATAAAATCTTTGTCGGGTCGGTTTCTGTACAATTTCTTCGATATCTACTCTTTGGGAAATATTATTATCACTGTTCATTTTTTATTCCTTATCGGCCGGGCGGGCGGTAAAAAACAGTTTCTGTTCGCCTGGGAAGTAAAGCGGTTTATCTTTAAATGTTTATCCCTTGCCAATGCTGTTAACTGTTTTTTGCCTCAGTAAGAAACCATTGGCGAGCAAGTTTTTCCCAAAAATATGCACCTAACGCAAGGTTTTTATCATTAAAATCGTAAGACGTACTATGAAGCTCTCCACCAACAACGCCAGCGCTACCATTCCCAATCCACCCATATGCCCCTGGTACTTCTTTTAGCATGAACCCAAAATCTTCAGCGGTCATAGCAGGGCGTACATTAGTATTAGCATTACTTTCATCCACCATTTCGCCCATGATTCTTGCCATAAAATTAGCTTCTTCAGGATGATTAGTGGTGTTGGGATAGCCTGCCCCGTTAATAATTACCTCGGCATGTGCATCATGTGCTTCAGCTATATAGTGAGAAATACGTTTTACACCCTCTAAAAGTATTAATTGAGTCTCATCTGTCAGAGTCCGACATGTTCCAGAAATTCTGGCTTCGGCAGGTATGATGTTCGGGGAGCTTCCCGCCTCTATTTTACCTATAGTCAGAACCGCTGCATCCAGTGGATTAATACGGCGTGAAACTAATGTTTGCAGTTGTGTAACGATGGCGCAAGCTATCGGAACAGGATCAATAGTCGAATGTGGCAGAGCGGCGTGTCCGCCTTTACCTTGAACAATGACTTCAAATGTAATTCCTGAAGCCATAATAGGGCCGCTTTTTGTCCCCATCTGCCCTTGAGGTAAATCTGGCCAGTTATGTAATGCAAAAACCGCCTGGCAAGGAAATGTGTTGAAAAGTCCTTCATTCATCATGACGCGAGCGCCGGCACCGCCTTCTTCCCCTGGCTGGAAAATAAGATGAACCGTGCCATCGAAATTACGATCGGCAGAAAGAAGTTCAGCAGCACCGAGCAACATTGCTGTATGCCCGTCATGACCACAAGCATGCATACATCCTTTATGCTTACTTACATACTCGAAATCATTAACTTCTTCCATTGGAAGGGCATCTATATCAGCTCTGATTCCCAGAGCTGGGCCCGGGTTATCAGCACTACGATTAATACCATATATGCTGCCAACAATACCTGTAGTCGCCAGACCACGTTTAAAGGGGATGCCCAAAGTTGTAAGGTACTCGGCAATTTTCTCCGACGTACGATATTCTTCAAATTTCAGCTCAGGGTACATATGTAAATCATGTCTAAATTCTGTGAGACGTTTCACATTTAGCTTCGTTTCTTTTTTATAGGACATACCATAACTCTCATCATTCATAGGGTTTAGAAGTAAGTTTTTAGGGAGGTAAAGCAATTTTTCATTTTTTAGTGAGTAAATTCACATAACAATTCCTGGTCACTGGATTGTTTAATTATTATCTCGACCGCAGCTCGAGACGAGCTTGAACCCACTCAACAGGAATGATAGATATACGGTGGGTATAACGTAAAATACCTTTTAAACATCTCACCCATGCCATTGAGGTATAACTATGGAACTACGCCAATTTCGTTACTTCACCACAGTGGCTAAACTGGGTAGCATCAGTCAGGCTGCCAAAGAACTTCATATCGCTCAACCAGCGTTAACTCGTCAGATCCAAAAACTGGAGGATGATTTGGGTGTGCTGTTATTGGAACGAACGGGAAGGGGAGTAACGCTTACAGATGCTGGCACTCAATTCTGGTTAGACGCGGAAAAGTTGCTTGATGCTGCAGGCGCAGCAAGGGAACGAGCATCACGTGCTTCACGCGGGGAGAGTGGAAGTATCTCTCTTGCTCTTCCTGTTATACAAAATGCATCCCCCTCAATAACAAGTTTGCTTAGAAAATTTAAAAATGAGGTGCCGCATGTAGGTATTACTCTTCACCATCTTGTTTCGGAGGTGCAGCTTAAAAAGATTGCAGAAGGTCAACTGGACGCTGGCTTTTTGTTATTCAGACCTCAGAATGATTCCTCATTTGAGGGACTCCCCATTTTCAAAGAAAGAATGTTGTTAGCATATCCTTCTGAATGGCGTTGGCCAAATAATAAAAAACCTCAATACTTAAGAGAGTTGCAGGATTTGGATTTCATTTGGATCCCAAGAACAGCAGCACCTACGTGGCATGACAGACTAATACATTGTTTTTTCAAAGCAGGCTTTACACCGCGTTCCGTTATGCAGGGAGTCGATGCGGTATCAATGCTAACATTAGTCTCCGCTGGAATGGGATGTACAATTGTTGCGGAAGGCACCCGACATTTGGCACCCCCTAATGTAACATTTTCGACCTTAGACGATTTAGATTTGATACAGGAATGGGAATTAGTTTGGAGAAAAAATCGTTGTTCTGAGGTTTTGAAAAAGTTGATACAAATGATTTGATAAATAAAAGTTAACTGATAAGCAATAATTCGTTTGCTTCACGAGAGAACAGTTAAGACGTATATTGCATGCCTATGTTCACGGTCCGGCAATTGAGGTGATGGCCAGTTCCGATAACGTACTTCGCGCTGGACTCACCCCGAACAAAATCAACTGGACGAGTTGATTCAGTGCACTACCTTCACGCCGACTGCGACAGCTTCGCTGCGCATGTTACCGGAGCAGCACGCCGTAGAAGCGCGCTATCCTGTTCCGGTTGCGGATTTCCGCTTCAGTATTTTCACTGTGGCGGACAATCAAATGGTAATAACAACCAGCGCAGAAATGGTATTAGTGATTGAGGGATCCGCGACATTAAGCCATACCAGCGGCGAGAGCCTTTTGCTTCACGTTGGGCAGTTAGCGTTTATCCCTGCCTCTACTGGACAATGGCTGCTCACTACGACAGGGAAGGTCTGTCGAGTTTCTTGCTGATGTGAAATTAGAGGGGGCATAGCTCCCTTATTTATATTTTCTGATTGACTCTGTTCGCTTTTTTATTTCAGCCACGTTGCCATGGTGATGGTAAATCACAAAATCTACCCTTTTTTCAAAACTACCCGCAGTTTTTAAATACGTTAGCAGGGTAATGGTTATGTGTGCGTTGCGTTTTATTGGCATGCTGGAGCACGGGCAGTTTGCATATAGCGTTGCCTGTATTACTTAACAATAGGGAGATCAGCATAGCGGGTGGTATATCGCGGGGAGAGCATTTCCCGCTTCATCTGCCATTGTTGCTGGATCCCTTGTCCGGCGAAATAAAGTGTTCCATGCCCGTTTTTAGCGTTCAGGTAATCCAGGATATTCATCAGCTCCTGGCTATTTTTCCGGGGTGGGTTTTCGTCAAACAGATTGAGTTGTGCCACGCCCTGGCTATAAAAATCGCCCAGCATGACGCCCGCCTTCTGATATCGATATCCGTTTTTCCAGACGACATCCAGACAGCGGGTTGCCGCGCCAATAATATCTCTGCTGTCCTGAGTCGGAGTGAGCAGCGTTACCGATGCGCTATTACCATAATACGGTTCGTTAATTGTGAAGGGGGAGGTTTTAACAAATACCGATATAAATCGACAATACTGGTGCTCATTGCGTAGCTTCTCTGCTGCCCGGGTCGCATAACTACAGATGGCCTCACGCATCTCTTCATAGTCTGTGATGCGGCTGCCGAATGAACGAGAACAGATAATTTCCTGCTTTACGGGCGAGAATTCTTCCAGTTCGAGGCAGGGTTCACCCCGTAATTCACGGACCGTCCGCTCAAGCACGACGCTGAAGTGTTTTCTGATAAACCCCGTATCGGTATCTGCCAGCTGTAATACTGTCTTGATACCCATACTTTCAAGTCTTTTTGTCAGGCGTCGGCCCACACCCCACACCTCTTCGACGGGCAGCGCTGCCATCAGTTTTCTCTGACGATCCACATTCGACAAATCAACCACACCGCCTGTCTGGCGCTGCCATCGTTTTGCCGCATGATTTGCCAGCTTCGCCAGGGTTTTAGTCTGTGCGATTCCTACCCCAACGGTCAGATGCGTGCGCTGTAAAACAGTGGCCCTGATTTCACGGCCAAACTCGGTGAGATCGCGACAGTTACGTATACCTGTGAGGTCACAAAAAAGCTCGTCAATTGAGTATCTTTCGCAGCGGGGAGATATCTCCTCAAGCGTGGTCATCACCCGGTTGGACATATCTGCGTAGAGTTCATAATTGCTACTGAAACAAACCACCCCATGATGCCTGAAAAGATCTTTTTGTTTGAAGTACGGCTCACCCATTTTCACAAAAGGTTTCGCTTCCGCAGAACGTGCGATAACACACCCGTCGTTATTTGATAAAACGACGACTGGCCGGCCCTTCAGGTCCGGGCGAAAAACGGTTTCGCAGGAAGCATAGAAAGAGTTCACATCGCAGAGTGCAAACATACTCAGCTCCCGAATTTCACGACAATGTGCTCTGCGTGACCGGGTAAGACGCAGGGAATAAAAACACTGAGCATAAGGAATGCCACTATCTGGCGTAACCTGGTAGATGTGAAAAGCAACATATTATTATCACTAAATTTACTGTGTTTATATACAGTATTGTATGTCGATAGCAAAGATCAAGGGGAGAACCTTCTGGTGCAAGTTAGAAGGGCTAATAATTTAATGGCGATATCGACTATCATTCCTGCAAATTGATGAGGCCTTAGCGATCTCTGTCGGATCTGTAATTACCTCAACCTGGAGGCCTTGAGCCGTGAAATTCGGCAAACGCTGCTGCAACGTACGCACCTGACCTGGGGGGGATATGGCGCCCTTAATACTCCTTGCCACATTGGTGAAGTTCACAGCATAAAAATGGCAGCGGCAGACTGGCGATGTGCCCGAGTTAGCCTGCGTCGAGTGTCAGCGTAAACTGATGGCCGTCATCGACGACCTTAATAAAAAAGGGCGCGGAACGCTCTGGTTTGCGGGGCAGGGCATCGCACAGCAATGGCAAATGAAAAGAGAGATGCTATCGCCGCGCTATACAACGCGCTTTTCTGATTTACTGCGGGTGAGATAAATCTATATCCCGGAAATAGCCTGGGGATGAAAATAGCGGTGAAAAGGACGTTTTTTAAAACGATATATCCCCGTTTGATGACATATTCCTGTATGGTGGTGTTTCTACTCACCTGCCCGGAGGGGCTATTCCCAACCTAAAATTTGAGTGCCCGGTTTGCACAAGTAAGCGATTTCGTTTTACCACGTTCAGCCCAACGCAAACCCACCCTCATGGTGCTGTTTGTTCCGTCTGCGGAACCCGACTCACTACCTACTCATGCGTGCCACTCCCAAAAAGGAGACGCTGGCCAAAACAGGTTGTATAAGTGTAAAGGGGGGCCTGCTTTTGGCCTCCTTGTTTATTTTGCCGCTTCGCTTACTTCCGCTTTTATATTTATTGGGTATTAGCAAATGCCAGAAAATAATAGCGGTCAGTACCATCGCCCTTATTTTTACGCCTCGCTGACTTTATTGATAAGTTCTGCACGTTGATTTTTCACATTGCCCACCGCCCGGGTAACGGCATGCCAGTGAAACTGGTCTGCGGGTACGGCACCCGTCTGGGCGATCGCTTCTGCTTCTTGTCCACTTACCGTCTCGCGCAGCCATTCCCGTGCCGCCTGTGGCGTTAACACCAGCGGGCGCCGATCGTGGATATCCACCAGACCTTTATCCGCCGCAGCGGTCACAATCAGGAACCCCTCAGCCTCATCGCCACGTTCAAAGGGCGTGCTGCCGATGGCGGCCATAAAAATGGGTTGTCCGTCTGCTCGATAGATAAAGTAAGGCTGCTTTTTATCCCCTTCCTTTTTCCACTCGAACCAGCCGTCGGCAAAGACAATCGCCCGGCCATGATGCCACAGCGGTTTGAACATCCGGCTGGTGGCGGCGGTCTCCTGACGGGCATTGATCAGCGGCGACTTATCCCACCAGCCAGGGGCGTAGCCCCAGAAGACCGGGTCGAGATGCAACAGATCGTCGCGCTCGCTGAGCAATAACACTTTGGTGCCGGGCGCGACGTTATAGCGCCCGATCGGTTCCGGGTCGTAGGGAATATCGCAATCCGCTTCATCGGCGAGAAAGGCAAGGTACTCTTGCCGGGTCTGGGCCTGGGCAAAACGTCCACACATAGTTACCTCCAGGGGTTTACTTAAGTATAGGATACGAGGCATAGCGGAAGGAGAAGGGCGTGCCTTCGGCCGGGTTTGATTTGTGAGGAAAGGTATGACAGGAAAAATAATACTCACCATGCTGGCGTTCGCCGCCAACTCTGTCCTGTGCAGAGTGGCGCTGACCGGCAGGCATATCGATCCGGCGACCTTCAGCGATGTGCGGATCATCAGCGGCGCGCTGTTCCTGGTTATGCTGATGAGCCTCAGAAAAAAGCCTGCCTCAAAAATACACTATGACTGGCGGAGCGGCCTGGCGCTGGCGCTCTATGTGCTGGCGATGTCCTGGTCCTATCTGCAGATCGATACCGGAACGGGGGCGCTGTTACTGTTCGGAACGGTTCAGACGGCCATGGTCATCTATGGCTGGCGACAGGGAGAAAAAATCGGTGTGCTGAAGGGGGCGGGACTGCTGCTGGCGGTGGCAGGAACGGTGCTGCTACTGCTACCGGGCGCGCATGCCCCGGAACCGACCAGCGCGTTGATGATGATTGGCTCCGGGCTGGCCTGGGCCTACTACTCGGTGAAAGGGAAAAGCATGCCGGAGGCTATACCCGCGACGACGGGTAATTTTATTCTGGCCGTTCCCTTCACCCTGATCCTCTCGTTTTTGCCCGCTGCGGAAAGATTTGCCAGTGCACAGGGGATGTTATTAGCGAGCCTGTCGGGGGCGGTGGCCTCAGGCGCGGCTTATGCCCTGTGGTACACCTTGCTGCCGAGGATGAAAGCCATGACAGCAAGCACGGTGCAGCTGAGTGTGCCTTGCCTTGCCACCCTGGGAGGCGTGGTGCTGCTTGGCGAAACACTCAGCCTGCGCATGCTGCTGTCGATGTGTGCCGTGCTGCTCGGCATCACGATGGTTATCCGGGCGGGCCGCGCCTGAGGCGAACCGGTGACGTTATTTTCCTTTCCGTTGATGCTCGCTGATGGCCTGCGCCGCACAAATCAGCGCGAGATGGCTCAGGCCCTGGGGCATGTTGCCGACCCACTCGCCGGTTCGGGTATCAAACATTTCATTGAAGGTTTCAACATTGCCGCGGTGGCACAGGGTCTTCAGAATTTCATTCATGCTCTCTGCGGCCCTCTCCGGCTCGCCCATCGAGGCCCAGGCTTCTGCCAGCCAGAATGAACAGGCGATGAAGGTGCTCTCCTCCTGCTCAACGCCGCTGTATCGGTAGACCATCGCGCTGTTATGGCCCAGCTCGCGGTGGATAGCCTGATAGGTCAGCTTCATGCGTTTCGGATCCACTTTCATACCGTAACGAGAAACCAGGGCCAGCGAGGCGTCCAGCTGACCACCATCTCCCTCATAAAAACAGTAGGACTGATGGGTTTCCGACCAGCAGTGCTCTTCAACCCAGTCGCGGATCCGGTCCCGCTCGCGCGCCCAGCGTGCCTTCCAGGTCGGTTCGATATGGCTGGCGTCCGCCAGCACCACGGCGCAGTCCAGTGCCAGCCAGCAGGACATTTTGGAATGCGTGTAATGTTGTTCTTCCGGCAATTCCCAGATCCCCGAGTCTTTCATGCGCCAACGGTCTGCACACTGATTGGCAAGGTGCCCAAGGAAGCGCGAAGTGCCCGTATCCAGAATATGACCCGCTTCGACAAAGAGTTTTGCCACGCCAAGCATATCGGCATACATGCTCAACTGGCGCTGGTTACGGGCGTTATTGCCGATGCGTACCGGCTGTGAATCCCGGTAGCCCTGGAGTTCCGCATACTGCTCCTCCGGGACCAGTTCGCCTTCAAGGGTGTAGCAGGCCTGCATATCCGGGCCATGTTTAATAATGGTTTTCGACAGCCAGGAAAACGCCGCTTTACACTCTTCGAGGGTGCCCAAAAAGGTAAAGGCTTTGATAATCAGGCAGGCATCTCTCACCCAGGCAAAGCGATAGTCGTAGTTTTTCTTGCCGCCAATCCCTTCCGGGAGAGAGGTGGTGGCCGCCGCCGCCAGCGCGCCGGTTGGCGAATACCAGAGGAACTTCAGCGCCAGCGCGGAGCGGATCACGTGATCTTTATAGAGGCCATCATATTTGAGCCCCTTCACCCAGCCTTGCCAGGCGGTGTGGCTGGTTTCAATGCGGTTATCAATGGTTTCAATGTCCGGTACGGCCAGAGGTTCGCTCTGGGTCACGAGCAGCGCCACCACTTCCCGGCTGCCCTTCTTCAGGGTAATCTCCGCTTCGATCTCTTCGTCATCGGCACGGGTGATAACAACGTTTTCGCTGGTGTGCAGCATCGCCATCAGATCGCCGATATGATAAACGCTGCCCTTGAAGGTGTCTGACCGCCAGGGCGAGCGGGTTTCAATCATGGTGCCGAACCGCAAATGGAGCCGGAAAGGCACGGTGCCGCGAACGCCTTCCAGCCGTCGCGCCAGTTCACTCCAGGGCAGGCGTCCCGCCAGGGTGCTGTTAATCGATTCGGTTAACAGCACCGTGCCGTCATCTGTCTCAAAGCGGGTTTCCAGAATGTTGCTGTCCTCGCGGTAGGCGCGCGAGACGGTATAGTCGACGGCGGGTGTCAGGCTGAAAAAACCACCGATCTTCGGATCTAGCAGCCGATCAAATAGGGGCGGGGAGTCGAGATTGGGCGCGCTCCACCAGTCGATGGAACCATCCGGGGCAATGAGTGCAACGGAACGGCCCTCACCGATCGCCGCATAATCTCCCAGACCAATGAACCCTTCCTCGCGTAAAGGCATCGTGTATTTAGCATTTTTCAAATGAGTCCTCCCTTTAGTCTGGCGCAGCAGGCCGCGTTAACATCACGTTGTGGTCGTGCACATAAAGCCTGGCATAACGTGACGGATATCGCGCTTTCAGGAGGCGTATTTGAGAATTCATCCCGCTAACAGGCGGGGGTCTGGCAGGGGAGAGAGTGAGGAAGACAGCACGTACCCTGGGCCTGGCTGTACTATGCCAGAAGCGATCCTTCGCACTATTCGCGCCATGCTGCCTGCCGATGGTGCGGGTCACAGAGGCTTGCGACCCACAAACAACCTGTTTACATCTTCATCTGCTCAGCAGACTTCAGGTGCTGCTCAACGACCGGGGTATGCGCGTCGGCCAGAGCCTTCACATCAGGATCTTTGATGTTTTTGGCATCACTTTGCAGTTTAGACAGGACCATCTTGTGATCTTTGGTACCGGCGTTTTCCATATACATTTTGTCGAATGCGTCGCCGCTCTCTTTTTCCAGCTTGTCGGCCATGGCCTTGTGTTGCGCGTCCGGTTCGGTTGGCAGCGTCACGTCCTTCTGCTTAGCGACCGTCTGGACTTTGGTCAGGGCATCGCCGTGATCATCGACCATCTTTTGCGCAAAGGCTTTGACTTCACTGCTTTCGGCCTTGTTCAGCGCGATTTTGGCAGCGGCAATTTCATTGATATTGGCCTGGGCCATGTCCTTTAACGCTTTTTCGTCGCCGGAACTGAGCTTCGCCATCGATCCGGTCGAACTGGTCTGGGCTGACGTATCACTCTGCGCGGCGCTGGTGCTCTGGGCTTGCACAGCGGCAGTGCTGAACATCGCTGCGACTGCTGATGCAATCAGCACGACTTTCAAGTTGTTACGCTTTTGCATGTTGTTCTCCTGATGGTCATGGGTAGGGTTGGTGCCAGGTCATTAACCGTGCATATCCTTCTGACTAAATTACAACTGCACTGGTCAGTATAGTGGAACGACAGGTTACGACAGCAGATTAAGCTATTGTCCTAAAGGAAGGGCGGCAGGAAATGGTGGAAGTAAGAAGGGGCGAATGGCTTGTGAACGCCTGAGTACCGCTACGTGCAGTATGCCTGACGCCTTGCAATTGCCTTGCCCTATACGCCTCCCCAAAACATCCCGCCATCCCGCTCTGCGACGAGTTTTTGCATGACGTAAATGGGAATTGTAAAGATTCCCATTTTCTTTGTAAGGTTGTTTGAGTTTAACCTCTTTTATGCCTAAACTTATTTTACACCGAAAAATTACAAAACACGTATATGTGCCGTATGGAATGCCGGCATAACAACACAACAGCAATGAAAGAGGGGTTTATGGAGTGGAAAATAGTCGAGATTGTTGCCAGCCCTGACTCGGGGACGATGTTTGGCAAAGTAGAAACACCCTATGGGCTGAATTATATCCTGTGGTTCAAGGGGGATTATTACGTGAGACCAGGGGAAATCGTCACGATGACTGAAACAGGGATGCTGATTAATCATCGCCGACAACGCGTCTGGATAGCACAGGCAATGCCTTACTCATCAATACGTTGGTTAGGTTTTCGGATGAAAAATGAGTGCCCTGGAAATCGCCGTGATGGGAGCCAGAGATGCGATCGTGAATTACCGTGCCAGTTTAAACATTGTCCCTTTGGGCTTACGCACTCTCCGCCAGAAAGTTATTACACATCAGAAATTAACTTTCATGAACAAAAATTCTATTAACTGCAGACCCGCGGCACAGCATCAGGGGTAATTTGATACTGGCGCGCCATGTCTATCATGGGTGGTCGTCCGCCCATGGCATGAATGATCAGCTGCCCTCTGGCCTGAATGAGACGTCCGCCTCACGCTGCCGATGAAAACATCATCAATAACGCCAGCAGATAACTGTCGCAGCAGCGTCCTGCGCCTGCTCAACGTCATTTTGCGAGAAATGTCCGTTCTTTGCTCAGAGTAGCGCTTGCGCTTTATGAGTCTATCCGCGTTGAACCGACAGCGGACATTGCCAATATTCACTTTTGTCAGAAAATGGCTGACACCCACATATTGACATATTTAAATATGTTGATACCGTAAAGTCACTGCAAAATTCTCACGAGATGTACCTATGAATGTATCTGCGATACTTAAAGCTATATCCAACGATGCCCGACGGCAGATCCTTGGCTGGCTCAAGCATCCACTTGAGCACTTCACACCTGTCACCCAGGCCGATGTGGATCTGGTAACAACAGGTGTATGTGTAAGTCAGATAACCAAAAAACTGGATATGACTCAGTCAACCGCGTCGATTTATCTCAATACGTTGCAAAAAGCCGATCTGGTAATCGCTACCCGTATTGGCAAATGGACGTACTACCGTAGAAATGAGGCGGTTATCAAACAGTTTGCCCGATACATTTCCCACGATCTTTAATTTACCCAAACATATTGATAATTCGCGATATGTAGATGTTTAATTTAGCAAGGCAATTATGATTATGCGTAAACTTAACTCCCCTCTGGCCTTCCGGCACGGCATTGAGATCCCCAATCGTGTGATGATGGCACCCATGACATCAAAAGCGGCATCCTGGGAAGGGTACATTGTGGATGAGGATCTGGCGTTCTTTGGTCATCGTTCTAAAGCCGCCTCCATTCTGGTGACGGGGGCGACAGCAGTGAGCAAGTACGGTGAAAAATTTCCGTTTCAGATGTCCCTCTATAACGACAGTTTTATCCCCGGTATGCGCCAGCTTGCTGAGCGGATGAAGCGGCACGGTAATAAAGCCCTGGTGCAAATCTATCATTCGGGTTTGCGTTCGGTCGTGTCACTGGAAAAGCACGGCAGGGTATTCGGGCCGAGCAACGTTAAGTTTGGCGAGATCTCTTATGAAATCACTGAGCTTACCGAAGATGAAGTCTGGGACGTGGTGCGCATGTTCGGTGATGCGACCAGGCGAGCATACCTTGCGGGCTTTGATGGCGTGGAGATTCACGGTGCTTACAGCCACCTTATTCAGCAGTTTTTCTCTCCTTATTCGAACAAACGGACTGATTTTTTCGGCGGAACACTGAAGAAGCGGATGAACTTTGCCCTGGCAATAGTGGATGAAGTGCAGAAAGTTGCCCGTGACTGCTGGGGTGATAACTATATCGTTGGATACCGGCTTACCGAAGAGAAACGGCATGCGAATGGTGACGGCTACGGCATCGAGGAGACGTTACAGCTGATTGATGCGCTTGCCGGTAAGGAGCTGGATTACATTCAGGCCTGTGATAACAGCTTCAATGAAGCGATATACAACACTATTAATGGGCGCACGGTTTTCATCACCGTGCCACACACGTTCTCAGCGTCCGACACCCAGAAAGAACTGGAACATGCTGATATGGTTTCCCTGGCACGGGCATGCCTTATCGAACCTGAGTTTGCCGACAAAATTAATGAAGGCCGGGAAAGCGAAATCATCACTGCTATCACATCTACCGCAATGGCGGAAAGCCTGCAGTGGCCGCATCGCATGATTGAATGGCTGCTTGATCCCAATGGTAGCGAAGAGGTGCCTGAAGGAATTGAGTACTTCGCGCCTCTCCTTGAAAGAGTTAAATTCTCGCATCCACAGGAGATTCAATCGTGAATGATCCATTATTCCACACCCTTTCATTAATGCGGGGACCAGAGCTTAAAAACCGACTGCTCCTCGCTCCGTTAACCAACCAGCAAAGTGAAGTTGACGGCACTGCATCACAGGCGGATTTTGACTGGATAGAACGTGTTGCACGCGGCGGCTATAGCATGATTATGGCATGTGCAGCCAATGTTCAGGAAAACGGGAAAACGTTCAAAAACCAGCTGGGGATCTGGAATGACGATCAGTTGCCGGGTCTTCGCCGGATGGCTGATATTATCCGTAAGCAAGGTGCCGTCTCCTCCATTCAGCTGCATCACGGTGGTTTCCGGGCGGGGTTTAACCTTAAGGGAGGAAGAAGCGTTGGCCCTTCGGATAACTTCACTTATAACGCCCGCGGCCTTACCCGGGCAGAGGTACATCAGCTGCGTGATGATTTTATCGCTGCAGCATGCCGGGCCAAAAAAGCAGGGTTCGACGGAGCGGAAGTTCACGGCGCGTTTGGCTGGATTCTGAGTCAGTTTCTCTCTTTCACCCTTAATCAACGCACGGATGAATACGGCGGGAGCCGTGAAAACCGGGCCCGGCTTATTTTTGAGATCATCGAGGGCATCCGCAGGGAATGCGGCCAGGATTTTCAGATCGGACTCAGACTGTCGTTCGAACGTTATGGGATGGACTTTGAAGATATCCTCTTCGTCGCCAGAAAGTGTCTGGCAGAAGAGCTGATTGATTATCTCGACCTTGCGCCATGGGATGTGAGATTAACCCTGGAGAGCGGCGCTTATGCCGGAAAACGGGCGATAGATGTATTTGCAGGCCTGCCCCGCGGCAGGGTGAAGCTGGGCGCATCGGGAAAGCTGATGAGCGCGAATGATGCCAGAGGGGTTCTGGAGGCAGGGCTTGATTTCGTTATGATTGGACGGGCCGCTATCCTGGAAACAGATTTTCCCGAAAAGGTCAAAAACGACCCCCATCATACTTCGCCATCCCTTCCGGTTACCGAAGCGTATCTCAGGCAAAATGGACTCAGTAATGATTTTATAAATTACATGCGCCACTGGGATAGTTTTGTGAGTGGGTAAAAAGAATAAAACAGCAGCAGTTGGGGCTGCTGCTGTTTTGAAACGCGTTACACATTACCCGAGGCCGGAACTGAACGGCCTTTTTTATCAGCCCTGAAACACGCTTTCTGCGGTCCAGTCGCTGACAGGCTGCGCGTACAGCTCCCAGAATGCCTGCGCAATGCCGGCAGCTTCAGCCGATTCTGGCTGAACCAGTGTGGCAACGGTAACTGTTCCCACGTGTACACCGACAGCACGGGCCGGTTCAAAGAGACCCAGTGCCAGTGCACGGGTACCGGCTTTACCGACGCTGACTGAAATGAAGTCAGGGTTTGGGTAGATTCCCCAGCCACCGCCGGTGATCAGAATGGTACCGGTCGTGCGCGCTGCCATTACATTCAGTGCGGCCTGTGACGCCGTCATTGCGCCGCCGATATTTACGGCAAGATCCATGTTGAAGGTGTCTGCGGCCTGCTGCTGCAGAGTGGCCTGATGCAGACGGGCAGCGTTGTAATGCAGCACATCCAGACCGTCAAAATCAGCTTCGGTGCCACGGACCAGTGCGGTCACTGCTTCAGGGTTAGCCGCATCAACCGTACGGCCAACAGCTTCATAGCCTTTATCAGTCAGGCGTTTAACCAGTTCGTTGACGCGTGCTTCATTGCGGGCTGCCAGTACAACGCGGAAACCTTCACGGGCAAAGCGCTCTGCGGTTGCAAAGCCAATACCCGGACCGATACCAATGCTGAGGAAAGTTTTCATAATCTGCTCCTGTTTTGTCAGTCCGGGTACGATATCATCTGCAAAATTTATGATAATCACCACTAGAAGAATATTAGTCATGCAAAAAACGCAGGAATACAGTGAAGGACTGAAAACTGAAGAACTGACGGCTTTCGTAGCCGTTGTGGAAAACAATGGTTTCTCAGGCGCTTCGCGTGTCCTGGGGCGAGACGCCACCGTTATTTCCCGCCGCATTCAGCAGTTGGAAACGCAGCTGGGCATCCGGCTGCTCGCGCGTTCTACCCGCCACGTTACGCTGACAGAAGCCGGTGAACTGTTCTACGGCCGTGTCCGTAGGCTGCTTGATGAAATGCGCAGCGCGCGTCTGGAAGTCAGCGAGTTTGCGGCGGCACCCAAAGGGCTGCTGAGGATCTCTTTACCGGTGACATACGGGCGTCGCTGGATCGTACCGGCTATCCGGGATTTTATCTCCGCCTGTCCGGGCATAAGGCTGGATGTCCGGTTTACCGATCGCATGACAGACCTGGTCGCTGAGAATATTGATATGGCCGTCCGGGTAGGCACGCTGACCGACAGCGCGCTGATATCCCGTACGATTATCAAATTTGGTTATCAACTGGTTGCCTCGCCGGAATATCTCAGGCAAAAAACCGCTCCCTTACGGCCACAGGATCTGAGTTCTCACAGCTGTCTGAAGTTTATCAGCAGCGCCGCTAAGCCTCACTGGGTGCTGACGAACGGATCAGCAAACGTCACCGTCAGGCCGGATGGCCCCCTACAGTCGGATAATTCAGAAGCGCTGTTACAGGCGGCGCTGGATGGAATAGGTATCGCCCTTGTGCCGGAATGGCTGGCGGCTGCGGAACTGCGTGATGGGAAACTACAGCATGTCCTTCCTGACTGGCAGGGGAATCAGAAAGGGGGAGTTTATGCCCTTATGCCTCCAGGTAGATTAATCCCGGCCAAAACGCGCGTTTTTCTGGATCATATTATCAACCATATACGGAAGCAGTAACTGCCCATTGCCATGCAATGCCTCTCTTTTTGAGGAGAAAGACGTCTCAACGACCCAGCCAAAAAATATCTTCTATACTTTCTTACGTTTAATGCATGTTGCAGCTGTGAATTGTCTCAGGCTGGCTATCTGTCCGCGCTTACTGGACACGCATAAACGCCATCCTGATGACTTTTTCATCTTTCTTTTTTTGATAGGGGACTTCCTGGTATGTTGCATTCTCATCCCTCACGGGCTGGCACGCTATTGCTGCTGCTGGCTGCGGTGATTGGCTTCGCGGTAGCGTTATACGCCTGGCTGACGCCGCTTACGGGTGTCACGGGTACCATTGGTGCGTTAGGCGTTGCCATTGCCTGCGCGGTACTGGCGATACTGACCTTTATGCTACGTGCCGCATCTGGCCGTGGCGCGCGTATCTTCTTAATTATTGTCACCCTTGTGGCACTGGCGGGTATTGGTTTTGCAGCCGCGCTGCTGCACCAGTACATCATTACTGCAGCCATGGTGGTCGGCCTGATTGGTCTGATTATGCTGAGCAGCAATTCCGTTCACCACAATCCCCGCGTCAGAGCCTGAGGAGCCCCACCCGTGCATAACGATAAACACAACCCATTAATGAAAGTCAGCCTGACGGCACTGGCATTGCTGGTCACTCCGCTTACCCTGCAGGCGCAGGATAAAGCCGCGGAGGCCTCTCAGGGGACGCAGGAAGAACTCGATGTGGATGCGGCCGATCATCAGGCGCCGGGCACCACAAAAACCACGGATGAAGCCTCTACCGGCAACGGCAGCGGCCAGAAAGTTGCATCTGCCAGCCAGCCGGCGACGCCGCTGGTGCCTTCTGCTGCCACCTGGGACAGCTTCCACGGACAGCTTAACGCACAGAAATACAGCCCGCTGAAGCAGATCACCGCCGAGAACGTGGGCAAATTAAAAAAAGTCTGGGAGTTTCACACGGGTGATGTCTCGGATGGTAAAGGCGACACCCCGGCAACCGTCTGGTCCGCGACACCGATTTTTGCTAACGAGACGATTTATATCGGCACGCCTTTCGATCGCCTGATTGCGCTGGATCCGGGAACGGGTAAAGAGAAGTGGCACTATGACACGAAATCTTCGCGAAAAGCCCTCACGCAGCCAGTGCTGAAAAACCGTGGCGTCTCCTACTGGCAGGCAAAAAATCCGGTGGCCGGAGAAGCCTGTCAGAAAATCGTTTATATGGGCACCGTTGATGGCAAGCTCTATGCGCTGGATGCCGATTCAGGAAAGCCATGTGGCAACTTTGCGGACAAGGGCGTCCTGGATATAAATCAGTGGAACACGCTTAACGCCAAATATCCGCTGTCCATTCTTCAGCCGCCAACGGTAGTCGGGAACCATCTGCTGGTGGGCTGGGCCGGTAAGGACTGGGCCTATGCTGAAGCGCCTCCGGGCACCGTATTTTCCATCAATGCACAGACCGGCGAACGTGAATGGGCTTTCGAAGCGATCCCAGCTGACATCCGCAAACGCACCGGGACAGCCAACGTCTGGACGCATATGTCTGCCGACGAGGCGAATGGCCTGGTCTATCTGCCGGTCTCATCGCCATCTCCGAACTACTGGGGCGGCAATCGTGTAGAGGAGATCCCGCTTGGCACCTCGACAACGGCGCTGGATATCAATACCGGTAAAGTGGTCTGGTCTCGCCAGTGGGTGCATCACGACGTGTGGGATTACGATATCAACTCCGCCCCAACGCTGATGGATATCACCGTAAACGGCAAACAGATCCCGGCCCTGATTCAGGCCACCAAGCAGGGCTTCCTGTTTGTGGTCAACCGCCTGACGGGGGAAGACGTCTGGCCTATCGAAGAGCGTCCGGTACCGCAGGGTGACGGTTCGGTGCAGGGGGAAGTGCTTTCGCCAACCCAGCCATTCCCGACCAAACCCGCGCCGCTGCTCGATCAGTCGAAAAAACCAGAGATCTGGAAGCTGGCCGATATGGTCGGTGCCGGGCAGTGTTCCCGCCTGTGGGATAACCTGACCTATGAGGGAATGTACACGCCGCCGACCACCAAAGGCGAGGGTGCGCTGACCTACCCGGACAGCGCCGGTGGCGTACAGTGGGGCGGTGTAGCCTTTGATCCCAATAAACAGATCGCTATCGTCAACACCTCGCATATCGTGCAGTACGTGAAGCTCTACAGCCGTGAAGATTACGATAAAGCTGATAAAAGCGCTGGCAACGAGAGCGGCTTTGCGCCTCAGGAAGGTGCGCCTTACGGCCTGCGCCTGATGGTCGCCAATAACTGGCTGGGTATGCCATGCTGGAAGCCGCCGTTTGGTGAAATCGTGGCGCTGGATATGCATACGGGAGATGTGAAGTGGCGTCGTCCGGTTGGCGCATCGCAGCAGTACGGCTTCTTTATGCCGGAAAGCTGGGGTTCACCGACAATTGGTGGTCCGGCGGTGACGGCGGGCGGTGTGATCTTTATCGGTGCCTCCATGGATGCCAAAGTGCGCGCCTATTCCGTAGAGACTGGTGAAGAGCTTTGGTCCGATCAGGCTGAAGCCCCTGCGGTAGCGAATCCGTCGGTCTATGAATACAAAGGCCGCCAGTATGTCGCGTTCGTCGCGGGCGGGAACACTATCCTCAAGGATCAGGTGGGTGATCAGGTTGTGGTGTATGCGCTCCCTGAATAACCGATGATATAAAACACCTGCGTTACCGGGATAAGGCGGTGAGCAGGTAAAAAGTGCAAAACAGCAGCTGATACAGCTGCTGTTTTGCTATAGGTTAACGCGGTTTATTTACAGGCCACCAGATCGGCCATTTGCTTAGCATCAGGCAAGCCGATGATTTGTTGCAGGGTGCGCGCTTTATTCAGGTAATAAATAGCAGGTGTACCGCTGGCACCTAATTGCTCCATAAGCTGCTGATTGTGCTGTATCTGCTTAAAGACGTCAGGCGGGGTGTTGCTTTTCAGCTCCGGTTTGATTTTTCCGTCGCTACTCTCAAGGTCATACCACACTTTAGCCGGATCCTTCGCGGAGAGGACTGCCGCCGCATACTGCGCGCTGTCCGGGCGGATCACGCCAACCAGCAAGGTTTTGGTGCTGATGCTTTTATCTTTGATAAAAGGCTGAGCCTGGTGCCAGAACTTATTGCAGTAAGGGCAGAAGGGATCGGCAAAGACAACCACCTGACACTTCGCGTCCGCGCTGCCTTCCGCGATCCCCGGCGCAGCGGTAAGCTGCTTCCACATCTCGCGACCTGCGGGAATATAAATCTCGTCATTAATGGTCTTCTCGCTGAGGTTATTTCCCTGCGCATCATACATATAGCCTGAAATAACATGCTTTTTATCCGGGGTGAGATAAAGCGTTACGCCCATGTCCTGATATTTACCCAGCCATCCTTGCACACCGCCGGGGGCGCTAAATGGCTTAATGATTTCAATGCCCTGTTTCTCCATTTGTTTAACCGGTTCGGGCAGGTCAGCAGTCTGCGCCTGCGTGGTGGCGCTCATCAGCAGCGTTAACAGTGACAGTATCTTCTTCATTATTTTTCCTCAGTGAAATCAGGCGACGGGGAGGCATTCGCCTTCGTCAGTGTGGTTAGCAGCGCATCTTTGCTCAGAAGAGAGGGCAGAACATGCCCCTGCGGCAGTGAAGGGCCAAATATAGCGTTAAAAGGAATGCCGCTGGCACCGTAGCGGCGCAGGAACTGTTCGATTTCAGCAGAAGGCTGACTCCAGTTTCCCTGCAACAGCACAACGTCGTCGCGGTTTAAGGCGGCAATCACCTCAGGGCGATGAAGGACCAGGACCTCATTAACCCGGCAATTCAGACACCAGTCGGCGGTAATATCAACCAGCACGCGTTTTTTCGCATCCAGCGCCTCGCTTAATGCCGCTTCACTGAGCGGCTGCCAGTTGAGGGGAGAGTCGTCCTTCCCCTGGGGCTGGGGAGCCAGGAAAGCATACAACCCGGCACCAAACAGCACGCCAAACGCCAGGCTGCGCAGATTTTCCTGATGGTCCGGCATGGCTTTCGCGCAGCGGTACAGGAAAAACGCCACCATCAGACCCCCGCCAATCAGCACATAGCGGGCACCCCACGCGTTTACCAGCAGCGACATCAGCCAGAGACAGGAACCCAGCATAAGGAGCACCAGCACCAGACGCAGTTTTCCCATCCAGGGGCCGGGCTTCGGCAGCCAGCGTGCCACGCCGGGAACAAGGCTTATCGCCAGCCAGGGAAGGCTCATCCCGACACCCAGGACTAAAAAGATGAGCCACAGCTGATGCACGGGTGCCGCAAGCGCGAACGTCACGGCCGTGCCGAGGAAAGGTGCCGTGCAGGGTGTGGCAAGCAGGGTGGCAAATGCGCCTTCAAGAAAACTCCCGCCGATGCCGTTGCCACCGGCGGTTGCCAGCCGGGTGGACAAGCCGGAAGGCAGTCGGATCTCAAGCAGGCCCGCCAGGCTGAAACAAAAAATCCACGTCACCACAACCATGGCGGCAATGAACCAGGGGTTCTGGAACTGAAAGCCCCAGCCAATCCAGGCGCCGGACAGACGCAGCCCGGTAACCACCGCCGCCAGCACCAGAAACGAGAATACTATCCCGGCCGCCGTTGCCAGAAAACGCAGCCGCGTCTGACGACGGGTGCTCTCTGCCAGTGTCATCAGCGAAGCGAGTTTGATCCCGAGAACCGGCAGAACACAGGGCATCAGGTTAAGAACAAGACCACCCGCTAACGCCACGGCCAATATCTGCCACAGCGCCGTGGACGGGGTGATATCGACCGTGAGTTGCTGGCTCTGCGCGCCATTGCTGACCAGCAGAGAGAGCTGTTGCAACCGGGAGGCATCCAGCGGTTTTCCCTGCGTATCACTGACGCTAAACCGGGCGGTCAGCGTGTCACCGCGGATCTCCGCCTGCGGTGGCGACAGAGTCGCTCCCGTAGGGTTGTCAGTAAAAAGATCCGGCCGGGACCAGCCCTCCGGGGAGGTCAGTTTCACGGTCAGCGTATCATCGTCAGCGGTAACGGATTGAACCGCCACAGTGCCGCTTTCCGGGGGAACAGCGCGCATCGCGTTCTCCCAGGCGTCGGCAAAGTGGGCTGACGGACCGGATGCCAGGTTGATATCCAGCGGGAAAGTATTGACCACGCAGAGATTGCTGCAGAGCGAAAGCGTCAGTTTCCCGCGCAGTCGTTGCAGTTCCTGGGTGGTGACTTCCAGCGGAAACACCACGCGTCGGTCATAGCCGACTGAGGTGAAACCGGCGGAATCAAACCGGACGGGGCGGGGCCAGTGCCACTGCGTTTTTGCCTGCGACGCCCAGGCGATCGCAGGCCGGAATCCGCCGTCACCCGGGGTTCGCCAGTAAGTTTTCCACCCTTCATCAGGGGTGACGTCAAGCAGCAGGCGAACTTTCCCGTTCGCAGGCGCATCGTGCCAGACATGAACCTGTGCATGGGAATTGTCAGGCTTCATCGGCCAGCCCGGTACTGCAGCTGAGGCCGCAGACAGGCTGAATAACAGGAACCACAGGCTCCTGAAAAAGGCTTTCATATATTTTCTCCGTGAAAAATTAACTAAACAGGAACGTCCGGTTCAGTCATTCACGGAAAACGCAGTTTTTGAGGTGTATTCGAAGGAGCGGAGGACGAAAGAGGATCACCGGTCTCGGCAGGACGCTGATTTTGAGCAGCACCGCCAGCACCAGCACCAACAGACCAGTGAAAAGCAAAAGGTTATCAAAGTGGAGAGGCTGGGCAGCCAGAAGCGAGTGGGCGCTTAACTCACAGGGGGATATCCCCGGCGTTGCTTGCTCCTGCGTGCTGTTTTCAACCGTCAGGGAGAGCGCGGCAGCTTTGACCTGCATGTGATGCAGGATACTGGCCCGCTGGGTCAGACAAACCAGCATGACAAGACCGGCAACGAAAAGCAGCGCCAAAGCGCTCAGTTGCCTGTTCTTATGGTGAGTCGAACCCGTCAGGATAGTCATGGGCAATGAGGATAGTGAGCGACCCGGCTTCGGGCAAGCGGCAATTTGTAAAGTAATGCCAACCAGAGCGGTTTGGCAGGTCAGTTGCATCCCTCATTCAGGATCTCTCTTCCGCAGAAGGGCGGAAGAAAATGCCGCCCATTATTGCTCGACGTAAATCAGTAAACCCAACGGGCGAAGCGACACTCACTCTCTTAACCTGGAACGTCCGTTCAGAACGTTGACATCGCAACTGCCTTTAAAGTCCGCGTTGTACCAGGGGGTTGAATAAAGAGGTTGAAACGAACCCGTTTCATGATAAATCTGAAAAGATAATAAGACGCAAAGGAAGAAGAAAATGAAGATCAGACCTGCGGTACCTGAGGAGGCAGAGGCATGCTGGAATATCAGAAATCTTTCTATCCGGGAGGGGTGTAAACCCAGTTATAGCGCCAGGGTGCTTGAGGCCTGGACGCCTGACGCTATGCCTGAACATTACAGAGAGGTGATAAAGGAAAATCCTTTCTTTGTTGTCGAAAAACCGGGTGTCGGATTGGTCGCTACGGGATATCTGGATCTGGCCGCTGCAAGCGTAGAGGCGATTTTTACATTGCCGGACTATTTTGGTAAGGGTTTGGCCAGCCTGATTATTGAAACGATTAAAGACGAGGCAATGAAACGAGGACTGAAACAGTTAACCCTGTCCGCAACCCCTAACGCAAAAACCTTTTATGAAAAGCACGGCTTTGTGTTTATCAAAGAAAGTACCTCGCCATCAAGACTTGCCCAAACAGATTTACGCTGCATGGATATGGCCATCCAACTCTGAACGCGCGTTTTCCACTTAATAAAGTTCGCAACGGGTATACGGCAGTTCCGGGCCTTGTAGATAATCCTGGGCTGCCCGTAAACCGGGTATGCAATTTGCGCTTGTCGCTCATAACCGATCACGCAACGGCGTCGGTCTGCTGAGTGCCATCAGCGGGTGGCCGGTCCGATGAAGAGAATCAGCGCAAGGCTTTTGAAAAACAGGCGGCTTCTGGCCTGCCTGTGTAGGGGCCGTAATTCTCAATGCGGCGATAACCCTTTTTCTCATAGAAATTTACCGCCCGATGGTTAATGTGTCGGGTTTCCAGTCTGAGTTCGCTATATCCCCTCTCTTTTGCAGAGGTTTCCAGAAAAGCGAGTAATGCTCCACCAATACCCGGCACACTTCGGTCTGAAAACATTCTTTTAAGCTCGGCGATATTTTGCGTCAAAGGGCGTATCGCACCGCAGCCTATGGCTTCGCCATGGCTATTCTTTGCCAATACCCATAACGCGTTGGCATTATTCATTGCTTCAACGTTGAAATTGCTTTTGCCATTATCACCGGTAATCGCGGCAAGTTCTGCTGACAGCGTTTCAATTAAACGCTGGGATTCTGAAGAGAAGGGATCGGCTATTTCGACGGTTATCATGGTCATATCCTGCGAGGTGAGTTTGCCCAGCATAATGTATCCTGCTGGCTCAGACAAAAGGATATACCTCATCAGGCACGATTCCCGCCCTGATAAATTATCACTGAAAAAGTTAATGAATGGCCTAAAATACCTGACTGACATGTAATTGATAGCCCGTGTTCCTGTTAACGCAATAAGGTCAGTCATGACATTAATGAGTCTGCCAGATGTTTATCGTGCAACAAATGTAAACACCCTCGCCATGTGGGAGGAAAATGCAGGGATCGGCAACGTCAGAAAAGAAAACTACTACGATCCGGTAAAGTTCGCACTTGCGACAGGTCTACAACCGCCCATATCCGCTCCGGTATCACGTCTCCTTGATGAACTGAAAAAACTCACAGGGGATGATCCCCTTGCCGATACCCTGCCAGCACAGGGCTTCCATTTCACCTTCCTGCCCCTGACGCAGCCACTGTATAAGGTTGACGAGCCATTGCCTGCGAAAGTCGAGCAATTGCGCACGATCTGGGCTGACTATCAGGCGAAAAAGATTGTCATCAGAAAACTTCGCTTAGTGGCTTTACCCAGCCAGTTGTTGCTGGCGGGTATTCCAGATGAGCCGGCGATAGCCATGCGCCAGTCCTTCTGCGAGAAGATTCTGGCGTCGTCCTGGAAAAATGAGTTGCTGGTGCGTCATGCCAATAGTCCATTACCTGCACCGTTCTGGCACAGTACGCTTCTGCGTTACAACGCCGAATTTTTACCGGCAGAAGTGCGTCAGTTTTTTATAAAACGTCAGAATATCGATTTCGGGGATGTTGCCGGGGAATTAACGTTAGCGAAAATTAACTACAACTGGACAAAATGTTATCCACCAGCGCGTTAATTCAGGGGATGCCCGCTTCGTGACAGAAGCGGACATCCCACGTCCAGTTAATAGTCAATTCCGCACAGCCCGCTACGCCTGCCACGTACGGTGCGTCATTGTGTGTCTTAAATTAACGGCCACAGCAGCGCGGACAGAGTTGCCAGCCCTCCCAGCACCACCAGAAATACCGTCACGCCACGCAGTTGCGCCAGCGCAGCGCGGGTATAAATCAGGTACGCGGGGATCAGGAACAGGATCACCGCGATCAGCGGCCCGCAAAAGGTTTCAATCAGGTTAATCACGTCCGGGTTCGCATAAACGATGCCAAAGGTCAGCAGGAACAGCACCAGCGAGGCCACACGTTTGCTGGTGGCCTTTTTACCCGATACGCTGGCCGCCAGCTGACCGAACGTCTCCGCAACCGAAAGACCGACCCCCAGGAAGGATTTGGTCATGCCGATGATGGCGATGAACGGGGCCAGGTAATAAATCAGGCTGAAATCGCCGTTTCCCTTCATGACAGACAGCACGTTCAGGTTCTGCGCCTTCGCCTGCACAAAGCTGTCGTGGGGGATGCTCAGCACGCAACTCAGCACAAAAAAGATGATGCTGGTGAAGATAGCCACATAGGCCACGCGGATCACGAACAAGGCCTTGCTTTCGCCCTCGGCTCTCTTCTCCCGGTAGTAAGAGGTAAGGGGAGATACCATTGGCGCACAGCAGAACGAGAAGGTGATCAGCGGCAGCGTCAGCCAGATACCCTTCATTGTTGTAGAAAGCGGGGTGCTCTTCACCTCAGTAATCGCACTGGTAAAATTCGACAGATGCCAGTCCGGAATGAGTGAAACGCCGATCAGCAGCACTGACGCGGCAAACGGCAGCGCCAGCGCACTCATGGTGGCCACTACCTTATCGCGTCCCTTGCTCAGCACTACATAAAGCGCGGCCACTACAATAAACGACAGGGGACCACGGCTGATGCCGGTGATGTGCAGGTGTTCTGTCAGGAAGTTATCCATCGCGTTAACCAGCGCGACCCCGTACACCAGGGTTACCGGGAAAAAGGTGACGCAGTAGAACAGGGTCATCAGCTTTTCGCCGCGTCCGCTGAAGAAAGAGCCGAAGATCGGCAGCGTACCCGTTGCTGTCTCTTCCTCCCGCATGTACACCCGGCACAGGAGCAGATGCGGCAGCAGGGACAATGGCAGGCCCAGCAGCAGCATGATCAGAAAGATGACCGGGCCACGGGTGCCGATTTCAACAGGGAGAAACAGCGTTCCCGCCCCGACCGCCGTGCCATACAGGCCCAGCGCCCAGATATTGTCCTGCCAGCGCCAGCTGTGGCGCGTTGTGATGTTGCCAGTGGTGATTGAAGCTGTATTCATAGTGGTTTACCGCGTGTTGTTAATGGGAGGCTACGACGACTTTGTTTGAGGCTTTGTCTTTTAGCAGTAGTAGTAGCGCCGCCAGCGCGGTCGGCAGCACCCAGCCCAGCGAGACGCTGGTGAGCGGGAGTTTATCCAGGAGAGTCACAGAGAAGCCGAGGGGTTTCAGTACCGCGGTGTAGGTGCTGAATACAATACTCACCCATACCGGCAGGGCGATCGCATGTGTCGGCCAGCGCAGGATGGACAGTAGGATCAGCGTGGTGCAGGCCGGGCAGATAACGGACAGGGCTGGAACGGAAACCCCGATCAGGCGGGTCAGGCCAATGTTGGCAATCAGGAACGACGCAGCAACCACTAAAGGCAGCAGGATCCTGTAACTAATGCCGGACATCTGGCTGAACAAAGTCGCCGTGGCCGAGGTCAGGCCGACTGCCGTGACGGTACAGGCCAGGTAAATCAGCACGGCCATGAAGAGGGTCCCGGCCATACCCATGTTTTCCACAATGAAGGCCCGCAGGATCTGCGCCCCGTTCTGGAAATCACCGGTCTGACCGAAGCCCGCGCCGATCTTCATCAGGCACAGGTAGATGACCACCAGCCCGATACCGGCAAAGAGCACGGAGGTTTTGGCGTAGTGCTTGATCTGCTCGCGGTCAGTCACGCCTTTACCTTTCATGCTGTTGATGACGATCATGCCGAAGGTCAGTGCGGAGAGCGTGTCCATGGTCAGGTAGCCATTCATAAAGCCATCAGAGAAGGTTTTCAGGGACTCGCCGGAGGAGATTGCCCCCAGCGGCGCGACCTGTGAACGGGTGGCATAAAACGCCAGGCACAGCAGACACAGGAGTTTCAGCGGGGCCAGCACATAACCGATGGTTTTCAGCAGGCGGCCCGGGTAGAGGCCGAGAATCCACACGACTGCAAAGAAGATGCCGCTGTAGATGCTCAGGTGCAGCGGAGTATCGTCCAGGAAGTTCACCACGCCCATTTCATAGGAGACCGTCGCGGTGCGGGGACTGGCGAAAAACACGCCGAGGAATAAATAAAAACTGGATGCCAGCACCGCGCCCCAGAATTTACCCATTGGCGCACAAACGGCCAGCGGATCACCTTTCTTTTCGGCGAGCACAATAACGGCCAGCATTGGCAAAACAACGCCCGAAATATTGAACCCGATCGAAGAAATTAAATAATATTCGCCAGTCATCTTGCCAACGATGGGTGGATAGATGATGTTACCTGCACCGAGGAACAGTGCCAGAGTCATGAAGCCCAGAGCTATCACGTCGCGGGTGGGAAGGATTTGCTTTCGCATACCGTGAACCTTGTCAGTATGCCTGTGTGCAATTATCGTTATTTATAGATGTTGCTTTAACAGGCGGTTAATAAGGAAAGGCATTTGTTAAATTGATGAACAAATAACGCCTGACTTTCCCTGCCTGCACGCTTGTTAATTAAGAAATAAATACCTTACTAATTAATTACCACAAGCAATCAGTTTACTGAAGGTTCGACTTATTCGATGATTTTATAGCGTTATTCAATGCCCATGCTTATACATTATTAAAAAACCATACTTAAAACATTTCTATAACCCCGGTGTATCAATTAGTCCCGGTATATCGCGTTTAATTTATTCAACCTGACATCAACGGCGCGCTTGCTGGAACCCATGGTTGCCATAGAGGTGAGGGATTGTCGAACCAGACATCATGCTTTCAGGGCATTAACCTCTGGTTCGCACAGACCAGGACGGGTTATCGCTGTTGTAGCCAGTTCTTAATGCCGTCGGATGCAGAGTTAACTGCGCCAGCGAGATAGCCTGAAAACTGGGGTGACCATTCACTGGCAATCCCGGTTATTTTTTCTGCCCACGCGTCGTGAGCAGGGATTTGCTCAGGCAGCGCATGTCCCACTTCCTGAAGCAGATCATATTCTGTGGCCGTAAACGGATCGGCTGCCCAGTCTTTCAGAAACTCCGCTTCAGGTTCGGCTGCATCAGGACCAAACAGGCGCGCAAGCTGTTCCCGACAAAATTGCTTCAACAGGTCTTCGCTGACCGTCCATCTCGATTTAGCCGGTACGCCGATAAAGCCAAAGAGTACCGTTTTTCCTGAGTCAGGCTCGGAGACATCGTGAATTTCGACCATCGGGCCTGTCTGACTGCTGGCATCGCCGGAAAGCCGCTGTGCTTGTAAAAAATCGGTGTTGTAAACCGCGACATACTTCGCATGGGGGGCCATCCATGTCGGAATTTTTCGCCAGTGTGAAAGCAGCGCCTCAGGCAGCGCCGGGCTAAACGTAATGTTTCCAGCCAGTGCAGGCGGCAGGGCGAGAAAAATATGCTCGCCGGTATACAGGGTTTCTTCACCCGCCTCTGTCTGCGCCAGGACCTGCATGCCCTCTCCGGTGCGAATAATGGATTTCACCTGCTGATCCAGCTTAATTCTGTTCGCCGGAACCCGATGCCTGAGTGCTGTCGTCAGGGCCTGCATTCCTCCTTTCAGCCTGAATGATGGCGGTGAGGTTTCATATGCCGGATAACGTTGCGCAGGGGTATCGGGATGACGCTCATATAACATATCGCCCGGTCGCCCCTGTGGGATGACGGTCAGTCTCAGTTGCCCGATTAACTGCGCAAATTCAGGCTGGAGCTGCGGCCAGAACCAGGCTGCCCCCATATCCACATGCAACCCTGCTGCGTCGGGGGACAGCACGCGGCCGCCCGTCCTGTCCCGCGCTTCCAGAATCACATACTCCACGCCTGCTTTTTCAAGCAGCGTGGCGGCATACAGTCCGCTGAGGCCTGCCCCAATGATAATAACGCTGCCTGTCATCATGCTGCTCCGGTCAGGGTGGTCGGGCTGAGGTGCCCGGTTTTCAGATAAAAAAGTGCGCCACTGGCGGTGGCTGTCAGGGCGGGCATGTCGCCCGGGGGAAACCGTAGCCAGCTTCCTGTCTCGTAGCGGCCTTCCGGTGCGCTGAGTTCTCCTTCAATCAGCAGCAGTTCGGCACCGCCAGCAAGCGGTGCACAGAAGATGCGCTCGCCCGGTGCCAGCTTCTGCAGCACCACTGTTTCCCGTGAGTCCGAGAACAGCGGGCAAATTTTTCGTTGGGGCTGGCCGTGCCAGTTTTTGTCGTCTTTTGTATTGATTCTGACGGGCTGGCGTTCGTCGTCAGCCATCTGGCGCAGCTTGACGAAGATCGTCGTACCGTCGCGGCTGGAAGGTTGATGGGACGAGCCGTCCGGGCTACGCAGATACCAGCCAGCAGGGTAGTCCACCCCGTTTTCAGTAAACGTCCCGCTCAGGACCAGAATTTCTTCGCCACCGGGGTGGCTGTGCTCGGGAAACACCGATGCCGGCGCATAGCGCACAAGGCTGGTTGCACGGGCCTGCTCCCGACCTATCCGGTCGAGCATGACGCGTTCCACGCCCGGCTGCGGGGAAGGTACCCAGCGATAGTCATCCGGCGTGATGATGGCTCGCTGCGAAAAATCAGCATTCAGTAACATCATAGTCAGTCGTTAAACGGTACCTTTGCATGTACCGTTGTCAGGTTTATTTATTCGGCAGGTTATCGTAAACATCCAGAGCACGCGCGGTATACGTCAGCGCGGCACCGGTGTTCAGGTTAATGGCAACGGCAAGCGCCTCGGCGATCTCTTCCCGCGTGGCGCCGTGCTTAACCGCAGCGTCCACATGCACAGCCAGACAACCGTCGCAGCGGGTGGTGACCGCCACGGCCAGCGCGATCAGCTCGTGCGTTTTAGGATCGAGGTGCTTATTTTCAGACGCGCCTTTATCCATCTGCTGAAAGCCTTTCATAAATTCAGGCTGCAGTTTGGCAAATTTGCCGATGGTGGCGAGCAGGCCGCTGCGATATTCATTCCAGTTTAAAAACATTGAGAACTCCGGTGTTTATTTATTTTAGAAAAAATTAATTACATGGCGTCGTAAATGCGCACGTCTGGGGCGCTATTCAGATAAGGTTTCAGCCCTGCAACCACATCCTGGGTAAAAAGCGGGCTGTTAAGATAGGCCTGCGCCTGGGCGACGGTTTTGAAGCCGTGCAGTACCTGCACGTCCTGATCGCGGATAAGCAGTTCTTTCGAGGTGGGACCGTCGATGGTGGTCAGAAACGGGGTTTTGTACTTCTGGTAGATTCCCGCTGCTGCCGCACGGTTTTCATTGCTGATATCAAGGGTGATTTGCAGATAAGCCATCTTTTTCTCCTTCGCTCAGGTTAAGGCAATGCCGTCGGGGCCACTGCCGTTCGTTGAGGGGAATTATCAGAAAGCTCACGAGCGTCAACAAATCAGATAATCTTGCGAAGCAGAGAAGAAATTCTATGTCGCCGGGTTTTGCGGTCAGGAAAGCATTATGCCTGCGAAGAAGAAAAGATAAGGCATAATGCCTGCGGCGCGGTATCACGCCTTTTCAGAATTAACGTCCTGCACAAGCCAGTCGTGAAACACTTTAACTTCATGACGCAGAGCGTTCTGCCGTGGGGTCACAAGGTAGTAAGACCAGGTCAGCGGCCAGCGATGATCGGAATGCAGCTGGACCAACTGACCGGTTTCAATCAACTGTTTGACCAGTGCGTAACGGACAATGGCCACCCCCCGACCACTGAGGGCTGAAAGAATGACGGCGGAGGTGGAGTTAATATGCAGGCCACTTTCCTGCGCTTCAGGCGCACCAACCGCGCTCAGGACATCGTCCCAGGACGGAAAATTCGCGCCAGGATGCGGTGTGTCATCGTGGATCAATTTTTGGGTGGCAAGCCACTCAGCGCAGGTGATTTTCTCTGCCGGTACCAGCTGCGGGCTGCAGACCAGTACCGCCTCCTCATCCATCAGCCAACTTTTGTTCACACCGGGCCAGTCTCCCTGGCCGCAGCGGATACCGATATCCGCCTCGCCGTGCGACACGTCCATCAGCTTCTCCGTCACGTTAAGACGCAGGTCGATTGTTTCATGGGTTTCTGAGAAGCGGTTCAGGCGTTCCATCAGCCAGTTCATGACCAGAACCTGTGAGGCGGTGACGACCACAACGGATCGCGCCCGGCGGCCGCGCAGTTTATTTAACCCGGTTTCCAGTTTATCCAGCCCCTGAGTGATGTCCTGCAGAGCCTCCTGCGCCTCATCCACCAGGGTCAGGCGCTCCTTCCCTGAACGTGTACGGTGGAGCAGGGGATGGCCCACCCAGTCCTCCAGTGAGCGGACAAGCTGGCCCACGGCGGCTGGCGTGACGCCCAGTTCCCGGGCCGCGCCGGTAAAGCTGCCGTGCCGGGCAGTGGCTTCAAAGGCATGCAGCCATTTCAGTCGGTTAAGCGATCGCATTGCAGGTATCCTGATTGAGTTTTTTTCAGTATATCTGAGCGAGAAAGATTTTCTTTCCTGTGTCGCAATTTCTTCTCAGTCGTCAGCCTGGCTTCCGGATGGCATTCTGGTTTCACACGATGAGGAGCAGGGCTTTTCATCAATGACAACCAGATGATTTTAAAGAGGTTAGCGATGAACGCATCTTTTGCCGGTAAAAAACTGTTAGTGGTGGGTGGAACAAGCGGTATGGGCTTCGAAACGGCGAAGCTGGTTCTGAAAAACGGTGGCAGCGTTGTGCTTGTTGGCAATCGCCAGGACAAAGCCGAGCAGGCTCGCCAGGCGCTGGCTGCAGACGGTCAGGTTTCTATCATCGTTGCTGACCTGATGACAGAAGAAGGGATGCAGCACGTGGTGAACACCATCAACGCTGAGCATAAAGATATCAGCCTGCTGGTTAATGCGGCTGGCGTGTTCTTCCCGAAACCGTTCACTGAACACGAGATGTCTGATTACGACATGTACATGAACATCAACCGCGCGAACTTCTTCATTACCCGCGACGTGGTGCGCAACATGGTTGAGGCCGGCATTAAAGGCTCTATCGTCAATATCGGCTCCATGTGGGCGCAGCAGGCCATCGGTGCCACTCCGTCTTCTGCCTACTCCATGGCAAAAGCCGGTCTGCATGCACTGACCAAAAACCTGGCGATTGAGCTGGGTGAAAAAGGGATCCGCGTGAATGCCGTTTCTCCGGCCGTTGTTCACACGCCGATTTACGAAGGCTTCATTCCGAAAGACGACGTGAAGGACGTGATGAACAGCTTCGACAGCTTCCACCCGATTGGCCGCGTGGGTACCCCTGTCGATATCGCGGAGACCGTTGCCTTCCTGCTTTCTGACAAGACTGGCTGGGTCACCGGCGCCATCTGGGATATTGATGGCGGCGTGATGGCTGGCCGTAACGCCTGATGACTCTGCCGCACGCGGGCGACCGCGTGCGGCACTGGAGTAATTATGCAAATCCAGACCGCAAACTATGACCTTGTCACCACATGGCAGGGGGGGATGGCCAGCCGCACGCGTTGCCAGTCTATGACGGGTGGCAAGCGCCAAAGCCACGTTATCGATTCAGATGAGCCTGTCGCGCTGGGTGGCGAAGGGCGGGCGCCCGGTCCTCAGGATCTGCTGCTGGCAGCTTTTAACGCCTGTATGACGGCCGCCTTTGTTCAGGAAGCCATAGGTGCGGGCATCACATTGACCCATCTTGATATTGAGACCCGCGGTGAGCTTCTGACGGGAATATCCCGGCACTGTGAAAAAACCACAGATACCTCTGCTGGCAGGCTGCAGTATGTCATTCACGTCAGCGGGAACGGGACGGCCCATCAGTTCGAATGCGTCCATCAGCGGGTCATTAACGCCTCCATTAACCGGTGGTTACTGGCTCAGAACATGACGATAGAGGGTGATTTAATTCTTATCTGATGCGGTCCGGATACCCTGTTTAACCTGGAGAAAACACCATGACCACACCACGCGTGACCCCCTGGCAGGATGGTGAGCCTGTCGATGCGGACCTGCTTACCGCGATGAAAGCCCGACGTCCCGGTGGGGAACTGATTGGCATTGACCGCATATTGCTTAAAAGCTTTCCGCTGGCCACAGGCTGGAATGAACTTATGGTCCGGGTTCGTCAGCAATTTTCCCTTAGCCTTGAATACCGGGAACTGATCATGTTGCGTGTTGCCTCACTCAACAAAGCAGAATTTGAATGGAACGTGCATTACCCAGCTTATCTGAATGCAGGCGGAACGGCTGAAAAAGCGGCTGCGCTTGAGCCTGTCTCAGTGTCATCCCTGTTTAATGAAACCGAAACCCTGCTCATCCGGCTTACCGACCAGTCAACGCACGGAGTGGTCGTGGATGCAGACATCATCGACGAACTGAAACGCCGGCTTGGTGAAAAAGAGACCGTGGAAGCTGTCGCGACCGTTGCGGCCTATAACATGGTGTCGCGTTTCCTTGTCGCCCTTGCCATCTGATACTCCCCCTTTTTACCGGTGCAATTTATGAATAAAAAATATCGCGCTATGCAGATCGTTGCCCCCGGTGTGCTGGAAATGACAGAGCGACCGATACCCGCTCCCGGCCCGGATGAGGTACTTATCAAAATTGAAGCATGCGGAGTATGCGGTGCCGATCTCCGGGACGCGGAAAAAGCGCCGCAGGAGGGCCAGCCCGGGCGTATCCCGGGACATGAAATCGTTGGATACATTGCGCGCAAGGGCGACAGGGTGCCCGATATCTGGCAAACCGGCCAGCGAGTCGGGGTCGGGCGTCTGGGCGGTTACTGTCAGCACTGCAACCCCTGTCGCAGCGGACTTTTTCATCTTTGCGAAAACCAACTGACGCCAGGTCTCAGCTGCGATGGCGGCTATGCCGAGTACGTTGTCATGCGTTATACCGCGCTGATCGCTATTCCCGCAGAACTCTCTACCGTGCATGCCGCTCCGATCCTCTGCGCCGGTACGGCTACCTTTAACGCGCTGCGTCATTCCGGTGCCAGGGCAGCCGACAGAGTCGCTGTTCTCGGGATGGGGGGACTGGGCCACATGGCCGTTCAGTACGCCCGTAAAATGGGTTTTGAGGTAACGGCGGTGGCGCGTGGTCATGAAAAAGAACGTGCGGCCTTTCAGCTGGGCGCGCATCACTACATCGATGCGCTCAATGAAGACGCATCAGCGCGCCTGAAAGCTGACGGCGGGGTGGATTTTATTCTGGCCACGGCTTCGGATTCAGAAACGGTCTCAGGCCTACTGCCTGCTCTGGCCCCCCAGGGGAAAGCGATCCTGTTGGGGACCGGACGAACGCCCCTGCAGATTATGCCGGGCATGATGATTGGCGCGGAACGCGCGCTGTCAGGATCCTTCGTCAGCACGCCCGCTCAAACCGAACGTGCGCTGCGTTTCAGCCACCTCTTTCAGACGTTGCCCGTCACAGAACAACTGCCGCTTGAGCAGGCCAATGAGGCGCTCAACAGGCTGAAGATGGGTCAGGCGCGTTACCGGATGGTGCTCACAATGAATCAGGATAATTAATCCCATGTCCACAGAACCGTTCCTGCCTGTTGCAGACCAGAACAATAATATCATTCGCCTCTCGGCCGCCCAGGCGCTCGCCGGTGCTAACTCGGTGGTTTTTTATGCCACGGGGGCCATTGTGGGTAACGCTATCGCGCCCAGTAGTTCTCTGGCTACGCTGCCCATCACCATGTTTGTTCTGGGCATGGCGGCCTGCATCCTGCCGTTAGGTTCACTGGCGCGAAAAAATGGCCGTAAAGCTGCCTTTATGGTCGGCACCGGGGCGGGGGTGATTACCGGGCTGATCGCTGCCCTGGCCGTCCTGATTGGCTCATTCATCCTCTTCTGCGTTGCCGCCTTTATCGGGGGGGCATATGCAGCCGTGGCGCTCAGCTTTCGTTTCGCCGCCACCGATGGTGTGACACCGGAACGACGGGCACGGGCGTTGTCGCTGGTGATGGGAGGAGGGGTGATCGCCGGTGTGGTGGGCCCCATGCTGGTTTCCGCAACAATGCATCTCTGGCCACCTCACACCTTTGCCGTCACCTTTCTAGCCCAGGCGTTTGTGGCCGTCATCTCGGCGTTTATCCTCAACGGCGTGAAAACAGCCGAACCTGCCAGTGCAGCCAGCGCGGGTGGGCGGCCTTTGCGCGAAATAGTGCGCCAGCCGGGCTTTGCCAGAACCGTATTTAGCGGCGCGGTCACCTATATGGTGATGAACTTCCTGATGACGGCTGCACCGCTGTCGATGCACATGCACGGCATTTCTCAGCAGGCGTCCAATCTGGGGATTCAGTGGCACGTTATTGCCATGTACGGCCCGGGATTTTTCACCGGCAAGTTAATCAGCCGTTTTGGTGCCATGCGTATCGCCGCGACGGGTCTGCTTATCACAGCATGCGCGGTCCTGGCTGGTCTCGGCGGAACCGATATTTTCCATTACTGGCTGTCGTTGATTTTACTGGGCCTTGGCTGGAATTTTGGCTTCACTGGCGCATCGGCGAAAATCATTGAATATCACCGTCCCGAAGAGAAAACCCAGGTCCAGTCCCTGAACGACTTTGTGGTGTTTGGAGTGATGATCGTCGGGTCATTTTCTTCAGGCGCGCTGCTCAGTCTCTACGGCTGGAACGCCGTCTTGTGGGGTTCACTTGTGCCTGTGGGTTTTGCATTTATAGGTATCGTGAAAGAACTGCAGGCAAAAGTCAGCATAACGTAACGTCCTGAGGAGGGGGCTGTCTGAATCAGCCCCCTGGTGATATGAAATGTATCCCAGGCCCAAAATTGGCAATCCTGATTTTGGGCATAACGTTTGATAGCCAGATAACCCGCATGATGACGAAGGTCTGCGTCTGGCACAGAGCGGATAGGGTGATAAATGACAGAAGATCAAACCCCGGACTGTTATCTCCTCTTAGACGACCTCAACCACTTCAAATTCTTCTGCGATCAGTTCCATATCTTCAGAAAAATGCCCTTCGCGGGTGAAAAACCGCTGATGTTCTCTCTGCCAGTATTCAAGGGTTAAATCGCCTTCACCTTCTTTACGGGCAAACGCCTCCGTAACATCACAAAAACGCACCAGACGCATTGAAACCAGTCTGATTACGCAGACCGGGAGACCCTGGCCATCAAGGATGATGTTATAGCTCCCAATCTTCGGGGCAGACTCTTCCTGCTGGTAAGAGGTGAGCGATCCGCAGGAGGCCGTTTTGATCCCTTTTTTAATCAGGTTCGCAAGCTCGCTAGCCAGTGCCGGGCTGTCACCCACTTGCCAGGCGTCTGCGCCTGGATATTTTATTTTTAACTCTTCAACCGCAGCCATTAATAGTACGTTTCCATTAATCGTTAAATATCAATCATTTTGGCATAAATTGCAGGTTATTACATACACCTCTAAACTGCATATTCATATTTACTCATGGCAGATAAGCTCCTGATTAACGTGACCAATCTGCATCAGATAAATCAAAACAGCGCTGCTGGTGGGTTGGCAGACTCAACGCGGCAAGCTGACCCGGCCAGGGCGTTGAGTTAACAAAAGGAAGTAAACATGGAAATAACGATAGAACTCTGTCCTAAAGATGAATGGGATTCCATGGTGGAAATTTTTACCGAAATGGAAGAACACTATTATGGTAAGGGAATCATTCAGGAACCGCTGTTGAAGGATTACCTACAACATAAATTGTTCAGCCAGCTTTCCAGTACCCTGGTAGTCAGGGCTCGCTGTGGCGCTCATATTGTTGGGCTGGCCTGCTGTAGCATTCTCTATCCTTCTCCTCGATACAGTGGTCAGCTTCACATCAAAGAGTTGTATGTCTCCCAAAGAGAGAGAAGTAGGGGTACAGGGAAATCCATAATGCGCTTTATTGCGAAACTCGCTCTTGAGCAGGGATGTTATAACCTCAGCTGGAACGCCGAGAAATCAAACCATCGAGCAAACCATTTTTATCAGTCTTTAGGAGGAAGGATAAATGACAGCATGGTGAATTATTCCCTTTATGGTGATCGCCTGAGCGACCTGGCTTTCGATGATTCGGCAGAACAGCCTCACGCTGCCAGTTAAGCTATGCGTTGATGATTACGCTTGCCGGTAAGTTGTAGGGAACTTGAAGGATGTTAATGCAGGGTCTGCTATGTGCCAGGAGCGGACATTAAGAAGTCTACCTGGGTTGTACTCCCGGTCAGATGGGGTGCTGTAAATATTACCATCATCGTCCATCACTCGGGCCTTAGGACACTCGGCGATTTCTAACATCTTTCTATATAGCTGCGTGTCTGGCCATTTGGTGTAAATATTGCCGTCACTCCAGTCAAGCCATGTCTCTTTATACGAGGAAGGCCCCGACCAAAAAGTATGATAATCGCCATTTCTGGTTTCCCTTGCTAAGTCGCTGTCGCTATCAATAAAGGCAAGCCACTCCTCAGTAACTTTTCAAACATTTTTCGCTTATCAGCTTTAATAATCAGCCAAAACAGAGACCTTTTTCTAAGAGAAGCATTTCAGGCCAGGGCATATTGATACACTCACTTTTGGCTCATAGCGTATGCTGGCCTTTAATTGTCCGCCTCCTCAAAGGCGGACCTTGCTGACAAGATGCCATGTTACTTCCAGCAGCTCTCTGCATTGCTGCCTGATTTTAAGGCAGAGAGGTTTCGTGAAGATGCCGCCAGATTGCATGACCGTCACCCCTCATTTCAAACACAGCAGTTGAAAAACGGCGCGTTGCTTCCTCCCCTGGTAATTGCTGTATTTCTTTATAGGTGACTGTAGCTCCCCTTTCATTTTCAGCGATAACCTGCATATCAATGATTTCAATATTCAGTCCCTGGCGGGCACCCCGCTGAGTAGAGAAAAAAGCTTTTAATGCGGCAAAATCGAGCAAGACTCCACCCGGTGTCACCATCGAGAATGTCAGGCTGAAGCGTAACAGTAATTTGTCACAGATATCAGCATGCGCATTAGCATCGCCTAACCAATCCTGGATCAATACGTGGGTATCCAGCACTTCTTTGAAATAACGATTCATTGCTGCTCCTGATTAACGAAATAAAGTACGCGGTGATTGTTGAGCCGATAACAGCACAGCAGGGGAATAACGGCGCTGCATGCTGCTAATCCAAAGGTAAGATGATAAGCCCCTTCTGTGGGCAGGCCGGTATTGGCGATCAGATTAAACAGAAGATTAAGCAGGGTAACGCCCAGGCAGAAGCTGAGCTGGCGATTGATATTCCACAACGCGCTGGCATCAGCGAGCTCGCGATCTGCTATCTGGATGAAGGCGGAACTTTGCGCTGTGCTGCTGCACAGGCTGCTGCCAAAACCCATCAGCGTGAACGCTATGATACAAACGGTCACATCCATAGTGTGGCCCGTCAGAACCAGTAGAGCCATACCGAAAGCGTTAACCAGACAACCCGTGATAAACAGGGGGCGAGGTCCCCATATGTTGAACTTTTTCCCTGTCATGCCGATCGCTGCAAACGAAGCCAGTGACCATGGCAGCATCATCGCGCCGACAACGCTGGCACGCATGCCGAGCTGATTCTGCAGATAGAGCATGCAGAGCATATTCACACCGGTAAATACGCCTGGTACAAACTGATAAATAAGCATGGCGGTATGCAAAAGCGGATCTCGGATCAGGTGCAAATTGAGTAAGGGTTTGCTTTTTTTCAGGGCCTGCCACGCATAGCCCGCCAGACAAAACAGGCCGGCAGCCAGTATCAAGGCGCCATGAAAATGATGATTGGGTTCACCCAGATATGTCAGCCCAAGGAGTATCAGGGTTAACGCTGCGCAGCCACTCAGCAAACCCACCAGATCTAACCGTTCGCGCGATCCCTCCCGGGCCTCAGTTTTGAGCCAGACCCAGGCCAGTATCAGGGTGACAACGGCTAACGGCAGGCTTGCCAGAAATACCCAGCGCCAACTGAGGTTGTCGACCAGAATCCCTCCTGCTAACGGTGACAGTGCCGGAGCCAGCAGGGCAATTAGCATCACAACTGAAGAGAGCTTTGCACGTTCATGACTCTGATAGAGTGCATAGGTCATTGCCTGACCGACAGGGATGAGTAATCCGCCACCAAAACCCTGTATCCAGCGCCATGCAATCAGTTGTGAAATTGATGATGACGCCCCAACACCACAGGTGCCAGCAATGAAAATAATCAGGGAAAACAGGAAAAGACGTTTAGCACCAGCGCGTCTTGCCAGCCAGCTGCTAATGGGGATAACCAGTGTCAGGCCTAAGATGTAACCATTACTTATCCAGGCTACCTCGCTGACGGAGGCATCAAAACGTCGCGCAATATCGGGATATGCAACGTTGGCGATAAACATATTGACTAGATCAATAAAAAATCCCAGCAGATAGAGGGTGGTAACGCGTGCACGATAATTCATTCTGTTCTCAAACAAGTACATCATCAGGCGCGCAGTATAAGCGCTGCGGAAATCGGGATAAATTTCCTCTCTGTTGTTACACTGTCAAAAAAATTTTGACAGTAGTTATCTCGGCGAGCACAAAAAAATGATTAATATGCAACGCGCTGCAATCTTTGTTGCGGTGGTTGAGGCGGGGAGTTTCACCGACGCAGCCCAGACGCTGGGTCTGACTAAAGCGGTCGTCAGCGCCAGTATCAAAGTGCTGGAGAAAGAGTTGGGCGTTTCATTACTGTCGAGAAGCACCAGGCACGTTTCAACTACGGATACCGGTGAACGATTTTACCAGCACTGTCTGCGCCTTCTTCAGGAAGCCGAACGTGTTCTGGACGACATTCGTAGCGATCACTCTGGATTAAGCGGTTCACTCAGAATTACCACAACAGCAGAATATGGCGTGCGCGTGGTTGTCCCGGCACTGGCGGCCTTCCGCGCTCGCCATCCGCAGTTACGTATACAGCATGTTTCATCATCGCAAAATGACGATCTCATTTCCGGCCGTTTTGATGTCGCGATACGGCTGGGTCATCTTGCTGATTCCAGCCACCACGCCCGTCTTATTGATCGATTCGATATTTATCCGGTCGCTTCCCCTGACTATCTGAAGACGTTGGGAGAGCAGGTTGTCGTGGAACTGGCACAGCTTGCTAAGGCGAACTGGATAGCTCACAGCCGTTTATCCACGCCATTAAGCTGGCAGGTAACTACACCAGAGAAAGAAAAGGTGATTTTCAGTGCCGATAGCCCCGCAATGATACTGGCCGATAGCGCCTCCTCATTACTGGCTTTTACTCTGCAAGGCGCTGGCGTTGCGATTTTGCCCGACTGGCTGGTAAAAGATGAGGTAGCCAAAGGAAATTTGATTCGCTTACTGCCAGACCATCATTTTCCCCGACAAGGCATTTACGCGCTTTACCCTCATACACGCCATGTGCCAAAAAAAGTGAGGGCATTTATTGATTTTCTGCAAAACAGGATCGAGAACATGGATGCACGCGATATACCTGCATAAACCTGTTGAAACAATTCGGGTTTAGTAATGGACCAAATATGTCATGCATGAAAAAGGAGGGGCCTGTAATGGGTCGCTTTGTTTCAGAATGACAGTAATAACGTATCGTCCGCTTTGTGCCAGAAGCGGACGTTGCGATCACCCGTTTTATAGCTTTTTGACTAACTGAGGCACGTTATCTTAGAAATGAATTTCCCTATCCTGTGTACCTGAGGAGTGCGGGACGTTCAAACCAATCTACAGAAGTCCCGAATGGGTCAGCATGAGAAGACAAACAACGTGCCAGACAAATTTACCGAAGAGCGGTCTGTACTGAAATAACTTCAAGAATTTTGACTCGTTAAGGTGGGGTGAGTACATTCAGTAATAAGAGGATTTTTGACAATTCTTTTCTTACAAGTGGCTGGTAAGTTCGAATAACTGCAGTTAGTGTTATATCTCCACAGATGGGAGGCGTATAAATGGTTAGTAATTCTGAGAAAGATTTTTCTAATGATTTATCTGAGTTTGTTGGAACTCACTTCGTTTACACATATGACAACGGGTGGAAATATGAGTGGTATGCCAGGAATAACGATACCTGTGATTACAGGATTCACCAGGGGTTAGTCGGTGGTCGTTGGGTGACAAATCAGAAAATGAACGCCGTGCAATTTGCGCCAGGTATTTTCAAGGTTGACTGGCACGAACCTACCGGCACTTGTGTGAGCCTGCTGTTCGATATACGGAGAAAGGTTATCCACGGCACAATCTTCTTCCCACAGTGGATAGCGGGAGAAGGCCAACATCCGGAAAAAACAATTTGTTATCAGAACGAATTCATAGAGGATATGCATCGTTTTCGTGACGAAGGGCCAGCTTATCCTTATGTGGTCATCCCTGAATTTGCTAAAGTCACTTACATGAAAAATGAAGGGCCTGATAACGACAATGTTATCAATAAGCCACCCGGACAATTACCATCGGATTTCTTTGACGGCAAATAAGCTGATTGTTTAGTTATTTAGCTTCAGGCCATTCTTGTACTAAAAACCCGCTGTTGCGGGTTTTTACTTTGAACCATCAACTGATATCTAGCCAAATGATGGGTAAACAGCTTGCTCGTCAAGTTTCACGCAATGTTTAAGCCGTTCTTCGCCGTTATAGACATAACCAAATGAGTCAGTTGATACTCGATGGATCAGAGTATCTCCATTCGCAAAAGGAACCATCTCAATATCACCAATACGTTGATGGCCAGCCCCCGTTTCAAAATTCCCCGTCCAGGCTTCTTGCGTGTGTTCATACACATGTAGAATTATTTCGATTAGGCCTCTTTCTGGGCAGTTTAGTCTCAGAACTGTTGAAGAGAAATTGAGCGCTGATGCATGGAAGGAGAAAAGTAAAAAGAGAAGTTGAAGAAGAAAAATACAAGCAAGCTTCATGGAATTCATTCTATTTATCAATAACTATTAGAAAGCAATCGATTGTCCACTTTTGGGAGAAACTATCATTGTTATTGATCAATTTCAGGGGGATAAGCTCAGATAACCCCTGAAGCCAGTTGGGATACGGGTTGCTAATGCCACGACTTCACTCAAATCACACCTTAAAGCCCAGGGGGTGCCAGCACCGGTGCGTTTATCAGTGAACGCAGGGCCAGCAGGATGGCTTGTTTGAACACGATAAATAGTCTTCACTGTGTTAACGCAAAGCAGAGTTGGCATCTGCGCTGCGAGAGAGAAGTGTCCTGTTGACGAAAAAATTGAAAAGGGCGGCTTTGTGCCAGATGCGGACGTTGTAATCACCCGTTTGCAATAGATACGAGCAAGGTGGTTTGCACAATATTAGATATCAATGCGGAAAAATTTCTGTCCTACCTTATCTCTCCCTCTGTTCACATGCTGAGTAATAATTTTTAAATGGGAAATGAATATGATTGCCAGTTTTATCCGCTTGATCATGACTAATATTACTTTGGTTATGTTCATTCTCGCATTAATTATTCCCCTGATAAAAAACAGAAACATAAATAGTAATGCTGAAAAATATCTATCCTGGTTACTATTATTATCGACAGGGGTTACCTCCCTGTGGGCAGGCCTTTATCATATGATATGACCCGAAACCGCAGCAGAATTCATTGGCTGGCAGAGCAGCCCATTCCAGTTTGAAATGGGAATGTCCGATATTGCTTTGGGGATCGTAGCGATTGTGTCTTTCTGGCGTTCACTTGAACTCCAGTCAGCAGTCATGATGTGGGTTTCGATTGAACTTGCCGGTCTTGTTTATGGACATTTTCACCAACTTCAACAACAGGGGAAATGCAGGGATACTACCAGGGTTAACGATCATCCATGTTCTACTGCTGCCGCTACTCTTGGTTTTGGCCTACAGGGCAAGACGCAACGCTAATTGATAACCAGCTTTATTTATGTCCTTAGGGCCATGTAAGTAGCGGCAGATGTTTTCATTTCAGGCTTTAGCCAGCGGCTTCATTCGATAACTGATCCCCATACGATTTATGGCATTCATGGTTGCAATAACGATAGTCAGTTCAACCAAATCTTTTTCGCCAAATACAGAAAGCGCTGCGGAATATGCTTCATCAGATGCATGTGTTTCACTGATGCGTGTAACCTCTTCTGCCCATGAAAGCGCGGCTCGCTCCACATCCGAAAAAAGATAGGCCGCTTCTCGCCACACGGGTATCAGGACTATCTTTTCTACGGACATGCCGCTCTTGATAAGGTCTCGGGTATGAATGTCGATACAGTGTGCGCAACCATTAATCTGAGAAACTCTTAAAAAAACCAGGTGTATAAGCTCAGCAGGTAAATTTGTCATGGTGGTGGCGTAATGGTGCATCGCTCCCATCGCTTTTCCACCTTCAGTAGAGACTTGAAACCAATTTGGACGCTTCATACTTACTTCCCCTAATGAGATGTTCGATAGTCCAGAAAATCTGTCAATTTGTTCAGATATCTTAAAGAACATAGGACGATGTGAATCAGGACACCTGTTCTGAACCGTGATGTTAATCATTCATGTCATAGATAAAAGGGACAAATTTTGAAGAAGAAGGTAGGTCATTAGGGGCGGAGCGCTTCAAGTTAATCTGAGATAAAAACATGAACACCCGGTTTGTGTGATGATGAAAAAAGGCGATTAACTTCCGCTTATCGCGCCTCGCGGACTTTCAGCGCCCCCGACCACTAAAAAACCGGTGCAAACGAACAAAAAAGTGGGCGAGACAATAAAAAATACTGCTCGCCCTGAAATAGTCTTTTCCAGACGGTGCATTCGCGTCAGAGTTTAAATGTCCCTTCCATCGTAATGACACTTTTACCCCCTACGTTGATCATAGGGGTGTCTGAGGTACCATCGTAACGGGTATACAGAGAGCTGGCCCGCCCCATATCAACCCCCTGTCCTATATGCAATGAAAGCTGCTTTTTATCCTTGAGGGTTGCCAGCAACGCCGTAACTGCTGCGGTAGCACTACCTGTGGCCGGATCCTCAGTCATACGGGGAGTAAACATGCGGGCCTGAAGGTCGCATTGCGTCTCAGGATCTGATTCATCGATATAAGCGTAAATAGAGACCGCACCATCAAGCGGTAAAATATGGCGAAAACCTTGTAAATTCGGCACGCATCGGCGCAACGCGTCTCGTGAGGCGAGATTCACGATCAGAAATGGCAAACCCACCGAGGCGACAAGCGGAACATGGGTAGTGGTACAAATATCCTCTGGGGCTAAAGACAGGCAGGCGGCGACGTTTTCCGGGCTGACTTCAGAGCGACAGGATAATGCCTCTGGAACAAGCAGTTCAGCGCCAGTAATCACGCCGTCTTCTTTAAGTATTTTTACGGGTACGAGCCCGGCAATTTCTTCAAACAGCATGGTTTCAGGGAAGGGTGCGCCCTCCAGTGCGGCATAATATGCCAGCACGTAGGCTGTGCCGACATTAGGATGTCCGGCAAACGGGATTTCGCGGGAAGGGGTAAAAATCCTGACCTGCGCTGTATTAGCCGGGTCGGCTGGGGGAAGAACGAATGTTGTTTCACTGTAACCAAACTCGACGGCAATCCGTTGCATTTGTTCGGTGCTCATTCCCTCAGCATCTAATACCACGGCGACAGGGTTACCAAGAAAGGGGGTATCAGTAAATACATCTGCGATGACATAACGTCTTTTCATTATCAGTCCTGGGGTGAAATAGGCAGGTGGCGCAGTAATCCGCATTATCAGCATGGCTAAGGTGCGAGAATACATAACAAAAATTCAGATTAACCACTCTCAACATCCGAAACCAGTCGCTGTACAATTTCAGTGTATCAGTCTGATGCAGATGTATTTTTCCCGTGAAATTATCAGAGAAGGGGCAGCCTGCGCATTATTCTGCTTATCTTCTTTTGAACTCATTTCATATAGTGAAAATGTCGACACGCAATGAATGTTTGCTTTTCGCGATGAGCGGCCCGGCAGTTTCATATAGCTTAAAAACAGACGTAACGTCGATATAAACTCAAGTGCGAAGACCCGCGCAATATTGCAGCAGATTTAATCTGACTCTTAATAAGGAGCCGGGGGAGGGGCGCGGCAAGTGCAGCGTGGCTATCGGGAAAGACATCCTGATGCCGGTTTAAGGCTGAAGTAGACGCCAAAAAATGGCGTAAAAGGAGAGGCCGGGGGCGCTTCGCTTGCCCGGCCTGACAGATTATCGGGTGCTCAGTTCTCTGCGGATAATCTCCGCCCCGGCACTTAAGGCATTCAGCTTGCCGTTGGCAACCTGACGGGATAACGGCGCCATTCCACAGTTGGTAGAGGGGTAGAGCTTGTCGGCATCCACGAACTGCAGCGCTTTGCGAAGCGTACTGGCAACCTCTTCTGGCGTCTCGATGGCATGGGTTGCCACGTCAATGGCACCCACCATCACCTTTTTACCGCGGATCAGTTCGAGCAGATCCATGGGTACGCGCGAGTTATGACACTCAAGCGAGATAATGTCGATATTAGAGGTTTGCAGTTTCGGGAACGCCTCTTCATATTGCCGCCACTCTGACCCCAGCGTCTTTTTCCAGTCGGTATTGGCTTTGATGCCATAGCCATAGCAAATGTGTACCGCCGTTTCGCATTTCAGCCCTTCGATGGCTCTCTCTAACGCGGCGATGCCCCAGTCGTTCACTTCATCGAAGAACACGTTAAAGGCAGGCTCATCGAACTGGATAATATCCACACCCGCGGCCTCTAACTCTCTGGCTTCCTGGTTGAGGATCTTTGCGAACTCCCACGCCAGTTTTTCGCGGCTTTTATAGTGGTTGTCATAGAGGGTGTCGATCATGGTCATCGGGCCGGGCAGCGCCCATTTAATAGGCTGCGTGGTGAGCTGACGTAAGTATTTTGCATCATCAACAAACACCGGCTTCTGGCGGTCGACGGCACCTACGACAGTCGGCACGCTCGCATCATAGCGATTACGGATTTTAACAACTTCGCGCTTCTCAAAATCGACGCCACTGAGGTGCTCAATGAAGGTGGTGACGAAATGCTGGCGCGTTTGCTCACCATCGCTGACGATATCAATGCCAGCCCGCAGCTGATCGTCCAGGGATAAACGCAACGCATCCTGCTTACCGGCAATTAATTCTTCATTTTCCAGCTTCCAGGGAGACCAGAGGGTCTCCGGTTGGGCAAGCCAGGACGGTTTAGGCAAGCTGCCAGCAGTGGACGTGGGGAGCAATGTTTTCATAACAGGTGACCTTATTGTTTTAATTAATCAAAGCGCGTACTGAGCAGACCATTGCTCAAGAATATTTTTGTACGGTTTAATGAAGTGTTCCTCAGTAAACTTTCCCTGCTCAATCGCTAACTGGCTACGCTCTTCGCGATCGTAAACAATTTTGGTTAAGGAGTGGTCCTGGTTCGTCAGGCTGGGCTGGTAGTATTGCCCGGCGACCGAGTTAGCGTTGTAGATCTCAGGACGATAAATTTTCTGGAACGTCTCCATGGTGCTGATGGTGCCGATCAACTCAATAAAGGTGTAGTCACTCAGTAAATCGCCGGTGAAATAAAACGCCAGCGGCGCGGCACTGTGTGGCGGCATAAAATAGCGAACCTGCAGACCCATTTTTTTGAAGTAGGCTTCCGTCAACGACGAACCCTGTTGCTGGTATTCAATGCCTAATACCGGATGTTCATTCCCGATGCGTTGATAGACATTTTTATTGGATACGCTAAGGCAAATGACCGGCGGCTTGTTAAAGTTCTGCTGGTACGCGGGTGAGTTGACAAAATGCTTAAAGATATTGCCGTGTAACGCGCCAAAATCATGCGGAACGCTGAACGCGTCCTGCTGTTTATTGTGATCCGGCAGTAAGACACTGAAATCATAATCCCGCACATAGGAAGAGAAATTATTCCCGACAATGCCTTCAACACGCTCGTGCGTTTTTTTATCAAGAATGTTGGTTTTTAATATTTCAATGGCCGGGAAGGTGAAGCGATCCGCTTCCGAGTCAATATTCATCTCGACAGAGATAATATCCAGCTCAACAGCATAACGATCGGCTTTAGGATTGTCCCAGTGAGCTAACGCGTTGAATCGGTTGTCGATCATCACTAACGTATTACGTAGGTTCTGCTGGCGGTTGTCGCCTCTGGCCAGGTTCGCAAAGTTGGTGGTAATACGGGTGTTTTCGGAGGGGTTATAATTTTCATCGAAACGACTGTGCTTAATCGTAAAGGTGAAGTCTTTATTGATCGTCATCTCACTTCCTCGGCTCTGGCATAAAAAGTGATGTTCGTTGTTGTCGCGAATTTCACTTTTTATGTTGCTAATACGTTAATGCATCTTTTATGCCAGAGCCTCTGTACGAGGGAAAGCGACTAAATTTCACTACAACATGAGCCATCTTCATGATCGAAGAACCGATCAGTCTGTTTTCTCCGAACGCTGCTCCAGATCCAGCGCGCTGGCGCTGGCAGGATCGAATAGTGAAAGACTTTCAATTTGATCCAACATAATCACCTTGCGGAAGGCCATCGCGCTACGGGGCTGGGAATCAAGCGTGATGTCGTGGTCGGCATACCACTTACTGTAATTATGCTCAATGCACAGATTAAGCGTCGTACCGTCGCGATAGCCGCTGAGCATCGGGATCAACACGATATTGGCGGTTTTTTCATATTCCAGGGTCGCGGTATGGATCATGCCGACATAAATGCGTCGCGACTTCAGGGTCACCAGCGCCAGCTCGCCTTCCTCCATGCACTGATAGAGCAACTGTTCGATACCGCTGGATTGCGACAGGCGCTTATAAAGCTGTTTACGGCCTTCACCGTCCAGCCTGGCGCTGCCTGCCCAGTTCGAACGATAGAGACAAAACAGAATGGCAAAGGCCAGCATCACCACTACCGGCGCCTGGATACCCAAAAAGCTCCAGTTCATAAAATCCACTTGCCAGTTGGCGTTGGCCTGCGGGATTAAGTGGAACGTATTGGCAGCATAAGAGCACCCGAGGAGCAGCAGCCAGAGCAGGCCGGTGGCGATCACGCCCTGTAGTACGAAGATACAGCCGTACAGCGCAACCAGAAAATAGACATCCCAGCCGAAGGAACGCTTAATTTTAAAGCGGGTGGAGAGGTCGCGACTGGTGTACCAGTAGCCACACACCATCAGCACCATGAATATCGCCGTTCCCATATCAGGCCCTCTTCAGCGCGTTAACATGGCGCAGGAAGTCCTCTCGCACCTCTTTGCTTTTGTAGTTGACCGAGGCGTTGCCGTCCTGATCGATAATAATACGGTCGCCGTCCTCGACGGCCTCAATAATTTCCTGCTGACTCATGACCTGCAGCAGCGACTCCGGGCTGGAGAAAATCGACGTAATCAGACGTCTCATCGCATGGCATCCTTATAAACAAAAAGGTTAAGTCTGACCGATCCCCGTGGGGGCTGCCTTAAGGTTATGCTGAAAATCCTCTCTCTTACGGCCAAGCCCGAATAAATCACCCTTCAGGTCATCATGGCGCATGAAACCCACCATAATTAGTAGGGTTAAACCACGCCAGGTGAAAATCATGAAAGTCACAATCGATGAATTCAAAACGCACTTCCAGGGGGAAGTGCTTCTGCCGGACGATGCCGGCTACGACGACGTGCGCCAGATCTGGAATGCCATGATCGACCGCAAACCCGGGGTCATTGCCCGCTGCAGATCCACAGAGGATGTCATTCGCGCCATCCAGTTTGGCCGCACGCAACATCTCCTGATTTCTATCCGAGGGGGTGGACACAACATCGCAGGCAATGCCGTGTGCGACGACGGCCTGATGATCGACCTCTCGCTGATGAAGGACGTGCAAGTGGACCCGACAACCCGTACGGCCAGCGTTGGACCAGGCTGCACCCTTGGCGATGTTGATCGGGTGGTGCAGGCTCATGGCCTTGCCACGCCGCTGGGTATCAATTCCACCACCGGGGTGGCGGGCCTGACGTTGGGTGGCGGGTTCGGCTGGTTGAGCCGTAAGTACGGCATGACCATCGACAATCTGCTTTCGGCCGAAGTGATTACGGCGGACGGCCAACAACTCAACGCCAGTGAATCAGAAAACGCGGACCTCTTCTGGGGCCTGCGGGGTGGGGGAGGCAACTTCGGCGTGGTGACGCGCTTTGACTTCCAGCTTCATCCCGTTGGGCCGGATGTGCTGAGTGGGCTAATTGTCTTCCCCTTTGATGAGGCGAAACAGGTGATTTCGCAGTTTGCCCGCTTCACCTGTACGATGCCGGAAGAACTCAACGTCTGGATGATTACGCGCAAAGCACCGCCGCTGCCTTTCCTGCCCGACACGTTTCACGGCAAAGAGATGGTAGCGCTTGCCCTGTGCTATGTGGGCCATCCTGAAATGGGGGAGCAACTTATCGATCCGCTGCGCGGGTTCGGCACGGTGATTGGCGAACACGTTGGCGTGCAGCCTTATGTCGCCTGGCAGCAGGCATTCGATCCCCTGCTGGCGAAAGGCGCGCGTAATTACTGGAAGTCGCATAACTTCGTGCACATCAGCGACGGCGTAATCGATGCCATTGTCGAATACGCGGCCAGACTGCCGTCACCGCTTTGCGAGATCTTCATCGGAACGATTGGCGGCCAGACGACCCGCATTATGCCCGAGGCCATGGCGTACTCCAGCCGGGACGCGAACTACGTGCTGAACGTGCACGGCCGCTGGGAAACCGCCGCCGAGGATGAGCATTGCATCGCCTGGGCACGGGAATTTTTTGCAAAATCCCAGCCGTTTGCCAGCAGCGGGGCCTACATCAATTTCCTCACCCAGGAGGAGACCGACCGTATCGCCTTCGCGTATGGCGCCACCTGGAACCGGCTGGTGGAGCTGAAGAGCAAGTACGACCCGACAAATTTGTTCAGGATGAATCAGAATATCAGGCCGGTATAAGGCAAAGAATTGCGCCTGACACCGTATACAGGCATAGACTGCGGTGGCTGGATGTCAGGCGTAATTAGGCAGAGTTTTTATAACTGCAGTTCAGGACGCGTTGGAATCTTTATTTTGAGGCAAGGTTCCCGGTTTTATAGGTAATACTTAAATTTTACCCATAAAAAACCTGGATAAAATATTTTTGTAAATCTTAAAATATATTCTCATTTTAAATTGTTGTTTATTAGGGATTTTTTAAAAAATCCACATAGTGCGCCATTTAAAAGCGTACAAAGTTGTACAACTGGTGTGTACAACTATCGCAAATTGGTATATTTTTTTTGCATATGTTTAAAACTCTCACCATCAGCACGGAGCATCTATGCGAGGTTACAGTTCGCGCCAAAGTTCAGCCCAGGCAATCACGGCCTACTTTAATAAAGCCCATATGCGTAGTCAGCAGGAGACGCTGGGTTTAATCGTAGGGGAGATTCTGAATGAAGGACGTAATCTGAGCCGACTGGCTATCTGTACCAAATTATTACGGCGCGTGGAACAGACGGAAGATGAAGCAGAAATAGCGCACTATAATGCGCTAATCAGTCTTTTTTTTGAGCGATAACACGTAACGTGCTGCTTTAGCTCAATAGCAATGTGAGAAAAGTTATGCATAGAACGAGATTTGAAAAACTAAAAGACGATCTTATTGGTGAGGCTGTTTTATTAATTTTAAAAGACAACGGGCCAATAAATTTTAAGTCTCTGGCCATTAAATTGAAGAAAATGGCCAGTACAGAACGTGATACTGAAAGACGTAGCGCCTTATCGGCGGCAGTCGCAGAGGTGGACCAAAAGGTCAAGTCCAGCGAAAACATGCATTCTGACGTCATAAAAAAGAGTTTTATCAGTAACATGCAGTATCTGGCGGTGAATCCTAAACAGCATTAATACGATAAAAAACACTAATCTTTGAGTGAATGATATGAAAACCAATATTTCTCAGCACACACAGCATTTCAATGCACTCCAGGATCAGGCGCTGGCATCGTACTTCAGTTCAGCTGGCGGTGCCTTATCCGTTGAGTCTGCCGTCTTAGGTTCAGCAATAAGATGTATTATTCTCAGTGGAGATAACCTGACCAATAAACAAATTATTCTCCAGTTAATTTACGCGCTTGAACAAACGACGGATCAAGAGGCTGCCGATGTAATCCGAAATACGCTTGAAATTGTTGTCGGTTTTACGCGGGATGATATTTAAGCATTAATGTTCGCGCAAACTGCCCTTACAAGGGCAGTGACCTCTCCTGAAGTGTCTTCCAGTCTGCCCCTCCAGTCACAACGCCAATAACAACCTTAGCCACAACCCCACAAACATTGTCGTTTACAGACCTCTGCAAAATAAAATAGTATACCCCCCTACAGTATCCAGGAGCCTCTTCTATGCCACATTCACCTGAAGATAAAAAACGTGTCCTGACGCGCGTGCGCCGCATTCGCGGGCAGGTCGATGCCCTGGAGCGGGCGCTCGAATCCGGCGAACCCTGCCTTGCCATCCTCCAGCAAATCGCCGCAGTGCGCGGGGCGGCAAACGGGTTGATGGGCGAGATGGTTGAAATTCACCTCAAAGATGAGCTGGTGACGGGCGAGACCACCGCCGATCAGCGGGCCGTCAGAATGGCAGAAGTCGGTCATTTGCTGCGCTCTTATCTAAAATAAAAACCTGACATCACTAAAAGGAAAGCAAGATGAAATCACGTGCTGCTGTTGCATTTGGCCCAGGCCAGCCGCTGAAAATCGTTGAAATTGATGTGGCACCGCCAAAGAAAGGCGAAGTGCTGGTCAAAATCACCCACACCGGCGTGTGCCACACCGATGCGTTTACCCTGTCGGGTGATGATCCGGAAGGCGTTTTCCCGGCGGTGCTCGGCCATGAAGGCGGCGGCGTGGTGGTGGAAGTGGGCGAGGGCGTTACCAGCCTGCAGCCGGGCGACCACGTCATCCCGCTGTACACCGCAGAGTGTCGCGAGTGTAAGTTCTGTAAATCCGGCAAAACCAACCTCTGCCAGGCGGTTCGCGCCACCCAGGGTAAAGGCCTGATGCCGGACGGCACCACCCGTTTCTCCTACAACGGCGAGCCGATCTATCACTACATGGGCACCAGCACCTTCAGCGAATACACCGTTTGCGCCGAAATCTCGCTGGCAAAAGTGAACCCACAGGCACCGCTGGATAAGGTCTGTCTGCTGGGTTGCGGCGTCACAACCGGCATTGGCGCAGTCCACAACACCGCTAAAGTCAAAGAGGGCGATACCGTTGCGGTATTCGGTCTGGGCGGCATCGGTCTGGCGGTTATCCAGGGTGCGGTTCAGGCGAAAGCCGGGCGTATTCTGGCGGTGGACACCAACCCGGAAAAATTCAAACTGGCCGGTGAAATGGGCGCGACCGATTTCATCAACCCGAACGACTACGACAAGCCGGTGCAGGAGGTGATTGTTGAACTCACCGACGGTGGCGTCGATTTCAGCTTTGAGTGCATTGGTAACGTCAATGTGATGCGCGCAGCGCTGGAGTGCTGCCACAAGGGTTGGGGCGAGAGCGTGATCATCGGCGTGGCCGGGGCCGGGCAGGAGATCAAGACCCGTCCGTTCCAGCTGGTCACCGGTCGCGTCTGGCGTGGCTCCGCTTTTGGCGGCGTCAAAGGCCGTACCCAGCTGCCGGGCATGGTAGAAGATGCAATGGCGGGTAAAATTCAACTCGATCCGTTCATCACCCACCGTCTGCCGCTGGACCAGATCAACGAAGCATTCGATCTGATGCACGAAGGTAAATCCATCCGTACCGTTATCCATTTCGGCGATAACTGATCAAATCTTTCTCCCGCTGCGCCTTCAGGGTCAGCGGGACGACATTTCTTTAAAAATCATTGCGAAAGTGTGACCAGTGTTGCGATTTTAGCCGTAATTAAATTCAGTGCAGTGCCGATGACTACTTTACAGGCGTGTTTCCACGCATCTTACCTATGAGAGAGTCAACGGCTATGGACAAAACAACAACAGTTCGGGCGCAACATAAGCTGGGCTTCCTGCATCACATCAGGCTGCTTCCACTTTTCTCCTCGATTTTGGGTGGCATTATTTTGCTGTTTGCCCTGAGCGCCGGGCTGGCAGGCTATTTTTTACTGCAGGCCGATAACGATCTGCGGGATGTAACTGCTGAAATTCAGGTGCGTACCGGGTTATCAAACAGCTCTAACCACCTGCGCACGGCGCGTATCAATATGATCCATGCGGGTGCGGCCAGCCGTATTGCGGAAATGGATGCGATGAAAGAGAACATCGCGGAAGCAGAGAAACGTATTACACAATCTCAGGCGGGCTTTGCCGCTTATATGGATCGTGGTGTGCGCACCCCGGCGGATGAAGCGCTGGATGGCGAACTGAAAACGAGCTACCAGGCCTATATTGATGGCATGAAGCCGATGCTGAAATATGCCAAAAACGGCATGTTTGAAGCCATTATCAACCATGAAAATGAGTCGGCGCGTCCGCTGGATGATGCCTATAACGTGGTTCTGCTCAAGGCGATCAAGATCCGTACCGACCGTGCCAATATGCTGACCGAACAGGCGCATACCCGCACCCAAATGGGGCTGATGTTCATGGTCGGTGCCTTTGGTCTGGCGCTGGTGCTGACGGTAATCACCTTTGTTGTGCTGCGTCGCACGGTGATTAACCCGCTGCAACGCGCAGCGAATCGCATTGCGCATATCGCCAAAGGCGATCTGACTCTGGCCGAGGATCAGACCGGACGCAGTGAAATTGGCCGTCTGACCCACGACCTGCAAACCATGCAGCGTTCGCTGGTGGGGACCGTAGGCACTGTGCGTCAGGGCGCGGAAGAGATCTATCGCGGGACCAGCGAAATCTCTGCGGGTAACACCGATCTCTCTTCACGTACTGAACAGCAGGCCGCTGCCATCGAGCAGACCGCAGCCAGCATGGAACAGCTCACCGCGACGGTGAAGCAGAACGCCGATAACGCGCATCATGCCAGCAAACTGGCGGAAGATGCTTCCGGTAAAGCCAGCCGCGGCGGCCAGATGGTGTCCGGTGTGGTGAAAACCATGGGGAATATCTCCAGCAGCTCGAAGAAAATCTCTGAGATCACCGCGGTGATCAACAGCATCGCCTTCCAGACCAACATCCTGGCGCTGAACGCCGCGGTAGAAGCGGCCCGTGCCGGTGAGCAGGGACGCGGGTTTGCCGTGGTCGCCAGCGAAGTGCGTACGCTGGCCAGCCGCAGCGCCAATGCTGCGAAAGAGATTGAGGGGCTGATCAGCGAATCGGTGTCGCTCATTGACCAGGGATCGGGTGAAGTGGTCGCCGCAGGCAACACCATGAGCGAGATCGTGGAAGCGGTTAAACGTGTTACCGACATCATGCTGGAAATCGCGGCCGCCTCCGACGAGCAGAGCCGGGGTATTGAGCAGGTCAGCCAGGCGATCTCGGAGATGGATAAAGTCACCCAGCAGAACGCCTCGCTGGTGGAAGAGGCCTCTGCCGCGGCAGCCTCGCTGGAAGATCAGGCTGCCCGCCTGACCGAAGCAGTCGGCACCTTCCGTCTGCACGGGATGACCCAGAGCCGCAGCAGCAACAAAGCCGCGCCAGTGACCGCTGCCGCGCCACTGCGCCCGGCCGTTGCCGATGGGGATAACTGGGAAACCTTCTGATATTGTCATCTGTTGCCGGATAACCTCTTCCGGCAAAAGGGTTCATGTTCCGACATGAACCCTTTTTTTATTCCCCGCTATGATGGTTGTAGGGGCTGAAGAGGAACAGGGCGATGAAACAATTTACGCAGGTGGTTTGCGCCGCATGGCTACTGGCCGGGTGTGCATCCGGCGGCAGCGTGGGGATAGGCGGTGTGGGGATCGGTGGGGGCAGTGGCGGCAGCGGCGTGGGCGTCGGATTATCGTTTCCGGTGGGCGGCAGCACTTCGGTAGCAGATAACAGCCAGGCGGACTGCGACGGGGACGTTTATCGGGTAGAGCCTCGCTATCCTGAACAGGCTGCGGCGCAGAACTATTCCGGTCGGGTCACCGTATCCTTTAACGTTAAGCTGAACGGGCGTGCCGCAGACTATGAGGCGGCGGGGGATAAGCCTTTCTTCGAAGAGACGAAGCGGGCGGTGATGCGCAGCTGCTGGCCTGCGGGTGTCAGGCAGAATCTGGTCGCCAGTTACCAGAACGGCAAGACCGCAACCTGGCTTGAGAACGCGCTTTCCAGTCAGCCATGAACATAAAAAAAAACCGGCCACATCAGTGGCCGGTTCAGTGATTACTGCTTATCAGGCAAGGCGTACGCGATGATGTAATCCCCGCGATCCGGTGACTGACGTGCTCCACCCGCATTGATGATAATGTACTGCTTCCCTGACTTCGGTGACACGTAGGTCATCGGCCCGGACTGGCTGCCCACCGGCAGGCGGTCCTTCCAGATCTCTTTCCCGTTAGCGGTATCGAACGCGCGCAGGTAGAAATCCTGAGTGCCGGCGAAGAACAGCAGGCCGGACTGCGTGGAGAGCGACGCCCCCAGCGTTGGCATCCCAATCGGGATAGGCATATGCATGCGGATCCCCAGCGGGCCGGTGTCTTCTACGGTTCCCACCGGGACCTGCCACACCAGCTTGCCGGATTTCAGATCCACGGCAGACATGGTGCCAAACGGCGGTTTCTGGCAGGGAATACCCAGCGGCGACAGGAAGCGTTCGCGCATCGCACCAAACGGCGTACCGTCCATCGGCACAATCCCCATCTCAATCCCGCTGGCGTTTTTCGCGACATTCGCGCGCGGCACCATGTAGTTAGCCAGTCCCAGACGCATATCGTTGACGAACATCAGGCTGTTGTTCGGATCCACCGACACGCTGCCCCAGTTCATGCCGCCCAGCGAACCTGGGAACTGCAGGGAACGGTCCAGACCAGGCGGGGTGTAGACGCCCTGATGACGCATCTCTTTAAACTGGATGCGGCACAGCAGCAGGTCAACCGGCGTGGCGCCCCACATATCCGACTCGTGCAGAGTCTGGTTGCCAATCATCGGCATACCGACCGAGTACGGCTGGGTAGGGGAGTAACGCTCGCCCTCGACATTCCCGGCAGGCACCGGACGCTCTTCCACCTTCGCGACCGGCTCGCCGGTTTCGCGGTTGAGCATAAAGATCATGCCCTGCTTGCTGGTCTGTACCAGCACCGGGGTTGTACCGCCTTTATCATCCGGCAGATCGTAGAGCAGCGGCTGGGAAGGCAGGTCAAAGTCCCACAGATCGTGGTGGGTGGTCTGGAAATGCCAGCGAACCTGACCGGTCGCAGCATCTACCGCGACAATCGAGGAGCTGTATTTATCGTCCAGCTCGGTACGCTTGCCCGCGTAGAAGTCTGGCGTGGCGTTACCGGTCGGGAGGTAGATCAGGTTCAGCTTTGCGTCATACGACATGGCTGACCAGACGTTTGGCGTCCCGCGGGTATAGGTCTGTCCCTCTGGCGGCAGGCCGGTCAGGTTCGGATTGCCCGGATCCCAGGCCCAGGCCAGTTTACCGGTATGGACGTCATAAGCACGCACCACGCCCGGCGGTTCGCCAGTGGAGAAGTTATCCGCCACGCGGCCGCCCACCACTACCACATTGCCTGCCACCAGCGGGGTGGAGGTTTGCTGATAGTAGCCGGGTTTGATTTCACCCATGCCCACGCCAAGGTCAACCACGCCGTGGTCGCCAAAGTCTTCACACAACTGGCCGTTGTCGGCGTTAAGCGCAATCAGACGGGCATCGGTGGTCGGCAGGAACAGACGGCGCGCGCAGGCAGCAGGCTGCGTTGCAGCTTGTGACGTTGTCACGTTTTGGTTATCTTCGAAGTAACCCAGCCCACGGCAGCGCTGCCAGTTTGGCGCGGTGGCTTTCGAATCGTAGCGCCACTTCTCTTTACCGGAGTCCACGTCCAGAGCCAGCACTTTGCTGTAAGGGGTGCAGACAAACAGCGTGTCGCCAATCTGCAGCGGGGTGTTCTGGTCTTCCGCGCCGGAGCCGTTGCTCTGCGGGATATCACCAGTATGGGCAACCCAGGCCACTTTAAGCTCGTTAACGTTCTGCTTGTTAATCTGATCGAGAGCGGCGAAACGGTCGCCGTGGGTAGTGTTACCCCAGTGCGCCCAGTTTTTTTGCTGTTGGCCTTCCGCCACCGGTTTAACCGGTACAGGTTCGTTAGCCGCGACTAAAGTTTGCGGTTTGAACATCCAGCCGAAGCTCACCAGCATCATCACCGCCAGCACGGCGGCAATGCCGAACGCCGGGGCTTTGTTGACCGGCTGACCTGCGCCACGCAGGTACGGCCAGACGATGGCAGCCAGGAAGGCCAGCACCGCAAAGGTAAACAGGCGCGAGAACAGCGGCCAGAAATCCCAGCCAGCGTCGCTCACGGCCCAGATCACGGAGGCGATAAACGCCACCGCATAGAGGATGATGCCGCTGGTGCGGCCGCGCGCGATGAGGAACGCGGCGATCAGCATTACCACGCCCATGATCAGGAAGTACCAACTTCCCCCCACGGTGACGAGCTTAAAGCCCAGCCCACCGACAGCCAGCCCGATGAGTGCCATCAGACCGACCAGCAGCCACTGCAGGATCCGGGGGAACCCACGTAGCGAATTACCTAAAGCCATTTCTGTCTCCTGAAATAATCTTGTCTTCACTGGCCGGGTAGTATTCATTCCGAACCAAATGGGTAACAGAAGAAAAGATCCTTGATGAAAAAGTCGGACATGACGCCGTTATAGCGCCAAAGAAATCACCGCTGCGTTATTCGAATGAACCATTTGGTGAAATCGGCGGGTATGATAAATCTGTTAAATTGTTTAGCGCAATTGTTAATGAATGATTTCGCATTATTTGAGTAATGGAAACAAAAAGCCCGTCATCAAGACGGGCAGAGAGGAAGTGTGATCACACCGGCATGGATTTACGTATCGCGCTGAGCAGCGTCTGGGTGGCGGTGGAGAGCGGGGCTTCCACGCGAGTTAATACCCCAATGGGTTCGCCAGGGCTGGAGGTCGTGACCGGCAGGGCCACCAGCGTGCCCTGACGCAGATCTTCTTTCACCGCGCCGGAAGGCACGAACCAGACATAGTCATAATCGACCGTAAGCTGGCGCGACAGAGAGGCCGACAGGGTTTCGATACAGCCCGACGGCAGTTTACACCCCTGGGTTTGCAGCAGCATTTCCGCGTTCTGGCGCGGAACAGTGCCTTTCGGCGACACCACCACCGGCCACTCCATTACCCGGCTGAGGGTCACGGTATCATTGAGGATCGGATGACGCGGGCGCACCACCAGCTTCAGGGACTCCAGGAACAGCAGCTCATAATTGAGGCCGCTCATCAGCTCCGGGTCAGACATTCTGCCGATCCCCAGATCCAGCTCCCCGGATTTCAGCCCCGCCAGCAGCATGGTGTTATTCATGGTTGCCACCTGCAACGTGATGTTGCGCTGCTGCTTATGGAACTGACCGATAACCGCAGGCAGAATGCCCAGCGCCGCAGTAGGGAGCGCACCAATGCGTACCACATCACCCGGCACGTCGTTGCGCCGCGTCAGCGACTGGCCCGCCGTGTTCAGTGCGTCGAGCACTTTTACCGCGTGGGTGAGAAACTGCTCGCCTACCAGGGTGAGTTGCGCCCCCAGCCGCCCACGTTCGAACAGACGCGTGCCGGTGAGCTGCTCCAGCTCGTTCAACGTTTTTGAGAGCGCAGGCTGGCTCAGGTTAAGAGTTTCAGCCGCGCGCCCCAGCGTTCCCTGTTGAGCGACGGCCACAAAAGTGTGCAGATGGCGCAGACGAATGCGCTGACTAAACAAACCATTTTTTTCCATAGGCGATGTTAAAAACAGTGATAGCGGAGTGACAAGTGAAGTTGTTTAATTTTGATAACCTGCTAGCAAAATATTATTAACATCCAATCTGATTGAGTAACAAGCAGTTTTTGGCAATGCCCGAAAAAGGGGGGCAGGGACCGGAATCGGTTCACTTCACGGCGCGTCAGAAAACGAGCACCTCTCCACCTGGATCACAAATCGTAAATTCTTCCAAACAGCCTCAATGGCCTTCTCTACACTCCAGGTAATATTCACTGGAGGCATTAAATCATGGCGAACAACATCACGGCTGATGATATTCGGGAGAACTTTTCACAGGCGATGTCAGCAATGTATCAGCAGGAAGTTCCGCAATACGGAACGTTGCTGGAGCTGGTCGCGGATGTGAACCTGGCGGTACTGGAAAATAACCCGAAACTGCATGAACAACTGGCCAACGCGGATGAACTGGCTCGCCTCAACCTCGAACGCCACGGCGCGATCCGTGTCGGCACGGCCCAGGAGCTGGCCACCCTGCGGCGGATGTTCGCCATTATGGGGATGTTCCCGGTCAGCTATTACGATCTCTCTCAGGCTGGCGTGCCGGTCCACTCGACCGCGTTTCGTCCGGTTGACGATGCCGCCCTGTGCCGCAATCCCTTTCGGATTTTCACCTCGCTGCTGCGCCTGGATCTGATTGATAACGTCCCCCTGCGCGAAAAGGCGGCGGCAATCCTCGCCCGCCGTACGATCTTCACCCCCCGCTGTCTGGAGCTAATTGCCCTGCATGAAGCCGAAGGGGCATTCACCCCCGCGCAGGCCGAAGAGTTTGTCCAGGAGGCGCTGGAGACCTTCCGCTGGCATCGTCATGCCACAGTGGACCATGAAACCTACCAGGCGCTGCACAACGAACATCGGCTGATTGCCGACGTGGTCTGCTTCCCTGGCTGTCACATCAATCACCTGACGCCGCGTACGCTGGATATTGACCGCGTGCAGGCCCTGATGCCGGAGTACGGCATTGAGCCGAAGATGTTGATTGAAGGGCCACCGCGCCGGGAGATGCCGCTCCTGCTGCGCCAGACCAGCTTTAAAGCGCTGGAAGAGCCGATTCTGTTTGCGGGGGAACACCGCGGCACCCATACCGCACGCTTTGGCGAGATTGAGCAGCGCGGAGTGGCGTTAACGCCGAAAGGCCGCGAGCTGTACGATCGCCTGCTGGCCGAGTCCGGCACCGGTAAGGACAACCTGACCCACCAGCTGCATCTGCAGGAAGTCTTCCAGGCCTTTCCCGACAGCGATATTTTCTTGCGCCGTCAGGGGCTGGCGTGGTTCCGCTACCGCCTGACCCCGGCCGGAGAATCGCACCGTCACTCCTTTGGCCCCGGCGACGATCCGCAGCCGCTGATTGAGCGCGGCTGGGTGGTGGCGCAGCCTATCACCTATGAAGACTTCCTTCCGGTGAGCGCCGCCGGGATCTTCCAGTCGAACCTTGGCAATGAAACCCAGGCCCGTACCCACGGCAATGCAAGCCGCGATGCCTTTGAAGAGGCGCTAGGATGTCCGGTGCTGGATGAGTTCACCCTCTACCGGGAGGCGGAAGAACGCAGCAAGCGGCGTTGCGGTTTGCTCTGAAAACGGTACTCTGCGGGGATGTGCTATTAACCTAAGGTCAGTATGGAAAACGCCTCATCCCCGATAATTACCACGCGCCAGGGGGCGCTCTGCGGCATCACGGAGGGCGAGGTGCAGGTCTGGCGCGCCATTCCCTACGCAGCGCCCCCGGTGGGCGCACTGCGCTGGCGTTCACCGCAGCCGGTTCAGAACTGGCAGGGCGTGTTACAGGCGACCGCCTTTTCGCCGTCGAGTTGGCAGAGCAGCGAGTATTGCCAGCAACTGGGGGGCGGCGATCCGGGGCGTTTCTCGGAAGATTGCCTGTATCTGAACGTCTGGTCCCCGGTTCAGCGCCCGGAACCCCTGCCGGTGATGGTCTGGCTGCATGGCGGCGGCTTTACCATCGGCGCGGGCGGTTTACCGCCCTATGACGGCAAAGCGCTGGCGCAGCGCGGCGTGATTGTGGTGACGCTGAACTACCGGCTGGGCCATCTGGGCTTTTTTGCCCATCCGGCCCTGGAAGGGGAAGAGGATCGGGTGGTGCATAACTTTGCTCTGCTGGATCAGATCGCCGCCCTGGCGTGGGTGCGGGACAACATCGCGCAGTTTGGTGGCGACCCGCAGAACATCACCCTGTTTGGTGAATCCGCCGGAGCGCGCAGCGTGCTGTCATTGCTGGCCTCGCCGCTGGCAAAGGGGCTGTTTCATAAGGCGATTATCCAGAGCGGTTACACCCTGCCGGATACCCCCCGGGAGCAGGCGCTCAAAAAAGGCGAGGCGCTGGCGGCGCATTTTGGACTGCAGAACGCTACCGCAGAGCAGTTACGGGCGATCCCGCCCGAGGCGCTCTGGCCGCTGACGGCCCCGCTGAACGTCGCGCCCGCGCCGATTGTCGGAGATTGCGTCCTGCCGGAGCCTATGCTTGATACCTTTTTTGCCGCTCGCCACCATCCAATGCCCATCATGGTCGGTTCGAACAGCGATGAAGCCAGCGTGATGGCGGTGTTCGGTATCGATCTCGCGGGGCAGATCCAGAAGCTACGCCGGGAGCGACGGCTGGGGCTGGGGTTGATCAAGCTGCTCTATCCGGGCGTTAAGGACGACACCGAGTTAGGGCGTCAGGTGTGCCGCGATATGGCTTTCACCACGTTGGGGTTTGTGGTGATGCAGGCCCAGCAACGGGTAGGGCAGCCGTGCTGGCGCTACTGGTTTGACTACGTGGCTGAAGCGGAACACGCCACCTACGTCAACGGGGCGTGGCATGGCAACGAGGTGCCTTACGTGTTTGATACGCTCACTCTGGCCGAGCCTGCCCGGCGCTACGTGAATGACAACGACCTGGCCTTTTCCGCGCAGGTTGCCGATTACTGGGTTAACTTCGCCCGTTATGCCAGCCGGCAGTGCGATACGTTGAATGGCCCGACGCGCTGGCCTGCCTGTCACCACAGGCGGGACGTATTATTGCGCATCGGACTGAATAAACATGCGGGATTTAAGCTTGAAAACCGCTTTATGCGCGCCCGCATGGCGCTGTTTAAACGGGTGATGAAGCACCACGTCAGCCTGGATTGAGCAGACACTCGCGAAAGGCGGCCAGCCCGGCCGCTTTGCCACGCGACTCCCGCAACACCAGCCGGTAGCTGGCGCCGGTCCTCACGCTGGTGGCATAAGGCCGCACCAGCCGCCCGGCGTGGATATCTTCTGCCACCAGCGTCTCGTCTGCGATGGCGACGCCCAGCCCCTGAATGGCAGCGGTGATCGCCAGATCCATGGTGTCGAAGTGTTGATTTTTGTGCATGACAGGCGGCTGCGCGGTCTGTTTTTCCAGCCACAGCGACCAGTCCGTTTTATCCCGCGTCGGATGCAGGAAGGTCAGCGACTCTAACGCCGAACCCTGGCGTAGGGGGCTTACTACCGGGGTTAAGGCCTCCTCGAAAAGCAGATCTCCGGCGCTGAGCTGGGTGCCAAACACAATGGCGGCATCATAGGATTCGGTTTTGAAATTGACGCTGTGCTCGTTGGTGGTGGTCAGGGCGATCTGCAGTTCGGGCTGCTCGCGTTCCACCTGCAGCAGTCGCGGCACCAGCCAGCGCATGGCGCAGGTCGGTACTTTAAGGCGGACCACGGTTTGCTGGGCGCGGGCCTGGTCTGCCACTGTCAGAAAATGTTCATACGAGGCGCGCAGATCCGGCAGCAGGGCGCTGCCCTGAGAGGAGAGGCGCAGCCCGCGGGCGTGACGCTCAAACAATGGAAAGCCGAACCAGCTTTCGAGGGCGGCGATTTTGCGGCTGACCGCACCCTGGGTCAGGCACAGCTCTTTTGCGGCATGAGTCAGATTCAGATGCCGCGCGGTAACGATAAAGGCCTCAACGGCGGTAAGCGGGAACGAACGACGCGACACAGAACCTCCAGGTATGATTTTTTGTCATGGCTATTATGACAACAATTCGATTGTCGCCACAATAGCGTTCGGGTTGAATAGTTATGCACTCTCTACCAGAGGAATTCAGGATGACACTGCGTACTCCGATACAACTCCGCTCCAAACTACCGGACGTTGGCACCACAATTTTTACCGTTATCGGTCAGCTCTCTGCTGAACACAATGCCATCAACCTTTCCCAGGGTGCGCCGAACTTTGAGTGCGATCCGGCGCTCATCGCGGGGGTACACCGGGCAATGCAGGCGGGCCATAACCAGTACGCGTCGATGACCGGGCTGGCACCGCTGAAAGCGCGTATCGCCGATAAAATCGCCTCGCTGTATGGCACCCGCTACGATGCCGCCAGCGAAGTGCTGATCACCGCCAGCGCCAGCGAAGGGCTGTACTCCGCCATCAGCGGGCTGGTCCATCCTGGCGACGAGGTGATCTACTTTGAACCCTCGTTCGACAGCTACGCGCCAATTGTGCGTCTGCAGGGCGCAACGCCGGTCGCCATCAAGCTGACGGTGCCGGATTTCGCGGTGAACTGGGATGAAGTCCGCGCCGCCATAACCTCGCGCACGCGGATGATCATTATCAACACGCCGCATAACCCGAGCGGGCAGGTTTTCTCTGCCGACGATCTGGCACAGCTCGCGGCCATCACCCGTAATACCGATATCATTATTCTCTCTGACGAAGTATACGAACACGTGGTGTTTGACGATGTGCCGCACCACGGCATGGCCACCCATCCCGGGCTGGCGGAGCGCAGCGTGATCGTCTCGTCGTTTGGCAAAACGTTTCACGTCACCGGCTGGCGCGTCGGCTACTGCGTTGCCCCGGCAGAACTGATGGAAGAGATCTGCAAAATTCATCAGTTTTTGATGTTTTCTGCCGATACACCTATGCAGTACGCTTTTGCCGAGCATATGGCCGATCCGCAAACCTGGCTGTCGCTGGCGGCGTTTTACCAGCGCAAACGCGATCTGCTGGTCAACCTGCTGGCAGATTCACCGTTCCGTCTGCTGCCAAGCGCCGGCTCGTTCTTCCTGTTGGCGGATTACAGCCACTTCAGCGACGAGCAGGACAGCGAGATGGTGAAACGGCTGATCGTTGACTACGGCGTTGCCACTATCCCGTTATCGGCGTTTTATACCGACGGGACAGATAACAAATTAATCCGTCTCTCTTTTGCTAAAGATGAGGCGACATTACGGGCAGGTGCGCAGGCCCTGTGTCGGGTAAAACCACGCTAAGGAGTTCAGTTATGAAATTAAAAGCCTTCGTTGTCGGCCTGGGATTGCTGTGTTCGTTTTCTTCCTTCGCGGCAACAGAATTACGTTACGGCGTAGAAGCGGAGTATCCCCCTTTTGAGAGCCGTAATGCCTCAGGTGAGCTGGAAGGGTTTGATATTGAGCTGGGTAACGCCATTTGCGCTGCCGCCGCATTGAAATGCAGCTGGGTGGAGACCTCGTTTGACGCGCTGATCCCGGGGCTGGTGGCGAAAAAATTCGACGCCATCAACTCGGCGATGAACATTACCGATCAGCGCCGCCAGAGCATCGACTTTACCCAACCGATCTACCGGATTCCATCGCAGCTGGTGGGCAAAACCGGCAGTGCGGTCGACGCCACGCCGGAAGGGCTGAAAGGCAAGACCATTGGCGTATTGCAGGGGTCCATTCAGGAGACTTACGCCAAGGAGCATTGGGAAAAGCAGGGTGTGACCGTGGTGTCGTATAAAGATCAGAATATGGCCTGGGGCGACCTGCTGAACGGCCGTATCGACGCCTCGCTGGTTATGTCTGCCGCCGGACAGGCTGGCTTCCTTAGCAAGCCGCAGGGGAAAGGCTTTGGTTTTATCGGCAAGCCCGTATCGGATGACACTATTCTCGGCAGCGGGATTGGCTATGGCCTGCGTAAGGGCGATGAGGCCACCAAAAAGCAGCTTGATGCCGCCATTGATAAAGTTCGCGCTGACGGCACGATCGATAAACTGGCGAAGAAGTACTTCCCGGGGATCGATGTCAGCGTAAAATAACAACAATTACCCTTTTAGCCCCTGCCGTTGATGTCCGGCAGGGGCTTTTTTATCCCCGTCATACTTCAGGGTGTCTGCAACGCGAATTAATGGGGGTATATACGTTTCTTTACCGCCGATTCGGGCAATTCTCCTCGACAGAAAAATCTTTCTCACTTTGCGCAGTTTCTCGCCTGTCAATAATTGGATTCTTAAGCGTTTTTGTTTAGGCTGTGGCCTCTTAATGATGTTCTTTCTTGCCGTTGTTTCGCCCTGAGCGGAACCCACTACCCCACGACCATAAGGACGTTTTCCCAGGCATGAATCGCAGACGTTTTTTACAAGGCTCCCTGGCCGTTGCCGCACTGAGCGGGACTACCGGACTGGCCGCGCTCTTTTCCCGGGCGGCCAATGCGGCCGAATCGGATATTGCGGACGGTACGAGCCGTCGTTTCGACTTTTCCGTGCTGCAATCCATGGCGCACGACCTGGCGCAAACTCCCTGGGGCGGGGCCCCGCGTCCGCTGCCGGATACGCTGGCGACGCTGACGCCGCAGGCCTATAACAGCATTCAGTACGATGCGAAGCAGTCGCTGTGGAACAACATCGAAAACCGCCAGCTTGACGTGCAGTTCTTCCACGTCGGGATGGGCTTCCGCCGCCGGGTGCGCATGTTCTCGCTGGACAGCCAGACCTCGCAGGCGCGTGAAATTCACTTCCGCCCGGAGCTGTTCAACTACCATGACGCGGGCGTCGATACAAAACAGCTGGAAGGTCAGAGCGATTTAGGCTTTGCCGGTTTCCGCGCCTTTAAATCCCCGGAACTGGCGCGCCGCGATATTGTCTCCTTCCTCGGTGCCAGCTACTTCCGCGCGGTGGATGATACATACCAGTACGGGCTATCCGCGCGCGGCCTGGCGCTGAACACCTATGCCGATAGCCAGGAAGAGTTCCCGGACTTCACCTCCTTCTGGTTTGAAACCGTCAAACCGGGCGCAACCACCTTTACGGTCTACACCCTGCTGGACAGCCCGAGCATCACCGGTGCCTATAAGTTCGTGATCCATTGCGAGAAGACCCAGGTGATCATGGATGTCGAAAACCATCTGTATGCCCGTAAGGACATCCAGCAGCTGGGTATTTCGCCGATGACCAGCATGTTTGCCTGCGGCAATAACGAGCGCCGCATGTGCGACACCATTCACCCGCAGATCCACGACTCCGATCGTCTGGCGATGTGGCGCGGCAATGGCGAGTGGATCTGTCGCCCGCTGAATAATCCGCAAAAACTGCAGTTCAATGCCTACACCGATAAGAACCCGAAAGGGTTTGGTCTGCTGCAACTCGATCGCGACTTTACGCACTATCAGGACATCATGGGCTGGTACAACAAACGCCCAAGCCTGTGGGTCGAGCCGCGTAACCAGTGGGGCAATGGCACCGTGGCGCTGATGGAGATCCCGACCACCGGCGAAACCCTGGATAACGTGGTCTGCTTCTGGCAGCCGGAAAAACCGGTGAAGGCGGGCGATAAGCTGGACTTCCAGTATCGTCTTTACTGGAGCGCCAAACCCCCGGTGCGTTCGCCGCTGGCAAACGTGCTGGCGACCCGCACCGGCATGGGCGGTTTTCCGGAAGGCTGGGCACCCGGCGAGCACTACCCGAAAGTCTGGGCGCGTCGTTTTGCGGTCGATTTTGTCGGCGGCGATCTGAAAGCCGCCGCGCCGAAAGGGATCGAACCGGTCATCACCCTCTCCAGTGGCGAAGCGAAGCAGATTGAGATCCTCTACGTGGAACCTTTCGACGGCTATCGCATCTTGTTTGACTGGTATCCTACCAGCGACGCCACCGATACTGTGGATATGCGGATGTTCCTGCGCTGCCAGGGCGAAGCGATCAGCGAAACCTGGCTGTATCACTACTTCCCACCGGCCCCTGATAAACGTCAGTACGTTGATGACCGCGTCATGCGTTAAGGCATAATGGACTGCCCCCTCATCCTTAAGGAAAGGCTGGGGTGAGGGGGAGCATGCCGCACCGGGATCACACCACAAAAAGAGAGAGACCGATCGATGACCACAACAACCGAAGAGATCATCCCCGTTGACGAGCGGATCGGACTGCGGGCGACGGACGAGCGTTACACCACCGAGCTGCATAATCTGGTGGTCAAAAACCGGGCGTGGTTGCAGGACTCTCTCAACTGGCCGCAGTTTGTCGGCACCGAAGATGATACCCGGCAGAACATCCTGAGCAACCAGATGCTGCATCAGCGCGGTTACGCCAAAATGTTTCTTATCTTCAGTGATAACGCGCTGGTAGGGGTGCTGTCGTTCAACGCCATCGAACCACTGAATAAAACGGGCTATATCGGCTACTGGCTGGATGAAGGGCATCAGGGGCAGGGGATTCTATCCCGCGCGCTGGAAGCCTTTATCCGCCACTATGCCGGACGCGGCGAAATTCGCCGCTTCGTCATTAAGTGTCGCGTGGACAATGCCGCCAGTAATCAGGTGGCGCGGCGTAACGGCTTCCTGCTGGAAGGGTGTCTCAAAGAGGCCGAGTTCCTGAACGGACGCTATGATGACCAGAATATCTACGCCCGGATCTGTACCTCATAATGCGCCCAGCAACGGCGTGCGCGTAATGTGCTGCGCGCCGTTAATCATCTTCGCGCCGCGCAGATGAATAGCATCGCCTTCCGACGCCTCGATCACCGCGTCGTCGGTAATTTCAATATGATGCTCGATCAGCACTTCACCGCGAATGCGCGCCCGTCCCTGAATCACCACTTTATCGTCAATCAGAATCGGCCCGCCGCGCAGCCAGGCTTCGCCGCCAATCAGAACGTGATGTTTGATCACGCAGTTGCCCTCGACCAGCGCATTCTCTGCCACCTGAGAGCTGTAGCGCAGGGTGGGGATAGCATCCTCTTCCAGCCCGGCGAGCAGCCGGGCGTTGCCATAGACTTTGGCGCAGTCGCACACCCAGACGTTGTTCACCTCGTTGCCTTCGAGTAACGCATTCTCAAACACCTCGGCGCGATGCTCGACAAAGGCGTAGCTGACAATGGCGTTGCCGTAGATCTGCGCCTGATGCACCACCCGCGACTGGCTGACGGTGGCCTCGCCGAAAATGCGCAGGATCTGATTCGGGTCCGGGGTCAGGCCTTTGGCGGCAATCACCAGGCTGTTATGCAGAATGCGGGCATTGTCGAACAGATGACATTCGCCGCGCACCACCGACGATTGAACGGTGACGTTGTCACTTATGCGCGCGCCCTGGCTGATCTGCGCCCCATCGACCCAGACGTTATCGCCGATTGAAGCCTGATGGCTGATGACGCACGGCTGGGTGATGCGTGCGTTGCCGCTGATCTGCGCCCCGGCAAACACCACACTGTTTTCATCGTAGATCCAGCAATCATCCTCCTGCGACAGTGCCGATTCGTCATCGATCCAGCCGCCACGGGTGCCACTCTTCACATCACTGAAATCACGTTCAGCGATAATCTGGCGCACCTTTACCGCTGTTTTCGTGTCACCGTCCTGCCAGTGGTGCAAACGGCTTTCATCGCTAAGTCGATATTTTTTCATCACTGTGCCCGCAGTTGTCTTCTTCACTAAACGTAGCAAACTTTAGCGTGATCGAAACAGTGGCATCTGCAATTGAAAGTCCTTAAACTAGCATTTCAAATATAATTTATAGATTAAAATATATGTACAAAACGCCATCCACTGAACGCGTTCTTAATTTGCCCGCAGGCTACTACGGCATGGTGCTGGGGACCATTGGTATGGGCTTTGCCTGGCGTTACGCCAGCACGATTTGGCCGGTGACCCGCTGGCCGGGTGAGATCCTGGTGACGCTGGCAATGGTGATCTGGGGATTACTGACCTTCGCCTTTATTACCCGCGCGGTGCGCTTTCCGCGCAGCGTGCTGGCGGAGATGCGCCATCCGGTGATGAGCAGTTTTGTCAGCCTGTTTCCCGCCACCACGATGCTGGTGGCGATTGGCTTCGTGCCCTGGTATCGCCCGCTGGCGCTGGTTCTGTTTAGCGTCGGTGTGGTGGTGCAACTGGGCTATGCGGCATGGCAGTCTGCCGGGCTGTGGCGCGGCAAGCACCCGGAGGAGGCAACCACGCCGGGCCTTTATCTGCCGACGGTAGCGAATAACTTTATTAGTGCCATGGCCTGCGGCGCGCTCGGGTTTCACGATGCCGGGCTGGTGTTTCTCGGCGCGGGCGTGTTCTCCTGGCTGAGCCTGGAGCCGGTGATTTTGCAGCGCCTGCGCAGCGCGGGAGAACTGCCTGCGGCAATGCGCACCTCCCTTGGGATTCAGCTCGCTCCCGCGCTGGTGGCCTGTAGCGCATGGTTGAGCGTCAATGGCGGCCAGGCTGACACCTTCGCCAAAATGCTGTTCGGCTACGGCCTGCTGCAACTGCTCTTTACCCTGCGCCTGATGCCCTGGTATCTGTCGCAGCCGTTTAATGCCTCGTTCTGGAGCTTTTCGTTCGGCGTCTCGGCGCTGGCCACCACCGGTCTGCATCTGGGGCAGAGCAGCCCGTCCGGTTTTTTCCACGCCATCGCCATCCCGCTGTTTATTTTTACCAATGCCATCATTGCACTATTACTGGTGCGCACGTTTATCCTGTTGATGCAGGGAAAACTGTTGGTCCGTGCAGACAAAGCAACGCTTATGCAAGCTGAGGAAAGAGAATGACTGTGTTTGATGAGAACTACTTTACCGAAAAATATGGCATGACCCGCACCCACTCCGAAGTGGTGTACAGCGCAGGAATTGTGAAACCGGGCAAAACCCTGGATCTCGGCTGCGGCAACGGGCGCAACAGCCTCTATCTGGCGGCGAATGGCTTTGATGTCACCGCCTGGGATAAAAATGCCAACAGCATCGATAACATTGAGAGTATCAAGGCGAAAGAGGGGATCACCAACCTGCAGACGGCGATTCAGGATCTCAACACCCTGCGCTTTGACGGCGAATACGATTTTATCCTGTCCACGGTGGTGCTGATGTTCCTGCAGGCAGAGACCATTCCTGGCCTGATCGACAACATGCAGCGCTGCACCAAACCGGGCGGCTACAACCTGATTGTCGCGGCGATGGATACGGAAGATTATCCCTGCAACGTCGGCTTCCCGTTTGCGTTTAAAACCGGGGAACTGAGCGGTTACTATGCGGGCTGGGAACAGCTGAAATACAACGAGGACGTCGGTGAGTTACACCGCACCGACGCCCAGGGCAACCGCATTAAACTGCGTTTTGCTACGCTACTGGCGCGAAAACCGGCTTAACCCTGCCTGCTCCCTCTCTCTGTGGGAGAGAGGGGGTTTTAGATTTTTTCAAAATAAAATCTTTAAAATCATGATGTTACACGCCACATGTAACGGTCGGTTTTTTAAAATTCAAGTTTAAGTTCAATAAACAAAACAACCAAAATGATTTGGTTTCAAAGTATATACCGGCTTTAAAAGATTCCTCTCACGATTCAATAAAAGGTAAAGATTCTCTAAGAATCAGTGACATTCTGCATCACGTAGCTGGTTTCCCTGCCGATCCACAATATCCAAATGAAAAAGTAGCTAGTGGATTATTCTCTCAGGATAAAACAACCACGCTGGAAATGATCAAGAAAACCCCACTTGCATATCAGCTTGGTACCACACACATTTAAAGCGATGTTGATTATATGATCCTTGGATTTATCATTGAGTCAGTCACTGGGATGGTGCTTGATAAATATGTGGAAAAAATAATATTTATGAACCACTTGGTCTTAAACATACGGTCTTTAATCCTTTGGTTAAAGGGTTCAAACAACAGCAGATCGCGGCGACATAACTGAACGGTAATACGCATGACGGTGTGATCAGTTTCCCTAAGATTCGTACAACTACGATTTGGGGGCAAGTTCATGATGAAAGGCCTGGTATTCGATGGGAAGGGTGTCTGGTCACGCAGGGCTGTTTTCTAACACCAGTGATATGGCTGTACTGATGCAGGTTATGCTCAATGGGGGCGGTTATGGGAAGGTTAAGCTGTTCGATAAGCAGACCATCAAGGGGTTTACTGAAAGTTCAGCAGAGGATGCTACATTCGGCCTGGGCTGGCGTGTGAACGGCAACGCTTCAATGACTCCTACATTCGGGGTATTAGCCAGTAAAGAGACTCATGGACACACTGGATGGAAAGGAACGCTGACGGCTATCGATCCTGTTAGTCACATGGCTATCTTTATTCTTGGCAACAGGCCGCATTCCCCTATAGTTGACCCGAGAACCAATCCAAATGTGTTTATCAGTGCACTATTACCCGCAGCGAAATACGGCTGGATTGTTGATCGATATACGGGGCATTGAAGTAAAATAGTTAAGGGACTCGTAAGAGTCCCTTTTTTTATGCTACTACTCTTTCATTCCAGGTATCTTTAAACATTATGTTCCCATCACAATATTTCCATTCGATAGATTCATAACGAATTTCAACTTCCTCCATATGTCTACCTGCAAATCCTAAAGGAAATAAAACCGGAGATATTCTTGTTATTTTCACATTTTCCAGTTTTATATTAAAATATTCTACCTCTATTCCTGCATCATTAATTCTATACATTTTTATTATAGCTTCTTTAAATATCCTGCCTTTACATACCCCCCTAAATAAATAGGGGGTGAGACGGTCTATTTCTTTTTCAAATTTAATCGGAACATGCAGGCGTGTTCCTGTAAGTTTTCCAGTGTTATGATCTGTAGGAATCCAAACAGAATGATTGAAAGATTTAAGTTCTGTGGAGCCCAATCGTGTAGGCATTAAACATTCACCGATTAAAGGTGAATTATTTTCATCTGTAAGCCAAAGATATGCTGGGATAGACATTTACTTTTTTCTCTCATAAAAAAATGATAAATATAGTACAATAATAATTATAATCCCGACTACACAAATTGTAATGGCTGTGTTATCAATATACTTTACAGGTATATATGATAATAAAATTATAACTAAAATTGTTAAGTATGTTTTTAATTGAAGCGCTAAATCATCAAAGATAAGCCTAAATATTTGCTTTAATATCTTACTCATAGCCAGCCATTCGTTTTAATGCATCAATTATTTCAACATTCGATGCTGTACTTATATTTAAATAACCAACGTCTAATACTAATGGCTCTATTATAAAGTACATCATTTCAAGGTTTTGCGCGTAAAGAGCGTCATAGAACTGTGGTAGAAAATATTTTAAATTGTTTGCACTATCAGCAGCATGTTGAACCGTACCGTATGAGCTTAATGCTATCAGGCCCCCTGATGACAGACCTCCAATTTTTTTCATCATTGCACTTTGTATAACTCCATTGATTTTACTGCCGTAGCAAATATATTTAACAACAGAATAGACTAGTGCAAACCTTGAAGCTTGCATAATTGAATAGTGTGACGTAGGCGGCACAACTTTTCTAAGAATAGTAGTTTTTTCATCTTCATCTTTATTCATTAGCAATATTTGAACATAAATTAATATCATCCTAAAAATTATATCTCTATGCTCAACAAGTTCATACAAACCCAGTAGAAAGCGTTTATCCTCATTTTTAAGCTGTTTACAAACATTTTTATAATTTTCTGTAAAGCATGAAGTGTAATAAAGCGCTCTTGTTGCACCATCACCTAGATTATTTAGATAATCGATAAACCCATCTTTTACACCAGCCATAGCCTTACCTAATCTCACGGCTAATTCTTTATCGGTCCCAATTTTTTTAATAATATCTTCACTGTAATACATAATATTTTCCTGTAATTGGATGCGTTGATCATCTTATACGTTTTGCTTTGTTCAAAGTGATCGCGCTCTCAATTCCTGGAAATATTTAAAAAAAAGCCACCTTAATATTAACTAGATAGATAGGTGGCTTTAAACAATAAAGCTGGTGAATGTTATATATAATTAATTGTTGTCCATTATTTCTTTCAGCTTATTTTCCCATTTCAAAAATGCTTCCAGCTTTTCCTCGTTATAATCATATCTGTCATAGTGGACAGATGACACGTCATGTAAAGCATGGTGCTGAATTCTGTCACGAATTTCTTTTGTTATTTTCAATTGTCCGCCCAGTGTTTTAAAGGTGCGGCGAAAATCTTGGAATAAATGAATTAGCACCCTTTTTCTCACAAAAGCGCTTAATGTTATCCGAAAGTAAATTGCTATGCATAAATTTTCTAGGGGCAACGGAATCTTCATCCAGCTTACCAGTAGCTACTTTTTTTCCCATTTGGATAGTTTTTCCTCATAATTCCGGTTAGGGAACAAATACTCATGGTTTGGATATCGTGAAATCATCAGGTCTATTAATTATTTTGCTGTTTCGCAAAGAATAAAGTGATACCATTTTTTTGTTTTTGATATTGATGGTGGCACAGAAAGGATACAGTTTTTCTTATCATAGTATTTCTTTGGTAGGGCCATAATCTCATAAGGACGCTGACCGCCACAAAAAAAGATTAGCTGAATAAGTACAGCAACGTCAGCATTAAAGAAATGTTCGTTAGTTGTTCTGAGTAGCAGGGCCAGTTCATCGAAACTCAGGAAACGTTCACCAATATATTGTTCTTCCTCGCTAACCATGAGTACTGGTAATGCAGAGACAGGCTTAAACGGAATATCAAACACAATATCAGGCTTATCCATCAGCGGTGACTTGTCGCACTTAACGCCGAATGCGAAACGAGTATGCATATATGAACGGATCTGGTTAACCCTGGCTCGCTTTTGTGTGTGTTGATAAACGTAATTGAGTACTGCCCTTACATCATTTGAAGTGATTTTTTTCGCAATTGTTGTTTACGGCAGCAGACCGCTTGCTGCGATTGTTGAGCGCAGAGTTTTATAATGGTGGTATGTGCGTTTACCAGAAGCAATAAAATCGGTTTTGTGACCCTCAAACAGTTCTGCAAGCGTACCGCTTGTTTTAGTAACTTTGATCACATCCGAACATGAAGAAAGGCTTTCGAACTTCTCAAGTGCGCTACTAATAGACATTACCGGGTATTCACCTGGCGTCTGAAATTTTGTAGTTTTCCCCTACATAATGGCGATAGACGAATGTTTTACGTCCAGATGGATAGACGCGCACCCCGACCCGTCCTGTGCCTCGTTCGCCGCTTGCATGATAAGCTATGTAAGCGGCAGCTTTAGGGGACAAATTCTCAATTGCTTTCGTAGTAAAGTTGATTTTCATTATTCATTTCCGTTGCATAATGAGTGCATACTTATTCGCAGTTCAAGTTCAAAAACTAGTTCAAAAAACTGTTTCTTAAACTATAGCGTAATGAGCAAAACTAACTCATGCACGGGCTAAAAACAAAATGAACCCAACAACTTATTACTTAAATTACCCCGGTCTTTGTTCAATTGTTTTGATATTCCCCCCTGTGGGAGAGGGGTGGGTTGAGGGCACCAGGCCGCACCGAACAAGGCGAAGCCGCCATCCGACTTAACGGGCCGCCAGCAAACAGAGCTGCAGCGCCGTATTGTACGAAGCCTCGAACGATTTCAGCGGTAAAAACTCAAACTTCGAGTGGAAGTTATGAGCGCCAGTGAAGAAGTTCGGGGTCAACAGTCCTTTCGCCGAGAGCGCCGCGCCGTCGGTGCCGCCGCGCATCGGGGTCGGTTTTGGCGTGATGCCTAAACTTTCCATCGCCTCGAACATCAGGTCGATAGCGCGACGATCTTCTCCCACCGCGTTGCTGATGTTGCTGTAGGTATCTTCGATATGCCAGCTTACCTTCGCCGTAGGGTGCTGGGCGGCGATCTTCTCCGCGACCTCGCCAATTTGCGCCTTGCGGGCGGCAAAGCTGTCACGATCAAAATCACGAATATTGGCCTTCAGCACCGCCTCGTTTTGCCCGGCCTGGATGCCGTTAAACCAGATGTAGCCTTCGCGGCCTTCGGTATGCTCCGGGGTTTGCAGGCGATCGAAGTGGCTGATGTAGTCGGTCGCCATCAGCAGCGGGTTTACCAGAACCCCTTTGGCGGACATCGGGTGCGCCGTCACGCCGGTAAAGCGAATTTCCGCCGCCGCCGCGTTGAAGTTCTCGTAAACAATCTCCCCCAGCTCACAGCAGTCAATGGTCCAGGCAAAATCGACGTCAAAACGGGCCAGATCCAGGGCCTTCGCGCCACACAGGCCGATCTCTTCGTCCGGCACAAACGCCACCACGATATCGCCATGCTGATGCTCTGCGGTGAGGTTCTCAAGCAGCGTCATCACCACGGTCACCGCCGATTTGTTATCGGCACCCAGCACGCTGGTGCCATCGCTAAAGATGATTTCTTCGCCAGGGTAGGCCAGAATTTCCGGGTGCTCGCTGACCCGCAGCCAGATATCTTTTTCGGCGTTGAGGCAGAGATCATCTCCCGTAAAGGTGAGGATCTGTGGATAAATATCCGGTGACAATCCGACGTCGACGGTATCGATATGGGTGATAAAACCGATCCTCGGCGCACCGGGGACATTCCCTTTTTTGACCGCAGTGACGGTGGCAAATTCGTCGATCACAATATCGTCCAGACCCAGCGTTTGCAGCTCCATGGCCAGCGCCCGGGCCATCTCGTGTTGACCGGGTGTGGAGGGCAAGGTTTTCACCTTCGGATCGCTCTGGCTGGTGATGGCCAGGTAGCGGAAGAAGCGTTGGGTTAATTGTCTGGCGAGTGCTGAAGCCATGGTGGATCCTTCTTTATTTGAGTTATCAGGTGTTTGCAAAATCACTTTAATGTTATTTATGGTTTGGCACGACAAAAATTCATTAGCCGTCAAATTAAAAGACAGGAAAACGCGATGAAAAGCAACCTCACAACGTTGGCTCTGACCGTAGCCGCGCTGACGGTCAGTTCCACCGTTGCCGCGAAAACGCTGGTCTATTGTTCGGAAGGATCGCCGGAGAACTTTAACCCGCAACTCTATACCTCGGGCACCAGCGTGGATGCCAGCGCCGTACCGATTTATAACCGGCTGGTGGATTTTACCCCGGGCACGACCGACCTGGTGCCGAGCCTGGCCGAAAGCTGGGACGTCAGCGAGGATGGTAAGGTCTATACCTTCCATCTGCGCAAGGGGGTCAAGTTCCAGAGCAACAAACTCTTCACGCCAACGCGAGACTTTAACGCCGACGATGTGATCTTCTCGTTTATGCGCCAGAAAGACGCCAACCATCCGTATCACAACGTCTCAAACGGCAACTACTCCAATTTTGAGAGCCTCGAGTTCGGCAAGTTGATCACGGCTATTGATAAAGTGGACGACCATACGGTGCGCTTCACCCTTGCTCACCCGGAAGCGCCGTTCGTTGCCGACCTGGGCTGGTATTTCGCATCGATCCTGTCAGCAGAATATGCCGACGCGATGCTGAAAGCCGGTACCCCGGAGAAGGTCGATATGGAGCCGATCGGCACCGGGCCGTTCAAACTGGCGAAGTATCAGAAGGACTCGCGCATCCTCTATACCGCCTTCCCGGAATACTGGCAGGGCAAAGCGAAGCTGGATCGGCTGGTGTTCACCATCGTCCCGGATGCCTCGGTGCGTCTCGCCAAGCTGGAGAAAAACGAGTGCCAGGTGATGCCGTTCCCAAACCCCGCCGATCTGCCGCGGATGAAGGAAAACAAAGACATCAACCTGATGAGCAAAGCGGGGCTGAATACCGGTTTCCTGGCGTTTAATACGCAAAAAGCGCCGCTGGATAATGTCAAAGTGCGCCAGGCGCTGGCGATGGCGATTAACAAACCGGCCATTATTGATGCTGTCTTCCAGGGCACGGGTACCGCCGCCAAAAACCTGCTGCCGCCGGGTGTCTGGAGCGCAGACAGCAACCTGAAGGACTACGATTACGATCCTGATAAAGCCAAAGCCTTGCTGAAAGAGGCCGGATTTGCCAACGGGATGACCATCGACCTGTGGGCCATGCCGGTGCAGCGGCCCTATAACCCCAATGCCAAACGGATGGCCGAAATGATCCAGGCCGATTGGGCAAAAATTGGCGTGAAGACCAAAGTCGTCACCTACGAGTGGGGGGAATATCTCAAACGGGTGAAGGGCGGTGAGCATCAGGCGGCGCTGATGGGCTGGACGACGGCAACGGGCGACCCGGATAACTTCTTTGGCCCGCTCTTTACCTGTACGTCGGCCAATGGGGGATCGAATTCCGCGAAATGGTGTTATCAACCATTCGACAAAATTATTGCTGAAGCTAAATCTATTACCGATCACGATAAACGCGTGGCGTTATATCAGCAGGCACAGCAAATGATGCACGATCAAATGCCTGCGGTGATGATCGCGCACTCCACAATATTCGAGCCGGTGCGTAAAGAGGTAACGGGTTACGAAATAGATCCCTTCGGTAAACACTTATTCTGGCAGGTGGATATAAAATAAGCGTTTGATTCTGCCCGCCATTTTGGCGGGCAATTTTTTTTTCTCTTTGCGACAATTTCATCATTTTTAGTCACTTTTTTTTCAGCCAACTTTTGCTATAACTTCAATTGCATATTTGCACTTCACATGGAAACACCCATCATGCGTACTAATACTTTATTTAAAGTTGCCGCGCTTTCCGGTCTGTTGCTTCTCACGGGCTGCGCGTCAAAAGTGGCTGCGCCTGATCAATATTCAGGCTTTTTAAAAGACTACTCCGGGCTACAAGAAACGACGTCTGCATCAGGTAAACCCACGCTGCGTTGGGTTGACCCGTCTTATAACGAAGCAAACTACGACAGCATTATCTGGAACAATATCACGTATTATCCCGCGCCAAAGCCAACCACCCAGATCGGTCAACGCACTCTGGATGAATTGTTAAACTACACCAACACCAAAATGAAAACCGCTATCGGCCAGCGTAAGCCGATTGTGACAACGCCTGGTCAACGCAGCCTGATTTTCCGTGGTGCGATCACCGGTGTGAGTTCGCAGAAAGAAGGCCTGCAATTCTATGAAGTGGTTCCTGTTGCGCTGGTCGTGGCAGGCACGCAGATGGCAACCGGGCACCGAACCATGGATACCCACCTCTTCTTTGAAGGCGAGCTGATCGACGCTAAGACCAATAAGCCAGTCATTAAAGTGGTACGTAAGGGTGAAGGTAAAGAGCTGAGTAACGAAACTACGCCAATGACCTTCGCTACCCTGAAGCAGGTTGTTGATGATATGGCGGCCGATGCCACCATGTTTGATGTTCATAAAACCGCAGCAAAATAATATCGGGACCGGCCTGTATTCCACAGGCCGGTTTTTTTTATGCCGTGCGCAGCCGTCTAAACCAGTTTTCCGGGCGGGCGAACATCACCAGATTCCCGGTTAATATCAGCAGCAGCCCCGCAATTCCATTACTGTGCCACACGTACCCCTCGTACACCGTCGAGAATGAGAGCGCCACCAGCGGGAACAGCAGGGTGCTATACGCCGCTTTGCCCGCGCCGATACGCCCGACCAGCGTGAAGTAAGCACCAAAGGCAATCACCGAGCCAAACAGTGCCAGATAGAGCAGGGCGCCCATGTAGCTCACCGACCAGACCGGCGTAAAGTCATCTCCGCGGATCAGCGCAATTGCCCCCATCACCAGGGTGCCGTAGAGCATTGCCCAGGCATTGGTGGTCATGGTTTCCAGCCCGTTACGCTGGTGGCGCAGGCTGATCATATTCCCCAGCGAGAAGCCGTAAGTACCCAGCGCTGAGAGGGCAATGCCAAACAGCAGGCTGGTGCTCCAGCCGCTGGCTAACAGGTCGTTCCAGAACAGGGTAATAATACCGAGTAGCCCCAGCGCCGCCGCCAGATAAAAGCGCGCAGGAGGACGCTGGCCAAAGAAGAGGAAGCTATTCAGGGCGTTATACAGCACCGCCATCGAAAAAATTACCGATTCGAGGCCGGTGTTGATATGGGCCGCCGCAGTATAGAAGCACCAGAAGTTAAAGCAGAAGACGCAGCAGCCTTGCAGGATGCAAAACAGATGGTCGCGAAAGGCCAACGGGCGCAAGCGGCGCAGGATCAGCAGCACCGTCATGATGGCGGCGGTGGCGACGGCAAAGCGCCAGAAAATCGAGACCGGCGCAGGCACCGGCCCCTGTTGGAGGAAGATGGCAATCCATGTGGTTCCCCAGATCACCACCACCAGCGCATACAGTAATGCATTCATCGTTTTTTCTCTTATCAGCAAAGTCTGGGGGTAGTATGGCGTCAGGAAGAGTGGCCTTCTTTCACAGACTTGCGGCGGACTTGCATATTCTTGCGCTTTTTTCCCGGGGGAGAGGCGACAGGGCTGGTACTGAATGGCAGATCTTTTTAGACTTATTAATTCTTATTCATCAGGGTGTGAGTCGTTATGGCTGAGATGTACGGTGCCTTTGAAAATCTGCGCAAACATAAAGCGGTGCTGCACAATGCCGTGGCGCTGAATTCGGGGATCCAGCTGGCGGCCTGGTCAAATAAACGCGACACCATTACGCAATATTGCGATCACCATACCCTGAGCCTCTACATTGCCGACGGCTATGAGAGCTATCACAAAACCTCTGCGGGCTGGAAAAACGGCGGCGGCCCGGACCGTTTCTGCCTGATGCCTAAAGAGAGCGAGTCCACCTGGGATATCCGCGACGACCTGTCGTTTATCCACCTCTACTGTACCGATGCGCACCTGCGTCACGTCGGGGAGCAGATCTGGGACAAAAGCCCGTACAGCTTTACCCTGGACGAAAACCTGTTTGGTGACGATGCCAGCATTACCGCCCTGTACCGCCATTTTATCCTCGGCTGCGACTGGCAGCAGTCGGCCAACCAGCTGACGCTGAGCACCGCTTCGACGCTGCTTCTGACCCATCTGGTGCAGCATTACAGCAACGTGCAGTGGACGCTGCCAACGGTAACGGGCGGCCTGTCGCCGTTCGTGCTGCGTAACGTGCTGGGGTTTATTGAGGAGAATCTGGCCCAGCCGTTAACGCTGGCGGATCTGGCGGCGCAGGCAAGCCTGAGCGAGTTTCATTTTGCCCGCATGTTCCGTCAGTCGATGCAGATGGCCCCGCATCAGTACGTGATGCAGCGCCGGATGGAGAAGGCTAAAAGTCTGGTGCGGCATACCGGCAAGCCGTTGACCGAAATCGCCCTGGCCTGCGGGTTCAGCTCCGCCAGCCATTTCAGTAACCGCTTTCGCGCCGCCACCGGGCTGACGCCGTCTCAGCTACGCGCGTCGGGTGCGTGACAGCAGGGCGTAGCAGACACCGCCCGCCACTAATCCCCAGAACGCCGAACCGATCCCGGCAAGCGTAGCCCCGCTGGCGGTAAGCAAAAACGTCACAATCGCAGCATCGCGTTCGGCCTCATTGTGCAGTGCCTGATGCAGGCTGCCACCGATGGTGCCCAGTAACGCCAGCCCTGCTAAGGTCTGGATCCAGCTTAACGGCAGGGCCGCCATCAACCCGCTGATGGAGCCGCCGAAAATGCCTGCCAACAGATAAAAAACCCCTGCCGCCGCCGCCGCCAGCCAGCGTTTACTGGCATCCGGGTGCGCATCCGGGCTTTGACAGATGGCTGCCGTGATCGCCGCGATGCAGATGGAATAGACCCCAAACGGCGATAACAGCAGCGCCAGACCGCCGGTGAAGACAATCAGCGGCGAGACGGCCACAGGATAACCGGAGGCTTTAAGGGTGGCGAACCCCGGAGCATTCTGCGAGGCCATGGTGACCAGGAAGAAGGGCAGACCGATACTCACCAACGTCGTAAGCGTGAAGGTCGGGGCGATAAATTCCGGCATCACTACGGCGAGCGTTAACTTTTCCGTGACAACGTCACCTTTTAGTGCTGCCACCGCACCGCCCACCAGCAGGGTTGCAACGATGGCATACCGCGGCGCGAAGGCTTTGGTCAACAGCCATGCCAGTAGCATACTTCCGCACAGCAGCAGATGCCCCTCCAGATTGCTAAACGCCTGCAGGCCGAAGCGTAACAGAACGCCCGCAAGCATCGCCGCCGCCAGCGAATGGGGAATGATCTTCATCAGCCGGGCAAACAGGCCACTCACGCCGCAGATCAGAATCAGGGCATTGGCAAAGATAAAGATGCCGATGGTTTCGGACAACGTGACCCCCTGTAAGCTGGTGGCCAGCAGGGCAGCGCCGGGCGTTGACCAGGCGGTAAGTACCGGCGCTTTATACCACCAGGACAGCGCCAGGGTGCTGATCCCCATGCCGATCCCGAGCGAGGTCATCCAGCCTGCAATCTGTGGTGCCGTCGCACCTGCCGCCGACGCGGCCTGCCAGATGATGGCAGCGGAGCTGGCATAGCCCACCAGTACGGCAACGAAACCTGAAAGCAGAGTGGGAAAAGCGATCGTGGAGAGACGCATGGGAACTCCGTTGTGCGTTATAACAGCCAAAAATGTATCACTGTGCGCTATAGCATACAAGTGGTACACTCGCGGCAACGGGAGGGTCCATGGACATCACACAACATCTTGCCATCACACTGAAAACGCTGCGTCAGGCACGCGGCTGGAGTTTGTCGAAGCTGGCAGAAGAGACTGGGGTATCGAAAGCGATGCTCGGCCAGGTGGAACGTAATGAATCCAGCCCGACGGTGTCGACGCTGTGGAAAATCGCCACCGGGCTAAACGTGCCATTCTCCACCTTTATCACGCCCGATGCCGAGAACCCGCCGGTTTTTGACCCGCAGCAGCAGGCGATGGTGGTTAAACCCCTGTTCCCCTGGGATGAGGCACTTAAGTACGACCACTTTTCGATTACCCTCGCACCGGGCGCACTCAGTGAATCCACGCCACACGAAACCGGCGTGATTGAGCATGTGGTGGTGATCAGCGGCGAACTGGAGATGCAGATCGACGGTACCTGGCAGATGCTTTTCCCTGATACCGGCCTGCGTTTTGCCGGGGATAAACCCCACGCCTACCGCAACAGCAGCGGCCAGCCGGTGCACTTTCACTCGCTTATCCATTATCCCCGCTAAAGGCGCGCAAAACAGTTCCGTTAGCCCATACTTCTGACTACAATAGCCGCCATTTTGACCATAACGGATAACGACGAAGTATGCGCCTGCCATCCCATCATCTTGAACTCTTAAGCCCGGCTCGTGACGCCGCCATTGCCCGTGAAGCGATCCTTCATGGTGCCGACGCGGTCTATATCGGCGGCCCTGGTTTTGGCGCCCGCCATAATGCCAGCAACAGCCTGCGCGATATTGCTGAACTGGTGCCATTCGCCCACCGTTTCGGGGCGAAGGTGTTTGTGACCCTGAACACCATTCTTCATGATGATGAACTGGAGCCTGCGCAGCGTCTGATCACTGACCTGTATCAGACCGGCGTCGATGCGCTGATCGTCCAGGATATGGGTGTGCTTGAGATGGATATCCCACCGATTGAGCTGCACGCCAGTACCCAGTGCGATATCCGCAGCGTGGAGAAAGCGAAGTTCCTCTCGGATGCCGGTTTCACCCAGATCGTGCTGGCGCGCGAGCTGAATCTCAACCAGATCCGCGACATTCGGCAGGCCACCGATGCCACCATCGAATTCTTTATCCACGGTGCCCTGTGCGTGGCCTATTCCGGGCAGTGCAATATCTCTCATGCTCAGACTGGCCGCAGTGCCAACCGCGGCGACTGCTCACAGGCCTGCCGTCTGCCGTATACGCTGAAAGACGATCAGGGGCGTGTGGTCGCTTTCGAAAAACACCTTCTGTCGATGAAAGACAACGACCAGACGGCCAACCTGGGGGCACTGATCGACGCGGGCGTGCAATCCTTCAAAATTGAAGGACGTTACAAAGACATGAGCTACGTGAAGAACATCACCGCCCATTACCGTCAGATGCTCGATGCCATCATCGAGGATCGCGGCGGTCTGGCGCGTAGCTCTGCCGGCCGCACCGAGCACTTCTTTATTCCCTCCACCGACAAGACTTTCCATCGCGGCAGCACTGACTACTTCGTGAATGCGCGTAAAGACGACATTGGCGCGTTCGATTCACCGAAATTTATCGGCCTGCCGGTGGGCGAGGTGCTGAAGGTGGCGAAAGATTACCTCGATGTTGAAGTGACCGAACCGCTGGCGAATGGCGATGGCCTGAATGTGATGATCAAACGTGAAGTGGTGGGATTCCGCGCCAATACGGTAGAGAAAACCGCTGAAAACCGCTACCGCGTCTGGCCGAACGAAATGCCTGCCGACCTGTATAAAGCGCGTCCGCATGCTGCGCTGAACCGCAACCTCGACCATAACTGGCAGCAGGCGCTGCTGAAAACCTCCAGCGAACGTCGTATCGCGGTGGATATCGAGCTGGGTGGTTGGGAAGAGCAGCTGATCCTCACCATGACCAGCGAAGATGGCACCAGCGTGACTCACACTCTGGACGGGCAATTTGAGGTGGCGAACAACGCCGAAAAAGCGCTCAACAACCTGAAAGACGGCATCGCCAAACTGGGCCAGACCATCTATTACGCCCGGGATATTCAGGTCAACCTGTCTGGCGCGCTGTTTGTGCCGAACAGTCTGTTGAACCAGTTCCGTCGTGAAACCGCCGACATGCTCGACGAAGCCCGTCTGGCGAATTACCCGCGCGGCAGCCGCAAAGCCGTCTCTGTACCGCCGCCGGTCTACCCGGATACGCATCTCTCGTTCCTGGCGAACGTCTACAACCACAAGGCGAGGGCGTTTTATCAGCGCTATGGCGTTGAGCTGATCGATGCTGCTTATGAAGCACACGAAGAGAAGGGCGACGTACCGGTGATGATCACCAAGCACTGCCTGCGCTTTGCCTTTAACCTCTGTCCGAAGCAGGCCAAAGGCAGCATCAAGAGCTGGAAGGCCACGCCGATGCAACTGGTGAACGGCGATGAGGTGTTAACCCTGAAATTTGATTGTCGTCCGTGCGAAATGCACGTAATCGGCAAGATGAAAAACCACATCCTCAAAATGCCACAGCCGGGCAGCATTGTAGCCTCCGTCAGCCCTGACGATCTGCTGAAAACGCTGCCGAAGCGCAAAAGCAGCTAATTAACGCAAGTGAGTATCCGGTTTGCGCGACTTCTGCCAGTAATGATGTTCGCGCAAGCCTTCTGCTGACTCTTCCGCCACGGCGCGCAGTTCATCGCTGTCCGCCTCATGGCGCAACTGATGATCCACGTTCTTCACCCAATAAAACTCATGTCCTTTGTGTCCCGCCATTAACTGACCGGAAAACAGCGCGCAGGTCAGCATCACCATCGATAACGTTTTTGTAAACATTCTGCCACCACCCGGTTACGTTGAGGGAACATCATGCCGATAGTTCAGTGAGGTTATTATTAGGATCTTCAAAGGCACGAAAAGGTTTTGTCAGATTTTGTCGGTGAGTGGGGCAGCGGACTGTCTTCTCTCCTCTGTGAGGAGAGGGCCAGGGTGAGGGGACATCATGCCGATAGCTCAGCGATGTTAATACCAGCCCCTTCAGGGGCGCGAAAAGGTCTTCTCAGCATTTGCCGGTGAATAGCGTACCGGACTGTTCCCTCTCCCCTATGGGGAGAGGGTTAGGGTGAGGGGACATCATGCCGATAGCTCAGCGATGTAAATACCAGCCCCTTCAAAGGCGCGAAAAGGTTGTTTCAGATTTTGCCGGTGAATAGCGCACCGGACTGTTCCCTCTCCCCTGTGGGGAGAGGGTTAGGGTGAGGGAACATCATGCCGATAGCTCAGCGATGTTAATACCAGCCCCTTCAAAGGTGCGAAAAGGTTTTCTCAGCATTTGCCGGTGAATAGCGCACCGGACTGTTCCCTCTCCCCTATGGGGAGAGGGTTAGGGTGAGGGGACATCATGCCGATAGCTCAGCGATGTAAATACCAGGCCCTTCAAAGGTGCGAAAAGGTTTTCTCAGCATTTGCCGGTGAATAGCGCACCGGACTGTTCCCTCTCCCCTATGGGGAGAGGGTTAGGGTGAGGGGAAACAGGCGGCTCATACTGTGATTCTGCTGCCCTTATCAATGCGACTTGAACCCCGCCGCGGTCATCAGCACGCGGAAGAACATCCCCACCAGCGCCAGCGCCAGGACGCTGCCGCCCCAGATAATCACCATCCACATCAGACGTTTCCAGACAGGTTGATTCATCAGTGATAGCCCTCCCCAGGCTGGACTTTGCCGCGAAACACGTAATAGCTCCAGAAAGTGTAGACAAGGATGATCGGGATAATGAACAACGCCCCCACTAACATAAAGCCCTGGCTCTGCGCGGGCGCAGCGGCCTGCCACAGGGTAATCGACGGCGGGATGATATGCGGCCAGATGCTGATCCCAAGCCCGCTAAAGCCGAGGAAGATTAGCCCGAGGGTCAACACAAAGGGCAGATGGTGGCTGTGCGGGTTATTCAGGCTGCGCCACTGCCACAGGCCCAACACGACCACCAGCACCGGAACCGGCAGCAGGAAGAACAGGTTCGGCAGACTGAACCAGCGCCCGGCGATAGCGGGTTGTGAAAGCGGGGTCCAGATGCTGATGACCGCGATAATGCCCAGCAAAGCCAGCAGCAGACGTTTTGACACCTGACGCATCCGCCCCTGCAACGGGTTTTCGCTTTTCATCACCAGCCAGGTGGCACCTAAAAAGGCATAGGCCACCACCAGCCCCAGGCCGCAGAACAGGTTGAAGGGGGTAAACCAGTCGAACGGGCCACCGGCGAAGGTGCGGCCGCTGACTGCAAAGCCGTTGATCACCGCGCCTACCACCATGCCCTGAGTAAAGGTGGCCAGCACCGACCCGCCGATAAAGGCCTTATCCCAGAAGGGGCGATGCGCGGGCGTCGCCTTGAAGCGGAACTCAAACGCCACGCCGCGGAAAATCAGGCCGATCAGCATTAACGTCAAGGGAATGGTCAGGGCATCGATGATCACCGCATAGGCCAGTGGAAAGGCACCAAACAGCGCCGCGCCCCCCAGCACCAGCCAGGTTTCATTGCCGTCCCACACCGGGGCGACGCTGTTGACCATAACATCCCGGTCGTCGGCATCATGGATGGCAGGAAACAGAATGCCAATGCCCAAATCAAACCCGTCCATCACGATATACATCAGGGTAGCGAAGACAATAATCACAAACCAGATCAGGGAAAGATCGATACCCATTATGGTGTCTCCTTGGTAGTAAATTCAGTGCTTGCTGCCGAGAGCGGGCGTGCCGGACGGCCATCGTGTTCGGTCGGGAAGGACTCTTCTTCCTGCGGCCCCTTTTTAATCAGGCGCACCATATAGCTGTAACCGACGCCAAACACCGAGGTGTAGACCACAATAAAGGCCAGCAGGCTGACGCTCATGTGCAGATCGCCATGCGCCGACACCGCATCTTTGGTTCTTTGCAGCCCGTACACCACCCACGGCTGGCGGCCCACTTCGGTGGTGATCCACCCGGCGAGAATGGCAATTAACCCTGATGGCCCCATCAGCAGGGCAAACCACAGGAATGGCCGGGAGTGATAGAGTCGCTGCTTATAGCGCAGCCACAGGGCAACGGCGCCCAGCAACAGCATCAACATCCCCAGCCCGGCCATAATGCGGAACGACCAGAAGACGATGGTGGCGTTAGGACGGTCCTCTTTCGGAAACTCTTTCAGCGCAGGCACTTGCTTATCAAGACTGTGGGTGAGGATCAGGCTGCCGAGCGCAGGGATTTCCAGTCCGTAGCGGGTGCGCTCCTGCTCCATATCCGGCCAGCCAAACAGCAGCAGCGGGGTCGGCTCGCCGGGCGGGTTCTCCCAGTGTCCTTCGATGGCGGCTATTTTGGCGGGTTGATGCTTCAGGGTGTTCAGGCCGTGCATATCCCCGACCATCGCCTGGATGGGGGCCACGATCAGCGTCATCCACAGTGCCATGGAGAACATACGGCGAATGGCGGCGGTATTATTCCCGCGCAGCAGGTGCCACGCCGCCGAGGCCGCGACAAAAAGCGCGCTGCTAAGAAACGCGGCGATGGACATGTGCAGCAGGCGATACGGGAAGGAGGGGTTAAATACCACCGCAAACCAGTCCACCGGCACCACCTGGCCGTTAACGATCTCAAAGCCCTGCGGGGTCTGCATCCAGCTGTTGGAGGCGAGGATCCAGAAGGTCGAGATAATAGTGCCCAACGCCACCATGCAGGTGGCAAAGAAGTGCAGTCCCGGCCCGACTTTATTCCAGCCGAACAGCATCACGCCGAGAAAACCGGCTTCGAGGAAGAAGGCGGTCAACACTTCGTAGGTCAGCAGCGGGCCGGTAATGCTGCCGGCAAACTGGGAGAAACCGCTCCAGTTGGTGCCGAACTGGTAGGCCATTACCAGCCCCGAGACCACACCCATGCCAAAGTTGACGGCGAAGATCTTCGACCAGAAATGGTAGAGCGAGCGCCAGACGGGGTTTTTGCTTTTCAGCCATAACCCCTCCAGCACAGCCAGATAGCTGGCGAGGCCAATGGTGATCGCCGGGAAAATAATGTGGAAGGAGACAGTAAAAGCAAACTGGATCCTCGCCAGATGAAACGCATCTAAACCAAACATGCACAACCTCAAGGTCAATCGGTGTGGCTGTTATGGTAAAGGGAAGGGAAACTGAGTATCAGAGACAGAAAAGGGGAATTTATGTATAACAGTTTGCCTTAATCAGATGAAATCCATGGACTGTTATATCTCTGAGCAACCGTGAGCTGACGAGATCGCGCTGGCGGTCCTGCACTGTTATGAGGAAATATGAAGACGGGGCAAAAGCCCCGCCATGTTATTGGGTTTTGTTTTTATACAAACATCGGGCGAATAGCCAGATTAAAAAAGTGGTTAAGAGAAGGGATAAAACCGATAAAGTGAATATGTAACGGTCGTACCATTGTGCTTCGGTCAGAAAACCAAACTTATCTGTGTAAATGTCATAGAGATAGATGTCGGGCATAGTGATGCATAATAACGAATAAACAAGACACAGAAGAGCTAGCTCCGACAACCAAATCACTACACTTGTGCTGGGTTTCATCAATATACCTGGATAGTGCCAAATGCTTTAAGCTCCGCGGTAATGTGTAAAGAACCGGTGCTTAATAATGCATGATGGAGGATTCGATAATGAGAATGGACTGGCAACGTAATACATCCTTCACTGATACCAGAAGTGCCTGCCGGATGTAAACGGAAAGCGCCACGCTCTACGTTATCAATAAAAGTTAAGTCGTCTAAAGCGCCATCGTCCCGGTAAAGCGCAAACCAAAAATCGCGATTTGAACCGCTTTCCAGTTCTTTGAGCATATCGTGCCATCGGGATCTCATCCCACCGCGAGAACGAGTGACAATGTAATATTTCCCGGGAGGCAAAGGACCTTTCTTTTTAAGAGCAATAACGTCTGGATTATTTCTGTTAATGCCTGAATGTCCAGAATAGGCTGGAAAGAAGCCCACTCCAGGACAACTTAAGGTAGACATTTGACCACCGTTCAAATGAAATGTGCAACGGATCATCTGTCATTCCATGTATCAGAAAATATAATGTTCCCATCACAATGCTTCCAGGTGATTTTTTCATACCGCAAAGCAATAGACTCGAGATGATTATGTTTTTCAGTGGAGGGATTTTTCACGTCATGCATAAGAGGACAAACGGAAACGACTTTCACACCTTCAAGGAGCATATTAAAATACTCCTGTTCTAACCCTGCATCATTGATGCGATACCATTTAAATTCTGCAGATTTCAGCGTTTGACCGTGAGCAACAGCTTTATAGAGATAAGGGCTTGAAGCGTCGAACTCTTTCTCAAAAACAAGGGCACTGTGAACACGTGTACCGGTTATTTTGCCCGTATTGCTGTCAGTAGGTAAATGAAGACCGTGACCAAATCCTAATATTTCAATACTGCCTTCACGTTGGCGAACATCTACAGAACCACGGATATCCGCTCCACCATCGTCTTTTAACCACAGATACGCCGGAATGGCCATAACAAACTCCTTTTGTCAGTTAGCTAAAACATGCATGTCTTAACATCGGATCTCTGACAAAGGCCAGGCATAACGTGCCATAGTTATTGCAAATATATAATGCGTTTATATACGTGATATTGATTCGTTCAGGTGCGAAACGTCTCGCGTAGCCCCCCACGCGAGACCGCTATTTACGCGTCGCGCCAGCCCATCTCCGGCGCAACGTGCTTCAGAATCGACTCAATCACATGCACGTTATACTCCACGCCCAGCTGGTTCGGCACGGTCAGTAATAAGGTATCTGCTTCGGCAATCGCTTCGTCCTGTTTTAGCTGGGCAATCAACTTGTCAGGCTCGGCGGCATAGCTGCGTCCGAAAATGGCGCGGGTTTTCTCATCCAGGTAACCTACGCTGTCGCTTTCGTTACGGCTGGAGCCGAAATACATCCGATCGCGGTCGTCCATCAGGGCAAAAATGCTGCGGCTGACCGAGACGCGCGGCGTGCGGGTATGTCCCGCTTCGGCCCAGGCGTCGCGGTAGGCGCGGATCTGTTTCGCCTGCTGGATGTGGAACGGCTCGCCGGTTTCATCGTCCTTCAGGGTGGAGCTTTGCAGGTTCATCCCGAGCTTTGCGGCCCATACCGCGGTGGCGTTCGAACCTGCCCCCCACCAGATCCTGTCCCGCAGCCCTTCGGAATGCGGCTCCACGCGCAATAGTCCCGGTGGGTTAGGGAACATCGGTTGCGGATTGGGTTTGGCAAAACCTTCGCCGCGCAGGGCCTCTAACAGCACTTCGGTATGGCGGCGCGCCATATCAGATTCGTTTTCACCTTCGCCCGGCACGTAACCAAAGTAGCGCCAGCCGTCGATCACCTGCTCAGGAGAGCCGCGGCTGATGCCCAGCTGTAAACGTCCCCCGGCGATCAGATCGGCTGAACCGGCATCTTCTGCCATGTAGAGCGGATTTTCATAGCGCATATCAATAACGCCAGTACCGATCTCAATCCGGCGGGTTTTCGCGCCAATCGCGGCCAACAGCGGGAAGGGGGAGGCCAGCTGGCGGGCAAAATGGTGCACGCGGAAGTAAGCGCCATCCGCGCCCAGCTCTTCGGCGGCAACCGCCAGATCGATGGATTGCAGCAGGGCGTCGGATGCGGTGCGGGTCCCGGACTGCGGCGATGGCGTCCAGTGACCAAATGACAAAAATCCGATCTTTTTCATGGCGGGAATTCCTGGGTTCGAAGAAAGACAATGATCTCTACTTTACGGATTACCGGTTGAGAAGAAATGCCGTTTATTTCACAGAAGCTGTCAAAAAATTTGAATGAATACAGAGAGTCGCGTAACGGAAGGAATATTAACGTGAAAACCGCTTGCATCCTGTACGAAGCCGTGCGTTAATGATCTATCGGTTTGAATCCAAAAAATATCCGTCGCAGTTTCTTAAAGCGTTCTCATCACGTTGTGCCTCTCCGCAGCCTCTCTTGGGTTTTTTCTTTACGCTCTGAACGTTCTGATTAGTTTTGTCTCAGACCATTATTGCCTTCAAAGGCCCATTAGTATTTAACGTTTTACGTTCTGGAGATTTACATGAGTTCTAATATTCATTTTCGTTGCCCATGCTGTCATGGTTCGCAGTTCCGTACTTCCGCATTTGACGTGTCTGAAAAAAATCCGCACGGTGCGAAATGCATTTTCTGCAAATCATCCATGATCACGCTCGATCATTTAGCCGCCTCACGCCATGCACGCCGGGTGCCGTTTGAGCTTCGTAAATAAGTCAGTCGGGCGCCGTCACGCCTGCTGAAATTCACACCTCTATCTATAACAGTTTATTAATCCTGCCTTTTTTCTCCTGCTGATATACTATGTGATGCAGCAAGGAGAACCCGATGAAAAAATACCAGCGCCTGGCGCAGCAAATCATTTCGCAGATCGAGCTTGGTGTCTGGCAGCCCGGCGATAAACTGCCTTCCCTGCGTGAGCAGGTGACCAGCAGCGGAATGAGCTTTATGACCGTCGGTCATGCGTACCAGATGCTGGAAAGCCAGGGGCGCATTGTGGCGCGTCCGCAGTCAGGCTACTACGTGGCGGCCCGTCCAACCGGGCAACAACCCATGCCGCCCGCGCAGGTGATGCGCGATGAAGCCGTGGATATCAATACCTATATCTTTGATGTTCTGCAGGCCAGCCGCGATCCCTCGGTCGTGCCCTTTGCCTCAGCCTTTCCCGATCCCCGTCTCTTTCCCTTACAACAGTTAAACCGCTCTCTGGCGAACGTCAGTAAAACCGCGACCGCCATGAGCGTGATTGAGAACCTGCCGCCGGGCAACGTCGATCTGCGTCACGCCATTGCCCGCCGCTATGCCCAGCAGGGGATGAATATCTCCCCGGATGAAATTGTGATTACCGCCGGTGCCCTCGAAGCGCTGAACCTCAGCCTGCAGGCAGTGACCGAACCGGGTGACTGGGTGATCGTTGAGAACCCCTGTTTCTATGGCGCGCTACAGGCACTGGAGAGGCTGAAGCTGAAAGCGCTGTCAGTGGCAACCGACGTGCGCGAGGGAATCGATCTTAACGCGCTGGCGCAGGCGCTGAACGACTACCCGGTAAAAGCCTGCTGGCTGATGACGAACGGGCAAAACCCGCTGGGCTTTACCCTCAGCGCCGACAAAAAAGCGCAGCTTATCGCCTTGCTTGCCGAACATAACGTCACCCTGATCGAGGACGATGTCTATAGCGAGCTTTACTACGGGCGCGAAAAACCACTCCCGGCGAAAGCCTGGGATCGCAGCGACATGACGCTACACTGCTCGTCATTCTCCAAATGTCTGGTGGCCGGGTTTCGCATTGGCTGGGTGGCCGCCGGTAAACATGCCCGCCGCATTCAGCAGCTCCAGCTGATGAGCACCTTATCCACCAGCTCCCCGATGCAGCTGGCGCTGGTGGACTATCTCGCCACCAAACGCTACGACGCCCACCTGAGGCGCTTGCGCCGCACGCTGGCCGAACGTAAACAGCTGGCGTGGCAGGCGCTGCTGCGCCATCTGCCCGCTGAAGTGAAAATCCACCACAGCGACAGCGGCTACTTCTTATGGCTGGAACTGCCTGCGCCGCTGGATGCCGGAGAGCTTAGCGCCCGCGCGCTGGGGCATCACATCAGCATTGCGCCGGGTAAGATGTTTTCCACCTCCGATACCTGGACGCCGTTTTTCCGCTTTAATACCTCCTGGGCCTGGGGAGAGCGGGAGGAGCAGGCGGTGATCCAGTTAGCACACATAATTCGCGGGATGTTAAAAACGCAAAAATAGTATTTTCTCGCTATTGATTATCGCCGCAAAATAATTGTTTCTTATCCTGTTAATAACGCCGCAATTAATTTGCGGCGTTTTTTTATTGTCGCCCATAGGAAATATGCATATTGCCCGCAACGGCTAACCCCTTGTCTATAATCCAGTTACCGGGGAATGCGCCCCCGGTCACAACCTGGTGAAATTTCTACAGCCCGCCGGGTGGGCGGCAATGGCGCGGTCTACGTTTAATTAAGGAGATATTCTTATCGGCACGGCTGCCTTCTGATTTCATTACGACAGGAGTAATAGGTATGAGCAAAAAATTTGCCCGTAGCAGCCTGTGCGCGCTCGGTATGACTGTTTTGACTGCGCAGGCGGCAGAGCCTCCAAAAGCGATCGGTCAGGGCGAAGGGCGACTGGATATCATTGCCTGGCCGGGCTATATCGAACGTGGCGAGACCGACAAAGCCTACGACTGGGTGACCGCGTTTGAAAAAGAGACCGGCTGTAAGGTCAACGTCAAAACCGCAGCCACCTCTGATGAGATGGTCAGCCTGATGGCGAAGGGCGGGTATGACCTGGTCACTGCCTCCGGCGATGCCTCTCTGCGCCTGATCATGGGTAAACGCGTTCAGCCGATTAACCCTGACTTAATCCCCAACTGGAAAACCCTCGACCCGCGGATCGTTAAGGGAGAGTGGTTTAACGTCGACGGCAAAGCCTACGGCACGCCTTATCAGTGGGGGCCCAACCTGCTGATGTACAACACCAAAACCTTCCCGACCCCGCCTGATACCTGGGGCGTGGTGTTCAAGCAACAAAACCTCCCGGACGGCAAGTCCAACAAAGGGCGGGTCCAGGCCTACGATGGCCCGATCTATGTCGCCGATGCGGCGCTGTACGTCAAAGCCACACAGCCGGAACTGGGGATCACCGACCCCTATCAGCTGACGGAAGAGCAGTACGCGGCGGTGGTCAAGGTGTTGAAAGACCAGCATCCGCTTATCCATCGCTACTGGCATGACACCACCGTCCAGATGAGTGATTTCAAAAACGAAGGGGTGGTTGCCTCCAGCGCCTGGCCGTACCAGGCCAACGCCCTGAAAGGCGAGAATCAGCCGATTGGCACCGTCTTCCCGAAAGAGGGTGTGACGGGCTGGGCCGATACCACCATGCTGCACGCCGATGCCAAACACCCGATGTGCGCGTACAAGTGGATGAACTGGTCGCTGACGCCAAAAGTGCAGGGCGATCTGGCGGGCTGGTTCGGATCGCTGCCGGTGGTGGCGGAAGGCTGTAAAGCCAGCACCCTGCTGGGGGATAAAGGCTGCGAAACCAACGGCTATAACTACTTCGACAAGATCATGTTCTGGAAAACGCCTGTCGCCAACGGCGGCAAATTTGTGCCTTACAGCCGCTGGGTTCAGGACTACATTGCCATCATGGGTGGTCGTTAAGCGCCAGGGAGCGGATTATGACGTACGCAGTAGAGTTTAATGATGTCTCACGCCTGTATGGCGACGTGCGTGCGGTGGACGGGGTAACGATCCGGATTCGTGACGGCGAGTTTTTCTCGATGCTGGGGCCTTCCGGCTCCGGCAAAACCACCTGCCTGCGCCTGATTGCGGGCTTTGAACAGCTCAGCGGTGGTTCCATCGCTATCTTTGGCAAAGATGCCAGCGAACTCCCGCCCTGGGAGCGCGACGTCAATACCGTCTTTCAGGACTACGCGCTCTTTCCCCATATGACAATCCTCGAGAACGTCGCCTATGGGTTGATGGTAAAAGGGATCAACAAAACTACCCGTCAGGCCCAGGCGCGGGAAGCCCTGGAGAAGGTCGGCTTAAGCTTTGCGGAAACCCGCAAACCCTCGCAGCTGTCGGGCGGCCAGCGTCAACGGGTGGCGATAGCCCGGGCGCTGGTCAATCAACCCCGGGTTCTGCTGCTGGATGAACCCCTCGGGGCGCTGGACCTGAAATTGCGCGAGCAGATGCAGTTTGAACTGAAAAAATTGCAGCAGGAGCTGGGCATCACCTTTATCTTCGTTACCCACGACCAGGGCGAAGCGCTGTCGATGTCGGATCGGGTGGCGGTGTTCAACAATGGCCGTATCGAGCAGGTGGATACCCCACACGAACTCTATCTCCGCCCGCGCACGCCGTTCGTGGCCAGCTTCGTTGGCACGTCGAACGTCTTCACCGATGCCCTGGCGCAACGTGTCTGCGGCCTGTCGGGGAGCTACTCCCTGCGACCGGAGCATATTCGCCTCGATGGGGAAGGTGAAATTCAGGTTCAGGGCCGGGTGCAGGCCGTACAGTTCCAGGGGGCGGCCACCCGTTTCGAGCTACGCCTTGCCGAAGGCGAAAAGCTGCTGGTAAGTCAGGCGAACCTGACCGGAACCACGCCGGGGACGGGGCTGGAGCCAGGGCAGATGGTCACCGCCTCGTGGGCGCGCGACGCCATGGTGCCGCTGCATGAGGAGGGGTGAAATGGACATGAGCGTTTCGCCTCCGCCGGCCTCCCAAGGCCTTTCAGGGCGTTTGTCGGCGCTTTTCTGGCGCAGACCGGCGCTGGGGCTGTTCTTACTCCTGCTCGGCCCGCTGATGTGGTTTGGCATTGTCTATTTGGGGTCGTTGTTTGCCCTGCTGTGGCAGGGATTCTACACCTTCGATGACTTCACCATGTCGGTGACGCCTGACCTGACTTTCGCCAACATCCGCGCGCTCTTTAACCCGGCCAACTACGACATCATTCTCCGCACCTTGATGATGGCGATTGCCGTCACCCTTGGCTGCGCGATTCTGGCGTTCCCCATGGCCTGGTATATGGCGCGTTACACCCGCGGCAAGTGGAAAGCCTTTTTCTATATCGCAGTGATGCTGCCGATGTGGGCCAGCTATATCGTTAAAGCCTACGCCTGGACGCTGCTGCTGGCGAAAGACGGCGTGGCGCAGTGGTTTCTGAGCCATATGGGGCTGGAGCCGCTGTTGACCTCGCTGTTGACGGTGCCGGGCATCGGGGGCAGTACGCTTTCGACCTCCGGGCTGGGGCGGTTCCTGGTGTTCGTCTATATCTGGCTGCCGTTTATGATCCTGCCGGTGCAGGCGGCACTTGAACGTCTGCCCGCCTCAATGCTGCAAGCCTCTGCCGATCTCGGGGCCAGACCCCGTCAGACCTTCCGCTATGTCGTCCTGCCGCTGGCGATCCCGGGCATTGCCGCCGGGTCGATCTTCACCTTTTCACTGACGCTGGGCGATTTTATCGTGCCGCAGCTCGTCGGCCCGCCGGGATACTTTATTGGGCAGATGGTTTACTCCCAGCAGGGGGCGATCGGCAATATGCCGATGGCAGCCGCCTTTACGCTGGTGCCGATTGTTCTCATTACTGTCTATCTGGCGTTCGTGAAGCGCCTGGGAGCGTTTGATGCACTCTGAACGCGCACCGTTGTTTCTGAAAATCGCCACCTGGGGCGGGGTGATCTTCCTGCACTTCCCGCTGCTGATTATTGCCATCTATGCTTTTAATACTGAGGATGCGGCGTTCAGTTTTCCGCCGCAGGGGCTGACGCTGAAGTGGTTTAGCGCGGCGGCAGGGCGCAGCGACATTATCGAATCGGTCATCTTGTCACTGAAAATCGCTGCCCTCTCAACGGTGATTGCTCTGGTGCTGGGCACCCTGGCGGCGGCAGCATTATGGCGGCGGGAGTTTTTTGGTAAGAACGCAGTATCGCTGATGCTGATCCTGCCGATTGCGCTGCCGGGGATCATCACCGGTCTGGCGCTGCTGACGGCGTTCAAAACCATCAATCTGGAGCTAGGTTTCTTCACCATCATTCTCGGTCACGCCACGTTCTGCGTGGTGGTGGTGTTCAATAATGTGATTGCCCGTTTTCGGCGTACCTCGTGGAGCCTGATTGAGGCGTCAATGGATTTGGGCGCTAACGGCTGGCAAACCTTCCGCTATGTGGTGCTGCCCAATCTGGGGTCGGCGCTGCTGGCGGGGGGAATGCTGGCGTTCGCCCTGTCGTTTGACGAGATCATCGTCACGACCTTTACCGCCGGACATGAGCGCACCTTGCCGCTGTGGCTGTTAAACCAGCTCGGCCGCCCGCGCGATGTGCCGGTGACTAACGTGGTGGCCCTGCTGGTCATGCTGGTGACCGCCATTCCCATTCTGGGGGCCTGGTGGCTAACCCGCGACGGCGAAGATGTTGCCGGAAGCGGGAAATAACGTTGATTCAAACAGGACAATACTATGCAAACGCAACTGCTGATTAATGGTGAACTGGTCAACGGCGAAGGGGAAAAGCAGCCGGTCTATAACCCTGCGACTGGCGAGGTACTGCTGGAGATCGCAGAAGCCTCAGCCGCCCAGGTAGATGCTGCCGTACAGGCCGCCGACCGGGCCTTCGCCAGCTGGGGGCGTACCACGCCAAAAAGCCGTGCTGAGTGCCTGCTCAGGCTAGCGGATACCATCGAGGCTAATGCCGACACCCTGGCGCGACTGGAGTCGCAAAACTGCGGTAAACCCCTGCACTGCGTACTGGGGGATGAAATTCCGGCCATAGCCGACGTGTTTCGCTTTTTTGCTGGCGCGGCGCGTACCCTGAACGGTTCGGCTGCGGGGGAATATCTGGAGGGACACACCTCGGTGATCCGTCGCGATCCGGTGGGCGTTGTCGCGTCGATTGCCCCCTGGAACTATCCGCTGATGATGGCGGCATGGAAGCTGGCCCCGGCACTGGCCGCCGGGAACTGCGTGGTGCTTAAACCCTCTGAGATCACGCCGCTCACCGCCCTGAAACTGGCTGAACTGGCAAAAACCATCTTCCCGGCCGGGGTACTTAATGTGCTGTTCGGGCGGGGCAAAACCGTGGGTGACCCGCTGACCGGGCATGAAAAGGTGCGGATGGTATCGCTTACCGGCTCTATCGCCACGGGGGAGCACATCATTGGACATACCGCCTCGTCCATCAAGCGCACCCATATGGAGCTGGGCGGTAAAGCGCCGGTGATCGTCTTTGATGACGCGGATCTCGACGCGGTGGTGGAGGGGGTACGCACCTTTGGCTTCTACAACGCCGGTCAGGACTGTACCGCCGCCTGTCGTATCTACGCGCAAAAGGGCATTTATCCGGCGCTGGTGGAGAAATTGGGTGCCGCGGTCGCCAGCCTGAAAATCGGCGCCCCGGATGACGAAAGCACCGAGCTTGGCCCGCTAAGTTCGCAGGCGCATCTCGACCGGGTATGCAAAGCCGTGGATGAGGCCAAAGCCCTCGGGCATGTGCAGGTGATCACTGGCGGCAGCAAGCACGACGGCAAAGGCTACTGGTTCCAGCCGACCCTGTTGGCAGGCGCGAAACAAGAGGATGTCATTGTCCAGCGGGAGGTGTTTGGCCCGGTAGTGAGTGTGACGGAATTCGACGATGAGGAGCAGGTTCTGGCCTGGGCTAACGCGTCGCAATACGGACTGGCCTCCTCCGTGTGGACCCAGGACGTGGGCCGCGCACACCGCATCAGCGCGCACCTGCAGTATGGCTGCACCTGGGTGAATACCCACTTTATGCTGGTCAGTGAAATGCCCCATGGCGGGATGAAAATGTCGGGCTACGGCAAGGATATGTCGGTGTATGGCCTGGAGGATTACACCGTGGTCAGGCATGTAATGATTAAACATTAATGACTTATCACCGCCGGTAGAGAGAAATCTCACCGGCGGTGATAAATATATTCTTTTAATGAATATATTAAATATTTAACATTTATATTCCCTCAAGAATATATCGTCAGCTTTTTTCACCTGTCGCCCTAAATTAAATCGCCTGGCCGCCGATACCGAAGTAAATCCATAATAAAATCGCCCTGACCATGCTTGCAATTAATCATAACGAGATTGCCGGGCTCTCACTTAAGTCCCGGAATGCTAACAGTACTTTACTGGCCCAGACGATTGAACGGCTGTCATCCGGCTTGCGTATTAACAGCGCGAAGGATGATGCCGCCGGACAGGCCATTGGCAACCGGATGTTCGCCAACATCAATGCGGACAAGGCGATCTCACGTGGGCTGGATGACGCGATAAGCCTGGCGCAGACGGCAGAAGGGAGCCTGAGCGACGTCAGCGCGATGCTGATCAAAGCCAAAAGCCTGGCCATTCAGGCGGCAAACGGCACCTTATCGCAGTCCGACCGGGACAGTATCAACCAGGAGTATCAGCAGATACTGGGGACAATTACCCAAATCTCCGAGCAAACCGAGATCTTCGGGCAATATCCGCTGGCGACCGATAAGCCTGTATTACCGCCGCAATTAATTGGCGATGTTATGCCGCTGGATCGTAAATTCCCGGTAGCGGGCACCGATTATTCTTTCAGTTCCGGTGTTATTCCGCTGGCCTATATTCCGGCCGGGTCGACCAATATCACTATTAACATTGATTCGCTGGGTCTGGATGACGATCTGCAGATATTTACCCGGGATGGTAAACATCTCGCGGGCACGCCATTAAATGGCCCGGATGCGGATTATACCTGGGTGAGCCGCGGCATCACCGATGGCGCGAAAGCGACCGCCTCGGTGCTGACAGCCAAAAACGGTTTCAGCAGCGGGGCGGTCTATGATGACTCGCAGCTGATTGACGGCGGTCCCAGCTGGAGTTACAGCGGTGAAACGCTTAACTATAACGGGATGAACATCTCCTATAGCGGGGATGGCGATCGCTATGAAGATAAGGCGTCCGGGGCCTGGAACGACGGTGCCAACGGTTCGAACCGCCTTGAACGCATCACGCTGGATACCGTGACGGAAGATTTGCTGGTGATGGTGGTGGGCAGCGGTTCTTTTACCAGCAACATCACCTGGGGAAATTTGCCGACACCGTCGATTACGCCTACCGTGCCGCCAAAACAGAGCCGCCCTATAGAAGTGGCGACCAGCGCCAATTTCGGTGAAGCCATGCAGTCCACCACCATTGAGCCGACGCCAACGGATCTGAAGACGCTGCAACTGGAAAGCACTGATATGATCACCGAGGCCGGGGCCAAAAAGTGTATGGGGTTACTGGATGCCGCGCTGGAAAAGGTGAGCGGCTATCGCGCGCAGTATGGCGCGGTGATCAACCGGTTCGAATCCAGCAAGGCCGTGCTGTCCCAGCAGAACATCTCCCTGCAAGCGGCCCGCAGCCGGATACAGGATGCCGACTACGCCGCCGAGGCCAGCCAACTGGCGCGGGCGCAGATTCTGGATCAAAGCCAGAATGCGGCCCTGAAAATGGCCAATCAGGTGCCGCAGACGGTGTTGGAACTGCTGAAAGGGTGACGGGGGCAGCTACCAGCCGCAGACCTCATGCTCATTTTCAGTGTCGTAAGCACGCACGGTATTCACCAGGTCTTTGACCACCTGCGCGGCGACGTCCGGGATCATTAGCTCCATCGGGGCGTCCGTCTCGTAATCCACCGACACACCGTTGCTATTGTTAGTGACGGTGACGGTATAAGTTGCCTTGCCCATGAAGTTACTCCTTCTCTGTTTACGACTTTCTTAACACGTCGGGTTCAACGAAAAAGTCGATATTGAAATAGGTATCGTCGGTCATCACTTCGATGTGGTGCCAGCGTTCAGGTGGAAATACGCCAAAATGCCCGGCCTCAATGACCAGGACGCTGTCCGGCTCAGGCGAGGTTTCGTCGGCATAGCCGAGGTAACGCACCGCGCCCTGCATCACGCTGAGACGGGGATAGACGCCGGGTTGGGTGCCGGTATCCAGATGGCGTTTGAAAATTCCCGCAGGCGCGGTGTCTTTGTTCCAGAAGGGCGTTGAGCGGGTGTGAATACAACTTTTCGGAATAGGCAGCATAATGTTCTCCCTGTAAAACATGGGACTATTACAGCACTAAAGGACAACGCAGATTTGGCAGAATGTGCATTTAAAATGCACTTTAAAGTGGTACTCCCGAAGCAGGCTATACTTACTTATTCCGAAGGTCACAAAGGAGAGTCTGATGTTACACGTTGATAAAGACAAATCCCGTAAAGTGCCCGACTCGGGTAATAAAAAGCCTCAGCCGGTGAAGAAGTAGTCCCGGGATCCAGGGCCGCATAATGCGGCCCTTTTTGTTTGTAGGGGAAAGCAGGTCGGTTAAAAGATGTAGCAAAAGCTACTCTTTTGTTAGTAACCCTAAAATCAATGTGGCTAATTTGTAACGAAAAACTTGATCTGTCTCAACATTTGCCGCATATTGCGCGCGGTTATTGCACAGCAGACAAGGTGAATGAGATGACGTTGTATCAAAAAATGTTAATGTTTTATGCCGTCATGGCGGCCATCAGTGCCCTTATCACCTGGTTTCTCTCCAAAGATCGCAAACGCATCCGCTTTCTGAGCGCCTTCCTGGTGGGGTCTACCTGGCCGATGAGTTTTCCGGTTGCACTGCTGATTTCCCTTTTCTGAATGCTGCTCCGGCGCGGCTTTTTGCCGAATGCGGGGCAGGTGCCTTATCTGGCCTACAACATCTGGTGATAGCATCCTTCGGTGATGAACTGTATAAATAATCAGTCATCAGAAAAGGAGTGCTTATGAACAGCTTCTATTCCCACCAGGCCCGTTGCACGGTGCGCTGGCAGGAACTGCCCGGGCACGGCGAACCGCTGGTTTTTATTCATGGTCTCGGCTGTGCTGCTTCTTACGAATATCCTCGTATCGTCTGCGATCCTCAGTTCGGTTCCCGCCGGGCCATTCTTATCGATCTTCCTGGCAGTGGTTACAGCGATAAACCTGAAACATTCAGCTATAAGACCTCGGCGCAGGCGAAGGTGGTCATCGAGCTGCTCGATCATTTAGCGATAACGTCATTCTGGCTGTACGGGCACAGCATGGGCGGCAGCATCGCAATCGAAGCGGCAGAGCTGGCCGATGGCCGCCTGCTGGGTCTGATTGTTTCCGAACCCAATTTCCACAGTGGCGGTGGCACCTTTAGTCGGGGCATTGCCGCCCGAACGGAAGAGGATTTTGTGCGTAACGGTTATCAGGCCATGCTGGAGGCTGAAACCTCACCCTGGAAAGGATGCTTGCAAAGCACTGCCCCCTGGGCAGTGTGGCGCGGTGCAGCCAGTCTGGTCCAAGGGGTACACCCCAGCTGGAGCGCACGTTATCTAACGTTACCTTGCCCGGTATGGCTGATTTTTGGCGAACTTTCGCTGCCCGATCCCGACGTAGACGAGATGCGTCAGCAGGGTGTTGAGGTAAAAATCATCCGCGATGCAGGCCATTCAATGTCCTGGGAGAATCCGTCGGCGCTGGCGAAGGTGTTATCTGATTGCCTGTCAGAGAGAAACGACCCGCATTGATACGGGCCGGTATTCCAGGCCTGATAAGCGTAGCGCCATCAGGCCTTAGTATCATCAGGCGAGCAAGCTCTGCAACGCCTGGCGATCCGCCATCGTTATATCGTGGGGATGCTGATACCCGATGTTCTCAATCGCCTGGGTATACAACGCCACCAGCCAGTCATAGACATAAGCGGTCGCCGCATGCACCGGCTGCTCTCCCAGACGGGTTAAGCGGGGTGCGCTGCTGTTGACCGTTGGCGTCACAAATACCGGCTGCCCCTTGCGGATGCGGCTGGCTGGGCGGTCAGAAGCAGGCGTCTGGGCATAGCCAACCCACCCGACGAAATTCCCCAGCGCGGCATGCAGCTGCGCGGCGCTGCTTTTATCGGTATCGACAATTTTCTTCAGCTGGGCGAGCAGATTCAGACGGTAGCTGGCGATCACCAGGACATCGCTAATCTGTTGCAGCACCGCGTTATCCAGGCCGAGACGGCTGGCGACAGCCTCATCCCGGCTCCACTGGTGCAGGTGATTCACCCAGACGTGATGGGCAAGACGCGCTTTGTCCGTCGGCTGCCATATCTCATCCGTTTCCTGAGCGCTGTCAGCAAACAGGTCGATGGCATCGGTAAACAGGCCGTTGACCTGCTCTTCCCGCGGCTGCTGTACGGCAAGCAGCGTTTCAAAGGCGCGCAGCGGTGGGAGTAACCCTTCCAGCAGCTCCCCGTGGCGGGCAGCGCTTCCTTGCAGGGTACGCACCATGGCTTCGGCGGCGCTGCGCTGCGCGGCAGGCTCCTGGGTCAAGGGCATCAGATATCCCTGCATAAGCTGATTCAGTTCCCGCTGCTGGCGCTGGCGCAGCGCCAACAGGCGCTTCTGGCGCTGGGAGGGCAAGGTCGCCTGGGACAGCCACTCGATCACTCGCTGCATGCTGCTGCTGTCCAGCGCCTGCAGAGTGCCCCAGTGCTGGCCGGGTTTGCCGAGCAGCTGTTGCGTCGCTTCGTCGAGGTTAGTGCGGCGAGTAAAGCGTGTATCCTGCGGCGTAATCGCCCACACCAGCCCTGGCAGGGCTGCATCGTCTCCCGGTTGGGTCGCTTTCACCCAGTTCAGCAGCGTTTTGGCGGTTTTTGCCGTCTGGCTGTGATGGGCGGTGGCGTTGCAGATCACCAGCACATCCGGCTGCAGATGCTGGCGATAGTGTTCCAGTAACCACGCCTGCTTCGCCTGAGCCAGCGGCTGATCGGGCTGGGCCGAGGGGGCGGGAATGTCAATGATATCCACGCCTGACAACGCGCTGTTTTCGACGGGCAGGATCAGCTCCCGGGTCAACAGGGCCAGCACGTCCAGCGGAATGCTGATGGCGTTAAGTAACTCGCCGTTGTGCAGGGGATGCAGCACCGCCTGTTGCACGTCCGGCAGGGCGATATCCCCCCGGGTGAGGAAACCTTCGGTCGGCAGGCCAAAATTGTCCACCAGCAGGCTCAGCGGCGCAGCCAGCACCTGTGCATGACTGGTCTGGTGCAGAATATGCGCCAGCTTCAGCCACTGCTGCGTCAGCTCCTGCTGTTCGCCCCACAGCAGCGACCAGACGCTGGCGCGGGTGCTCAGATCCAGCGACGGCAGCAGCAGGGCAAACTGGTGCCACAGAGCATCGTCCATCTGCCGGGACGCGGCGGGCACCGTATCACGCCAGTAGTCGGCGATAGTCCCAACGTCGGCGGCGGTGATCCCCGGTACGCTCTGGGGTTGACGCAGGGCGCGCCACTTCTCCAGTCGCGCTTCGATCACGGTCTTGTCCACCGCGGGCAGCGTGGCGCGGGCAAGGAATACCTGCACCAGTTCCGCCTCGGTAAGCAGGCTCAGGCGCAGCGGAAAGGCGTCGTCAACCACCTCTGCCGCCGTCGGGCTGAAGCGCAGCGCCATGTTGGTCAGGGCATGGCCCGGATTGATATGCGAAAAGTAGTCAAAGGTGCGCTGGCCGATAATCACGTTCATGCGCTGATTATCGCTACCGCACAGCGTCGTGAGCAGGTGGGCTTTCGCTGCCTGGGAGTGACCATACAATCCGATGGTGCTCCCGGTGGTCAGCGCCCGCGCAATCGCGTGCTCCCGCGCGTTGGCCACTGCCAGGCTCGCCAGCAGGGCATCGGCGTCGTTATCGAGGATTGGGGCATGCTGGCGCGTTGTGTTGATCCACCCGATTAACGCCTGAGTTGTGGTCGTCGTGGCTGTCATTTCAGGTATACGCTCCCGCTGTCGATCCAGTAATGGCTCCCGCTGTGTCTGCGGTCGGCCAGGGTATTCAGTTTAAAGGTCAGGGCATCAGGCGGCACCGGCGTACCGTCCTGCAGCCAGGCATCGCTCAGCTCAAAGGCTTCTGGGCCTTCGTGTCGGGTGCCGCCGCGCAGCTGCAGGCGCACGTTCAGCACGCCGTCTCCGGCGATGGATTTTGCCAGTTCCGCCGAGTTAATGCTCAGCGTATAGAGCGGGGTGGCCGGCCAGCGGGCGTTTGCCAGCTGGCGGAACCCGAGGGTCACGTTGCCGCGCAGCGGGAAGTGCAGGCGGGTATCCAGCTTCGCTCCCGGCTTGTCGAGATCAATATCCTGATACCAGACGTTCTCGTCGCGCAGGGTGTTAATAGTGTTATCCAGCACCCCTAAGTAGCGCACGGTCGAGTACGCGCCGATATCCGCCGCCTTAAAGTTAAAGCGCGGCAGGCGCAGATCAAGCGCCAGGCTACAGAGCATCGCCCCGACAGCCGCAGTGGATTTCGGGTTGCCGATGCGCCCCTGCTGGCTGAACGGATACCACTCATGCACCCGGTACTTATCCAGCCACACTATCCGGCTGACAGGCACCGGCTGCAGATGGCGGATCAGCGCCTGTACCCCTGGCAGACAGCCAGGACGCCCGGTGATCAGCAGAATATCGCAGGCGTAATGGGAGATGGCTTCTGCCACGGCGTGCAGCGGCGCGGCCAGGGTAAAGTGCCCGGCCAGCATCGCATCCTGCATCTCGCGGAAGTTGACGTGCAGCGGCACGGCGAACAGGTCGAACGGCTCAGCGCCAGCAGGCAGGGCGTGTTCGATGGCCTGCTGCAGATAGTTCATCACGTTGCGCGTGGGCTTGCGGGTCAGCAGATCGCCAAAGGTGGCGTGCAGCCCGTCGAGCGGATCGTCGATATCGCTGGCTTCCCAGGCAGCGAGGATCGCATGTCCAATCGGCATAAACAGCTGCAACGCCGTCTGCTGGCGCAGCACTGCCTGGGTGTCGATGCGCCCCGAATCGCCAAACAGCGAGGCCATTAGCAACGAGGCATCAGCAATGCCGGATTTTTGCAGCTGCGTTTGCAGGGCAGGCAATACGTAACGCTGGATCACATCCAGCAGGGTGTCATCGCCCGCCACCTTAAAGCCTTCACGGAACAGCAGCTGCGGCGTGATTTTGACGTTACTGCCAGAACCGTCGTCGAGCTGGTAGTGGGTGATCGCCATATCGGTCGTCCCGCCGCCGATATCAATCGAGGCCACGCGCAGGGCGCGACCCGGCGCACAGCCTGGCTCTGGCTCGCGATCCGGGCGGGCCACGGCCGCGAAGAAGTCTTCGGTCTGGCCGTTGTAATGGGAAATGGCTTCGTTATAGAGCCAGACCAGTTGGCCGCAGCTGGCTTCGTCCCACTCCATCTGGATCTCCGGCACCGGAACCACGCTCTTCTCCTGCTGCTTACGGCTGGAGAAATCGTCATCCTGCGGGTGCCAGCCCATCGCTTTCCAGACGATGGCAATCGCCTCGAACATGCGGCGGCGGAAGATTTCACGCTCCTGCTTCGGCATGGCCGAGGGCAGGGTGAGGATCAGGGTGCGCAGCTGACGCGGCGAGGCCGGGAAGCCCAGACGCAGACGGGTAGCCACGCTGTTAATCTGCCCCAGCGCTTGCGCCAGCAGTTCGCACAGCATATGGGTCATCAGGGTGCTGCGGCTGTACTGCGGCGAGAAGACCGGCAGACGCTCATCCTGTGGCAGGGTGAACAGCGGCTGGCCATCATCGTTCATCAGGTTCATCAGCGGGAAGGCGGTCGCCAGCGGCTCGCGCTGGGTTTTGCTGTTCATCTGGCTGAAGCGCCAGTCCTGCACCACCGGGGTTTCATCCCACAGGTAGCGGCGCGGGCTGGAAATGCCGCTGTTGCCTTCCGTGCCCAGACGCTGGGTCGCCAGCTTCCGCGCTTCGTCGCCGACGCGCACGATGGACGGCCAGACAAAGGCATCTTCGCGGCCGCTCTCCACCGAGAAGTGCTGCTTGCCGAAGCGGGCTTCGGAAAACTCCAGACGGCTGGTAAACAGCGGTTCATTAAGGAACTGCGGCTCGCTCAGGGAGCGCACCTGCAGCTCGGCGGTCTGACGCAGGCCGTCGTTGGCGTCGCCGTGATCTTCGATGATCACGCCGCAAGTATGGGTATTACCCACATCCAGAATCAGATCCACCGGGATAGCCGGGGTGCTGAGGGTATGGGTAACGAATTTCACTTCCGGCACCGTGAGCTGTTCGCCCAGCATGGCCAGGATGTTTAGCCAGTGCGCCTGATACTCAAAGTTACGCATCGCCAGCTGTAGCTCGCGTTCGGCGCGGTTCTCCACACCGGTGGCGTACTGGGTAAAGGCCTCACGTAGCCAGCCGTCAATCCAGGTTTGATCGAGGAAGTTCGCCACCTCGTCATCGCGCCAGGCCAGTGCGAAGCGGGTGCCATTGAGAATGTCGTTCTCCACCGGCGACAGGGCGCTGGTGGCGTGCGCGGCAATCTGGCTGTCCAGCGCCAGAGTCACACGGTGGCTGTTCCCGGCGTTGTCCGGGGTATCGAGCTTGCGCACCTGCACCCGCGCCCAGTTATCCGGGCCATCAACGAAGGTGCGTGGTGGGTTAAAGCGGAAAAACGGCAGCGGCAGCCAGACGCCATCCAGCACCGCCAGCGACTGCTGGAGCAGGATAGTGCTTTCGGGTTTAACCACTTCCGGTTGTCCACCGCCTGTGGCAGGCAGGGTGTAGCGGCCATTCACCAGATCGAAATCCAGGCGCAGCAGGGGGCCGTTGGCCGTTTTACGCACGAAGCGTCCACTCTGGGCGGAGTCTTGCGGCGTCAGGCCAAAATCAAGAAACTGCACGCCACTGTTCGCAATCAGCGTGACGCTCTGTTTGTAGTCGCAAAGATTTACCAGCATAGGATCACGCACCTGCCTTCCTGAATGTCAATGGAACCACGGTTTTTGCGTCGTAGCGCGCGCTGCATTCCGCCACATCATTCGTACCGGCTTTACAGGTAATTTCCGGCATCGGATAGCGGGAGCCATCGGTGCAGCGGGCATTGCCACGGGTTTTAATCAGCAGCTCACCGTTGCTGTGCAGCCCGGAGAAGACCTCCACGCGGCAGACGATGTTGTCACCGTGAACGACGCGGGCCGTCCCTTTATTGTTTTGAATCTGATAGCGCAGTGACGGTGGCTTACCGGTGATCGGGTCAGTCACATCCAGCATTACTCGCCAGCTGCCGTTAAGAAAACGGGTCGAGCCGGATTTCACCTGACTGGCCTCCATTACCATCGCCTCTCTCGGGATCGCGGTAATCACCACCGGCTCAGCCGCGACTGAGGTCGGGGCTTTTTCTGCGACCACTTCGGCCTGATGCAGGGGTAAATTCAGCGGCAGAGGTTCAACGGCGGCGACCGGTTCAGGCTCGATGGCTACCGGGGCGGCCGCCACGGTTTTAACCGGCTCTGGGGCGGGTGCGTGCTTCGGCCACATCAATGGGGCGGCAACGGCGGCCATCACCACGGCGGCGACCGGCAGGGACCACAGCGGAACGCGGCGTTTTTTGGCCGCTACGGCCACCGGGGTCGGTTCCGGCTCTGGCGCTGGCGCTGGCTCGCGAGGGGACATCACCGGGGCGGGATGCGCCTCGTAGAGATCGTCAGCGGTGATATGGACCTTCGCCGGGGCGGCAACCAGCGGTTCATCGGCTTTTTCAAAGACGAGGGCCGGTTCCGGCTCGGGTTCTGGCTCCTCAACCGGGGCAGGCATTGGGACCGGCAGCAGGGAGGCGCGCAGGCAGTCGAGAACATCCTCACGCGCATTTTCATTGAGGTTTACAAAACCCCAGAAGGTGATCACCGGTTTGCCATCCACCAGGAACAGGAAGTTCTCCCCCGGGAACTGAAACGCTTTTGACAGCAGGGAACCAAACAGCTGCTGGGCGGTTTTTGGCGACTGGAGCGATTTTTTGCTCAGGGACTCCACGCTGGACAGGGTGCTTTCCAGCAGGCGCAGCGCCCGGAAGCGCGCATCCTCGTCGGCGGCTTTCCAGCTGATAACGGTGCCTTCCGTAGGGGAGTACCAGTCAACCCGGTCGCCTTCATCATTGACCTGCGGGATCGCCAGGGTTTCGACGATCGACTGCTGTTTGCGCAGGCGCAGGGCTTCACGGATTTGCAATGCTGATTCAAATACGGCCTGTCCGCCGCCGCCAACGGCCTGAAAATCATCAAGATTGCCGCTGCGTAAAAGGGTTTTTGCCACGATTTGGTCCCATAGACTTTTTCACGCGTCTACTTTACGAAATCTGAGGGCAAGCAAACGGCAGAAGAGACGGCAAAAGGGGCGATTTCTTACAGCATTGAGGCCGCGGAAAGTGCTTGACGTTGAATGTACCTTAAGGCAAATCACTGTTTCGCTGCTGGTGAGAAAATCAGCGGAAATAACTGCTTTAGAATAACCTGATAGTGTTTCGTTATTTGCCAGGGAACAGTGGCTGTGCTGTTATTACCATTCCATATAATAAAACCAAACAGGTAATAACTATGTCCACAGGGAAAACTCTCCTCGCGCTGGCATTAAGCGCGCTGTTGCCGGCAGGTGCCGCATGGGCGGCCAATAACGACACCATTATCTACTGCTCAGAGGCCTCGCCTGAGTCGTTTAACCCGCAGATTGCCAGCTCCGGCCCGACCTTTGTCGCCAGCTCGCAGGTGCTCTATAACCGCCTGATTAATTTTGATCCGGTGAAAAATACGCCGGTGCCTTCTCTGGCGGAATCCTGGACCATCTCACCGGATGGCAAAACCTATACCTTTACCCTGCGCAAAGGGGTGAAGTTCAACAGCAATAAATTCTTTAAACCGACCCGCGACTTCAATGCCGATGACGTTATTTTCTCGGTGCTGCGCCAGAAAGACCCTAATCATCCGTATCACAAGGTGTCACAGGGCAACTACGAATACTTCAATGACGTCGGCCTGGATAAACTGATCCAGGAGGTGAAGAAGGTGGATGACACCCACGTCCAGTTTGTGCTGAGTGAACCGAATGCCGCGTTCCTTGCCGACTGGGGGATGGACTTCGCCTCGATCCTGTCCGCGGAATATGCCGACGCGATGATGAAGAAAGGCACCCCGGAGAATGTCGATACCTGGCCGATCGGTACCGGGCCTTACGTGCTTCAGCAGTATAAAACCGACTCGCTGATCCGTTATCTGGCTAACCCGAACTACTGGGATGGCGCGGTGCCAACCAAACATCTGATCTTCTCCATTACGCCTAACGTCGAAACTCGTCTGGCGAAGCTGCAGACCAACGAGTGCCAGATCATTCCTGCGCCATCGCCGGTGCAGTTTGATGTGATCAAGAAAAATAAAGATCTGACTCTGCACTCGGTGGATGCGCTGAACGTCGGCTATCTGGCGTTTAACACCGAGAAAAAGCCGTTTGATAACGTACTGGTGCGCCAGGCGCTGAACTACGCCACCGACAAAAACGCCATTATCAATGCGGTATTCCTTGGTTCCGGTACGGTCGCAAAATCGCCGATCCCGCCGAATATGATGGGCTTTAATAAAGATTTAAAAGACTACGGTTACGATCCTGAAAAAGCGAAAGCGCTGCTGAAACAGGCCGGGCTGGAGCAGGGGGCGGAAGTGACGCTCTGGTCAATGCCGGTGCAACGTCCGTACAACCCGAACTCACGCCGCATTGCCGAGATGATCCAGAACGACTGGGCGAAGGTAGGCATTAAGGCGAAAATCGTTTCGTATGAATGGGGCGAATATCTCTCCGGGATGCGTAAAGGCGAGCACGACAGCGCGCTGTTTGGCTGGATGTCGGATAACGGCGACCCGGATAACTTTGCCGATGTGCTGCTGGGCTGCGACAGTATTAAAACCGGCTCCAATGCCGCACGCTGGTGCGACAAGGGCTATGATGACCTGGTGAAAAAAGCGAAGCTCACCAGCGATCCGGCAGAGCGTGCGAAGCTTTACAGCCAGGCGCAGGAGATCTTCTACCAGCAGGCCCCGTGGATTGCGCTGGCGAACGGCAAAACCTTCTATGCTACCCGCAGCAACGTCAGCGGATATAGCGTGAGCCTGATGGGAAGCGATTTCTCGAAGGCGAAATTAAACTGAGTGGAGTGCGGATTTAACCCTTCACTCTGACCCTCTTCCTCTCGGGGAGAGGGCATAAATCCCAGGCCCGGCCAGCGTAACCCGCCGGGCCAACAACTAAGGAGTGACAATGTCACATTTAGAGGACGTCATTGCCCGCGTGGATGCGGCGGTAGCCGAAAGCGTGATCGTGCATATGAACGAACTGCTGATCGAATTAAGCGAAGACAACGAACTCAGCCGTGAAGATCGCTATGTTCAGCAGCAACGTCTGCGCACGACCATCGCCCATCACGGCAAACACTATAAAGAGGAGCAGGAAGCCCGCCAGGAGAGCCTGACCAAAGGCGGGGTGATCCTCTGACGTCAGAACTAGCGCCGGGCGACTAACCAGGCGCCAATCACCAGCAGTACTGCGCCACACACCGGGCCAATCAGCGCCCTCAGCGGCACGCCCTGGCTGCGCACCACGTCCATCACCAGGCCACCAATCAACTGGCTGGCAACCAGCACCGCAATGGTCGTGGCCGCCCCGACATACTGATACCCGCTGATGCTGGCAAAAACGAAAAACGATCCCAGCAGGCCGGGAATTAAGGTCCACCAGCGCACCGTATGCACCAGCTCGCTGAATCCGGCAACACCGTTTTTAATCAGCAGGATCGACACAAAGAGCACAATCCCCACCAGCGAGTTAAGCAGCATGGCAATAAGAATGGTGCTTGAGGTCTGGGTGATGCGCACCATCAGGGTATTCTGCACCACCAGGCCAATGCCTGCCGCCACCAGAAACACCAGCGTCAGGGACTGATTCATCCGATGGCGTCCGGGTCGGTGCGATCGTCCAGCTGCAGCTGCATAAAGGTCAGATCGAGCCAGCGGCCAAACTTGGTGCCCACCTGCGGCATCTGGCCGGTGGTCACAAACCCCAGGGTCTCATGCAGATGAATGGAGGCGCTATTCTGCGCTTCAATTCCCGCCACCATCACGTGTTTGCCGATGCGACGCGCCTCCGCGATCAAGGCCTTCATCAGCGCGCGGCCAATGCCTTTGCCCTGATGACCGGGGTGAACATATACCGAGTGCTCAACGGTATGACGGAAGCCATCAAATGCGCGCCAGTCACCGAATGAGGCATAGCCCGTCACCACCTCGTTCTCCACGCTCACCAGCACCGGATAGCCGGCCAGCTGACGCGCTTCAAACCATGCAATACGGTTATCGGTATCGACCGTGGCATCGTTCCAGATCGCGGCGGTGTGCAAAACCGCATGGTTGTAGATTTCACCGATGGCGGCGCAATCCTCTTTGCAGGCGTGACGAATAATCATGGAGATCCTCTGGGTGGGTGTGTTCACTATAGTGGTACATAACGTCACAATATTACACAGGTTGGCTGACTTATCGCTACGCTATAAGCCATATCTTTTTGTTATGAAAAAAGCACCTTGTAATCCATTACTTACACTATAGTATTACGCGATGAATACTATGCCAGACAATATCAATGAACGGATCAGCGCCCGCATCCGACTGGAACGCGAATCCCGCGGCTGGTCGCTGAGCGAGCTGGCGGAACGCGCCGGTGTCTCGCGGGCGATGATCCATAAAATTGAACGCTCAGGGAGCAGCCCGACGGCCACGATGCTTGCCCGGCTCTCCGGCGCGTTTGGCATCAGCATGTCTACGCTTATTGCCCGGGCGGAACTGCAGGAAGGTAAGCTGTTGCGTTTTGCCAACCAACCGGTCTGGCGCGACCCGCAAACGCACTATCTGCGGCGTCACGTCTCACCGCGCAGCGATCTCCCTATCGACCTGGTGCAGGTTGAACTTCCTGCTGGCAGCGATGTGCCCATGCCTGCCTCTTCTTATGCCCTTGCTCGTCAGCTGATCTGGCTGCAGTCGGGCGAACTGGTCTTTCAGGAAGGCGATACCCGCCACGAAATGCGTGCCGGGGACTGCCTGGAACTGGGGCCGCCGAACGATTGCCGTTTTATCAATGAAAGCCCTGAACCCTGCGTGTATCTGGTCGTGCGGCTCAATCAATCCGGCTCATAATGCAAAGGCAGGCAGAGGGATCTACAGCTAGTCTCTAAGGACATTTGTGTAAAATGGAGTGAGTTATGAGTCAGCCTTCTGTATCAAACCGTCGTTGGGTTCTCGCCTCGCGTCCACAGGGCGCGCCGGTTGCCGACAATTTCCGTCTGGAAGAACAACCTGTGCCTGCGCTTGCTGACGGGCAGATCCTGCTTCGTACCATCTGGTTGTCACTGGACCCTTATATGCGTGGCCGCATGAGCGATGCGCCGTCCTACTCGCCACCGGTTGAGATTGGCGCGGTGATGGTGGGCGGCACGGTCAGCCGCGTCGAGCAGTCGAACCACCCGGACTACACCGCCGGTGAATGGGTGCTCGGCTACAGCGGCTGGCAGGAGTATGACGTCTCCGACGGCAGCGGGTTGGTCAAGCTGGGTGATAACCCGCAGCACCCCTCCTGGGCGTTAGGCGTGCTGGGCATGCCGGGCTTTACGGCCTACATGGGGCTGCTGGATATTGGCCAGCCAAAAGAGGGCGAAACGCTGGTGGTGGCTGCCGCGACCGGTCCGGTGGGCGCAACCGTCGGGCAGATTGGCAAGCTGAAAGGCTGCCGGGTCGTGGGTGTTGCTGGTGGGGCGGAGAAATGCCGCCACGCAACCGAGGTGCTGGGCTTTGACCAGTGTATCGACCACCATGCCGACGATTTCGCCGACCAGCTGGCGCAGGCCTGCCAGGACGGGATCGACGTCTATTACGAAAACGTCGGCGGGAAGGTGTTCGACGCCGTGCTGCCGCTGTTAAACACCGGCGCGCGCGTTCCGGTGTGCGGTCTGGTGAGTGGATATAACGCGACCGATTTGCCGGAAGGCCCGGACAGACTGCCCTTGCTGATGGGGACGATACTGAAAAAACGTATTCGCATGCAGGGCTTTATCATCAACCAGGACTATGGACATCGCATTGAAGAGTTCCAAAAGGAGATGGGCCGCTGGGTTAACGAAGGCAAAATCCACTATCGGGAGCAAGTGGTTGATGGGCTTGACAATGCACCAGAATCGCTAATCGGCCTGCTGGAAGGTAAGAATTTCGGCAAAGTCGTGATACGCGTCGCGAAGGATAACGAATAGTACTTGTAAGGGCGGGTAAAACCGCCCTTAAGGGCTATGCAAAAATCCGAATAACGTCTTTAATAATACATGTCTACAATAACTCATCCGCAAAAAAGACGGCTGAGATACCTAAAGAAATTTATTAATTTTAGTTCTGTTTTTATGCGGTCAAGAATACCAGGCATGCAGATACAGGATATATCATCACGCGTCGCTTCACGCCTTTTGCCCATTGGGAAAAGGCGTTTTGCATCTGTTACAGGAATTGAACATGCTTGATTTGGATAATATAGAAAAAGCGCAGCGCATGAGTCTGACGACTCAGGTTGAAGTGGCGCTTAAAGGGGCGTTAATTGCCGGTTCACTCAGGCCAGGGTCACGTCTTGTGACGAAAGAGATTGCCGATAAATTAGGCACCAGTATCACTCCGGTTCGTGAAGCATTACTGCGGTTGGTCTCCGCAGGCGTCTTACACGCTGCACCGGCTCAGGCTTTTCTGGTGCCAGAAGTGACTCAGGTGGGGTATGACGAAGTCAACAGGATCCGTCGGGAGCTGGAGATGATGGCGGTTGCAGCAGCCTGCGAACGCATGACGGACAGCAAGCTTGATGAACTTCGTAAACTCAGTGAGGCGTTTCACGACGCCATGAGCAGCAACGATGTGGAGAAATCCCTGGAGGCAAACCGCATCTTCCGCTTTACCCTGTACAAGCAGGCAGAAATGCCTACCCTGTGCGCGCTGATCGAACAGCTGTGGATGCGGATCGGACCCTGCTTTAATTACTTTCACGATCAGGACATCGACCTGCCCGCTGCCAGCTATCGCTACGATGAATTACTCGACGCGCTGGAAAAACGTGATGTGGAACGGTGCCGCGCGGCTGTCGCCGACGTCGTGGACAAAGCGAACAGCCTGATCATGCAGCAATATTTAGCGTAATACGCAACCGTCCGCGAAACGCTCTTTTTTAATATTACCGCTTCGCTTGTTTATTCCCGGCAGACGATTGCCTGCCGGGAAAATTAATTACTCAAAGCGGTAAGAGATTGCCAAACCGACGCCATAATTACGTCCTGGCGCTGGCTCGTAATAACGTCCGTTAGACTCATTAACGATGACCGAACCGATATATTCTTTGTCGAACAGATTATCCACGCGGCCAAAGACGTCCATTCCCCAGTTACCCACATTCAGCTTATAACCGGTGTTCAGCCCTACGACAGTATAAGAGGGCGCTTTGGCGGTGTTTTCGTCATCGGCCTCGATATCGCTCATATAACGCACATCCGATCCGGCATACCAGCCCTCTTCAGGCTGCCAGCCAAAGGAAGCATAGCCCATATTGCGCGCAATGCCCGGCATCCGGTTGCCCTCACAGTCTGCAGCACCGCACACGTTGCTGCGGTAGGTCGCATCCAGCCAGGTCCAGGCCATTTTCAGCTTCCAGTTTTCGGCAAACTGCTGGTCAAGGGAGAGTTCCATCCCCTGACGACGGGTTTTACCGGCGTTTTTGTAGCTGGTGCGCCCGCCTGAGCTGGCGTCGACAACGATCTCATCGTCAGTGTCGGTGCGGAACAGCGCCGCAGTGAACAGGCCATTGCCGATCCGCGTTTTGCTTCCCACCTCATAGGTATTGTTGGTGGAGGGCTTCAGGCCAAAGTTCAGGCCGCTCTGGTTGTCGGAACGGTAGGAGAGTTCGTTGATGGTCGGGGTTTCAAAACCACGGCCAGCAGCGGCATAGACGTTCCAGGCATCGGTGACGCGATATTTCAGCGCGCCTGCCGGGAGCCACTTGTGGTAGCTGGCCTCACCGCTGTCATCCCCGTTGGCTCCTTGCACATAGTGATCGTTCGAGTCGAACCACACGGAGCTGTAGCGTACGCCCGCGTCGAGGGAGAGCTTTTGCGTCAGCTGCCAGTTCGTTTGCAGGTAGGGATCGACGTTCCACATGAGGTTGCGCTCATCGCGGCGTTTCGCCCCTTTGACGCCATAATCCGGCGTGCCGTTGTTCATCACGAAGTTTTCATACCCGCGACGATTTTCGCTCAGGTTTTCGTAGTTCAGGCCGGTGGTGAACGTCATCGGCACCAGCAACTCCCCACGGTGGGTCCAGCGGGTGTCAATCCCCTGATAGTGGCGCTGCATGTCGATCACGCCCCCAGCGTGGGTGGGGCGCAGCTGCGGCTGGTAGGGGATGGACTGGTACTGGGTCATCTCACGTTCGCCCGCGTAGGCCATCACGCTGAGGTCGTCCTGCGCGCTCAGCTGACGCTCATAGCGCAGGCCCGCCTGGGTCTGCTTGATAGTTTTACGGGTGTTGTACTGATCCCCGCGCGGGGACTGGCGTGGGTTATCCCGCCACTCCTGATAGTCCAGTCCGCCGGGATCGTTGGCTTTCATATCGACGCTGTTAAAGATCAGGCTCAGCTTGCTGGCGTCGTCGATGCGCACGCCCAGTTTGGCGTTGGCGAGGTTTTTACGCGCTCCGCTGTGATCGCGATAGCCGTGGGTGGTGAAGCGGGTGGTGGAGACGGTGTAATCCACATCCCCAGGCTGGGTGCCGTCGCCCATCGCGCCGGTGGCCTTCATGCCGTAGCGCCAGCTACCGTAACTGCCGTAATAGCTGCTGGCCTCCACGGTGGTGGGCTGGCGTCCGGTTTCGGTGGTCATATTAATCACACCGCCCGAGGCGTTGCCGTACAGAGCAGAAAACGGCCCGCGCAGGACTTCCACGCTTTCGATGCTGTTGAGATCGATATTCGAGGTTTGCCCCTGACCGTCTGGCATGGTGGCCGGAATACCGTCCACATAAAGACGAATGCCGCGCACCCCGAAGGTGGAGCGGGCGCCGAAACCGCGGGTGGAAAGCTGGAGATCCTGAGCGTAGTTCTGGCGGTTCTGGATCTGTAGTCCTGGCACGCTGCCGAGTGATTCGGAGAGGTTAATACGCGGGGTGGCCTGGCGTATATCATCGCCATTCACCACGCTCACCGCAGCAGGGGTATCCAGCTCAGAGAGCGTTTGCGGCGACGCGCTGACGATCATGGTTTGCTCTTCTGCCGCTATAGCGGCGACGGGAGAAAAAATAACGGGAACCAACAACAGAGGAAGTGAAACCTTACGGGCAGAAATGATTTTCATGAATACAACCGGTTAAGGAAAGAACGAACCAAATGGAACATGTGCCTGTATGGTAAATCTTTTGTAAATATATTGAAAACCATAACAGCACATAGCGTTAAGCAAAGTGTAGGTTAAATCAGCGGATAGGCCTGTGACGATCAAGAATTACTCCACATTGCGATAAATAATGATTACTATTCTCATCCATAATCAGGCGAAGCGATGACTTTGTCGGCCGGAAGCGATGTCAGCGATACCATTTACGTTAAAAGGGAGTTGTTATGAATTTACGTCACCTGTGCTCGCCGCGTCTGCGTGGCTCACTGTTATTAGGTTCGCTGCTGATTGCCGGGACCTTTAATGTTCATGCCGCCGAAGAGATGCTGCGTAAAGCGGTTGGTAAAGGCGCGTATGAGATGGCCGTCAGCCAGCAGGAGAACGCGCTGTGGGTCGCCACCACGCAGAGCCGCAAAACCGACAAGGGTGGGGTGGTTTACCGTCTCGATCCGCTGACGCTGGAAGTGACACAGGCCATTCATAGCGATCTGAAACCTTTTGGCGCGACCATCAACAACGCCACCCAGACGCTGTGGTTTGGTAACACCACCAACAGTGCCGTAACGGCGATTGACGCGAAAACCGGTGACGTGAAGGGCCGTCTGGTGCTCGACGAGCGTAAGCGCAGCGAAACCGTTAAACCGCTGCAGCCGCGTGAGCTGGTGGCAGATGACACCACCAATACCGTCTATATCACCGGCATCGGTAAAGAGAGCGTGATCTGGGCAGTGGACGGCGAAACGCTGAAGCTGAAAGAGACCATTACCGGCACCGGCAAGTTCAGCACCGGCCTGGCGCTGGATGCGCAGGCTAAGCGCCTGTACACAACCAACGGTGACGGCGAGCTGCTAACCATCGACACCGCGACCCACAAAATCATCGCGCGCAAAAAACTGCAGGACGACGGGAAAGAGCACTTCTACCTGAACCTGAGCCTCGACGTGAAAGGCCAGCGCGCCTTCATTACCGACTCTAAGCAGCCGGAAGTGCTGGTGATCTCCCTGAAAGACGGCAGCATCATCAGCAAAGTGTCCGCCCCGGAATCCCTGGCGGTGCTGTTTAACCCGGCGCGCGATGAAGCCTACGTCACCCACCGTGAAGCGGGCAAGGTGAGCGTGATTGATGCGAAAACCTATAAAGTGACCAAAACCCTCGATACCCCGACCTTCCCGAACAGCCTGGCGCTCTCCGCCGACGGTAAAACCCTGTTCGTTACGGTGAAGCAGAAGTCTTCCCGCCAGCAGGAAGCCACCCAGCCGGATGACGTGATCCGTATCGCGCTGTAAGGCCTGTTTTCCCTCTCCCGTTGGGAGAGGGATCCCCACAAAACATTGGCACGATTGGCTGCCTCTCTTGATACTGGCACGGTCGGCTGCCTCTCCTGATATTGGCACGGTCGGCTGCCTTTCCTGATACTGGCACAGTCGGCTCTCTCTCCTGATATGGGCACGGTCGGCTGCCTCTCCTGATATTGGCACGGTCAGCTGCCTCTCCTGATACTGGCACGGTCGGCTGCCTTTCCTGATACTGGCACGGTCGGCTGCCTTTCCTGATACTGGTACAGTCGGCTCTCTCTCCTGATACTGGCACAGTCGGCTCCCTTTCCTGATATTGGCACGGTCAGCTCCCTCTCCCCTATGGGGAGAGGGTTGGGGTGAGGGGAACATGCGGCTCAGGTGGCGGTTCCGTTCACCTTACGTTCTGCACACTTCTCTGCCAGCCGCGTCACCCGTGAACGTGTGAAGGGGGCTCGCCGCCGCCCCCTTCACAATCCCGGCTCCCGGCCAGGAAAATCGCCGCTTCGCGGTGCACTCAGCTTATTCCTCCAGGCTTTCGGGTCGGGCACCAGCCTGCATCCCTGCAGGCTATGCCCTCTCGGCGCGTCCCTGCGCCTCGCCCCGGCCTTACGGAAACGCTTCGTCGATTTTCAGCCGGACAGGGGAGTCGCTGTAAGTCATTTATAAAATTGTGATTATTTTATTGCTTTGAGGGCAGTAAAATTACTGGGGATCTTTCAGCCCGGTGGGTTAGGGAGAGAGCCAGGACCGCCTGCCGCCGGGCAAAGAGTGCCGATATACACTCATGTTATTGTGGACGCTGGCACAGGCCGCTTGCCAGCTCCGTGAACACCGCAATGATCGCCGGTAGCGCCTTCTGCGGGTCCGGGCTGGCTGCTATCCAAAGCGCGGCATTCATGGCGGCGCTGTTTAACATATAGGCCGCGGCGTCAGCGTCCACGGTTTTGATCACGCCGCGTTCAAGCAGTTGGGTGAGGGTCTGGCGGGTGGATTCAAGGCAGCTCAACTGCCCCGGCCATTGGGCGGGATCGCCCAGAAACGCCGGACCATCAAGCAGAACGATTCGCCGCACTTCAGGGTCGAGCGCCATTTTGATATAGGCGACGCCTTCCGCTAACAGTTTCTCCCAGTCATCTCCCGCATCAGCGGCTTCAGCCTTGGCCTGTTGCGCCATTTCACCGTCCATCTGGGCTACAACGGCGGCGAGAAGCCCCTTTTTATCGCCAAAATTGTGGTAGAGCGCCCCGCGGGTAAGGCCCACGCTGGCGGTGAGTTCATCCATGGATGCCGCGGCAAAGCCCTTCTCGGCAAAGGCTTTTCGCGCTGCCATAAGCAGTTTTGCTCGGTTCTCTTCCATCGTTTCGCTGCGGCGTTTAACAACCATAGGTTCTCCATCTTCATTTGACATACGCGGCGTATGTGTGATTAATTTGACATACGCCGCGTATATTAAAGCATTCGTACGCGCTGCGCTTTACGTTTTTCACCCATTGATAATGTACAGGATACCTTATGATCCAGCGCGAACCGGTTTTCCCCGCCAACCGACATGCTCTTTATGAAGAACACGGTTATTCTGCCGCCATCCGTTCCGGCGATTTACTGTTTGTGTCCGGCCAGGTGGGCAGCCGCGCCGATGGCACGCCGGAGCCGGACTTTGCCGCTCAGGTGCAACTTGCGTTCGATAACCTGAAAGCGACGCTGGCCGCGGCGGGGTGTACGTTTGATGATCTGATCGATGTCACCACCTTCCATACCGATCCGCAAAATCAGTTTGCAACCATCATGCAGGTCAAACAGGCCATTTTTCCCCATCCGCCATACCCGAACTGGACAGCCGTGGGCGTAACCTGGCTGGCTGGATTTGATTTCGAAATTAAGGTGATTGCCCGGGTTCCTGCGCAGGCCCGTTAGGGCCGGGCAAGCGCAGCGCCGCCGGGAAAAGGGGGGAGCACATATAAAAAACGGTCACCTGAGTGACCGTTTTGTTTTTTATCTGGACGTCTCTTCTACCAGCGGACTGTCCCGATTTTCATCGTCCGGGTGTTTCGGCGCGGTGCTGTGGATCGCATGCACGCGCTTACGCACGCCAAACCAGCCAGCCACCAGCAGGACGGCCAGCAGAGGGATAGTGGCGATGGTATAGGTGCCGTTCGGGTAGTCGAACGCCATCAGAACCAGGACGCTGAACAGGAACAGCAGGGTCAGCCAGGAGGTTACCGGTGCGCCCGGCATTTTGAAGCTCACTTCCGCCGCGGTGCCTGCTTTAATCGCTTTGCGCAGACGCATCTGGCACACCACGATAAAGGCCCAGGAGGCAATGATGCCCAGTGCCGCCACGTTCAGTACGATCTCAAATACCTGCGATGGCACCAGATAGTTCAGGAACACGCCAAAGACGTAGACCACCAGGGTCGCCAGAATGCCCGCATACGGTACCTGCTGCTTGCTCATCTTCGACATAAACTTCGGCGCAGAGCCGCCCATCGACATGGAGCGCAGGATACGGCCAGTGGAGTACAGGCCGGAGTTCAGGCTGGAGAGCGCCGCGGTCAGGACCACGATGTTCATGATGCTGCCTACGTAAGGCACGCCGAGCTTCGAGAAGAAGGTGACGAACGGGCTTTGTCCCGCCTGATAGGCGTTCCACGGCAGGAGCAGCACCAGCAGCACGACGGAGCCGACATAGAACAGGCCGATACGCCAGATCACGCTGTTGATCGCTTTTGGCACCATGTTCTCTGGATCTTTACATTCGCCCGCCGCCGTACCCACCAGCTCGATGGAGGCAAAGGCGAACACCACGCCCTGGACCAATACCAGCGCAGGCAACAGGCCGTGCGGGAAGAAACCGCCGTTATCGGTGATCAGGTGGAAGCCGGTCATGTTGCCGTCGAGCGGTTTGCCGCTACCGAGGAACACCGTACCGACGACCAGGAAGATGACAATCGCCAGCACCTTAACCAGTGCAAACCAGAACTCCATCTCGGCGAACCATTTCACGCCGATCATGTTCATGGTGCCGACAATCGCCAGCGCGCCAAGGGCAAACACCCACTGCGGCACATCACCAAACGCGCCCCAGTAGTGCATGTACAGCGCTACCGCGGTGATATCCACGATCCCGGTCATTGCCCAGTTGACGAAGTACATCCAGCCCGCAACATAGGCCGCTTTTTCACCGAGGAACTCACGGGCGTAGGAGACGAAGCTGCCGCTTGAGGGACGGTGTAACACCAGTTCGCCCAGGGCACGCAGGATAAAGAAGGAGAAGATACCGCACACCAGATAGACCAGTGCGAGGGCCGGGCCAGCCATTTGCAGACGGGCGCCTGCACCTAAAAACAGCCCCGTACCGATAGCGCCGCCGATGGCGATCATCTGCACCTGACGGTTGCCCATCGCCTTGTGGTATCCCTCTTCGTGGGCATTCAGCCAGCGACGTTTCGCAGCGTGATGATCGGCTGCGCTTTTATTGCTTGTTTTCATTGAGTTACCTGTTTACCTGTCAAAATCACTCTCATGATGTCCGTACCCGGCGGTCGCAATACAAACGATTGCTCATGCACGGAAATGCGCTGCCTTTCCAGTCATTCTGCGTATGGATAAGGCAAAAACATGGCGAAGCATCCTACCTGCAATTAATGATCGACGCAAAAAATAACGGAGTGAAAGTGATATGTATCGAACTAAATTTTTCGCCGCCACGATTTATGAATCCTGCTCATAACCACAAGCATTTGTCAGCTGTAGTATGCATAAATAAATGTGCCTACAGTAGAGACGATCAGACAACGATCCTTGAGGTGAAAAATGCAACAACGACAACTGGGTAAAAATGGCTTAACGGTCTCAGCGCTTGGCTTCGGCTGCATGGGACTGAGCCACGGCTACGGTCCGGCCACGGATAAACAGCAGGCCATCGCCCTGATTCGTGCCGCGGTGGATAAAGGCGTGACCTTCTTTGATACCGCCGAGATCTATGGCCCGTATCTCAACGAGGATGTCGTGGGGGAAGCCCTGGCCCCGGTGCGTGACCAGGTGGTGATTGCGACGAAGTTCGGGTTTGATTGCGAACAGCCCGGCCAGGTGCTTAACAGCCGGCCAGAACATATCCGCGCGGCGGTGGAAGGGTCGTTAAAACGACTGAAAACGGACGTTATCGATCTCTATTACCAGCATCGGGTCGATCCTGATGTGCCGATTGAAGAGGTGGCGGGTACCATTGCCGATCTGATTGCTGAAGGCAAAGTGAAGCACTTTGGCCTGTCGGAAGCCGGCGTGGAAACCATCCGCCGCGCCCACGCGATCTATCCGGTGAGCGCTTTGCAAAGTGAATATTCCCTGTGGTGGCGCGAGCCGGAGCAGGCCATTCTGCCGCTGCTGCAAGAGTTGAGTATCGGCTTCGTGCCGTTCAGCCCGCTCGGGAAAGGTTTTTTGACCGGCACGATCAACGCTGGCACGACCTTTGACAGCAGTGATTTTCGTAACCAGGTGCCGCGCTTTAGCGAAACTGCGCGTCAGGCCAATCAGCAGTTGGTAGAGGTGGTGCAGCAGCTGGCGGCAGAGCAGGGTGTGACGCCTGCGCAAGTGGCCCTTGCATGGCTGCTGGCGAAAGCGCCATGGATTGTGCCGATCCCCGGCACCACAAAAATGCACCGACTGGAAGAGAACCTCGGCGCGGCAGGCGTGACGTTGTCACCGGAAGCGCTGAACCACATCAACCAGACGCTGGCGAACATTGACGTGGTAGGCGATCGTTATCCGCAACACTTGCAGGCCCGGGTCGGGAAATAAACTAGGTTCGACGTAACGCGTCGACCAGCAGGGAAAAGGCGGTGGTGTGCTGGCGGCGGCTGGGGTAGTAAAGACGGTAGCCATCAAACGCCGGGCAGTATGCTTCCAGCACCCGCACCAGTCGGCCCTGGCTGATAGCGTCCTGGACCGTATCTTCCGGGACATAAGCCAGACCCAGACCTGCCTCAGCGGCATCCAGGCGCTGAGGCAGGTTATTCAGGGTTAACTGGCCGTCCACCCGCACGCGGATCTCCCGCCCCTCACGGGTGAACTCCCAGGCATACAGACCCCCGCGCGTGGGCAGACGCATATTAATGCAGCGATGATCGGCCAGTTGCTCGGGGGTTTGCGGCTCTCCGTGCCGGGCGAAATAACCAGGGGAGCCGACAACGGCCATCCGCATGTCCGGGGCAATCCGCACCGCAATCATATCCTTCGCCACCTGTTCGCCCAGGCGCACTCCGGCATCGAAACGCCCGTCGACGATGTCCGTCAGACCGTTATCCACCGTCACTTCCACATTGATATCCGGGTACTGAAGCATAAAGGGTTTCAACACCGGCCACAGGACCGCAGTCATGGCGTGCTCTCCGGCAGTAATACGGATATTGCCTGCCGGTTGGTCGCGCATGTCGCGCAGGGCGGTTAGCTCCTGTTCAATCTCCAGCAGGTGCGGGCTGAGGCGCGTAAACAGCTGTTCGCCCGCTTCGGTGGGCACCACGCTGCGGGTGGTCCGGGTCAGCAGGCGCATATCAAGACGTGCTTCAAGGTTACGCATGGCGTGGCTGAGGGCAGACTGCGACACGCCCAGTTGGGCCGCTGCGCGGGTGAAACTGCGCTCCCTTGCGACCACCATAAATGACAGCAGGTCGTTAAAATTATCTTTAAGCATCGCGGTGCTCCCGATATATGAATCTGGCTCATGGTTCCTTTCTGATTATGCAGTCTAATCCTCGCCACGGTCTTAGGCTACTGTTAAGCCCACAGCAAACGAGGAGGCAGCATGAAAATTATCCGCAGTGGTTCATTACCGTCAGTCCGTGGTCCCGAGGCCTGGTTTACCGGCACCGTGCGCATCGACGCGCCATTTCAGGCCACCGAGCCGGCGAAAGTGGGCGGGGCGACCGTTACCTTTGAGCCGGGGGCGCGTACCGCATGGCATACCCACCCGCTGGGACAAACGTTGATCGTCACCCAGGGGCGCGGCTGGCTGCAGGAGTGGGGCAAAGAGGCAGAAGCGCTCAATCAGGGCGATATTGCGTGGATCCCCCCGGGCGTCAAACACTGGCACGGTGCCTGCGCGCAAACCGCGATGACCCACATCGCTATCGCGGAAGCGGTGGACGGCAGCCCGGTAGCTTGGCTGGAGAAGGTCACTGACGACCAGTATCCGCAGCCGTAAACCAGCGCTTTTTGAGCAGGTGGATCAGCGACACGTCTGTGGGGTGAACCACCGCATGCAGCGCCCGGGTATAGTCCAGCACCAGCCCGGGCGTCCAGGCCATGTTGGTGGCGCGCTTACGCAGCTGCGCGGCAATCCATAACTCAGGGATAAATAGCAGTCGCATAAAGCCGCCCCGGGAGCAGCGCTCTTTCAGCGCACCGTCCAGAGCGGCTTCCAGGGCGTAGGCCACGCTGCTGGAACAGTTGCGCCAGGTCAGGTTGTAGGTTTCGGTTTGTCGGTATTGCGTCCAGAAGCTGGTCAATGAGGCCGCATTGAAGGTGGAGAAGTGGATTTTGCGGTCGGACTCGCACCACATATTGGCTTCAAAGCGGTAGTCCGGTTGATACTTGCCCGCCACCGTATTGGCTTCCACCGCCTTCAGCAGGTTAAAAAACTCCGACGGCGAACGGTCGATCTCGGCCGCCGGGTAGAGGCTGATATAGAGCGTCGGCGGGACTTCCAGCGCCGCATGACCGGTGGAGATCACCCCGTTGGCATCGACGGCAGCGATGTAGCGGTTGATCACCGGGCGCGGGAGCGTCTGTTGTTTAGCGGACCCTTCCGGGGTCCAGACGTGGACGATCAGTTGATCCCCTGGCGTGCGCTGTACATCCTGCGGCAGGGCCTCACGCGGGCCGATCATCAGGGTCTGCGGGGCGAGAATATCGAACACCGAGCGGCCGTGGCGGATCTGGCGCATCCGTAAGGAGAGGATCACGGAATGTACTCCGCCGGTGAGCATCACCATACCGATAAACTGCGACACGGTGCCGTCATGTTCTGTCGGAAAAGGCAGGAACAGGAAAATGGCAAACAGGATTTGCAACACCCCGGACAGCAGGGCGCGACGCCAGTGGGTGAAGCGTACCACCACCGCAGAGGCGATGGTAAACAGGCCGGTAATGAAATACGCAATCCCAAACACGATGGCCAGCACCAGGGTACCGTCATGGCGACCCGATAAAATCAGAATGGCGATCAGCAGAAATACGCCGCCCTTAAAGTAAAAAATCCCCCGCTGAGTGCCTTTGGCCGCGGAGCCGAGCGCCAGCGACACCAGGCTGTCGAGCAGCAAAAACAGACCAAAAACGTGCAGGGGGAAGTGCAGCCCGCCCTGCAAACCATCAAGAAAAATGGCCAGCCCCAGCCCGCCCCAGAGCAACCCTGCCACCATAAAAAAGGGGGCCGCTTTGCGGACAAATGTCGCCCCGGCGAGTAAAAAAGCGATCTGCAGCATGGTTAACCTTCCTCCTGCGGCGCTGGGTTAAACAGGCTTCCCTTGTCTTCAGTCCAGAAGGCGACAATCACCGGGCGATCTTTGTCGGTCATCATCAGCATATTTCGCTCTGTTAAGGTGATGGGCGAATGACCGGGAATCGCCAGCGTAAAATGAAACGTCTCAGCGACAGGCTGGCCATTCGCGACCGCCTGCCAGCGCGCGGCCATCCGGGCCTGCTGTTGCGCATCGGGTAGGCACGCCAGTAGCGCGTCCCGGCTGTTAACAGCGGCTAAGGCGGCAGCGAGGGAAGGGTCCGCATCGGGATCCCAGGCGAGGCGGCCCGTTTCGGGATCAAGGGAGTACGCCATCGTCCGGGTTTGACGCATCGCGGTGCTCTGCGTTTTCTGGGCGCGAATAAACACCAGCAGCAGAGCGGCGGCGGAAAGATAAGACTGCGCCAGTAAAACCGACTCTTCCGCTGCCAGCCGGGCAAAATAGAAGGGGCCGGTTTCGCGCCAGGAGGCATAGAGCACCACGGCGCTAAAGAGAATAAACGCCAGCGAGGCCAGGCGATTACTGCAGATAACGGTGGCGGCCGTCAGCAGAACCAACGGCAGGCAGGCCAGGGCGTAGATCAGGGCGATGTTGTCGCTGCGGTCAGGCACATCGCTGAAGATCCACAGGGTCGCCAGCAACACGGCGAACACCAGACAAACACCGGGTAACGATGCTTGCCGCATCTCTTTATTCGTCGGTGACAGCAGGCCCATCAGCGGCGGGGTGACAAACAGCGTGCCAGTGACGTTGGCGCTCCAGGCGATCCACAGCCACTGCATTTGCCAGTTCCCGGCCAGCAGGGAAAGCCAGCCTACGCCCGCCAGTGCGGCCAGGGCGCTGATAACAATCGTGGAGATCACCCAGGTGACGATGTGGTGCAGCCGATCGTAGCCGCGGGAAAACCGCTGCACGCACCAGGCGATGCCCAGGTGGCTGGTCAGGGAAAACAGCGCCAGCACCAGCGAGACGTGAAACGTATGGTGAAAGGTCAGCCCCAGTATCAGGCGGGCGAGGAACAGGGTGAGCAACAGCGCGAGCCACTGCTTTCGCGCGGTGATCAGGAAGGCGGCGACGGCCACGCCCGACGGCAACCAGATAAAGGCCACCCGGCTTTCCGGGCCGTCAAGGTTTAACGAGATCCAGCCCAGCAGATAATAGAGTGCGCCCCAGGCGAGTAACGAGACAGCTAAGGTCTTCTTATCTGCTTTCATCCAGGCCTCCCGGCAGCGACTATCGCTTTAAAAAGATATGACCTTTTCGCCGGGTTAGCCATTTTTGCTGCGGCGTTAGCCGCCGAACACCGCAATCGCCTGTTGCAGGCGGGTGGTGCGCTGGGTGAGATGATTTGCCGCCTGGGTGACGTGCTCCACCATCCCTGCGTTGTTATGGGTCATCACCCCGATACGTGAAATCGACTCGTTAATCAGGGACAGCGCCTGAGTCTGTTCCTGGGTTGCGTGGCCGATCTCCTTAATCAGAGCCGACATATTCAGCACATTACCCATCATGGCGGTCAACTGGGTTTCGGTCTGCTCGACCATATTTACCCCGGCGTTAACGCTGGCGACGTTTTTCTCGATAAGTGACGCGATCTCCTTTGCCGCAGAGGCAGAGTGTTGGGCCAGATTACGCACCTCGGCGGCGACCACGGCAAAACCGCGTCCAGCTTCTCCGGCACGGGCGGCTTCCACCGCGGCGTTCAGGGCCAGAATATTGGTCTGGAAGGCGATACGGTCGATTACGGCGATGATATCGACAATCTGGCCGTTATCCCGTGACACCGACTGCATCACGTCGATGGTCTGCTTCAACACCGCTTCGCCGCGGTAGGCGCTGGCGCTGGTCTGGTCGGCCATCGTGATCGCCTCTTCCGCCGTCTGGGCGGTCTGTTTGACCGCGCTGGCAATTTCTTCCACCGCTGCGGCCGTCTGCTGTAGATCTCCAGAAGTCTCTTCCGAGCGGGTCTGCAGGGCATCACCTTCTTTGGCGACCTGCTGGCTAATCTCGCGGATGCCGCTGATTTGCGTCCCGACATCATCCACCAGCGAGTTGAGGTTTAAGCCGGACTGATTGACCAGCCGCATCATCAAGCCAATCTCATCGACCCGATCGAAATGGGTATAGTCGGTTTTGCGGCCCGAGACCACGCGCTGCATCTGTTTGACGATGGTTGTTACCGGTCGGCATATCTGGGCATTAAGAAATAACGCCAGCAAAATAAACAGCAGCGCCAGGCCACCAGCCTGTATTACCCCGCCCGGAAGTAATAAAGGAAGCGCCAGGGCGAGCAGGGCGGTAATACCAACGGAGTAATTAACCCGCTTCGCGGTGCTGAGCCGTTTGAATATTGAAAGAAAAGAGAGTATTCCCCGACGCACCAGCACGCCTTTATAAAAACGATGGCCTTTTATTTCGTTATTTCGCACCCGCTGATAAAGCGCCTCACTGGCATCAATTTCGTGGCGCTCGGGAATATTACGCACCGAAATATAGCCGGTGAGCGTATCGTTCTGGTAGACCGGCGTAACGTTGGCCCGCACCCAGTAGTGATCGCCGTTGCGACGGCGATTTTTAACCAGCCCGGTCCAGCTCTCGCCCTGTTGCAGGGTATACCACATATCGCCAAAGGCTTCCGCGGGCATATCAGGATGGCGAATCACATTATGCGGTTCACCGATAAGGTGTTCTTCTTTATAACCACTGGCATCAATAAAGGCAGAGTTGGCGTAAGTAATATGACTCTGAATAGTGGTGGTCGACATTAGCGTCGAACCTTCGTTAAGCAAATACTCGTTTTGTGTAACGTGATTGTTACGCCTCATGAATAACTCCATGGTGATGTCTGAGTAAAAGAGAAGCCGCCCGAAAAAGAGTCAGGCAAGGTTAAGGTTTTATTCTTTAATATTACGGCTGGCGTATTCTCCACAATCTTCAATGAATTAGAAAGCGCCGGAATTAACTATTTTTTCGTATTAACCTGTGCTTATGTAATCAAATTGCAATGCGCGTGGGATAAAAAACAGCGCGGGCGGGAATTAATGTGACTTAAGGTAAATATTAAGGAAATAATGAATCCGTGGCAAAAACCAGACTGCCGATATCGTGTTTCATTAACATTCATAAAACATTATGATTGTTGGCCCGGTTTTTCCGTCTCAGCAGGAAATGTGATGAAAATCAATATTGTTGGCACCAGCGGCAGCGGTAAGAGTACGCTGGCCCGCAGAATGGCCGCCGAACTGGCGCTCCCTTATATCGAAATGGACACCCTGTACTGGCTGCCTGACTGGCAGGGCACCCCGGATCACCTCCTGTTCGCCAGGCTCGAAACAGTGCTCAACGCCAGCCCTGGCTGGGTGCTGGACGGCAACTACAACCGCACCCGTCCGGTAAAATGGCGCAACGTCGATCTGGTGGTGTGGGTGGATTATGGCTTTGTCCGTACCCTGCGCCAGGCGGTGACGCGGGCGGCAAAACGCGCCTGGACCCAACAGGAGCTGTGGCCCGGCACCGGCAACCGGGAAAGTTTTCGGCGCTCCTTTTTCAGCCGCGAGTCGATCCTGCTGTGGACGATGAAAACCTGGCGCAGCAATCGCGCACGTTATGAAGCGGACATGGAAAACCCCGCCTTTGCCCATATTCGCTTCGTGCGTATCACCTCCCGTCATCAGGCTGACGCGCTGATCGCAGAGCTTCGTGCCTCGCGCTAACCTGGCGCCTTATATCTGAAATCCGGCAAACCAAATGTAAATTAATTGTTTCTCAGCGGTGAAATCGCCCCTTAATAATGGCGACATGTTTAGTCAAACGAGATTGCAACATGTCATGGCGAATCAGCATTCTGGATAAAAGTCCTGTCGCAGAAAACGAAACGGCCGCCGATGCGTTAGCACGCACGCTGAGCCTGGCGCAGCAGGCAGAAACCCTGGGTTATCACCGTTTCTGGATTGCCGAACACCACAACACCCCGCAACTGGCCAGCCCGTCGCCCGAACTGCTGATCGCCTGGATCCTAGGGCAGACCAAACGCATTCGCGTCGGCTCCGGCGGGGTAATGCTGCAACACTACAGCCCCTACAAAGTCGCCGAAAACTTCAACCTGCTGGCCGCCATTGCCCCCGGTCGTGTGGATCTGGGCGTCGGCAAAGCGCCTGGCGGTCTGCCGCTTTCAACCCGGGCGCTTCAAATCGGCCTCAGCCAGCAGGAGAAGGGCGATTTTGCCGCCCAACTGGCGCAGCTGAAGGGCTGGATCACCCCGGGCTCACCAGACGAGGAGGTTCGCGCCACGCCGTTACCGCAGGTGGCGGCGGCTGGCTTCCTGCTGGGTGCCAGCGCGGAGAGCGCGCGCCTTGCTGCCAGCCTCGACTGGGACTTCGTTTTCGCCGCTCATCTGAATGGCGATCCTGAACTGCTGCGGGACGTGATCGGCACCTGGCGCGAGCATAGCCTCAGAGAGGTGATTATCGCGGTGCAGGCCATCGTCGCCCCGACCCAGGCGCAGGCCGAGGCGCTGGCGAAATCTGTCGAAGTGTGGGGCGTAGAATTGACCAATGGCCAGCGCGTGACGGTCGCCAGCGAAGAGCAGGCTTACGCCTTTGCCCGTCAGGCAGGCAGCGAGCCGCTACGCATCGCCCGCCGCGCCCAGTCTCTGCTGGTGGGCACCGCGGAGTCGGTGCTCGGGCAACTGGAGGCGCTGCATCAGCAGTGGGGCATTGATGAGTTCATCATTGATACCCCGGTGGCTGACGGGGCTGCCCGGGTGCAATCTCTGCGCCTGCTGGCCGAGGCCCGGGAATCGCGGGAGGTGGCGGTATGAGCCTCGAACAACAGCTGATCGCCTGGCGTCGCGAGCTGCACCAGAACCCTGAACTCTCCGGCGAAGAGGTGCAAACCACCGCCCGCCTGCGCCAGTGGCTGGGGGAGGCCGGGATCACCGTCCTGCCTTATGACCTGGCAACAGGGGTGGTTGCGGAAGTGGGCAAGGGCGACAAACAGATTGCCCTGCGCGCCGATATCGACGCCTTGCCGATTGAGGAGCGCAGCGGCGTGGCCTTTACTTCTCAACGTCCTGGCGTGATGCATGCCTGCGGCCATGACATCCATACCAGCGTGATCCTCGGCGCGGCCTTAACGCTGAAAGCGCGGGAGGCCTCACTTAATGGCCGGGTGCGGATCCTGTTCCAGCCTGCGGAAGAGAACTTCGGCGGTGCCAAAAGCCTGGTGCGCGCCGGGGCTTTGCGCGACGTCAGCGCCATCTTCGGCATGCATAACGAACCCGGTCTGCCGGTGGGCAGTTTCGCCACACGCGGCGGCCCTTTTTACGCCAACGTCGATCGCTTCGTGTTCCGCATTACCGGCAAAGGGGCGCACGCCGCCCGTCCACATGAAGGCAACGACGCCATTCTGCTCGCCAGCCAGCTGGTGACCGCCCTGCAAAGCGTTGCCAGCCGCAACGTCAACACCCTCGACTCGGTGGTGCTGAGCGTGACGCGCATTACCGGCGGCAATACCTGGAACGTGTTGCCCGAGAGCGTCGAGCTGGAGGGCACCTTGCGCACGCATCGCACACAAGTGCAGCAAAACGTGAAGGCCCGGGTGGCTGAAATCGCCGCCGGGTTTGCCAGCGCCTTCAACGCGCAAATTGATATCACCTGGTATGCCGGACCCACCGCGCTGGTCAATGACGCCAACTGGGCGGAATTTGCCACCTCGGTGGCCAGCGAGAGCGGCTATGAAACCCGGCAGGCCGAGCTGCACATGGGTGGGGAGGATTTCGCCGTCTATTTGCAGCAGATCCCCGGGGCCTTCGTCAGCATCGGCAGCGCCAGTCAGTATGGTTTGCATCATCCGGCCTTTAACCCGGACGAGGCATTAATTGCACCCGCCGCGCGCTATTTCGCCCGACTTGCGGAAAAAGCACTGAATCAACTTTAAGGGTAAGGAGTGAATATGTCCGCAACACGACAGCTGCGACTGGGCACAATATTGCATGGCGCCTCCGGGAACATGTCGGCCTGGCGTCATCCGGCGGCACCTGCCGATGCCAGCATCAATTTCAATTTTGTTAAAGAGACGGCCCTGAAGGCCGAAGCGGGGAAACTCGACTTTATCTTTGTCGCCGATGGCCTCTACATCAACGAAAAGTCTATCCCGCATTTTCTCAACCGCTTTGAGCCGCTGACCGTGCTGTCGGCGCTGGCGACCGTCACCTCACGGCTGGGGTTGGTGGGAACGCTGTCCACCTCATACAGCGAGCCGTTTACCGTGGCGCGCCAGTTTGCCAGCCTCGATCACCTGAGCAATGGCCGGGCGGGCTGGAATGTGGTGACCTCGCCGCTGGAAGGATCGGCAAAGAACTTCTCCCGCGACACGCACCCGGAGCACGCCCTGCGTTACCGCATCGCCGATGAATATCTCGACGTGGTGAAAGGGCTGTGGGACTCCTGGGAGGGCGATGCCTTTGTGCGCAACAAAGAGACCGGGCAGTTCTTCGATCCGCAAAAGCTGCACACCCTCGATCACCATGGCGATTTCTTTAAGGTCGCCGGGCCGCTGAATATCGGCCGCACGCCGCAGGGCAGACCGATTGTATTCCAGGCCGGTGCCTCGGAGGACGGCAAAAAGCTGGCGGCAAAACATGCCGACGCCATCTTTACCCATCATGACACCTACGAAGAAGCCCAGGCGTTCTGGCACGACGTGAAAAGCCAGCTGAAACAGCATGGGCGAAGCAATGATGAGCTGCACATCTTCCAGGGGGTGAGCGTGATCGTCGGGAAGGACGCCGACGACGTGGAGCAGCAGTACCAGACCACGGCGGCGCTGGTCTCCATCAACGATGCCCTGAACTATCTCGGCCGCTATTTTGAGCACCATGACTTCAGCCAGTACCCGCTGGATGAACCCTTCCCGGACATTGGCGACCTGGGGAAAAACAGCTTCCGCAGCACTACCGATGAGATCAAGCGCAACGCCCGGGAGCGCAACTTAACCCTGCGCCAGGTGGCGCTGGAAGCCGCCTCGCCGCGCCCACGTTTTTCGGGCACCCCGGAACAGGTGGCGGACGGTCTGCAGCAGTGGTTTGAAGGCTATGCCGCGGATGGTTTCATCATCCAGGGCGGCACCCCGGATACCTTCCCGCGTTTCGTTGACCAGGTGGTACCGCTGTTGCAGGCGCGCGGTCTGTCCCGCACCGAATACCCCGGCACCACGCTGCGTGAGAGCCTGGGATTAGAGCAACCCGCCAATCAGTTCACACAACAATAAGAGAACCTGCCATGCAAAAATCATCGCTTATTCTGGCGCTCGCGCTGGCCTTTACCCCAGCCGTCTGGGCAGAGAACGTCAATATTAACGGCACCGGGGTCAGCCTTGAGGCTAACAAAACGCCGATCAACACCGCCAAAAACCCGCAGGCCATCGCCCAGCTGCCCGCCAGCTTTAAGCCGGTGGTGCCGGGGAAATTCACCGTGGCGATTGCCGGGTTGAGCCAGCCGCCGCTGACGGTGTTTGCCGATGACAACAAAACCCTGATCGGCAGCGAGGCTGACATTGCCCGCCTGGTGGCGGATAGCCTCGGGCTGGAGCTGAACGTGGTGCCCACCTCCTGGGAGGACTGGCCGCTGGGGGTGACCTCCGGGAAATATGACGCGGCGATCAGCAACATCACCGTGACCAAAGAGCGTAAAGAGAAGTTCGATTTCGCCACCTACCGGAAGGATTCGCTGGGCTTCTACGTGAAATCCTCCAGCCCGATCAAGAAACTGGAGACGGCGGAAGACATCGCCGGGCTGCGCATTATCGTGGGTTCCGGCACCAACCAGGAGGCGATCCTGCTGGCGTGGGATGCGGAAAACCGAAAGAAGGGGCTGAAGCCCTTCACCCCGATCTACACCAAAGACGATGCCGCCCAGACCCTGGCGCTACAGTCCGGTCGGGCTGACGCCTACTTTGGTCCGAATGTGATAGGCGCATGGAAAGCGGCCCTCAACGGCAAAACGAAGCTGGTGGGCAGCGTGGATGGCGGCTGGCCGAAAGCGGCGCACATCGCCGTGACCCTGAAGAAAGGCAGCGGCCTGGCGGAGCCGGTGCAGACCGCCCTCAACGGCGTAATCAAGAACGGCGACTACGACAAGGTGCTGAACCGCTGGGGTGAAGGCGTGGAGCGTATCCCGAGTTCCGAAGTTAACCCGGCTGGCCTTGGCGACTAAGGAGAACCTATGCGCGACCTTTTTCGTGATGTTTCGCCGGAAGACGCCGATCTTCAACCCATCATTAATGGGCTGTTCGGAGAGTACGCGGCGCGCTACGGCGACTATTTCTCTAAAGATGCAGAGGTCGAACTGACCGAGTGGTATCTGGCGCCGCAGGGGCTGTTTATTGTGCTGGAGCGCGACGGAAAAATCATCGCCACCGGGGCCTATAAACCCTTCGATGCCCAGACCGCCGAGATCAAACGGATCTGGACCGACAAATCCCTGCGCCAGCAGGGGCTTGCCGCCCGGGTGGTACAGGAGCTGGAGCGCCGGGCGATACTGGCCGGATACAGCCAGATCTACCTCACCACCGGCTTTCGCCAGCCGGAGGCGGTGCGACTCTATCTGAGTCAGGGCTACACGGCCCAGTTCGACCTGACCCGCGATCCGGAAGAGTACAGCCAGCCGCCGTTCGACGGACGGCTGCGCTTCACCAAAACGCTGGTACGTGAAACGTTCAGTAAATCGGCATGAGGAACGACCATGAACAACGTTGAAACCATCAAAGTGGTCCCGGCGCGCTACCCGCTGCGCACGGTGGGCGCGATCGTGGCGCTGTTTGTACTGGCGGTGGTGATCCAGTCAGTGGCCTTTAACCCCCGCTGGGAGTGGAGCGTGTTTGCGCGCTGGTTCTTCGACCCGGTGATCCTGGAAGGGGTGGGGCAGACGCTGCTGCTGACCCTGATTGGCACCGCGCTCAGCGTGGTGATCGGCGGCCTGTTAGCGCTGGCGCGGCTCTCGTCATCCTGGCTGTTGAGCAGTCTCGCCTGGGGTTACATCTGGCTGTTCCGCTCCCTGCCGCTGATTGTGGTGCTGATCATCCTCTATAACTTCTCCTATCTGTACGACACCCTGTCCCTCGGCGTGCCGTTCACCGGCATTACCTGGGGCAGCTTTGAGACCATCAATGTGCTGGGGCAATTCTCCACCGCGGTGGTCGGGCTGACGCTGGTGCAGAGCGCCTATACGGCGGAGATCATTCGCGGCGGCTTCCTCGGGGTCGATCACGGCCAGTATGAAGCGGCAGCGGCCCTGGGGTTACCGGCTTCGCGTCGCACCCTGCGGATTATTTTGCCGCAGGCGCTGCGCACCATTCTGCCTGCCGGATTTAACGAAATCATCAGTCTCGCCAAGGGCACGGCGATGGTTTACGTTCTGGCGATGCCGGAGCTGTTCTATACCATCCAGATGATCTACAACCGCACCCAGGAGGTGATCCCGCTGCTGATGGTGGGGGCCGTCTGGTATCTGGTGATCACTACCGTCCTTTCCGCCATCCAACATCTGGTTGAGCGCGCCCTGGCCCGCAGCGAGCGCCGCTCGGCGGTGAACTCTACCCGCGCAACCCGCACCCGTTCCGTTACCACCCAAACCACACAGGAGCCTGTCCATGCAAGCCTCTCCTGAAGGACATATTTCGATAACCGGCGTCAGTAAGTTCTTTGGTCGCCACAAGGCGCTGGATAACGTCTCGCTGGAGATACCGCCCGGCTCGGTAACGGTGATCCTCGGCCCGTCCGGCTCCGGTAAATCCACGCTGCTGCGCACCATTAACCACCTGGAGCGGGTCGATGAAGGCTTTATCCAGATTGACGGGGATTACATTGGCTATCGGCGGGAGGGCAACACGCTGTACGAGCTGAAGGAGAATGCGATCCTCAAACAGCGGGTTAACGTCGGCTATGTGTTCCAGAACTTCAACCTGTTCCCGCACCTGACGGTGCTGGAGAACCTGATCGAAGCGCCCATCGCGCATAAACAGCTGAGCCGTAAAGAGGCGGTAGAGCGGGCTTACGATCTGCTGGACGTGGTGGGGCTGCGCGATAAAGCCGATGCCTGGTCACGCCATCTTTCCGGCGGGCAGCAGCAGCGCATCGCCATAGCCCGCGCGCTGGCGCTGCGCCCGCGAGTGATGCTGTTTGATGAGCCGACCTCGGCGCTGGATCCCGAGCTGGTGGGCGAGGTGCTGGACGTGATCAAAAAGCTGGCCCGCTCCGGCACGACGCTGGTGGTGGTCACGCACGAGATTGGCTTCGCCCGGGAAGTTGCCGACCAGGTGGTCTTTATGGTGGATGGCAAAATCGTGGAACAGGGCAGCAGCGACGAGGTGTTGAACCGTCCGTCCCACGCCCGAACGCGGCAGTTCCTGTCGAAAGTGCTCTAAGGAGAGAAGATGAAAAAAGGATTACTGGCGCTATTCATGGTGGCGTCGACCAGCCACGCCGCCATCGATTTGAAAGCTAACGAGCAGCCGCTGCCGGTATCGGTAGACCCGCAGGCGGTGACGAAGATCCCGGCGAACTACAAATTTGTCGAACCGGGTACATTAACCGTCGCCATTTCGGCCCTGAACTCACCGCCGCTGGCGTTGCTGGCCAGCGATAACCGCACCCGCATTGGCAGTGACCCGGATATCGCCCGACTGCTGGCGGGCAGTCTCGGGCTGAAGCTTAAGCTGGTGCCGACGGCGTGGGAGGACTGGCCGCTCGGCATTACCTCCGGGCGCTATGATGTGGCGCTGGTGAACATTGCGGTGACCGAGCAGCGTAAACAGAAGTTTGATTTCGCCACCTATCGCGTCGATTCGCTGGCCTTTTCGGTAAAGTCCACCAGCGAGGTGCAGTCGATTAAGGGGGCCGCCGATCTGTCGGGTAAAAAGGTGATTGTCGGCTCTGGCACCAACCAGGAGCGCATTCTGCTGGGCTGGAACGAAGAGAATAAAAATGCCGGGCGCGAGCCTGCGCTGCCGGTCTACCTGACTGACGACGCCTCCGGCAATCTCTATATTCAGTCCGGCAGGGCAGATGTGTTCTTCGGCCCGCAGTCGGTCTCGGCCTATAAAGAGGCCCTGACCGGCAAAACCCGGGTGGTGGGCTTAGGGCCGAAAAAAGCGTACGTGGCTACTACCACCAAAAAGGGGAATGGGCTGGTGTATGCCTTGCAGGCCGCGCTCGACGGCGCCATCCAGCGGGGTGATTACCAGAAGGTGCTGGCGCGCTGGGGCGAGCAGGGCGAAGCGGTGGCGCAGTCAGTGGTCAACCCGCCCGGGATAACCTACTGAGGCTGCTCTACACTTAAGGCTTTGACTGAGGTGTTACCGATGATCAAAGTCTATGGCGTCCCTGGCTGGGGTTCAGCCATCAGTGAAGTCATGCTGACCCTGGCCGACATTCCCTATCAGTTCATCAACGTTGACGGGTTTGATAAGCCCGGCGAAACCCGTGAACTTCTCGAAAAACTCAACCCCTTGTGCCAGGTGCCGACCCTGGAGCTGGAAAACGGCGAGATCATGACGGAAACGGCAGCCATTGCGCTGCTGGTGCTGGATCGCTGTCCCGATCTGGCACCGCCCGTCGGGCACGCGGATCGCCAGCAGTTCCAGCGCCTGCTGATCTGGCTGGTGGCCAACGTCTATCCCACCTTTACCTATGCCGATTACCCGGAACGCTGGGCGCCAGACGCCCCGGAACAGCTGCAACAAAGCTGCCGCGAATACCGCAAATCGCTCTACCTGTGGCTGGATAATCACCTTAAAGCCACGCCCTATACCTTTGGCGAGCAGATTACCCTTATCGACTGTTATCTGTGTGTGATGCGTACCTGGGGGCCACGCCCGGACTGGTTTGCCGCTAATACGCCGAACATCACGGCAATTGCCGATAGCGTGTGCAAGCTCCCGAAACTGCACAAGGTGCTAAAAGCGAACGATATTCTCTGCTAGTCTGAAACGCTTACTCAAAAGGAGCCTGCACATGCCACACGTAGATATTAAATGTTTTCCCCGTGACCTGAACGACGAGCAAAAAACCGCCCTGGCCGCAGATATCGCCGAGGTGATTACCCGCCATCTGAACAGTAAAGATCGTTCTATTTCTGTGGCCCTGAACGAGGTTCAGGAAGCCGACTGGAAAACGCAGGTGTGGGATACGGAGATTGGCCCGAAGCTGGACGAGTTGATTAAGAAGCCGGGATATTCGATGTAAAGGCAAAACGGTAACTTAGGTTACCGTTGCGTGTGTTTGCTCTCTCTGCTGGGGGAAGTGGATCAGAGCGCACTGTTTTGCCGGGCGGCGCTGCGCTTGCCCGGCGATAATCGCGCGATATCCATCGGACGGATGAGGCGTAGTTGCCACTCGATGAACAGGGTGATTTGGTAAAATACTGTATTTTGTTGCCATGTCATTTCCTCAGGCGTTCTGCTGCTTATTAGAATAATGATTAATAATTAATAATTTTTTATCATGGTGCTTATATGATTCGGCTTCACTTTCATTTTCCTTTTGTAAATAAATAATCCATTTTTATATTTGCTTGTTGATTGCTTTATATTTATTAATTTCTTTGGTGAATGTTATTAAGTCTTTGGCGCCTGGTTTTGCTGGGTTGAATCATATTTTAATTATCAATAGAGGTGTAATATTGAAATAAAGCCACCGTTAATTAAAAGGATGTTTGACAATGGAAGGGCAATCCGAATTACTCCAGCAACAGACGACCTTAAACCGATATTTACTGTACTTTCCCCATAATCAAAACGTTATTCCTGATGTTCATTCATTTACTGGAACAGAGGGATTGAGCGAGCCCTGGCGCTATACTATCCGCTTTACCAGTCCGGATCAGAACATTGCCATTGATGCCGTCCTTAACCAGATGGCTGAATTTATTCTGCGCGCCCCCAATCCAAAAGCCGCCTGGCAAGGGCAAACGCCCTGGCTGCCGGTACGGCAGATCAATGGCACGATCACCAAATTTTCCCGCCTTAAGTCTTCAGGTGATGAAGCCCTGTATGAATGTGTGCTGGAGCATGAGCTGGCGCTGCTGGATAAGAACTATCGTTCCGCCGTGTACATGAACATGACGGTCCCGGAGCTTGTCACGAAGCTGATGAAGGACAGTGGTCACTTTGAAGGCTACAACATCGATTTTGACCAACTGAGCCACAACTATCTGCGTCGGGAAATGATCGTTCAGTGGAAAGAAACCGATCTGCAGTTTATCCGCCGGCTGTTGGCTGAAGTGGGGATCTGGTTCCGCTTAGAGAATCACGACAAAGTGAAGGCGGAAACTGTGGTTATTTTCGGCGATTCTGACCGCCGTTACCGCTTTTGCGACAAACAGGTGCCTTATGTCCGCCATTCTGGCATGACCAGTTATGCCGAATACATAACCGATCTGGAAGAACAGCACGACCTGATCTCTAAAAACGTGCTGGTTCGCACCTACAACTACCGCGAACCGCATTCGCCGCAGGCGGATAAAACCATTGAAATGAGTGACATTCCTCAGGGCATCACTTTCGGGCAACACTATCACTACGCCGATCCCTATCTCACTGATGGTGACTGTTATGGCACAGAGGTGGAAACGGCTACGTTTTACGCAAGGTTGCGCTATGAGCGTCTACTGAACAGCCAGAGTGTTCTGGGGGCAACCACCAGCGATCCCGAACTTCAGCCGGGCATTATGTTTAACCCTACAGGCCCCATCCCTGACGGGTTTAAGTCCGGTTTTCTGATAACGAAGATGACCATCCGCAGCAGCCGCGCGGAACACTACCGCGCCGTGTTGACGGGGATCCCCTGTACCAAGAGCTACAGCTTCCGTCCTGGCTATATACCCCGACCAGTGATAGCCGGAACGGTACCCGCCAGAGTGGCGGCTATCGGGGGAGATAAAACCTATGCCGGGCTTGATGCGCATGGTCGCTACCGGGTGAAGTTTGATTTTGACCTTGATGAAAAGCGTGACGGATTCGAAAGCGCCCTGGTACGCCTAGGCAGAGCGTATGCGGGTGACACCTTTGGTATCCACTTTCCACTACTGGACGGAACCGAGGTCGCCGTGGGTTTTGAAGGCGACGATCCAGACCGGCCTTTCATTGCTCACGTAATGCACGATGGCAGCCGGCCGGATTTAGTCACCAACCGCAACGATAGCCGCAACGTGATCCGCACGGCCGCGTCCAACAAGATCCGTCTTGAGGACCGTCGCGGCAAGGAGCATATCAAGATTTCCACGGAGTACGGCAAAGGGCAATTCAGCGTTGGTCACCTGGTGGATGCGGAAGGTAAAAAACGCGGGGAAGGCGTGGAAGCCCGTACCGACGACTGGATGGCGCTGCGTGCCGCTAAAGGGGTGATGATAACCACCGAGGCCCAGCCGCGTGCCGCGGGGAAACAGCTGGATATGACGGACGCCATTGCGCAACTGGAGAAAGCCTTAACGCTGGCGATGACCCTGCAGCAAAGTGCGCTGACGGCTGGTGCCAGTCATGTGGAAACCGATCGGCAGAATGCGCTCAGCCAGACGTTAAGTCACCTCACGGAGCCTGGCATTCTGGCGTATGGCAAAAACGGCGTCGCTCAGGTGACCCCGGATAGCCTGCAACTGTCAGCCGGGCAAGACCTGATCGCCACGGCAGGCAATGATACCAGCATGAATGTGGTGAAAAAATTCTCGCTGGCCGTGGGGGAGAAAATTTCGCTGTTTGCCCGCAAGCTCGGTATCCAGATGATTGCCGGCGCGGGAGATATTACGTCTCAGGCACAGCGCGGTGAAATGCACATGCTGTCGCAGAAGGATTTTACCCTGACCAGCACCGCCGGGAAGATGAACGGCAGTGCCCGGGAGGGGATGCAGTTTGTCTGCGGAGGGGGTGGGATCCGTATCAGCCCAAACGGGCTGGTTACCCTTTTCTCGCCAACTGGCATTGAGCTGAAAGCGCCGAGCCTGAAATACGACGGTCCGGATAGTGCGTCAGTCCAATCACCATCCTTCGAGAAAGGCGCATTTAAACTCCGTTACAAGCTGCACGCTGGCGATGACCCGGAGCAAATTCTGGCGAACAAAAAATTCAGACTGACGAATTCGGCCGGCCAGATTGTAGAAGGCGTCACGGACAGCAAGGGTCATTCACCGCTGCTTGATGCTGACGACCTCGATAGTTACAAAATGGAGCTGATGGAATGACGGAGTCGAAGACAAAACCGTACGCCCCGCGGGTGGTATCGGAAGGGGATATTCCGGTACACAGAACTCTGGGAGAGGCTGCCCAGACGCGCAACGTGGGAGTACCGCGCCCGATGCCGGGGATTATCATTCTGATCCACGGCGTAAACGATGTGGGTGAAGCCTACCAGAATCAGGAGAAGGGGATCCTTGCAGGACTGGGGAAACGGCTTAACCGCCAGGATTTTTACGCCCATCAGTGGAAAGATTACAGGATCGCGGCGCCCGGTCGCTCGCCAATTATCCCGTTTTACTGGGGATATAAACCGGTCACCCATGACGATTACCGGGCAGATCAGAAACGCTACCGGGAAGAGGTCGGCAAGATGAGTGACAAAGCCCATTTACCCTATGATGCTTACCAGGAAGATAACGAAGCGAATAAAGCCGCGCTGGGTAATGACGGCAACGGACCGTTTAAGTACCACAACGATAACTTCAAAAATGCGCTGGATACGCACTTTGCCAAAAATGGCGGGACCTTTGCTAATGCTACGACCACTATCCCCGATATGTTAGGACCCGGTGCGGGAGGTTTCGGGGTGGCCGCTGCAGGATTTGCTTCATTGCACTTTAATGATGGCGATTTCACGCATCCTATCTTTGAAAACCCGCACCGGATTTATCAATTCTTTGCCGCTCAACGGCTGGCGGATTTGATTCTGCAGATTCGAAGTGATCCTGTCACTGAAAAGGATACGATCAATGTGGTAGCCCACAGTCAGGGCACGATTATTACCATGCTTGCAAATATGCTGGTTAAGCAAGCCGGGTATGATCCAGCTAACTGCGTCATTCTTAATCACTCTCCCTATTCTCTGGAGTCGCGCTTGGCTGAAAATATTCAGCCTGGCTATCAGCAGACCGACGCCGCAAGGCAGAAGACCTTTAAAAACTTCTGTCGCCTGATGTATACGCAATGGAGAGGTGGCGGAAAAATGTCTGAAGGGGAATTATCGAACCTGGAGGCCTCCTGTACCCTGCGAAAACCCTCCGATAACCCGCTGCGATCCGATGACAGATATTGCCGTAGCAACGACGGTAAAGTGTATAACTATTTTTGCCCGAACGACGGTGTCGTGTCGCTGGAAAATGTGCAGGGTATCGGCTGGCGTGGCATTCCTCAGAAACTAGCCAGTGAAATTCCTAATCTGTATCAGCGCGTGTTTTATCAGCATGGTGAGGTGGGAAAAATCCCTGACGCTAAACCCTTTGAGTTACCGCCGCGAAAGGAGGGGGATGCAAAATATGCCTTCTGGACAAATGCCAGCTACAGTGCGCGCGATGTAGTGGTTAATGGCGAGGAATTACCGGAACCTTTTATTTTCAAGCTTCAGGGTCAGGATAATTATCCTGATAACGATCCGAAAACCAGCGACACGCCCTATACGTATTATATCGATCCCGACAGCCCGGATGCCTACATCTCTTATTCAGCCAAGGCCAGTGCCATCAAACGCACGGAATCTGCGATGTATATGCTCAACAGTTACCAGCGTATTAGCTGGAAACCAGGACATATTTTAACGCTCGACGAGCTTAAAGTTGAAACGGTCGACAGAAAACTCGACGTTATTTATGGGGAGGTCAGTGGTTCTAAAGATTATCCAGTGCTGACCATTACCTGGCGGAAAACTCGTGAGGAACTGGAAAAGGAGTGGCAGAAAACCGATCCGGTTGGTTACAGCCAACACTCATCTATCGTGATGAGTGAATTTGCGCCTTCGCATGCGATGGCGTTTGATCTGGCAATTGGACAATGTAAATCATTTGACTATAAGGCAGGGAAATTCTGGGAAGAGCTGTTACATCGTGCGGATTGGCGAGATCCGTTGAATGGTTTTCCTGCCGCTAAAGAATATTATCGTTCTGGACGACTACCAGAAGTACGTACGAAAAACTTAATGAATAAACCAGATGAAGTTTTACCTCAGGGTAATTACGGCGTGGAAAATGATTATGCTGGTATCCGACCCCGCGCACGTAATCCAAGAAGTATTGATATGGGGATTGTCAGGTCGGAAGACTTCCAGGAAATAAATTTATTGCAATGGGAAATGCCAAAACCCAAAAGTGACAGCCAGCTGGCTTAAGGAGCGAGCATGAAGGGATTATGTACTTTTTTCGCAGGAGCCGCTGTATTGCTGGCTACTGATTGCATGGCAAAGGAACCGCCGACACAGGTTATTTATATGTTCGATGACCATCGCTACCTTGAGCTGAAAGGCTGGAACTGCGAAGGTGAACTCTGGTACACGGATACCCAAAGAAGGATTCGGTCACAAATTTTTTCG
>Ga0209796_10000035_pt1 | contig 216612 bp, 209 predicted proteins | sample AgamicOrSfrz_FD_187167 | JGI IMG/M metagenome (GOLD analysis project Ga0209796, IMG submission 187167) | Agave microbial communities from Guanajuato, Mexico - Or.Sf.rz (SPAdes) (version 2) | ecosystem: Host-associated > Plants > Phyllosphere > Phylloplane/Leaf | place: Guanajuato, Mexico...
ACGAACTTCGACCGCGACCCCCAGGGCGACCTCTCGCTCGGCCGCGAGGGCGGACACCACCGGGACCGGATCGTCCACGCCCAGGGCGACGCGACCGGCGCGGAGGTCCAGCGCGCGCTCAACGAGGCAGTACGCCGAGCCCCCGCGATCGGCGTCTACGAGCACACCATGGTGCTCGACCTCGCGCTCGCGGAGGACGGCGGCGTCGCCGGCCTGACCGTGCACGTGGTCGGTGAGGGCGAGCGCGACGGTGTCGGCCTGATCCGCGCTCGCGCCGTGGTGCTCGCCAGCGGAGGCCTCGGCCAGGTCTTCTCCCAGACCACGAACCCGGCGGTCTCCACCGCCGACGGGATGGCGCTCGCCCTGCGCGCCGGCGCCCGGCTGCGCGACCTGGAGTTCGTCCAGTTCCACCCGACCGTGATGTACCTCGGCCCCGACTCCCGTGGCCAGCAGCCGCTGATCTCCGAGGCGGTCCGCGGCGAAGGTGCGTTCCTCGTCGACTGGGACGGGACGCGCTTCATGCAGGACGTGCACGGGCTCGCCGACCTCGCCCCCCGCGACGTGGTCTCCAAGGCCATCATGAAGCGGATGCTCGAGACCGGCCACCCGAACATGTGGCTCGATGCGCGCCACCTGCGCGCCGAGGACAACAGGGCGTTCTGGGAGCGTCGCTTCCCCAATATCCTGGCTTCCTGCGAGCGCCACGGCATCGACCCCGCCGTCGACCTCATCCCGGTGGCGCCGGCGTGCCACTACGCCTCGGGCGGGGTGCACACCGACCTCTGGGGCCGCTCCTCGATCCCCGGCCTGTACGCCACCGGCGAGGTGGCGTGCAGCGGCGTGCACGGCGCGAACCGGCTCGCCTCCAACTCGCTGCTGGAGGGACTGGTCTTCTCCCGGCGCATCGCCGACGTACTCCCCGCTGAGCTGCGCCCGCTCAGCAAGCCGGCCGCCGACCCACGTTCCCCCGGTGCCGTGGCGGGCTCGGTGCGCCGCGAGCTCCAGGAGACGATGACCCAGCGGGCGGGCGTGCTGCGCTCGGCGGCGGGCCTGGGCGGCGCCGTCGACGTCCTTCGCCGGCTCGCCGAGGTCGCAGGCGAGGATCTGGGGCCCGACGCCTGGGAGGTGACCAACCTGGTGACGATCTCGATGGCGCTGACGGCCTCGGCGCTGCTGCGGGAGGAGACCCGCGGCTCCCACTGGCGCGAGGACTTCCCCGAGCGCGACGACGAGCGCTGGGCAGGACACTGCGACGTGGTCGCGTCGGACGGCGTCATCGACGTGGAGTTCGCCCCGGCGCCCGCCACCGACCTGGTGTTCGAGGGGGAGAGCCGATGACGCCGTACGACGAGATCCCCGCCGGCCTGCTGCAGGAGCTGCGCTCCAGCGGCCTGGACCCCCACCGGCTCTACGAGGAGGTCGTGCACGCGCTGCGCGAGGACCTGCCCGAGCCGCACGACGTCGACGTCACCTCCGCCGCGACCATCCCCGCCGACGCCCGGGGCGTCGCTGTCTTCGCGGCGCGCCAGCAGGGCGTGATGGCCGGGCTCGGGGTGGCCGAGCTCGTCTTCCGGGTCGTCATGGGCGCGGACGTGCTGATCACCAACCGCGCCCACGACGGCGCCCGCGTCGCGCCGGGGGAGGAGGTCATGACGATCGCGGGCCCGACGCGCGGCCTGCTGACCGCCGAGCGGACCGCGCTCAACTACGCCACCCACCTGTCGGGCATCGCCACCGAGACGGCGCGCTGGGTCGCGGCCCTGGCGGGCACGCACGCCAAGGTGCTCGACACCCGCAAGACGCTGCCGACGTACCGGGCCCTGCAGAAGTACGCCGTGCGCTGCGGCGGCGGTCACAACCATCGCTTCTCCCTGGCCGACATGGCGCTGGTCAAGGACAACCACGTCGTGGCCGCCGGGGGAGTGGTGCCCGCGTTCCGGGCGGTGCGCGAGGCGTGTCCCGAGCTGCCGGTCGAGGTGGAGGTCGACTCCCTCGACCAGCTGCGCGAGGTGCTCGAGGCCGGGTGCCACCGGGTGTTGTTGGACAACATGAACGAGGACACGCTGCGGGAGGCGGTGCGGATCACGGCGGGCCGCGCCGTGCTGGAGGCCTCGGGCGGCCTGACGCTGGAGCGTGCGCGCTCGGTCGCGCAGACGGGCGTCGACTGGATCTCGGTCGGCGCGCTCACGCACTCCGTCACCGTCTTCGACATCGGCCTGGACCTGCGCCCGGCCCCCGAGCCTGTCGAGGGGTAGCCGTGGCTGCGCCTGTGTTGCTCTGCGCCGACATCGGCAACTCCCACACCCTGCTCGGGCTGCTGAGCGGGGGTGAGGTCATGGCGCACTGGCGCGTCATGACCGATGAGCGACGGACCGCCGATGAGTGGCCGATCCTCCTGCGCGGCCTGCTCGGATCACGGCTGGACGAGCTCGACGGGATCGCGGTGTGTGCGACGGTCCCCGCGGTGCTGCACGAGTGGCGCGACATGCTCACCCGACACTTCGCCTCGGTCCGCTCCATCGTGGTCGAGCCGGGGGTGAGGACCGGCGTACCGATCCTGATGGACAACCCCCGCGAGGTGGGCACGGACCGGATCGCCAACGCGCTCGCCGCGGTGTCCCTCTACGGCGGCCCCGCGATCGTCGTCGACTTCGGTGGTACGGCGACCACGTTCGATGTGGTCTCGGCGGCGGGCCAGTACGTCGGGGGCGCGATCGCCCCGGGCCTCGAGGTGTCCTTGGAGGCGCTCGGGCGACGCGGCGCGCAGCTGCGCAAGGTCGAGCTCGCCCGGCCCCGGTCCGTGATCGCCAAGAACACGGTGGAGGCCGTCCAGTCGGGCATGGTCTTCGGCGTCGCCGCGCAGGTGGAGGGGATCGTGGCGCGGATGATCTCTGCTTTGGGAGCGGAATCGGCACAGGTGAATGTGATCGCCACCGGATATCTCGCCGATATCGTCGTCGGTGAATGTGCCTGCTTTACCACCCATGCGCCCTGGCTGACTTTACAGGGGCTGGAAATGATCTTCTCGCGCAATTCGTGACAATGTGCCACAATGGCGGCGCATTTCACATTGACGCATTCGACGTGAAGGAATTCCCATGGCGCAGAAGGTGCATATCGTTCTCGAGGACGACCTCGACGGCTCTGAGGCGACCGAGACGGTGTCGTTCGGCCTCGACGGGGTCTCCTACGAGATCGACCTCAACGACGACAACGCCGGCCGTCTGCGTGAGGCGCTCAGCCTCTACATCGGCCACGGTCGTAAGGTCGGCGCGAGCGGCGGCGGCCGGCGCGGGCGCCGTAGCGGCGGTGCCGGCAGCGCGGGCGGCAACAGCGGCCCGAGCGCGAAGGAGATCCGCGACTGGGCCCGGGAGAAGGGGCACGCGGTTCCCGAGCGCGGCCGCATCCCCGCCGAGGTGCGCCAGGCCTACGAGGCCGCGCACTGACCCGACGCACTGATCAGCGCGACCCCAGCACCACGGCATCCGGCCCGCTCCCGTCAGGGAGCGGGCCGTGTTCGCTCTCAGCGCACGGCCGACCGGGTAGCGGTGGGAACGCGTAGGCTGTCGGCGGGGTTGTAGTACTCGACGGATCCTGCGCCCGGCGCGGCGGTCCACCCCCAAGCAAGAGGAGCGATGCGCATGTTCGAGCGGTTCACTGACCGAGCCCGCCGGGTGGTCGTGCTGGCCCAGGAAGAGGCCCGCATGCTCTCCCACAACTACATCGGCACCGAGCACATCCTGCTCGGCCTCATCCACGAGGGCGAGGGCGTGGCGGCCAAGGCGCTGGAGTCGCTCGACATCTCGCTGGAGGCGGTGCGCGCGCAGGTCGAGGAGATCATCGGCCAGGGCCAGCAGGCGCCCTCGGGCCACATCCCGTTCACGCCGCGTGCCAAGAAGGTGCTCGAGCTGTCCCTGCGCGAGGCGCTGCAGCTCGGCCACTCCTACATCGGCACCGAGCACATCCTGCTGGGCCTGATCCGTGAGGGTGAGGGCGTGGCCGCGCAGGTGCTGCAGAAGCTGGGCGCCGACCTCAACCGGGTCCGCCAGCAGGTCATCCAGCTGCTCTCCGGCTTCCAGGGCAAGGAGTCGGGCCAGTCGGCCGCCGCGGCCTCGGGCAGCTCCTCGGAGGCGCCGTCCTCCTCGCTGGTGCTCGACCAGTTCGGCCGCAACCTCACCCAGGACGCGCGCGAGGGCAAGCTCGACCCGATCATCGGTCGTCAGCCCCAGATCGAGCGCGTCATGCAGGTGTTGTCGCGGCGTACGAAGAACAACCCGGTCCTCATCGGCGAGCCCGGGGTCGGCAAGACCTCGATCGTCGAGGGCCTGGCCCAGGACATCGTCAAGGGCAACGTCCCCGAGACGCTGAAGGACAAGCAGATCTACACCCTCGACCTGGGTGCGCTCGTGGCCGGCAGCCGTTACCGCGGCGACTTCGAGGAGCGCCTGAAGAAGGTGCTCAAGGAGATCAAGACGCGCGGTGACATCGTGCTGTTCATCGACGAGATCCACACCCTCGTCGGTGCCGGCGCGGCCGAGGGCGCGATCGATGCCGCCAGCATCCTCAAGCCGATGCTGGCGCGCGGCGAGCTGCAGACCATCGGCGCCACCACGCTCGACGAGTACCGCAAGTACCTCGAGAAGGACGCCGCCCTCGAGCGCCGCTTCCAGCCGATCCAGGTCCCCGAGCCGTCGATCGCCGAGACGATCGAGATGCTCAAGGGCCTGCGCGACCGCTACGAGGCGCACCACCGCGTCACGATCACCGACGAGGCCCTGGTCTCGGCCGCGACCCTGGCCGACCGCTACATCTCCGACCGCTTCCTGCCGGACAAGGCCATCGACCTCATCGACGAGGCCGGCTCGCGGCTGCGGATCCGCCGGATGACGGCGCCGGCCGACCTGCGCGAGTACGACGACAAGATCGCCGACGTGCGCCAGCGCAAGGAGGCGGCCATCGACGGGCAGGACTTCGAGGCCGCGGCACGACTGCGCGACGAGGAGAAGCAGCTGCAGCTGAAGAAGGCCGAGCGGGAGAAGGCTTGGCGCTCCGGCGACATGGACGAGGTCGCCGAGGTCGATGAGGAGCTGATCGCCGAGGTCCTCGCGGTCGCCACCGGCATCCCGATCGTGAAGCTGTCGGAGGAGGAGTCCACCCGGCTGCTCAAGATGGAGGACGAGCTCCACAAGCGGGTCATCGGGCAGGACGAGGCCGTCAAGGCACTCTCGCGTGCCATCCGGCGTACTCGTGCCGGGCTCAAGGACCCCAAGCGGCCCGGCGGGTCGTTCATCTTCGCCGGCCCCTCCGGCGTCGGCAAGACGTGGCTGTCCAAGACGCTCGCGGAGTTCCTCTTCGGCGATGAGGACGCGCTCATCCAGCTCGACATGTCGGAGTTCGGCGAGAAGCACACCGTCTCGCGGCTCTTCGGCTCCCCGCCGGGATACGTCGGCTACGAGGAGGGCGGCCAGCTCACCGAGAAGGTGCGGCGCAAGCCGTTCTCGGTCGTGCTCTTCGACGAGGTCGAGAAGGCGCACCCCGATATCTTCAACAGCCTGCTGCAGATCCTGGAGGAGGGTCGGCTGACCGACTCGCAGGGCCGGGTGGTGGACTTCAAGAACACCGTCATCATCATGACCACCAACCTCGGCTCTCGCGACATCAGCAAGGGCGTCAGCCTCGGCTTCGGCAACGCCGGCGACGCAGCCAGCTCCTACGAGCGGATGAAGTCCAAGGTGTCGGAGGAGCTCAAGCAGCACTTCCGGCCGGAGTTCCTCAACCGTGTCGACGAGATCATCGTCTTCCCGCCGCTCTCGCAGGAGCAGATCATCTCGATGGTCGACAACATGATCGCCGCGGTGGAGACCCGCCTGAAGGACCGCGACATGGGCATCGAGCTCACGCCGACCGCGAAGGCGCTCCTCGCCGAGCGTGGCTTCGACCCGGTGCTCGGCGCCCGTCCGCTGCGCCGGACGGTGCAGCGCGAGATCGAGGACGTCCTCGCCGAGAAGATGCTGTACGGCGAGGTCGGCCCCGGCCAGATCGTCCTGATCGACGTCGAGGGCGATGGCCCGGCCGCGACCTTCACGTTCAAGGGCCAGAAGGTGGAGTCGCTGCCCGACGTACCTCCGTTCGAGAGCGCCGGTGTCAGCGACCCCGAGAGTGGTCAGGGCTTCGGCTCGACTGACGTGAGCGACGCCTCCGGCCAGTGACGGCCTGAATCAGCGCGTCAGGCGCCCCGGTCCACGATGTGGACCGGGGCGCATCGCGTTCGGGTAGTCCCTAACGAACGGACCCCCGACACGCCGTGAGAGGGGTCCGATCGTTAGGGACTACCCCGGCAGGGCATAGGTCTGCGGGCCGACCTGGGCAGCAAGCCCGTCGGCGAGCAGCCCCGCCAGGGAGCGCTCCCGCTGGTCGGCATCGGCCCACGCCCCCTCGAGCAGGCTGCGGTGCACGGGCCCGTCGGCCTCGCGCAGTACGCCGAGCAGCCGGCCCCGGCACTGGCGGTCCGTGCCTGCCCAGCTCTGCACCTTCCGCGGCGGCCCGGCATAGGGCGGCCGGCCCGCGGCAGACCAGGCGCAGTGGGCGATGACGGGGCAGCGTTCGCAGGCGGGCGCGGCCGCGGTGCAGACCAGAGCGCCCAGCTCCATCACGGCCACCGACCAGGTGGCGGCGGTCGGCTCGTCGGCGGGCAGCAGCGCGGCGCCGAGGTCCCGCTCGGCTCGCGTCACCGAGGTGCCGGGGAACTCCACGCCGGTCGCGACCCGCGCGAGGACGCGGCGCACGTTCGTGTCCAGTACGACCTGGCGCTGCCCGAACGCGAACGCGGCGACGGCCGCCGCGGTGTACTCGCCCACCCCGGGCAGGGCCAGGAGGGCGGCATGGTCGGCCGGGACCTCCCCGCCGTGCCGCTCGACGATCGCGGTGGCGGCGGCGTGGAGCCGCAGCGCCCGGCGAGGGTAGCCGAGCCGGCCCCACGCCCGGACCGCCTCCCCGGCGGGCTCGGCCGCCAGCGCCGCGGGCGTCGGCCACCTGTGCAGCCAGGCCTCGTGGACGGCCAGGACTCGGGCCACCGGCGTCTGCTGCAGCATGAACTCGCTGACCAGCACCGACCACGGGGACGCCGTGGTCGCCCGCCACGGCAGGTCACGGGCATGCGCGTCGTACCACGCGAGCAGGGGCGCGTGCAGGGCCTGCGGCGGCGTCGCGCCCGGGGCGGTGAGGGTCGGGTCCATCGCCTCGATTGTGCCTGGCGCCATGCCGCGGTGTGGCACCCGGATCCGAGCGCGCCGACTGACTACCGTGTGGCCCATGCCAGCGTTGACCCGTGGACCGCTCCCGTCGTCGGTGTACTGGCGCCGCCGGCTGGTCGTCGTGTCGGTCGTGCTGCTGCTCCTGTGGCTGGTGCTGCAGCTGCTCGGCGGCAGCAGCGGTACGCCGAAGGCCTCGCCCGCGGCCAGGCTCACCGGCGCATCGACGTCGGCGAGCAGCACCGCCGCGGCGAGCACCGGCGCGAGCGCCACCCCCTCCAGCGCCGCCCCTACGCCGACGCCGACGCCGAGCCCGACCGCGCTGCCGACGCCGAGTGGCCAGTGCTCACCGAGCGACCTTTCCGTCACCCCCTCCGTTGCGTCGGCCACGGCCGGGTCCGACGTCACGATCAGCCTGACGCTGCGCACGTTCAACACCCCGGCCTGCACGTGGCACGTCAGCCGCAAGACGATGCAGGTCAAGGTGACCACCGCGAGCGGCCGTGACGTCTGGTCGACGATCCAGTGCCCGTCCGCGGTGCCGACCAGCGACGTGGTCGTGTACCAGTCCGCCGCCCCCTCGCCGGTGGCGCTGACCTGGTCGGCCCGTTTCTCCGACGCCGAGTGCTCGACCCACACGGCATGGGCGAAGCAGGGCAGCTACACCGTCACCGCCGTCGCGCTCGGCGGTGCGCCGGCACAGACGACGTTCAGCCTGGCCGCACCGGTCGCCGCCGCCCCGACGACGTCGAGCGCGACGTCGAGCGCGAGCCCGACGCCGACGGCATCCGCCTCGGCCGGCGCCTCGGCCCCGAGCTCCACCGGGACGGCGCCCGCAGCACCCGCCGCGTCGAGCACCACGGCGACCCCGCACCACAAGAAGTCGCAGATCGCCGACTGACGCCGGCGTAGCGGACGCAGCCTCAGACGTAGCGCTCGAGGATCGTCGACTCCGCCAGTCGGGACAGGCCCTCGCGCACGGAGCGCGCGCGCAGCTCGCCGACGCCCTCGACGGCCTGGAGGTCCTCGATCGAGGCTGACAACAGCTTCTGGAGCGTCCCGAAGTGGTCCACGAGCCTGTCCACCACGGCACCCGGGAGCCGCGGGACCTTCGCCAGCAGCCGGTAGCCGCGCGGCGTGACAGCGCCGTCGAGCGCATCACCGCTGGAGAGGCCGAGGACGCGGGCGGCCGAGGCCGGATCGACGAGCTCGGTGGAGGAGAGCGCCTCGAGCTGGGCGAGCAGCTCCTCGGGACTCTTCGCCTTGCGGCCGCGCGGGAGGTAGTCGCGGATGACCAGCTCGCGCTCGGCGTCGACCCCGGTGACCAGCTCCTCGAGCTGGAGGGCGAGCAGACGGCCGTCGGTGCCGAGCTCGACGATGTAGTCCTCGATCTCGCGGGCGATGCGGGTGACCATCTCGAGCCGCTGCGCGACGACGGCCACGTCTCGAACGGTGACCAGGTCCTCGATCTCGAGGGCCGACAGCGTCGAGGCGACCTCGTCGAGGCGCATCTTGTAGCGCTCGAGCGTCGCCAGGGCCTGGTTGGCGCGGGAGAGGATCTGGCCGGAGTCCTCGAGGACGTGACGGGTGGCGCCGACGTAGGCGGCGATGATCTGCATGGACTGCGACACCGAGATGACCGGGAAGCCGGTCTGCTTCGCCACCCGGTCTGCGGTGCGGTGGCGGGTGCCGGTCTCGGTGGAGGGGATCGTGTGGTCAGGCATCAGGTGGACGGCGGCCTTGATGATCCGGCTGATGCCGCCGTCGATGATGATCGCGCCGTCCATCTTGGCCAGCTCGCGCAGGCCGGTGGACGTGAAGGGTACGCCGAGCTCGAAGCCGCCGGTGGAGATGCCGTCGACGGTCTTGTCGAAGCCGAGGACGATCAAGGCGCCGGTGCGGCCGCGCAGGATCCGCTCGAGACCGTCGCGCAGCGGCGTGCCGGGAGCGATCAGGGCCAAGGTCTCGCGCAGGCGCAGCGACTCCTCCGGGCGCTCGGTGACCACGGCGTTCCTTTCCTCGGGCAGACAGCGATTGAGTGTATCCGCGCCGCTCGTGCTCAGGCCTGTGAACCGGTCAGACGCAGCAGGCTGATCGCGCTGGCGAGGTCGTGGCACTCATAGACCTTCAGGCCATCGACCGTCCGCTCCCGTGGTCCGGTCGGTTGGCCGGGCTCGGCCGGGGGCACCACGGCGAGGGAGAATCCGAGCCGAGCGGCCTCCGCGAGCCGCGCCTCGAGGCCGCGCACGCGCCTGAGCTCGCCCGCGAGCCCGATCTCGCCCATCGCGACGACGCCGTGCGGTGTGGGACGCCCGCAGGTGGCGGACGCGAGCGCCACCGCGATCGCCAGATCGCTGGCCGGGTCGACGAGCTTGGCGCCGCCGACGGTCGAGACGAACACGTCGCGCCCGTGCAGGCCCATCCGGGCGCCGCGCTGCAGCACCGCCAGGATCATCGCCAGCCGAGAGCCGTCGACACCGGACGTCGTACGCCGCGGCCGCTCCGCCGTCATCGGTGCCACCAGCGCCTGCACCTCCGCCAGCAGCGGCCGGCGCCCCTCCAGGGTGACAGCCACACAGGTGCCGGGGACGGAGACGTGCTGGGTCTCGATGAACAGCCCGGTCGGATCGGTGACGGCGACGATGCCCTCGGCCGACAGGTCGAAGCAGCCGACCTCGTCGATCGGGCCGAACCGGTTCTTCATCGCCCGCACCATCCGGAAGCGGGAGTCGCGCTCGCCCTCGAAGTGGAGCACGACGTCGACGAGGTGCTCGAGCACCCGCGGTCCGGCGATGGAGCCGTCCTTGGTGACGTGGCCGACGATGACCGTGGTGATGTTGCGCGTCTTCGCCATCCGCACGAGCGCGGCCGCGACCTCCTTCACCTGCGTCACGCCGCCCGGTACGCCGTCGGTGTCGGCGGCCCCGATCGTCTGGACGGAGTCGACGACCAGCAGCTCGGGCCGGACCTCCTCGATGTGGGTGAGCACAGCGCCGAGGTCGGTCTCGGCGGCGAGATAGAGCTCGTCCTGGATGGCGCTGGTGCGGTCGGCCCGCAAACGGACCTGGGAGGCCGACTCCTCGCCGGTGACGTAGAGCGTGCGCCGCCGGTGGCGGGCGGTCTGGGCGGCGACCTCCAGCAGGAGCGTCGACTTCCCCACGCCCGGCTCGCCGGCCAGCAGGATCACCGCGCCGGGGACCAGGCCGCCGCCGAGGACACGGTCGAGCTCGGCGACGCCGCTGCTGCGGAAGCCGGATTCGCTGACCGACACCTGGCCGATGGGCACGGCCGGCCTGGAGACGGGGGCGGCCGCGGTCCGCCCGGTCGGCGCGGCTGCGGCCTCGGCGACCGATCCCCACGCCTGGCACTCACCGCAACGCCCGACCCACTTGCCGGTCTCCCAGCCGCACTCGCTGCATCGGTACGCCGGGCGGGCGGTCCTGGTGGGGGCGCGGGAGCTCATGGGCGCAACGCTAGGTGAGGCCTCCGACAGTTCCCTCGCGGGACGTCCCGGCGGGTCTGTCGCTTATGCTGTCCGCGTTGCTTGGAACGATCCAGAGCAGGAGCAGGAGATGGGCCGATGAACCGCGTGATGGGTCGGCTCAGCGCACCGCCCACGCTCGCCGACGTCGCCGAGCTCGCCGGCGTGTCCCGCCAGACCGTCTCCAACGCCGTGAACAACCCCGATCTCCTGCGCGAGGACACCCTGGCGAGGGTGCAGGCGGCCATCGAGCAGCTGGGCTATCAGCCGAACCGCGCCGCCCGGAGCCTGCGGACGCGCTCCTCCCACCTCATCGGCCTGCGGATCCCGCCGGCCCAGGAGGGCACCGCGAACGCGCTGATGGACCGCTTCGTGCACGCACTCGTCGACACCTCGCGCGAGGCGGGCTACCACATCCTGCTGTTCACCGGGGAGCCCGAGGACCCGCTGGCCGGGTACGACGACCTCCTCCGCTCGACGGCGGTCGATGCCTTCATCGTCACCGACACCTATCTGGGCAACCCGGCCGCGCCGTGGCTCAGGTCGCGGCGGGCGCCGTTCGTGGCGTTCGGCCGGCCGTGGGACGCGGAGGCCGAGACCACCCACCCGTGGGTCGACATCGACAGCGCGGCCGGTGCCGCGATGGCGACCACTCACCTCATCGAGCAGGGCCACACCCGGATCGCCTGGATCGGCTGGAAGCGCGACAACATCATGGGCGAGGACCGTCGCTCCGGGTGGAGCACGGCGATGCGTGAGCGCGGCCTGGCCACGACCGGCCTCGCCTCCCGCGTGGAGGACACGATCGCCTCGGGCCGGGCGGCGACCGTCGCGCTGCTGGAGGAGGCCCAGCCGACGGCGTTCGTCTGCGCCTCCGACACCCTCGCGATGGGGGTGCTGCACGAGCTGTACGAGCGCAGGCTGCGCCCAGGCGTGGACATCGCCGTCACCGGCTTCGACGACTCGCAGGTCGCGCAGACGGTGCCGCCCGGCCTCACCTCGGTGCGACAGCCCCTGGAGGACGCCGCGGCCGCGCTGGTCAAGGCGCTCGAGGGCCTGCTGGGGAACCCGCCGTACGTCGGCTCGGGGGTCATGCTCCAGCCGACCCTGGTCGTGCGGGGCACCAGCTGAGCGCGCCGGAGCCGCTGCGGAGGCCGATCGCGGTCGTCCGGCTCGTCAGGGCGCTGGTCGCGTGGATGTCGCGCACGGCGTGGTTCCGCGAGCACGGCCCTCGTCTCGTCCCCCGCCTCGAGACGGTGATGCGGCGTCTCACCGCCGGACGCCTCAACGCCGCCGGCCTCATCGTCCCCTCGTTGACCCTGCACTGTGTCGGCGCGCGCAGCGGGCTGCCGCGCGACGTGGAGCTGATGTGCGTGCCCGATGGCGAGGCCTGGCTGATCACCGGCTCGAACTTCGCCGGCGAGCGCCACCCGGGCTGGACCTACAACCTGCTCGCGCATCCGGAAGTGGCGATCACCTACCGCGGCCACCGACGCCAGGTCACGGCCCATCTGGTCACCGACGCGGAGCGGGAGGCCACCTGGGCGTTCATCGAGCGGCAGTGGCCGGGCTACCGCGGCTACGAGCGCGTCAGCGGCCGCACCCTGCGGATCTTCCGGCTCAGCCCGCGCTGAGCGCGCCGGCCGCCGGACCGAAGCGCTTCGACCACACGTTGACCGCGTAGTCGACCTCGAGCGCCTCCGCCGGCAGCTCGGCGAGCGCCGCCTCCGCGACCGCCGGCGGCAGCTCGATGCGCACCACCGCCTCGAGATCGGCGCGGGAGGCGAACCGCCAGCCCATGTCGACAGAGGTCCGGGTCCAGCCGCGCACCGACCAGAAGCGCTCGACGGCCTCGGGGTCGACGCCCGGATAGCCCCTGCGGAACCACCGCCCGAACCTCGAGCGGGTCGCGTCGTTGTCGATCACCAGCGCCGCGCCGCCGCGGCGTACCACCCGATCGATCTCCGCCAGGCCGGGCTCGCTCCCGGGGCCGAAGAAGTAGGCCCACCTCACATGGACGACGTCCACCGAGGCGTCCGGCAGCGGGATGGCCTGGGCCAGGCCCTCGAGCACCGACACGTTGGCGCAGCGGCGAGTACGCCGACGCGCGAGCGCGACCAGGTCCGGATGTGGCTCGACACCCACGACCGAGCGGGCGGTCTCGGCGAACCGCGGTAGGTGGAAGCCGCTCCCGCAGCCGAGGTCGAGCACGTCGCGACCGTCCCACGGGGCCAGCGACGACAGCGTCGACCACAGCCGGCCGTCGGGGTCGGCGGCCCGGTTCTCGATCTCGTACGTCGCGGGGTGGTGCCAGATGTTCGGGCTGGGGACCGCGCCGTGCGGAGCGGTCAGATGCGGACCTCGCCCAGCGGCGTCATGAACTGCGCGGCGAGGAGACCGGGCGTGCCGTGCTCGGCGACCCAGCGGATCTCCACGTTCTCGGCCGGCTTGCCGGTCCACGGGTCGACCCGCTCCTTGAGGTCCTCGCCGAGGTAGTCGCGGACCCGCTGCGGGTCCCCGGAGATCTCCAGGCAGGTCAGCGTGACGTCGGAGCCGGCGTTGCCGGGGTGGAGATCCTTGGTGAGCCAGTGGATGAAGTAGGGCAGCTGCGGGTCGGCGATGAGGCCGTTGATCCCGATCTGCTTCCAGAGCAGCTCGGTGCCGTCGGGCAGGTGGCGGTTGCCGTCCACCCACGGGCGCCCGAGGCGCTTCTCCACCGGCGCCATGTCGTCGACGCAGACGACCCAGCCCATCCAGCCGCCGCCGAGGTTGGAGCGCGCCTTGACCGCCTGGCCGAACGGCGCCTTGTCCGACGCCGGGTGGTCCAGCGCCTCGACGACCTCGAGGTAGATGCCCCCGCGCAGCGGAAGCGTCATGTTGCGCGTCCCGAAGCGCGGGTGGATGCCACCGTCCACGAAGTCCTGGCCGAGGACTGCCCCGATCCGCTTGGCGGTGCTGATCAGGCCATCGGGGCCGGCGGCGTAGGAAAGGTGGTCCAGGCGCATGCCCTGATTGTGAACACTGCCTGATCGTCCACCAACACGGGGGTCGTGTTGTCTTGATGTCGAGAGATCAGCGCGGGTCGGCCGGGTGGAGGGCGAGCGCGGAGCGCGAGCGGATGTGCGCCTCGCAGTGCTCCGCGAGCTCCTCATAGGCACCCTGGCCCATCAGCGCGACCAGCTCGGCGCGGCTGGTGACGTAGAGCGGCTCGACCGCGACGTGGGCCACCGGGTTGCCGGTGCAGTACCAGTCCAGGTCGTGTCCGCCGGGGCCCCAGCCGCGACGGTCGTACTCCCCGATGCTGACCTCGGTGTACGTCGACCCGTCGACCCGCTCCACGTCACGGAAGGTCCGCCGGATCGGCAGCTGCCAGCACACGTCGGGCTTGGTCTCCAGCGGATTGCGGCCCTGCTGGAGCGCCAGCACGTGCAGCGCGCAGCCGGCGCCACCGGCGAAGCCGGGACGGTTGTGGAAGACGCACGCCTGCTGGCCCTCGACCAGCACTGTCAGCGTCTTGCGCTCTCCCTCGTCGTCCTTCTCGACCCAGTCGCTGCGCTTGACCTTGCGGCCGGCCGGCTTGAGCTGCCACAGCTCCGGGGTCAGCTGGTCGACGTACGCCGCGACCCTGGTCTCGTCGTCCTTGTCCGCGAAGTGCGCGCCCAGCGTGCAGCACCCCACGTCGGGGGCCGAGGCGTAGATGCCGGCGCAGCCCTGCCCGAAGATGCAGGTGTAGCTCGACGTGAGCCAGGTCAGGTCGCAGCGCATCACCTCATCGGCGTCGTCGGGGTTGACGAACTCCACCCACGCGCGCGGGAAGTCGAGCGGCACCTCGGGCATGGCCGACAGTGTGCCCCAGGTCGTGGGTCTCAGGCCGCGCCAGAGCACAGCGTGGGACCCACGACCCCGCTAGTTTGGATCCCATGCGGTTGGGTGTGCTCGACATCGGCTCCAATACGGGGCACCTGCTTGTGGTGGATGCCCACGGCGGTGCCGCGCCGCTGCCGGCGTACTCCTACAAGCAGCCGCTGCGCCTGGCCGAGCACCTGGACGACGAGGGTGCCGTCAGCGAGGAGGGGGTCGCGGCGCTGAGCCGGTTCACCGCCGACGCGCTGCACGTCGCCGAGGACCGTGGCTGCGCCGACATGTTGGCCTTCGCCACCTCGGCGGTGCGCGACGCGGTCAACTCCGAGGACGTCCTCGACCGGGTCCGCGAGCAGACCGGCGTCGCCATCGAGGTGCTCTCCGGCGAGGACGAGGCGCGGCTGACGTTCCTGGCGGTGCGGCGCTGGTTCGGCTGGTCGGCGGGCCGCCTGGCCGTCTTCGACATCGGCGGCGGCTCGCTCGAGCTGGCGGGTGGCACCGACGAGGCTCCCGACGTGGCCTGGTCGCTGCCGCTGGGCGCCGCCCGGCTCGCGCGCACCTACTTCAAGGACGTCGAGACAGCGCCGGACGAGGACGTCATCAAGGAGCTGCGCAAGCAGATCCGGGCCGACATCGCCGCCGACGCCGGCCACCTGATCCGCACCGGGGCGCCCGACAAGGCCGCCGCGACGTCGAAGACGTTCCGCAGCCTGGCGCGCATCTGTGGGGCAGCGCCGAGCGCCGAGGGCCCTCTCGTGCGCCGCACGCTCTCGCTGGCCGAGCTGCGCACGTGGATCCCCAAGCTCATCGGCATGACCCGCCCCGAGCTCGCCGAGCTGCCCGGCGTGAGCGCCGACCGGGCCCACCAGATCGTCCCGGGCGCCTTCGTCGCCGAGGCGTGCATGGACATCTTCGACCTTCCGGCGCTCGAGATCTGCCCGTGGGCGCTGCGTGAGGGCGTGATCCTCGAACGGCTCGACCGGATGAGCGTGCGCGGGTGAGCCGGCCATGACGAGGATCGGTCTGTCCACCGTCTCGGTCTACCCCGAGTCCACGGCCCACGCCTTCGGCTACGCCAAGGCCATCGGGTACGACGCCGTCGAGGTGATGGTCGGCGTCGACGCGCTGTCCCAGCAGACGGCCGCCATCGTGCAGCTCAGCGAGCACCATGACATCCCGGTCTCGGCGGTGCATGCGCCCTGCCTGCTGTTCACCCAGCGGGTCTGGGGCACCGAGCCGTGGGGCAAGCTGGAGCGGTCGGCGGAGATGGCGCACGCCGTCGGCGCCGGCACCGTCGTGGTGCACCCACCCTTCCGCTGGCAGCGGGAGTACGCCGCCACCTTCGTGGAGGGCATCGCCAAGCTGGAGGCGACCACCGGCCTGGCGTTCGCCGTGGAGAACATGTATCCGTGGCGCGCCTCCTCGCGGCGCGCCATGCAGATGTACCTGCCGCACTGGGACCCCTCCACCGAGGACTACGCCAACACCACCATCGATCTGTCCCATGCGGCCATCGCGCAGGACGACGTCGTCGAGATGGCCCGCCGGCTCGGCACCCGGCTGCGGCACATCCACCTGACCGACGGCACCGACTCGGCCAAGGACGAGCACCTCGTGCCCGGCCGCGGCGAGATGGGGGCCGACGTGTTCCTGCGTCACCTGGCGCACAGCGGCTTCGACGGCGAGATCGTGCTGGAGATCAACACCCGCAAGGCCGCCTCCAGGGAGGCGCGCGAGGCCGACCTGCGCGAGTCGCTGGAGTTCGCGCGCGAGCACTTCCAGGTGGGGTCCACCCGCCGATGAGCATCCAGGTGCGGGGTCTGGTCGTACGACGCGGACGTCGCACCGTCCTGGACGGCCTCGACCTGGCCGTCGGAGCCGGTGTCACCGGTCTGCTCGGACCGTCCGGGTGTGGCAAGTCGACCCTGCTGCGGGCGATCGTGGGCGTCCAGCGCACGCACGGCGGCAGCGTCACCGTCCTCGGTCAGCCCGCCGGGACGCGCGCCCTGCGCGACCGCATCGGCTACGTCACCCAGGCATCGAGCGTGTACGACGATCTGACCCTGGCGGAGAACCTGCGCTTCTTCGCCCGCATCCTCGGCGTCGACGCCGCCGAGATCGACCGGGCCGTCGCCTCCGTCGACCTCGCCGACCTGCGCGACCACGTCGTGGGCCGGATGAGCGGCGGTCAGCGCTCGCGCGCCTCGCTGGCGGTGGCGCTGCTGGGCCGGCCCGACGTGCTGGTCCTCGACGAGCCGACCGTCGGCCTCGACCCGGTGCTGCGCCGTGACCTGTGGGACCTGTTCCACCGGCTGGCCGACGCCGGCGCGACGGTGCTGGTCAGCAGCCACGTGATGGACGAGGCGGACCGCTGCGACCACCTGCTCCTGATGCGCGAGGGCGAGATCATCGCCTCGGGGACGCCGGCCGCGATCAAGGCGGATGCCGGTGCTGCCGACATCGAGTCGGCGTTCCTGAGCCTGGTGGCGCGATGAGCCCCCGGCGTACCTTCGCTGTCGCGCTGCGCGTCCTGGCGCAGGTGCGCCGCGACCCCCGCACCCTGGTGATGCTCGTCGTCGTGCCGTGTCTGCTGATGACGCTGCTGTGGTGGATGTTCCGCGGGGTGGCGGGACCCTCCCCGTTCGACCGGACCGGGCCGGCGCTGCTCGCGATCTTCCCCTTCGTGGTGATGTTCCTGGTGACCAGCGTGACCACGCTGCGCGAGCGCGCCTCCGGCACGCTGGAGCGGCTGCTCGCGATGCCGCTGGCCAAGTTGGACTTCCTGCTCGGCTACGGCCTGGCGTTCGGGGTGCTGGCGGCGGTGCAGTCCGCGGCAGCGGTCGGGGTCGCGGTCGGCCTGCTCGGCTTGGACGTCCATGGCTCGGTGGCGCTGCTGATGCTCGTCGCGATCGCCGATGCGGTGCTCGGCACAGCGCTGGGACTCTTCGTCTCGGCGTTCGCCAACACCGAGTTCCAGGCGGTGCAGTTCATGCCGGCGCTGGTGGTCCCGCAGATCCTGCTGTGCGGGCTGTTCGTGCCGCGGGCGGCGCTGCCGGGGGTGCTGCACGCGCTGTCCGACGTACTCCCGCTGTCCTATGCCGTGGACGGCATGTCGCATCTGACCGCCGGCTCCGGGTCGGGTGGTGTCGGCGCTGACCTGCTGGTGGTGGTCGGCTATGCGGCGGCGCTGCTGGTGCTCGGCGCGGCGACGCTGCGCCGCCGCACGCCGTAGCCTTCCCTCGTGAGCACTGCAGGGACGTCCACCATCGCGATCATCGGTGTCGGCAACATGGGCGAGGCCGTCCTGGCCGGCCTCCTCAAGGCGGGCCGCGCGCCGGAGTCGATCGTCGCCGGAGTACGCCGAGCCGAACGGGCGACAGCGCTCTCGGACAGCTACGGCATCGCCGCGGTGTCGCCCCAGGAGGCGGCAGAACGGGCCGACGTCCTCGTGCTGGGCGTGAAGCCCTATCAGGTGGTCGACGTGCTGGGCGCGCTGCCGCTGCGCGCCGGCCAGCTCGTGGTCTCGCTCGCGGCCGGCCTGACCACCGCCTCGATCGAGGCCGCCGTACCGGCCGGCGTCGCGGTCGTGCGGGTCATGCCGAACACGCCGTCGCTCGTCGGCGAGGGCATGTCGGTCGTCGCCGGCGGTGTCACGGCCTCGGCCGACGACGTGGCGACCACCGCCGAGCTGCTCGGTGCCATCGGCGCCGTGGTGACAGTGCCCGAGGCGCAGATCGACGCCGCGGCCGCGATCAGCGGTTCTGGGCCGGCGTACGTCTTCTATGTCGCCGAGGCGCTGATCGAGGCCGGTGTCCATCTCGGGCTGCCGCGCACGGTCGCCTCCCAGCTGGTCACCCAGACCCTGGTCGGATCCTCGCTGATGTTGCGCGAGACCGGCGAGCACCCGGCGGTGCTGCGCGAGAACGTCACCTCGCCCGGCGGCACCACCGCCGCCGCCCTGCGCGTCCTGGAGTCGGCCGGCTTGCGCGGCACGCTGCTCGAGGCGGCGCGGGCCAACCGGGACCGGTCGCGGGAGATCGCGCGGGGCGACGGCTGACCTACGAGCCCAGCCCCACCGCCGCCTCGGCGGCCGCGAGCACCGGCGCCGTGACCTCCCGGCACCGCGCGGCACCGGCGGCGTACACGGCATCCACGTGCGAGGGGTCCGCGGCCAGGTCCCGGTAGCGCTTCTGCAGCGGCTCGAGCTCGGCCACCACCGCCTCGACCACCGCCTTCTTCAAGGCGCCGTACGTCGCCAGGCCGTCGGCCGAGCCGCCACACGCGGCCAGGATGTCGAGCAGGTTCGTGACCCCCGGCTTCGCGGCGCGGTCGGCCCGCACCGCCGCCGGCCCGACGTCGGAGTCGGTGACGGCGCGCATGATCTTGCGGCGCACCACGTCGGGCGGGTCCAACAGGTTGATGGTGCCGCCGTGGTCCTCGCCGGCCGACTTCGACATCTTGCGGGTGGGAGAGAGCAGGTCCATCACCCGGGCCCCCGCGGTCGGATGGACGGCGCGCGGCACGGTGAAGACGGGGCCGTAGGCGCGGTTGAATCGCAGCGCCAGGTCGCGGGTGAGCTCGACATGCTGTCGCTGGTCGTCGCCGACCGGCACCTCCTCGGCGCGGTAGAGCAGGATGTCGGCGGCCATGAGCACCGGATAGGTGAAGAGCGAGACCCGGGCCGAGGCGGTGCCCTTCTCCTTGAACTGGATCATCCGGCCGAGCTCGCCGGTGCCCGCGACGCACTCGAGCAGGTACGCCAGCGAGCGGTGGGCGGGCACCTGGGACTGCAGGAACAGGCACGCGCTGTCGAGCCCGGCGGCCACGAGCAGCGTGCGCATCTCGCGCGAGCGCTCCCGCAGCACGACCGGTTCAACCGGTGTCGTGAGAGCGTGCAGGTCAGAGACGCCGAAGTACGACGTCGAGGGGGACGCCGCGGCGGCGGCAGCCATCGGGCGGAGCGCGCCGAGCAGGTTGCCCAGCGTGAGCCGGCCCGAGGGCGTGATGAGGGACAGGGTCGTCATGGGTTCCTCCGTGGATCGTGCGCCCACGGGGAGCTCGACCCGCCCCGAAATGGAGAACGGCCGCCCGTGGGCGGCCAGGTGTTGGTGCTCGACAAGGGTGGCCGCCGGTCAGGCGCGCCACCACAGCAGGGTCGAGGTGCTGAGCATGGCTCCAGTGTGCCACACGGGACAGGTAGCGTCAGGGCCATGGATGCGTGCCCGGGACCGGCGGCGGTCGTCTACGACGCCAGCCTGGGGGAGTACGACTTCGGCGCCGGGCACCCGATGGCGCCGGTCCGGGTCGCGCTGACGATGCGGTTGGCCGAGTGCCTCGGCGTACTGGACCGGATGCAGGTGGTCCCGGCGCCGATGGCGACCGAGGACGACCTGGCGATGGTGCACGACCCGGCCTTCATCGAGGCGGTCCAGCGGGCGGGGCGGACCGGTCGCGCCGAGGAGGAGTTCGGGCTCGGCACCGAGGACAACCCGCTCTTTCGGGACATGCACCACGCCAGCGCGCACGTGGTGGGCGCCAGCGTCGAGGCCTGCCGGCGGGTGTGGGAGGGCGAGTCCCTCCACGCCGCCAACGTGATGGGCGGCCTGCATCACGCGATGCCGGGCCGCGCCAGCGGCTTCTGCATCTACAACGACGTGGCGGTCGGCATCCGGTGGTTGCTCGACCACGGCGCGAAGCGGGTGGCGTACGTCGACCTCGACGTCCACCATGGCGACGGCGTCGAGCGGATCTTCTACGACGACCCGCGGGTGCTGACCATCAGCCTGCACGAGACCGGTCAGATGCTCTTCCCGGGCACCGGGTTCGCCGGGGACACCGGCGGGCCGGACGCGGCCGGGAGCGCCGCCAACGTCGCCCTCCCGCCGGGTACCGCCGATCACGGCTGGCTGCGGGCCTTCCACGCGGTCGTGCCGGACCTCGTGCGCGAGTTCGCCCCCGACATCCTGGTCACCCAGCAGGGCTGTGACTCCCACGCCGAGGACCCGCTCGCCGATCTCATGCTCAGCGTGGACGGGCAGCGGGCGGCGTACGTCGCGCTGCACGAGCTCGCCCACGAGGTCGCCGGCGGGAAGTGGGTCGCCTTCGGAGGAGGCGGGTACGCCGTCGTCGACGTGGTCCCGCGGGCGTGGAGCCACCTGCTCGCCGTGGTCAGCGGCTCGCCGATCTCCCCGGAGCTGGAGGTCCCGGCCGCCTGGCGCGACCACGTCAAGGAGCTGACCGGACGCGCTGCCCCGGTGCTGATGACGGATGGGCGGTCCCCGACGTACCGTGATTGGCGGGAGGGCTATGACCCGGCCGCCTGGCTGGATCGGCAGGTGCACGCCACCCGCCAGGCCGTCTTCCCCCTGCACGGGCTCGATCCACTGCCCTAGACCAGTAGCGCCTCGCCCGGCTCTTCTAGCCCGATTTGGGGACAAATCAAGGCGACACGCCGCGACTCACAAAGATCCCACAGGTTTCCTCTTCCCCACCGGTCACAGCTGGCACTAATCTCACCGAAGCAAGGCGCGTGACATCGGTGGGGAAGCCGATGGCGCGCCCAAGAGAAAGCGGGACACGATGGCTGCCAACAAGCCCGGTGACATCTCCGACAGCACGTTCCTCACCGTCGCCGAGGTGGCCGCGATGATGCGCGTCTCCAAGATGACCGTCTACCGCCTGGTCCACGGCGGAGACCTGCCGGCCGTCCGGGTCGGCCGCTCGTTCCGCGTCCGCGAAGAGGACGCGAACGAGTACCTCAAGAACTCGTTCTACAACGCCGGCTGATCGGCTGCCCCCTCCTGTCGCCGATCTCGGTCCCTCCACCGATTCCGCGCCGCTTCGCCGGGCCCGTTAGGCTGGGCCGCCAGGCGGAGTCCTCCGCCGCACGCCGGCGACGGTCGCCGGCGGAGTCGAAAGGTTGACCCGTGGGTTCTGTCATCAAGAAGCGTCGCAAGCGGATGGCGAAGAAGAAGCACCGCAAGCTGCTCAAGAAGACGCGCGTCGCCCGTCGCAAGCTCGGCAAGTGACCCTCTGACCCGACGTCGGAGCCGGTGAGCAGCGTGAGCAGCCCAGGGCGGGTCGTTCTCGTCACCGGGGTCTCGCGGGACCTCGGGCGCAAGTTCGCGCGCGCTGCCGCCGCCCACCCGAACGTCGAACGGGTCATCGGCGTCGATGTCGTCCCTCCGCGGGGCGACATCGGCGGCATGTCTTTCGTGCGGGCCGACATCCGCAACCCGGTGATCGCCAAGGTGATCGCCAAGGAGGACGTCGACACGGTCGTCCACATGAGCATCATCTCGACCCCGAGCGGCACCGGCGGCCGGTCGATGATGAAGGAGCTCAACGTCATCGGCACGATGCAGCTCCTCGCGGCCTGCCAGAAGGCCTCCACCGTCCGTCACCTGCTGGTGAAGTCGACGGCGCACGTGTACGGCGCGAGCAGTCGCGACCCGGCGATGTTCACCGAGACGACCGAGCCACGTCGCAGCGGCGGTGGCTACGCCAAGGACGTCGCCGAGATCGAGGGCTACGTGCGCGGGTTCGCGCGCCGCCGGCCCGACGTGTGCGTCACCACCCTGCGTTGCGCCAACGTGATCGGCCCGAACGTGGAGAGCCCGTTCAGCTCCTACCTCCGGATGCCCGTGATCCCGCGGCGGGTCGGCTTCGACCCGCGCCTGCAGTTCCTGCACGAGTCGGATCTGTACGCCGTCCTCGCGCACGCGCTGCGCGCGCAGATCCCCGGCACGTTCAATGTGGCCGGAGACGGCCTCATGCCCCTGTCGCAGGTCGCCCGACGGCTCGGCCGTCCGACGGTGCCGGTGCCCTCCTTCGGCATCGGCCTGCTCGGCTCGGCCCGCATCGCACCCGTCCCGCCCGAGTTGCGCTCGCTGCTGACCTACGGCCGTGGCATCGACACCTCGCGGATGCGGGACGTCCTCGGCTTCGAGCCGACGTACTCCACGCCTGCGGCACTCGACGACTTCGCCACCACGCTCGAGCCCGCCCAGCGCCGACTCGACGGCCTCTTGGCCGCGGTCGAGGCGCAGCTGCCGTCGGCCCAGGGGGTACCTGCCCTCGACCGCACACCGGAGGTGCTCCATGGGGGAGGCTGAGATCATCCCGATCGGCACGCGCGGCCGTCCCGGCCGCGGCACCGGCCGGGCGCCCTCCGCCGCCGCGCGCGGCCTGGCCAGGCCGGCACGCAGGCGCCCCGAGCCGCCGGAGGTCGAGCACCCGGAGGTCGAGCACCCGGAGGTCGAGCACCCGGAGGTCGATCCTGTCGAGACCCCCACGCTCGAGCACCCGGAGGTCGAGCACGGGGAGGTCGAGCCTGTCGAGACCCCCCGCGGCCTGGTGCTCGCGCCGGCGTACACCCGCGACCGCGGACCGCTGAGCGGCATTCCGCTCGGCGACTGGCAGGCCGCCCTCGACGGTGCGGCTCGGGAGGTCTTCGGCACCGACTGGGAGCCGCAGCTGGCGGGCTTCCTGGCGTTCCTGCGTCGTCGGGTGACCGGCAACTACCGGGTGGACGAGTTCGGGTTCGACGCCGAGCTGACCCAGCGCTTCCTGGTGAGCCTGCTGCGTCCGATCGCGCAGAAGTGGTTCCGGATCGAGGTCCGCGGCCTGGAGAACATCCCCGCCGAGGGCGGCGCGCTGGTCGTCTCCAACCACTCGGGCACCGTCCCGATCGATGGCCTGATGACGATGGTGATGCTCCACGACCATGCCGGGCGGTCGCTGCGTCCGCTGGGCGCGGACCTGGTGTTCCGGCTGCCGTTCGTCGGCTCGATGGCCCGCAAGGGTGGTGCCACCCTCGCGTGCAGCGAGGACGCGGAGCGGATGCTGCGCGGCGGCGAGCTCGTCGGCGTCTGGCCGGAGGGCTTCAAGGGCATCGGCAAGCCCTACAGCGAGCGCTACAAGCTCCAGCGCTTCGGCCGGGGAGGCTTCGTCTCGGCCGCCATGCGCACCGGCGTGCCGATCATCCCGCTCTCGGTCGTCGGGGCCGAGGAGATCTATCCCCTGGTCGGCAACGTGCCCGCGCTGGCCAAGGTGCTCGGCGTGCCCTACCTCCCGATCACGCCGTTCTTCCCGCTGCTGGGGCCGCTGGGCATGATCCCGCTGCCGTCGAAGTGGCTGATGGAGTTCGGCGAGCCGATCCGCACCGACGAGTACGACGCGAGCGCGGCCGACGACCCGATGCTCGTCTTCAACGTCACCGACCAGGTACGCGAGACCATCCAGCAGACGCTCTACTCACTGCTGATGCAGCGCCAGTCCGTCTTCAGCTGACCAGGCGCCCTTCGCGGCTGCGCGGTGCGAGGATGCCGGCCTCAGAGCGTCGGTCGCTGGGCGTGTCTGCGTCAGGGCGTCGGCGTCGTACCGCCGAGGAGGCCGCCGACGAGTCCGACGACGCCGTCCACCGTGCCGCTCACGGTGCCCGTCACGTCGCCGACGGCGCCGCCGAGCGTGCTCGGGGTCGCGGTGGGAGCGGACAGGATCCCCTTGGTCTTGCTGGGGGCCAGGGTGATGCTCGTCTTCGGCACGGGCCGGACGGTGGCCTTCGACGTCGGATCGACGACAGCCGGACCCAGTTGCACCGGGACGCTCGGCAGCGCGATCGGCTGGTCGCTGTGCGCGGCACTGGGCAGCTTGTCGGCCAGCGACTTGCCCATCGAGTCGAGGGTCTGCGACATCGGGTCGAGCAGGGTCTCGGGCAGCGAGGTGACGCCGTCGCCACCGCACGCCGGGCACAGGTTGTGGGCAGCGGTGTCGATCATCAGGATCGCCTGGGCGGCGCTCGCCAGAGCCTGCTTCGCGGCGTCGGGCAGCAGCGGCTCCAGGACGGTCAGCTGGTCGATGCTGTTGGCGGTGAACTCGTGCAGCTTCTCGATCGCGGCCGGGTCGTGGTCCTGCTGGTAGGTGGTCAGCAGCAGGTCCGAGGCCTTCTTCGCCTGCTCGGCGAAGGCGTTGAGCGTGGTGGCGATCTCGTCCTGGTCCCCGGCCGAGGAGCGTGAGAGCTCGGCGACCTCGTCCAAGCGGGTGTCCGCCTCGCCGAGGAGCGAGGCGCCCTTGGCGCTGTCACTGGGGCTGAAGCCGGTGCGGACGTTCTCGATCGCGCGCTTGACCGGGTAGAGCGGCTCGCCGGGAAGGGCGCCCTGGGACGCCAGGGCGGTGCCGGCGCTCGCACCCACGATGGCCAGCGACGCGATGCCGAGGGTCAGGCGGCGCTCGCCCCGGCGGCGCGCCGCCGGGCCCGACCCGACGGTGAGCCGGTCGGTGAGCCGATCGACCGGTCGGTCGGCAGCAGCGGCCGTGAGCTCCGTCGCGGCGGCGGTCATGAGCCGCTCGCGCAGGTCGGCGGCGAAGTCGGCCCGCGGCGTGACAGCCGGCGCCTCGCGCAGGGCGGTCGCGAAGGAGGCGAGCGCCGCGAGCTCGGCCGAGGCAGGACCCGCGGCCGTGTTGCCGCTCAGGGTCGACTCGACGAGTCGATCGAACTCGTCGGCGCGTCGACGCGTGGGGAACGCCGGGCTCATCGGTGGTGTCCTAGTCGATAGGTGTGGGCGAGGTCACAGGGGCACGAGCGGGCATGGGTTGTGCTGCTCTGAAGGCCCAACGAGCGAGTGGCGCCCCACGTTACGGCTGTTGAAGATTCACTCATCCGCGCGTCACCCCCGCAGCCCGTCCGGCACGAGCTTGGCCAGGTTGCGGATGCCCCGCAGCTGCAGCTGCTTGACCGCGCCGTCGCTACGGCCCAGGACCGCGGCGGTCTCCGCGATCGAGAGGCCCTGGAGGAACCGCATCACGACGCAGTCGCGCTGCTCGTCGGGCAGCTTCGCCAGCGCCTCCAGCAGGATCTCGTTCGTCAGCGTCGCGAGGACCGCCGACTCGGGACCCTCGGTGGTGTCGTCGTGCTGGCCCATATCCTCGGTGGTCATCTCGAGGCGGGTCTTGCCGGCCTTGAAGTGATCGGTCGCGAGGTTGCGGGCGATGGTCATGAGCCAGGCGCCGAAGTCCTTGCCCTGCCAGCGGAAGCCCGTCATCGAGCGCAGTGCCCGGAAGAACGTCTCCGAGGTGAGGTCCTCGGCCAATGCCGCCGACCGGGTGCGGTAGAACAGGAACCGGTAGACCGCGGTGTGGTAGTGGTCGTAGAGCAGGCCGAAGGCCTCGGTGTCGCCCTTGCGGGCGAGCTCGACCAGCGCGATCAGCCGGGTCCGCTCCGCAGGTGAGACCTCGGAGGATGCTGCGAGCGCCTCGTCGTCGGGCCCCTGGGTGTCGCTGGAACCCCCACCGGCGTGCTCGCCCGGAGCCTGCTCCACGGGAGCGGCGGAGGCTGCCTCGGAGAGGACGATGCCGACGTTGGGACCGCCGGCGCCGGCCAGGGCCGGCTCCATCATGAGGGCGGCGACAGCGGCACGCAGAGCATCAAGCCCGCGCGCTACCTCCTCGCCGTACCACGGCATGATGTGGCCCCTCCCCACCGATCCCCCAAAACTGGCCCCACTCTACGGTCCGCGCGCAGGATCTGTCAGCGGCACCGATACATCCGCCCGTGCTCGGCCACGCAGCCTGCGCGAGCGCCCTCCGGGATCCGGGTGCCACCGGTCCGATGCCTCAGCGGCGTTTGTCCCGCAGCGCCGACGCGGCCGCGAGCCCGCCCGCCGCCGCGCCACCCACCAGCCCGGCGGCGAACCCGGCGCGCGCGGCCTTGCGCCCGGTGCGGTAGTCGCGGACCTGCCAGCCGTTGGCCCTGGCATGCGCACGCAGTCGGGCATCGGGGTTGACGGCATAGGGATGGCCGACCAGGGAGAGCAGGGGCAGGTCGTTCGCGGAGTCGGAGTACGCCGAGCACCGGCTCAGGTCGAGGCCCTCGCGTGCCGCCAGCGCCTTGACCGCCTCCGCCTTCGCCGGGCCGTGCAGCATGTCGCCGACCAGCCGGCCGGTGTAGACGCCGTCGACGTGCTCGGCCACGGTGCCCATGGCGCCGGTCAGACCGAGCCGGCGCGCGATGATCTGGGCGATCTCCAGTGGGGCGGCGGTGACGAGCCACACCCGCTCGCCGCGGTCGAGGTGCAGCTGCGCCAGCGCCCGCGTGCCCGGCCAGATCCGGTGGGCCATGCCCTCGTCGAAGATCTCCTCCCCGACCTCCTGCAGCTCCTGCACGGTGTGGCCGGCGATGAAGCTGAGCGCGGAGTTGCGCGCCTCGGCGACGTGCTCGGGGTTCTCGACCCCCACGAGGCGGAAGTACGCCTGCTTCCACGCCGCGCCCACGATGTCGCGGGTGGTGAAGAACTTGCGCCGGTGCAGCCCCCGTGCCAGGTGGAAGATCGAGGCGCCCTGCATGACGGTGTTGTCGACATCGAAGAACGCCGCCGCGGCCGATTCGCCCGCCGTACTCAGAGCCGACTCGACCTCCGCGGCGGCGGCGCTGGCCTCGCCCGCCAGCACCGAGCGGCGCTGGAGGTCCTTGCGGCGCAGCTCCTCGCGCCGACGCTGGCGGTCACGCGCACTCGACATGCCGCCACCCTAGCCATCGGGGCCGGTGAGGGACACTGGTCAGGTGGTTGCCCGCATCACCCTCTACTCCCGTCCCGGATGCCACCTGTGCGACGACGCCCGCGCGGTGATCGAGCGGGTCTGCGCCGACCTGGGGGAGTCCTATGTCGAGCAGTCGATCGATGAGGACCAGGCCCTGCGGAAGCGGTACGCCGAGGAGATCCCGGTGACCCTCGTGGACGGCAGGCAGCACGACTTCTGGCGGGTCGACGAGACGCGCCTGCGCGCCGCGCTCGCGCACCCTCCTGTCTGATGCCTCACATGGTGTGCTAGCCGCCGCCCGCTCGTTTTGTTCTCCAGTTCACAAACTCCTACAGTGATCTGGCCGCAGGAGGCATCGGGGACTGCGAAGGCCCCCCATCCGCGGCGTGTCATGAAAGAGCGCACAGTGACGGCACGAAGCACCGATCCGGCTCGGGACATCCCCGAGGCCACGGTCGCCAGGCTTCCGGTCTACCTGCGTGCCCTCGTCTCCCTCGCCGAGCGCCAGATCGCGGTCTGCTCCAGCGAGGAGCTCGCCGCCGCCGCCGGCGTCAACTCCGCCAAGCTGCGCAAGGACCTCTCCTACCTCGGCTCCTACGGCACCCGTGGCGTCGGGTACGACGTGGACTACCTGCGCTACCAGATCGCCCGCGAGATCGGCGTGACCCAGGACTGGCCGGTCGTCATCGTCGGCATCGGCAACCTCGGGCATGCCCTGGCCAACTTCTCCGGCTTCCGCAGCCGCGGCTTCCGCGTCGTCGGTCTCCTCGACGCCGATCCCGCGATGGGCGAGCAGACGGTCGCCGGCATCCAGGTGCGCCCCTTCGCCGACCTCGGCGCGATCGCCGCCGAGCATCGGGTCGCGATCGGCGTCATCGCCGTGCCGGCCGCCGCTGCGCAGGACGTCGCCGATGCGATGGTCGAGGCCGGCATCACCAGCATCCTGAACTTCGCTCCGACGGTCCTGACGGTCCCCGACGGCGTCGACGTACGCAAGGTGGACCTGTCCATCGAGCTGCAGATCCTCGCCTACCACGAGCAGCGCAAGGCCGCTGCCGGGGAGCCGCCCGAGGAGGTGACCGCGTGAGCGTGATCGTCGTCGGCATCAGCCACAACACCGCCCCGGTGCAGCTGCTCGAGCAGCTCGCCGTCGACCACGACAGCCTCCACAAGCTGGTCCAGGACGTCGCCCACTCCGAGCACGTCTCGGAGGCCACCGTCATCGCCACCTGCAACCGGTTGGAGATCTACGCCGAGGTCGACCGCTTCCACGGCTCGGTCGAGGACCTCTCCCGCCTCCTGGTCGAGCGTGCCGGGCTGCGCGTCGAGGACGTGCTGCCCCACCTCTACGTGCACTACGACGACGGCGCGGTCTCCCACCTCTTCCAGGTCGCGGCCGGGCTCGACTCGATGGCCGTCGGCGAGGCTCAGATCCTCGGCCAGACCCGGGCGGCGCTCCAGCTGGGCCAGGAGCTCGGCACCGTCGGGCCCGCACTCAACACGCTCTTCCAGCAGGCCCTGCGGGTCGGCAAGCGCAGCCACGCCGAGACCGACATCGACAAGGCCGCGCCCTCGCTGGTCACCGCCGCGCTCGAGCGGGCCGGCCGGCACGTCGGTGACGTCGCCGGCCTGCGCGTGGTCGTGCTGGGCGCCGGCGCCATGGCCGGCCTCGCCACCGCCACCGTCGCCCGCCTCGGAGCACGCGAGATCGTCGTGGTCAACCGCACCGGCGCCCGGGCGGAGCGGCTCGCCGGCGAGTACGGCGGCAGGGCCGCGCGGCTGGCCGACCTGGCCGCCGAGGTCGCGCGCGCCGACATCGTGATCGCCTGCGCCGGTGCCCGCAGCGTGCTGGTGACCGCCGACATGGTGGAGGCGCCGGCGGCTGATCCGCGGGGACCGCGCCGCCGGGCACTCATCGACCTCGCACTGCCCCACGACATCGACCCGGCCTGTGCCGACGTACCGGGCATGGAGCTGATCGACCTCGCGACGCTCGCCGCCGAGCTGCACGCCTCGGCCGCCGGGCAGGAGGTCGTCGCCGTTCGCGCGATCGTGGCCGAGGAGGTCGCGGCGTTCCTGGCGGCGCGCCGCCAGGCGCAGGTCACGCCGACCGTCGTGGCGCTGCGGACCATGGCCACCAGCGTCGTCGACGCGGAGATGGCCCGGCTCGACGGCCGCCTGCCCGCGCTCGACCCCGCCACCCGCGATGAGGTGCTGCGCACGGTCCGCCGGGTCGCCGACAAGCTGCTGCACGCGCCCACCGTCCGGGTCAAGGAGCTCGCCAACGAGGCAGGCGCGATCTCCTACGAGCGCGCGCTGGCCGAGCTGTTCGCGCTGGACCCGGAGGCGGTCACCGCCGTCACGCGGCCCGGCCTGGACCCCTCGACGGCCTCGGCCCGACTCGACACCTTCGAGCCGGGGGAGGAGGACGCCTGATGCGCCTGGGCACCCGTCGCTCCCATCTTGCGCTGACCCAGTCCGGCCAGGTCGCGGACCTGATCCGCGCCCTCGGGCACGAGGTCGAGCTGGTCGAGATCGTCTCCGACGGCGACCGCTCCCAGGCGAGTGGTCAGCCGCTCACCGGCGCGAGCTCGACCGGTGTGTTCGTCAGTGCGCTGCGCGACGCGCTCGTGGCAGGTGAGATCGACCTTGCCGTGCACTCGCTCAAGGACCTGCCGACCTACCCCTGCGAGGGCGTCGCGCTGGTCGCCCTCCCGCCCCGCGAGGACCCGCGCGACGTGGTCGTGGCCCGGGACGGACTGACCCTCGGCGAGCTGCCGAGCGGGTCCCGCGTCGGGACCGGCTCGCCGCGGCGTGCCGCCCAGCTGCACGCGCTCGGTCTCGGTTTGGAGATCAGCGCCGTGCGTGGCAACGTCGATACCCGCATCGGCAAGGTCCGCAGCGGTGAGTACGACGCCGTCGTGCTCGCCCGGGCAGGCCTTGCCCGCATCGATCGACTCGACGAGGTCACCGAGGTGCTCGACCCACTGCAGGTCCTGCCGGCTCCCGGCCAGGGGGCGCTGGCGGTCGAATGCCGCACCGACGACGCCGCGCTGATCGAGGTGCTCGCCCGGCTCGACGACCCGCACACCCGTGCGGCCGTCACCGCCGAGCGGGCCGTGCTGGCCACGCTCGAGGGTGGCTGCGCGGCCCCGATCGGGACGCTCGCCGAGGTCGTCGAGGGTGAGGACGGCGAGGAGTTGTGGGTGCGGGCGGTGGCGCTCTCGCCCGACGGGGCGCTGGCGGTCCGCCGCTCGGCCTCCGGCTCGACCGCCGACGCCGCCGGCGTCGGCGAGCGGCTCGCGAAGGACATGCTCGCCGAAGGCGCGGCGCAGCTGCAGTGACGGAGCAACACAAGGGTGACGGCGCATCCGGCGTCGTCGCTCCCGAACAGGGAATGGTGCACAGGGCATGACCAACAAGAGCCACAACGAGCTGGGCTGGGTGTCGTTCGTGGGCAGCGGTCCGGGCGACCCCGCGCTGCTGACCGTCAGGGCGGTCGAGCTGCTCAGGCAGGCCGACGTGGTCATCACCGAGGCCGCCGACCATCCCGCGATGGTGCGCACGGTCCTGGCGCTGTCCGAGGATGCCGAGGCGCCTGAGTTCGTCGACGGCGGGTTCGGCGAGGACGGCCAGCCGCTGACCCACGCCGCCCGGGCCAAGGTCGTGGTCAAGCAGGCCAAGCGCGGCCTGCGGATCGTACGGCTGATGACCGGCGACCCGTTCCTCTACGCCTCGGGCCCCGAGGAGGCGCAGGCCTGCGCCAAGGCCGGCATCGGCTTCGAGGTCGTGCCCGGCGTCTCCAGCGTGAGCGCGGTCCCGGCGTACGCCGGCATCCCGCTGACCACCAAGGACCACCGCGAGATCGCGGTCGTGACCTGCGGGGAGAAGGTCGACTGGCGCCAGTACGGCGACGAGCGCACCCTCGTGCTCCTCTCCGGCGTCGGCATGATCGGCGACATCGCCGCCGAGCTGATCGCTGCCGGCCGCAAGCCCGAGACGCCTGTCGCGCTGACCCGGGTCGGCACCACCACGGAGCAGACCACGCTCACCTCGACCCTGGCCACCGTCGCCGCCGACGCGCGCGCCGCTCGGATGGCTCCGCCGGCGATCATCGTCGTCGGCAAGGTCGTCGACCTGCGCGAGACGCTGTCCTGGTTCGAGACCAAGCCGCTCTTCGGGTGGCGCGTGCTCGTGCCGCGCACCAAGGAGCAGGCACCCGCGCTCTCCCAGCGGCTGCGCTCCTACGGCGCGGTTCCCGAGGAGGTGCCGACCATCTCGGTCGAGCCGCCGCGCAACCCGCAGCAGATGGACAAGGCGATCCGCGGCCTGGTCGAGGGGCGCTACGAGTGGGTCGCCTTCACCTCGATCAACGCCGTCAAGGCCGTCAAGGAGAAGTTCGACGAGTACGGCCTCGACGCCCGTGCCTTCTCCGGCCTGAAGATCGCCGCCGTCGGCGACAAGACCTCGGCGGCCCTCCTCGACTGGGGCCTGCGCCCCGACCTCCTCCCGGACGCCGACAACCAGTCCGCCGCCGGCCTGCTCGAGGTGTGGCCGGAGTACGACGACCTCATCGACCCGATCAACCGGGTCTTCCTCCCGCGAGCCGACATCGCCACCGAGAACCTCATCGCCGGCCTGGTCGACCTCGGCTGGGAGTGCGACGACGTCACGGCCTACCGCACCGTGCGCGCCGCCCCGCCGCCGGCGCCGACGCGCGACGCGATCAAGACCGGCAAGTTCGACGCGGTGGTCTTCACCTCCTCCTCGACCGTGCGCAACCTGGTCGGGATCGCCGGCAAGCCGCACGCCTCCACCGTCATCGCAGTGATCGGCCCGGCGACGGCGAAGACCGCCGAGGAGCACGGGCTGCGGGTCGACGTGATGGCGCCCGCGCCGTCGGTCGAGGCGCTCACCGAAGCGCTGGCCGCGTTCGGTGCCGCCCGCCGTGCCGCGCTCGTCGAGGCCGGCCAGCCCGTCACCAAGCCCAGTGAGCGCAAGCCCGCCGGCCGGCGACGGACCGGGTCCTCCGGGAACGCCTGATGGCCGACCCGCGCCCCGACAGGCTCGAGGGCCGGGCGCCCGTGGTGCGGCCACGCCGCCTGCGCGCCACCCCGGCGCTGCGCAGGCTGGTGGCCGAGACCTCGGTCGAGGCGCGGCAGCTGCTCCTGCCCGTCTTCGTCCGCGAGGGCATCAGCGAGCCGGCCCCGATCAGCTCCATGCCGGGCGTCGTCCAGCACACCCGCGACAGCCTGCGCCGCGCCGCGGCGGAGGCGGCCGCTGCGGGCATCGGTGGCGTGATGCTGTTCGGCGTACCCGAGCACAAGGACGCCACCGGCTCCGGGGCCTGTGACCCCGAGGGCATCCTCAACCTCGCCATCGCCGACGTCGTGGCCGAGGTCGGCGAGGCACTGCCCGTGATGGCCGACCTGTGCCTGGACGAGTTCACCGACCACGGCCACTGCGGTGTCCTGGACGCGCGCGGGCGGATCGACAACGACGCGACACTGGCCCTGTACGCCGAGATGGCGCGCGCGCAGGCCGCTGCCGGCGTCCACCTCGTCGGCCCCTCGGGGATGATGGACGGCCAGGTCGCCGTGGTGCGCGACGCGTTGGACGCCGCCGGCCACGAGGACGTCGCGATCCTGGCCTACTCCGCGAAGTACGCCAGCGCGTTCTACGGCCCCTTCCGTGAGGCCATCGGCTCCTCGTTGAAGGGCGACCGTCGGACCTATCAGCAGGACCCGGCCAATGCTCGCGAAGGTGTCCGGGAGGCCCTGCTGGACGTCGAGCAGGGTGCCGACATCGTGATGGTGAAGCCCGGCCTGCCCTATCTCGACGTGCTGCGGCAGGTCCGCGACGCGGTCGATGTGCCGGTCGCGGCGTACAACATCTCGGGGGAGTACTCCATGGTCGAGGCGGCCGCCGAGCGCGGCTGGATCGACCGGGAGGCGGCGGTGCTGGAGTCGCTCACCGCCTTCCGTCGCGCGGGCGCGGACGTCATCCTCACCTACTGGGCCGTCGAGGCCGCCGCGCTGCTCCAGCGCTGAACGAGCGACGAGGGCGCCCCGCCGAAGCGGAGCGCCCTCGCGGACGGTGCTGGGTGCGATCAGCCCTTCATGGCATCGGTCACGCAGGTCTGCAGCTGGGTGGCCGCCGCTGGGCCGCCGAGGAGCGGCAGCGACTGGAGGGTGGAGACGATGCTGGTGAGGCTGAGCGTGGTGGCGTTCGGGATCAGCAGCTCGATCGTGGTGCCGAGCGGGCCGGTGAGGCACTGCGAGAGCGCCTGCGCCTGACTGAGGCCCTGGTCGAGCTGGGTGATGCCGGTGCTGGGCAGCTTCGTCGGCAGCGCGGGCGTCTTCGTCGTCGGCGTGGTGCTCGACGTCGGCTTGGAGTTGCTCGTGCCCTGCGACTGGGTCGCCTGCGTCGCCGCGGCGGTCGGCTTGGCCACCGGGGCGGCCGTCTTGGTCGCCGCGCCGCCGTGCCGGTGGTGGTGCTTCTTCGAGCCCGCACCGGTGGGGACCGAGGGGCTGAAGTACGACGCCGGGACGGTGAAGTTCGGCACCGAGGTGTAGTCCCCGGCCATGTACGCCGAGGCGATGCCGAGCACGGTCGTGACGTACTGCTGGCTGTGGTTGTAGCGGAACACCGCCGCCTGCTGGCCGCTGGTTGTGGCCAGGTCGTCGTTGCCCGAGCAGAGGTAGACCGCGGCCGCGAGCGCCGCGTCGTTGATGTCCTGGGGATTGCGCTGGCCGTCCCCGTCGGCGTCCACACCCACGACCGCCCAGGTCGAGGGGATGAACTGCATCGGGCCGACCGCGCGGTCGTAGGTGGTGTCGCCGTCGTACTGGCCGCCGTCGGTGTCGGCGATCGCGGTGGTGCCGTTGCTGCCGTTGAGGTCGGGGCCGAAGATGCCGGGCGTCGCGATGCCGTGGTCGTTGAGGGTGTTGCCCTCGGTGCGACCGTGGTTGGACTCGACGCGCCCGATGGCGGCGAGCAGCTGCCAGTCGAGGTTGCAGCTGGTGTCGGCCTTGTCGATGACGCTCGCGGCACGCTGGTAGGCGGCCAGCGCGACGGCGGGGATGCCGGCGCTGTCGGCGGTCGCGACCATCTGCTGCGCCTGGCTCGGGCTCAGGTCGGTGCCCGAGTCGGGCGAGGAGACGGTGGCGGGCGCCTCGATCGCCTTCGCCGGGATGACGGTGCCGTCGGGGAGTGCCGGCGGAGTGGTCCCCGTGGCCTCCGCCGAGCCGGCGCCGGTCAGGCTGATGGTCCACGCGGCGGACAGCGCCGCCAGCGGGATGAGCGCGGCGGCCTTCTGAGCCTTGCCGAATCGAGCGGTCATTCCTTCTTCTCCCTGGTCCGTCACACGCAGGTGTGCGACTCGTGCTCCCTCACGTGACCTGCCCAACGAGCGCGACCGCGATGAGGTTACGCGTCACGGTGCCCCGCAATGCCCCCGCTGAAGCGCGCCGTCACAAAGGGACGTTCGACACGGCCATGCGTGACGCCCATCCTGCCGCGGATCGGTCAGGCGTGTCCGCCGATCCACCCGTTTGGGTCCGCGTTGGGGTGCTGAGGAACAATGACCCGGTGCCCTACGATCCGCCCGGCTCCGTGCCCGCCTCCGAAGCGCTGTTCGCCCGCGCCAAGGCGGTGACGCCCGGTGGGGTGAACTCCCCGGTGCGCGCCTTCAACGCCGTCGGTGGCACCCCGCGGTTCATCCGCTCGGCGCAGGGGGCGTGGCTGACCGACGTCGACGGCAACTCCTACGTCGACCTGATCTGCTCCTGGGGCCCGATGCTGCTGGGCCACGCGCACCCCGAGGTGCTGGCCGCCGTCGGTGCCGCGGTCGCCCGCGGCACCTCGTACGGCACTCCCACCGAGCCCGAGGTGGAGCTGGCCGAGGAGATCGTCGGGCGAGCGCCGGTCGAGGAGGTGCGCTTCGTCTCCTCCGGCACCGAGGCGACGATGTCGGCGATCCGGCTCGCCCGGGGCTTCACCGGCCGCGACGTCGTGATCAAGTTCGCCGGCTGCTATCACGGCCATGTCGACGCACTCCTGGCCAGCGCCGGCAGCGGGCTGATCACCTTCGCCGTACCGGGGACGCCGGGGGTGCCGGCAAGCAGCACCGAGCTGACGGTCGTCCTGCCCTACAACGACCGCGTCGCGGTGACCAAGGCCTTCGAGGAGTACGGCGACCGGGTCGCGTGCGTCATCACCGAGGCCGCACCCGGCAACATGGGCGTCGTGCCGCCGGCGGTCGAGGACGGCATCGGCTTCAACGGCTTCCTCGCCGACCTCGCGAAGCGGCACGGTGCCCTGTTCATCAGCGACGAGGTCATGACCGGCTTCCGGGCCTCGCGTGAGGGCCACTGGGGCCTGGACGGGAGGACCGAGGGCTGGGTGCCCGACCTGGTCACGTTCGGCAAGGTCATGGGCGGCGGCTTCCCCGCGGCCGCGTTCGGTGGAAGGGCCGACATCATGCGCCGGCTCAGTCCGGAGGGGCCGGTCTACCAGGCCGGCACGCTGGCCGGGAACCCGATCGCCACCACCGCCGGCCTCACCACCCTGCGTCTGGCGACCGACGAGGTCTACGCCCACATCAGCGCGGCTGCCGACACCGTCAAGCAGGCCGCTGCCGACGCCCTGAGCGCCGCCGGTGTCCCGCACGTCGTGCAGAGCGCCGGGACGATGTTCTCGATCTTCCTCACCGACCAGCCGGTGACCGACTTCGACAGCGCCAAGCGCACCGACGAGCAGGCGTACGCCGCCTTCTTCCACAGCATGCTCGACCAGGGCGTCTACCTGCCGCCGAGCGCTTACGAGGCGTGGTTCCTGTCCTCGGCGCACGACGACCGGGCCCTGCAGCAGATCATCGATGCGCTGCCGGCGGCGGCTCGCGCCGCAGCGGTCTCGACAGGCTCGACCACCGGGGGTGGCTCGACCACCGGTCAGGGCCCCACCAGCGACCAGGAGGACCAGTGACCGAGACGATCGTCCACCTGCTGCGCCACGGCGAGGTCTACAACCCCGAGGGCATCCTCTACGGCCGTCGCGACGGGTTCCACCTCTCCGAGCTCGGGAACAAGATGGCCGAGCGGGTCGCGGAGGTCGCCGGGACCCGCGACATCACCCACGTCGTGTCCAGCCCGCTGGAGCGTGCGCAGGAGACCGCCCGACCGCTCGCGCTCGCGCGCGGCGTCGAGATCGCCATCGACGAGCGGGTGATCGAGAGCGCCAACTGGTTCGAGGGCAAGCACTTCGCACCCGGCGACAACGCGCTGCGACACCCCTCGGCCTGGGTGAAGCTGTGGAACCCTTGGAAGCCGTCATGGGGTGAGCCCTACCGGGAGATCGTCGCCCGGATGATGGCCGCCGTACACGACGCGCGCGAGGCCGCCGCGGGTCACGAGGCGGTCGTGGTGTCGCACCAGCTCCCGATCTGGACCACCCGCCTGGCCGCGGAGAAGCGCAGCTTCCTGCACGACCCGCGCAAGCGCCAGTGCACGCTGTGCTCGCTGACGTCCTTCCACTTCGTGGACGACCGTCTCGACCGGGTCTCCTACAGCGAGCCCGCCGGCGACCTGATCCCCGCCAAGGACCGTCGCGCGCCGTTCTCGGCCGGTGGCGCGCCTGAGGAGTTGCGTCCCTAGTCATGCGTCCTGCCAACCTGGGTCGCGCGCTTTCCGCGGCCGCCGTACTGGTGCCGCTGCTCGCCGCGTGTGGGCCGGCCAGCACGAACGACGGCGGCTACATCGGCGGCGACGGGCAGGTTCAGGCCGTGCCGGTCGCCAAGCGCGGCAACCCGGTCGAGCTGAGCGGTACGACGCTCGACGGCCGCCCGCTCGACATCGCCAGCGACCGCGGCAAGGTCGTGGTGGTCAACACCTGGTGGTCGGGCTGTGGTCCGTGCAACACCGAGATGCCGATGCTGCAGCAGGCCGCGAGGGAGCTCGCCGGCACCGCGACCTTCGTCGGCATCAACATCCGCGACACCTCGGCTGCCAACGGGCTGGCCTTCCAGCGCGACCACGGGGTCACCTACCCCTCGATCTACTCGCCCGACGGGCGGGCCGTGCTGGCCTTCCCGCCCGCCTACGCGCCCCGCGCGATCCCCGCCACGGCCGTCCTCGACACCAAGGGCCGGGTGGCGGCCATCATCCGCGGGGCCATCCCCTCCAAGCTCACCCTCACCGAGACGGTGCAGTGCGTGGCCGACCCGAGCCGACCGAAGTGTGATGAGTTTGAGTAGCTGGTTCCAAGACGTCGCCGGCTCCGGCTCGCTCGTCCTCGCGATCCCGGTCGCGCTGCTGGCGGGCCTCGTCTCGTTCCTGTCCCCCTGCGTGCTGCCGATGCTGCCGGGCTACCTCTCCTACGCCACCGGGCTGTCCGGCGCGGAGCTCGCCGGCGGGCACGTGCGCCGCAGCCGGATGCTGATCGGCTCGGTGCTGTTCGTGCTCGGCTTCTCGGTCGTCTTCGTCGCGCTCGGCGTCGCGACCGGCTCGGTCGGCTTCTGGTACGCCGAGCACAAGGTGCTGGTCGACCGTGTCCTCGGCGGGTTCTCGGTGCTGATGGGGCTGGCGTTCATCGGGGTCGTGCCCTGGCTGCAGCGCGACGTGCGCGTGCACAAGGTGCCGGCCGTGGGGCTGCTCGCCGCGCCGCTGCTCGGCTTCCTGTTCGGCCTGGGCTGGACCCCGTGCGTCGGCCCGACCCTGGGGGTCATCGACACGCTCGCCGCCACGTCCGGTACGGCGACGCGCGGTGGGGTGCTGCTCGCGTTCTACTCCCTGGGTCTCGGCGTACCGTTCGTCCTCGCCGCGGTGCTGTGGCGGCGCGCGCTCGGGGCGCTCGCGGTGATCCGGCGCCACCAGCGCTGGGTGACGCGCCTGGGCGGCGTCATGCTCGTGGTGGTCGGCCTCGCGCTCCTCACCGGCTGGTGGGACTACGCGGTGCAGTGGTTGCAGACCCATCTGGTCGACGAGTGGGCAGGGGTGAGCCTGTGACGCCGCGCACGGACCTGATGGAGGAGGAGCAGCCTGTCGCGCCGATCCGCGAGCTGTCGGCCCGCGAGTTCGCCCGCTGGACGTGGCGCCAGCTCACCTCGATGCGCACGGCGCTGGTGCTGCTGCTCCTGCTCGCCCTCGCCGCGGTCCCGGGGTCGCTGATCCCGCAGGAGAACCTCGACTCGGTCAAGACCACCAACTGGCAGGCCGCGCACACCACGCTCACCCCGATCTATCGCCGGCTCGGCATGTTCGATGTCTACGGCACGCCGTGGTTCGCCGCCATCTACATCCTGCTCATGGTGTCGCTCGTCGGCTGCATCGTGCCGCGGCTGGGCGTCTACTGGCGCGCGATGCGGGCCCAGCCGCCGGCCGCCCCGCGCAACCTCAGCCGGCTGCCGGACTCCGCGACGTACACGACCTCCGAGAGCGCCGCCGAGGTGACCGCCCGGGCGGAGGCGCTGCTGCGCAAGGGGCGCTACCGACTGCGCCGAGCGCCCGCGGGCGCAGCCACCGGTTCCGGTGAGGTCGCCGCCGAGCGCGGCTACCTGCGTGAGGCGGGGAACCTGCTGTTCCACCTCTCGGTCATCGTGGTGCTGGTCGGCTTCGCGGTCGGGAGCCTGTTCGGCTACAAGGGCGGCGTGATCGTCCTGGTGGGGGACAAGTACGGGTTCAGCAACGAGCTCACCCAGTACGACGACTTCTCGCCGGGCAGCCTCTTCCGGCCCTCCATGCTCAACTGGTTCGACCTGCACATCCACGACTTCCACGTCGACTGGGTCGACTCCGGCCCGCAGCAGGGCATGGCCCAGGGCTTCAAGTCGCAGATCCGCTACGAGGACTCGCCCACGGGCACGATGAAGAGCTACAACCTCGAGGTCAACCACCCCCTCGACATCGGCGGCACCGAGGTCTTCCTCATCGGCCACGGATACGCGCCGGAGGTGACCGTCCGTGACGGCAAGGGCAACATCGCGTTCTCGGGTCCCGAGGTGTTCCTGCCGGAGAACCAGAGCTTCCTGTCCTTCGGTGTGGTCAAGGCGCAGGGCGCCAAGCCGTCCCAACTCGGGCTCGAGGGGCTGTTCTACCCCTCCGAGATCACCCTGAACGGCCAGCCGGTCAACGTCACCGGTGACATCGGGGACGGCACCAACGCGATGCTGTCGCTGCAGGTGTGGAAGGGCGATCTCGGGCTGGACAACGGGCCGCAGTCGGTCTACAGCCTCGACACCTCCAAGATGACCATGGTCGCCGCCCCCGGCGGCAAGGCGTGGAACCTGCGCGTCGGGCAGACCGCCACCCTGCCGAACGGTCTGGGCTCGGTGACCTTCGACGGCATCACCCGCTGGAACAAGCTCCAGATCAGCCAGACGCCGTTCAAGCACGTCGCGCTGAGCGGGGTCGTGCTCGCGCTGATCGGGCTGCTGGGCTCGCTGTTCGTCCGTCCACGGCGGGTCTGGGTTCGCGCCCGGGAGACCGCTGATGGCACCCTGGTCGAGGTGGCAGTGCTCGACCGCTCGGGGGCCGACGAGGACGCTGCCGTCGCCACCGACCTGGTCGCGCGGCTCCAGGGCCGCGCTGAGGAGGAACCGTCATGAGCACCCACACCTGGGCGTTGCTGAGCAACAGGGCCGTGGCCACAGCCGCGGTCATCTACTTCCTCGCCCTGCTCAGCCACCTGGTCGAGTGGGCCTCGCTCCTCGGCCAGCGGTCGGTGAGCGCGGACGAGCGGGCGCTGGTCAACGCCGGCGACGTCGCCGACGTACCGCTCGAGGCGCCGGCGGGCGTGCCCGCGGCCGAGGAGGCCAGGATCGAGCGGACGGCGCTGTTCAGCCGGCTCGGCTATCTGCTGACCTGCCTGGCCGCGATCGTGCACCTGGGCGCGGTCGTGTGCCGCGGCATCGCCGCCGGCCGGGTGCCGTGGGGCAACATGTACGAGTTCACGCTCGCCGGGACCTGCATCGTCGCGCTGGCCTACGTCCTGCTCTACGCGCGCCTCAAGCTCGCCTGGATGGCGCCGATCGTGGTCGCCTTCGTGCTGGTCGTCCTCATGGTCGGCGTGCTCGTGCTCTACACGCCGGTCGAGTCGCTCTCCGAGGCGCTGCACTCCTACTGGCTGGTCATCCACGTCATCTCCGCCGCGCTCGCCACCGGCGCGTTCACCCTGGGCGGCATCGCGTCGGGCATCTACCTGGCCAAGCGCCGCTGGCCGGACGCCGAGCGCGGCTGGATGTCCCGGGTGCCGTCGCTGGCCACCCTCGACCGGGTCGCCTACCGGATCCACGCGTTCGGCTTCCCGCTGTGGACCTTCGCGGTCCTGATCACCGGCCCGATCTGGGCCCACCAGGCCTGGGGCTCCTACTGGAACTGGGACCCCAAGGAGGTCTGGGCCTTCATCACCTGGGTGGTGTACGCCGGCTACCTCCACGCCCGCGCCACCGCCGGCTGGAAGGGCCGCAACGCCGCCATCCTCGCGCTGGTCGGGCTCGCCACGCTGTGGTTCAACTTCATCGGCATCAACTACTTCTCCACCACCTCGGAGCACTCCTACGCCGGGCTGCCGGCGCACGGGGCGGTCGTGGTGCAGCGGGCTGGGGTGTGAGTCTCGCGGCCTTCGGGATGGTTTTGACCCCTGGGGGTCAGAACCATCGGTTGTCGGGCGAAGCTTCGGCCCCCATGTGGTGGCTTTGACCCCTGGGGGTCAAACCCGCCGCCAGCATCACGCGGCCAGGCCACTGAGGATCGCCTGAATTCGTGCCGCGGTCCGCTGCGGCGTCTGCGATCCGCCCAGGTGAGCCGGATGCACCGCCACCCGGTTGCGGCCCGAATGCGGTCCTCGCGCCGCTTCTCGCGTACGACGGCATCCGCCGAGGTCTCGCCGTCCTTGAGCAAGCGCAGGTACTTCTCGCGGCCATCGACCTCCAAGAAGACGCCGAGCTCGGGCCACGCGAAGTCGACCCGCCCGACGAAGCGGCCGCTGGCATCGTGGATGTCGACCTGCGGGACCGGCATGGGCAGTCCCGTCAGCCAGCACAGGTGGACGAATCGCGCCTCGGCCACCGACTCGATGCGGGGATCCGCCAACCGGATGATGCGGCGCGTGCTCACCGTGTCCGGCCACATCTCGATCGAGCGCTCGACCCGCGCGAGCAGGCGGTCCGTCGTTGTCTGGCCGGTATGCAGGAGGTAGCACACGGCGACCAGCGCCGACTCCGGACGATCCAACGTGGTGACCTCCAGAGCGGTCCTGGTGGCCGACATGACGCGTAGACCGTGAAGCTCCTCGACGTCGCCGTCCAGGATCAGTCCGCGATGCTGTTGGACGCCCGATTCGTGGCGGCCGGCCTTGTGGTCCTCGCGCGTCAGATGCGCCTCGGTGAGGTCGAACCCCCACACCGGCGCTCCGTGGAAGGGCAGAGCCGACGCGTGCGAGATGGTGCTGCCTGTCCGAGCTGTGGCGTAGGCCGCACGGGCGAGGACAGCGAATCTCGCCTGCTCGTCCAGCGACGTCCATAGGTCGCCATCGACGTACGCACCATGTCTGACGCGATGAAGGACACCGGCTCGGACGGCGTCGCGGATCGCTCGGTCGCTGTAACCGTCGGCGCGCAGCTGACGACGCAGCCTGATGGGGCTCAGGCAGGGGTGGTCGGGAGGCATGGTGAGGAATGTCATTCCGGTGGCATGCCCGCTCGGCAGCGCATGAACCGCAGTACGTCGGTCCTGTGGAAAACCCCTACCGCGATGGTTTTGACCCCCAGGGGTCAAAACCATCGGTTGTGGCCCGAAGCTTCGCCCAACAACCGACGGTTCTGACCCCTGGGGGTCAAAACCGCCAGAGCCGCACGCCGCAGCGACGCTTCAGTCGTCCCCGTGCAGCCGGCGGCGGTCCAGTTCGCGCAGGAAGTCCGCGTCGTCGTCGGGGGCGAAGGGCCGCTCCTCGCGGTGCAGTCGCCGGGCCGTCGCGCGCAGGCGACCGGCCGGGGTGGCGAAGCGCCAGCAGGCGTACGCCGGTCCCGCGGCCAGTATCACCACCAGCCAGAACCACAGCACACTGCGATTTTAGGCCGCAGGACCGCTCCTCCGTACCCTTGTCCTGTGAAGGAGTTCGTCGTCTACACCGTGATGCGGATCGTCGTGTTCGCCGCGACACTCGCGATCGTCTCCGGCATCTGGATGCTGGTGGCCGGAAGCCTGGACTGGCTGTGGACGGTGGTGATCGCGTTCCTCGTCAGCGGGCTGGCGTCGTACACGCTGCTCAACAAGCAGCGGATGGCCTTCGCCGAGCGCGTGGACGCCCGGGCGCAGCGTGCGACAGCGGCGTTCGAGGCGCTGCGCGCCAAGGAGGACTGAGGCGTGGCGGTCATCCACCGGGCGGAGCTCTCGCCGAGCAAGCTCGACCTGCTCGGCCGGTGGCTCGCCGGCCAGGCGTGGCCGCCGCAGGGCGAGCCGACGTTGATCGGCGCCTACCGGTACGACGACCGCGACGGCGAGGTGGGCATCGAGGGGCACCTGCTCGAGGTCGGCGGCGGGACCGTCCATATCGTCACCACCTATCGCGCGGCGCCGCTCGAGGGCGCCGAGGCGTTCCTGATCGGCACGATGGACCACTCCGTGCTCGGCCCGCGTTGGATGTACGACGCGGCCGGCGACCCCGTCGCGCTGCGTGAGCTGGCCGACGCCGCCCTCACCGGCACCGCCCAGGCCGAGCTGGTGATCGTCGACGAGCACGAGAACGAGGTCGAGCGGCGCCAGTCCGCCGTCCAGGTCACCGGCAGCCCCGCCGGCAGCCCAGCGACCGACCCGGGCACGGCGAGCGTGGAGATCCTGCACCTGCCGGCAGCGTCCGCGCCGGCCGAGGCCGCCACCCTGACCGGCCGCTGGAGCGGCGGCGAGGGCGTGCTGGTCGTCGTGCGCGCGTAGGGCGCCCTCAGGAGAGCGCGGCGCGGACGACCAGCGGCACCGCCACCAGGACGGCCCAGGACAGCTCGGCCAGGCCGGTGGCCTGCAGCGCGGGGATGAGCTTGGCGCCGGTGTTCTTGCTGTTGCCCACGATCGCCGCGGCCCGCGACGCCGGCTGCATGAACCCGACACCCAGCAGCGCCCACCAGGAGGTGGTCGCGGCCACGAAAACCACCATGATCAGTGCGATCGCCTGGAACACGAGGTAGAGCTCTCGGGTCTGCCGGTCGCCCAGCCGGACCGCCAGCGTCTGCTTGCCCACCGCGGTGTCGCCGGGGATGTCGCGCAGGTTGTTGGCGACAAGCAGGGCGCAGGCCAGCACGCCCACGCCGACCGAGGCGCACAGCGCCCCCCAGCTCCACGACTGCGTCTGGACGTAGGTGGTGCCGTTGACGGCGATGAGTCCGAAGAACACGAACACCATCACCTCGCCCAGGCCGAGGTAGCCGTAGGGCCGCTTCCCGCCGGTGTAGAACCACGCGGCGAGGATGCACAGCGCACCGACCGCGACCAGCCACCAGGCAGTCACCGCTGCGAGCGCCAGCCCGGCGAGGCCGGCGACGGCGAAGCAGGCGAACGCGGCCGTCTTCACCGCGACCGGGGTGGCGACCCCGGAGCCGACGAGCCGCAGCGGGCCGACCCGCTCGTCGTCGGTGCCGCGTACGCCGTCGGAGTAGTCGTTCGCGTAGTTGACGCCGACCTGCAGGGCGAGCGCGACCACCAGCGCGAGGACGGCCTTCCACCACACGTCGCCGGGGTGGTCCCAGGCGCCCTCGTGGACGGCCACGCCTGTGCCGGCGATGACCGGGCTGAGCGCGGCGGGAAGCGTGCGGGGACGGGCTCCGGCGAGCCACTGTGCGGGTGATGCCACGGGCGGAACTCTAGGTCTCGACAGGCTCTACCACCGAACCAGCCGGCTCGACCACCGAACCAGGCGGCTCGACCACCGAACCAGGCGGCTCGACCACCGAACCAGGCGGCTCGACCACCGAACCAGCCGGCTCAACCACCGGACACGAGCACGCCGGTGCGGGCGAGGTGCCGCTCGGCTGCCGCCGTGGCCGGCTTGAGCAGGGCCGCCGCGGCGCAGATGACCACGGCGATGAGCACCCATCCGGGCGCACCCCAGTTCATCGCGAGGTAGGTGTAGGCGGCCGGTGCCCACACCGACCCGAGCGTGTCGCCGAGGTTGGCGACGCCCTGGTACTCGCCGCGACGGCGTGGATCGGACAGCTCGGCCTGGATCCCCCACTGGCCCGCGGACTGATAGAGCTCCGAGCCGGTGACGGTGACGTGCCCCAACCACACCAGCGCGATCGTCACCCAGCCGGTGGTGTCGTGGGTGACGAGCACGATGAGGCAGGACAGCACGAAGCACGCCGCCCCGCGTCGCTCGGCCCGCAACGAGGCCGGTACGTCGGTGACGCCGCGGGCCGCCGCCACCTGCAGCAGGACCGCCATCACGGTGTTGGTGCCGAACAGCCACGCGAGCAGCACCCGGGGCGCGTCGGTCTCCTCCACCAGCCACAGCGGGATGACGACGTTGAGCAGCACCTGGTGCGTGCTCAGGATGCCGTCGAGGATGCAGGCGGCGAGGAACCCGCGATTGCGCAGGGCGCTCCCGCCCGTGAGCTCCTCGATGGCAGAGCCTTCCTCGTGGGCCGCGTTGTGGGCGACCTTCGGCAGCCGGGCGACCCAGGCGGTGTTCGCCAGCAGGATCAGGGCGGTGACCAACGGGAGCGCCTCGATCAGGCGGTCGTGGTGCACGGCCAGCGCGAGCCCGCCGGCGAGGGCGCCGAGCGTGTAGCCGACGTTGCGGGAGGCGCGCATGTAGGCCAGCGAGCGCACCCGAGCGTCGCGGGGGAAGATGTCGAACCGGTAGGCGTTGCGACCGGCGCGCATCCAGGTCTGGGCGAGCTCGAGGGCGATGGTGACCGCGACGTAGGCGGCGAAGTCGCGGGCGAGCAGCCAGGCGGCGAACAGCAGCGCCTCCAGCAGCGACCCGACGATCCAGGTGCGGCGGGTGCCGAAGCGGTCCGCCGCCCGCCCCAGCGGCACCGAGGCGAGGAAGGTGGCGATGCCGGCGATGGTCATGCCGAGGCCGACCTGTGCCGCGGAGAGGCCGACGATCTGGGTGAAGTAGACAGCGCTGCCGGTCAGGAACGCGCCCTCGCCGAAGGCCGAGAGCACCGACTGGTAGGACATCGCCCTGATCAGGGGATCGTCGGAGAGGACGCGCTCCAGCAGGCGGCCGATCACGCCGGCACCTCGACCGCCGGGACGCTGCCATCGCCGAGATCCTCGAACGGGTACTCACGCTCGGCGAAGCCCTCCGCAGCCCGCGCGGCGGGGTGGGCGATGCCGGCGGCGACCACGACGATGGCGCCGATGAGCAGCCAGCCCGCATGGCGCCACTCCATCGCCAGCCAGGTGTAGAGCGCCGGTGCCCACCGCCCGCCGAGCTGGCTGAGCAGGCCGCCGACCGAGGCGTACTCCGCACGCCGGCGCGGATCCTGCAGCCGGGACTGGAACATCCACCCCGCCGACCCGGTCGCCAGCTCCGCACCGGTGACGGTGACGTGGCCGAGCCACACCAGCAGCGCGGTGATCAGGCCGGTGGTGGAGTGGGTGACCATCGTGATCAGGCAGGAGACCACGAAGAAGGCCGCCGACCAGCGCACCCGGCGCATCGCGTCGGCGAGCGTACGCACACCGGCGGAGGTGAACTGCGGCAGGAAGATGCACAGCACGGTGTTGGTGCCGAACAGCCAGGCCAGCAGCCAGTGCGGGGAGTCGGTCTCCTGCACCAGCCAGAGCGGGATCAGCACGCTCAGCAGGGTCTGGTTCGTCCACAGCGTGCCCATGCAGAACTGCAGCGTCAGGAAGCCGCGGTTGCGCAGCGCCGAGGGGCCCTCCGGCCGCTGGCGTGCCTCCTCGCGGGTGCGCAGGTCACGCGGCGCGGCGGGCAGCCGGGCCACGAAGAGCGCGTTGACCGCGAACACCGCGACGGTCAGCATCGGCAGCCATCGCATCAGCGTGGTGTCGTCGAAGGCGAGCGCGATCCCGCCGATGAGCGCGCCGAGGGTCGAGCCGACGTTCATCGCTGAGTACATGTAGGCCTGGGTGCGGATCCGCTCCTCGGCCGGCATCACATCGAGCACGTAGGACTGGCGACCCGCGTCGGCGGTGTTCTCGACCACGGAGAAGAGCGAGACCATCGCGACGTACGCCGCGAACCCGCCGATGAAGGGCCAGGCGGCGAACAGCACCGCGCACAGGGCCGACCCCAGGACCCAGGTGCGCTTGGGGCCGATCCGGTCGGCGAGCCGGCCCGCCGGGATGGCGGTGATGCCCGACAGGACGCCGGCGATCGTCAGACCCAGCCCGACCTGGGCGATCGAGAGCCCGACCACCTGGGTGAAGAAGACAGCGCTGCCCGTGCTGAAGGTGCCGTCGCCGGTCTTGAACAGCACCGACTGCAGGGCGAGCCGCCGGGTCAGACCGGGCGGCGGCAGCAGGCGGGTGTTCACGAGCCGATCAGATCAGGTCGCACTGACAGTCTCCGTCGCCGCGAAGTGCCGCTGCGCGAACCGCTCCGCGGCCCGCGCCGAAGGATGCAGACCGATCGCCGCGAGCACGACGATGACCGCGATCACCATCCAGCCGAGGTCTCCGTGCGACATCACCAGCCACGTGTACGCCGCGGGCGCCCACCACTGGCCCAGCGTCCGGAACACCTCCTGGGCCCCGCCGTACTCGCCGCGTCGGGAGGGGTCCATCAGCTTGGCCTGGAAGGCCCAGGTGCCCGAGCCGATCGCCAGCTCGGCGCCGGTCACGGTGACGTGGCCCAGCCACACCAGCAACGCCGCCCAGAATGCCGCCACCGAGTGGGTGAGCATCGTGATCAGGCAGGACAGCACGAAGAACCCGGTGGCCCAGCGTGCCCGGCGCAGCGCATCGGTGATGGTGTCGACCCCCTTGGACGTGAACTGCGGCAGGAAGATGCACAACACGGTGTTGGTGCCGAACAGCCACGCCAGGATCCAGTGCGGGGCGTGGGTGCGCTGCACCAGCCACAGCGGGATCACGACGTTGAGCAGCACCTGGTTGGTCCACAGGATGCCGGTGAAGAACGAGGTCGCCAGCCACCCGGTGTTGCGCATCGCGCCGGGCACCGCGGGCGTGCCGGCGGCCGCCGGGGAGAGCGCCTCGACCGCCTCGGTGGCCGGCGAGTCGACCTCGCGCCGTGGCTGGGGCAGACGCGTGATCCGGTAGGCGTTGACCACCCCGATCACGGTGGTCAACAGCGGCAGCCAGCGGATGAGGGTGAGGCTGTCGAAGGCGAGCGCGATGCCTCCGATGATGGCGCCGAGGGTGAAGCCGAGGTTGAGGGCGGAGTAGAGGTGCGCCTGTGTCTCCACCCGCTCCTTCTCCGGCAGCACGCTCAGGACGTAGGCGTTGTAGCCGGCGAAGCCGATGTTGTTGACGACCTCGAACAGGACGCTGACCAGGACGTAGGCCGTGAACCCGTGGATGAAGGGCCATGCGGCGAAGCCGGCGGCTCCCAGGATCGTGCCCAGCGCCCACATCCGCTTGGTGCCGATCCGGTCGACCATCTTGCCGGCCGGATACGCGACGAAGAACGAGACCACGCCTGCGATCGTCATGCCGAGGCCGACCTTGGCCGCGGACAGGCCCACGACCTGGGTGAAGAACACGGCGCTGCCGGTGTTGAACGTGCCCGCGCCGGTGGAGAAGAGCAGCGACTGCAGCGCCAGCCGGCGCGAGAGCGGCGTCGGCGGCACCAGCCTTCCGATGAACGTTCCGAGGCGGGAGGGCATGGGACCTATCCAACCCCGTGCGGATAGCGTTCGTCACATGGTTAACCCGACCGGAGCGGCAGCGGTGGCGCGCTGGCTGGCGACCCCCGGCGACCCCGGTCCTTGGGTGGTCGAGACCTCGGGATCCTCCGGTCGCCCCAAGCGGGTGCAGCTCTCGCGCCGCGCTGTCGAGGCGTCGGTCGCCGCCTCCGCACGAAGGCTCGGGGGCACCGGCCGCTGGCTGCTGGCGCTGCCCGACTCCTACGTCGCCGGCTTCAACGTCATCACGCGCTCGCTGGCGGCCGGCGCGGCCCCCGTGAGGCTGGCCGACCACGCGTCCTTCGCTGCCGCGGCCGACGAGCTGGGGCCAGGCGGCTTCGTGTCGCTGGTGCCCACCCAGCTGCACCGCCTGCTCGAGACCGACGCCGCGGTGCTGGCCGACTTCGACACCGTGCTTCTGGGCGGCGGACCGATCGACCCCGCGCTGCGCGAGCGCGCCTCGGCCGCCGGCGTCCGCGTGGTCGGCACCTACGGCTCGGCGGAGACCTGCGGGGGCTGCGTGTACGACGGCGTCCCCCTCGACGGGGTCGGTGTGGCGATCGGCACCGACGGCCGGGTCAGGATCAGCGGCCCGACGCTGTTCGACGGCTACCAGGACGACCCGGACCTCACCTCCGAGGTGCTCGTGGAGGGCTGGTTCCTCACCTCCGACGCCGGTCGGCTCGACGAGGACGGCCGGCTGCAGATCCTGGGCCGCCTCGACGACATGGTGGTCAGCGGCGGGGTGAACGTGCCCGCGGCGTTGGTGGCCCAGCGGCTGCGCGAGCATCCCGAGGTCGGGTCCGCCGAGGTGCTCGGCGTACCGGACGAGGAGTGGGGCAACAGGCTCGTCGCCTTCGTGGCGCCGCACGTCGGGTCCGGCGCCCGACGAGCCGCCGGGCCCCCGAGCCTCGGCGCGCTGCGGGACTGGGTCGCCGAGCGGCATCCGCGAGCCTGGGCGCCGCGCCAGCTCATACCTCTCGACGAGCTGCCGTTGCTGCCCAACGGCAAGCCGGACCGGCTCGCGCTGCGCGAGATCCTGCGCGAGATCCTGCGCGAGGTGCCGCGATCGTGAACGTCCACGTCTGGTCGGTCCCCATGACCACCCGGTTCCGCGGGATCACCGTGCGCGAGGGCGTGCTGATCGAGGTCGACGGCGGGTGGGGGGAGTTCTCCCCGTTCGTCGAGTACGACGACCCCACCGCCGCGCCGTGGCTGGCGTGCGCCCTGGAGGCCGCCCGGGGGGCCTGGCCCGTGCCCGTGCGCGACCAGGTGGCGGTGAACGTCACCGTGCCGGCGGTCGACCCCGAGCGGGCGCACGCGATCGTGGCGTCCTCGGGATGCGCCACCGCCAAGGTGAAGGTCGCCGAGCCGGGCCAGGCGCTCGCCGAGGACCAGGCGCGGCTGGAGGCCGTCCGCGACGCGCTCGGGCCGCAGGGGCGCCTCAGGATCGACGTCAACGGCCTCTGGTCGGTCGAGGAGGCGCTCGCCGCCATCCCGGTGCTGGATCGGGCTGCCGGCGGCCTGGAGTACGTCGAGCAGCCGTGCGCCGCCGTCGAGGAGCTGGCGCTGGTGCGCCGCCGGGTCGCGGTGCCGATCGCGGCGGACGAGTCGATCCGGCGGGCCGCGGACCCCTACCGGGTGCGGGAGCTGGAGGCCGCCGACGTGGCGGTGCTGAAGGTGCAGCCGCTGGGCGGCGTACAGGCCTGCCTGCGGATCGCCGAGGACATCGGCCTTCCGGTGGTGGTCTCCTCCGCCCTGGAGTCGTCGGTGGGCCTGGCGGCCGGGGTGGCGCTCGCCGCGGCCCTGCCGGAGCTGCCCTATGCCTGCGGACTGGCGACGGCGGCGCTGCTGCGCTCGGACGTCGTGACCGAGCCCCTGCTTCCCGTCGGTGGGATGCTGCCCGTCGCGAGTCCGATCCGGCAGCGCCCCGAGCGTCTCCTCGACTCACGACCGGCGCCGGAGCGGGTCGCGTGGTGGGACGACCGGGTGAGGAGGGTCAGTGGCCTCCTCGACTGACCTCGCGCGGGCGGTCGTGACCGCGCTCCTGGAGGCCGGGGTGCGGGAGGTCGTGCTGGCGCCGGGCTCGCGCAACGCCCCGCTCGCGTTCGCCGTGTACGACGCCGAGCGCGCGGGGCTGCTGCGACTGCATACCCGCATCGACGAGCGCTCCGCCGGGTTCCTCGCGCTCGGCCTGACCAAGACCGGGTCGCGTGCGGCGGTGATGTGCACCTCGGGGACCGCGGTGGCGAACCTGCACCCCGCCATGCTCGAAGCCGCCCACGCCGGCGTGCCGTTGGTCGCGGTGACCGCCGACCGCCCGGCCCGCCTGCGCGCCACGTCGGCCAACCAGGTGACCGACCAGGTCGGCATCTTCGGCCCGCTGGTCACCACCGCCGACTTCGCACAACTGCCGCCCGACTTCGCAGAACTGGCGCGTGCCGCCACCGGCCCACTGCACTGGAACGTCCAGCTCGACGAGCCGCTCACCCCATCGGGCCCCTGGCAGCCGCCGGCCATCGCGGCTCCCCGGCCGGGTGAGCAGCGCGGGCCCGATCCGGCCGAGGTGAGCATGGAGGCGATCGCGCAGGGCCCGGCCACGGTGGTGGTCGCGGGCGACGACGCGGGCCCGCCGGCAAGGGTCCTGGCCGAGCGAGCCGGCTGGCCGCTGCTGGCCGAGCCGTCGAGCGGCTCACGGACCGGCGAGAACGCCATCCGCACCTACCGGCTGCTGCTCGGCACCGAGCTGGCCGAGCGCGTCGAGCGGGTCGTCGTCTCCGGTACGCCGACGCTCTCCCGGCCGGTCGCCCGGCTCCTGGCCCGCGACGACATCGAGGTCCTCGCCGTCCCCGCTCGCGGGGTCTGGCCGACGCCGCCGCACCGGGTCGACCGCTGGCTCACCTCGGCCCGGCCGCAGGTGGAGCCGGCCGCCGGCGCCTGGCTGCAGGAGTGGCGCGCGGCCGACCGCTCGCTCGGGCGCCAGCTGGACCGCCTGCTCGCCGAGGAGCCGGGACTCACGCCGTACACGGTCGCGGGGGCGGTCGCCCGGGCGCTGCCCCCGGGCGGCCAGCTCGTGGTCGGTGCCTCGAACCCGATCCGCGACCTGGACCTGATGGTGCCGCGGTACGACGTCGGCGCACGCCGCAAGGTGCTGGCGAACCGCGGCCTGGCCGGCATCGACGGCGTGGTCTCCACCGCGATCGGCGCTGCCCTGGGGCGCGATTCGACGCGTGACCTGGCGCTGATGGGCGACGTGACGTTCCTGCACGACGCCAACGGGCTGGTCCTCGGCCCGCACGAGCCGCGGCCCGACCTGACGATCGTGGTGGTGAACGACGACGGCGGCTCGATCTTCGCCACGCTCGAACAAGGCGCTCCGGCGTACTCCGATCGCTTCGAGCGGCTCTTCGCCACCCCCCACCACGTCGACATCGCGGCCCTGTGTGCCGCGACCCGCACCGCCCACCTGCGCGTGACCTCGGCGCCGGAGCTGGAGCAGGCGCTGGCCAACCCCAACGGCGGCATCGAGGTGATCGAGGCCGTCGTGGGTCGCGCCGACCGGCGGGAGCTGGACGAGCGGATCCGGGCGCTGCGTCCCTGAGTCGGGGATGCGCGGGAGGATGGCGCCGTGCACCTCGCGATCTTCCTGACCGCCCTCGCCGTGGGCGTCCTGGCCGTCACGGCGCTGTCGGACCGGCTGCCGATCCCCGCGCCGCTGGTCCTCATCGTCGCCGGCGTCGCCGTCTCCTACGTCCCGGCGATGCCGCAGGTTCGGCTCGAGCCCGAGGTGGTGCTGCTCGGCCTGCTGCCGCCGCTGCTGTACGCGACAGCGATCCAGACCTCGCTGGTCGACTTCAACGCCAACCGGCGACCGATCCTGTTGCTCTCGGTCGGGCTCGTGCTCGCCACCACCCTGGGCATCGCAGCGCTCGTGCACGCGCTCCTGCCCGGCGCCAACTGGCCCGGGAGCCTGGCCATCGGCGCTGTCGTCGCCCCGCCGGACGCCGTCGCTGCCGTCGCCGTCGCGCGCACGATCGGACTGCCACGCCGGATCGTGACGATCCTGGAGGGTGAGTCACTGCTCAACGACGCGACCGCGCTGGTCTCGCTGCGCACGGCGATCGTGGCGCTGGCGGGCGGGGTCCAGGCGTGGCGGATCGGCCTGGACTTCGTCCGCGCCGCCGGCGGCGGCGTGGCGATCGGCATCGCGGTGTTCGTGCTGGTCGGCTACCTGCGCAAGCACGTCACGGACCCGGTGTTCGACACCGGCATGTCGCTGGTGGTGCCCTTCGCGGCGTACCTCTGCGCCGAGGAGCTCGGTGCCTCCGGCGTCATCGCCGTGGTCGTCGCCGGGCTGCTGCTGGGGCACAAGGCGCCCATCCTCCAGACGGCGCAGTCGCGCATCGCCGAGCGGATGAACTGGCGCACGATCGCCTACCTGCTGGAGAACACCGTCTTCCTCCTCATCGGCCTCCAGACCGACTGGCTGCTGGCGGACGTACGTCGCAGCCCGCTGACCACCGGTCGGATCGTGCTCGTCTGCGCGGCCACCCTGCTCGGCGTCATCCTCATCCGGATGGTGTGGGTCTTCGTGACCCGCTACCTGCTCCTCCACCCGGCCGCCGACCCGGCGACCGGCATCCGGCCACCGTGGACCTACACCGCCGTCCTCGGCTGGGCGGGCATGCGCGGCGTGGTCACGCTGGCGGCGGCGTTCCTCATCCCCCACACGGCGCCGCACCGGGAGGTGCTGCTGCTGATCGCCTTCACGGTGGTGGCCGGCACCCTGTTCGTCCAGGGCCTGACGCTGCCCTGGCTCGCGCGTGCGCTCCGGGTCCCCGCACCGGATCCTCTCGAGGACGCGCTGGCCCGGGCGACCCTGCTGCAGCAGGCCGGCAAGGCCGGCCTGGAGGCGCTGGAGGACATGGAGTACGCCGACCACCACGGCGTGATCGACCGGGTCCGCCAACGCGTGGACCTGCGCAGCTTCGCGGCGTGGGAGCGCCTCGGCACCGCCGCTGGCGAGGAGTCGCCCAGCGACCTCTACAACCGGGTGCGCCGCGCGATGATCGACGCCGAGCGGGCCCGTGTCCTGGACATCCGCAACTCGGGGACAGTGCCCTCCGACGTGGTGGCCGAGGTGCTCACGATGCTCGATGTCGAGGAGTCGATGCTCGCGGTCGCGGAGCAGGCCCGCGAGGAGCTGCGTGACTCGGCCCGAGGCGAGCGGCGTACCGGCGTCGGCTGCGGGGACCTGGACCACTATCAGGTGGGGCCGGTGGTCTCCGAGGCGGACGCCGCCGGACTGGCCTGCGTGGACTGCCTGGCCGAGGGAAGCCGCTGGGTCGCGCTACGGCGCTGCCTCGAATGCGGCAACATCGGGTGCTGCGACTCCTCGCCGCGGCAGCACGCCACCCGGCACTTCCACCTCACCACCCACCCGGTCATGCAGTCGAGTGAGCCCGGGGAGGACTGGCGATGGTGCTATCTGCACCATGAGACCGCCTGAATGGGGCCTTGGGACGCCGAGTGAATAGTCCGAACGGGTGGTCGTCGGGGACCCGTTCACCCGGTTTCCTAACAGATCGGCCACGTCATGCTTGAAATCGCCCCAAAGGGCGGATGATCGAAGAACAAGAACTCAACTACCTCGGCACCCACCCATCGCCGAGGTCTCGCAAGGGGAAGAAAGCATGTGCGAGCACACACCGCGCTGCCCGGACGCCAACGCGCCCGACTGCTGTAGCGCTCACGTCGTCGCCGACCGCAGCGAGCAGGGCTGGGAATGCCTCTGCAACGGCGTCATCCTGTTCGACGACGGGGCCTACCTCGCCCCCGATGGTCACGTCGCGCTGGTCCCGCACCTGGTCTGATCCCGAGCGCGACCTAACCTGGGTCCCATGCGGATCACGAAGTTCGGCCACGCCTGCGTCAGGATCGAGCACGACGGCACCACCCTCGTCCTCGATCCGGGGATGTTCACCGATCGCGAAGCGCTCGACGGCGCCGACGCGGTGCTGATCACCCACGAGCACGCGGACCACTATCTCCCGGACCACCTGCAGGCCGTCGACGTCCCGGTGTGGACGATCGAGGCGGTCGCCGCGAAGCTGCGCGAGGACGCGCCGGAGGTCTTCGAGCGCACCACCGTGGTCGCCCCGGGCGACGCGTTCGAGGTCCGCGGCCTGCCGGTCACGGCCGTCGGCGAGCTGCACGCCGTGATCCACCCCGAGCTGCCGCGCTTCGACAACAGCGGCTACCTGGTCTCGCTCGATGGGCAGAAGGTGTTCCACCCGGGTGACGCCCTGACCGGGCCGGGCGAGCCCGTCGACGTACTGCTCGCGCCGGCGTCGGCCCCGTGGGCGCGCTCGCACGAGCTGGTCGACTTCATGCGTGCGGTCAAGGCGCCGGTGAACATCGCGATCCACGACCGGATCTACAGCCAGGCCGGCGCCGGCGTCCTGGACAACCTGGCCGGCCAGTTCCTTCCGCGGGAGGGCCTGGAGTTCAAGCGGCTCGCGGACGGCGAGGACCTCTGATGCTCATCGCCGTCCTCTACAGCTACAACGGCGACGCGGCGACGATGGACGCCGAGCGGCCCGCGCACCGTGCCTACCTCGACAGCCACCCGGGCCTGCGGCTCTCCGGGCCCACCGCCGCCGGCGGCGCGGTCATCATCATCGAGGCCGACTCCGCCCCCGCGCTGGAGCAGTGGCTCGACGACGACCCGTTCTGGAAGGCCGGCGTCATCTCGCAGCGCACCGTCACGCCGTGGAACCCGGTGATGGGGACGTGGCGGGAGCAGCTCGGCGTGTGACGGATTCACCGGTCAGCCGGTGAATCCTGCGGTTGTTGGGCGAAACTTCACCCCACAACATCAGGATTCACCGGCCAGCCGGTGAATCCTGCAGCGCGTCGCGCACCGGAATCAGCTTCGCCTGAGACTCCGCCAGCTCGTCCGCGGGCTCGGAGGACCCCACGACGCCGCACCCGGCGAAGAGCCGGACCGTCGACCCGCGCAGCAGCGCCGAGCGCAGCGCGATGCCCCATTCGCCGTCACCGGAGGCGTCCATCCAGCCGACGGGGCCGGCATAGCGGCCGCGCTCCATGCCCTCGATCTCGCCGATCAGCGCGACCGCGGCCGAGGTCGGGGTGCCGCCCACGGCGGCGGAGGGGTGGAGCGCCTCGGCGAGCTCGAGCGACGTGCGGTCGTCGTGCGCCACGCCGGTGACGTCGGTGGCCAGGTGCATCACGTTGGGCAGGTGCAGCACGAACGGCGACTCCGGCACGTTCATCGAGGAGCAGTGCGGGTCCAGCGCGTCCGCCACGGAGCGAACGGCGTACTCGTGCTCCTCCAGGTCCTTGCTGGAGCGCGCGAGCGTCGCGGCCAGGGCGAGGTCGTGACCGTCGTCGCCGGTACGCCGGATCGTCCCCGCGAGCACCCGCGACGTGACCAGGCCGCGCTCCCGGCGGACCAGCAGCTCGGGGGTGGCACCGAACAGCCCGTCGACGTGGAACGTCCAGCACATCGGGTAGGAGGAGGCCAGGCGGCGCAGCGGCCAGCGCACGTCGATCGGCCGGCTCGCGGTGGCGATGAGGTCGCGGGCCAGCACCACCTTCTCCAGGTCGCCTCGCCCGATCCGGCGGATCGCCTCGGCGACGACGCTCATCCACGACTCCCCGTCGAGCGCGCCGTCGCTGAAGACGACGTCCTGCGGTGCCTCGGCCTGCGACGTCGCGGGCAGGATGCTGGGAGACGCGGCGTCAGGAGGCGCGGCCGATGGTCCGATGGTGGTCACCCAGGTGCTGGCACCGCGTCGACCGACCACCACCGACGGGACCAGCAGGACCGACGTGCCGGGCACGTCGGCGAACGCGAAGGAGCCGAACGACACCAGGCCGCTGCCCGGCTCCTCGACCTCGTCGACGACGGTGGCGCGCCCCACCAGCTCCGACCACCACTTGGCGGCGTCGGCGAAGCGCGTGGGGCCCGACGTACGCACCACGGCGGCGACGCCCCAGCCGACCAGTCCCTCGCCGCGGCGGACCCAGGAGACGGGTTCGGCACCGGTGGGCAGCAGGGCCAGCAGATCCTCCAGCTGCTCGGCTCCCGCAGCGACGGCCGTGGTGCGCGCGACCAGGGCCGGTACGTCGGAGCTCACCCTCGGAGCCTAGCGGGCGCCCGTCCGCGGCCCGGGTTGCGGTCGCTGACCACCGGCCCGGTAGCGTGCCCCGGGACCACGAACGAGGAGACATCCGTGAGCAAGACCCGCAACAGCGACGTTCCCATGACCGGCATCGCCATCGGCGCCGTGCTGCTGGCCCTCCTTGTCGTCTTCGCCGTCGTCCTGCCCCGGGCGGTCGGCGACACCGGCAGCAGCACCGGCTCGCTGATCCTGCCCGACAGCCTGCCGGGCGGCTACCTGGCGGCCGACCGCACCGCCGCGTGGAAGAACGCCTCCGGCGGCGTCAAGGGACACGAGGCCCAGATCGTCGCGCAGGTCAAGGCCGAGCTGACCTACGGCGACCGCGCTCTGTCCAAGACGTCGAAGAACGCGTTCGCCAACCGCATCTACCTCAAGAACGACGGCAAGTCGATCTTCTTCGTGCAGGCCTTCCGCTCCGCGGGCGGGGCGTTCTCCCCCGGGGAGATCTCCGACCCCTCGAAGCTGCAGCAGGGCAGCAGCGTCCAGCAGCTGATCCGGGTGGGCGACGCGGTGTGCATCGTCGACGGCACGGTCGGCAGCCCCGGTCAGATCGAGCCGAGCCAGACCCAGTGCCAGCGCAGCGAGGGCGACCTGACCGTCCAGGTCACCGCCCCGCAGGTCGCCGCCTCCGACGTCGCCAAGGTCGCCGACCTCGTCCTCAGCAAGGTCGGCTGAGCGGACGTGACCCGCGCCGACCTCGGCAAGCAGCCCGGCGACGTACGCCGGATGTTCGACGCCGTGGCGCGTCGCTACGACGTCACCAACGACGTGCTCTCGCTGGGTCAGGACCGCCGGTGGCGCAAGCGGGTGATCGCGGCCGTCGCGCCGCAGCCCGGCGAGCTGGTCCTGGACCTGGCCGCCGGCACCGGCACCTCCTCCCAGCCGTTCGCCGACGCCGGTGCGAGCGTCGTCCCGTGCGACTTCTCCCTCGGCATGCTCCGGGTGGGCAAGCAGCACCGGCCGCACCTCCCGTTCACCGCCGGCGACGGCACCCGGCTGCCGTTCGCCGACGCCACGTTCGACGCGGTGACGATCTCCTTCGGGCTGCGCAACATCGTCGACCCCGTGGCCGGTCTGCGCGAGCTGCGCCGGGTCACCAAGCCCGGCGGCCGCCTGGTGGTGTGCGAGTTCAGCCATCCGACCTGGCGGCCGTTCCGCACGGTGTACGTCGAGTACCTCATGAAGGCACTGCCGGCCGTGGCCCGCGCGGTGTCGTCCTCGCCCGACGCCTACGTCTATCTCGCCGAGTCGATCCGCGCCTGGCCCGACCAGGCCGCACTGGCGCGCCTGGTGGCTGACGCGGGCTGGTCCGAGGTGGGCTGGACCGACCTCTCGGGCGGCATCGTGGCCCTCCACCACGCTCGCGCGGCGCGTCCCTGACCAGGACCTTGCATTTGTTCTCGATGGTGGCAATATGGGCTCCGGACCACATGTGATCTGATTCACAAAGTCGCACACGACGTGGTCTCGGGAGGAGTCGGCCATGCATCTCTACGCACCGATCCTGGTGCTGCTGGCACTCGCTGCCCTGTTCGCGATCGGCTCGGTCGCGATGAGCAGCCTGGTCGGCCCGCGCCGCGCCAACCGCGCGAAGCTGGACTCCTACGAGTGCGGCATCGAGCCGACGCCCCAGGCCCTCGAGGGCCGCTTCCCGGTGAAGTACTACGTCATCGCGATGCTCTTCATCGTCTTCGACATCGAGATCGTCTTCCTCTACCCGTGGGCGGTCTACTTCGACCAGTTGAAGGTCTACGGGCTGGTCGAGATGGGCATCTTCATCGCCACCGTCTTCGTCGCCTACGCCTACGTGTGGCGCCGCGGCGGACTCGAGTGGGACTGAGGCCGGGACTGACATGGGACTCGAGGAGAAGCTGCCCAGCGGCGTCCTGCTGACCACGGTCGAGGGCGTCGCCGGGTACATGCGCAAGGCGTCGCTGTGGCCGGCCACGTTCGGGCTGGCCTGCTGCGCGATCGAGATGATGACCAGTGGCGGCCCGAAGTACGACCTCGCCCGCTTCGGCATGGAGGTCTTCCGTGCCTCCCCGCGCCAGGCCGACCTGATGATCGTCGCGGGCCGGGTCAGCCAGAAGATGGCGCCGGTCCTGCGCCAGATCTACGACCAGATGCCCGAGCCCAAGTGGGTGCTCGCGATGGGCGTGTGCGCCAGCTCGGGCGGCATGTTCAACAACTACGCGATCGTCCAGGGCGTCGACCACATCGTGCCGGTCGACATCTACCTCCCCGGCTGTCCGCCGCGCCCCGAGATGCTCATCGACGCCATCTTGAAGCTGCACGACCGGATCCAGCACGGCTCGCTCGGCGCCAACGCCGAGGAGGAGGTCGTCGAGAACGAGAACGCGGCGCTGCGCGCGCTCCCGCTGATCGAGCAGCCGCTCGACCCCTCGACCTCCATCGCGCACGGCAGCCTCGCGGATCGGAGCGTTCGATGAGCGAGCACGGGCCCGAGGAGACGGTGGGCAGCGGCACACTGCCCGAGCCGACCACCGAGTCCACCACCGGCTTCCCCGGCGCCGGGCAGATCGGCGCGCGCACCGGCATGTTCGGCGTGCACGGCAGCGGCGACACCAGCGGGTACGGCGGCCTCATCCGCCCGATCTCACTGCCGCCCCTGGCCAGCCGCCCCTACGGCGGGTGGTACGACGACCTCGCCGACGCGATCGCGGACGGCCTGGGCGAGGAGCCGCGGGTCGTGCTGCACGCCGGCGAGCTGACCCTCGTCGTACGCCGGGAGGACCTGACGGCGCTGATGCGGCTCCTGCGCGACGACGAGCGGCTCCGGTTCGAGCTGTGCAGCGGCGTGAGCGGCGTGCATTACCCGGACCAGACCGGCGCGGAGCTGCACGCGGTCTACCACCTGCTCTCGATGACCTACAACCGTCGCGTGCGCGTGGAGACCAGCGCCCCCGACGCCGATCCCCACGTGCCGAGCCTGGTCGCGATCTATCCGACGCTGGACTGGCACGAGCGCGAGACCTACGACATGTTCGGGCTGATCTTCGACGGCCACCCGTCGCTGACCCGGATCCTCATGCCCGACGACTGGCCCGGCCACCCGCAGCGCAAGGATTACCCGCTCGGCGGCATCCCGGTCGACTACCACGGCGCCACCATCCCGCCGCCCGACGAGCGGAGGTCCTACGCATGAGCACCCCCTTCGAATCCTCGCTGCGCTCCGGTCCGAACGGGGACCCCGCATGAGCACCCCATTCGAATCCTCGCTGCGCTCCGGTCCGAACGGGGACCCCGCATGAGCACCCCATTCGAATCCTCGCTGCGCTCCGGTCCGAACGGGGACCCAGCATGAGCGACACCGAGACCGACGCCGTCTTCACCGCCACCGGCCAGGACTGGGACCAGCTCACCGACCTCCTGCGCGATACGCCCGGCGAACGGGTCGTGGTCAATATGGGGCCACAGCACCCGAGCACCCACGGCGTGCTCCGGCTCATCCTCGAGCTCGAGGGCGAGACCGTCACCGAGGCCCGCTGTGGCATCGGCTACCTCCACACCGGCATCGAGAAGAACCTGGAGTACCGCTCCTGGGTGCAGGGCACCACGTTCGTCACCCGGATGGACTACCTGAGCCCGCTGTTCAACGAGGCGACGTACTCCCTGGGCGTGGAGAAGCTGCTGGGCATCACCGACCAGGTGCCGGAGAAGGCCCAGGTCATGCGGGTCCTGCTGATGGAGCTCAACCGGATCTCCTCCCACCTGGTCGCGATCGCCACCGGCGGCATGGAGATCGGCGCGCTGACGGTGATGACCATCGGCTTCCGCGAGCGCGAGCTGGTCCTGGACCTCTTCGAGCTCATCACCGGCCTCCGGATGAACCACGCCTTCATCCGACCCGGCGGGGTGGCGCAGGACCTGCCGCCCGGCGCCCTGGAGGAGATCCGCGCGTTCATCACCCTGATGCGCGAGCGGCTCAAGGAGTACGCCGCGCTCTGCAACGAGAACCCGATCTTCCGCGGGCGGCTCGACGGCGTGGGCTATCTCGATCTCGAGGGCTGCCTCGCGCTGGGGATCACCGGCCCGGTCCTGCGCAGCACCGGCTACCCGTGGGACCTGCGCAAGACCCAGCCCTACTGCGGCTACGAGGACTACGACTTCGACGTCATCACCTGGGACACCTGCGACTCCTACGGCCGCTTCCGGATCAGGCTGGCGGAGATGGAGGAGTCGCTGCGGATCGTGGAGCAGGCCGCCGACCGGCTGAGCCGCCTCGACGGGGCGCCGGTGATGGTCGCGGACAAGAAGATCGCCTGGCCCTCCCAGCTGGCCATCGGCCCCGACGGCATGGGCAACTCGCTGGACCACATCCGCCACATCATGGGCGAGTCGATGGAGGCCCTCATCCACCATTTCAAGCTGGTCACCGAGGGCTTCCGCGTCCCGGCCGGGCAGGCCTACGCGCCCCTGGAGTCGCCGCGCGGCGAGCTCGGAGCCCACGTCGTGAGCGACGGCGGCACCCGCCCCTACCGCGTCCACTTCCGCGACCCCTCCTTCACCAACCTGCAGGCCACGTCGGTGATGAGCGAGGGCGGCATGGTGGCCGACGTGATCGTGGCGATCGCCTCGATCGACCCGGTGATGGGAGGCGTGGACAGGTGAGCCCGCGATGAGCATCGAGGAGAAGACGTACGCCGAGCTGCGCGAGATCGCCGCCCGCTATCCCGAGCCACGCTCCGGGCTGCTGCCGATGCTGCACCTCGTGCAGGCGGCCGAGGGCTGCATCACCCCCGACGGGATCGACGCCTGCGCCCAGGTGCTCGGCCTGACCGCGGCCGAGGTCAGCGGTGTTGCCACGTTCTACACGATGTACAAGCGCCACCGGGTCGGTGACTTCCACGTCGGCGTGTGCACCAACACGCTGTGCGCCGTGATGGGCGGAGACGCGATCTTCGAGCGGCTCAAGGACCACCTGGGTGTCGGCAACGACGAGGTGGCGCCCAAGCGGCAGGGCGACCAGTACTCCGTGAGCGTCGAGCACATCGAGTGCAACGCGGCCTGCGACTACGCCCCGGTCGTGATGGTCAACTGGGAGTTCCTCGACAACCAGACCCCCGACAGCACGGTGCGCACCGTCGAGGCGTTGCGTGCAGGGCACGCGGTGACCTCCACCCGCGGGCCGCGGATCTGCACCTGGCGCGAGGCCGAGCGGGTCCTGGCCGGGTTCAACGACGGCCGGGCCGACGAGGGCCCCGCCGCCGGACCCGCCTCGCTCGCCGGCCTGAAGCTGCACGCGACCCGCGCCGAGATCGAGGAGCTCACCCAGCTCATCGACGCGCCCCGGCAGGGCCTGGGCCTCGAAGGTGGGAACGACTGATGCCGCTCAAGCCCGTCCTGACGGCCAACTGGGCCGACGAGCGCGCCTGGACGCTCGCGGCGTACACCGCCGGTGGCGGCTACCAGGCGCTCGACAAGGCGTTGGCGATGTCGCCCGAGGACGTCGTGGAGACCGTGAAGGCCAGCGGGCTCCGCGGTCGCGGCGGAGCGGGGTTCCCGACGGGGATGAAGTGGGGCTTCCTGCCGCCGCCGGACTCCGCCGACCCGCACGGCGGCAAGCCGCGCTACCTCGTGGTCAACGCCGACGAGTCCGAGCCCGGGACCTGCAAGGACATCCCGCTGATGATGGCCTCGCCGCACACGCTCATCGAGGGCGTGATCATCAGCAGCTACGCGATCAAGGCCCGGCACGCGTTCATCTACGTGCGTGGCGAGGTGCTCCACGTGATCCGCCGGCTGCAGGCAGCGGTCGCGGAGGCGTACGCCGCCGGGCATCTCGGCACCGACATCCACGGCACGGGCTACGACCTCGAGCTGGTCGTCCACGCCGGTGCGGGTGCCTACATCTGCGGGGAGGAGACGGCGCTGCTGGACTCGCTCGAGGGCCGGCGCGGCCAGCCCCGGCTGCGGCCGCCGTTCCCCGCGGTCGCGGGTCTCTACGCCAGCCCGACGGTGATCAACAACGCCGAGTCGATCGCGACCGTGCCGGCCATCGTGAAGAACGGCGCCGACTGGTTCGCCGGCATGGGCACCGAGAAGTCCGCCGGTGTCGGCATCTTCTCCCTCTCCGGCCACGTCACCCGACCCGGCCAGTACGAGGCGCCGTTGGGGATCACCCTGCGCGAGCTGCTCGAGCTCGCCGGCGGCGTACGCGCCGGCCACCGGCTCAAGTTCTGGACCCCGGGCGGCTCCTCGACGCCGCTGTTCACCGACGAGCACCTCGACGTGCCGCTGGACTTCGAGTCGGTGGCGGCCGCCGGCTCCATGCTCGGCACCCGGGCGCTGCAGATCTTCGACGAGACCGTGTGCGTGGTGCGGGCCGTGCTGCGGTGGACCGAGTTCTACAAGCACGAGTCCTGCGGCAAGTGCACCCCGTGCCGCGAGGGCACGTGGTGGCTGGCGCAGGTGCTCGCCCGGCTCGAGCAGGGACAGGGGAGCGAGGCCGACCTCGACCTGCTGCTCGACCAGTGCGACAACATCCTCGGCCGGTCCTTCTGCGCCCTCGGCGACGGTGCGACCTCGCCGATCACGTCCTCGATCCAGTACTTCCGCCAGGAGTACGTCGACCACCTCACCCACGGCGGCTGCCCCTTCGACCCGGCCGCCTCCACGCTGTTCGGTCAGGAGGTCCGCGCATGAGCGGGGTCTCGACAGGCTCGACCACCGGGGCCGGCTCGCCCTCGGAGAAGACGGTGACCCTCACGATCGACGGCGTCCAGGTCACCGTGCCCGAGGGCACGCTGGTGATCCGAGCCGCCGAGCAGATCGGCGTGCAGATCCCGCGGTTCTGCGACCACCCGCTGCTGGAGCCGGTCGGCGCCTGTCGGCAGTGCCTGGTCGACATCCCCGACGCCGGCAACGGCCGCGGCTTCCCCAAGCCGCAGGCCTCCTGCACCATCCCGGTCGCCGAGGGGATGGTGGTGGAGACGGCGAACGCCTCGGCCACCAAGGCGCAGCAGGGCGTGATGGAGTTCCTGCTGGTCAACCACCCGCTCGACTGCCCGGTGTGCGACAAGGGCGGTGAGTGCCCCCTGCAGAACCAGGCCATGTCCCACGGCCGGGGCGAGACCCGCTTCCTCGGGGGGATCAAGCGGACCTTCCCCAAGCCGATCAGCCTCTCGCCCAACATCCTGCTCGACCGCGAGCGCTGCATCGTGTGCCAGCGCTGCACCCGCTTCGCCGAGGAGATCCCCGGCGACCCGGGCATCGCGCTCATCGAGCGGGGCGCGCGCCAGCAGATCGGCATCGCCGAGGGGCAGGACTTCTCCTCGTACTTCTCCGGCAACGTCATCCAGATCTGTCCGGTCGGCGCGCTGACCTCGGCCGAGTACCGCTTCCGCTCCCGGCCCTTCGACCTCGTCTCCACCCCCGGCGTGGCCGAGCACGACGCGTGCGGCGCCGCCCTCCGCGTCGACCACCGCCGCGGCGTGGTGGTGCGCCGGCTCGCGGGCAACGACCCCGAGGTCAACGAGGAGTGGATCAGCGACAAGGACCGGTTCGCGTTCCAGTACGCCGAGCAGCCCGATCGGCTGCGCTACCCGATGGTCCGCGAGGTGCCGGGCGACCGGTCCAGTCCCCTGCGACCGGCGTCCTGGCTGGAGGCCTTCGAGGTCGCCGCCAGGGGGCTGGCGGCGGTCGGTGACGCGGCGGCGATCGGCGTACTGCCCGGCGGCCGGATCACGCTCGAGGACGCCGCCGGCTACGCCTCCTTCGCCCGCGAGACGCTCGGTGGGGCGCACCTGGACTTCCGCGCCCGCCCGCTCTCTGCCGAGGAGACCACGTTCCTCGCTGCGCACGTGCGCGGTGCCGCGCCGCTCACCTACGCCGACCTCGACACCGCCCCCGACGTCGTGTTGATCGCGCTCGAGCCGGAGGATGAGGCCGGCACGATCTTCCTGCGGCTGCGCAAGACGCGGCGGATGAAGCGGATCCGCACGATCGCGCCGTTCCTCTCACCGGGCGCGGCCAAACTCGGGGCCGAGCTGATCCGCTGCCGGCCCGGCGAGGAGGCCTCCGCGATCGAGCGCCTCACCAAGGTGACCTCCGGTTCGGTCATCCTGGTCGGGGAGCGCCTCGCGATCTCCCCGGGAGCACTCGATGCCGTCGTCGCGCTGGCGGCGAAGCGGGGTGCCCGCCTGGCGTGGGTGCCACGCCGCGCGGGCGACCGCGGCGCCGTCGAGGCGGGCTGCCTCCCGCTCGCCGGGCACGAGCGCGACGCCGACCAGATCATCGACCTGGCGGTCCGCGGCGACATCGCTGCGCTGGTGGTCGGCGGCGTGGACCCCGACGACACCTCCGACCCGGCAGCGTTCCTCGCGGCCCTTGAGCACGTGCCGTTCCTGGTCAGCCTGGAGCTGCGCGAGTCGGAGGTCACCCGGCGCGCTGACGTGATCCTCCCGGTCGCGGCGGTCACCGAGAAGGCCGGCACGTTCGTCACGTGGGAGGGCCGCCGCCGGCCGTTCCCGGAGACGTTCCACAAGCCCGCGACGTACTCCGATGCCGAGATCCTGCGGCAGATCGCGGCGCGGTTCGTGCGGCCCGCCGGCGAGGGCGCAGCGGGTGGTTCCGAGGCTCGGTCCGCGACCGCCGCTGGCACCGCGACCACCGCGACCACCGCGACCACCGGGGGCGCGGGCACCTTCCGGCTCGCGACGTGGAAGACGATGGTCGACAACGGGCGCATGCAGGTCGGGGACAAGGCGTACGCCGCCACCGCGCGGCCGGTCGTGGCGCTGCTGTCGGCGAAGAACGTGCAGCGGCTCGGCGTGACGGTGACGCTGACCGGTGACCGGGGCTCGATGACGCTGCCGACCGCGGCGGCCGACCTCGCCGACGATGTGGTGTGGGTCCCGAGCAACTCGGTGGGCCGCGGCGTCCTCGCCGACCTGGCCTCGCCCGGCTCGAGCGTGGAGGTGCGACCGGCATGATCTCGACAGCGGGCTCGATCTCCGCCTCCTTCGGACACGACGTGTGGTGGGTCGTGCTGATCAAGGTGGTGCTGATCTTCGGGGTCTGCGTGCTGCTGACCCTGTTCAACATCTGGTGGGAGCGCCGGGTCGTGGCGCGCATGCAGCACCGCATCGGCCCGAACGTGCACGGGCCGTTCGGGCTGCTCCAGTCGCTCGCCGACGGGGTGAAGCTGGCGCTGAAGGAGGACCTCACGCCGGCCAAGGCCGACACCATCGTGTTCATCACCGCGCCGATCCTGGCGGTCATCCCCTCCTTCGTGACGTTCTCGGTGATCCCGTTCGGGCCCGTGGTCGACTTCTTCGGCAAGCAGACCCCGCTGCAGCTGACCGACCTGCCGGTGGCGGTGCTGTTCGTGATGGCGATCGCCAGCATCGGCATCTACGGCATCGTGCTCGGCGGCTGGGCGAGCGGGTCGACGTACAGCCTCCTGGGTGGCCTGCGCTCGAGCGCGCAGATGATCTCCTACGAGGTCGCGATGGGGCTCGCGCTCGTCGCCGTCTTCCTCTACGCCGGCAGCCTGTCGACCAGCGAGATCGTCGCCGCGCAGGGCAACCTGTGGTTCGGCCTGGTGCTGATGCCGAGCTTCCTCATCTACGCCATCGCCATGGTGGGGGAGACCAACCGGGCGCCCTTCGACCTCCCCGAGGCCGAGGGCGAGCTCGTCGGCGGGTTCCACACCGAGTACAGCTCGCTGAAGTTCGCGCTGTTCTTCCTCGCCGAGTACGTCAACATGGCCACCGTCTCGGCCCTGGCGACCACGCTCTTCCTCGGCGGCTGGCACGCCCCGTTCTGGATCGACCACGTCTGGGCCGGCGCCAACCACGGCTATTGGCCGGTGCTGTGGTTCTTCGCGAAGGTGCTCACGTTCATCTGGGTCTTCATCTGGCTGCGGGGGTCGCTGCCGCGGCTGCGCTACGACCAGTTCATGGCGCTGGGCTGGAAGCGGCTGATCCCGCTGTCGCTGGTGTGGATCCTGGTGGTGGCGGTCGTGCGCGTGATCGCGCTGGAGAACGGCTTCGACCCGCGCTGGATCGCCGTACCGGCGGTGGCGTTCACGCTGCTCATGGTGGCGGTGCTGCTGCGCGGACCGGGCCGGCCGGCCCTGCCCGAGGCCGAGCCGCAGGGTGCCTACCCGACGCCGCCGATGCCGGGCTCCGGCGCGGTGCGCGGTCCGGCAGCAGCCCTGGTGTTCGCGCCCTCGGCGCGCGAGCTAGCGGCATCTGGACCAGCTCGACGACCGGAGGAGGAGGCGTCGTGACCCAGGACGACCAGGGCGAGAAGAAGTCCTTCAAGGAGAAGGTGTGGGACCCGGTCGCCGGGTTCGGCGTGACCTTCGGCACCCAGTTCAAGAAGCCGGTCACCGAGCAGTACCCGTTCCAGAAGGAGCCGACGGCGCCGCGCTTCCACGGCCGTCACCAACTCAACCGTCACCCCGACGGGCTGGAGAAGTGCGTCGGGTGCGAGCTGTGCGCGTGGGCGTGCCCCGCCGACGCGATCTACGTCGAGGGCGCGGAGAACACCGAGGAGCGGCGGTTCAGCCCCGGTGAGCGCTACGGGCGGGTCTACCAGATCAACTACCTGCGCTGCATCCTGTGCGGGCTGTGCATCGAGGCCTGCCCGACCCGGGCCCTGACGATGACCAACGAGTACGAGCTCGCCGACACCTCGCGGGAGAGCCTGATCTATGAGAAGCAGGACCTCCTCGCCCCGCTGCAGCCGGGCATGGAGGCGCCGCCGCATCCGATGCGGCTCGGCGAGGACGAGCAGGACTACTACGCGCCGGGCCTGGAGACGCTTCGCTCCTCGATGACCGAGGGCGAGCGATGACCGCCACCTATGTGATCACCGCGCCGGTGATGATCCTGGCCGCGCTCGGGATCCTCGTCGTACGCAAGGCGGTGCACGCCGCGCTGCTGCTCGCTGTCGTGATGATCGGGCTGGCGATGGTCTACGCCAGCCTGGACGCACCGTTCCTCTTCGCGGTGCAGATCGTGGTCTACACCGGCGCGATCCTGATGCTGTTCCTCTTCGTGCTGATGCTGGTGGGCGTCGATGCCTCCGACTCGGTGGTGGAGACCATCCGCGGGCATCGGATCGCCTCCTTGCTGACGGGACTGCTGCTCGGCGTGCTGCTCGTGGTCACGATCCTGCAGCTCTCCTTCGGCACGATGAAGGGGCTCGCGCACGCCACGGCGCTGGGCCCCGGCCAGGGCGGCAACATGCCCGCGCTCGCCAACCAGCTCTTCAGCCGCTACGTCGTGGCGTTCGAGGCGACCAGCGCCCTGCTCATCACCGCAGCCGTCGGCGCGATGGTCCTGGCCCACCGCGAGCGGCTCGAGCCGCGTCCCTCCCAGGCCGAGCTGGCCCGCCGCCGCGTCCGGCAGTACGGCGAGGCCGGCACCCACCTGGGCCCGCTGCCCGCGCCCGGCACGCTGGCGCGGCACAACGCCGTGGGCACGCCCGCGCTGCTGCCCGACGGCACCCCGTCCCCGAGCAGCATCCCGCCCACCCTGCGCCATGCCACGCCCGGCGGCCGCGAGCTGGAGGAGAGTCATGAGTGACGTGACGCCGTACCTGGTGCTCAGCGCGATCCTGTTCACCATCGGCTGCACCGGCGTCCTCATCCGGCGCAACGCGATCGTGGTGTTCATGTGCGTGGAGCTGATGCTCAACGCCGCCAACCTCGCGTTGGTGGCGTTCAGCCGCCAGCACGGCAACCTCGACGGGCAGGTCGCGGCGTTCTTCGTGATGGTGGTCGCAGCCGCCGAGGTCGTCATCGGGCTGGCCATCATCATGACGATCTTCCGGACCCGCCGGTCGGCGTCCGTCGACGAGGCGAGCCTCCTCAAGTGGTGACCGCGATGGTGCCCTGGGTGATCGGGCTGCCGCTGATCGGTGCCGCCGTACTGCTCGTCGGCGGGCGGCACACCGACCGGTGGGGCCCCTACCTCGCCACGCTGCTGCCCGGCCTGAGCTTCCTGCTCAGCGTGATCCTCTTCCTCCACGAGCTCGGCGCGCACGACAAGAGCCACGTCAGCCACCTCTACACCTGGATCGACGCCGGGCGGCTCCACGTCGGCGCCGACCTGCTCTACGACCAGCTCTCCAGCCTGTTCCTGCTGCTCATCACCGGCGTCGGCACCCTGATCCACGTGTACTCGCTGGGCTACATGGCCCACGACCCGCGCCGCCGCCGGTTCTTCGGCTACCTCAACCTCTTCGTCGCCGCCATGCTCACGCTGGTGCTGGCCGAGAACTACCTGGTGCTGTTCCTCGGCTGGGAAGGGGTCGGCCTGGCGTCGTACCTCCTGATCGGGTTCTGGCAGCACAAGCCCTCGGCCGCCGCGGCCGCCAAGAAGGCGTTCGTGATGAACCGGGTGGGCGACATGGGGCTGTCGCTGGCGATCGCGCTGTGCTTCGTGACGTTCGGCTCGACCAGCTTCGCGGTGGTCAGCCACGGGGTCGCGCACGCCAGCGAGGAGCGGATGACGATCCTCGGGCTGCTGTTGCTGCTGGGCGCCTGCGGCAAGTCCGCCCAGCTCCCGCTGCAGGCCTGGCTGCTGGACGCCATGGAGGGCCCGACGCCGGTCTCCGCGCTGATCCACGCCGCGACCATGGTGACGGCGGGGGTCTACCTCATGGTGCGGTCGAACTTCGTGCTCGACGTCGCCCCCGGGGCGCGCACCGCGGTGGTGGTGGTGGCCGTCGTGACGCTGCTGTGGGGTGCGATCATCGGGTGCGCGAAGGACGACATCAAGAAGGTCCTGGCCGGCTCGACGATGAGCCAGATCGGCTACATGATGCTCGCCGCCGGCCTCGGGCCGGCCGGCTACGCCTTCGCGATCTTCCACCTGCTCACGCACGGCTTCTTCAAGGCCAACATGTTCCTCGGTGCCGGCTCGGTGATGCACGGCATGACGGGGCCCGATGGTGAGGGCGATGTCGACATGCGCCACTACGGCGCCCTGCGGACCGCGATGCCGGTGACGTTCCTGACGTTCGCGATGGGCTATCTGGCCATCATCGGATTCCCAGGATTCTCGGGGTTCTGGTCCAAGGACAAGATCATCGACGCGGCCCTGCACGAGCACTGGTACGTCGGAGCCCTCGCCCTGCTCGGCGCCGGCATCACCGCTTTCTACATGACGCGGCTGATGCTGATGACCTTCTTCGGCGAGCGGCGCTGGCTCGACGGCGTCCACCCACACGAGTCGCCGAAGGTGATGACCGGGCCGCTCGTCGCCCTCGCGGCCCTCTCGGTCCTGGGCGGCCTGCTGCTCCTCGGCAGCTGGATCCAGGACTACCTCGAGCCGGTCGTCGGCGCACCGCCGGAGGATTCCAGCGGCCTGCCGGCCTGGTTCGCCTCGGTCCTGACCGTGCTCGTGGTGGCGTGCGGGGTCGCGCTGGCGTGGCTCCTCGTCGGCCGCCGGCCCGTGGCCGCCACCTCACCGCAGCAGGTGGCCTGGCCGGTCACCGTCGCCCGCCACGACCTGTACGGCGACGCGATCAACGACACCATGGTGGTCGCCCCTGGCCGCCGGCTGACCGGGGTGCTGCTCTCGGTGGACCGGTACGGCGTGGACGGCGTCCTCACCGGCGGCCCGTTCGCGGTGGGCGCCCTCGCCGGTGTCTTCCGACGGCTCCAGAACGGCTACGTGCGCTCGTATGCGCTCTCGGTCCTCGGTGGCGGCCTGGTCATCGTCCTCGCCCTGATGGTGGTGAACTGGCAGTGATCACGCTCCTGTGCCTCCTCCCGCTCCTCGGCGCGGCTCTGACAGCGGTGGTCGCCACGCGCGCCGGCGCCGGCCGCGGAAGGCTCGTCGCCCTGGTCACGGCCCTCGCCACCCTGCTGATCGCGATCCTCTCGGCCCTCCGCTTCCACAGCGGCGGGCACGGCTTCCAGCAGTCCGTGGAGGTCCGCTGGATCCCCTCCCTCGGCGTGCACTGGGCGCTCGGGCTGGACGGGATGGGGCTGCTGCTGGTGCTGCTCACCGCCGCGCTGGTGCCCATCGTGATGCTCGCGGCGTGGCGCACCCACACCGACGGCTGGTTCGCCTGGGCGCTGGCCCTGGAGGCGTTCGCGCTGGTGGTCTTCTGCGCCACCGACGTGTTCTTGTTCTACGTCGTCTTCGAGGCCACCTTGATCCCGGCGTACTTCATGATCGGTGGCTGGGGCGCGCTCGCTCACAAGAGGGACAAGCGCGCCGGCGCGGCGCTGAAGTTCCTGATGTACCAGCTCGGCGGCGGGCTGGTGCTCCTCGGTGGCGTCATCGGCCTCTACGCCGTCCAGGCCGGCCAGGGCCTGACGCCGTCGTACCTGCTCACCGACCTGCAGCACGTCGACATCGGAACCACGGCCGGACGCTGGATCTTCGTGGCGTTCTTCATCGGCTTCGCCGTCAAGGCGCCGCTGTTCCCGTTCCACACCTGGCTGGCCGACACCACCGAGTCGGCCACGCCGGCCACCAGCGTGCTGTTGGTGTGCGTGCTGGACAAGATCGGCACCTTCGGGATGATCCGCTTCTGCCTCGGCCTGCTGCCCGAGGCCAGCCACTGGGCCACCCCGGTGGTGGTCACGCTGTGCCTGATCTCGATCGTGTACGGCGCCTTCCTCGCCATCGGGCAGGACGACCTGCTGCGCCTCATCGGCCTGACGTCGCTGAGCCACTTCGGGTTCATCGCGCTGGGCATCTTCGTCTTCACCCAGCAGGGCGGCTCCGGGTCGATCCTGTACATGGTCAACCACGGCGTCGCGACCGCCGCGATGTTCCTGGTCGCCGGCTATCTCATCCAGCGCCGCCGCACCGCCTCGATCGCGGCCATCCGCGGCGTCGAGCAGGGCGCACCGATCCTGGCCGGGCTGCTCCTGGTCGCGGGCCTGGCGACCGCCGGCCTGCCCGGGCTCTCGCAGTTCGTCTCGGAGATCCTGGTCCTCATCGGGGCGTTCGACTACCACTGGTGGGTCGGCGCGATCGCCGTCACCGGCATCGTGCTCGCCGCGATCTACGTGTTGTGGATGTACCAGCGCACCATGACCGGGCCCCCGGCCGGGCCTACGGCAGGGCCCCCGGTGGACGAGGTGGCCGAGGTGCGAGCAGCGCCGGCCGGCCTCGCGACTGCCGAGGTCGACCTGACCCGCGCCGAGGTGGCGGTGCTCGCACCGCTCATCGTCGCGCTGGTGGTGTTCGGCTTCTTCCCCGGCCCGCTGCTGCAGGCGGCCAACCCCGTGATCGAGGCGGTGATCGGACGATGAGTCACTTCCAGCAGCCGCATCTCGAGTACGGCGTCCTGTGGCCGGTGCTGGCCGTCTTCGGCGTCGCCTGCGTCGGGATCCTCATCGAGGCGTTCCTCCCGCGGGAGCGACGCTTCCCCGCACAGGTCGCGTTGACCAGCGCGGGCCTGCTCGCCGCGCTGGCGGGCACGATCGCGGTCGGCGTCGACCTGACCCCGCGAGCGGTCGCCGAGGGTGCCATCGTGATCGACGGCCCGGGCGTGCTGCTGTGGGGCGTCATCCTGGTGGTGTCGCTGGCCGGCGTACTCCTCTTCGCGGAGCGGCGTCTCGACACGGGCGTGAGCGCCTTCGCCGGCCAGGCCGCTGCCCTGCCCGGCACGGACGCGGAGCGGGCGACGCAGGGCCTCGACCACACCGAGGTCTACCCGCTGCTGCTCTTCGCCGTCGGCGGGATGATGCTCTTCCCCGTCGCCGGCGACCTGCTGATGCTGTTCGTGGCGCTGGAGGTGCTGAGCCTGCCGCTCTATCTGCTCGTCGGGCTGGCCCGCCGTCGGCGGCTTCTCAGCCAGGAGGCGGCGCTGAAGTACTTCCTCCTCGGCGCCTTCTCCTCCGGCTTCTTCCTCTACGGGCTCGCGCTCGTCTACGGGTACGCCGGCTCGATGGACCTCTCGGTGATCCGCGACACCGTGCGGCACGGCGGCGCCAACCACGCGCTCCTGCTGCTCGGGATGGGGCTGATGGGTGTCGGACTGCTGTTCAAGGTGGGTGCGGTGCCGTTCCACGCCTGGACGCCGGACGTCTACCAGGGCGCCCCGACCGCCGTCACCGCCTGGATGAGCGCGGCGACGAAGGTGGCGGCCTTCGGCGCGCTGTTGCGGCTGTTCTACGTCGCCTTCGGCCACGACAGCCTGTCCTGGCAGCCGGTGCTCGGGGTGATCGCGATCGTGACGATGATCTTCGGTGCCGCGATCGCGGTCGTCCAGACCGACGTCAAGCGGATGCTGGCCTACAGCGCGATCGCGCACACCGGCTTCGTCCTGACCGGCGTGGTCGGGTTCACGGTCGTCGCCGGCGGCGGCGCCGGCGACGACCTGACGGCCGTCCGGGCCGTGCTGTTCTACCTCATCGCCTACTCGGTGGCCACGGTCGGCGCCTTCGCGCTGGTGACCCTGGTGCGGGACAGCACGGGTGAGGCGACGTCGTTCGCCCGCTGGACCGGGCTGGGCCGCCGGTCCCCGCTGGTGGGCGCGGCGTTCTCGCTGTTCCTGCTGTCGATGGCCGGGATCCCGCTCACCGGCGGCTTCATCGGGAAGTGGGCCGTCTTCACCGTCGCCCTGCACGAGGGCTACTGGCCGGTGGTGGTGGCGGCGATCGCCTCGAGCATCGTGGCCGTGTTCTTCTACGTCCGCTTCGTGCTGCTCCTGTTCTTCACCGAGCCCACCGAGGGCGAGGCGCTGGGCGTCGTCGCGCGGCCCGGGTGGGGGAGCATCGCGGTGATCGCGGCCTGCGCCGCGGCGACCGTTTTCCTCGGTGTCGTTCCGGACCCTGTTCTGCATCTGATCGCGAATGCGGGATCATTCCTCGGGTGAGCAACGCTGATCTCGCCCTGCCCGTCACCGACGAGGCACTCGCACAGCGCCTCAAGACACGCCTGGCGCTGGTCGAGAAGGCCTTGGCCGGGCACGTGCAGAGCCGCTCCCCGTTCGTGACCAGGGCCGCGACGCACCTGCTCGCGGCCGGCGGCAAGCGCTTCCGCCCCCTGCTGGTGCTGCTGGCCGCCGAGACGGGTGACCGCGCCGACTCCGACGACGTGATCACCGCCGCCTGCGTGGTCGAGCTGACCCACCTGGCCTCGCTCTACCACGACGACGTGATGGACGAGGCCCTCGTACGCCGCGCCGCCGACTCGGCCAACGCACGCTTCGACAACAACATCGCGATCCTGACCGGCGACCTCCTCTTCGCCCGCTCCTCCGAGCTCACCGCCGACCTCGGGCCCGATGCCGTCGGCATCCAGGCCCGCACCTTCGCCCGCCTGGTCGAGGGCCAGATCCTCGAAGGCGTCCGCCCGGGCCCCGGCGAGGACGCGATCGCCCATCACCTCGACGTCGTGGCCGGGAAGACGGGCGCGCTCATCGCCACCAGCGCCCTCTACGGCGCGCGCTTCGGCGGCGCCAGCCGCGAGATCGAGGAGGCGCTGACGGCGTACGGCGAGATCGTCGGCACCGCCTTCCAGATCTCCGACGACATCCTCGACATCGCCTCGGAGTCGGTGCAGTCGGGCAAGACGCCCGGCACGGACCTGCGCGAGGCGGTGCCCACGCTGCCGGTCCTCCTGGCCCGTCGCTCCACCGACCCGGCCGACGCCCGGCTCTTGCGGCTGCTCGACTCCGACCTCTCCGACGACGAGGCGCTCGCCGAGTGCCTCGCGCTGCTGCGCGCGCACCCGGCGCTGCAGCAGGCGCGGGACTACGTCGTCGCGGAGGCCGAGAAGGCCAAGGGGCTGCTCGCGGTGCTGCCCGAGGGTCCGGTCCGCGAGGCGCTGGAGCGGTTCGCCGACGTGGTCGCGGTGCGGTCGGCCTGAGCCGGGGCCGGCACCGTCCCTTAACGTTGGCGCGTGGGTGAGCAGCGGCGCGGCCTGATCCTGGGCGTCGTCGCCTACCTCATCTGGGGAGCGTTCCCGCTCTACTGGCCGCTGCTGGAGCCGGCCGGCGCGTTCGAGATCCTCGCCCACCGCCTGATCTGGTCGCTGGTCGTCATGACCGGCCTGGTGATCGGCCTGCGCCGCGCGCCGCAGTTCTGGGCGCTGGTGCGCGACCGCCGCACGCTGGGGCTGCTGGCCCTGGCCGCCGTGACGATCACTGTCAACTGGGCCACCTACATCTGGGGGGTGAACCACGGCCGCGTCGTCGAGACGTCGCTGGGCTACTTCGTGAACCCGCTGGTGACGATGCTGCTCGGCGTACTCATCCTGCGCGAGCGGATGCGACCGCTGCAGTGGTGCGCGGTCGGCATCGCCGCGGTGGCGGTGCTGGTCCTCACCGTCGACTACGGGCACGTGCCGTGGATCGCGCTGATCCTGGCGTGCTCGTTCGGGACCTACGGCCTGGCCAAGAAGCAGGCCCGGGCGGGCGCGTTCGAGTCGCTGGCGTTGGAGACCGCGCTGGTGGCACCGCTGGCGCTGGCGTACGTCGTCGGCCTGGCCGCCCACGGCCGCTCACACTTCACCTCCGACGGCACCGGGCACACGCTGCTGTTCATGTCCGCCGGCATCGTCACCGCGGTCCCGCTGATCTGCTTCGGGGCGGCGGCGACGCGGGTACCGCTGGTGACCCTTGGGCTGCTGCAGTACCTCGCGCCGATCCTGCAGCTGGCGCTCGGCGTCCTGCACTTCCACGAGCCGATGTCGACCGGCCGCTGGGTCGGCTTCGGCATCGTGTGGCTGGCGCTCGCGCTCTTCACGGGCGACTCGCTGCGGGAGCGGCGCATGCTCGCCCGAGTTTCCTGATTCCCCGGTGCGCGGCCGGATCGTCTGATTGACTGCGCCGGCCGGCCCACGAGGGACGCCGGCCGTCGACTCTCGGAGGAACCCATGCGCCGTCCTGTCCAAGCTGTCGTCCTGGCAGCGACCGTCCTCGGGGCCGTCGGGCTCGTGCCCGGTGCCGCTCACGCGACGACGCCGCCCTCCCTCGCGGTGACCATGCCGTGCCTCGGCGGTGGGAGCACCACTGTCGCGGCCAGCCCTTCGTCCACCGGCACGCACGTCGACGTCGCGGTCAGGAGGGTCGATAAGCTCAACTGGGGCGGAGGCATCCTCGTCGGCGCCGACGCGATCGCTCAGGAGTCCACCCAGCTGCAGGCTGTCGCAGGGCCGGTCTCGGCGATCGGCGGACACTTCCACCAGTCGGCCGACGTCGCGAAGCCGTGGCCCCAGGAGGTGCTCGCGGTCTACGCGACCGCGCACGGCAAGCAGGTCTGCGGCATCGCCCTCGCCCAGAGCGCCACCGCCGTGTGGGCGGGCGGCAACCGCGACATCCTGGGCGTCAGGACCTCAGGGAAGAAGGCGGTCCTCCTGCGCTTGGCCGACGACGTGTCGAAGGGCACCCGCTGGCGGGTCACCGTGACGGTGTCCGGCCAGGGCAAGCAGACCAAGACCATGACGCTGACCGCAGGCCGGCACGGGCTGCAGGCGAAGATCGCCACCTTCCGGCACCTCTCGACGTTCCGTACCGTCATGGTCCGGGCCACCGCCCTCGGCCGGCACCGTACGACGCTGGTCATGGCCGCCCATCGCTCATGACGCGCTAGCGCCGCCCGACTTTGCACTTCTGCCGGCCGAGTTTGCACATCTGTTGCAAACTCGGCCGGCAGAAGTCACAAGTGGGCCGGCAGAAGTGACAACTCGGCGGCTAGAGGACCGTCCAGGTGTCGCCGCCGCCGAGCAGCGAGCCGAGCCGCTCCTCCGGGCTGCCCGAGACGGTGTCCTGCGCCCGGGTGATCTGCGCGCGGGCCTCGTCGTCGTACGTCGGCCGCTCGACCTGGCGGAAGATGCCGATCGGCGACTGGTGGAGGACGCCGGCGTCGGTGAGCCGCGAGATCGCGAACGCGGTGGTCGGGTCCGGGCTGTGCGCGTCGTGCACCAGCACGCTCTCCAGGCCCACGTCGGCGACGGCGGCGACCTTCACCCCGCCGGTGACGGAGTCCCGGATGAGGCCCTTGGCAGGCTGGCCGCTCGCGTCGGCGGCGCCGAACACGATCGGCTGGCCGTGGACCAGCGGGATGATGGCGTCGGCCTTCGTGTCGGGGCCCTTGAGCTCGTCGAACGCGCCGTCGTTGAAGATCGGGCAGTTCTGGTAGATCTCGACCAGCGAGGTGCCACGGTGGGCGGCCGCTGCGGCCAGGACGGCGGAGAGGTGCTTGCGGTCGGAGTCGACCGTGCGGGCGACGAACGTCGCCTCGGCTCCCAGCGCGAGCGACACCGGGTTGAACGGGTGGTCGATCGAGCCCGCCGGCGTCGACTTGGTGACCTTGCCCGTCTCGGAGGTGGGGGAGTACTGGCCCTTGGTGAGGCCGTAGATCCGGTTGTTGAACAGCAGGATCGTCATGTTGACGTTGCGGCGCAGGGCATGGATCAGGTGGTTGCCGCCGATCGAGAGCGCGTCCCCGTCGCCGGTGACCACCCACACCGACAGGTCGGGCCGCGCGGTCGCGATGCCGGTGGCGATCGACGGCGCGCGGCCGTGGATCGAGTGCATCCCGTAGGTGTCGAGGTAGTACGGGAACCGCGAGGAGCAGCCGATGCCGGAGACGAAGACGATGTTCTCCCGCTTCAGCCCCAACTCGGGCAGGAAGCCCTGCACGGCCTTGAGTACGGCGTAGTCGCCGCAGCCGGGGCACCAGCGGACCTCCTGGTCGGAGGTGTACTCCTTGGCGGTCTGGGGGCCCTCGGCGGTCGGGATCTGCTCGATGCCGGAGCGGAACCCGGGCATGCCGAGGTCGTTCGACAGGGTCGTCATCAGAGGGTCTCTCCCAGGTTGGCCGTGGCGCTGAGGTCGACGGCGATGCCCTCGGCGTCCGAGACCAGCCCGCCGATGACCTCGGCCAGCTCGGCGGCCTTGATCGGAAGGCCGCGGACGACGTTGAAGCCGATCGCGTCGACGAGGTACTTGCCTCGCAGCAGCAGCGAGAGCTGGCCCAGGTTCATCTCGGGCACGAGCACCTTGTCGTAGGACTTCAGGATCACCCCGAGGTCCTTGGGGAACGGGTTGAGGTGGCGCAGGTGGACCTGCGCGACGTTGAAGCCGGCCTGGCGCACCTGCCGGATGGCGGCGCCGATCGGGCCGTACGTCGAGCCCCAGCCGACCACCAGCACCTTGGCGGCACCGGACGGGTCGTCGACCTCCAGCGGCGGCAGCGACTCGGCGATGCGCTCCACCTTGGCAGCCCGCGTCCGAACCATCAGGTCATGGTTGGCCGGGTCGTAGGAGATGTTGCCGTGGCCCTCGGCCTTCTCCAGGCCGCCGATGCGGTGTTCGAGGCCCGCCGTACCGGGGACCGCCCACGGGCGCGCCAGCGTCTCCTCGTCGCGCAGGTAGGGCCAGAACACGTCCTTCTCCCCGGCCTTGTGGTTGGTCTCGGTGGCGAAGTCCGGGTCGATCACCGGGAGGTCCTCCACCTGCGGGATGTGCCACGGCTCGGAGCCGTTGGCCAGGTAGCCGTCGGAGAGCAGCATCACCGGCGTGCGGTAGGTGACGGCGATCCGGGCGGCCTCGATGGCGGCGTCGAAGCAGTCGCCGGGCGACTGGGGCGCGATCACCGGCAGCGGCGCCTCGCCGTTGCGGCCGAACATCGCCTGCAGCAGGTCGGCCTGCTCGGTCTTGGTCGGCAGACCGGTCGACGGGCCGCCACGCTGTACGTCGACGACCACCAGCGGCAGCTCGGTCATCACCGCCAGACCGATCGCCTCGGACTTGAGCGCGACACCGGGGCCGGAGGTCGTGGTCACGCCGAGCGCGCCGGCGAACGAGGCGCCGATCGCCGAGCCGACGCCCGCGATCTCGTCCTCGGCCTGGAAGGTGGTCACGCCGAACGCCTTGTGCTTGGACAGCTCGTGCAGGATGTCCGAGGCCGGGGTGATCGGGTAGGAGCCCAGGAAGACCGGCAGCCCGCTGCGCACGCCGGCGGCGACCAGGCCGTAGGCCAGCGCGAGGTTGCCGGTGATGTTGCGGTAGGTGCCTGGACGCATCGGGGCCGGCTTGACCTCGTAGGACACCGAGAACGCCTCGGTCGTCTCCCCGAAGTTCCACCCCGCCTTGAACGCGGTCACGTTCGCGTCGCGGATCGCCGGCACCTTGGCGAAGCGCTTCTCCAGGAACGACACGGTCGGCTCGGTCGGGCGGCCGTACATCCAGGAGAGCAGCCCGAGGGCGAACATGTTCTTCGCGCGCGCCGCGTCCTTGCGGGAGAGGCCGAACTCCTTGACCGCCTCGACGGTCATCCCGGTCAGGTCGACGGGGTGGACGTGGTACTCGGCCAGCGCCGTCTCGTCCTCGAGCGGGTTGGCGTCGTACCCGGCCTTCTGCAGGTTGCGGGTGCTGAAGTCGTGGGTGTCGACGATGATCGTGGCGCCCTTGGGCAGGTCGGCCAGATTCGCCTTGAGGGCGGCGGGGTTCATCGCGACCAGGACGTCGGGCGCGTCGCCCGGGGTCAGGATGTTGTGGTCGGCGACGTGGACCTGGAACGACGACACGCCGGGCAGTGTGCCCTGGGGAGCGCGGATCTCGGCCGGGAAGTTGGGCAGCGTCACCAGGTCGTTGCCGAAGACGGCCGACTCCTGGGTGAACCGATCACCGGTGAGCTGCATGCCGTCACCGGAGTCGCCGGCGAACCGGATGACCACCCGGTCGAGCTGCTTGACCTGCTTAGCCACGCTGTGCCACTTCCTTCGATGGACCGAGCTCTGCTCGCACCCCGGCCGCGCCGGGATCCCGGCGTACGGCCACGCGACTTCCCAGCGTAATCGGCAGTCGGTCCCGGCAGCGCACTGCCGCGATATGTGGAACGTGACCCGGGTCTCACGACTCCTGGTGTCCATCAAGCGGACTCACTCGGTTAAGTCGAGTAGAGTACGCAACATTACTGAGAAACGACGGTCATAGGGGCCGTCGCTAGTGAAGCGAGGACACATGAAGTCGATCAAGGTCACGGCTGCGCTGGTCGCCGCCGGGGTGCTGGCCTTGACCGGGTGCGGCAGCAGCTCCGGTTCTTCCAGCAAGACGCTCAACATCGTCGGGTTCTCCGTCCTGGAGCAGCCCAACCAGAAGGTCATCGCCGGCTTCAACAAGACGGCCGCGGGCAAGGGCGTGAAGATCCAGGGCGCGTACGGCGCCTCCGGGACCGAGCGCGACGCTGTCCTCGGCGGCCAGAAGGCCGACGAGGTCCACCTCTCCCTCGAACCGGACGTCGCCAAGCTCGTCGACGCCGGGAAGGTCGCGGCGAACTGGAAGGACAACGCCACCCACGGCATCTGCACCGACACGGTCGTCGTCTTCGGTGTCCAGCCGGGCAACCCCAAGGGCATCAAGACCTGGGACGACCTGCTCAAGCCCGGCGTGCACATCGTCACCCCCGACCCCGGCTCGTCCGGCTCGGCGAAGTGGAACCTGCTCGCCGCCTACGGCGCCTACCGCCAGGAGACCGGCAGCGACGCCGCCGCCCAGGCCGACCTCAAGAAGTTCATCCACAACGTGGTCAGCTGGCCGAGCTCGGGTCGTGACGCGACCAGCACGTTCGAGAACGGCACCGGCGACGTCCTGCTCTCCTATGAGAACGAGGTCATCCTGGCGCGCCAGTCCGGCCAGAAGCTCGACTACGTCGACCCCGACACCAGCCTGCTGATCGAGAACCCGTGCGCTGTCACCAAGGGTGCCCCGAAGGCGGCCACCGACTTCCTCGACTTCCAGAAGTCGGTCGCCGGCCAGAAGCTCTACGTCGCCTCCGGCTTCCGCCCGCTCCCCGGCGTGAACGTCGGCACTGAGACGGTGCAGGGCGCCAACGACCCGAGCAACCCGTTCCCGGCGATCGCGCACCTGCAGACGATCGACAAGGACTTCGGCGGCTGGTCCTCGGCCAACACCAAGTTCTTCGACCCGAACAACGGGATCATCACCAAGCTCAAGGCCGCCAACAGCCAGTGAGCTCCCGGCGGTTGAACCGCGGGGCCGGGCTCGGGCTCGGCATCGCGATGATCTGGTTCAGCCTCCTCGTCCTCATCCCGCTGGCGGCCCTCGTCGTGAAGGCGGCCGGCGGAGGACTGTCGACGTTCGGCCACGTGCTCACCGAGAGCGAGACGCGCGACGCGCTGCTGCTCACGGTCCGCACGAGCCTGATCGTCACCGTCCTCAACGTCGTCCTCGGCACGCTGATCGCGTGGGAGCTGGTGCGTGACCGGCCGATCAGGGGCGCAGGGGTGCAGGAATGGCTGTGGGGCAAGGTCCGGGTCGTCATCGACCTGGTCATCGACATCCCGTTCGCGCTGCCGACCATCGTCGCCGGCCTGGTGCTGCTCTCGCTCTACGGGCCGCACAGCCCTCTGGGCCTGCACTGGGCCCCCACGACGCAGAAGGCGATCCTGGTCGCCATCGCGTTCGTGACGCTGCCCTTCGTCGTACGCACCGTGCAGCCGGTGCTCGAGGAGCTGGACACCGATGCCGAGGACGCGGCCGCCTCGCTCGGGGCGAGCCGCTTCACCACGCTGCGGCGGATCGTGCTGCCGAGCGTCCTGCCCGCGATCCTCGCGGGCGCCTCGCTGTCGTTCGCGCGCGGCCTCTCGGAGTACGGCTCGCTCGTGCTGCTCTCCTCCAACAGCCCGCACCGCACCGAGACGGTCTCGGTGCGGCTCTTCGCCTTCATCGAGCAGAGCAACACCCAGTCCGCGGCCGCCCTGGCCACCGTGCTGCTGGTCGTGGCGCTGCTGGCGATCGTCGTACTCGATCTGGTGCAGCGGCGGGTGACGCGCCATGGGTAGCGCACTCGGACGCTGGTCGCGGCGACTCCTCGTGGTCGGCTACCTGTTCCTGCTGGTGCTGTGGCCGAGCTGGTACGTCGTGAAGAACACCTTCGCCGGCGGCGTCGGCGCCTTCCTCGATGTGCTGCAGATGCCCGAGGTGACCTCCGCGCTGACCGTGACAGCGCAGGTCGCGCTGCTGGCGGTGCTGATCAACGTGGTCTTCGGCGTCGGCGTCTCGCTGCTGCTGGTCCGCTTCCGGTTCCCCGGACGGCGGGTGCTCTCGGCGCTCATCGACCTGCCGCTCTCGGTCTCCCCGGTCGTGGTTGGCCTGGCGCTGATGCTCGTCTACAGCCCGGTGTACGGCTGGTTCGGCCGGCCGCTGTCCTCGGCCGGCATCCAGATCGTCTTCGCCACGCCGGGCATGGTGCTGGCCACCTGCTTCGTGACCCTGCCGCTGGTGGTGCGCGAGGTGGTGCCGGTGCTCGAGGAGCTCGGCGACGACCAGGAGCAGGCCGCCCGCTCATTGGGCGCCGACGGCTGGCAGACGTTCTGGCGGATCACCGTCCCCGGCATCCGGTGGGCGCTGATCTACGGCCTCGTGCTGTCCCTGGCGCGCGCGCTCGGCGAGTTCGGCGCCGTCAAGGTCGTCAGCTCGCGGATCGCCGGCCAGTCGATGACCGCCACCACCCTCGTCGAGGCGCGCAGCCAGTTCGCGCCCCGCGAGGCCTATGCCCTGTCCTTCCTGCTGGCCTTCGCCGGCGTGGTGTGCCTCATCATCGTGGCCCTCCTACGCGCCCAGGCCGACCGTTCCAACGGAGAGAACACATGAGTATCGAGGTCCGCGGGGTCTCCAAGAGGTACGGCGACTTCGTCGCCCTCGACGACGTGTCGGTGTCGCTGCCGACCGGTCAGCTGACCGCACTGCTCGGGCCGTCAGGCGGCGGCAAGTCGACGCTGCTGCGCATCATCGCCGGGCTCGACACCGCCGACGAGGGCACCGTCTCGATCGAGGGTGTCGAGGCCACGCACCTGCCCCCCCAGAAGCGCAACGTCGGCTTCGTGTTCCAGCACTACGCGGTCTTCCGGCACATGTCGGTGGCGAAGAACGTCGCCTTCGGCCTCGAGATCCGCAAGCGGCCCCGCGCCGAGGTGCAGGCGAAGGTCGCCGAGCTGCTCGAGCTGGTCCACCTCTCGCAGTTCGCCGACCGGCTGCCCTCCCAGCTCTCCGGTGGCCAGCGGCAGCGGATGGCGCTGGCCCGGGCGCTCGCCGTAGAGCCGTCGGTGCTGCTGCTCGATGAGCCCTTCGGGGCGCTCGACGCCAAGGTGCGCAAGGAGCTGCGCGACTGGCTGCGGCGACTGCACGACGAGGTGCACGTGACGACGGTCTTCGTCACCCACGACCAGGAGGAGGCCCTCGAGGTCGCCGACGAGATCGTGGTGATCAACCAGGGCCGGGTGGAGCAGGTCGGCACGCCCGACGAGCTCTATGACGCCCCGGCGAACGACTTCGTGATGTCCTTCCTCGGCGACGTCACCCGCCTCGGCGGGGTGCTGATCAGGCCGCACGACATCGAGGTGTCGGTGACGCCGGCCGGGCCGGACGCCGTCGAGGGCACCGTCGCCCGGGTGCTGCGCATCGGCTTCGAGGTGCGGCTCACGGTGCTCGTCGACAGCGGAGAGGTCGTCACCGTCGAGCTCACCCGCACCCATGCGCGGCGGCTCGGCGTTGCGGAGGGTGCGACGGTGTTCCTCACTGCGGTGCCGGGGGCGGCGGGGGTCTGACGGGTTGGTTTCACCGGCCGGCCGGTGAAACCTGATGTTGTGGGGTGAAGCTTTGCCCCCCAAGCGCAGGTTTCACCGGTCAGCCGGTGAATCCTGCACCCCGTCAGTGCGGCTGCCAGGCATCCTCGTCGGCAGTCCGAGACGTGACTGCCTCGGGCAGTTGCTGCGCGGCGAGCTGCGCGATCGAGACCTGCTCGAACACATCGCGCAGCGAATCGCGGGCGGCGATCCACACATGCTGGAGTACGTCGGCGCGCTCGTTGTAGCTGACCGCCTCGGGCCGCAGGCCGTAGACGCTGACGAGGGGCCCGTCGACCGCTCGGATCACGTCGGCCACCGACACGCCGGTGGCCGGCTTGGCGAGCCTCCAGCCGCCGGACTGGCCGCGCTGGGAGATCACGATGCCGGACTTGCGCAGGTCGGCGAGGATGGCTTGGAGAAAGCCGTGCGGGATGTCCTGCAGGCGGCCGAGCTCCTCGGCGCTGACGGCTTTGCCATCCTCGCGCGCGGCCATCTCGATGAGCGCGCGCAGGGCGTAATCGGACTTGGCAGAGACTCGCACGCGGCAAGTGTGTCAGACGAGTCGATCAGATCACTCGAGGTGAGTGTCCAGGTGGGATTGATGTCGGCGTCCTAGGGTGCCTCCCGTGAGCGAGGAGTACGACGTCGCCGTCGTGGGTGCGGGCCCGGCCGGCTCGTCGGCTGCCCGTGCCGCTGCCGCCGCGGGCCTGCGGGTGCTGCTGGTGGACCGGGCCGCCTTCCCGCGGTACAAGACCTGCGGCGGCGGGCTCATCGGCCCCTCGCTCCGGTCGATCGCGAGCCTGCCCGGGCTGCCGGTGCGTGCCGACGTGACGCGGTGCGACTTCACGTTCCGCGGCGGACCGGCGATCGTGCGTGAGGACCGCGCGCCGGTGATCCGGACGGTCGTGCGCTCGGAGTTCGACAGCTGGCTCGTCGAGGCGGCTGTCGAGGCAGGGGCGGAGTTCCGCGACGGTTGCGCGGTGCGGTCCGCCGTACCCTCGCCGGACCGGGTCGACCTCACCACCTCGCACGGACGCGTCCGGGCGCGGACGGTGGTGGCCGCCGACGGTGCCTCGGGACGGCTATCCCGGCTGGTCGGTGTCGAGGTGGAGCGTGTCGACCTGGGGCTCGAGGTCGAGCTGGCGGCTCCGCCCGAGGTCGCAGGACGCTGGGACGGGCGGATCCATCTCGACTGGGGACCGCTGCCCGGCTCGTACGGCTGGATCTTCCCCAAGGGCGACACCCTGACGGTCGGCGTGATCGCCGCGCGCGGCCATGGCGAGGCGACCCGGCGCTATCTGCGCGACCTCGTCGATCGGCACGGGCTGGACGGGCTGCGGGTGGTGCAGGACTCGGGCCACCTCACCCGATGCCGGTCCGCTTCCTCGCCCGTCGCCGCCGGCCGGATCCTGGCCGTCGGCGACGCCGCCGGGCTGCTGGAGCCATGGACCCGGGAGGGCATCTCGTTCGCGTTGCGCTCCGGCGCGCTGGCGGGTGCGGCCTGCGCGAGCGGCGACCCGGCACACACCTACCGCGCCGGGCTCGAGGAGGAGCTGCTTCCCGAGATGACGGCCGGCGAGCGCTGCCTGCAGGCGTTCGAGCGGCGCCCCCGCGCGTTCCACGAGCTGATCGCGCGCACGCCGATGGGCTGGCGCGGCTTCGTCCGGCTCGCGTCCGGCGACACCACCCTCGCCCGTGCGCTCCGGCACCGATCGGTGCGGGTTGGCCTGGGCCTGCTCAGCCGGTAGCGAGCGCCTCGGCACGCGCCTTGAGCGCCTCCGCGTGTCGGCGGAACCCGTCCTCGACGCGGCGCAGACCCGCCCACCGCACGAGTGGTCCGGAGAACTCCTCGACGGTGGCGTACGTCGTGAGCCCGCCCGGCCGCTGCGTCAACCGCTGGTGCCTCGTGCCGCGCACCAGTCCGAGCTTGGCGGGCCAGCCCTCGTAGACGTAGGACATCCGCGCTGTCACGGTCCCGTCCGGCCCCGCCATCGGCGGCACCAGCGCACTGATGCGCTCGGGGGAGCGGGTGCGCGAGCCGTCGCGCCACACCACGTGGAGCACGATCGGGTTGCCCACCTGCGGCGGCTGTGGCGTCTGGGCGGCGACCACGAAGGGGTTCCAGGCGGCGTACTCGTCCGTCCCCAGCATCACCTGCCACACCAGTTCGGCCGGCGCGTCGATCTCGACGGAGGCGGAGGGATTCATCGCGTCCTCAGCGGTAGTTCTGGAACTGCACCGCGAAGTCGTAGTCCTGCTCCTTGACCAGCTTCTGCACCGCCTGCAGGTCGTCGCGCGACTTGGAGGTCACGCGCAGCTCGTCGCCCTGGATCTGGGTCTTCACCGACTTGGGTCCCTCGTCCCGGATGAGCTTGGCGACCTTCTTGGCGTTCTCGGTGGAGATGCCCTCCTTGAGGGTGATCGAGATCTTCGACTGCTGGCCCGACTGTCGCGGCTCGGAGGCGTCGAGGATCTTCAGGCTCTGGTCGCGCTTGATGAGCTTGCCCTTGAAGACGTCGAGTACGGCGTTCGCCCGGTCGTCGGCCGAGGCGCTGATCTCGATCGCGTTCTCGCCCTGCCACTCGATGGTGGCGCCGGTGCCCTTGAAGTCGAAGCGCGTCGCGATCTCGCGCGCGGTCTGGCCGAGCGCGTTGTCGACCTCCTGCCGGTCGAACTTGCTCACGATGTCGAACGACGAGTCCGCCATGACTGCTCCGTTTTCTCTCGGGGGTGGTGCCTGGGCTATTCTTCCCAACCGTTGCGGTCCTCGGCCAGCCGGGGCAGCGACATGGCAGGTTGCCCGAGCGGCCAATGGGAGCGGACTGTAAATCCGTCGCGAAAGCTTCGAAGGTTCGAATCCTTCACCTGCCACGCTTCACAGAGAAGGGCCTCTGGCCTTGCGGAGACGCATGGCCAGGGGCCCTTCTCCGTCGTCCGGTGTACCCGGGCTCTCGCGGCTGCCCGGCCCTATGCGCGTCCGGGTTTGGCGTCAAGGGTCTGCTCGATGCGGTCCATGGCGGCGGCCTCCGTGTTGTGGGCTCGTCAACGGGGCCGGAACATCGTGGCCGGTGGCTAGCCGACGCGCGGTGACATGAGGCGCAGAAACGGAGAGGTCGCCGCAGAAGCAGTGGCTGGGCGAGGAGCGTCTATCGCGTGGTCCACCAGTGGAGGAGGTCACGTGCAACGTCGCGGTCGTGGTTGCCACCCGACGGCTCTTCCAGCCCCATCGACGCACGTGCCTGGCTGAGACGTTGGGCGAATTTCGTCAGCGGTTGCTCCGGCGAACAGGTCGCCGGCGATGAGTCGTGCGTAGAACGCATACTCGCCGGGAGCCGGAGCGTTCTCGGGATCTTCGTATACGCCGATGGGGTCCCACCGCTCGTCGAGGAAGTCGCTGACCGCGCGCCGGTCGTCGTTCGGTGCCCCAGGCATGCGATCACCGTATGGGTCGGCCCAGACGAGAGGGCATCGGCCACCGAGGACGACGCTCAACGCGGTGCGTGGATTCTCACCAAGCTCTTTCCAAGACCGCGGGCGTTCAGACCCGGCGCCGCGTACCGCGGAAACCCGTCCCGGCGGTGGCGCGGCAGGTCGGGCGCTGAGATGCGCCGTTCGCCACGGTCGTTCACACGATGCATGGTGGCTGAAGGCCGCCGCCCTTCGGTGGGGGCCGACCGCTCCCGTCGGTACGTCGCAAGCGGCGGGCGACGCGGAGTGCGAAGACACTCAGGAGCATTGTCGCGTTTTGATGAATCTCGTGCTCGAGATGGGGTGACGTGGTCGCGCACGAGTCGGTGAAGTGGCCCGTCGGCCGTTACGTTCTTCCGGTGCCCGACTCCCGCCCCCGCCGTACGTTCGCCGTCATCAGCCACCCCGACGCGGGCAAGTCGACCCTGACCGAGGCGCTCGCGCTGCATGCCCGGGCCATCAACGAGGCCGGGGCTGTGCACGGCAAGGGCGACCGGCGCGGGACGGTCTCGGACTGGATGGCGATGGAGAAGGCCCGCGGGATCTCGATCACCTCGGCCGCGCTCCAGTTCGTCTACCGCGACCACGTGGTCAACCTGGTCGACACTCCCGGTCACAGCGACTTCTCCGAGGACACCTACCGGGTCCTCTCCGCCGTCGACTCCGCGGTCATGCTGGTCGACGCCGGCAAGGGCCTCGAACCTCAGACACTCAAGCTGTTCCGGGTCTGCGCGCTGCGCGGCATCCCGGTGATCACCGTGATCAACAAATGGGATCGGCCGGGTCTGCCTGCGCTGCAACTCATGGACCTGATCTACGAGAAGATCGGGCTCCGCCCGACACCGCTGACCTGGCCGGTCGGTGAGGCAGGCGACTTCCGCGGCGTGCTGGACCGGCGCACCGGCGAGTTCGTGAAGTACACCCGGACCGCCGGAGGTGCCACGCGCGCCCCCGAGCGACGGATCGCTCCAGGCGAGGTGGAGGAGCCCGACGCCCGGGCCTGGGCCGCCGCCGTCGAGGAGCACGAGTTGCTCGGACTCGATGGGGCCGACCACGACCAGGGACGGTTCCTGGCCGGGGCGACCACGCCGGTCATGTTCGCCTCCGCGCTGCAGAACTTCGGCGTCGCCCAGCTGCTCGACCTTCTGCTCGAACTCGCCCCAGCGCCCGGCGAGACCGCGGGCCTCGACGGCGCGGTCCGCCAGGTCACCGACGACTTCAGCGCCTTCGTCTTCAAGGTGCAGTCGGGGATGAACGCCGCCCACCGCGACCGCCTCGCCTATGCGCGGGTGGTGTCTGGCTCGTTCGAGCGAGGCATGGTCGTGACTCACGCTGCGACCGGGCGGCCCTTCGCCACGAAGTTCGCCCAAGCGGTCTTCGGTCGCGAGACGACGTCGGTCGAGACGGCCGAGGCCGGGGACATCATCGGTTTGGTGAACGCGACCGCGCTGCGCGTAGGTGACACCGTGTACGTCGGTCCGCCGATCGAGTACCCGCCCGTGCCCACCTTCGCCCCGGAGCACTTCGTGACCGCCAGCGCCGCCGACATCGGCCGCTACAAGCAGTTCCGCCGCGGTATCGAGCAGCTCGACCAGGAAGGGGTCGTCCAAGTGCTGCGCTCGGACCTTCGCGGCGACCAGAACCCGGTTCTCGCGGCGGTGGGGCCGATGCAGTTCGAGGTGGTCGAGGACCGGATGACCAACGAGTTCAACGCCCCCATCCGCTTCTCGCGGCTCGAGTACCAGGTGGCCCGGCGTACCAATGCCGACGGTGCCGGTGCGCTGACCGGGATCCGGGGTGTCGAGGTTCTGCAGCGCAGCGATGGCACCCATCTGGCGCTTTTCGTCGACCAGTGGCGGGCGAAGACGACCGCGCGCGACCATCCCGACGTCATGCTCGAGGCACTCCCGGCGGGCGGCAGCTGACCGCCACCGGCGAGAGCACGCCTCCGCATTCGAGAACGTCGTGCAGCGAGGGTGCTGCGCCGAAGCAGAACCGCGCTGATCGAGAGGCGGAGCCGGCGGGGTCGGGCCCCGAGACCACCCGACCCCGCCTGGCCGCTCGTGCCGATCAGGGCGCCTGGACCCAGGCATGATCGGGTCCCCCGGGCGGCTGGTTCCTCGTACGCCGAGTGGCGAGGTAGACCGTTCCGTCATAGACGGCCCGATCGGCCCGCTCGAAGACCCGGGAGGGCGTCCAGATCGCGGTGCCGTCGGCAGTCGTGGCCATCTCTTGCCACGGGCCCTCGGGGTCGCCGGGCACCTTCGCGGTGTTCGGCCGCAGCGACTCCCACACCGTGCTGCCCAGCGTGACACGGTCGCCGGCCGCATACCGGGTGGTGAGGCTCCAGCGCGCGGGTGTCACCGCGAACGATGTCGTGACCGAAGGCGCCGCGAGGTAGTCGGCGTCGCCCTCCTGGGAAGCGACGAGCGTGCACGTGCCGACGCTGAGGGAGTGAACCGTCAGACCGTCGACCGAACACGGCCCGGTCGCACTGAGCTCGACAGGAAGGCCGGAACTGGCAGCGGCATCGACCGTCACGTCGGGGTCACCGAGCGCCTGCGACCCGATCGCGGACAGGCTGATGGTCTGCGCGGCGCGCGCGATCTCGAACGTCCGGGTCACCGCCTGAGCTGCCGCGTAGGTGGCGTCGCCGGCCTGGGAGGCGACCACGGTGCAGGTGCCACCGCCGGTGAGGTGGATGGCGCTCTGGTCCGTCACCGCGCACGGGCCGGAGGTCGTGAGCGCCACCGGCAGACCCGACGTCGACGTCGGGTGCACGGTGATGTCGGCGTCGCCGAAGGTGGCCTCCGCGATGGAGGCGAAGGTGATCCGCTGTTGTGCCTGGTAGGTGCCGCCGCAGATCGCCGTGAGGTGGCTGTCGGCGTAGGCGGACCCCGAGGAGTCGGTCGTGAAGACATGGCATCCCGGCCCGACGTCCGACACGGTGAGGAACCCGTCGCTGTACGCCGCCGACGTCGCGATGCCATCGACGTACACGCTCTCCTCGCTTGCGGCGCCGCTCGCGGAGTCGGTCGGAACCGAGACGCTCGCGGTGCTGTTCGCGGGGACCAGGGCCGCGACGTCCGTCCGGTCGCCGGTGAGGTCGTACGCCGCCCCGATCGTGCCCTTGACGCTGGGCACCGTGATGTGCGCCCACGGCACCGAGGCTGTGGCCTGCGGCTTGACGTCGAACGTGTCGTAGCCGGCGCTCGTCGGGTTGATGCCGAACATGTACTGCGGGATGTCGGAGGCCGGCCCGGACGCCCACGGGTGCGAGTAGGTCAGGTTCGACTTGTCCTGAGGGTTCCAGGCCTCCATCGTGGCCCCGGCGCCCTGGTCGATCATCGCCATCCAGCTGTGGGAGGCCTCGGAGGTCATGAAGCCGGTGCCCACCTCCGGGTCGTTGCCGTCGTACGCCGCCTGGAGCATGAAGTCGGCACAGTAGACGCTGCATGCCATCCCACGGCTGCCCAGGTACGCCGCCCCCGCGCTGGCCATCGTGGGCGTTGCCACGCCCATGGCGATGGCGAAGGCCGTCGACTGCACCGCCCAATGGGCGGTTGCCGTCGTGCCGTCGGTGCTGCCGTCGCGGTAGGCGCCCTTGGCCGGGTCCCACATGAGCGCGTTGAGTCCGTCCTTGATGGTGGCAGCACGGGACCGGTAGGTCGCGGCGTCCGAGGTCTTGCCGAGTGCTGTCGCGATATCTGCCATGTCGCTGTAGGCGCGGTAGCTGATCGCGTTGATGACAGTGTCGTAGGGCGTGAAGACGAACCCGTCCCGGTCGCCTGCCGGCCAATCGACGATGTCGCAGTCGGTGCTCGAGCTGCAGCCGTTCGCGCCGGAGGTCTTGTGGATGAGCCCGCTGGTGGCGTCGTACCACTGGTCGGGCAGCTTTCCCTGGAGCGCGCTGTAGTACTGGCCGATGGTGCTGGCGTCACCGGTCGCGAGATAGGTGTCGTGCAGCGAGAGGATCGCGTAGAACGGCCACTCGGTGGGCCAGGTGCGGTTGGCGAGCAGGTAGAGGGTCGAGTAGGTGCCGAGGGTCGAGTCACCTCCGGTGTAGAGGTTCGACATCATCTGGATGTAGTCGTCGGCCTCGTAGAAGCCGCGCTCGCGCTCGTAGGAGTCGACGTACCCGTTGAGGTTGAGGGACTCGATGGTGTTCTTCGTCAGCTGCCACACCTGGTCCAGGTTGTCGCTGGCTGAGTCGAAGACATTGAGCGAGGTGTCGAAGGGATAGACGTAGGCATCGGCCTTGAGATCCTCTGCGGTCAGGCCGGTCGGGGCTCCGAGCACGTTGACGTAGCGGAACACGCGTGGCCCCCATGTCTCGAGCTTGTTCGTGCCCTTGCGAAGGGTCCAGACGTCCTCGTAGGTGTTGCCGGCCGCCGTCTGGTACTTGACCGTGTTGGCGGAGGACGTCACCTGGCCGTAGCGCACGTCGACCTTCTGCCCACTGGTGCCCGTGAGGTCGAGGGAGAGGCCGCCGATCCAGGTGCGACCGTAGTCGATGAAGTAGTTGCCGGGGGAGTACTCCACGACCTTGGCGGGCGTCTCGAGCACGTCCTCCACCTTGGCGTCGGGCGTGGCGACCAGGTTGGTGTAGGCCGAGCGGAGCGTGGCTGCGGGCCAGGTGGTGTCGTCGAAGCCGGGCTCGTCGTAGCCGAAGGGGTACGCCGATGCCTGGAAGTTCTCCTTGGGCGCGGTGTAGTAGCTGGTCCCGATGCTCCCGGCGTCGGGGAGCACCAAGCTTCCGTTGAGGGCCTTCCAGGCGGGTCCGGTGCTGAAGGTCTGGGTGGTGCCGTCGTCGTACCGCACGACGAGCTGTGCCTGGTAGCGCTGGTCGCTGGTCGTGTAGGCGAGTGCGCTGATCGTGTTCCTCTGCCCCGGGCGGAGCAACGACGTCACGTCGTAGCCGTCATAGCGCGTCTCGGAGCCAACGGGACGCGAGGGTCCGACGCCGACGACACTGCCGTTGAGCGACGTCTTCGCCACGAATTGGCGAGCCGGCGCTGTCGAGGAAGCCGCGACGTAGAGGTGTCCCCAGGCGACCGGCTGATCCGCGAGAGTGACATCGCCGCGCATGAAGGCCCAGTTGTTCGAGGTCGAGCCGTTGCCGAAGTAGCCGCAGTTCTTGCTCACTGCGACGTTCTGTACGCCGTTGGCCACGCTGCCGCAAGCTGCGAACGGGGCACTGCTGGCGTCGGAGAAGTCGTTGGCGTAGCGGAGGGTCCCGGTGGAGTCGGTGAGGTTGAGGTCGTCGACCGTGAACGACTCGGTGGAGCCGGTCCTGAATCCGATCGCTCCGGCGGCGAACGTGGAGTTCGTCACCGACCCCGCCGAAAGCCAGGTCGTGCTCGAACCCGCCTTGATGAAGGTGCTGATGGTCGAGCCGGCCGTGACGATCTTGAAGTTGTAGTTGGTCCCGGCGGTCAGCGTCAGGGGCAGTGGCGCGGTGTTGATGACGGTGAACGTCCCGTTGACGTCGGTGTGCTCCTTGAGTGTGCCGTCGGTGCGGAACTGCCACATGTAGAAGTTCTGGGTGTCCTTCTCGCGGAAGTTGATGCTGGCCGCGACCGCTGCGATGTTGAACGTGCCGCTGTAGGTGAAGTCCCCGACACTGAGCCCGGGCACGGCAGTGGTCCAGATCGGGGTCGCGCCCGGCCAGGTCGCTCCCGGTCCGGTGCCGAAGTGGGCGGTGTCGGACCACGCGGAGGGTGTGTCAGTGGAGTCCCAGGTGCGCACGCGCCAGTAGTAGCCGGCGGACCGGGACAGGGTCGGGCCGGCGTAGGCGAGGTTCGCGTTCTGGGTGGAGGTGACCTTGCCCGAATCCCACACGTCCGCGTCGGCGATGCCCGAGGCGGTGCTGGCGACCTGGACCTCGTAGGCGGACTGCATCCCTGCGCCGACCTGCCACCCGAGGAGTGGCGACTTCAGGTCCTCGACGTCGACCGGGTCGCCGAGATGGCCGACGGTGAGGTCGTGTGGTCCGGCCCCAGGGTCCTCGAGCGCCGCGGTGCGAACGACGGTGGCAGCCTGGCTTGCAGAGGCAGGAGCCGCGGTCGCCAGCAGCGTCGAGGCGATCAAGCCGGTCGCGAACGCCGAGGCGAACAGGATCCGGCGGTGTCGGGGACGGCCGCCTGCACGCCACTGGGATCGCCGGGGTCGGTGGTTGCGGATCATGGTGCCTCCGTGGACGGGATGACGTGACAGCGCCGATGTGATGCCGGTCACGCAGTGCGTCGGAGGCTAGTTGAACCGTTTCAGTGCGGCAAGAGGGTGGCCGCATTCGGTCAGATGAGGCCGGCGCGCACCGCGCACACGACCGCTTCGATCGGGGTCTCGACGCAGAGGGTCCGACAGGCCGTTCGGAGGCGTCGACGCACGGTGCGCTCGGAGCAGTGCAGTGCCTGGGAGATGACGCGGATCGAGGACCCGCAACTGAGGAGGCGCAGCACCTCGATCTCGTCGGAAGCGAAACGTTTCACTTCGCTTGAAGGCGGCATGTCTGGGACTCCTGGGCGAGTACGAGGTCGGCGTGGCCGACGGCGGGGATCCTTGATCAGTCCAGCGTCGAGGACCGTGCGATCAAGGTCGGGGTGAAGACGACCTGCTCGTGGCCATGAGCCGGGTTCGTGGCCTCGTCGAGAACCAGCGTTGCTGCTGTCTGGCCGAGCTCGTGGCGGGGCTGGCGCACCGAGGTGAGCGGCACGGCCGCAGCCTCGGCGAACTCGATGTCGTCGTATCCCACGATGGCGAGGTCGCCGGGCACGCGCCAACCCTGAGCCGACGCGTGCTGAAGGAGCCCGAGCGCGATCAGGTCATTGGCGCAGAACGCGGCCGTGGGCCGCCGATGCTTCGGCACTCCCGCCAGTTGCGCGCCCGCGGCCCGTCCCTCCGCGACCGTCAGGGCGGCACAGGGCACGACGATGAGGTCCTCGTCGCGGAGGCCGGCCTCGGACCACGCGTCCTGCGCCCCGGCGTACCGGTCCGCGACCTGGCCGATGCTCAGGGGGCCGCCCACGAACGCGATCCGGGTGTGACCTCGATCGATGAGGTGCTCGACCGCGATGCGCCCGCCGCGACGGTCGTCGACTGAGACGGTGCAGAAGTCCACGTTGCGACGGGTGCGGTCCACGATCACCAGCGGCGTGCCACGGCTCACGATGGCGTCGAGCGTCGGGCTGTCCGGGTCCACCGGCGTCACCAGCACGCCCTGGACGCGTCGCTGCTGCAGGTGGTCGAGGTAGGTCGCCTCCCGTTCTGCGCGGTTGCCGCTGTTGCACAGGAACAGCGACATGTCGGCGGCCTGGGCCGCCTCCTCGATGCCCTGGGCGACGTCGGTGAAGAACGGATTGCCGGCATCGAGCATGACGTAGCCCAGGGTGTGGCTCTGGCCCGCCCGCAGTGAGCGCGCGGACTCGTTGCGAACGAAGCCCAGCTCGCTCATCGCGCGCTCCACCCGAACGCGGGTGGTGAGGCTGACCCGATCGGGCCGGTTGAGCACGTTCGACACCGTGCCGAGGGAGACGCCCGCAGCGGCGGCGACGTCCTTGACTGACGCCGTGCGGCTGCCTCGTTCCATCGGCATCGGGTTCTCCTTCATCGGCGAATTGAAACGAAACAACGACCTCCTCGTCAACAACACGCCGCAGGCCGTCGCCCCGCCGGGCTCCTGGGCGCGGCTCCGTCCTGGGCTCCCGCCCGGGTTCCTGGATCGGCTGCGACGAAAGGGTTGACGGCTGTGATCGGCGTCACCTAGGGTCGACCACGGCGGGATTGAAACCTTTCAAATCGGAGGACCGATGGTCGGACAGCGGACGGTATCCGCGGTGCTGGAGCTGGAGGACGTGGCCAAGGCCTTCGGCTCCGTCGTCGCGCTGCGCCGCAGCAGCCTGACGGTGACCCGCGGCTCGATCCACGCGCTCGTCGGCGAGAACGGTGCCGGGAAGTCCACCTTGATCAAGATCGTCGCGGGCGTGCACCCCCGCGACGCGGGCACGTTCCGCTTCCTCGGAGAAGACGTCGACTTCGGCTCGACCGCCGCCTCCAAGGCGGCCGGCATCGCGGTCATCTATCAGGAGCCCACGCTGTTCCCCGACCTCTCGGTGACCGAGAACATCTTCATGGGTCGCCAGCCGCTCGGCCGTGGTCGTCGCATCGACCGTGCCGCGATGTACGCCGAGGCCGGCGCCCTCTTCGAGCGGCTCGGCGTCCGCATCGACCCCCGTCGCCCGGCCCGCGGGCTCTCCATCGCCGACCAGCAGATCATCGAGATCGCGAAGGCGATCTCGCTCGACGCGAGCCTCCTCATCATGGACGAGCCGACGGCCGCACTCAGTGGCGTGGAGGTCGAGCGACTCTTCGCCGTCGCCCGCAGCCTGCGCGACGAGGGCCGTGCGCTCGTCTTCATCTCCCACCGCTTCGACGAGGTCTTCGACCTGTGCGACACCGTCACGGTGATGCGCGACGGAGAGTACATCTCCACCGACCCGATCTCCTCGACCTCGGTCGAGGAGATCGTCGCCCGCATGGTGGGCCGTGAGGTCGCCGAGCTCTTCCCCAAGACACCGGCGCCCATCGGTGACCCGGTGCTCGAGGTCGAGGGCCTCACCTCCGCGGGCCTCTTCCACGACGTCAGCCTCACCGTGCGCGCCGGGGAGATCGTCGGCCTGGCCGGCCTGGTCGGCGCCGGCCGCAGCGAGATCGCCCGTGCGGTGTTCGGCGTCGACGGCTACGACGCCGGCTCCGTGCGCATGCTCGGTCGCCCGGTGCCGCGTCGCAGCGTGCGTGCCGCCATTGGCGCCGGCATGGCGTTCGTGCCGGAGGACCGCCGCAGCCAGGGCCTGGTCGTCGACGCCTCGGTCGCCCGCAACATCGCCGCCGTCGTACGCGGCGGGCTGAGCCGAGCAGGCGTTCTGACGGCCGCCGCCGAGAACCGGGCCAGCGGGCCGTGGGCCGGGCGTCTCGAGGTCAAGACCTCCGCCCTCGACATGGCCGCCGCCACGATGAGCGGCGGCAATCAGCAGAAGGTCGTCATCGCCAAGTGGCTGGCCAGCGAGCCGAAGCTGCTCATCATCGACGAGCCCACGCGCGGGATCGACGTCGGCACCAAGTCCGAGGTGCACAAGCTGCTCTCGGACCTGGCCGGCCAAGGAGTCGGAATCCTGATGATCTCCTCCGAGCTTCCCGAGGTGCTCGGGATGGCCGATCGGGTGCTGGTCGTGTGCGAGGGCCAGATCACCGCCGACCTCGACCGAGCCGAGGCGACGCCGGAGAAGGTCATGCACGCCGCGACGCGCGCTGCCCGCCCCAACGACATCACGCCCACGACGGTGGAGGTGCCCGCATGAGCGCCCTGACCCTCAACCCCAGCGACATCTCCCCGGCCCGGCGGATCCTCGGCGGAGCGTTGCGCTCGCGCGAGATCGCGGTGGCGGCGGTGCTCGTCCTGGTCATCGCCGCGACCACCGTCAAGAACAGCCACTTCATGTTCGGGGCCAACGGCTGGCGCGACCTGCTGCTGACGCCGTCGATCCTGCTGATCCTCGCGGTCGGTCAGACGGCGGTCGTGATCACCCGCAACGTCGACCTCTCGGTCGGCTCGGTGGTCGGGCTCACGGCCTATCTGACCGGACGGATCTTCATCGCCCACCCCGGTATGCCGGTCTTCCTGGTCTTCCTGATCGGCCTCGCCTTCGGTGGCGTGCTCGGCCTGATCAACGGCACGCTCGTGGCCTGGGGCAAGGTGCCGGCGCTGGTGATCACCCTCGGCACGATGTACATCTACCGCGGCGTGTTCCTCTCCTGGGCCGGCAGCAACCGGGTCAACGCCTCGGACATGCCCGACAGCTTCCTCAACCTGGGCACCAAGCAGATCCTCAGCGTGCCGCTGCTGACGATCGTCGCGATCATCGTGCTCGCCGTCGTCGGCTACTACCTCTACACCGCCCGCGGCGGTCGGGAGCTCTACGCCATCGGCTCCGACCCTGAGGCTGCCCAGCTCTACGGACTCAAGGTCACCCGACGCATCCTCGCGGCGTTCATCCTCTCGGGCGCCCTGGCCGGCCTGGCCGGCGTCGCGACCGCCGCCCGGTACGGCACTGTCAGCTCCAACGCCGGGCTCAACCTCGAGCTCCAGGCGGTGGGTGCGGCGGTCATCGGCGGGGTCGCCATCTTCGGTGGCAGCGGCACCGTCTGGGGAGCGGCGATCGGCGCCTTCCTGCTCGTGACGATCAACCGGGCGCTCCCCGTCCTGGGGGTCCAGGACTTCTGGCAGCAGTTCGTCGTCGGCGTCCTCATCATCGGCTCGATCGTCCTCGACCGGGTCCTCTCCGTCCGGCGGGACCGCAAGATCATCGAAGCGAGGGACAACGCATGACCTCCGCGACCGTCACCGGCTCCGCACCGGTCAGCCGCACCTATAGCGCCTACAGCCACCCGTGGTGGCGCCGGATCCTGCTCACCCGTGAGTCCGCGATCATCGCCCTCCTGGTCGTCGTCTTCGGCTGGGCGGCCGCGAACGTGGCCAACTTCAACAGCCCGCTGACGATCTACTTCCTCGGCCTCGACAACGCCGAGATCATGCTGATCGCGCTGCCGATGGCGCTGGTGATCATGACCGGCGAGATCGACCTCTCCGTGGCCAGCGTCGTCGGGCTGTCGAGTGTGATGGTGGGCATCCTGCATCAGGACGCGGGTGTCTCCATCCCGCTGGCCGGTGTCATCGCGATCCTCGTCGGGATCGTGGCCGGTGCGCTCAACGGCTTCCTGGTGGCGTACGTCGGCCTGCCATCGCTGGCCGTCACCATCGGCACCCTGGCCGCCTATCGCGGGCTTGCCGTAGGCCTGCTCGGCACGACCGCCAAGACGGACTTCCCGACGAAGTGGACCAACCTGGCGCAGCAGCACATCGGCACCAGCCGCTACCCGGTCATCGTGATCCCGATCCTGGTCCTGCTCGTCGTCTTCGTCTGGCTGCTCCACTTCTCCACGTTCGGCCGGGGGGTCTTGGAGATCGGGCTCAACCACGAGGCCGCCCACTTCAGCGGCGTCAATGTGGCGCGGACCAAGTTCATCCTGTTCGTCCTCACCGCAGCGGTCTCGGCGTTCGCCGGCATCTACATCACGCTGCGCAGCGGCAACGCCCGGGGCGACAACGCCACGGGGGACGAGCTGAAGGTGATCGCCGCGGTGCTCCTCGGAGGCGTATCGATCTTCGGCGGCCGGGGTGCTCTGCACGGCGTGGTCGCCGGCGTACTCCTGATCGGCGTCATCCAGAGCGCGATGCGGCTGGAGAACCAGACGGTCAACCTCATCAACATCGTCATCGGAGGGCTGCTCGTGCTCTCGGTGATGTCCACCAGCGTTCTCGCCTGGCTGTCCAAGCAGTCGGCCCGGCGGGCGGGTCTCGGAATCTTCAGGCGACGGCAAGCGGTCGCCTCGTCATCGCACACCACAGAGAGGTAGGAACAATGAAGTTCAACACCCGACGGCTCTCCGCGCTTGCGGCAGTCGCCGCGACGGCCACGCTCAGCCTGACCGCCTGCGGCAGCAGCAACAGCGCGGCCGGCAACGGAGGCGGCAACACGGGCGGGAGCAGCGCGAGCGGCACCACCGTCACCTTCATCCCGAAGAACCTCGGCAACCCCTACTTCGACGCCTCCGACAAGGACGGCGGCCAGAAGGCCGTGGCCGAGTTCAAGGGCAAGTACCAGGAGGTCGGCCCCGACACCGCGACCCCGGACGGCCAGGTCTCCTTCATCAACACCGCCGCCCAGCAGGGCGTCAAGGCGCTGGTGATCTCCGCCGACGACCCGAAGGCCCCGTGCAGCGCGATCAAGCAGGCGATGTCCGCCGGTACCAAGGTCGTGACCTTCGACTCCGACACCTCCGCGGACTGCCGCAACGTGTTCGTCAGCCAGGCCTCCGCCGAAGGCATCGCCAAGACCCAGGTCGACCAGATCGCCAAGCAGATCGGTGACTCCGGCGAGATCGCGATCCTCTCGGCCTCGGCCAACGCGACCAACCAGAACGCCTGGATCGACCTGATGAAGAAGGACCTCGCGGCCAATCACCCGAACATCAAGCTCGACGACGTGGTGTACGGCAACGACGACGACCAGACCTCCTTCGACAAGACCGCCGCCCTGCTGCAGGACCACCCGAACCTGAAGGGCATCATCTCGCCGACCACCGTCGGCATCGCGGCGGCTGCCCGCTACCTCGACACCTCCTCGGCGAAGGGCAAGGTCGCGCTGACCGGTCTCGGCACCCCGAACCAGATGCGCAAGTACGTCCAGGACGGCACTGTGACGTCGTTCGCGCTGTGGAACCCCTCCGACCTGGGCTACCTGGCCGCCTACACCGCCAAGGCGCTCGTCGACGGCAAGATCACCGGCAAGGAGGGCGACACCTTCACCGCCGGCAAGCTCGGTGAGTACAAGGTCGGCGCCGACGGCACCGTGCTGCTGGGCGACCCCACCGTGTTCGACAAGTCGAACATCGGCCAGTTCAACTTCTGAGCCCGCTCCCGGGTCCGGTCGCAGCGCACGACTCGCGACCGGACCCGGGCCCCCGACCCTTGTGACGAGGACCCCGTGCGCGTCTGCTTCCAGCTCCAGGTCAAGCCCGATCGGCTCGAGGAGTACAAGGCCAGGCATCGCGCCGTGTGGCCCGACATGCTCCAGGCTCTCGCCGCCAGCGGCTGGTCCAACTACTCGCTCTTCCTGCGCCCCGACGGCCTGCTCATCGGCTACTTCGAGACGACCTCGCTCGAGGAGGCCGTCTCGGCGATGAACCGGACCGAGGTCAACGCCCGCTGGCAGGCCGAGATGGGCGAGTTCTTCGTCGACCTCGACGGTCGTGCCCCCGATACCGGGTTCGTCCAGCTCGAGGAGGTCTTCCACCTCGAGGACCAGCTCCAGCCCGCCAGCGCCATCCCCGAAGCCACCGCAACCCGAGAAGCGAACTGACCATGACGACCTTCCAAGAGATCGCTGCCCTGCTCGAGGGCCAGGCGATCGAGGTGCCCTCCTGGGCCTACGGCAACTCCGGGACCCGGTTCAAGGTCTTCGGGACCCCCGGCACTCCTCGTACCGTCGAGGAGAAGATCGCCGACGCGGCCGCCGTCCACCGGTTCACCGGGCTGGCGCCGTCCGTGGCGCTGCACATCCCCTGGGACAAGGTCGACGACTACGACAAGCTGCGCCGCTACGCCGAGGACCTCGGCATGCGCCTGGGCACGATCAACTCCAACACCTTCCAGGACGACGACTACAAGCTCGGCGCGCTCACCCACACCGACCCCAAGATCCGCCAGAAGGCGATCGACCACCACCTCGAGTGCATCGAGGTCATGAACGCGACCGGATCCCGCGACCTGAAGATCTGGCTCGCGGAGGGCACGAACTATCCCGGTCAGGGGGACATGCGCGGTCGGCAGGATCGCCTGGCCGAGAGCCTGCAGGCGATCTACGACCGCCTCTCGCAGGACCAGCGGCTGGTGTTGGAGTACAAGTTCTTCGAGCCGGCGTTCTACCACACCGACGTCCCGGACTGGGGTACGTCGTACGTCCAGGTGGCCGCCCTCGGCGAGCGGGCGGTGGTCTGCCTCGACACCGGCCATCACGCCCCCGGCACCAACATCGAGTTCATCGTCGCCCAGCTGATCCGGCTCGGGAAGCTCGGCTCGTTCGACTTCAACAGCCGCTTCTACGCCGACGACGACCTCATCGTCGGCGCGGCCGACCCCTTCCAGCTGTTCCGGATCCTCTTCGAGTGCATCCGGGGCGGAGCCTTCGGGCCCGAGAGCGACGTGGCCTACATGTTGGACCAGTGCCACAACATCGAGAAGAAGATCCCGGGCCAGATCCGGTCGGTGCTCAACGTGCAGGAGATGACGGCACGTGCGTTGCTCGTCGATCGCGCAGCGCTGACCCGGGCCCAGGAGGACGGCGAGGTCCTCGCGGCCAACGAGATCTTCATGGACGCCTTCTACACCGACGTCCGCCCGCACCTCGCTGCGTGGCGCGAGGAGCGCGGCCTGCCCGCGGATCCCATGCGGGCCTACCTCGCGAGCGGCTACCAGGAACAGATCGAGGCGGACCGCGTCGGCGGTACGCAGGCAGGATGGAACTGAGGACATGACGAACCCGACGGCAGCAGAACTGATCGCTCGGTCGAACCGCCTGGGCGCCGACCCGAAGAACACCAACTACGCGGGCGGCAACACCTCGGCCAAAGGCACCGAGACCGACCCGGTCACGGGGGAGCCGATCGAGCTTGTCTGGGTGAAGGGCTCGGGCGGCGACCTCGGCACGCTGACCGAAGCTGGTCTGGCTGCCCTGCGCCTGGACCGCATGCGGGCCCTGGTCAACGTCTATCCCGGCGTCGAGCGCGAGGACGAGATGGTGGCGGCGTTCGACTACTGCCTGCACGGCAAGGGCGGCGCAGCGCCGTCGATCGACACCGCGATGCACGGCCTGGTCGACGCGGCGCACGTGGACCACCTGCACCCCGACTCCGGCATCGCCATCGCCACCGCCGCCGACGGTGAGGCGCTGACCAAGGAGATCTTCGGTGAGAAGGTCGTCTGGGTGCCGTGGCGCCGGCCGGGCTTCCAGCTCGGCCTCGACATCGCCGAGATCAAGGACCAGAGCCCGCAGGCCATCGGGTGCATCCTCGGTGGCCACGGCATCACCGCCTGGGGTGGCACGAGCGACGAGGCGGAGCGCAACTCGCTGTGGATCATCGACACCGCGGCCGCCTACATCGCCGAGCACAGCAAGACCGAACCGTTCGGCCCCGCGCTCGAGGGGTACGGCGCGCTGCCGACGGCCGAGCGCCGTGCCAAGGCCGCCGCGCTCGCGCCGACCATCCGGGGCATCGCCTCGGCCGACCGCCCGATGGTGGGCCACTTCACCGACTCCGACGTCGTCCTCGACTTCCTGGCCTGCGCCGAGCATCCCCGCCTTGCCGCCCTCGGCACCTCCTGCCCGGACCACTTCCTGCGCACCAAGGTCAAGCCGCTGGTGCTCGACCTGCCGTCGTCGGCGAGCGTCGAGGACTCGGTCGCCAGGCTCAAGGAGCTCGCTGTCACCTACCGCGAGGACTACCAGGCCTACTACGACCGCAACGCCACCCCGGACTCCCCGGCGATCCGGGGCAAGGACCCCCTCATCGTCCTGGTCCCGGGCGTCGGCATGTTCAGCTTCGGCAAGGACAAGCAGACCGCTCGGGTGGCGGGTGAGTTCTACGTCAACGCGATCAACGTGATGCGTGGCGCCGAGGGCCTGTCGACGTACGCCCCGATCGATGAGGCGGAGAAGTTCCGGATCGAGTACTGGGCGCTGGAGGAGGCCAAGCTGCAGCGGATGCCGAAGCCGAAGCCGCTGGCCACCCGCATCGCGCTCGTCACCGGCGCGGCGGGCGGCATCGGGAAGGCGACGGCGAAGAAGCTGGCCGAGAACGGCGCGTGCGTGGTGATCGCGGACCTCTCGCTGGAGAAGGCGCAGGAAGCCGCGGCGGAGCTGGGATCGACCGACGTCGCGGTCGGTGTCCAGGTCGACGTCTCGAACGCCGAGGCCGTCCAGGCCGCGGTCGACGCCGCGGTGCTCGCCTTCGGTGGTGTCGACCTCGTCGTCAACAACGCCGGCCTCTCGCTCTCGCGCTCGCTGCTCGAGACGACCGAGCAGGACTGGGACCTGCAGCACGACGTCATGGCCAAGGGCTCCTTCCTGGTCTCGAAGGCGACCGCGAAGGTGATGATCGAGCAGGAGCTCGGCGGCGACATCGTCTACATCTCCTCGAAGAACTCGGTCTTCGCCGGTCCGAACAACCTCGCCTACGGCGCCGCCAAGGCCGACCAGGCGCATCAGGTGCGCCTGCTGGCCGCTGAGCTCGGCGAGCACGGCATCAAGGTCAACGGCGTCAACCCCGACGGCGTCGTGGCCGGGTCGGGCATCTTCGCCAGCGGATGGGGCGCCAACCGGGCAGCCGTCTACGGCGTCGAGGAGAAGGACCTGGGCAAGTTCTACGCCCAGCGCACCATCCTCAAGCGCGAGGTGCTGCCGGAGAACATCGCCAATGCTGTCTTCGTGCTCTGCACCTCCGACCTCAGCCACACCACCGGCCTGCACATCCCTGTCGACGCGGGCGTCGCGGCAGCGTTCCTTCGATGATCGAGGAGCTCCGGCTGGCGGCCGTCGACCTCGGTGCGACCAGCGGTCGCGTCATGGCGGCGGTCGTCGGCCCGGACCGGCTCGAGCTGACCGAGGTGCACCGCTTCCCCAACGGGGCGGTGCAGGTCGGCGATGAGCTGGTCTGGGACATCGTGGGCATCTACCGCGAGGTGCTCGCCGGGCTGCGGAAGGTCGCGGCGACCGGCCCGGTTCACGGCATCGGCATCGACGCCTGGGCCGTCGACTACGGCCTCCTCGACCGCGACGGTCGGCTCGTGGGCAACCCCGTCAGTCATCGCGACAAGCGAACTGTCGGAGTGCCCGCCGAGGTGTACAAGACGGTGCCCGCCCACGAGATGTACGCCGTCACCGGCCTGCAGGAGCTGCCCTTCAACACGGTCTTCCAGCTCGCGGCGGCGCGCGGGACAGCAGCGCTGGAATCGGCGGAGACGCTCCTGCTCCTGCCCGATCTGCTTGCCTATTGGCTCACCGGCGAGGTGGGCGCCGAGCGCACCAACGCCTCCACCACCGGCCTTTACGACGCCACCACAGGCGAGTGGGCATGGGAGCTCGCGAAGCAGTTGGACCTGCCGGTGTCGATCCTGCCTCCCTTGCGCTTACCCGGCGAGGTCATCGGCCGGGTCAGGGCGTCGGTCGCTGCCGAACTCGGCCTCACCCACGACGTGCCCGTCATCGCTGTCGCCTCCCACGACACCGCGTCGGCCGTCGTCGGGGTCCCCGCGGTGGCGTCATCGGGGGAGAAGCAGTTCGGCTACGTCTCGTCCGGGACGTGGTCCCTCGTCGGGCTCGAGCTCGACCACGCGGTTCTGAGCGAGAGCGCCCGCCACGCCAACTTCACCAACGAGGGCGGCGTCGACCGCACGATCCGCTTCCTTCGCAACGTCACGGGCTTGTGGGTCCTCTCCGAATCCGTGCGGTCCTGGACCGAGCGCGGCCAGCATGCCGATCTGCCGAGTCTCCTCGAGGCAGCCGGCCTCGAGCCGGCGCTGCGCACGGTCGTCGATATCAACGACGCACGGCTGCTGGCACCGAGTACGGCCACTGACGGCATGCCTGAGCGCGTGCTCCGCCTGGCCCGCGAGGCTGGGGAGCCCCCGCCCACCTCGGTCCCGGCTCTGGTTCGCTGCATCCTCGACTCCCTCGCTCTCGCCTACAGCCAGCACCTCGGCACCGCCCTCGAGCTGGCCGAACGAAGGTTGGACGTGGTTCACATCGTGGGAGGCGGCTCCCAGAACGCGCTGCTGTGCCAACTGACCGCCGACGCGTGCGGAGTGCCGGTCCTCGCCGGTCCGATCGAGGCCGCAGCACTGGGCAACGCACTGGTGCAAGCCAGATGCTTGGGAGCGGACCTGCCGGACCTTGCGGCGATGCGGTCGCTGGTCCGGCGTACTCACGACGTGGTCCGCTATGAGCCGCGCGAGGGTCTCGACTGGGCCGGCGCACGGCAGCGGGTCGCCGAAGGCGCGAGAGAAGACAAGGACGGAGTGTGAGGTCGCAGATGCGGGTGGCGCTGATGGTCACGTGCATCAACGACGCGCTCTACCCACGCACCGGTCGGGCCGTCGTCACGCTGCTGCGCCGGCTCGGCGTGGACGTCGAGTTCCCCCGGGCGCAGACCTGCTGCGCGCAGCCGATGGTCAACACCGGCTACCTCGACGAGGCCGTGCCGGTCGTCCGGAACTTCGTCGCCGCCTTCGAGGGGTACGACGCCGTCGTCGCTCCTTCCGGGTCCTGCGCCGGGTCCGCCCGGCACCAGCACGGCCTGGTCGCGCGCCGCTCGGGCGACGCTGGCCTCGCCCGAGCCGTCGGCGAGCTGTCGCCCAAGGTCTACGAGCTCTCGGAGTTCCTGGTCGACGTGCTCGGCGTTACCGACGTCGGCGCCTACTACCCGCACACCGTCACCTACCACCCGACCTGCCACTCCCTGCGCATGCTCGGCGTCGGCGACCGGCCCCGACAGTTGCTCGAGAGCGTCCGCGGCCTCACCCTGGTCGACCTGCCGGCCGCCGAGCAGTGTTGCGGCTTCGGTGGCACCTTCGCGGTCAAGAACGCCGACACGTCCGTCGCGATGGGCACCGACAAGGTCCGCCACGTGTGCGAGACCGGAGCCGAGGTGCTGGTCGCGGGCGACAACTCGTGCCTGACCCACCTCGGCGGCCTGATCACCCGGCAGCGGGCCGGCGTACGAACGGTGCACCTGGCCGAGATCCTGGCCTCGACCGAAGGATCCCTTGCATGAGCGGCACGTTCGTCGGGATGCCGAAGTTCCCCGTTGCGGCGCACGAGGCGCTCGGCAACGCTCAGCTGCGGCACAACCTCGCGCACGCCACCGGCACGATCCGCGCCAAGCGGACCCACGTGGTCGATGAGGTGACGGCGTCGATCGACGGCACCTCAGGCTGGGAGGACCTGCGGATGGCGGGGGCGGGAGTCAAGGAGGCGGCGCTGCTCGACCTGGACACCCAGCTCGTCCGGCTCGAGCAGACGCTGACCGCGAACGGTGCCACAGTGCACTGGGCGCGCGACGCGGCCGAGGCGTGTCGGATCGTTGCCGCCATCGTCAAGGCTCACGGCGCCGACGAGGTCGTGAAGGTGAAGTCGATGCTCACCCAGGAGATCAACCTCAACGAGGCTCTCGCCGCCGAGGGGATCGCGGCCTGGGAGACCGACCTCGCCGAACTCATCGTGCAGCTCGGCGACGACCTGCCCTCCCACATCCTGGTGCCGGCCATCCATCGCAACCGCGCGGAGATCCGCGAGATCTTCCTGCGCGCGATGAAGGAGGTCGGCCGTCCGGCGCCCGACGGCCTCACCGACGAGCCGGCGCTGCTGGCCGCGGCGGCGCGGGAGCACCTGCGCGAGAAGTTCCTGCGTGCGAAGGTCGGGATCTCCGGTGCCAATTTCGCCGTCGCCGAGACGGGCACCCTCGTGGTCGTCGAGTCGGAGGGCAACGGCCGGATGTGTCTGACGCTGCCTGAGGTGCTGGTCAGCGTGGTCGGGATCGAGAAGGTCGTGTCCCGCTGGGAGGACCTCGACCCGCTGCTGCGGCTCCTCCCGCGCTCCTCGACCGGGGAGCGGATGAACCCGTACACGTCGATGTGGTCGGGAGCGACGCCGGGCGACGGGCCGAAGGAGGTCCACGTCGTGCTGCTCGACAACGGGCGGACGCGCGCGCTGGCCGACAGCGTGGGCCGGCAGGCGTTGCGCTGCATCCGCTGCTCGGCGTGCCTCAACGTCTGCCCGGTCTACGAGCGGACCGGTGGCCACGCCTACGGCTCGGTCTATCCGGGCCCGATCGGGGCCATCCTCAACCCGCTGCTCAAGGGCGTGGGGCGCCCGGGTCCGGAAGGGGAGCAGGTCGACTCGCTGCCCTATGCCTCCTCCCTGTGCGGCGCGTGCTTCGAGGCGTGCCCGGTCCGCATCGACATCCCCTCGGTGCTGGTCGACCTGCGCGCCCAGGTCGTCGACGCCCACCGGGGCGGCGTTCCCACCGCGGAGGCCGTCGCGTTCAAGGCTGCCGCCGTCACACTGGCGGATGCGCGAAAGCTGAGCTTCGGCGAGCGATTCACCCGGGTGGGGCTCGGCATCGCCCGCCGGCTCGGGGTCTCGGCCTGGACAGGTGCCCGGGACCTCCCGCCCGCACCGGAGGAGTCGTTCCGCGCCTGGTGGAAGCGGACCGACGGCGGACGGCAGGAGCAGCAGCGATGAGCGCGCGCGAGGAGATCCTCGGTCGGGTTCGGGCCGCACTGGCCGACGTCACGGACGTGCCAGCAGCTCCGGCCGCTCCGCGGCGTACTCCTCCCGAGGACGTGGTCCAACACTTCGCCGAGCGAGTGGCTGACTACCGCGCCACCGTCGTCAGGTGTACGCCGGAGCAGCTGGTCGCGACCGTTGCGGACGCCCTCCCGTCCGGTGCGTCGGTGATCGTGCCGCCGGGGCTCGGCGTGCGCGTCGACGGTGCGATCGTCGACGACGGCACTCTCTCTCCGGGGGAACTCGACGAGATCGACGCCGTGGTGACCGAGGCCGCGGTGGGTGTCGCGGAGACCGGCACGATCGTGCTCGACCACGGCCCCGCTCAGGGGCGCCGCGCGATCACGCTGGTGCCCGACACCCACGTGTGCATCGTTCGCGCCGACCAGGTGGTCATCGACGTCCCCGATGCCATGGCGCTCCTCGACGCAGCCGTGAGAAGGGGCAGCCCGCTCACCTGGATCAGCGGACCGTCCGCCACCAGCGACATCGAGCTCGACCGTGTCGAGGGAGTCCACGGGCCGCGCAAGCTCCACGTCATCGTCGTCACCCGAGGCCGCCCCACGACGGCCTCCTCGCAGTGAGCTGCACGCATGGTCGGTCGCCATCGTCGCGATGGTTCGCAACGACCCGCGCCGGCCGGAATGTGGCCGTACGCTTCGATCCATCTGCCCCATACGGATCGGCAAAGGCGCCATGTCCTCGAAGCTCCCGATCATCCCCGTCATCGGCCGCATCGCCGTCCTCGGGCTCGCGCTGACAGCAGTGGGATGCGCGTCGTCGTCGGCGACGAACGGTCCGGGCGCCTCTGCCGTGGGTCGACCGGTGCCGCTGCGGATCGACGGCCTGTACCGCACGCAGCAGCCCAGGCTCCTGCTCGCCCCGGTCGAGGAGTCCACGACCGATACGCATGACCGGTGCTTCGCTCGCTATCGGTTCACGGCCAGCGTGCATGGCGGGACGATCCGGATCGAGCAGACGCGCGCTGCGTCCCTCGCCCCGTCTTCGGGACCGGCGTGTGCCTCGGCTGCAAGGCCCGCGCTGCAGAAGGTCAGGCTGCCGGCCGCGTGGCAGGGCCGCCATCTCGTCGATGCGGCTGACGGCAAGCCGATCAAGGTCCTCGCTACCCTGCCGGCGTCGTACGCGTCCGTGACGCCGATCGGCTGACGCTGTGGCCCGCGATCCCCAGCAGCAGGGCCGCGCGGGGGGACGGGTCGCGGTCAGCGGCCGGCGGAGAACCGCTCGTCGAGGCGCGCGCCCTGGGACGGCTGGACAGCGAAGATCTCCGGCGCCTGGAAGCCCCGAGCGCCGAAGGCGGCCGTGACCGCCTCCGTCACCTCGGGGACGAGGCGCTCCTCGACCAGCGCGATCGCCGACCCGCCGAAGCCGCCGCCCGTCATCCGTGCGCCGAGCGCACCCGCGCCGACGGCTGCCTCGACGGCCGTGTCGAGCTCCGGCACGGAGATCTCGAAGTCGTCACGCATCGAGGCGTGCGAGGCGAGCAGCAGGTCGCCGATCGAGCCGGGGCCGTGGGAGCGGAGCAGCTCGACGCTCGCCTGGACGCGCTCGTTCTCGGTGACGATGTGTCGCGCGCGCCGATACATCTCCTCCCCGAGCTGCTCGCGGGCCGCCGCCAGGGCCGTGGTCGTCGCGTCGCGCAGGGCGGGGACCCCGAGGATGGAGGCCGCCTGCTCGCAGGAGGCCCGCCGGGCGGCGTACTCGCCACCGGCATGGGAGTGGGTGACCTTCGTGTCGATGACGAGCAGGGTGAGGCCCGCCCCGACCAGGTCGAACGGGATCGGCTCCATCGAGGTGCTGCGACAGTCGATGAAGAGCGCGTGTGCCTCCTGGCAGAACAACGAGGCGGACTGATCGAGGATGCCGGTGGGGGCGCGGACGATGATGTTCTCCGCCTGATGCGTCGCCTGCAGCGCTGCGGCACCGTCGAGGTCGAGCTGCCACACATCGGAGAGGGCCACGGCCAGCGAGCACTCCAACGCTGCCGAGGACGAGAGGCCCGCGCCGAGCGGCACGTTGGAGGAGAAGTAGGCATCGAAGCCGCAGGGCGACGTCGAGCCTGCGGCGGCGGTCTGGGCGACGGCCCAGGCCGTTCCGAACGGGTACGCCGACCATCCGCTCACCGACGAGGGCGAGATGTCGTCCAGGCTGGCCTCGACGGTGCCGGGTGCGGCGGCCGAGGCGACCCGCGCGATCCGGTCCGTACGCCCGCCCACAGCGACCCACGTGCGCTGATCGATGGCGATCGGGAGCACGAACCCGTCGTTGTAGTCGGTGTGCTCGCCGATCAGGTTGACGCGCCCGGGTGCGGACCAGACGCCGTCCGGCTCGGCTCCGAACCGGCGTCGGAAGCCCTCGACGGCGTCCTCGGCGCAGGCGGACGGGGTCGTGTCGCTCATACGGGGTCCTCCATGTCGGCGCGGGCGATCGCCGCGCGCACCTGTGCGGCCTGCTGCTCGGGGGTCACATCGCCGACCCAGGCACCCATCGCCGCCTCGCTGCCGGCCAGATACTTCAGCTTGTCCGCTGCCCGCCGGGGGCTGGTGAGCTGCAGCATGAGGCGCACCGAGTCGCGGTGGCTGTGCACCGGCGCCTGGTGCCAACCGGCGATGTAGGGGGTGGGGTCGTCGTAGAGCGCGTCGATGCCGCGCAGCAGGCGCAGGTAGAGGACGGCCAGCTCGTCGCGCTCGGCCTCGCTCGTCGCGGCGAAGTCCGGCACGTGACGGTGCGGCATCAGGTGGACCTCGATGGGCCAGCGCGCTGCGAAGGGGATGTAGGCGGTCCAGTGCTCGCCGGCGAGCACGACGCGCTCCCCGGCGCGTTCGGAGGCGAGGACGTCGGCCAGCAGGCTGGGGCCGTAGCGGTCGATCATCTCCAGCAGCCGGGTGGTGCGCGGCGTGACATAGGGATAGGCGTAGATCTGCCCGTGCGGGTGGCGCAGCGTCACCCCGATCTGCTCCCCGCGGTTCTCGAACGGGAAGACCTGTGCGACGCCCGGCAGCGAGGAGAGGGCAGCCGTCCGGTCCGCCCAGGCGTCGATCACGGTGCGCGCGCGGGTGGCCGAGAGGCCGCCGAAGGAGCCTTCGTGCTCGGGGCTGAAGCAGATGACCTCGCACCGGCCGACCGCAGGCGCGGATCGGTGTAGGCCGACGCCGGACAGGTCGGGGACGGCGTCGGGCTCCGCCAGGCCGGGGCCGAACGCCGGCGACCGGTTCTCGAAGACCACCACGTCGTACTCCGACGGGACCTCGGAGGGGTTGGCGTCCGTCTGTGGGGCGAGCGGGTCCAGGTGGGCCGGCGGCAGCATGACCCGCTGCTGCCGGGCGGTGGCATGGGAGATCCAGTCGCCGGTGAGCGCATCCTGGCGCATCGTGGCCGTGGCCGGCCGCGGTGGAAGGTCGCGCCGGTCGGCGTCTCGGGTCGGCGCGAGGTGCGTGTCCCGGTCGTCGAAGTAGATGAGCTCACGCCCGTCCGCCAGGCGACTCGGCGTCCTGCGGCCCGCAGCACTGGTGTCCACGGGACGACGCTAAGCCACTTCTCTTATCGAAAGCAAGATGCTTGCGCATTGACAAGCAGGCGCTGCCTTGAGATGTTGCCGGGGTGGCCGAGCAGGAGCAGGCATCCGCCGACGAGCGCCGTGAGCGGATCGCGCGGCTGGTGACGAGCCGTGGCTTCGTGGGTGTGACCGACCTGAGCGAGCTGCTCGGCGTCTCCTCGGTCACGGTGCGAACCGACCTCGACGCCCTGGCGGCCCTGGGCGTCGTACGTCGCATCCGTGGCGGGGCGATGCCGGTCGAGCCGCACGTCGTCGCGGAGCGCTCCTTCGAGGAGACGCAGGTCGAGGCGTCAGCGGCGAAGGCCGCGATCGCGGCGGAGGCGGTGCGGCTCGTCGCTCCTGGCATGAGCGTGCTGCTGGACGTCGGCACGACCGCCGCCTGCGTCGCCCGCGAGCTGCTGCGCCGCCACGACCTGCACGACGTCACCGTCATCACCAACGGCCTCGCGATCGCGCTCACGCTCGAGCCCGCCATCCCGCGGCTGCAGGTCGTCGTGACCGGTGGCACGCTTCGCCCGCTGCAGCACTCCCTCGTGTCTCCGCTCGGCGGGCTCCTGCTCGAGCACGTCCACGCCGACATCGCCTTCATCGGCTGCAACGGCGTCGACGCGGTCCGCGGCGTCACCAACATCAACCTCCCCGAGGCGGAGATCAAGCGCTCGATGGTGGCCGCCGCCTCCGAGGTGGCAGTCCTCGCCGACGGCTCCAAGATCGGCCGTGCCCGCCTCGGCAGGGTCGTGGGCCTGGAGGAGGTGGACGCGGTCATCACCGACGCGACGGCTCCTCGCGCGGCACTGGACGACATCACCGCCCTCGGCGGCCCGCACGTGATCCTCGCCGATCACGACGCCTGATCCGCGCGGCGTACGCCGGCGCCGGTTGTGCGCACGGCGGCGATGGGTACAAAGGGGCGGTGGAACCACGATGGAGCGCCCCGCCGGAGTCGCTCACGCTCGTCCGGCACGGCGAGAGCATGGGCAACCGGGCCGACGCCGCAGCCCGCAACGCGGAGTCGGAGGAGCTCGACCTGCACGACCGTGATGCCGACGTCGAGCTGTCACCGCTGGGCAAGGACCAGGCGGCGGCGGTCGGGCGATGGGTCGCGGAGGCACCGGAGGCGTGGCGTCCGACGCTCGTGGTGACCTCGCCGTACCGGCGTGCGGCCGAGACCGCCCAGGGGGTCGTGGCCGAGCACGAGGTGCCGTTGCTGGTCGACGAGCGGCTGCGGGAGCGTGACCTCGGGATCTTCGACGGCCTGACCGGTCGCGGCATCCGGGCCCGCTATCCCGAGGAGGCGGCGCGTCGCGAGAAGCTCGGCAAGTTCTACTACCAGCCCCCGAGCGGAGAGAGCTGGGCCGACGTCGTGCTGCGGGTGCGCAGCTTCCTGACCGATCTGCGCCACGGGTTCGAGGGGGAGCGGATCTGGCTGTTCACCCATCAGGCGGTGATCATGGCGTTCCGCTACGTCCTCGACGAGGCGATGGACGAGGGCCGTCTGCTCGACATCGACCGAGAGATCCAGATCCCGAACGCCTCGCTGACCCGGTATGAGCGCTCGGGCAGCGGGTTCGTGCTCGAGACCTTCGCCGACACCCGCGCCGTCGGCGAGCAGTCGGTGGTCACCGAGGAGGAGAGCCCATGAGCGCCGTACCGGCCGAGGTCGTCACCCCGGCCCGGCTGCGCGCCTGGCCCCTGTCGGAGCCCGGGGTCGGCAAGGAGTCCCGCGGCACCGTGCTCGTCCTCGGCGGTACGGCGAGCACCCCGGGCGCGGTGCGCCTGGCCGGTGAGGCGGCACTGCGCGCCGGCGCCGGACGGCTGGTCATCGCCACCGCGCGCTCGGTCGCGGCTGCGCTGGCAGTGGCTGTCCCCGAGGCCCGGGTGCTCGCCCTGGACGAGGACGAGGACGGCTGCATCGCGCCCGAGGCGGCGCCCGAGCTCCTCGCCGCGACAGCACGCGCTGACGCGCTGCTGGTCGGCCCGGGCTTCGTCGACCCGGACGCCTCGGTCGCGCTGCTGGCGGCGGTGCTGCCCAAGGTGGACTGCGCACTCGCGATCGACGGCGTCGGTACGGCGTACCTCACCCGGCAGCCGGAGGCGCTGGCACACCGGCCAGCCCCGGCCGTGGTCACCGCGAACAGCGGCGAGCTCGCGCGGATGCTCGGCCGCGATGGGCCCGACCCGGCCGAGCTGGGCATGGAGTCCGTCGTGGGGCTGTCCGGCCGGGCGGGCGTGGTCGTGGTGGCCGGCGGGGAGGACAAGCGCATCGCCGCCCCGGACGGCCGGGGCTGGATCGTCGAAGGAGGCGGCCCCGGCCTCGGCGTCTCCGGCTCGGGCGACGTGCAGGCCGGGATCGTCGCCGGGCTGCTGGCCCGCGGCGAGGAGCCGGCCAAGGCGGCGGTGTGGGGCGGCTACCTGCACGCCCGCGCCGGCGAGCGACTCGCGGCCTCGGTCGGTCGGGTCGGCTATCTGGCGCGCGAGCTGGTGGCCGCCGTACCCGAGGTGCTCACGGAGCTCGCCTGAGCGCTGCGGTCGTGCTCAGTCCGGCGGTTCGACACCGGCGTCAGGATCCACGCATCGGTCCGGCACCGCAGCGTCCGGGCCGGTCAGATGCGCCGAGGCGAGCTGCTCCTCGATGCGGTCGACCACCTCGGCGGCGTGACCCGGCATCCACAGCGCCGACAGCGGCGCGTCATCCACCGCACACCACCCGTGCCGCTGCGCTGCGCAGCCGCCAGCAGGCGACGGTGAGCCGCAGCACGAGGACAGGCTCGTTCGTTCTGGAGGTCGTGTGCACGAGGCGTTTCCTTCTTCACTCCTGGCCCCCTGGGGGCCGGTACTCGGGCGCGCCACTACTGGGACGACAGCGCCCAGTTCCCCGGCGTACCGGATCGGAAACGGGCTGTCCCGGACGGCATCCGCCCGGGACCGTGGAATTTAACCCTTCGATCGGTGCATGTTCGGTTCGATCCGGGGAATCAGGAGACATGGCCCGCACCCCGTTCGCCTGCGCCTTCGACGAGAAGACGCACACCCTCACCGTCGCCGGCGACGTCGACGAGGCGGCGGCGCTCGAGCTGCGCCGTCAACTGACCACGCTCACGCGCGGGGATGCCGGCACGCTGGTGATGGACCTGAGCTCGGTGCGGTCCCTTCCCAGTGCTGCCGTCGGCGTCATCGCCGCCGCCCGTGCCGGCGCTCGCGCGCACTTCACCACCGTCACCCTCGTCGCCTCGCCCGGCTCGATCGCCCGCCGCGTGCTGCCGCGGTTCGGGATGACGGTGCAGGACGCCTGAACTTCCCTCCACGGGGTACCAGTCGCCGTCGACCCGGCACGGACCGGCGTCGGCCTATTCGTCATGGGAGGGCATGTGGAGATCTGGCCTGGACAGCCTTACCCGCTGGGCGCCACGTTCGACGGGAACGGCACCAACTTCGCGTTGTTCAGCGAGGTGGCCCAGGGCGTGGAGCTGTGCCTGTTCGACAGTGAGGGGCACGAGCAGCGCGTCGAGCTGACCGAGGTCGACGCCTATGTCTGGCACGGCTACCTGCCTGCCGTGCAGCCCGGCCAGCGCTACGGCTATCGGGTGCACGGCCCGTGGGACCCCACCCAGGGGTTGCGCTGCAACCCGAACAAGCTGCTGCTCGACCCCTATGCCAAGGCCACTGTCGGCGAGATCGACTGGGATCAGAGCCTGTTCGGCTACACCTTCGGCGAGGAGGACTCGCGCAACGACGACGACTCGGCCGCCCACATGATGCATGGGGTGGTGGTGAACCCGTTCTTCGACTGGGAGGGCGACCGGCGGCCCGGGTTCGCCTACCACGAGTCGGTGATCTACGAGGCGCACGTCAAGGGGCTGACCCGGCTGCACCCCGACGTACCGGAGGAACAGCGGGGGACGTACGCCGGGCTCGCGCACCCGGCGGTGATCGAGCACCTGCTCAAGCTGGGCATCACCGCGGTCGAGCTGATGCCGGTGCACCAGTTCGTCCAGGACAGCACGCTGCTGGACAAGGGCCTGCGCAACTACTGGGGCTACAACACCCTCGGCTTCTTCGCACCGCACGCCGACTACGCCAGCCAGCGCGGCGAGGGTGCGGCCGGCCTGCAGGTGCAGGAGTTCAAGCAGATGGTCAAGACCCTGCACGCCGCGGGGATCGAGGTCATCCTCGATGTGGTCTACAACCACACCGCCGAGGGCAACCACCTCGGACCGACGCTGTCCTTCAAGGGCATCGACAACCCGGCCTACTACCGGCTGGTGGAGGACGACCCGCGCTACTACATGGACTACACCGGCACCGGCAACAGCCTCAACGTGCGCCAGCCGCACAGCCTCCAGCTGATCTTGGACTCGCTGCGCTACTGGGTGAGCGAGATGCACGTCGACGGCTTCCGCTTCGACCTCGCCGCCACCTTGGCGCGTGAGTTCTACGACGTCGACCGGCTGGCGTCCTTCTTCGAGCTCGTGCAGCAGGACCCGGTGGTCTCGCAGGTCAAGCTGATCGCCGAGCCGTGGGACGTCGGCCCGGGCGGCTACCAGGTCGGCGGCTTCCCGCCGAACTGGACGGAGTGGAACGGCAAGTTCCGCGACACGGTGCGCGACTTCTGGCGGGGCGAGCCCTCGCTGGGCGAGTTCGCCTCCCGGCTCTCCGGCTCCAGCGACCTCTACGAGCACTCCGGGCGCAAGCCGTTCGCCTCGATCAACTTCGTCACCGCGCACGACGGCTTCACGCTGCGCGACCTGGTCTCCTACGACGAGAAGCACAACGAGGCCAACGGCGAGGGCAACAACGACGGCGAGAGCCACAACCGCTCGTGGAACCACGGCGTGGAGGGCCCGACCGACGACCCCACGATCCTGGCCGAGCGCGCGCGGACGCAGCGCAACCTGCTCGCCACGCTGCTGCTCTCCCAGGGTGTGCCGATGCTGCTGCACGGCGACGAGCTGGGCCGCACCCAGGGCGGCAACAACAACACCTACGCCCAGGACAGCGAGCTCAGCTGGGTCCACTGGGACAAGGTCGATGAGCCGCTGCTGGAGTTCACGGCCGCGTTGATCGGGTTGCGGCGTACTCATCCCACCTTCCGGCGGCGCCGGTTCTTCACCGGTGAGGCCAGCCCCGGCGACCGGCTCGACGACATCGTGTGGCTGCACCTGGAGGGCCGACCGATGGCCGATGACGACTGGGCGCCGCCGCACTCGCAGGCGGTCGGGATGTATCTGAACGGCCAGGGCATCAGCGGTCCCGACGTGCGCGGGCAGCGGATCCTCGACGACCACTTCCTGCTCTACTTCAACGCCGACGGGGAGGCCAGCGCCACCCTCCCTCCGCAGGAGTACGCCGAGGCCTGGGACGTGGTGATCGACACCGCGGCCTCGGCCGCCCTGCCGACGGGCCTGGCAGCCGGGTCGGCCATCACCGTCGGATCGCGCAGTGTGGTCGTGCTGCGCCAGCATCACGACCCGGTGGTGCCCGCCGATCCCACCGTCGCCGCGTCCGTGACCGCGCAGGCCGGTCGATGAGCGCGCGGCCCGGCCCCGCGCGGCCCGTGCCGACCAGCACCTACCGGCTGCAGCTGAGTGCCGACTTCGACCTGGCGCACGCGGTCGAGCAGCTCGGCTACCTGCATCGCCTGGGCGTGGACTGGGTGTACCTGTCGCCGGTGCTGGCCGCCGAGCCCGGCAGCCAGCACGGCTACGACGTGGTCGCCCACGACCACATCGACGAGGCGCGCGGCGGCGCGGCCGGCCTGCAGCGGCTCGCGCAGGAGGCGCACGCGCGGGGGATGGGCGTGCTGATCGACATCGTGCCCAACCATGTCGGCGTCGCCACCCCGCGGGAGGACCCGTGGTGGTGGGACGTGCTGCGGCTGGGGCGCGCCTCCCCTCACGCCGAGGCGTTCGACATCGACTGGACCGCCGGCCACGAGCGGCTCCGGATCCCGGTGATCGGCGACGACGATCTGCACCCCACCGGCCGGATCGACCACCTCGCCGTCGTCGAGGGCGAGGACGGACCCGAGCTGGCCTATTACGACAACCTCTACCCGATCGCGCCCGGCACCGCCGACGACCTGGGGTCACCGGGCGTCGACGCCAACACCGTGCACGAGCGCCAGCACTACGAGCTGGTCTCCTGGCGCGAGGCGGACCACGGCCTCAACTATCGCCGGTTCTTCGCGGTGAACACGCTCGCCGCGGTGCGGGTGGAGGAGCCGGAGATCTTCGCCGAGACCCACCGCGAGATCCGGCGCTGGTTCGACGAGGGCCTGGCCGACGGTCTGCGCGTGGACCACCCCGACGGCCTGCGCGACCCGAAGGGCTACCTCGACGACCTCGCCGAGCTGACCGGCGGCCGCTACGTGTTGATCGAGAAGATCCTCGAGCCCGGGGAGCGCCTGCCGACGTCCTGGGCGACCGCGGGCACCACCGGGTACGACGCCCTCGGCCTCATCGACCGGGTGCTCACCGATCCGGCCGGGGAGAAGCCGCTCGACGAGCTCGAGACCCGACTGCGTGGGGAGCCGGTGGACTGGCCGGCCCTGGTCCACGCCCGCAAGCGCGAGGTCGCCGACGGCATCCTGCGCTCGGAGGTGAAGCGGATCGTCCGGGACCTGCGACGCCACCTGCCCGTCGTACCGGCCTTCCGGGCCGAGGACGCCGTCGCCGAGCTGATCGCGTGGTTCCCGGTCTACCGCTCCTACCTGCCGCAGGGGCGCGAGCACCTCGACCAGGCCTTCGCCGCCGCGCGGGAGGCCAGGCCCGACCTGGCCGAGACGTTCGACGCGCTGGAGCCGTGGCTGACCAGCCCCGACCTCGCCGCGAGCAAGCGGTTCCAGCAGACCAGCGGCATGGTGATGGCCAAGGGCGTCGAGGACTGTGCGTTCTACCGCTGGTCGCGGCTCACCTCGCTCAACGAGGTCGGCGGGGATCCGTCGATCTTCGCGCTCTCCGTCGCCGAGTTCCACGACGCGATGGCCGTGCGGCAGCGCGACTGGCCGACCGCCATGACCACCACCTCCACGCACGACACCAAGCGCGGCGAGGACGTCCGCGCCCGGATCGCGGTGCTCGCCGAGCTGCCGGGCGCCTGGGCGCATGCGCTGGGCGAGATGCACGCGCTCGCCCCGGTGCCCGACCCGGGGTTCGGTGCGCTGCTGTGGCAGGCGGCCCTCGGTGCCTGGCCGATCTCGCGGGAGCGGTTGCACGCCTACGCCGAGAAGGCCATGCGCGAGGCCGGCGACCACACCACGTGGACCGAGCCGTCGGCCGCCTACGAGGACGCCGTCCACCGCGCGGTCGACGCGCTGTACGACGACCACCAGGTCGCCCGCGCCTTCCACCGGCTGCTCGACGAGGTCGTCGACGCCGGCTGGAGCAACGCCCTGGCGGCGAAGCTGATCGCGCTGACGATGCCCGGCGTCCCCGACGTCTATCAGGGCAGCGAGCTGTGGGAGCAGAGCCTGGTCGACCCCGACAACCGGCGGCCGGTCGACTTCGCGCACCGCGCCGAGCTGCTCGACGCGGTGGTGGCCGGTGCCGGCGTGGCGCCGCCCCACGGTGTGGAGGACCCGGGGACCGCGAAGCTGCTCCTCGTGCACCGGGCCCTGACCCTGCGGCGGGAGCGGCCCGAGCTCTTCACCGGCTACCGGCCGGTGCCGGCAGTGGGGGACGCCGCCGAGCATGTGCTCGCATTCGACCGCGGCGGGGCGGTCTCCGTCGCCACCCGGCTGCCGGTCGGGCTCGCCCGCCGGGGCGGCTGGGGCGACACGGCGCTGGAGCTGCCGGAGGGGCGGTGGCGCGACGCGCTCACCGGGCGGGTGATCCAGAGCGTCGCCGGCGGAGCACGGCTCGCCGAGGTGCTGGCGACGTACCCCGTCGCCCTGCTGGTGCGGGACCACGCATGAGCCGCGGCCGGTTCGACGTGTGGGCGCCCCGCGCCGGCACGCTGAGGCTGTCGGTCGGCGATGCGATCACCGAGATGACCAAGGGCGCCGACGGCTGGTGGACGCCGGCTGGTCCCGTGCCCGACCCGAGCGTGGAGGTGGACTACGGCTACCTGATCGACGAGGACGAGACGCCCCGGCCCGATCCGCGCTCGCGGCGTCAGCCGGCGGGCGTGCACCAGCGCTCGCGGACCTACGACCCCGCCGGCTTCGCGTGGACCGACGCGGCGTGGACGGGCCGCCAGCTGGCCGGCTCGGTGATCTACGAGCTGCACGTCGGGACGTTCACGCCCGAGGGCACCCTCGACGCCGCGCTCGGACGCCTGGAGCACCTGCGCTCGATCGGCGTCGACTTCGTCGAGCTGCTCCCGGTCAACGCGTTCAACGGGACCCACAACTGGGGCTACGACGGTGTCGCGTGGTTCGCCGTCCACGAGGAGTACGGCGGCCCGGCCGCCTACCAGCGCTTCGTCGACGGCTGTCACGCCGCCGGGATCGGCGTCATCCAGGACGTGGTCTACAACCACCTCGGGCCGTCGGGGAACTACCTGCCGCTGTTCGGGCCCTACCTGAAGGACGGCCGCAACACCTGGGGTGACCTGGTCAACCTCGACGGCGAGGGGTCGGCCGAGGTGCGCGCCTACATCCGCGACAACGTGCGGATGTGGCTGGCCGACTACCACGTCGACGGGCTGCGGCTCGACGCCGTGCACGCCCTGGTGGACTCCTCCCGGCCGCACCTGCTCGAGCAGCTGGCCCTCGACGTGGCGGCGCTGTCGGCGCACCAGCGTCGACCGTTGACGCTGATCGCGGAGTCCGACCTCAACGACCCGGTCATGATCACCCCGCGCGAGGCCGGCGGCTACGGCCTCGATGCACAGTGGAGCGACGACTTCCACCACGCGGTGCACGTGGCGCTGACCGGCGAGACGCAGGGCTACTACGCCGACTTCGCGCCGCTCTCGGCGCTGGCGAAGGTGTGCGAGCGGGGGTTCTTCCACGACGGCACCTGGTCCTCCTTCCGCGGGCGACCGCACGGGGTGCCCATCGACCGGGCGAGCACGCCGACCTGGCGGCTGGTCGTCTGCTCCCAGAACCACGACCAGATCGGCAACCGCGCCCGCGGCGACCGGCTCACCGAGCACCTGGACGACGACCAGCTCGCCTGCGCCGCGCTGCTGACCCTGGCCGGGCCGTTCACCCCGATGCTGTTCCAGGGCGAGGAGTGGGCCGCCTCGACGCCGTTCCAGTTCTTCACCTCCCACCCCGAGCCCGAGCTCGGGCGGGCCACCGCGGAGGGGAGGATCGCGGAGTTCGCCGAGCACGGCTGGGACCCGGCGAGCGTCCCCGACCCCCAGGACCCGGCGACGTACCGACGCTCGAAGCTCGACTGGTCCGAGGTCGACGGCGAGAGAGGACGCCGGATGCTGGCGCTCTACCGCAGGCTCGCCGAGCTGCGCCGGACGATCCCGGAGCTGAGCGACCCGGCGTTCACCCACGTCGAGTGCGAGGCCGACGAGCAGCGACGGCTGTTCGTGATGCGTCGCGGGAGGGTCACGATCGCGCTCAACCTCGGCGAGGAGGAGGCCCGGGTCACGACCGGCCGCGGCGACCTGCTCTTCACCACCCCGAGCGGCGCGACCCTGGACGGCGACGACCTGCACATCGGTCCCCATGTCGGGGCGTTGGTCAGGCGCATCTCGGGGTAACGGCCCGCCGTGACGACCACCACCATCCCCGCCCGGCTCGACCGGGATCAGCGCAACGCGTTCTTGGCCGCCCTGCTGGGCTGGACGATGGACGCCTTCGACTACTTCATCGTCGTGCTCGTGTACGCCGACATCGCCCAGGACTTCGGCGTCTCCAAGGAGAAGGTCGCGTTCCTGACCACGGCGACGCTGCTCATGCGACCCGTCGGCGCGCTCATCTTCGGGCTGTGGGCCGACCGCGTCGGCCGCCGCATCCCGCTGATCGTCGACGTGCTGTTCTACTCCGTGGTCGGGTTCGCCTGTGCGTTCGCGCCCAACCTCACCGTGCTCGTGGTGCTGCGGTTCCTCTACGGCATCGGCATGGGCGGCGAGTGGGGGCTGGGCGCGGCGCTGGCGATGGAGAAGATCCCCGTCGAGCGGCGCGGCTTCTTCTCCGGCCTGCTGCAGGAGGGGTACTCCTTCGGCTACCTGATGGCGGCCGCGGCGTACCTGCTGCTCCACCAGGGCCTGGACCTCAACTGGCGCTGGCTCTTCGGGCTCTCGATCCTGCCGGCGCTGGTCAGCCTGCTGATCCGCAGCCGGGTGCAGGAGTCGGAGGTGTGGGAGCAGAGCCGCGAGACGATGCGGCTGACCCGGACCAGCTTCCGCGACGTGTTCCTCAACGGGGCGATCGTGCGGCGGTTCGTGTACCTGATCGTGCTGATGACCGCGTTCAACTGGATGAGCCACGGCACCCAGGACGTGTATCCCACCTTCCTCAAGGCCACCGACCACGGCGGCGCGGGGCTGGGCGAGACCACCGCGCTGATCATCGCGATGATCTACAACGTCGGCGCCATCATCGGTGGCCTGGTCTTCGGGACGCTGTCCCAGCGGTTCGGCCGGCGCTACACGATCGCCTTCTGCGCGATCCTGGGCCTTCCGGTGGTGCCGCTGTTCGCGCTGTCGAACACCGCCGGATGGCTGTGCCTCGGCTCGTTCCTCATGCAGCTGTGCGTCCAGGGCGCCTGGGGCGTCATCCCCGCCCACCTCACCGAGCTCTCGCCCGACGCCATCCGCGGCTTCTACCCCGGTGTGACCTATCAGCTCGGCAACCTGCTCGCCGCCCTCAACCTGCCGATCCAGGAGCACCTCGCCGAGACGCACTCCTACCCGTTCGCGCTGATGGTGACGATCATCCCCGTGCTGATCGTGGTGGCGCTGGTGACGCTGGTCGGCAAGGAGGCCCGCGGCGCGGTGTTCGGACGCGTTCCCGACCAGGCGCCGGCGACCGCCCCGGAGTGAGAGGGTGCGGTGCGGTGCCGCCCGTGGTGCCGCCCGTCGTGGCTGCCCGGGTTTCCGGTGCTCGTGCCTCGGTTACCCGTCCGCATGCGAGCGATGGTCTATCAGGGTCCCTACCGCATCGGCGTCGAGGAGAAGCCGATGCCGCGCATCGAGCACCCCGGTGATGCGATCGTCCGGGTGACGCTGGCCGCGATCTGCGGCTCGGACCTGCACCTCTACCACGGCATGATGCCCGACACCCGGGTCGGCAGCACGTTCGGTCACGAGTTCATCGGCGTGGTGCACGAGGTCGGCTCCGACGTACGCAACCTGAAGGTCGGCGACCGGGTGATGGTGCCGTTCAACGTCTACTGCGGCTCCTGCTACTTCTGCTCCCGCGGCCTGTTCGCCAACTGCCACAACGTCAACCCCAACGCCACCGCGATCGGCGCGATCTACGGCTACTCCCACACCTGCGGCGGCTACGACGGCGGCCAGGCGGAGTTCGTCCGGGTGCCGTTCGCCGACGTCGGGCCGACCTTGATCCCGGACTGGCTGGAGGACGAGGACGCCGTCCTGCTCACCGATGCGCTCGCCACCGGCTACTTCGGCGCCCAGTTGGCCGAGATCCGCGAGGGCGACACGGTGGCCGTCTTCGGAGCCGGCCCCGTCGGCCTGTACGCCGCCAGGTCCGCGTGGCTGATGGGCGCCGGCCGGGTGATCGTCGTGGACCGGGTCGCGGAGCGGCTGGAGAAGGCCAGCGACTTCGCCTACGCCGAGACCCTGGACTTCACCGAGGTCGAGGACGTGGTGATGGAGCTGAAGCGGCAGACCGACTTCCTCGGCGCCGACGTCGCCATCGACGCCGTGGGTGCCGAGGCCAGCGGCAGCCGGCTGCAGTACATCACCGCCACCAAGCTCAAGCTGCAGGGCGGCTCGCCGGTCGCGCTCAACTGGGCCATCGACGCGGTCCGCAAGGGCGGCACGATCGGCGTCCTGGGCGCCTACGGACCGATGTACAGCGCGATCCGCCTCGGCGACGCGATGAACAAGGGCCTGACCCTGCGGGCCAACCAGTGCCATGTCAAACGGCAGTGGCCGCGGCTCTTCGAGCACATCCGCAGCGGCTATCTCAAGCCCAACGACATCGTCACCCACCGGGTGCCGCTGACCGAGATCGCGGAGGCCTACGACATGTTCTCCGCCAAGCGCGACGGCTGCATCAAGACGCTGGTCGTGCCCGACGCGGACGCCGCCTGAGGAGGAGCCATGCCCAACACCCGGCTGACCAACAGCGACCCCGACCACGAGGTGCCCTACCTCGCGCGGCCGCTCCACCGGCCCGGCCGCGAGGAGCTGCAGGCGCGCATCCCGGGCTGGGGTGCCGATCTCGATCTCGCCGATCGCCCCGCCGTACCGCAGGAGGACCACGTGCCGACCGGTGCGCACTGGGACTTCCCGCAGCGCCAGCTCGGCCCCGACCGCGAGCGCTCGATCGAGCACGGCATGCTGCCCCCGGTCTTCGGCACCACGGTGCCGTTGCACGGTGTCTCGGGGGCGGTACGCCGCTTCGCCTACGACCATTTCAGCGAGGCCCGCACCCGCCGCTGGATGCTGCTCATCGCAGGCGACCGGATCGACGTCGCCGAGTCGGCAGTACGCCGGTTGGCCGGCCGGGTCCGCGCCCGGGTCTGAGGCTGGGGGAGTGCCGATCCGCTGCCTCCGGCGAGCTAGGGGTGGGCAGGCGGCCCGTCGATCGTCATGCTGGTGACACGAGGTCCGGCGGCCTCCGATGCGCTGTGGCGTTGAACCGTCCGGCCCCCGGCCTCGTGCCAGGGGTGGAGGTGTGCGATGGGCGGCGATCCGGAGGCGTTGCGGGCGCTGCATCGCGCGCACGCCGGTGCGCTGTGGGCCTACGTCGTGCGCCTGACCGGCGACCGCGCGCGTGCCGAGGACGTGGTCCAGGAGACGATGCTGCGAGCCTGGCGGCGCGGCATCACCGATGAGGACCCGCAGCACGAGGGTGTCGCCAGGGCGTGGCTGTTCACGGTGGCGCACAACCTGGTCGTGGACGAGGCCCGGAGCGCCCGCGCCCGGCACGAGGCCAGCACCGACCGGCCGCCCGAGCGCTGGGTCGAGGACCAGGTCGATGCCCTGTTCGCCTCCATCCTCGTCTCCGACGCACTGCGCGCGCTCTCGCCCGAGCATCGGGCCGTGGTGCTGCGCGCCTACTACGGGCGACAGAGCGTCGCCGAGATCGCCGCCGAGCTCGCGATCCCGGCCGGCACCGTGAAGTCGCGGCTGCACTACGGGCTGCGCGCCCTGCGGCTGGCGCTGGAGGAGAGGGGCGTGACCCGATGAGCGAGCACGACCGGTTCGCCGAGTGGGACGGGGCCTACGTCCTCGGTGCCCTCGAGCCACCCGACCGCTCCGCCTTCGAGTCGCACCTCGCCGGCTGCGCCCTCTGCCAGGACGCGGTCGCCGACCTCATGCCGCTGCCGGGGCTGTTGGCGCGCGTCGACCTCGACGTCCTCGCCGCCGTGGAGGAAGACCCGCCGGCGGACCTCGAGGCGCGGCTCATGGCGGCGGTCCGGCCCCGATGGTGGCGGCGTACGTCGGTGCGCGTCGGCCTGGCGCTGGCCGCAGCGGCCGCGGTGGTGGGCGCCGTGGTCGTGCCGGCGAACCTCGGCCACCACGAGCGGCCCGACGGCGTCCAGCTGGCGCTGCAGGCCCGCAGCGCCAGCCCGCTCACCGCCCGCGTCGTGCTCGCCCCGCAGGACTGGGGCACCCGCATCGACATGACGTGCCGCTACGCCGACCGCGGCTACGGCCTGCACTCCTATGCGCTCTACGTCGTGGACGAGGCGGGGCAGTCCCAGCAGGTGTCGAGCTGGCGCAGCGGGCCGGGCGACGTCGCCCGGACCACCGGTTCCACCGACCTCGCGCTGGGCCAGATCACCCGGGTCGAGCTGCGGGACACCGCGACCGGTGCGGTGCTGCTCTCGTCCTCGCCCGACTGAGCGCCCGACCGAGCGCCCGACCGAGCGCCCGACTGAGCGCCCGGACCGAGGACCGCTACTGAGCGTGAGGTCTGCGGGTACCGGGCCTCATGAGCACGCCGATCCTCGATCGCCGCCCCGAGCTACCGCGCGTGGGCGACGCCCCGACACCGCCCGAGGCACGCGCGCCGGAGCACGGGAGCGGTGGGTTCGTGGACTGCCGGGGCGTCTTCCACGCCTGGGACGAGGAGGACGACTGATGCCGCTGCCCAAGCCGCGGGGGCCGTTGAGCGAGGAGCTGGTGGCGCGGCTGGTCGCCGCGGGCTCGATCTCGACAGGCTCGATCTCCGGGGGCTCGATCTCCGGGGGCTCGATCTCCGGGGGCTCGATCTCCGAGGATCCGGGCAGCCGCGAGGACGCTGCGATCAGCCTGTGGATCCTCTACGAGCTGTCCTACCGCGGGTACGCCGAGGTCGACGACGCCCTCGAGTTCGACCCGGAGCTGATCCGGCTGCGCCGCCGCCTCGAGGCGGACCTGGAGCAGCGGCTGCGTGAGCGCTGGCCGGGGACCCCGGCGTACGACCGCGACGGCACCGGCTTCGCCGAGGCGCTCTTCGCGATGATCGAGGCCGACGACGGCCCCTCGCTGGCGCGGTACCTCCAGAAGGACGCCACCGCCGACCAGGCGATCGAGCTGCTGAAGTGCCGCTCGCTCTACCACCTCAAGGAGTCCGACCCGGTCTCCTTCACCCTGCCCCGGCTGCCGGTCGGGCCACGGGCGGCGCTGGCCGAGCTGCAGTACGACGAGTACGGCGGCGGCCGACCCGAGCGACTCCACGCGCACCTGTTCGCCCGGGGGCTGGAGGCCGCAGGCCTCGACCCGAGCGAGGGCGCGTACGTCGACCAGGCGCCGCTGGAGGTGCTGGAGCAGAACAACGCCATGAGCCTCTTCGGCCTCAACCGCCGGCTGCGCGGTGCCTCCGTCGGTCACTTGGCCGCGTTCGAGGCGACCAGCTCGCTTCCCTGCCGTCGGGTCGCGCAGGGCCTGGAGCGGCTGGGCTTCCCCGAGGAGACGCGCGCCTACTACGAGGAGCACGTGGAGGCCGACGCGGTCCACGAGCAGCTCGCGGCCCGCGCGATCTGTGCCGCGCTGATCGAGGCCGAGCCCGACACCGAGGACGACGTCTGGTTCGGCGCGTGGACCTGCCTGGACCTCGAGGGCCGGATCGCCCGGCATCTCTTCGACCGCTGGGGAGTGGCATGAGCACCGAGGAGACCACGCCTGACGTCGTCATCTGCCCGGGTGGGCCGCTGCTGCTGCGCGGTGACCACCTGGTGCAGGACGACGAGGGCAACGAGCACCGGACCACTCGTCCCATCTCCGCGGTGTGCCGCTGCGGCAAGTCGGCGGTGAAGCCGTGGTGCGACGGCACCCACAAGGTCATCCCCGCGAAGCACCGCCCATGACCCGCCTCGACCACTCCCGGGCACCGGTCCTCGACGCGCTCGCCGACTTCCATCGCCGCGGCGACTGGGTCTTCGCCCCTCCCGGCCACCGGCAGGGGTACGGCGTGGACCCGCGGGTGCTGGCGGTCATGGGCCGCGGGGCCTTCGCCTCCGATGTGCTGCTGATGAACGGGCTGGACGACCGGCGTACGTCGGGGAAGATCCTCGAGCAGGCGCAGGAGCTGATGGCCGACGCGGTCGGGGCTGAGCACGCGTTCTTCTCCACCTGCGGCAGCTCGCTGTCGGTGAAGACGGCCATGCTCGCCGTCGCGGGCCCGGGGGAGAAGCTGCTGATCTCGCGCAACGCCCACAAGTCGGTGACCAGCGGGGTGATCGTCAACGGCACCCTCCCGGTCTGGGTGCACCCGACGTGGGACCCCGAGCGGCACATCGCCCATCCGCCCGAGCCTGCCGACGTGCGCCGTGCGCTCCAGGAGCATCCCGACGCCAAGGGGATGCTGCTGATCACGCCGACCGACTGGGGCACCTGCGCCGACATCCGTGGCGTCGCCGAGGTCTGCCACGAGTACGGCGTACCGCTGATCGTGGACGAGGCGTGGGGCGCGCACCTGCCCTTCCACGACCAGCTGCCGACGTGGGGCATGGACGCCGACGCCGACATCGTGGTCACGAGCGTGCACAAGATGGGGATGGCGGTCGAGCAGAGCTCGGTCTTCCACCTTCAGGGCGATCGGGTCGACCCCACCGTGCTGAAGCAGCGCGAGGACCTGCTCGCCACCACGAGCTCCTCCAACCTGGTCTACGCCTCGCTCGACGGCTGGCGTCGTCAGATGGTCGAGCAGGGTGAGCACCTGCTCACCGAGGCACTGACGCGGGCGAACCGCATCCGCCAGGAGATCGGCAGCATCGAGGGCTACGTCCCGATGGGCCAGGAGGTCGTGGAGCAGGGGTACGCCGCCGAGATCGACCCGCTCGTGCTCACCATCGACACCCGGGGCCTGGGCATCACCGGCTACCAGGTCGCCGAGCTCGCCCGCAGCGAGTGGAGCATCGACCTCGGCTCGGCCGACACCTGCCGGGTGTGCGTGAAGATCACCCACGCCGACGACGACCACGCCGAGGAGCGACTGCTGCGGGCGCTGCGCGGCGTGGCCGAGATGGCGCCCACCCTCGAACCGTCGGGGCAGGTCGACCTGCCGCAGCCGGGGGAGCTGGAGCTGGAGACAGTGATGCGTCCCCGGGACGCGTTCTTCGCCGAGGTGGAGCAGGTGCCGGTGGCCGAGGCGGTCGGGCGGATCGCTGCGGAGATGGTCACGCCGTACCCGCCCGGTGTGCCGGCGCTCGCGCCGGGCGAGCGGATCACCGAGGCAGTGATCGACTACCTGCGCAGCGGAGTCGACGCGGGCATGCTGATCCCGGAGGCGGCCGACCCGAAGGTGACCAGCCTGCGGGTGGTCAAGCGGGGCGCGGAGCGGTAGCCCAGCGGTAGCCCAGGGGTGACTCAGCGGTGATTCAGGACCGTCGGGCGGCGACCGCGCGGCGCGCGTGCGCGGTCCACGCTGCCAGCCAGCCGACGTGGAAGAGCGAGTCGACCAGGTAGACGGGGCTGATCCGGCCGCGCGGCACGTAGACGTAGTCGACGGCGGCGAGTGTCGCCGCGACGCCCACGCCGATGCGCCCGCTCTGGGTGACACCGTCCTCGGAGTCGGGGGTGAGCAGCTGCGTGAGGCCCGCTCCGACCAGCAGCCCGGCCATGGCCTTGACCAGCCAGTCGTCCTCCTTCGGGCCCATCACGGCCTCGAAGCTGGGCAGGTGCAGCAGCGGCCACAGACCGCTGGCGAGGTTGAAGGCGCCGTGCGCTCGGGCGAGGGTGCGACCGTTCATGATGTCTCCTGCCAATCTCCTGGCAATCTCTGGCTGTGCCCTTGGGGTGTCTATGACGTGACCGAGCCGAGCACCGCGTCCCAGTCGGCGAGGAAGCGCTTGAGGCCGTAGCGCTCCAGCGCGAACCCGCGGGCCGCCTCGCCGGCCTCCGCGGCCGCCTGGGGCGAGGTGGCGAAATGCCGGGCGGCGGCGTAGATCTCCTCCCGGCGCGTCGAGACCACCCCGGCCGCGGGCGGTACGGCGAACGGCGCCTCGGTCGTGCCCAGCGCGACCACCGGCATGCCGAGGTGCATCGCCTCCAGCAGCGAGAGCCCGAGCGAGGTCCAGCGGGACAGATGCACATAGACCCGCCGCCGGGCCAGCTCGTCGTGCATCCGGTCCTGCGGCAGGTCCTCGAACGTCGCCAGCTCCGGGAGCGGGGGGAGCCGGTCGACCCGCATGCCGAAGACGTCGACTCCCACCACGGAGCTCAGTGCCGGCAGGAGGTCGGCGCCCACGAAGCGGCCGCGGCGTACCGGATCGTTGACGACGACCCCGGCGCGCGCGAGCTCGCCGGTGTAGCGCTGCCCCGGGTCGAGGATCCCGTGCTCGATGACGACGGTCGGCGCGTTGCCGGCGTCCCACATCAGGTCGTTGAAGCCGGTCACGTGCACGATCGGGATCGCGCTCTGCCCGGCGAGCGGGTGCGGGGTGTCCGGCACGGCCCCGACCGGTGTGTTGTGCTCGACGAACACGGCCGGTACGTCGCGGCCCGGGCGGCGGCCCAGCCACGCCTCGGCCAGCTCGCACTCGTGCGGCCGCTGCAGCACCACCACGTCGACCGGCTCGGCGGCGAGCTGCTCGGGTGGCACCTCCCGGACGGTGGAGGGCCAGTCCCAGGTCCTGGCCCGGCCGAGCCCGTCGGGGCCGCGGTCGGGCGTGACCGGAAGGACGTAGTCGTGACCACCCTGCACGAAGGACGTGGTCCAGGAGCCGTGGACGTGCCACAGGAGGATCCTCACGCGGACCGGTAACCGGTGCGGCGTTTGGCGAACCGTCTCTTCGGCCACTTACGGGCAATGAAGGTCTTGGGGATCAACGCGCTCTTTCACGATCCGAGCGCGGCCCTGGTGATCGACGGCGTCACGGTCGCGGCCGGTGAGGAGGAGAGGTTCTCGCGTCGCAAGCACGGCCACCGGCCGGTGCCGTTCGCCGCGTGGGAGCTGCCCGAGCTCGCCGCCTCGTGGTGCCTGGAGGAGGCCGGCCTGGAGCCGGCGGACCTGGACGCCGTCACCTACTCCTTCGATGTCGCGCTCGCACGGCCGGCCGACGACCTCGGCCTCTTCGACCCGTGGGACCACGTCCGCCAGACCTACGCCCGCCAGGCGCCGGACTTCCTGGCGACGGCCCTGCCGGGCCTCGACCCCGCTGCGGTGACCTTCGTGCCGCACCACGTCGCCCACGCCGCCTCAGCCGCGCTCGCGGCCCCGTGTGAAGGGCCCCTCGACGTGCTCGTCCTGGACGGCCGCGGTGAGTGCGCCAGCCACCTGGCCGGCACCTATACCGCCGACCCGGGTGGTCGAGCCACCTCGACCCTGCAGATCCACCGCACCCAGGAGCTGCCGCACTCGCTGGGCCTGCTCTACGAGGACCTCACCGAGCACCTGGGCTTCCTGCGCTCGAGCGATGAGTACAAGGTGATGGCGATGGCCTCCTACGGGGAGCCCCGCTTCCTCGAGGAGATGCGGCAGTGGATCCGTGCCACCGAGGACGGCGGCTTCGTCACCGTCCCCGAGCGCGGCCGCATCGATTGGAGCTCCCTGGCCAAGCGCCTGCAGCCCGGCGAGGAGTGGACGCCGGACCATGCCGACCTCGCGGCGAGCGTGCAGCAGCGGCTCGAGGAGGTGCTCCTCGACCTGGCTCGCTGGCTGCAGGCGCGCACCGGCAACCGGGTCCTCACCCTGGCCGGGGGCGTGGCGCTCAACTGCGTGGCCAACACGGTCCTGCACGCCGACTCCGGCTACGACGAGATCTGGGTGCAGCCGGCGGCCGGCGACGCGGGCACGGCGCTCGGCGGCGCGCTGCACCACGCCGCGACGCTCGGTGACCGGATCGAGCCGATGCGCGGCGCCGACCTCGGTCGCGGTTGGTCCGATGAGCAGATCGAGCAGGTCCTGCGCACCGCCCGGCTGCCCTACGAGCGGCCCGTCGGCGAGGACGGCGTCGCCGAGGCGGTCGCCCGCTGCCTCGCCGACGACGGCATCGTCGCGTGGTTCCAGGGCCGCAGCGAGTTCGGCCCCCGGGCGCTCGCGCACCGGTCCCTCATGGCCCACCCCGGACGGGCTGCGAACCTCGAGCGGCTCAACGACGTCAAGGGCCGCGAGCAGTTCCGGCCGGTCGCGCCGATGGTGCTGGCGGACCGGGCGGCCGAGATCTTCAGCCGCGGCCCGATCCCCTCGCCGTACATGCTCTTCGTGCACGACGTGGCGCCCCCGTGGCGGGAGCGGATCCCGGCGGTGGTGCACGTGGACGGCACCGCCCGCATCCAGACCGTCGACCCGGCCGACGAGCCGCTGGTCGCCGCCATGCTCACCGCCTTCGAGCAGCGCACGGGGCTGCCCGTCGTGGTCAACACCAGCCTCAACACCGCCGGCCGGCCGATGGTGGACTCCCCCCGCGACGCCCTGGAGTGCTTCGGGTCGGCGCCGGTGGACCTCCTGGCGATCGGTCCCTTCGTCGTACGCCGGGCGGAGGTGGCCAGATGAGCGAGGCGGCCACGATGGACACCACGATCGTCGTCCCCACGCTCGGTCGCCCGAGCCTGCGGGCGCTGCTCGAGGCGCTGGCGCAGCAGACGCGGCGGGTCGACGTACCGATCGTGCTGGTGGACGACCGACGCTCTCCTGAGGGGCCCCTCTACCTGCCCGCCGGCCTGGACGTCTCGGTGGTCCGCGGCGGCGGTCGCGGCCCCGCGCACGCCCGCAATGTCGGCTGGCGCCATGCGCGCACCGAGTGGGTCTCCTTCCTCGACGACGACGTGGTGCCCGACCAGGACTGGTTCGAGAACCTCGCCGCCGACCTCGACATCGACGCCGCCGGCAGCTGCGGCCACGTCCGCGTGCCGCTGCCCAGCGGGCGGCGTCCCACCGACTGGGAGCGCGGCACCGCAGGGCTGGAGACGGCGCGCTGGATCACCGCCGACCTCAGCTACCGGCGCAGCGCGCTCTCGGCCGTGGGCGGCTTCGACGAGCGCTTCCCGCGGGCGTTCCGCGAGGACGCCGACCTCGCGCTGCGCATCGGCGGCGCCGACCGGATCATGGCGGGGCAGCGGTGGATCACCCACCCCGTGCGTCCCTCCGACGACTGGGCGAGCCTGCGCCAGCAGGCCGGCAACGCCGACGACATGCTCATGCGCCGGCTGCACGGCAAGGACTGGCACCGGCGCGCGGGCGAGCACGTCGGCAGGCGCCCGCGCCACCTGATCGTCACCGCCGCCGGGGCTCTCGCTGTCGGCGGGACGCTGGCCCGGCGCGGGATGGTCGCCGCGGTGGGGGCCACCATCTGGGCCGCCGGTACGGCGGAGTTCGCGTGGCGCCGGATCGCCCCGGGGCCGCGTGATCGTGACGAGGTGCGTCGCATGCTGCTCACCAGCATGGCGATCCCGCCGGCCGCGACGTGGCACACCGCGCGCGGGCTGCTCGAGCATCGCCAGGCCGGGCCGTGGCGGGGGCTGCCCGAACTGGTGCTGCTCGACCGGGACGGCACCCTGGTCCGCGACGTGCCCTACAACGGCGACCCGTCCCGGGTCGAGCCGATGCCCGGCGCCCGCGAGGCGCTGGACCGGCTGCGCGCCGAGGGGGTGCGGCTGGCCGTGGTGAGCAACCAGTCCGGCGTCGCCCGCGGTCTGCTGGCCGGTGACCAGGTCGAGGCGGTCAATGCCCGCGTCGAGGAGCTCCTCGGCCCGTTCGAGGCGTTCTACGTGTGCCCGCACGGCCCCGACGACGGCTGCGAGTGCCGCAAGCCGGCGCCGGGGCTGGTCAAGCAGGCGCTCGCCGAGGCCGGCGTCGTCCCGGACCGGGCGGTGATGATCGGCGACATCGGCAGCGACGTGGACGCCGCGGTCGCCGCCGGCGTACCGGCGCTGCTGGTGCCGACCCCGCAGACCAGGGGCGAGGAGGTGGCGACGGCGCCGCGCGTGGCCGCCGACCTGGCGCAGGCGGTCGACGTCGTGTTGCGGGGGGCCTGGTGAGGACGCTCGCGGTGCGGCTCGACAGCCTCGGTGACGTGCTCGTCACCGGGCCGGCCCTCCGGGCCCTGGCCAGCTGCGGCGACGACGTCACGCTGCTGTGCGGGCCACGCGGCCGCGCGGCGGCCGACCTGCTTCCCGGGATCGGCGAGATCCTGCAGTGGTGTGCCCCGTGGATCGACCCGGAGCCGGCACCGGTCGACCCCGACGACATCGCGGCGCTGCGCGATCTGATCACTCGCGGCCGCTTCGATCGCGCCCTGATCTTCACCTCCTTCCACCAGTCGCCGCTGCCGACCGCCCTGGTGCTCCGGCTCGCGGGTGTCCCCTGGGTCGGCGCCATCAGCGAGGACTACCCCGGCTCGCTGCTGGACCTGCGACTCACCGACGTCCCCGACGACATCCCCGAGCACGAGCGCGCGCTGCGACTCGTGCGGGCCGCCGGCTGTGACCTGCCGGCCGGCGACGACGGGCTGCCGGCCATCAGGCCGGTCCCCACGTCCGGCGTCCTGGAGGAGATCGGCGGCCCCTACGTCGTGCTGCACCCGGGCACATCCGTGCCCGCCCGGGCGTGGCCGCCCGAGCGGTTCCGCTCCGCCGCCGACCGACTCGTCGAGCGCGGCCACCGGGTCGTGGTCACCGGCGCCGAACACGAGCGCGAGCTGACGGCGTACGTCGCCGACGGCATCGCCCTCGACCTCGGCGGACGCCTCGATCTCGGTCAACTCGCCGGCGTGCTCGCGGCGGCCGACTGCGTCGTGGTGGGCAACACCGGGCCGGCCCATCTCGCTGCCGCGGTCCGCACGCCGGTCGTGAGCGTGTTCGCGCCCACCGTCCCGGCCGCTCGCTGGGCCCCCCAAGGCGCCCCGGTGGTCCTCCTCGGCGACCAGGACGCACCCTGCCGCGACTCCCGCGCCACCATCTGCCCGATCCCGGGTCACCCGTGCCTCGCCTCGGTGACCCCGGGGGACGTGGCGGACGCCGTGGAGCAGCTGTGCGGCCGCCCCGTGAAGGAGTTCGCATGAGGATCGCCCTCGTCTCCGAGCACGCCAACCCCCTCGCCGCCCTCGGCGGCGCGGACGCAGGCGGACAGAACGTCCACGTCGCCGCCCTGGCCGCCGGACTCGTCCGGCTGGGCCACGACGTGGTCGTCCACACCCGGCGCGACAGCGCGGACCAGCCGCCGTGCGTCACGACCGAGGACGGGTACGTCGTCGAACATGTCGCCGCCGGCCCGGCGCACGAGCTGGCGAAGGACGACCTGCTGCCCTACATGCGGGAGTTCGGCGTCCGGCTGCGCGACCGGTGGCGCCGCGAGCCGGTCGACGTCGTGCACAGTCACTTCTGGATGAGCGGCCTGGCCGCCCTGCAGGCCACCCGCGGCACCGGCACGCCGGTCGTGCACACCTTCCACGCCCTCGGCTCGGTCAAGCGCCGCCACCAGGGCGATGCCGACACCAGCCCGCCCGAACGGATCGCCCTCGAGCGCCGGCTGTGCCGCGAGGTCGACCTCGTGGTGGCCACCTGCAGCGACGAGGTGGCCGAGCTCGAGTCCTTGGGCATGCCGCCCGGCCGCGCGAGAGTGATCCCGTGCGGCGTCGACACCCGGCTCTTCGCACCCGGGTCGTCGCGGAGCACGACCGACCGGCGGCACCGGGTGCTGGTCATCGGCCGACTCGTGACCCGCAAGGGGATCGGCAACGTCATCGAGGCCGTTGTGCGCCTGCCCGACGTGGAGGTGGTGATCGCCGGCGGACCGGAACCCGGCCGCTACGACAGCGACCCCGAGGTGCGGCGGCTGCGCGCCCTGGCCGCCCGCCTCGGCGTGAGCGACCGGGTGGTGTTCCTCGGCAGCGTGGCGCGTGCCGACGTACCGGCCCTGATGCGGGTCAGCGACGTCGTGGTGACAGTGCCCTGGTACGAGCCGTTCGGGATCGTGCCGCTCGAGGCGATGGCGTGCGGCCGCCCGGTGATCGGCTCCGCCGTCGGCGGGCTCCTCGACACCGTCGTGCCCGGCGTCACCGGCGAGCTGGTGCCCCCGCGGGACCCCCAGGCGCTGGCGGCCGCGCTGCGTGGGCTGCTCGACGACCCCGAGCGGAGACGCCGGTACGGCGAGGCCGGCCGCCGCCGCGCCGTGGAGCGCTACGACTGGAGCGCCGTCGTGGACGCGACGGCCGCCGTCTACCGCAACCTCGCCGCCTCCCGTACGACCCACTTCGCGACAGGAGCCGTCCGATGACCCCCTGCGACCACGAGCACCTCGCCGAACTGCGCAACGCGCTGGACGCCTTCGAGCCGTGCGTCGACATCGCCGACGCGTGGGGACGCCGGCTCGCCGAGGTCCTGGAGCGCGGTGGCCGGCTGCTGGCCGCCGGCAACGGCGGCAGTGCCGCCCAGGCCCAGCACCTCACCGCCGAGCTGGTCGGGCGCTACCGCGAGGACCGTCCGCCGTACGCCGGGGTGTGCCTCTCGGCCGAGACCTCCTCGCTGACCGCGATCGTCAACGACTATCCCGCCGAGGAGCTCTTCGCCCGCCAGGTCGAGGCGCACGGCCGTCCCGGTGACGTGCTGGTGCTGCTGTCGACCAGCGGGCGCAGCCCGAACGTGGTCCAGGCCGCCCGCCGCGGCCGGGAGCACGGGCTGCAGGTGTGGGCGTTCACCGGGCCGGCGCCCAACCCGCTCGCCGAGGCCGCGGCCGAGTGCTGCGCCGTCGAAGCCGCCTACACCGCCACCGTCCAGGAGCTACATCTGGTCGCCGTCCACATCCTGTGCGCGGCGTTCGACAACGCCCTCGGCGTCGGCGCGACCCGCTCGCTGGAGGTGGTGTCGTGATCGTCGTCGTGGGCGACGCCCTCCTCGACGTGGACCTCACCGGCCGCGCCGGCCGGCTGATGCCCGAGGCGCCGGTGCCGGTGCTCGACGACCTGACCGAGTCGCGGCGCCCGGGCGGGGCGGCCCTGGCGGCTGCGCTGCTGGCCCGCGACGGCGCCGAGGTCACCCTGGTGGCGCCGCTGTGCGACGACGCCGACGGGTCGGCGCTGCGCGCGGAGATCGAGGCGGCAGGGGTGCGGCTGGTGGCGGTAGCGGCGCGGGGCGGCACCGCCGTCAAGCGCCGTGTCCGCTCGGGCGGCCAGTCGTTGCTGCGGCTCGACAGCGGTGGGGACGCCGAGCCCGGGCCGTTGCCCGAGGCCGCCCTCGAGGCCCTGCGATCTGCCGAGGCGGTGCTGGTGGCCGACTACGGGCGTGGCATGAGTGCGCACGGCCAGCTCAGAGAGGCGCTCGGGGCGCTGCCCCGGCGTACTCCCGTCGTCTGGGACCCCCATCCGCGGGGCGCCGAGCCGGTTCCGGGCGTCCGGCTCGTGACGCCGAACGAGGCCGAGGCGGGCGCGCCGTCACCGGGGCTGGCTGCGCTGACCGAGCGTGCCGCCGAGCTGGTCCAGCGCTGGCACTGCGAGGCGGTGGCGGTCACCCTCGGCGCTCGGGGGGCGCTCGTCTCCCGCGGTGAGTCCTCCCCCTCGATCGTGCCCGCGCCGAGGGTCGAGGCCCGAGACACCTGCGGCGCCGGCGACCGGTTCGCGTCGGCGGCCACGCTCGCGCTCGCTCGAGGGGCGCTGACCATCGAGGCGGTCCAGGAGGCGGTGCACGCGGCGGCGGCGTTCGTCGCCGGGGGAGCGGCGGCAGGGCTCGCCTCTGGGGCCTCGGCGGGGAACTCGGCGGGCCGATCCGGCTCGGGCGGGCCGGCGTCAGGCCTGGCGCGCATCGAGCAGGTCCGCGCGCGCGGCGGCACGGTCGTGGCCACGGGTGGCTGCTTCGACCTGCTGCACGCGGGCCACGTCGCCACCCTCGAGGCGGCCCGGGCGCTGGGCGACTGCCTGGTGGTCTGCCTCAACTCCGATGAGTCCGTACGCCGCCTCAAGGGCCCCTCGCGCCCACTCGTGCCCCAGCACGACCGAGCCCGGGTGCTGGAGGCGCTCGAGACGGTCGATGCGGTCGTCGTCTTCGACGAGGACACGCCGCTGGAGGTCATCCGGCGGCTGCGACCCGACGTGTGGGCGAAGGGCGGTGATTACGCCGGCACCGAGCTGCCGGAGGCCGCAGTGCTGCGGGAGTGGGGCGGCCAGTCGGTCGTGCTGCCCTACCTGCGCGGCCGCTCGACCACGCGGCTCGTGGAGTCGGCGCGAACGCGATGACCGCGACCGGGCGCCCTCGAGCGCTCGTCTATCGGGCCATCGGCCTGGGCGACCTCCTCACCGGCGTACCGGCCCTGAAGGCCCTGCGGCGGGCGCTCCCGGAGCACGAGATCGCCTTGGCCGCCCCTGACGTGCAGCGGCCACTGGTGGACCTGATCGCGGCTGTCGACCGGCTGATCCCCACCGAGGAGCTGGCGCCCGTGTCGTGGACGGGGCCGCCGCCCGAGGTCGGCATCGACCTGCACGGCAACGGCCGGGCGTCACGGACCCTCATCGCGCTGCTCACGCCCGGTCGGCTGATCGGCTACGACCGCACGTCGTGGGACGCGAGCGAGCACGAACGGGTTCGCTGGTGCCGGCTCATCACCTCCCACCTCGGCGGCGAGGCCGACCCCGACGACGTGCAGATCGAGCGGCCACCTCTGGCCTCGCCGCTTCCCGGTGCCGTCATCGTCCACCCGGGCGCGGCATCCGGGGCTCGCCGGTGGCCGGCGGAGCGGTTCGCCGCTGTCGCCCGCTGGGCTGAGGCCCTGGGACATCCGGTGGCGCTCACCGGCGCGCCGACGGAGCGGGACCTCGCGCTGACGGTGCGCCGCCAGGCCGGCCTCCCGCACCGCTCGGTGCTGGCGGGAGCGACCGATCTGGCCACGCTCGCGGCGCTCGTCGCGGAGGCCTCCCTCGTCGTGAGCGGGGACACCGGGCTTGCCCACCTGGCGTCGGCGTACGGGACCCCGTCGGTGCAGCTGTTCGGGCCGATGCCGCCGTCACTGTGGGGGCCGCCGGCGGGGCCGCACACGGTGATCTGGCACGGCCGGGGGGTGGGCAATCCGCACGCCGTCGCGCCGGACCCGGCGCTGCTCAAGATAAGCGTCGACGAGGTGATCCAGGCTGCGCGCGAGCGCCTCGCGGCCGGGCGGACGCCTCAGTGACGAGCGCCGGCCGGGCGGGCGGGTGGACAGAGGCGGCGGGTGAGCCGCCGGGTGAGAGAGGGGCGGCCGGCTGCCGCCCCACCGGCGCCGGCCGCCCTGTCCAGGGGCGCGCTGGTCAGCGCGGATAGGTCTCGTTGCGCAGGGTCAGGACCGCGCTCTGCAGCACCGTCTCAGGAGGCAGCGTCACGGCGGTACGGATCAGTCCGGCGACCACGGCGGGGTCCATCATCCGCTCCGGTGGCAGGCCCCACTGGTCCATCATCGGGGTGGCCATCGCCGCGGGGTTGATCGCGGTGACCCGCACCGGCCAGGACCGCTCGCGCGCCTCGGTCTGCATCACCTCGGTGAACTTCAGCAGCGCGGCCTTGGAGGAGTTGTAGGCGCCCGCGCCGGCGCCGACGGTGAGCGCGCTGATGGAGACGACGCAGGCGATGTCGGCCAGCGAGTCGAAGGCCATCCGGCCGCGCACGAACGCGCGGGAGAGGTACATCGGTCCGTGCAGATTGACCCCGAACACCGCGTGCCACTGCTCGTCGTCGATGTCGATGAGGTCCGAGCCCCGGTCGGTGCCCGCGTTGTTGACGAGGCAGTCGAAGCGCTCGCCGTACGTCGAGAAGGCCTCACCGACCGCGGCGTCCACCGCGGCCCGGTCCGTCACGTCGAGCGCGACGGCCTGCGCCGTACCGCCCTCGGTCTCGATCCCCTTCACCGTCTGGCGGGCGGACTCGCCGTCGATGTCAGCGACGAGCACGTGCGCACCCTCGCGGGCGAACAGCTGCGCCGTCGCCCGGCCCAGGCCGCTGCCGGCGCCGGTGATCAGCGCAACGCGGTCCGCCAGCCGCATCAGCGCACCTTCGCGATCGCGTCGCGGGCGCGGTCGAGCATCGCGGCGAAGGGCCCGGTCAGGAGCTGCAGGTTCCTGTTGCCGGCGACGGTCGGGTGGGGATGGGTCGGCGCGATCGCCTCCACGGCCTTGATCCGGCGGCCCAGGGTGAGCCGTTCGCTCTCCTCGCAGGTGGCGAGGATCTGGGGGAACTCCTCCTGCTCCTCGGCCTCGGCATGCCGGTCGACGGCCTCCTCGAACGCCACGAACTGGGCGTCGAAGTCCGGGTCGTCGAGCGACATCCGCTCCAGGTGGGCCAGGACGGCGTTGGCCTCCTTCTCCTCGGCGTCGCGGGCCTTCGCCAGCCCCTCCCCGGCGACCCGCTCGGTCACCGGCCGCAGCACCAGCTCCTCAGCCGTCTCGTGCACCGCCAGGAGCGCCCGCAGCGCGTCGAAGGCGTGCGACTTGTCCTCGCCGGTGGCGTTGCGGACCTCCTCGAACAGGTCGCGCACCTGGGCGTGCTGTTCGAGCAGCACGCGAACGACATCGCCCTCGGGCAGCGACTCCGCCTTCGCCCGGTCCTGCGCTGCGTCGCCCATCTGTCCTCCTCGGTCGGTGGAGTGCATCGATGCGCGGGTACCCAGCACGCGGGCGGCGCACGCCGGTGCATGGCGTGTCGTGCGCCGGGTATTTGGTTGCCATGAAACCCGCGGGGGTATCCATCGCAACGCTGGCGCTGTGCCTGCTGGCGAGCGGCTGCGCGCCCAACCGCCCCGATCAGGACGCGTGGCGCGCGCTCGCCCAGCAGGCGCTCGGTGACGCATCGAGCGCGATCTCGACGGACCAGGTCACGCTGGAGAAACGTGGCAAGGTCTTCCCGCCGTACCTCAAGACCGTGGTCATCCAGGCGGAGGACACCTCGGGCAAGTCGGCCCAGAAGTTCGCCAGCCTGCAGCCGCCGGGTCCCTATCGGCAGCGGTACGAGACGGTCACCTCCGCGCTCGACGATGCCGGCTCGCTGCTCTCCGACGTGCGGATCGCGGTGGTGCGCCATGACACGGCGGAGTATCCGCAGCTGCTCAAGCGCCTGAAGAAGCAATCGGACAAGCTCAGCAAGCTCCAAGATCACATCCGCGCGCTGGCCGACGACGGGAGCAAGGGATGAAGCGCCTGCTCAGTGTGGCCCTCGGCGTCCTCACGGCGATCGGCGGCTTCGTCGACATCGGCGACCTGGTCACGAACGCGGAGGTGGGCTCCCGCTTCGGCCTGTCGCTGGCGTGGGTGACGGTCATCGGCGTCGTCGGCATCTGCGTCTTCTCCGAGATGTCGGGTCGGATCGCCGCGGTCAGTGGCCGCGCCACGTTCGACCTGGTGCGCGAGCGCCTCGGCCCGGGAATGGGCATGGTCAACCTGTTGGGCTCGATGGCGGTCACCCTGCTGACGTTCGTCGCCGAGATCGGTGGCGTCTCGCTGGCCTTCCAGCTCATCACCGGGGTGGACTACCTGCTGCTCTTCCCGGTGGTCGGCGTCCTGGTGTGGGTCATCCTGTGGCGGGCGAAGTTCTCCCACATCGAGAACGTCTTCGGCATGCTGGGCCTGGGCCTGCTGGTCTTCGTGGTCGCGTTGTTCCACCTGGGGCCCGACTGGTCGCAGCTGGGCCACAGCGCGCTCTCCTTCCACCCGACGCGCGATGAGTCCTGGGCGACGTGGGCCTACTACGGCGTCGCCCTGTTCGGCGCCGCGATGACGCCCTACGAGGTGTTCTTCTTCTCCTCCGGCGGTGTCGAGGAGAAGTGGGGACCGAAGGACGTCTCGGTGATGCGCACCAACGTCTTCCTCGGCTTTCCGCTGGGCGGCCTGCTCTCGGTGGCGATCGCGGCCTGCGCCTACCTGGTCTACTACCCGCTGCAGGCCAGCGTCGACACGCTCGGCCAGGTCGGCCTGCCGATCGCGTTGGCGCTGGGCAAGATCGGGCTGGCCATCGCGCTGCTGGGCTTCGTCGCCGCCACCTTCGGGGCCGCCTGCGAGACCGGGCTCTCGACCGGCTACTCGATCGCGCAGTACTTCGGCTGGCAGTGGGGCAAGTTCGTGCGCACCGACGTCGCCGCCCGCTTCCACCTGGTGATCCTGCTCGCCACCGTGCTGGCGATGGGCGTGCTGGCCACCCAGGTCGATCCGGTGATGGTCACCGAGGCCTCGGTCGTGTTCAGCGCGGTCGCACTGCCCCTGACCTACTTCCCGATCCTGGTGGTGGCCAACGACCCGGACTACATGGGAGAGCGGGTCAACGGCCGGGTCACCAACGCGCTCGGCACGGTGTTCCTGATCGTGGTGACGGTGGCCGCGGTGGCAGCGCTGCCACTGATGGTGTGGACCCGGATGGGAGCGTGAGGGCGATGTCGCTGGAGAACCGCTTCGACCAGGAGTACGACGCCGTCCTGCACCTGCTGGACCGGCAGGTCCTCGACAAGGACGGCCTGTTCGTGTGCAAGGTCGACGACCTGGAGCTCACCGAGACCGAGCATGGCCTGACCGCCACCGCACTCCTGGCCGGCTCACCCGCGCTGCTGCCCCGCGTCTCGGGCCCGGCCGGCCGGGTCGCCCAGGAGTTCTGGGGGAAGATGGGCGACGAGCAGGCCGACCGCCGGCTGCCCTACCGCATCGACTTCGCCCTCGTCGAGGAGCTGACCAGTGCCGTCACGCTCACGGTGACGCGACACAAGGTGCTGGTCCGGGCTCCCGACCCCGAGGAGCGCGACGACGAGGAGCCGGTACGCCGCCGGCTCGGCACGCTGCTGCGCTTCCCGGTCCTCGATGCCTCCGGACGCACCGAGGGCAAGGTGCTCGATGTGCGCCTCGACGAGGAGCACCGGTTGACGTCGCTGCGGATCGGGAAGGGCTCGATCGCCTCGAACCTGGGCTATGACCGCAACGAGAAGCAGGGACCGGCGCTGGTCCGCGCGTTCGTGCGCTGGCTGCACCGCCACCAACAGGAGGTGGCCATCCAGGACGCGACCATCGACTGGGAGGACCGGGTGGTGCGGATCCGGGGCGACCGCACCCGGACTCAGTCCACGCCGGCCTGAGTGTCTCCCTCAGGGGCTGGCTGCGCCGCCTGCTCGTCCCTGTGCGCGTCCCCATCCGCGTCGCCGTGCTCGTCACCGTGCTCGGCGCGGTGCCGACCACCCGGGGGCTGGTCGGCCTCGCCGTCGGGATAGATGCTGCGCGTCTCGCTGCGGCGCTTGCGCGGGAGCCACTCCGTCGGATGCAGGGCCGGGAACACCTTGGCCACCGACAGGGCGCCGTACATGATCGTGTTGATCGCCACGAAGACCATCAGGATCCCGTAGGCGGTGGTGTGCAGCCACCACGGCGGCAGCAGGTGGTGGCCGAAGGCGAGGACGATGATCACGCCTCCGCCCCCTCGAGCAGTTCGTGGCCGGCGCTCTGGTTGTGGTGCTTCCACGCCGCCTGGCGCCCCAGCGAGATGTCGAGGACGCCCTTGACGAACACCGCATCGAGGAACAGGTCGAAGAAGAGCTCGGGGAAGAGCGTCAGGGCCAGCAGCCGCGCCCTCCACCCCGCCTTCCACACCGTCACCACCCGCTCGACCATGAACACGGTGCCCAGGCCGAGCCAGAACGGGAACCACACCCACCCGTCGTTGCACAGGATCATCAGGCCCAGGAGGAGGAAGTAGGAGGAGAGCGCGAAGACGCCGTACCCGATCCCGAACTGTTGGGCCCAGTAGCGCAGCGTCTGCGGCGTGACGCCGTAGGCCCCGACGTTCTCCAGGGCACCGCGCTGCCAGCGCAGCCGCTGGTTCCACAGTGCCCGCCACGTCGGCATCAGCTCGGTCACCACCCTGCAGCCGGCCGGCGAGACCATCAGCGCCCCGAGCGACTTCAGCGCGATCGTGAGCTCGTTGTCCTCGGTCAGTGCGGCGGTGTCGTAGACCTCGCCCTCGGCGCCGGGGATGAGGCGGCCGCGGCTGGCGGCGACCGTGCGCAGCGCACGCGGCCGGAACAGCGAGGCCGTCCCGGTCAGGACGTAGACGCGGCCACGGCGCCGTTGGATCTCCCGGCTGTAGCGGGCGTACTCGTTGCGCTGGAACAGCCCGATGAGGCCGTGGCCCGGCTCGCCGTAGAACAGGCCGCCGACCGCCATCAGCGCGCGGTCACCGGTGAACCGTCGTACCGCCGTCTCCAGGAAGCCCTGGTCGAGGATCGTGTCCGCGTCCATGACCATGACCACGTCGTTCTCGCCCTGACCCGGCAGGAGCCAGTGCAGGGCCTGGTTGAGGCCGCCGGCCTTCTTGTGGACGTTGTCGACGGTCTCGAAGACCTCGCACCCGGCCGCCCGCGCGACCTGGACCGTGCCGTCGGTGCAGTTGTCGGCCACCACCACGATCCGGGCCGGCGGCACCGACTGCTGCTGGAGGGAGGCGAGCGTCGCCGGCAGTGAGGCCTGCTCGTTGTGGGCCGGCACCAGGACCGTCACGCTCACCTCGCCGTGGAAGACGCCGCGCGTCTGCGCCATCACGATCTTGGGTGAGAGCGGCGTCGCACCGGCGTTCTCGGAGCGCCGATAGCGGGTGGCGATGCGCCGCTCGAGGATGGCCACCAGGGCGGCGAGGAGCAGCGCGACAGCGATCGCGATCAGGACCTCAGGCCACGATGGCGCCTGGGTGTCGTAGAGGACCTCCCATGCGCCCAGGACCACACCGTGGTGCAGGCGCTGGTGGGGCGTGTGGGTGCGCGAGAGGCCGACCCACAGCAGGACCGCGGCGAGGCCGGTCATCCCCAGAATGACGAGCCCGATCAGCCGCTGGAAGCCTCGCACCGGGTTGAGTCTAGGGCGGCCGCGCACGACGACGCTCACCGCCACGCTCACCGCCACGGTCACCGCCACGGTCACCGCCACGGTCACCGCCACGGTCACCGCCACGGTCACCGCCAGGCTCGGCGGGAGTCGTCCGGGGCCGGCCTGGCGAGTGGAGGCTAGGTTGGCCGCGTGAGCAACACCGAGACCCGGCCCGACGAGGTCGTGTGCACCTCCCGCGGCGGAGGTGGAATCGAGGTGATCGGCCCGCGCGACGTCCCGCTCGGCGGCCTGCGCGCCATGACCGTACGGCGGACGCTGCCCTCGCGTGAGCGCTCACTGATCGGGGCGTGGTGCTTCCTGGACCACTACGGGCCCGACGACGTCTCTCGCAGCGGCGGCATGCGGGTCGCGCCGCATCCCCACACCGGCCTGCAGACCGTCTCGTGGCTGTTCAGCGGCGAGATCGAGCACCGCGACAGCGCCGGCAACCAGGCGATGGTCCGGGCCGGCGAGGTCAACCTGATGACCGGTGGGCGCGGCATCAGCCACTCCGAGATCTCCACCGACGCCGCGCTGGTCCTGCACGGGGCGCAGCTGTGGGTCGCCCTGCCCGAGGAGTCGCGTGACACCGCGCCCGGGTTCGTCCACCACGCCCCCGCGCCCGTGCGGGGCGAGGGGTGGGAGGCACGCGTCTTCCTGGGCTCGATGCTGGGCTCCACGTCGCCGGTGCCGACCTACACCCCGCTCCTGGGAGCCGAGCTCGTCCTCGAGCCCGGTACGACGATGACCGTCCCCCTCGACCCCTCCTTCGAGCACGGACTGCTCGTGGACACCGGTGCCGTGGAGCTCGACGGCGTCCGGATCGTGAAGGACCGGCTCGGCTACGTCCCGCCGGGTGCCGCGCAGGTGACGCTGGCGACGCGCGGGTGGACCCGGCTCCTCCTGCTCGGCGGCCCGCCGTTCGGCGAGTCGATCGTGATGTGGTGGAACTTCCTGGGCCGCAGCCACGAGGAGATCGCGGGCTTCCGGCAGGAGTGGCAGGCCCAGATCACCGACGATGGCCGGCAGGTCGACGGCCGGTTCGGCGTGGTCGCCGGGGGGCTGCCGCCGATCCCGGCACCCGCGCTGCCCACCCACGTCCGGCTCCGACCGCGGAGCTAGCGCCCGCGGAGTTGGCGCCCGCGGTGCGGCAGCACCGGCGTGCCGCGCCGCTGAGAGGATGAGCGCCATGGAGGCGGTGATCGGCGAGGACGGCCTGGCGCGGTGTCCCTGGGCGGGCGGCCCCGGGCCGATGCGCGCCTATCACGACGTCGAGTGGGGCGTGCCGGTCCAGGGCGAGAGCGCGCATCTGGAGCGGCTGACGCTCGAGGCGTTCCAGTCGGGCCTCTCGTGGTCCACGATCCTGGCGAAGCGGCCGGCCTTCAGGGCGGCCTTCTGCGACTTCGACGCCGATCGGGTCGCGGCGTTCACCGACGACGACCACGCCCGGCTGATGCAGGACGCCGGCATCGTCCGCAACCGGCTCAAGATCAGCGCCGCGATCACCAACGCCCGTGCCACCCTCGCGCTGCGTGACGCCGGGGGACTCGAGCGGCTGATCCTCGCGCACGCGCCGGCCGGTCACACCGACCATGCCGCCACCGTCTCGGCGGAGTCGCTCGCCCTGTCGAAGGCGCTGAAGAGGCGTGGCTTCGTGTTCGTGGGGCCCACCACGATGTACGCCCTGATGCAGGCGATCGGGCTCTTCGACCCGCACCTGCCGGGCTGCTTCCGCGCCGGGGCGGCACCGCACATGTAACACGCGGTTACACCCACTACTCGGCCGTCGCGTCGACCGGGAAGAGGATGTAACCGCGTGTTACAGCAGCAGGAGGCGGGTCACCCCAGCGCAGCAGCCTCCGCCGCCAGCGCCGTGACCCGGGCCCAGTCGCCGGCCGCCAGCGCCGCCGCCGGCGTCAGCCAGGAGCCGCCGACGCAGCCGACGTTGGCCAGGGAGAGGTACGCCGGGGCCGACGCCAGCGTGATCCCGCCGGTCGGGCAGAACCGCGCGTCGGGCACCACGGTGGGCAGCGAGCCGAGATAGGCCGCGCCACCGGAGGCCTCGGCCGGGAAGAACTTCATCTCGGTGTAGCCGGCCTCCAGGACGCTGAGCACCTCCGAGACCGTCGCCGTACCGGGGAGGAACGGCAGGCCGGTGTCGGCCATCGCCTGCAGCAGCGTCGGCGTCGAGCCGGGCGAGACGAGGAACCGGGCGCCCGCCTCGGCGGCGAGCTTGGCACGAGCCGGAGTGGTCACCGTCCCGGCGCCGACGACGATCTCGGGCACCTCGTCGGCGATCGCGCGGATCGCCTCGAGGCCGGCGTCGGTGCGCAGCGTCATCTCGATGACTCCGATGCCGCCGGCGACCAGGGCGCGGGCGACCGAGACGCCCTGCTCGGCCGAGTCGACGACGACGACCGGGACGACCGGGGACAGGGACAGGATCGACTCAGGCGTACCAGACAACGGGTGCCTCCGGGGCAGGGGTTCGGGGTGCGATGAGGGGGAAGACGGACGCGCCGGTGTCGGCGGAGCCGACGGCGGCGCGGAAGGACGCGAACAGCTCGCGGCCGGTGCCGGTGACGTCGGTGGGCGCGGCGCCGACCGACGGCCGGACGGCGAACTCGGCCTCGTCGACCGCGATCGAGAGCACGCCGGTGAGCGCGTCGACGGTGATGACGTCGCCGTTCTGCACCCGCGCGAGCGGCCCTCCGAGGGCGGCCTCCGGGGTGACGTGGATGGCGGCCGGCACCTTGCCGGAGGCGCCGGACATGCGGCCGTCGGTGACGATCGCGACGCGGTGCCCGCGATCCTGCAGTACGCCGAGAGCGGGGGTGAGCTTGTGCAGCTCAGGCATGCCGTTGGCGGCCGGCCCCTGGTAGCGGATGACGGCGACGAGGTCGCGGTCGCACGCACCGGCCTCGAACGCGGCGAGGAAGTCGGCCTGGTCGTCGAAGACCATCGCCGGCGCGGTGACGACCCGGTGCTCGGGCTTCACGGCCGAGGTCTTGATGACGCCGGTCCCCAGCGGGCCGCGCAGCACCCGCAGCCCGCCGTCGGCCTGGAACGGGTCGCTCGCGGGGCGCAGCACATCGAGGTCGCCGGACTCGCGCGGTCCTTCCACCCACTCGACGCTGCCGTCGTCGGCGAGCCGCGGCTCGGAGCAGTACGTCGACAGGCCGCGCCCGAGGATCGTCTGCACGTCCTCGTGGAGCAGCCCGGCCTCGAGCAGGGTGCGGATCAGGAACGCGACGCCTCCGGCGGCGTGGAAGTGGTTCACGTCGGCCGACCCGTTGGGGTAGACGCGCGCCAGCAGCGGCACCACCGCCGACAGCTCGGAGAAGTCGTCCCAGGTCAGCTGGATGCCGGCTGCCCTGGCCATCGCGACCAGGTGGAGGGTGTGGTTGGTCGAGCCGCCGGAGGCGAGCAGCGCCACGCAGGCGTTGACGATCACCTTCTCGTCGACGAGCTCACCGATGCCGAGCCCTGATCCCGAGCCCGCCGAGCGTGCCAGCTCCGTGGCTCGCGTCGCCGCCGCGCGGGTGAGCGCGTCGCGCAGGCTGGTGTCGGGGTTGGTGAAGGACGCACCGGGCAGGTGCAGGCCCATCACCTCCATGAGCAGCTGGTTGGAGTTCGCGGTGCCGTAGAACGTGCAGGTGCCACGCGAGTGGTACGACGCCGCCTCGGCCTCGAGCAGCTCCTCGCGACCCACCTTGCCCTCGGCGTACAGCTGGCGCACCTTGGCCTTCTCGCCGTTCGGCAGGCCCGAGCGCATCGGGCCGGCCGGGACGAAGACGGTCGGCAGATGGCCGAAGGACAGGGCGCCGATGACCAGGCCCGGCACGATCTTGTCGCACACGCCGAGCATCAGCGCGGCATCGAACATGTCGTGGGAGAGCGCGATCGCCGCTGACATCGCGATCACGTCGCGCGAGAAGAGCGAGAGCTCCATGCCGGCGCGGCCCTGGGTGATGCCGTCGCACATCGCGGGCACGCCGCCCGCGACCTGGGCGAGGCCGCCCGCGCGCAGCACCGCCTGCTTGAGGACGGGCGGATAGTCGGCGTACGGCGCGTGCGCGGAGAGCATGTCGTTGTAGGACGTCACGATCGCCACGTTCGGCTTGGCGCCGGGGGAGACCACCCGCAGGCCGTACTTGTCGTCCGGCTCAGCGGCCGCGAATCCGTGTGCGAGGTTCGCGCAGCCCAGCCGGCCCCGGGCGGGACCCTCCTGGGCAGCGGCGCGCAGCCGCTCCAGGTACGCCGTGCGGGTGGGCGCCGATCGCTCGACGAGCCGGTCGGTGACCGCCTGCAGGGTGGGATGGAGGGGGCCGGGCATCAGGACTCCTGCCAGGATCGGCCGTCGCGCTCGATGAGCGTGAACGACGCGGTCGGACCGGCCGAGCCGGCCGGATAGGTCTTGGGCGGGACGGCGCAGGCCTCCCAGTGCCGCAGGATCGGCTCGCACCAGGCCCACGCGGCCTCGACCTCGTCGCGGCGCATGAACAGCGTCGGGTTCCCGCGGATCACGTCCATGAGCAGCCGCTCGTAGGCGTCGGGCGAGCGCTTGTCGAACGCGTTGGCGTAGCTGAGGTCCAGCGAGACCGGCTTGAGGCGGTAGCCGCCCGGGCCGGGCTCCTTGGCGTTGAGGTGGATGTGCATGCCCTCCTCGGGCTGGACCCGGATCGTGAGCCGGTTGGGCTCGGTGACGCCGTCGCGCTGCCGGAACGGGTCGTAGGGCGGCTCCTTGAACACCACCACGATCTCGGAGGTGCGCCGGTCCAGGCGCTTGCCGGTGCGCAGGTAGAACGGCACCCCGGCCCACCGCCAGTTCTGCACCTCGGTGCGCAGCGCGACGAACGTCTCGGTCAACGACTCCGCGGTGGTCGAGCGGTCGCCGGTGGTCGAGCCTGTCGAGACCAGCTCCTCGGCGTACCCCGGGACCGACTGCCCCTCGACCCAGCCGGCGGCATACCGGCCGCGGACGGTGTCGCGCTCGACGTCCTCCGGCGACATCGGCTTGAGCGCCTGGAGGACCTTGAGCTTCTCGTCGCGGACGTCCTCGCGGCCGCCGCCGATCTCGATCGGCGGCTCCATCGCGACCAGGCACAGTAGCTGGAGGAGGTGGTTCTGGACCATGTCGCGCAGAGCGCCGGACCGGTCGTAGTAGCCCGCCCGGGCGCCGACGCCGAGCGTCTCGGCGACGGTGATCTGCACGTGGTCGATCGAGTGGCTGTTCCACAGCGGCTCGAGGAAGGTGTTGGCGAACCGCGTGACGAGCAGGTTCTGCACCGACTCCTTGCCGAGGTAGTGGTCGATGCGGAAGATCTGGGACTCGTCGAAGACGCCGCCGACGACGTCGTTGACGGCGCGGGCCGAGGCGAGGTCGTGGCCGATCGGCTTCTCGAGCACGACCCGGCTGGGAGCCGCGGCCATCCCGCCCTCGCCGAGGTGGCGGCAGATCGGGCCGAAGAGCGCGGGCGCGACCGCGAGGTAGAAGACGCGCACGGTGTTCTCGAAGTCGGGGCGGTCCTTCAGCAGCCCGAAGAGCGTGTGCCAGTCGTGGTGGTCCTCGACGTCGAGGGTGACGTGGTGGAGGCGGGCGAGCAGCCGCTCGACGGCGGTGAGGTCCTGGTACTCGGCCGGCACATGCTCGCCGAGCGCGCGCCGCACCTCGGTGCGGTAGGCCTCGTCGTCCATCTCGGTACGGGACACCGCGATCACCCGGGTGGCGGCCGGCAGGCGGCCCTCGGCGTCGCACTGGTAGAGCGCAGGCAGCAGCTTGCGCAGTGCGAGGTCGCCGGTTCCGCCGAAGACGACGAAGTCACACGCCTCTGGGAGGTGCAACGCGCCGGATGCGGAGATCGATGGAGTGCCCATAGAGCCACGGTCTCACTGATTTTGGATCGATACAAGCATTAGATGTGTTTTTCCAAGACATAAGTTGGTGATTAGGATGCTCCGCATGTCTGAGATGGCGACCGCCGGCGACCTGCTCGAACTGGTCCGTTCCGGCCGGGCGAGCACCCGCACGGACCTGCGGCGGCTCACCGGGCTCTCCCGCACCGCTGTCGTCGCTCGGGTCGCCGCGCTGCTCGATGCCGGCCTGCTCACCCTGGGCGAGGAGCTCGCCTCCACCGGTGGCCGGCCGCCCGGTGCCCTGGTCTTCAACCACGACGCCGGCGTGGTGCTGGCGGTCGCGGTCGGGCGCAGTCGCAGCCAGCTGGCCATCTTCGACCTCCAGGGCCGTGAGCTCGCCGGTGACACCCGCGACCACGGTGTGGGCATCTCGGCCGAGGAGCTCATGCCCCAGCTGGCCGATCGCCTCACCACGATGCTCGCGACCGTCGAGCCACCGGTGCTGGGCATCGGGATGAGCCTGCCGGGCGTGGTCGATGCCGAGCGCTGCGTGAGTGTCGACTCGCCGGTGATGGGCGGCTGGGACGGCGTCGTGCTCACGCCGTACTTCGCCGAGGTCGCCGACGCGCCGCTGTTCCTCGCCAACGACGCGGACGTCCTGGCCCGCTCCGAGCTGTTCGGCCCCGGCCCGAAGCCGCGCAACGCCCTGGTCGTCAAGGCCTCCACCGGCCTCGGCATGGGGGTCGTCGCGGAGGGCCGGATCCTCGCGGGCGCGATCGGTGCGGCGGGCGAGATCGGGCACACCCGCCTCGATACCGCAGGCGACCTGCCGTGCCGCTGCGGCTCGAACGGCTGCCTGGAGACGGTCGCAGCCGGCTGGGCCCTGGTGGCCAAGCTGGTGGCCTCCGGCGTACCGGCCGGACATGTGCGCGACCTCGTCGCCTCGGCGCTCGCCGGCGACGCGGTGGCGCGCGGTCTGCTGCGCGAGAGCGGTCGCCACCTCGGCGAGGTGCTCGCGATCGCGATCAACCTGCTCAACCCCGAGACCGTCGTCATCGGCGGCGACATGGGTCAGGCGTTCGACCTCTACACCGCCGGCGTGCGGGAGACCGTCTATGCCCGCTCCACCGCGCTGGCGACGCGTGAGCTGCGCTTCCTGCCGGCGACCCACGGCGACTCCGCCGGCCTGGTCGGCTGCGCGGCCCTGGCCATCGACCACATCCTCGCGCCGAGCAGCGTGGACCAGCGGCTCGGCGCCGTGGAGGACTGACGCGCCACCGCGGCCCCCACCCCGGGGTGCGGCAGGATGAGCGGCGTGATCGTCGGGCTGCTGTGGCTGCTGTCGTGCCAGCTCGTGGGTGAGCTCGCCGTCCGGCTCACCGACATCCCGATCCCCGGGCCCGTGGTCGGCATGGTGCTGCTCCTGCTCGTGTTGCACCTTCGCCACGTCGACGAGGACAGCCCGGTGGTGCGGGCCGGGAACTTCCTGCTCTCGCATCTGCAGCTGTTCTTCGTGCCTGCCGGAGCCGGCGTCGTCGTGTACCTGGGCGTCCTGCGCGAGCACGCGCTGCCGATCGCCGTGGGCCTGCTCGGCTCGTGGCTCCTCGGCCTCGCCGCCGTCGGTTGGACCGTCACCCTTCTGACGCGCGTGCGTGCCGACCTCCCCGGCCCGCTGGCCGAGGGGCCCGAGGAGGTCGAGGAGATCGAATGAGGCTGCACGAGACGTGGAGCTGGTTGAGGTCCTCGCCGCTGCCGTGGCTGCTCCTCACGGTCGGCGCCTACGAGGCCGGGCGGCGGCTGCGCGCCCGCACCGGTCACCCGCTGGCGCAGCCGGTGCTGGTCGCCTTGGTGGTCGTGTGCCTGGCGATCGAGGTGAGCGGGACGCCGTACGCCGACTATCGCTCGGCCACCCAGCTGATCGCGTTCTTCCTCGGCCCGGCCACGGTCGCGCTCGCGATCCCGCTGCACCGCCACGCCCACCGGCTGCGCGGCCTGGTGGCTCGGATGCTGCTCGGGCTCGTCGGGGGTGCGGTGGTCTCGACGACGAGCGCGATCCTGCTCGTGCGCTGGACCGGCGGCGGGGAGGCGCTGCAGCGCACCATGGCGCCCAAGGCGACCACCACGCCCGTCGCGATCGCCCTGGCGCAGCGCTTCGACGGCGTTCCGGCGCTCGCCGCGGTGTTCGCGATCCTGGTCGGCACGCTCGGCGCCGTCGCCGGACCGACAGTGCTCGGCCTGCTGGGCGTGCACGACCGACGGGCCCGGGGCCTCGCGCTGGGCGCCGTCTCGCACGGCATCGGCACGTCGCGGGCTCTGCACGACCATCCCGTGGAGGGTGCCTTCGCCGGGCTTGGGATGGGCCTGACCGCGCTGGCCACCTGCGTGGTGCTTCCGGTGGTGCTGGCCCTCGTCATGTGAGAACTGACTCGCGGGTAACGTGATCGCATGAGCCATGTGCATGCCTTCACCGACGATGCCCTGGCCGACCTCGACGCCGTCGGGGTCGCCGAGGCGATCGCCGCAGGCACCATCAGCGCTCAGGAGGCGGTGGAGGCCGCCATCGACCGGATCGAGAAGGTCGACGGCGAGCTCAGCGGTGTCGCCCTGCGCCTCTACGACCGTGCGCGCGCCCTCGCCGCCCACCCGCACCACGGCTTCTTCGCCGGCGTGCCGACGCTGATCAAGGACAACGTCGACCTGGTCGGCCTGCCCACCCAGCACGGCACCGACGCCTACGTCGCCCGGCCCGCCCGCCGCAACGGCGACTTCGCCCACATGTACCTGGAGACCGGCGTCATCCCGGTCGCCAAGAGCAGGCTCTCCGAGTGGGGGTTCTCCGGCTCCTGCGAGCACCCGCGCCTCGGCGCGGTCCGCAGTCCCTGGGACACCGGCCGCGTCGCGGGCGCCTCCTCAGCCGGCTCCGCAGCACTGGTGGCCGCGGGTGCGGTCCCGATGGCGCACGGCAACGACGGCGGCGGGTCGATCCGCATCCCCGCCGCGGTCAACGGGCTGGTGGGGCTCAAGCCCTCGCGGGACCGGGTCGCCCAGGACGCCTACTTCCGGCTGATGCCGGTCCGGCTGGTGTGCGACGGCGTCATCACCCGGACGGTCCGCGACACCGCGGCGTTCCTGCGTGAGGCCGAGCGGATCAAGCCCGCCCCCGGTCTGCATCCGGTGGGCGACGTCACCGGCCCCAGTCGGCGACGCCTGCGGGTGGCGGTCTGCACCTCCGCCGACGGCCGCTCAGCCACGCCCGAGGTCGCCGAGCTGACCCGCAAGACCGCCTGTCAGCTCGAGGAGCTCGGCCACCGGGTCGAGGAGGTCGATCCCCCCGTGCCCCAGGGCATCGGCGTCGACTTCCTCACCTACTGGAGCCTCCTGGCGAACCTGGTGGTGCGCAGCGGCGCACTGCACGGACCGAGTTGGGACCCGGCCAGGCTCGACAACCTCACCCTCGGCCTCGCGCACTTCTCCAGCCGCAGCATCACGCGGCTGCCCGGCGCCGTACGCCGTCTGCAGCAGGCGCGCGCTCTGGCCGAGGAGTTCCACCAGACCTACGACGTCGTCCTCACGCCCACGCTGGCAGCCGAGACGCCCACCGTCGGCCACCTCGATCCCACCCAGGACTACGAGGAGCTCATCGAGCGGATGCAGGACTGGGTAGCGTTCACGCCGTGGCAGAACATCACCGGCCAGCCGGCAATCTCCCTGCCGCTGCAGCGGACCGCCCGTGGCCTGCCGCACGGCATGATGTTCGGGGCCGCGACAGGGCGTGAGGACCTCCTCCTGGGGCTCGCCTTCGAGCTCGAGGAGGCCTTCCGATTCCCCCGGATCCAGGACGTCTGAGGAGGGGGCGGGGGCGATTTGGACCGCCGCGACGCCCGCCTGTAGTGTTCTCGCTCGTTGCCCCTTTAGCTCAGTCGGCAGAGCGTCTCCATGGTAAGGAGAAGGTCTACGGTTCGATTCCGTAAAGGGGCTCTGGGTGAGGGAGCCCGCCGGATTCCGGCGGGCGTTCCGATGCCCGCCCTGGCGGGGTAGCTCAGGCGGTTAGAGCACACGACTCATAATCGTGGTGTCGCGGGTTCGAGTCCCGCCCTCGCTACCGCAGAGCCCGTTTCTGGGGCAGCCGACAGTAGAGACCTAAGGACTTCAAAGTGGCCAGCAAGAGCAGCGACGTTCGCCCGAAGATCACTCTCGCCTGCGTGGAGTGCAAGGAGCGCAACTACATCACCAAGAAGAACCGCCGCAACGACCCCGATCGTCTGGAGCTGGCGAAGTTCTGCCCGCGCTGCCGCACGCACCGCGCGCACCGCGAGACCCGCTGATCATCTGATCTTCCGCGAGGCCCCCGACCGCACGGTCGGGGGCCTCGCTGTGCCTTGCCGGACCGGATCCGCCCGGCGGCACCCAGCGGCGCAAGCCCGAGTGACACATGCAAACTGTCACGGTGACAGCTTGCGCCACGGGTGACAGGGCGGAAATGTCACTCGTGCCCGAGAGTGTCACCGTGACACTTTGCGCGGCGCCGGGCGCCGTACCGACATTCGCCGGACCGGCCGGTAACCGCTAGCGTCGAGCGCCATGGACACCTCCATCCTCGACCGCGAGTTCGCGCCGGTCGGGCCGTACGTCGTCAGCGCCGCGAAGGTGGCCGAGTTCGCCACCGCCACGAGGTGGCCCGGCGCCGGCGTACCGCCGACGTTCCCGATCGTGCTGCTCAACGACGCCATGCTGGCGTTCCTCACCGAGGTCGACGCCCCGCTGCACCGGATCGTCCACGGGGAGCAGCGGTTCAGCTATCGACGCCCGCTCGCGATCGGGGACGAGCTCACCGCCGCCCTGCGCGTCGGCTCGCTGCGCTCGCTCGGCGGTGCCGACGTGATCGGGACGGTCTCCACCATCACCGACGCAGCGGGCGAGGTCGTCTGCGAGGCCCGCGCGACGCTGGTGCACGGAGGCGCCGCATGAACGCCGAGACGTTCGAGCCCCAGCGGTTCAGCCTCACCCGAGCCGATCTCGTCCGGTACGCCGGAGCCTCGGGTGATCTCAATCCGATCCACTGGTCGGACCGGGTGGCCACCGACGTCGGGCTGCCCGGGGTCATCGCGCACGGCATGCTGACCCTCGGGCTCGTCGGCTCCGCCGTAGCCGCCTGGACCGGCGGCGCGGAGGTCCAGGAGTTGGGTGCCCGGTTCACCGCGCCCGTCGTCGTACCCGACGACGACACCGGGGTGGTGGTCGAGGTCGCCGTCACCAAGGTCACCCGCCACAATGACACGGTGACCATCGCGATGGAGGTGCGGTGCGGCTCCGACAAGGTCCTGGGCATGCCCAAGGCGGTCGTCCGTGGCTGATGTCGCCGCCCGGGCGACCGCGTCGCGATCCCTCGCCGACCACACCACGCTGCGCCTCGGCGGGCCGGCGCGCAGCTGGGTGGTCGCCACCACCGAGCAGGAGCTGATCGACGCTGTCTCCGCGGCCGACACGGCCGGAGAGCCGGTGCTGGTGCTCGGCGGCGGCAGCAACCTCGTTGTCGCCGACGAGGGCTTCCACGGGACGGTCGTCGAGGTCGCCACCCGCGGCATCGCCCCGGACATCGAGGACCCCGACGCCCTCGACGACCCGAGCTGCGGGGGCATTCTGGTCACGGTGGCCGCCGGCGAGCCGTGGGACCGGGTCGTGGCCACAGCGGTCGAGCGCGGCTGGATCGGCATCGAGGCGCTCTCGGGCATCCCCGGCTCCACCGGCGCGACGCCGATCCAGAACGTGGGCGCCTACGGCCAGGAGGTCGCCCAGACGATCGCTCAGGTGCGGATCTGGGACCGGATGCTGCACGGCATCCGCACGTTCGCGGCCGCCGACTGCCGGTTCGCCTACCGCCACTCCCGCTTCAAGACCGACCCCGGCCGCCACGTGGTGCTCAGCGTCACCTTCCAGCTCCGCCAGGGCACCCTGTCGACCCCGGTCCAGTACGCCGAGCTCGCGCGCACCCTCGGCGTCGAGCCCGGACAGCGCGCCCCGCTGGCCGACGTACGCGCCGCGGTGCTGGGGCTGCGGCGCGGCAAGGGGATGGTGCTCGATGAGGCCGACCACGACACGTGGAGTGCGGGGTCGTTCTTCACCAACCCGCTGGTCGCCGCCGACGCGGTCCCGGCAGGGGCGCCGGCGTGGCCCCAGGAGGACGGCACCGTGAAGACGTCTGCGGCGTGGCTGATCGAGCACGCCGGCTTCACCAAGGGCTACCCGGGGTCGGGGCCGGTCCGGCTCTCGACGAAGCACACGCTGGCTCTCACCAATCGCGGCGGCGCCACGACGGTGGAGCTGCTCGACCTCGCCCGCGAGATCCGTGACGGGGTCCGCGACCGTTTCGGGATCGATCTGGTCAACGAGCCGGTGATGGTGGGCGCAGCGCTCTAGCGGCCCGGGCCCGCCCCTGGCGTGCTCTCACCCGGCAGCCCGGTCTCGGGGTCGCGCTCGGTGACGCACGCGAGCGGGCCGCCGGGCGGTCGCAGCACCGTCCAACGCGGGCCCTCGCCGATGACCTCGGCCCCGAGCGCGCACAGCCGGGACACCTCCGCGGCCCGGTCGTCGGTGGCGATGTCGACGTGGCCGCCGACGTCGCCGACGTCGCCGTCGTCGCCGTCGTCGCCGTCGTCGCCGCCATCGAGCCGCTGGAGCAGGATTCGTACCGGCAGTGCCGCAGGCGTGTGCAGTCGCCGAAACTCCGAGCCGGTCGGATCGCTGACGGGCCAGCCGGTGAGGGCGGACCAGAACGCCACCTCCGGCTCGTAGACCCGGGCGGGGATGTCGAGGGTGGCCTGGTCGACCCGGGAGCGATGACCGGCGGGCCACCGCGTCGAAGGTGCAGGGCGCGTCCCGGCCGTCGGGACCAGGCAGAACCGGAAGCCGCCAGGGCTGCGCAGGACCGCATGGTCGGGCCGGGCGAGGAGCACGGCGCCGCAGGTGACAGCGTGGGCGAGCGCAACCTCGAGGTCCGCGACGTGCAGGTCCAGGTGGATCCCGGAGCGCGCGCCGACCCGCTGGACGCGTAGATGGTCGTCGCCCTCGGGCGGCACCAGCGTGGCGAACTCGCCGTCCGCGCCGCGGGCCGCTGAGATCCGGTACCCCGTGGCAGCGGTCCAGAAGCGGGCAACGGCCTCATGCTCGTGCGCCGACGCGTCGAGGAAGATCGTGAGCCAGAGCGGTGCCCAGGAAGCCATGGCGCGATTCTCCCCGAGCGCTCGATTCGTAGGTGATTCACAGCACGCCCTCGTGTGGGATCCAGCAGTCCGGGGCACCGTGGAGGAATGCCGAGGACCCTCGTCGCCCCACCACGCCCCCAGTCGGGTGCGGTCCGGACGCGCCCTGCGTGGCGCCTCGGCCGGCGCCCCGGCCTCGACGTGGTGCGCGGCATCGCCATCTTGATGGTGATGGCCAGCCACCTACGCCACGCCTGGCGCTCCGAGGGCTCCATCGGCGTGAGCATCTTCTTCGTGCTCTCCGGCTTCCTCATCACCGCCCTGTTGCTCGAGGAGTGGCGGGACAAGGGCCGGATCGACTTCAAGGCGTTCTACGCCCGCCGCGCACGTCGGCTGCTCCCGGCCATGGTCGTGATGATCGTGGTGGTCTCGGCGGTGAAGGCGCACCTGGGCGTGGAGTGGCGCGGCTCGTTCGAGTCGGTGCTGCTCTACGTCAGCAACTGGGCCTACATCGACGGCGTGCGGATGACGTGGGTGCAGCACACGTGGAGCCTGGCGATCGAGGAGCAGTTCTACCTCGTGTGGCCCGTGCTGCTCGTGCTCGCCCTGCGACTGGTCCGGCCGATCCGGCTCGCACCGGCGCTCGCGTTGCTCATGCTCGGCTCCACCGCGCTGCGCTGGTGGCTCTACGCCAGTGGTGCCGAGCCGCTGCGGGTCTATGAGGGCACCGACGCCCGCGCCGATGCGCTGCTCGCCGGCTGCGCGCTCGCGGTGCTCGCCCACAGCGGGGTGCGGCTCCCGCGCGTCGACGCCGTCGCGGCCGGCTGGGCGCTGAGCGCCGCCGTGGTCGTCGGGCTGGTGGCCACCGACCTCAACCACAACGTCGTCGGCCCCACGATCGGGCTGCCGCTGGGTGTGATCCTGCTGCTCGCCGGTCTTACGATGCGCAGCGAGGGGGCCCAGGTCGTCTCCTGGTTCGGCCGCCGCTCCTACGGCCTCTACCTGTGGAGCGTGCCGATCGCCCTGTCCGCGCCGTACTTCTTCCCGGGCATCGGCCTGACCGGAAAGCTGGCCCTCGCCGCGGTCTCCGTCGGGATCGCGGAGCTCTCGTGGCGACTCATCGAGGCACCGATCCTGGCGCGCGGCCGTTCGCGCCGCTGAGCCACGGCGCTTACCCTCGAAGCCCCCGCCCGCTCACCCGCACGCTCACCCGCGCCGCCACCCAGATGAACGTCCCACGCCCTGCCCGTCCCGGAAGGACCCCTGCCCCACCATGCGTCTCAAGCCCCTGATCGCCGCCGCCCTCGCATCCCTGTGCGGGGCAGCACTGATCCAGCCGGCCGCGCAGGCCGACGGTCCGCCCTCTCCCGCGCCCGGTACCCACCTGATGCTCGACGCCGCCTCCGCGCCGTCGTTGTCGACGGTGCAGCGGTGGCAGCAGGCCTCGCCGTACTCCGCCATCGCTGTCTATCTGCCCGTCAACCTGCGCGTGGACAACCGGCACGACAAGGTGCAGGCGAACCTCACCGCTGACTGGGTGCAGGCGGTGCGCGCCGGCGGCTGGCAGGTGCTGCCGATCTACGTCGGCCTGCAGGCACCGCACAAGTGCGACAGCGGGACCTTCCACTACCTCAGCAACGACGCGACCAAGGCGGCCCAGCAGGGCCGGGCCGCAGCCGTCGACGCGGTCGGCGCGGCGCAGTCGCTCGGCATCACCGCCGGGGCGCCGATCGTCTATGACATGGAGGCCTACGCCTCCGGCTGCAGCAAGGCGATGCGGGCGTTCTACAGCGCCTGGACGACCAAGCTGCACGCGCTGGGCCGGCAGTCGGGCATCTACGGCTCACGCAACAGCACCATCACCGATGTCGCCGCGCTGCCCGGCCACGGCCAGGCCGCGCCCGACGCCGTGTGGGTCGCGACCGCCAGCGGCCAGGCTCAGACCGCCTCCCTGCCGCCCCTTCCGGACGGGACCTGGCCGGGCAAGCGGCTCAACCAGTTCAACCTCGGCGTGACCCGCAGCTACGGCGGGGCGAGCGTCAACATCGACGAGAGCGCCGTGGACGACGCGGTCTGGGACACCACCGCTCCGACCATCGGACTGCCGGCACAGGCGAACGCGACCACCCGGTCGTCGTACCTCTTCGACTGGACCGGCTCGGACACCGGCGGCTCCGGCGTCGCCCGCTACGAGATCCGCACCAAGGAGGCCGCCTTCGGCCGCTCCCTGGGCCACTGGAGCAAGCCGATCAAGCTCGGACACAGCCAGCGCCGAGTCCGGCTCAGCAGCGGAGAGCAGTGGTGTGCGCAGGTGCGGGCGACCGACCACGCAGGCAACCGCAGCCACTGGTCGCGCCGGACGTGTACGGCGAGGTTCGCCGACGACCGCGCCCTCCACGCCGCCGGTCACTGGCGCCGCGCGCACAACGGCAGCGCCTACCAGCACACCACGACCGTCGCCCGCCACAAGGGCCTGACGCTCAGCACCGGCACCGCCCGATTCCGCTCCATCGGCGTGCTCCTGCACGGCACCGGCACCGTCGACGTCCTCATCGGTCACCGCAAGGTCGGCACGCTCAGTGGCAGCGGACTGCTCTGGCTGCACCTGTCGAGCACGCACCATGGCGTGCTGCGGCTGCGGACGGTCTCGCACGCCAAGGTGGCGGTCGACGGCCTGGCGTTGCTCGGCGTCTGACGGCATCCGCCGGGTCTGACATCGGGCCTGACGGGGCGGCCTGCCCTGGCCGGTTGCGACGGCTGTCCTCCGATCGGCCAGGGCAGGACCACCCGGGCGGCATGGACAAATCGCCACGCGATCGGAGAACCGCGGGTTACCGTCGTGGGCCGCGAGGGGGAGAAGGGGTCTCCCGCCCGCGTGCCCGGGGAGGGAACCGCAGCATGCCCAGCACGATCAACGACGGCCGTCGCGCCCGCCGGACCGCTGTGACAGGTGCCCTGATCGCCCTGCTCGCGGGGTTGTCGGCCGTGGCCGCGGTGGCGGCGCTGGCGAGCGGCGTCGGCCCGCTCTCGGCGCGATCGGCCGCGGAGCGCACGATGTCGGCCCCGGCGCGTCACAGCCCCGCGGCCCGGCCGCGTTCGGCACAGCAGCCGGTCGCCGCTCTGCCCGCCGCGCCGCCGGGCGCGCACCTGATGGTGGACACCGCCAGTGCTCCGTCGCTGCGCACGATGCGTGCCTGGCAGCGCCGGTCGCCGTACCGGGCGATCGGGGTCTACATCCACGTCTCGCCCTCGGTCGATGACCGGCACGACAAGGTGCAGCGTCACCTGACCCCCGACTGGGTGGCCCGCGTGCGTGCCGGCGGCTGGAACGTGCTGCCGATCTACCTCGGTGCCCAAGCCCCGCGGCAGTGCGTCGCCGGCTCGTTCCACACCATCAGCAACGACGCGGTGAGGGCGCAGCGTCAGGGTGTGGCCGCCGCCGAGGACGCAGCGCGCTCGCTCGCTGCGCTCGGACTGCCCGCGAGCGTGCCCGTCATGTACGACATGGAGTACTACCACCCCGGCTGTGCCGAGGCGATCCAGTCGTTCGTGCTCGGCTGGACCGCGCGACTGCACCAGCTGGGCCGGCTGGCGGGGGTCTACGGTCCGCCGTCCTCGCTCGGCAAGGACCTGCTCGACGCGGGCCGGGCCGCCTACGCCCAGCCCGACGTGCTCTGGGCCGTCACGGCGGACGGCTCCGCCTCGACCGAGGTGCGCGGTGTCCCGGCCGTGGCCTGGCATGGTCGCCGGGCGAACCAGTTCGCCCTCGACGTCCACCGCACCTACGGCGGCCGCCGGCTCGCGGTCGACGACAGCTCGGTCGACGACGGCGTGTGGGCGATCCAGCGTCCGCAGGGCCCTGACACCACGGCTCCGGTGGTCACCGTCGCGGACGCGCCCGGCGCCATCGAGCACGCAGGCAGCACCCTGCGCTGGTCGGGCATCGACGAGGTGTCGCAGAGCGTGAGCTATGAGCTGCGCGTACGCCGGGCCCACGCCGGCACCGTCGTCGGTGGCTGGAGTGCCCCGGCGCCGGCCGCCCGGCGCCTGAGCGCCCGGATGCACCGAGGCGACCAGGTGTGCGTGCGGGTCCGGGCGCGCGACGCGGCGGGCAACACCTCCGCATGGTCGAAGCGACGCTGCACCAGCCGCCTTGACGACGACCGTACGGCGCGCCGTGGCCGCGGCTTCCGCCACGCCCGCGTCCGCGGGGCCTACCGCGGCACCGTCACGACCGCGGCCCACCGGCACGCGGTGCTGCACCTCGGCCGCTCGACGCGGGGCTGGCTCGCCATCCTCGCCCGCGGTCACGGCTCGCTCGTCGTGCGGGTCGGCGGCCATCGCGTCGGCCGGGTGAGCCCGGGAGGCGTGCGCTGGATCCGGCTCCGGCGGCCCGGTGCCGTCTCGGTGATGACCACCTCGCACCGGCGGATCTCGGTCGACGGCTTCGTCATCACCCCGCGCTGAGCGGCGTCACGGGCGAGGCGTCGGCGTCTCGTCGCTGACCCGCCACGCGGCGGCGTTGTTGTCGAAGGCCGGAAGCCCGCGCGTCTGCCGCACGAAGCCCCACAACAGCGGGCCGAGGAGCAGCATCCCGGCGCCGATGATGCCGACCCAGGTGGGGGAGACGCCGAGCATCTTCAGGCCGGTGACGCTCAGCACGATCACGATGCCGCGCCGGATGACCGACTGGGAGACCCAGCGAGCCATCCGCGAGCCGAGGAACGTCCCAGGCGAGCCACCCACGATGAGGGGGATCAGCACGGCCCACTGCACGCCGTCGTTGATCCAGTGGCCGATGGCGGCCGACAGCACGAGCGGCACCGCCTGCACCAGGTCGGTGCCCACCAGGCGCACCGCCGACAGGGTCGGGTAGAGCAGCAGCAGGGCGACCATGATCACCGAGCCGGAGCCCACCGACGTGATGCCCACCAGCAGACCGCCGACCACGCCGACGGCGATGGTCCGGGCGGGCCGCAGCACGACCGGGCCTGCCGGTGCGACATTGCCGCCCGTGACATGGCGCAGCTGCAGGTACATCCGGAACGCGTACGAGCAGGCGGCGAAGAGCAGCGCGACCCCGATCGCGTAGGTCAGGAACTTCTCCTCGTCGCTCACCCAGCGCGTCACGAACGAGCCGAGGAACGCGGCCGGCACGGAGCCGACGATCAGGTAGCCCGCCAGTCGCAGGTTCGGTGAGCCGTGCCGCCAGTGCACCGCTGCGCCGACGCTCTTGTTCACCGACGCTGCGACCAGGTCGTTCGCGACCGCAACACTGGGGTTGATGCCGAGAAAGATCAGCGCGGGCGTCATCAGGGCGCCACCGCCCATGCCGGTGAGGCCGACGACGATGCCGACCCCGAAGCTCACGATGAGGACGTCCAGCGCCGAGGTGGTGAAGAGATCGTGCACCCTACGACTTCTTCCGTTTGATCGATTGAGTTGGGCGACTTCCGCCGAGCGAAGGCTACCGGGTGGGAGCGCCCAGCGCCGAGAGCACGACACGGAGCAGACGCGCGATGTGCTCACCCGCAGCGGCGGCCGCCTCGGGGCCCCGCCGATACGGGTCCGGTACGTCGAGCGCCGGGTCCGCACTGCCCCGCACCGCGCCCAGTCGACCCACGACCTCGTGCGGACTCAGGCCCGGCTCCAGCCGCCCGATCGCCTCGGCGGCCTGGCCCAGGGTGAACACCTTGCGGAACATTGCCGGGTGGTCCTCGAGGATGTAGCTGCGGTGGGCCGCCTCGGCCGTCAGCACCAGGTCGGCCTCCTCGAGCAGCTCCCTGCTGAGCGCACGGCTGCGGAAACTGCTTGCGTCCACGCCCTCTCCCAGGACCGTGACCATGTCGGCGTCCATGGGGCTGGCGTCCCAGCCGTGGACGCCCGCGCTGCCGAACTCCAGCCCTGCGCCCGTGCCGACCAGGCTGCGTGCGGTCAGCTCCATGAAGGGGGAGCGGCAGATGTTGGCGGTGCACACGAACAGGACCTTCAGGGCCGAGTTGTCACTCCCGCCCGTCGAGTTGTCACTCCCGCCCGTCGAGTTGTCACTCCGCTCGGTCGAGTTGCCGGTCAGGTCCAGGTAGCCGCGATCCTGCAGCGCGTCCAGGACATCATCGAGCGCCTCCTCGATCGTGCGGCCGGTGGTGTCCACCCGCACGTCGGCGTCCGCGGGTTCCTCGTACGGCGAGGAGATGCCGGTGAAGTTCGGGATCTGCCCGGCGCGCGCCTTCGCGTAGAGACCCTTGCGGTCGCGGCGCTCGCACTCCTCAAGGGGAGTGGCGACGTGGATGAGGAAGAAGGCGCCGCCCGCCTCCTCGACGTAGCGCCGGACGTCCTGGCGGGTCGCGTCGAACGGCGCGATCGGGCTGCACACAGCGACACCGCCGTGCCGGGCGATCTCGGCCGCCACCCACCCGATCCGCCGGATGTTGGTCTCGCGGTCCTCCTTGGAGAACGTCAGGCCGGCGGAGAGGTTGCGGCGTACGACGTCCCCATCCAGGGAGGTGACGGTCCGCTCGCCGGCCTCGAGGAGGCGGTCCATCAGTGCCCGCGCCAGCGTGGACTTGCCGGAGCCGGAAAGGCCGGTGAAGAACAGCACCAGGCCCTGCTCGTCCGGTGCCGGGCGGTCGAAGTCCACGACGGCGGCGATGTCGTCGGGGAAGGTGTCGTCGTCCTCCGGCTCGGTCAGCGCGCGCACCGGGTCGCCCGCGGCATAGGCGCCCACCACGGCCACGCCGAGAGCGTGGTCGGCCTCCGGGTCGTCGTGCGAGGCCAGCGGTACGGCGACCACCGCGGCGTCGGGCAGCTGCGAGGCGGCCGCCAGGGCGGCCCGCAGGAGCGCGACAGGGGACAGGTCGGGCGTGCCGTGCCCGACCAGCGCGAGCAGCAGCACCGGCCCGAGCGTGGCCAGCTCGGCCAGCTGGCCGCGGGTCAGCGGTCCCGTGACGGGGACGACGGTGCGGCCGGCGTACTGGGCCCGCACCTGGCGGACCGTGAGATGGAGCCGCCGGAAGGGCCCGTACGCCGGGGTCGCCAGCGGGTGCACCTCGCCCGAGGGCCAGTCGACCCGCGCCAGGGGCAGCCCCTCCGGGTCGACCAGCTCCACGGCCCCGGCCTCCATCGCGGTTGCCCGGACGTCGTCGGGCAGCGTGAGGGTGACGATGCTGCCGGCGGCGTTGAAGCCGTCCGGCAGCGCTCCGGAGACGATCAGCTCCAGGTCGTCGAGCTCGCGGGGCGTCGGGTGGTACTGCGGCGCATCGGGCACGCGCGCCAGTCTCCCACGGACCGCCTGGGCAGGGCGTCCCCTCGCCCGGACCGTAGGGTTTGACCATGTCCGTGCCACTCGTGGAGATCGTCCGGTCCGGCTTCGTGGAGGGTCGCCACCACGGCTCGGTGGTCGTCCTGGCCCCCGACGGCTCGCTCGCATGGTCGCTCGGCGACGCCGCCGCCCCGATCCTGCCGCGCTCGGCGAACAAGCCGCTCCAGGCCCTCGGCATGGTCGGTCTCGGGCTCGACCTGCCCCCCGAGCTCCTCGCTCTGGCGTGTGCCTCGCACAGCGGCGAGGCGATCCATCTGGAGGCAGTACGCCGCATCCTCGCCGGGGCGGGCCTCTCGGAGCTGGCGCTGGGCAACATCCCTGACTACCCACTCGACCAGGCGGTGCGCGACGCCTGGATCCGCGACGGTGGCGGACCGAGCAAGCTCGCCCAGAACTGCTCGGGGAAGCACGCCGCGATGCTCGCCACCTGTGCGGCCCGCGACTGGCAGCTCTCCGGCTACTTCGAGCCCGATCATCCGCTCCAGATCGGCATCCGCCGGCGGTTCGAGGCGGTCACCGGTGAGCCCGCGACGGTCACGGTCGACGGATGCGGGGCGCCGTTGCTCTCCACGTCGTTGACCGGCCTGGCGCGCGCGTACCAGGTGCTCGCGACCGCGAGCGACGGCGATGCCTGGCGCATCGCCGAAGCGATCCGCCGCCACCCGGAGCTCGTCTCGGGGACAACGCGCGACGAGTGTCGGCTGCTGCGTGCGCTGCCCGGGGCGATCGCGAAGCTCGGTGCCGAGGCGGTCTACGCGCTCGCCCTGCCCGACGGCCGCGCCGTCGCGCTCAAGATCGACGACGGCGGCGATCGTGCGCGCCCGGTGGTGATGGCCGCCGTCCTCGCCCGGCTGGGTGTCGAGAGCGAGGAGGTCGCCGCCACCGGCCGCCACGTGCTGTACGGCGGCGGCCTGCCCGTCGGGGAGCTGCGGCCGACGGCGGCGCTGCGGGGGTGACGGCGGGCGTCGACGTTATCCACCCCGCTGCTCCGACAAACCCGCTGTGACGCAGATCCCGCTCACTCCCGCTTGCATTTGCTAACAACAGTTAGCACCATGGAGGCATGGTCAAGAGCAGGGTCGGCAAGACCGTCGGTTCCTTGGGGGAATACCTCCGGGAGCAGCGGGTCGCTGCCCAGATGTCGTTGCGGCAGCTCGCCGACCTAGCCGGTGTGTCCAACCCGTATCTGAGCCAGATCGAGCGCGGCCTGCGCAAGCCCTCGGCCGAGGTGCTGCAGCAGATCGCCAAGGCGCTGCGGATCTCCGCGGAGCAGGTCTACGTCCGAGCCGGGATCCTCGATCCCGACGAGGACCGCGCCGGCTCCGTCGAGCTGGCCGTACTCGCGGACAACCGATTGACGGAACGACAGAAGCGGTCACTGCTCGACGTCTACGCGTCGTTCCTCGCCCTCAACAACCGTGTCGACGACGCGGAAACGACTCAAGGAGAATCCTGATGCCGAAGTTCGAGCTGCCGAAGATCGAGCTCCCCAAGGTGGAGCTGCCCAAGCTCGCCGACCTCAAGAAGGTCGAGCTGCCCAAGCTCGCCGACCTGAAGAAGGTGGAACTGCCCAAGGTGGAGCTGCCCAAGCTCGCGGACCTCAAGAAGGTGGAACTGCCCAAGGTGGAGCTGCCCAAGCTCGCGGACCTGAAGAAGGTCGAGCTGCCGACGGTCGACGGGGTGAAGGCCAAGGTCGCCGACGCCACCAAGACGGTGACCTCGCTCGACGCCAAGACCATCGTGGCGACGCTGCGCCGCACGCCCGGCAAGGCTGCCAAGCCGGCCGCGAAGAACGCCCCGGCCACCAAGACCGCCGCCAAGAAGGCGCCGGCCACCAAGACCACGACCGCCAAGCCGGCCGCCAAGAAGGCTCCCGCGAAGAAGGCTCCGGCCACCAAGGCCTGAACCTGACCCAGCTGGCACGGGGCCCCGCGAGCGCGCGCTCGCGGGGCCCCGTCGCGCTCGGTCTAGAGTTGCCCCCATGGGAGGCGTCCTCGCGGTGCAGAGCACCATCATCATGATCATCGGTCTCGCAGTGATCGCGGTGACGATCTTCGCCTTCATCAGCAGCCTGACCTACTCCGCGGAGGCCTATCGCGCTGCGGGCAAGTGGTCGAAGAACGGCTGGGCGATCCTGCTCGGCGTCGCCGCCCTGCTGCAGTTCCTCGCCGTCGGCGGGCTGATGGTCCAGCTCGCGATGACCATCGCGGCGCTGGTCTACCTCGCCGACGTGCGCCCGGCGCTCAGCTCACTGCGCCGGCGTTGAGCGACCGTAGTCGTCCTCGAGGCGCACGATGTCGTCCTCGCCGCAGTAGTCGCCACGCTGGACCTCGATGATCACCAGCGGCGTGCTCTCGGCGTTGATGATGCGGTGCGGGACACCGATCGGGATGTCGACGCAGTCGCCGGGTCCACTGATCACCGTCTCGCCGTCGACGATCGAGGACGCCTTGCCGCTCACCACGACCCAGTGCTCCGCGCGGTGGGCGTGGGTCTGGTAGGACAGCCGGGCGTTCGGCAGCACCTCGATCCGCTTCACCTTGAAGCCTTCACCCTCGTCGAGGATGTGCCACGAGCCCCACGGTCGGGTGTCGGATTCGCCGATCATTCGCCTGCTTCCCTCGGACGGCTGAAGTCGCCTCAGTCTAGTCGTCGCTGCCTGGATGGTGCCTGGCTGCGGGCTCTGGTCCGACCGCGCCCGCGTCAGTACGCGCCGCGACGCCCCACGACCGCGCCGAGCGTCTTGGTCAAGATGTTGAGGTCCTGCACCATCGACCAGTTGTCGACGTAGTAGAGGTCGAGGCGGATCGCCTCCTCCCAGCTCAGGTCCGAGCGGCCCGAGACCTGCCACAGGCCGGTCATGCCGGGCCGCACCCGCTGGCGACGGCAGCCGACGTCGTCCATCCGGGCCGCCTCGGACGGCAGCTGCGGGCGTGGGCCGACCAGGCTCATGTCACCGCGCAGCACGTTGAGCAGCTGGGGGAGCTCGTCGATCGAGAATCGGCGCAGCCACTTGCCGGGACGGGTGATCCGCGGGTCGTCCTTCATCTTGAACAGACCCTCGATGGCCTCGGAGGAGGAGCTGATCAGCTGGGGCAGGAGCGCCTCGGCGTCGACCACCATCGTGCGCAGCTTGAAGCAGCCGAACATCCGCCCGTCGCGGCCCACGCGGTCCTGTCGGAAGAGGACCGGGCCGCCGTCGTACAGCTTGACCTGGAGGGTCGCCACCACCATGACCGGCGCGGTGAGGGCCAGCAGCGCCAGCGAGCCCACCACGTCGAAGGTGCGCTTGGCCCACCGCGACGCGCGGACCCAGCGGGGCCGCTCGAGGTGCACCAGCGGCAGGCCGCCGACGGGACGGAAGCGGACGCGGTCGGCGGAGATGTCGGTCACGCTCGGCGCGACGACGAGCTGGATGTCGTGGTCCTCGAGGTCCCAGGCGATCTGCCGCAGCTCGCCGGCCGACGTCGGCGAGCCACCGGTGAAGAACACGACGTCCGCCTCGGGGGCGGCGTCCACGATCGCGTGGGAGTCGTCGCAGGTGCCGAGCACCGGGATGCCGGACGGGGTGGCGGCCTGGGTGTACGTCGAGGGCGTCAGGGCGCCGACGACCTGGTAGCCGAGCCAGCTCTCCCGCGCCAGCACCGCGGCGATCTCGTCCACGTGACCCGGGCCGCCGGCGATGAGGACCCGCTGGAGCAGCGCACCGCGCCGGCGGGCCTGGTAGACCGCCCGGCGAAGCAGCGCGCGTCCCGCGATGAGCAGCGGCAGACCGAGGAGGAAGGCGAGCAGGAAGAAGCCGCGGGAGAGCGGATACTTCAGCAGGTAGCACCACATGGCCAGCAGTGCGGCCGTCCCGCAGCCGGAGATCAGGACGCGCTTGTACTCATCGGTGCCGGCACCGAAGACGTCGCCGCGATAGCCGCCGAGCAGGATCGTCACGCCGAGCCAGAGGGCGATGAGGGTGGGGACGGCGATGCCGACGTTCGCGCGCACGTCGGCGCCACTGAAGACGCCCACGGTGCCGCGGCCCACCGCCGCGACCACACAGGTCACCACCAGCAGGCCGAGGTCGATCCCCAGCGCCGCGACCGGAAGGTAGGCCAATCGTCGGCTCGGTCGCGCGGTCACCCGCGTCATGAGCCGATCCGACACGACCGTCATCGCGCTCCCCACGTCGAGGTCGCGGGCTCACCCCTACCCGCGACAGCCAGCACTCCGGAGTGAACAACGCACCCGAGCGCCGGGCGTTACGCAGGATCCGGACCGGCTCGGATCTACGCCGGGTAGGCGTCGCCCGCCTTCTGCCGTGCCTCCCAGGCACTCGCCACCATCTCGCGCAGCGTGTGCCGCATGGCCCAGTCGAGGTCGCGGGTCGCGAGCTCGCCGGTCGCCACGATGCGGGCGGGGTCGCCCGGCCGTCGGGGATGCGTCTCGGGGGTGAAGTCGATGCCGGTGACCTCGCGGATCGTGTCCATGATCTGCCGGACGCTGGACCCCTCGCCGGACCCGAGGTTGTAGACGCGTTCGAGGGTCTCCCCCGCAGCGAGCTTGCGCGCGGCGACCACGTGGGAGTGGGCCAGGTCCGCGACATGGACGTAGTCGCGCACGCAGGTGCCGTCGGGGGTGGGGTAGTCGGTGCCGTTGATCCGCGGCACCCGGCCGTTGGCGAGCGCGTCGAACACCAGCGGGAAGAGGTTGTGCGGGCTGGTGTCGTAGAGGTGGGGTGAGCCGGAGCCGACCACGTTGAAGTAGCGCAGGCTGGTGTGGCGCAGGCCGTGGGCGCGGGCCACGTCGGCGATGAGCCATTCGCCGATGAGCTTGCTCTCGCCGTAGGGGCTCTCCGGGTGGGTCGGCGTGGTCTCGGTGACCAGGTCCACATCGGGGGTGCCGAAGGTGGCGGCGCTGGAGGAGAACACCAGGTGGGGCACCTCGGCGGCGACCATCGCCTGGAGGAGGGTGGCGGTGCCCTGGACGTTCTGGGCGTAGGTGTGCAGCGGGCGCTGGACCGAGACCCCGGCGTACTTGAAGCCGGCGAGGTGGATGACGCCTTCGACCTCGTGCTCGCGCAAGGCGCGTTCGACGGTGGCCCCATCGAGCAGGGTGGCCTCGATCAGGGGCACCCCTTCGGGCACGAAGCGGGCGAAGCCGGAGGAGAGGTCATCGATGACCACGGGCGCCATCTGGGCCTCGAGCAGGGCGGCGACGACGTGCGATCCGATGTACCCGGCACCGCCGGTGACCAACCATGTCATGGGTCGCATCCTAGAGGCGCGCCTATGGTGGAGGGCGTGCCGCCGTACCCGCTCGCCCTGCTGCTGGCCGTCGCGACGCTGGCCTCGAGCAGCCCCGCGAGCAGCCCCGCGAGCAGCCCCGCCGGCAGCGCGGGCGCGAGCTCTGCGCCGCGGCCTGCACCCGTGGCGCGGGCCCTCCCGCTGGCCGGGCGGGTCGTCGTGCTCGACCCCGGCCATCAACTCGGGAACAGCCGGCATCGGGCCCGGATCGGGCGGCTCGTCGCGATCGGGAACGGCACCCGCAAGCCCTGCAACACCACCGGTACGGCGACGAACGCCGGCTACCCGGAGGCGACCTTCGCCTGGCAGGTCGCCATCCGGATCCGGGCCCGGCTCGAGCGCCTCGGCGCGCGGGTCATCATGACCCGCAGCACGAACAGCATCCATCGGTGGGGCCCGTGCGTCGATGTCCGCGGGCGCACCGGGAACAAGGCCCATGCCGACCTCAAGCTGAGCATCCACGGTGACGGCAGCTATGCCGCAGGCGCCCACGGATTCCACGTGATCTACGCGCCCGACCGCGGCATCACCGCCGACACCTACCGCGCGTCGCGCGCCTACGCCCTGGCCACCCGGGCGGCGCTCCTGCGCGCTGGCTTCCCCCGCGCCACCTACGTCGCCGGCGGCGACGGGCTCGACGAGCGCTACGACCTCGGCACGCTGGACCTCTCGGACATGGCGAGTGTGATGGTGGAGTGCGGCAACATGCGCAACCCGGCCGACGCCGTGCGGATGAGCTCGCCCAGCGGCCAGGCGGCGTACGCGAGGGCGCTCGTGCGGGGCATCGAGGCCGCCCTGTCCACCCGCTAGGGTCGCGGCATGCTCAAGCTCGGCCATCGGGTCTATGAGGACGAACGCCCGCTCGTCATGGCGATCGTCAACCGGACGCCGGACTCGTTCTACGACAAGGGCGCGACCTACGCCGAGGACGCGGCGATGGACCGCATCGCCCAGGTCATCGAGGAGGGCGCGGACCTGGTCGACATCGGCGGGGTGAAGGCCGGGTACGGCGCCTTCGTCTCCGCCGAGGAGGAGATCGCGCGCGTCGGGGCCTTCGTCGGCCGGGTGCGCGCGGCCCACCCGGACCTGGTGATCTCGGTGGACACATGGCGCTGCGAGGTCGCCCGGGTCGTGCTGGCGGAGGGGGCCGACGTCCTGAACGACGCGTGGGGCGGGCACGACCCCGCGCTGGTCGACGCAGCAGCGGAGTTCGACGCCGCGATCGTCTGCACGCACACCGGCGGCCTGGGGCCGCGCACCGACCCGCATCGTCCGGCGTACGACGACGTCATGGCAGCCGCCATCGCCGACACCACCGCCTACGCGGAGCGGGCGATCGCGGCCGGGGTGCGCAAGGAGTCGGTCATCATCGACCCGGCGCACGACTTCGGCAAGACCACCTTCCACTCCCTGGAGATCACCCGCCGCCTGGGCGAGATGACAGCGCTCGGCTACCCCGTGCTCGTGTCGTTGTCGAACAAGGACTTCGTCGGCGAGACGCTCGGTCGGGCGGCCGGGGAGCGGCTGGCCGGGACGCTGGCGGCCACCGCGGTGTGCGCGCTGGCCGGTGCCCGGATCTACCGAGTCCACCAGGTGCCGGAGACCCGCGACGTGGTCGACATGGTGTGGTCGATCGCGGGTCGGCGACCGCCGTACAAGGCGATCAGGGGGCTGTCGTGACGCCGCCGGTGCGCAGCATCGCGGTGGTGCCCGACGTACCTGCTCTGCGACCGGAGTTCGCCTCGATCGTCGACCCCGTCCCCGAGCTGCGCGCCGCGGTCGCGGCGGCGGTGGCGAGCGCGGACCGGGTGGTGCGGCTCAACGGCTCCGCGCGGCGCACACATGCCTCTCCCGGCCCCTTCGACGAGCGGGCGGTCGCCTTCGACGAGCACCTCCTGGCCGCACTGCGCGGACCCGACATCGAGGCTCTGCACGGCGTGGACCGCGACCTCGCGCGCGAGCTGTGGGCAGATGTCGAGGCGCTGGGGGAGCTTGCGGAGCTGCTCGCGGGGCACCAGTGGACCGTGCAGGTGGAGTACGACGACGCGCCCTACGGGGTGGCCTGGTGGGTGATCACGTATGCGGACGCTGTTCGGTGACGGGACCTGGGACTGGCCCGACCGGCCCTGGCTGAGGGTCAACTTCGTGGCCAGCGTGGACGGCTCGGCGCAGGGACGCGACGGCCGCAGCGGCACGATCAACAACGCGGTCGACGTCGCTGTCTTCCAGCAGCTGCGCCGGACCGCGGACGTGATCCTCGTCGGTGCCGGGACGGCGCGCACCGAGGGCTACGGACCGGTCCGCACGCCCATCGTGGTCGTCGGCCACACCATGCCGCCGCTGCTCGACGGCGCCGCGAACGCCCGCCTCGCGTCGGGCCCGCTGCCCGAGCTCATCGCCGGCCTCCATCAGGAGGGGCACCGCCGCATCCTGTGCGAGGGCGGGCCGCTGTTGCTGGCCGGGCTGTTGGAGGCCGGACTCGTCGACGAGCTGTGCCTGACCACCACGCCGCTGCTCGTGGGCGGGATGGGCAAGCGGATCACGGACGGCGCGCTGCTCGACGTACCGCTGGAGCTGTCTTCCCTGGTGGAGCAGGACGGGACGCTCCTCGCCCGCTGGCTAGTCTCGCGCCGTGACTGACGCAGCGATCGATGACCTCCTCGTCGAGCGGCACGATGCCGAGAACGGCCAGCAGTGGCTCGAGGTGAGGTTCAACCGGCCGGCGAAGTTCAACGCCTTCACCCGGGCGATGTACCAGGAGCTGCGCGCGCTCTTCGTCGAGCTCGCGCAGGACAGGTCGGTGAAGGTCGTCGTCCTGCGCGGCGCCGGCGGCAAGGCGTTCGCCGCGGGCAACGACATCGAGGACTTCCTCGCCCAGGACCAGGTGCCCTACGAGGCCGAGATCCGCTCGATGTTCGACGCGCTGTTCGCGCTGCCGCAGGTGACGATCGCCGCCATCGACGGGGTCTGCGTGGGCGGCGGACTGGCGATCGCGACGCACTGCGACCTCCGGATCGCCACGCCGCGCTCGAGGTTCGGGTACCCGATCGCACGCACGCTCGGCAACGCGCTGTCCTCGCCCGTGCTCTTCCGTTGTGCCTCGGTCTTCGGGGAGGCGCTGACCCGCGAGATGCTGCTGACCGCGCGGCTGCAGTCGGCCGATCGGGCGTACGCCGTCGGCGCGCTGCTCGCGGTGACGGAGACGCTCGATGCGGATCTCGCCGAGCTCGTGGCCTCGATCATGCCGCTGTCGGGCGTCACTCTGCGCACCACCAAGTCACAGCTCGCGTTCCGGGCCGCCGCGCTCGAGCCGGTCCCCGACGGGGAGGAGGAGCTGCTGCGCGCGGTGTACGGCGGGCCTGACTTCGCCGAGGGTGTGCGGGCGTTCCTGGCCAAGGAGAAGCCGGCGTTCTCCTGAGGCCGAGTCGTGGGCTACGACCCGCCGAGTCCTGCGGCGTCGACCAGGCTCGGTCCGTACCACGTGATCAGCCGCCCGCTGATCAGCTCGGTCGCAGTGCGCTCGAACGCCTCGGGGCCGTCGTCGGCCGTGAACGGATACGGCTCGTCCGGAAGCAGTACGGCGTCCGCGCCCGCCCCGTCGATCTCCGCCAGCCCGACGTGCGGGTAGCGCTCCTCGCTGTCGGCGAACGCGTTCGCCCAGCCCAGCCGCCGCAGCAGGTCGCCGGTGAACGTGTCGCGTCCCACGACCATCCACGGATCGCGCCAGATCGGGACCGCGACCGTGCGGGTCACCGCTGGCACGGGACCGCACCACCGCTCCCGCGCGGTCGCAAGCCACGCGGGCCGATCCCAGCCGAGACCGTCGAGGAGCCGCTCGATGGAGGCGATCGCATCCGGCACCGTGCGGATGTCGGTCACCCAGACCGCGATCCCGGCGGCGCGCAGTCGCCTGACGTCCAGCTCGCGGTTCTCCTCCCGGTTCGCGACGACGACGTCGGGGGCCAGCGCCCGGATCGCGGCCAGGTCGGGGTTCTTGGGGCCGCGGACCCGTGCGACGTCGAGGTCGGCGGGGTGGGTGCACCAGTCGGTGGCCCCGATCAGGCGATGCGGTGCGACCGACGCCAGCGTCTCGGTGAGCGAGGGCACCAGGCACACGACGCGGCCGGCCGGTCGGGGTCCGGCGTACTCGGTGCCGAGGTCGTCGTGCACGGGCACATCCTCCCGACTCAGCGGTGCGAGACCCACGAATCAACTAGACGTTGCGGCGGTAGGCCCCGCCCACCTCGAAGAACGCCTCGGTGACCTGGCCGAGGGTGCAGACCCGGGCGGCGTCCATCAGGACCGCGAAGACGTTCTCGCCCGAGCTCGCCGCCTGCTTGAGGCGGGCGAGAGCGGCCTGCGCCTCCTCGGCGTGGGCCTCACGGAACGCACGCGTGCGGTTCAGCTGGGAAGCCTTCTCCTCCTCGGTCGCCCGCGACAGCGGGATCTCGGCAGGCTCGAGCTCCGAGGTCCGCTCGGGCGCACGGAAGGTGTTGACGCCGATGATCGGGAGCTCGCCGGAGTGCTTCTTGTGCTCATAGAGCATCGACTCGTCCTGGATCCGGCCGCGCTGGTAGCCGGTCTCCATGGCGCCGAGCACGCCGCCGCGCTCGGAGATCCGGTCGAACTCCGCGAGCACCGCCTCCTCGACCAGGTCGGTGAGCTCGTCGATGACGTAGGACCCCTGCAGCGGGTTCTCGTTCATCGCCAGGCCCCACTCGCGGTTGATCACCAGCTGGATCGCCAGCGCCCGGCGCACCGACTCCTCCGACGGGGTGGTGACAGCCTCGTCGAAGGCGTTGGTGTGCAGGCTGTTGGCGTTGTCGTAGATCGCGCACAGCGCCTGCAGCGTGGTGCGGATGTCGTTGAACGCCATCTCCTGGGCGTGCAGGGACCGCCCGGAGGTCTGCACGTGGTACTTCAGCTTCTGCGAGCGCTCGTTCGCGCCGTACTTGTCGCGCATCGCGACCGCCCAGATGCGCCGGGCGACGCGGCCGATGACGGAGTACTCCGGGTCCATGCCGTTGGAGAAGAAGAACGACAGGTTCGGCGCGAAGTCGTCGATGCGCATGCCGCGGGCGAGGTAGGACTCGACGTAGGTGAACCCGTTGGCCAGGGTGAAGGCGAGCTGGGTGATGGGGTTCGCGCCGGCCTCGGCGATGTGATAGCCCGAGATCGAGACGGAGTAGAAGTTGCGCACGCCGTGCTCGATGAACCACTCCTGCACGTCGGCCATGCAGCGCAGCGAGAACTCGGTGGAGAACAGGCAGGTGTTCTGACCCTGGTCCTCCTTGAGGATGTCGGCCTGCACGGTGCCGCGCACGCGGTGCAGCGCCTCCTCGGGCGAGATGCCGCGCTCGCGGGCCTGGTCCAGGACGGTGTTGAGGAAGAACGCCAGGATCGTGGGCGCCGGGCCGTTGATCGTCATGCTCACCGACGTGGTGGGCGAGAGGAGGTCGAAGCCGTCGTACAGCGCCCGCATGTCCTCCAGCGTCGCCACCGAGACGCCGCTGGTGCCGACCTTGCCGTAGATGTCGGGTCGCTCCTCGGGGTCGCGGCCGTAGAGGGTGACCGAGTCGAACGCGGTCGAGAGCCGGGTCGCGGGCTGGCCCTCGGAGAGCAGCTTGAAGCGCCGGTTGGTGCGGAACGGGTCGCCCTCGCCGGCGAACATCCGCGCCGGGTCCTCCTCCGCGCGCCGGAACGGGAAGACGCCGGCGGTGAAGGGGAAGCGGCCGGGCAGGTTCTCGCGACGCCAGTAGCGGACGAGCTCGCCCTGATCGGCATAGCGGGGTACGGCGACGCGCGGGATGCGGCTGCCGCTCAGCGACGTCCGCCCCTGGTCGGCGTCGTACTCGCTCACGGTCTTGGGCCAGGAGTCCAGCTGCTCCTGCAGGTCAGCCGGTACGTCGCCGCGCGCCCGCCGGGCCGCCGTGCCGAGGGACTCGACCTCCCCGGCGACGGTCTCGAAGGCCTGAGCGCGGCGGGCCAGCCCGACGAGCCGCTCGGTCTCGGCGTGGTAGGCGCGCACGGTCTCGGTGATCTCGGCGAGGTAGCGCACCCGGTCACCGGGCAGCACGGGCCGGATGCCGCTGGAGTGGCGCACGCTGACCGCGGCCAGGATCGGCTCGCCGACCCGCAGGCCCTTCTCGGCGAGGAGGTCGCGCAGGTGCTGGTAGAGCGCCGTCACGCCGTCGTCGCCGAACGTCGCCGCGGAGGTCCCGAAGACCGGCATGTCGTCAGGGGAGGAGCCGAACGCCTCCCGGTTGCGGACCAGCTGGCGGGACACGTCGCGCAGGGCGTCGAGGGCGCCGCGACGCTCGAACTTGTTGATCGCGACCACGTCGGCGAAGTCGAGCATGTCGATCTTCTCCAGCTGGCTGGCGGCGCCGAACTCCGGCGTCATGACGTAGAGGCTCACGTCGGCGAAGGGCACGATCGCGGCGTCGCCCTGGCCGATGCCGGGGGTCTCGATGACGATGAGATCGAACCGGGCGGCCTTGAGCACGGCCAGGACGTCGTCGAGGTGCTCGGGCAGCTCGTGCGCGCCGCGGGTGGCCACGGAGCGGTAGAAGATGGTGTCGCCGTCGGTGGCGTTCATCCGGATCCGGTCGCCCAGGAGCGCGCCGCCGCCGCGCCGCCGGGTGGGGTCGATCGCCACGACAGCCGCTCGGACGCGGTCCTGCTGGTCGGTCCGCAGCCGGCGCAGCAGCTCGTCGGTGAGCGAGGACTTCCCCGAGCCGCCGGTTCCGGTGATGCCGAGGACGACGGGACGAGCGCCCTGCCGGGAAGCGTCGAGCGCTGCCCGGTCGAGCCGGCCCTGCTCGGCCGCGGTGAGCGCCCGGGCGAGCGCGAGCCGGTCGCCGCCGCGGACGGCGTCGAGGTCGGGGCCGGCGACCTCGAGCAGGTCGACGTCGAGCTCGGCCACCACCCGGTTGATCATCCCGACCAGGCCGAGGCGCTGACCGTCCTCGGGGGAGAAGATCGTGACCCCTGCCTCGCGCAGTCGCGCGATCTCGCTGGGGATGATGACGCCGCCGCCCCCGCCGTACACCTTGATGTGGCCGGCGCCCCGCTCGCGCAGCATCTGCACGAGGTACTCGAAGTACTCCACGTGGCCGCCCTGGTAGGAGGAGACGGCGATGCCATGGGCGTCCTCCTCGATGGCGGCGTCGACCACCTCCTGGACGGAGCGGTTGTGCCCGAGGTGGATGACTTCGCAGCCCTGGGCCTGGAAGATGCGACGCATGATGTTGATGGCGGCGTCGTGGCCGTCGAACAGGCTGCTGGCGGTGACCACCCGCACGTGGTGCTGCGGCGTGTGCAGGTCAGGCATGGCGACCCCTGGAGGCATTAGTAGGATGTCCTAGGAAAAATAGTAGGACATCCAAGTATCACTGTCGAGTCCGGCGAGCAAGGGAGCGTGCGATGGAACGGATCGGTGTCGTCGGGGGAGGCCTGATGGGCTCCGGCATCGCGGAGGTCACGGCCAAGGCGGGCATGAGCACCGTGGTGGTCGAGGTCGGCGAGGACGCGGCGAAGGCCGCGCGGGAGCGGATCGAGGCATCGCTGGCCCGCGCCGTCGGCCGCGGGAAGATCACCGAGGAGGAGCGCGCGGCGATCGAGGGCCGGATCCAGGTCACCACCGAGCTCGGCGCACTGGCCGACCGCGACCTCGTCGTCGAGGCCGCCAGTGAGCGCGAGGACGTCAAGCTCGACCTCTTCCGCCGCATCGGGGCTCTGCTCGAGAACGAGGAGGCGATCCTGGCCTCGAACACCTCCTCCATCCCGATCGTCAAGCTCGGCGCCGTCTCCGGTCGCGCCGACCGGGTGATGGGCGTCCACTTCTTCAACCCCGCGCCCGTGATGCAGCTCGTGGAGCTGATCCCCTCGCTCACCACCTCCGCCGAGACGCTGGCGCGGATGCAGACGTTCGTCGCCGACGGCCTGGGCAAGCAGCCGATCGAGGCGACCGACCGCGCCGGCTTCGTGGTCAACAGCCTCCTGGTGCCCTACCTGCTGAGCGCGATCCGGATGTACGAGGCCGGCTACGCCTCCGCCGCCGACATCGACAAGGGCATGGTGCTCGGCTGTGGCCACCCGATGGGGCCGCTCGCGCTGGCCGATCTCATCGGCCTGGACACGATCCGGGCGATCGGCATCTCGATGTACGAGGAGTTCAAGGAGCCGCTCTACTCCCCGCCGCCGCTGCTGGACCGGATGGTCGACGCGGGTCTGCTCGGCAAGAAGAGCGGCCACGGGTTCTACCCCTACCACTGAGCGGGCAGGGGCGCTCTCCTCACGTCGCGACGGGGTCGCCGGCGGCGGCCCGCAGGGCGCTGAGCTGCCGGGTCAGCGCGACCACGTCCTCGGCCGAGATCCCGGGCGCGGTGAAGACCTCGCGGTTGAGGCCGTCGGTCGCCTGCTCGACGATCGCGCGGCCGGCGTCGGTGATAGCGGCCAGCACGATGCGCCGGTCCTGGGGGCCGCGGGAGCGGGCGACGTACCCCTGCTTCTCCAGCAGGTCCACGGCACTGGTGACGCTGGTGGGATGCACCTGCAGCAGGGACCCGAGACGGGTCATCGGCAGGTGTCCCGCCCGGGTGAACCCGAGCAGCCGCAGCACCTCGTAGCGGGCGAAGCTGAGGCCGAGCGGACGCAGGACGCCGTCGATGCGCTCCATCAGCAGCTGGTGCACGCGCACCACCGAGGTGACCAGGGCCATCCCGTCGGCGGCGTCCTCCCAGCCATGGGTGATCCACTGTCGACGGGCCTCGCTGATCGGGTCTGGCACGAAGTCGAGGATAGGCGTCCGAAACCCGCTCGTGTGCGCGCGGCGTCTCCCCTAGCCTCGCAAGAGTGACCACCGCCGCACCCGCCGACGCCCCGACCGATGCGCCCGTGCGCCCCTGGCTGCCGGTGCTCGCCGTCGCGGTGACATTGGCGCTCTGGGCCTCGGCGTTCGTCGCGATCCGGCACCTCGGGCACGACTTCCGGCCCGGGTCGATGGCGCTGGGCCGCATGCTCGTGGGCGCGCTGTGCCTGGCGGTGGTGGCGCTGCGCCGGCGCCCGCTGACGCCGCCCACCGCCCGCGACTGGCGCATCCTGCTCGTGATCGGCGTCCTCTGGTACGCGACCTACATGGTCGCGCTCAACGCCGGGGAGCGCCGCATCGACGCCGGCACCTCCTCGATGCTGATCCAGCTCTCGCCGGTGCTCATCGCCGTCCTCGCCGCGCTGTTCCTGCGCGAGCGGTTCACCCGCTTCATCGTCGGCGGACTCGTGCTCGCCTTCGCCGGCGTCGTGATCATCAGCCTGGCCACCAGCGACCACGGTGGGCACGACGTGGTCGGTGTGCTGCTGTGCCTCGTCTCAGCCGTCGCCTACTCGGTCTCGGTCATCTTGCAGAAGCCGCTGATGGGACGCTATCCGGCCGTCCAGGTCACCTGGCTCGCCTGCACGATCGGGGCGGTGGTCTGCCTGCCGTTCGCCGGGGAGCTGGTGGCCGACGTACGGCACGCGCCGCTGTCTGCGACGCTGTGGGTGGTCTACCTCGGCGTGTTCCCGACCGCCATCGCGTTCACCACCTACGGCTTCGCGCTGACCCACATGGACGCCTCCCGGCTGGGCATCACCACCTATCTGGTGCCGGTGCTGACCGTCCTGATGGCGTGGGCGTGGCTCGGGGAGACGCCGCCACCGCTGGCGTACGTCGGGGGTGCGCTCGCCCTGCTCGGCGTCGCGGTGGCCCGGCGCCGCTGACGTCTCACGGCTCGGGCGCTCAGCGCTCGGGCTCAGCGCTCGAGCCAGCCCCGGAACGCCTCCAGGTTCGCGGTCGACTCGCCGCGCAGCTTGCGCCACTCCCACTCCTTGCGGATCGAGCTGGCGAAGCCGAGCTCGAGGATGGTGTTGAAGGACTCGTCGGCGTAGGTCAGGACGGAGCCGAGGACGCGATCGAGCTCGTCGGGCGTGAGGGTGGCGAGCGGGAGGCGCGCGTCGAGGTAGATGTCACCGAGGCGGTCCAGGCCGAAGGCCACGGCGTACATCCGCAGGTTGCGCTCCAGCAGCCAGCGGTAGACCCCCTCGAAGTTCTCATCGGGGCGACGGCACACGAACGCGTGTACGCCGAGGGCGTGCGGGCCCACATCGAGTCGCACGGGCGTCTGCAGCTTCTTCTCGCCGGGCAGGGAGAAGGAGTAGGTGCCCTCGGTGCCGGTCCACTCGATGTCGTTGGCCCCGAGCCAGTCCTCGACCACCTGTCCCGCGCTCATACGCGCACCAGCTCCCGGGCCCGCTCGTAGACCGCCAGGGTGTGGCGCGCCGTCGCGTCCCAGGAGAAGTCCTGGGCGTGCCGGATCGCGCCCGCGGCAAGCGCCGCGCGCAGCGCCTCGTCGCGCACCAGCCGGTCCAGGGCGTCGGCCCACTGCTGGGGTCCGTGGCCCTCGACGAGCAGACCGCTGCGGCCGTCGCGGACGGCGGTGGTGAGCCCACCGACGGCGGCGGCGACGACCGGCGTGCCGCAGGCCTGCGCCTCGACCGCCACCAGGCCGAACGACTCGTTGTACGACGGCACCGCCACCAGCGTGGCTGCGGCGTACCACTGCGCCAGCTCGGTCTGCGAGACCGGCGGGACGAACCGCACCACGTCCTGGATGCCGAGCTCGTGGGCGAGGGAGGCCAGCGACTCGGGATGGTCAAGGCCGGTGCCCGACGGGCCGCCCACGACCGGCACCACCAGCCGGCGGCGCAGCGAGGGATCGCGGGCGAGCAGCACGGCGACCGAGCGCAGCAGCACGTCCGGGGCCTTCAGCGGCTGGATGCGCCCGGCGAAGAGCAGCACGGCCGCCTCGGCCGGGAGCCCGAGCGCCGCGCGGGCCTGCTGGCGTGGCTGCGGCCGGAAGAGGTCCAGGTCGACGCCCGGGTGCACGACCTCGACCCGGCCCGCGTCAGCGTCGTAGAGGTTGATCAGCTGCTTGGCCTCGAGGTCGGTGTTGGCGATCAGCTGGTCGGCGGCCTCCACGACCTGCTGCTCACCGATCACCCGCGCGGTCGGCTCGGGGAGGTCGCCCTCGGCGAGCGCCTCGTTCTTGACCTTGGCCATCGTGTGCATCGAGTGGATCAGCGGCACCCGCCAGCGGTCGCGCGCCAACGTCCCGACCTGGCCGGAGAGCCAGTAGTGGGAGTGGACGGCGTCGTAGTAGCCGGCCGGCTTGGCCGCCTCGGTGCGCAGCACCTCGCGGGCGAACACGCACAGCTGGCCGGGCAGCTCCGCCTTGGTGAGCCCCTCGAACGGTCCCGCGTGCACGTGTCGCACGACCACGCCGTCACCGGCCTGTACGACGGGCGCCAACTGGGACGACGTCGCGCGGGTGAAGATGTCGACCTCGACGCCCTGGGCCACCAGCCGCTTGGCCAACGCGATCACGTAGACGTTCATGCCGCCCGCGTCACCGGTGCCCGGCTGGTCGAGGGGGGAGGTGTGGAGGCTGATCATCGCCACTCGGCCGATGCTGCTCACTCACACCTCTTTCCCGGTGCCGCTCGCGGCGGCCACGCTGTAACGCACGCTGCTGCGCAGACTCGTGCGCAGGGACAACCTCACCAGTGTGCTGGATTGTTCCCGGCACACTGCGCGCGGCTCGTGCGGTGGGCTCGGAGTCGGCCCGGGACGCACGTGCGAGACACTGGGGCCATGCCCTCGCCGAAGACCGCCGTCGTCACCGGAGCCTCCAGCGGGATCGGGGCTGCCACCGCCCGTGCCCTCGCGGCGGCGGGCTATCACGTGTTCCTGGCCGCGCGCCGTGTCGAGCGGATCGAGGCGCTCGCCGACGAGATCGGCGGGACCGCGGTGGCCACCGACATCACCTCCGAGGCATCGGTCGACGCTCTCGCCACGGCCGTCGGTGAGCGTCTCGACGTCCTGGTCAACAACGCCGGGGGTGCCTTCGGAGCCGCTCCGGTCGCCCAGGCCGACAGCGACCAGTGGCGTCGCATGTACGAGGTCAACGTCATCGGCCTCATGCAGGTGACGCGGGCGCTGCTGCCGGCGCTGCTCGCCAGTGGCGCCGGGACCATCCTCAACGTCGGCTCGACGGCGGGCCGGATCGCCTACGAGGGTGGCGCCGGCTACACCGCCGCCAAGCACGGGACGCAGGTCGTCACCGAGACGCTGCGCCTCGAGCTGTGGGACCAGCCGGTACGCGTCATGGAGGTCGCGCCCGGGATGGTCAGGACCGACGAGTTCGCGCTCGTGCGCTTCGACGGCGACGAGACCAAGGCCGCCGCCGTGTACGCCGGCGTCGAGGAGCCGCTCGTCGCCGAGGACGTCGCGGACGCCATCGCCTGGATGATCACCCGCCCCGCTCACGTGAACATCGACGAGCTCGTCATCAAGCCGCGCGCCCAAGCCGCCCAGCACAAGGTGCACCGCCTCTCCTGACGATTATTCGGGGGCTGCCTCCGGATGCGACACTGCCGAGCGTGCAGACGATCGGACTCATCGGTGGCATGAGCTGGGAGAGCAGCGCCGCCTACTACGAGGGCCTCAACAAGGGCGTGCAGGAGCGACTCGGCGGCCTCCACTCCGCGAAGGTCGTGCTCGCCTCCGTCGACTTCGCCGAGGTGACCGCCCTCCAGATCGCCGGCGACTGGGACGCCGCCGGCCAGATCCTCGCCGCCGCGGCGGCCGGGCTGGAGAAGGCCGGCGCGGACTTCGTCATGATCGGCGCCACCACCTTCCACCAGGTCTACGACGCGGTCGCCGCCGCCGTCTCCATCCCGGTGATCCACCTCGCCGACGTACTGGCGCACAAGTGCCGCGCGCTCGGCATCACCACGGTCGGCTTCCTCAGCACCGCCTACACGATCGAGAACGAGTTCTTCGCCCAGCGCATCGCCGATCACGGCCTCGACGTCAACCTGCCCGACCCGGTGCACGTCGAGACGCTCGACTCGATCATCTACGGCGAGCTCGTCTTCCGGACGGTCAACCCCAGCTCGAAGCGCCGCGTCGCCACCATCGTCGACGAGCTGTGGGACAGCGGGGCGCAGGGCGTCATCCTCGGTGCCTCCGAGCTGTCACTGCTCGTGCGCCAGGACGACGTCGAGGTTCCGGTGCTCGACGTCATCACCGTCGGCGTCGAGGCCGCGCTCGAGCGCGCCCTGGGCTAAGCAGCGCTGCGCGCTCAGTCCAGCACGAGGTCGGCGATCCGGCGCAGGTCCGGGGTGAGGGCATGCTCGGGCACGGCACAGCTGGTGCCGCACAGGTCGAACTCGTAGGAGAACCCGTCCGGGCGCCCGGGTCCGGGATCGGCCGGTGGGCTGACCTGGGGCAGCAGCCCCTCGAGCTCGGCGGCGCGCTCGTCGTCGCTGTCGAGGTCCACCTCACCGCTGCGCACCATGCCGGCGAAGCCGCCGCTGCGACGCACGGCCACGATCCGGCTCACCGCGGACCCACCCCCACTGTCTTCCAGGCGGCCGTCACCTGGTCCGCGTGCTCGCCGGCAGCCGCCACGGTCCCGGCAGCGAAGCCCGCGAAGTCGGTGTCGGGGCCGACCGCGTCGCCGGTGAGCGCGGCGTACCAGATCCGGCCGGCGCCGTCCCAGCTGGTGCCGCCGATGGCGACCGCCGCGAGATAGAACGCCCGGTTGGGGATGCCGGAGTTGGTGTGCACGCCGCCGTTGTCGTCGGAGGTGTCGACGTAGCCGCTCATGTCGGGGGCCTGCGGGTCCTTGCCCAGCCGTGGGTCGTCGTACGCCGTCCCCGGGTGGGCCATGTCGCGCAGCGCCCGGCCCTTCACGCCGGGCAGGAAGAGGCCCTCGCCGATCAGCCAGTCGGCCTCCTCGGCCTTCTGCCCCAGCAGCCGCTGCTTGACGCAGGAGCCGAACACGTCGGAGAGCGACTCGTTGAGCGCACCGGACTGACCGGAGTAGGTCAGCCCGGCGGTCCGCTCGGTGACGGCGTGCGTGAGCTCGTGGCCCAGCACGTCCACCGGCTTGGTGAAGCGGCCGAAGACCGAGCCGTCGCCGTCGCCGAAGACGAGCTGGGTGCCGTCCCAGTAGGCGTTGTCGTAGCCCTTCTCGTAGTGCACCGAGAGCGAGACCGACGCGCCCTTGCCGTCGAAGGAGGCCCTGTCGTAGACCTCGCGGTAGAGGTCGAGCGTGGCGCCGATGCCGGTGGCCGCCTCGTCGACGGCCGGGTCGCCCGACGCCGGCGCACCGGCCGAGCGCACCACGTCGCCGGGCAGCTCGGAGCCGTTGTGGCAGGTGTGCACCACCCACGCGGGCGCGCCGGCAGCGCTCTGTGGCACCGGGTGCGGCCCCGCCGCGCGCCGCTCGCGCAGCGCCCGGTCCAGCGGCACGTAGTCGGGCTGGAGGCGCTCGAGGAGGTAGGGAGGGATGAAGTGGCAGTGGACCCGAGATGTCATGAGGCCAGCAAACACCCCGGCACCGACAATTTCAGCCCCTCCCGGGCGCCGGACGGAGCGTCATGCCAGTCGCGCCGGGAACCCGCCGGTGGCGATCGGGCCCCACGACGTCGGGGTGATGCGGATCAGCGACTTGCCCTGGCGCTCCATCGCGGCGCGGTACTCCTCCCAGTCGGGATGCTCCCCGCTGATGCAGCGGTAGTAGTCCACCAGCGGCTCGAGGGCGTCGGGCATGTCGAGCACCTCGGCATCGCCGTCGACCTGCACCCAGGGGTCGTCCCAGTCGTCGGAGACGACCAGCACCGAGGCCCGCGGCGTACGCCGCAGGTTCGCGGCCTTCGCCCGCTCCGGGTACGTCGAGATCACCACGCGGCCCGCCTGGTCCACCCCGCCGGTCACGGGGGAGAGCTGCGGTCGTCCGTCAGCCCGGGTCGTCACCAGCACCATCCGGTGTCGCGGGCGGACGAACTCCAGCAGCTGCTCGGGGGTGACCCGGGTCGTGGTCGCGATCCTCGCCATGGCTGCGACAGTAGCCGCAGCCGCCGCTCGCGATGCAGGGCAAAGCTGCCGCCGCCGATAGGATCGAGCGCAATCCCAAGCGAAAGTCGAGCGATCACGCATGCCCGAGATCAAGCACGCCAACCTGCGCAACGTCGCCATCGTCGCGCACGTCGACCACGGCAAGACCACGCTGGTCGACGCCATGCTGCGACAGGGCGGCGCCTTCAGCGAGCACCAGGCCGAGTCGGTCGCCGACCGGGTCATGGACTCCGGTGACCTCGAGCGCGAGAAGGGCATCACGATCCTCGCCAAGAACACGGCGATCCGCTACCACGGCGCGTACGCGCCCGAGGGCGGGATGACGATCAACATCATCGACACCCCCGGCCACGCCGACTTCGGCGGCGAGGTCGAGCGCGGCCTGTCGATGGTCGACGGCATCGTGCTGCTGGTCGACGCCTCCGAGGGACCGCTCCCGCAGACCCGCTTCGTGCTGCGCAAGGCGCTCAACGCCGACATGCCCGTCGTACTCGTGGTGAACAAGGTGGACCGCGGCGACGCCCGCATCGACGAGGTTGTCGACGAGGTCTACGAGCTCTTCATGGACCTGCTCGACGAGAGCCACAGCCACGACGCCCTCGACTTCCCCGTCGTCTACGCCTCCGGCAAGGCGGGCATCGCCTCGCTGGAGAAGCCGGGCAACGCGACCCTGCCGGACGGCGACAACCTCGAGCCGCTGTTCAAGACGATCCTCGACACGATCCCGGCGCCGAAGTACGAGGAGGGCGCTCCGCTCCAGGCGCACGTGACCAACCTCGACGCCTCGCCGTTCCTGGGCCGCCTCGCGCTGCTGCGCATCCACCAGGGTGAGCTGCGCAAGGGCCAGACCGTCGCCTGGATGAGGGGCGACGGCACCGTCAAGAACGTCAAGATCACCGAGCTCCTGGTCACCCAGGGCCTCGAGCGCGTCCCCGGCGACTACGCCGGTCCCGGCGACATCGTCGCGATCGCGGGCATCCCCGACATCATGATCGGCGAGACCATCGCCGACGCCGAGAACCCGGTGGCGCTGCCGCTCATCACCGTCGACGAGCCGGCCATCTCGATGACGATCGGCACCAACACCTCCCCGCTGGTCGGCAAGGTGAAGGGCTCCAAGGTCACCGCCCGGATGGTCAAGGACCGCCTCGACGCCGAGCTGATCGGCAACGTGTCCCTGCGGGTGCTGCCGACCGACCGCCCCGACGCGTGGGAGGTCCAGGGCCGCGGCGAGCTCGCGCTGGCGATCCTGGTCGAGCAGATGCGTCGCGAGGGCTACGAGCTGACCGTCGGCAAGCCGCAGGTCGTCACCAAGGAGATCGACGGCAAGGTGCACGAGCCGGTCGAGCGCCTCACCATCGACGCCCCGGAGGAGTATCTCGGTGCCATCACCGAGCTGCTCGCCAACCGCAAGGGCCGCATGGAGAACATGACCAACCACGGGACCGGCTGGGTCCGGATGGACTTCGTGGTGCCGGCCCGTGGCCTGATCGGGTTCCGCACCGACTTCCTCACCGAGACCCGCGGCACCGGCATGTCGTCCTCGATCTCCGAGGGCTACATGCCCTGGGCGGGCGAGATCCGGGCCCGCAACAGCGGCTCCCTGGTCGCCGACCGTGCCGGTGCCGCCACCGCGCACGCGATGACGTCCCTGCAGGAGCGCGGCACCATCTTCGTCGAGCCGGGCACCGAGGTCTACGAGGGCATGATCGTCGGCGAGAACAGCCGCGCCGACGACATGGACGTGAACATCACCAAGGAGAAGCAGCAGACCAACATCCGGTCCGCCACCTCCGACAACTTCGAGAAGCTGATCCCGCCGCGCAAGCTTTCGCTGGAGCAGTGCCTGGAGTTCTGCCGCGACGACGAGTGCGTCGAGGTCACTCCGGAGATGACCCGCATCCGCAAGGTCATCCTCGACCAGAACGAGCGAGCCAAGATCTCCTCGCGGCAGCGCAAGGCGAACCGGGGCTGATCTCTCGCCGGCGGCGGCTTTGACCCCTGGGGGTCAGTGCCGCCGCCGCAGCAGCCTCAACCCTGCACCACGGCTCCGCTCGCGACCAGCGCGTCGATCTCGGCGTCGGTGAAGCCCGCGGCACCGAGCACCGCCCGCGTGTCCTGACCGGCCTCGTGGACCTCACCGGGCGCGCGGGTCGGCGTACGGGAGAAGACCGGTGCCACGCGGGGCGCATGGCCTGCGTGGTACGGCGCGAAGATGCCGCGCGCGAGGTTGTGGGGATGCAACGGTGCCTCCTCCAGCGACAGCACCGGCGCCACACACGCGTCCGTGCCCTCGAAGCGAGCTGCCCACTCGTCACGGGTCCGGGTCTTGAACGCCTCGGCCAGCGCGGTCCGCATCTGGCCCCAGCGGCCGACGTCGTACTGCTCGAAGTCCAGGCCGGTGCCCGCCATCAGCTCGGCGTAGAACCGGTGCTCCAGGGCCCCGACGGCGACGTGCCTGCCGTCGGCGCACTCATAGGTGTCGTAGAACGGTGCGCCGCCGTCGAGCAGGTTCGACTCCCGCCGGTCCTGCCACAGCCCGTCAGCCTTCATGCCGTAGACCATCGTCATCAGCGAGGCGGCACCGTCGACCATGGCGGCGTCGACGACCTGGCCGCGCCCGGAGACGCCGCGCTCGAAGACCGCGGCCAGGATGCCCATCACCAGGAACAGCGTGCCGCCGCCGAAGTCTGCCACGAGGTTGACCGCGTTGCGTGGCTTGTCGGCCGAGCCGGTGGCGTGCAGCGCACCGGTGAGGGCCGCATAGGTGATGTCGTGGCCGGCGCGGTCGGCGAGCGGCCCGGTCTGGCCCCAGCCGGTCATCCGGCCGTAGATGAGCCGCGGGTTGCGTCCCATGCACGCCTCGGGACCGAGGCCGAGGCGCTCCATCACGCCGGGTCGCAGGCCCTCGACGACGACATCGGCGGAGTCGATGAGCCGCAGCACGGTCTCGATGCCCTCGGCGCTCTTGAGGTTGACGGCCAGGCTCGGGCGGCTGCGCCGCAGCACGGGGGCGTCCAGACCGCCGGCGTCGGGCCGGTCGATGCGGACGACGTCGGCGCCGAGCTCGGCGAGCAGGAGGCACGCGTAGGGGCCCGGTCCGATGCCGGCGAACTCGATGACGCGCAGGCCCGCGAGTGGTCCAGTCATGACCAGCATCCTGCCCGACCACCATGGACCCAGTAGCGTCGTCCACGTGCTGAAGATCGGATACAAGGCCTCGGCCGAGCAGTTCGGACCCCGCGATCTGGTGGAGTACGCCGTCCTCGCCGAGGAGGTCGGCCTGGACAGCGTCTGGATCAGCGACCACTTCCAGCCCTGGCGGCACGAGGGCGGTCACGCACCGCAGGCGCTGCCCTGGCTGGCCGCGGTGGGGGAGCGCACCGAGCGGGTGCTGCTGGGCACCAGCGTGCTGACCCCGACGTTCCGCTACAACCCGGCCGTCCTGGCGCAGGCGTTCGCCACCCTGGGGTCGCTGTACCCGGGGCGGATCGCGCTCGGCGTCGGCTCGGGCGAGGCGCTCAACGAGATCGCCGTGGGCTCGGTGCCGACCGAGGGGGAGTGGCCGGAGTTCAAGGAGCGATCGGCGCGGCTGCGCGAGTCGATCCAGCTCATGCGCCGGCTCTGGAGCGAGGACCGGGTGACGTTCGAGGGGTCCTACTACCGCACGAAGGACGCCACCATCTATGACAAGCCGGGTCAGCCGATCCCGGTCTACATGGCGGCCGGTGGCCCCCAGATGGCCAAGAGCGTGGGCCGCGTCGCCGACGGCTTCATCTGCACCTCGGGCAAGGGCGAGGAGCTCTATGCCTCGCTGCTCACCGCGTTGGGCGAGGGTGCCGAGGCGGCCGGGCGTGACGTGGCCGGCATCGACAAGATGATCGAGATCAAGCTCTCCTACGCCCACACCCGCGACGAGGCGCTGGAGAACACCCGCTTCTGGGGCGCGCTCGCCCTCACCCCCGAGCAGAAGCACAGCGTGCACGACCCGTCCGAGATGCAGCGCCTGGCCGACGAGCTGCCGATCGAGCAGGTCGCCAAGCGGTGGATCGTCGCCACCAGCGCCGAGGAGGTCGTCGCGGGTCTCAAGCCGTACGTCGACCAGGGCTTCGACCACCTGGTCTTCCACCCGCCCGGCGAGGACCAGGCGGGCTTCCTCAGGTCCTTCGCCGAGGAGGTCGTCCCGGCGATCCGTGGGCTCTAGCTGCGCCTGCCGTCACGGTGACAGTTGCAAAGTGTCACCGTGACAGGTTGCGGCACCGGTGACAGATCAGACGTGTCACCGACGCGCCAAAGTGTCACGGTGACACTTTGGCGGCGGACGGCGCCGCGGCACGGCCGCGCCCGCGATCAGAGGTCGAGCTTGTAGCCCAGGCCGCGCACCGTGACGAGGTACTTAGGCTCGCTCGGGTCCGGCTCCAGCTTGGCCCGCAGCCGCTTGACGTGGACGTCGAGGGTCTTGGTGTCGCCGACGTAGTCGCTGCCCCAGACCCGGTCGATGAGTTGCCCGCGGGTGAGCACCCGACCCGGGTTGCGCAGGAACATCTCGAGCAGCTCGAACTCCTTGAGCGGCAGTCGCTGCTCGGTGCCGCCGACGGTGACGACGTGTCGCTCCACGTCCATCCGCACCGGGCCGGCCTCGAGGGTCGCCGGCGCGAGATCGGGCTCCTGGCCGCGGCGCAGGACGGCGCGGATCCGGGCGACCAGCTCACGCGGGCTGTACGGCTTGGTGACGTAGTCGTCGGCGCCGAGCTCGAGGCCGACGACCTTGTCGACCTCGTCGTCCTTGGCGCTGACCATGATCACCGGCACGGTCGAGGTGGTGCGGATCTGGCGGCACACCTCGGTGCCGGAGATGCCCGGCAGCATCAGGTCCAGCAGCACGATGTCGGCACCGTTGCGGTCGAACTCCTTCAGCGCGGTGTCGCCGTCGGCCGCGATGGCGACCTCGAACCCCTCCTTGCGCAGCATGTAGGAGAGCGCCTCGCTGTAGCTCTCCTCATCCTCGACGACGAGCACACGGGTCACGGACGGTCCTCCTTGGTGGTGGAGACGAGATGGTCGGGCCGCGCCGGCAGATGCTGCGGCAGGGCCAGGGTGAACGTCGAGCCCTGGCCCTCGACGGACCAGACGCGCACCTCGCCGCCGTGCGTGGCGGCGACGTGCTTGACGATCGAGAGGCCGAGACCCGTGCCCCCCGTGGAGCGGTGTCGGGCGGGGTCGACGCGGTAGAAGCGCTCGAAGATCCGGTCGATCTCGTCCTGCGGGATGCCGATGCCCTGGTCGACCACCGAGATCTCGACCGAGCCGCGCTCGGCCTTGGTGGTCACCGAGACGCTCGAGCCGGGGTCGGAGTAGGCGACAGCGTTGGACACGAGGTTGGCCACGGCCGCCAGCACCTGCTCCTCGTTGCCGAAGACCTGGAGGCCCTCGGTGCCGCCGGTGAGCACGGTGATGCGCTTCTTGTCGGCGTCGATCGCGCTGGTGTCCACCGCGGTGGCGATGACGGCGTCGACGTCGACCGCCTCGGGCGCCTCCAGCGGCTCGTCACCCTGCAGCCGGGAGAGCTCGATGATCTGCAGTACCAGCTGGGTCAGCCGGTCGCTCTCGATCAGCATGCGACCGGCGAACCGGCGTACGGCCTCCGGGTCCTCGGCGGCGTCGGCGACCGCATCGGCGAGCACCCGGATGGCGCCGACCGGTGTCTTGAGCTCGTGGGAGACGTTGGCGACGAAGTCGCGGCGCACCGCCTCGACCCGCCGCTCGCGGGTGCGGTCCTCGACCAGCGCCAGCACCAGCCGCGAGCCCAACGGGGCGACCCGTGCCGTGACATGCCGGGCCGGCGAACCGGCCCGCGTCATCACCAGCTCCGTCTCGCGGATCTGCCCGTCACGGCGGACCTGATGCACGAGGTCGGCCAGCTCGGCGGAGAGCAGGGCGGTTCCCCGGACCAGGCCGAGGGCGTACGCCGGAGCCGACGCCTTGAGGACGGTGTCGTCATCATTGACCACGACCGCGCTGCTGCGCAGGACCGACAGGACGGTCGCGACCTCGGGCGGGACGATGGGCTCCTCGACCATGGGGACGTGGCGCTGCTGCCGGTCGCTCAGGTGCCAGGCGAGCATCGCCGAGCCCGCGACGCCGGCACCGAGAACGGCGGCGAGGAACGCCTGCGTCGTCGGATCCACAGGCACAGCGTAAGGCTGGCATTCACCCGGGCTTCGCCATCCGGACCCCGGAACGCGCAACGTTCACCCACGGTTCACCCGTCCGCCCCAGCGCTTCATCTACCCTCCGTAGGCTCGCGCCCATGCGCCACGCCTTCCATGACCAGCTCGACGGCATCTTCGACGACCTCGCCGGCATCTGCCGCAAGGTCGAGAGTGCCGTGCACCTCGCGACCCAGGCGCTGCTGACCGGTCGGGTCGACATCGCCGAGCAGGTCATCAGCGGCGACGCCGAGATCGACCGGGACCGCGAGCGGGTGGAGGACACGGCGCTCTCGGTGCTGTCCTTGCAGGCCCCCGTCGCCGGTGACCTGCGCACGGTGGTCTCCGCGCTGCGGATGGTCAGCGAGCTCGAGCGGATGGGGGACCTCTCGGTCCACGTCGCCAAGATCGCCCGGCTCCGCACACCGAACATCGCCGTCCCGGAGCAGGCGCACAGCACGATCGCACGGATGGCCGAGGTCGCCGAGGACATGGTGCGGCGCACCGCCCGGATCATCGAGGACCGTGACGTGGACCAGGCCGCTGAGCTCCAGCGCGACGACGTCGAGATGGACCAGCTGCGTCGGGCCAGCTTCACCGAGCTGCTCGGGCCGAGCTGGACCGCCGGTGTCGAGGCGGCCGTCGACGTGGCCCTGCTGGGCCGGTACTACGAGCGCATCGCCGACCATGCGGTCACCGTCGCCAAGCGGGTCGTCTTCGTGGTGACCGGCGAGTCGCCGGAGACGCTGGGCGCCTGAGCGGCGTCAGCGACCCTGGTTCGCGACCGCGAGGGCAGCGGCTGCCGCGGCCTCGGGGTCGAGGTACTCCCCGCCGGCGACGGTCGGCGTCAGCGAGTCGTCGAGGCGGTAGACCAGCGGCTGCGCCGTCGGGATGTTGAGCGCGGCGATGTCGTCGTCGGAGATCCCGTCGAGGTGCTTGACCAGGGCGCGCAGGCTGTTGCCGTGCGCGGTGACCAGCACGGTCCTGCCGGCGCGCAGGTCGGGCACGATCTCGTCCTCCCAGTAGGGGATGAGCCGCGCCACGACATCCTTGAGGCACTCGGTGCGCGGGACGTCGATGCCGGCGTAGCGCGGGTCGCCCACCTGGGAGTACTGGTCGTCATCGGCCAGCGGTGGCGGAGGTACGTCGTACGAGCGGCGCCACAGCTGGAACTGCTCCTCGCCGAACCGCTGCAGCGTCTCGGACTTGTTCTTGCCCTGCAGTGCGCCGTAGTGACGCTCGTTGAGCCGCCAGTCGCGCTTGACCGGGATCCAGTGCCGGTCCGCGGTGTCGAGCGCGATCGCCGCGGTGTTGATGGCGCGCCGCAGCAGCGAGGTGTGGACGACGTCGGGCAGGACGCCGGCGGCCTTCAGCAGCTCCCCGCCGTTGACCGCCTCGGCGCGGCCCTTGTCGGTGAGGGCCACGTCGACCCAACCGGTGGAGAGGTTGAGCGCATTCCACTCGCTCTCGCCGTGGCGGAGCAGGACCAGCGTCGAGGTCATGGGCGGATCACTCGCCGATCGGCGGCAGGGACGGGTAGGAGCAGTCGTAGGCGCCCGAGCCGGCGGGCTGGGGGACGCTGTCGGCGGACTGGGTCGAGGCCCCCTGCGGCGCGACCGAGGCGTAGTCGCCGCACCGGGTCACGACCGGCGTCTGCACCGTGATCATGGAGCCGTCGCTGAAGGTCAGCTGCACCGGGACGATGCTGCCGGCCTTGAAGTCGCCGGTGACGGTGATCCCGCCGGCCGACGCGCTGGCCAGGTTGATCGAACCGGTGTCGGTCACCGCGACCGGCCTGAAGCTCTTGGCCTGCAGCTGGTACTCGCTCTTCGGGCCCGCGCTGAGGCCGGTGAGCTTCGGCGCCTTGGCGGCGTCGGTCACGGGGTCGGCGCTGGGGTTGAGCGCGATCGTGGCGACGAAGACGCCCTTGCCGTCCATGCTGGCCACGATCCGGCTGGCGAGCACGCGCATCCCGTTGCCGGTCACGTCGTAGCCACCGTTGGCGATGACGTTGGGACGGTCGGTGGCGTAGTCGAACCCGCAGGAGCTCAGCACCGGCGCGGCCAGGCAGACGAGGCCGGCGGCCAGGGCGAGCTTGCGGCGAAGAGTCGTCGTCACGGCGGTCATGCTAGCGGCCCCCGACCGCGCGGTGCTCCCCAGCCCGGTGATTGATCCTGATAGATCGATCACGGCCGGTTCCGGGGTCACGTCACCGGCGCAGACCCACCTGGCTGGTCACCAGTGCGAGCGCGGCCACGACCACCGCGGTGAAGGCGCCGGCGACCAGGAGCAGCCGGCTCGCGCCCATCCGCAGACCGAGGCGCAACGGCAGGTAGCTCCAGCCGTCGGCGTTGTCGGCCACCAGGCCCCACAGGGCCAGCAGGAAGTGGACCCCCACCCCGATGAGGGCGGCGAGGGCGACCACCGCCGGCTGCGGCGCCGAGCCGTGGTTGCCGCCGCCCCAGCCGCCGTAGGACAGGAACGGCACGTAGAGCGCGAAGGCGATCGCCCATGGCACGAAGGAGAACAGCCCGCGGCGCAGGACGACGTTGCCGACCATGCCCACCGCGACCGAGGCCAGATAGGACAGTCCGGCGGCGACGCCGTTCGACACCGCGAGCGGTACGACGAGCAGCACCGCGCAGCACAGTGAGAACCAGGTGCTGCCGGCGTCGAGCCGCCGGTCGGCGATCGGCTTGCCGCTGCGCCCGTGGGCGCGGTCGACGGTGTCGTCGACCAGGTCGTTGTGCCAGCCGAGGATCACCTGGCCGACGAGCACGGTGGCGAAGACCAGCGCCATGTCGCGGGCCGGGCGGCCGTCGAGGGCGGCGGCCGCCGCCAGGGCGAGCGCTGTCACGAGCGCCTGCCGCGGGTGCGCCGCCCGGAGGAGCAGGAACGGCATCCAGTCCCGGATCCGACGCCGCTGCGATCCGCTGGGCGCGGGCGCGGGGGCGGGCGTGGGGTCGGCGGCGTCGGTGGCAGCCGCTGCTTCCGGGACCGCGGCGTCGGTGGCGTTGTCGTCTGCTGCCGTACCGGCGCGGTCGGCTTCGTCGGGCCTCCCGGACCGGGAGAACGGGAAGCGCCGTGGACGCGACTGGGGCATGCGCGCAGTATCCGGCACGGAGCGGGCGCCGGTCATGCAAACCGCTGGCCCCGGGCGCGTCCGGGACCCGTCCCGGGTCGGCCCCGGGACCGTCCTGGCGCCGTGTGCGGGCCGCCCGGAGGCGGGGGTCAGGCCCGTTCCAGGCGCAGGTCAGGCGCTCCATCGGGGCGCCCCGGCGGCCCCGCACCACAGGACCAGCGCTTCTGTCAAGCCCTCATTGCGGCTCTGACCTGCGCAAACGCGGATCGTCCCGGTGCATTTCCGTGGTAGACTTTGCCTTCTAGGAAGGGGTACCTGACATATGACTTTCACCGTCGGCGAGACCGTCGTCTATCCGAACCACGGGGCCGCTGTCATCGAGGACATCGAGATGCGGACCATCAAGGGTGAGGAGCGACAGTACCTCGTGCTGAGGATCATCGCTCAGCAGGACCTGGTCGTCCGGGTTCCGGCCAACAACCTCGACCTCGTCGGCGTGCGTGACGTCGTCGACCGTGACGGTCTCGACCGTGTCTTCGAGGTCCTCCGTGCCGCGCACGTCGAGGAGCCCACCAACTGGTCGCGTCGCTACAAGGCCAACCTGGAGAAGCTCCACAGCGGCGACGTCATGAAGGTCGCCGAGGTCGTGCGCGACCTGTGGCGCCGTGAGCGCGACCGCGGGCTTTCCGCCGGCGAGAAGCGCATGCTGGCCAAGGCGCGCCAGATCCTCGTCTCCGAGCTCGCCCTGTGCGAGCACACCAACGAGGACAAGGCGGAGGCCCTCCTCGACGAGGTCCTCGCCTCCTGACGTCAGGATGGCGCGTCGCCGGCGTTGTCGTCGCTCGACGGCCGCTTCGCTCTCAGGCCGCCTTCGCTCCTCCGCCTTGGCGCCCCGCGCATCCTGACGCCAGGCTCGAGCACGTGAAGCACCCAGAACGCCCCCGCGAGCAGCGGGGGCGTTCTGCTTTGTAGGTTGATCGCGTGATCGAGGAGTACGTCGACAACCCGCCCGCGCTCGGTGCGGTGGTGGAGACCGACCGTGGCTCCCTGCCGTTCGCCCTCATCCACGGCGAGGCGCTGGTGGCGTGCGCGGTCTGGGCCCTGGGCGAGGCGGGCGTGACGCCGGTCGACTTCTCCACCCCGTGGGCGAGCGTGGTGGAGAGCGAGGAGGCCTTCGTGCTGCACGACGCGCTCTGCCCGATGACGCCCGCGGCGTTCATCGCCCGCTGCGTCGCGACCGCCGAGGAGACCGCCTCGGTGGTGGTCGGCGTGCGCCCGGTGACCGACACGGTCAAGCGCGTCGAGGACGGCGTCGTCGGCGACACCGTCGACCGCGAGGGCCTGGTCAGCGTCACCTCGCCGATCGTGCTGCCGTCCCACGTGGTGGCGGCGCTGGCGGAGATGCCCAGCGGTGACTTCGCCGACGTGGCCGCCGCCCTCGCGGACCGCTTCCCGGTCAGGACGATCGAGGCGCCGCCGGAGGGCCGGCGGGTCGTCGACGCCGACGACGTACGCGTGCTGGAGGCGCTCACCCAGCCGTGAGCGTCGCGGCCAGCGCTACGTCCTCGGGGAAGGTGACCTTGAGGTTGAGCGCGCTCGACGGTACGGCGAGGACCCGCACGCTGCCGTAGCGCTCCAGGCAACCGGCGGTGTCGGTGAACTGCGCCCCGTCGCGCTCAGCGGCCCGGTAGGCGGCGAGCAGGTCGGTCGCACGGAACGCCTGGGGCGTCTGGACGCCGACCAGCATGCCCTCGACCGGCCGCAGCGACCGCGTGGAGAGCCGGCCCAGCGCCGCCGCCGGGATCGCGCCACCGTGCTCGCGGGCCGCGCTCAGTGTCGCGTCGTAGAGGCCGGCGTCGGCCAGCGGGCGGGCGCTGTCGTGGATGGCCACCGCGTCGATCGTCCCGCTCTCGATGTCACCGACGAGGACCTGCAGCGCGTGCCACTCCGAGGCGTGTCGCGTCCGGCCACCGACGACGAGCGTGACCTCGCGCTCGCCGAGCAGGGGCGTCAGGGCCTCGCCGACCGCTTCCTGCTCACCGTCGCGGACGACGACGACGATCCTGGCGATGTCGGGCACCGCGAGTGCCGTCTCGAGCGAGCGACCGAGGACCGTGATGTCACCGAGCGGCAGCAGCACCTTGTTGCGGTCGGCGGCCACGCGCGACCCTGAGCCGGCGGCGAGCAGGACGATGGCGGCGGGCATGGGCGAAGGTTAGTCGGGGAGGAATCGTTTTCACCGCTGTTACATCGCGAAACAGCCGTCGAACACACCGCGCCTAGGTTCGCAGACACCATGACACCGCGACACAGCGCCGAGGAGTGGCAGGCCGTGTGCCGGTTCGAGGATCTCGAGCCGGATCGGGGCGCCACCGCGCTGGTGCACGGCCAGGCCGTCGCGCTGTTCCGCATGGCCGCCGGTGAGGTCTATGCGCTCGGGAACCACGACCCGTTCGCCCGCTCGGCGATGCTGGCGCGTGGCATCGTCGGACGCCGGGGCGAGGTCCCGTTCGTGGCGTCGCCGGCTCACGGGCACGGCTTCGACCTGCGCACCGGGCGGTGCCTGGACGACATCCACGTGTCGGTGCCGGCGTACTGCGTCAGGGTGGTCGAGGGTGTGGTGTACGTCGGCCACCGCAAGGTCGACGCCGCTTAGCTGACGCTGGCGGCAGGTGCGAGCACCCAGGCGGTGGTGTCCTGCGGCAGCCGGCCCTCCTCGAGCGGGCCGCTGGCGAGGACGACCTCGCCCTGAGGCAGCTCGATCGGCGCGGCGCCGAGGTTCGTGACGCTGTGCCAGCCGCCCGGCCGCACCAGGTGGACGACGTCGTCGGCCGCCTCGACCCACTCCAGTGTCTCCGCGCCCTGCAGCCGCCGGCGGGCCGCGAGCGCCGCGCGGTAGAGCGAGAGCGTCGAGGACGGGACGCCGGCCTCCGCCTCGACCGACACCTCGGCGAACCAGGCCGGCTGGGGCAGGTGTGCGCGGCCGGGGCCGAAGCCGAACGAGCTGCCCGACCTGGTCCAGGGCAGCGGCACCCGGCAGCCGTCACGGCCCTTGTGCGCGTGCCCCGAGCGCTCGTACGTCGGGTCCTGGAGCACCTCGCGCGGCAGGTCGGCGACCTCGTGCAGGCCGAGCTCCTCGCCCTGGTAGAGGTAGGCCGAACCGGGCAGCGCGAGCATCAGCAGCGTCGCCGCCCGGGCGCGTCGCAGGCCGAGCTCCCGGTCGAGCGGGGGCGTCGTACCGTCACCGTCGACCCACGCCTTGCCGTCCTGGCCCAACTCGGACGGCACGCCGGAGCCGTCGGGTCCGCCGGGCAGTCCGTAGCGGGAGGCGTGCCGCACCACGTCGTGGTTGGACAGCACCCAGGTGGAGGAGGAGCCGGAGTCGGCGGCTGCTTCGAGGTTGCGTGCGATCACGCGGCGCAGCGTGGCGGCGTCCCAGTCGGCCTGCAGCAGGTCGAAGTTGAACGCCTGGCCCAGTCCCTCGGGCGAGGCGTACCGGGCGCGCCGCTCGGGGTGCACCCAGGCCTCGGCGACGGCGGTGCGCGGCGGGTCGTACTCCTCGAAGACCTTGCGCCACTCCCGGTAGATCTCGTGCACCTCGTCGCGGTCCCAGACCGGGTGGCGGCCGTCGGCGGTCTCCATCTGGGTGGGCAGGTCCCGCTCGGACGGCAACGGTTCGCTCAGGTCCTTGGTGAGCGCATGCGCGACGTCGATCCGGAAGCCGTCGACCCCACGGTCGGACCAGAAGCGCAACGTGCGGACGAAGTCCTCGCGCACCTCCGGGTTCGACCAGTTGAGGTCGGGCTGCTCGGGGGCGAACAGGTGGAGGTACCACTGGCCATCGGCGACGCGGTGCCAGGCGGGGCCGCCGAAGACCGACGTCCAGTCGCTCGGCGGCTCGCTGCCGTCAGGTCCGCGACCGTCGCGGAAGATGTAGCGGTCGCGTGCCGGGCTGCCCGGCGGGGATGCCAGCGCCTCCCGGAACCAGACGTGCCGGTTCGAGGTGTGGTTGGGCACGATGTCGACGATCAGTCGGATCCCTGCTGCATGCAGCGCAGCGACCATGGCGTCGAAGTCGGCGAGCGTGCCCAGCCGCGGGTCGACGTCGCGGTAGTCGTCGACGTCGTACCCGCCGTCGGCCAGCGCGGAGGGGTAGAACGGGCTCAGCCAGACCGCGTCCACGCCCAGCTCGCGCAGGTACCCCGCCCGCGAGGTGATGCCGGGCAGGTCACCGATGCCGTCGCCGTCGCTGTCGGCGAAGCTGCGCGGGTAGACCTGGTAGACGACCGCCTGCCGCCACCAGTCGCGGGCCGCCTGCTGCTCGGTGCTCATGGGTGTGCCTCCAGATCGCTCGTCGACTCCAGGAGCAGGGCGGTGGCGATCGCCGCCACGCCCTCGCCCCGACCGGTCAGTCCCAGTCCGTCGGTCGTGGTCGCGCTCACCGTGACCGGCGCGCCGACCGCTGCCGACAGGGCGTCCTGGGCCTCGGCGCGACGCGGTCCGACCTTCGGTGCGTTGCCGATGACCTGGATCGCCACGTTGCCGATCGCGAAGCCCGCGGCGCGCACCCGGCTCGCCGTCTCCGCGAGCAAGGTGACCCCCGCGGCGCCGGCCCATGCGGGCTCCGCCGTACCGAAGTTGGAGCCGAGGTCGCCCAGTCCGGCCGCCGACAGCAGCGCATCGCACGCCGCGTGGGCGGCCACGTCGCCGTCGGAGTGGCCCTCGAGCCCGACGGGGGAGTCCGGCCAGGAGAGCCCCGCCAGATGCAGGGGTACGCCGGGAGCCAGCCGGTGCACGTCGGTTCCGATGCCGATCCGTGGCGCGTTCACGCCGACGATCATGCCCGAGGTGGGCCACCGGGGCAGACTGGACGCGTGATCGACACCCGCGGGCGCTGGCTCGCAGCAGGGGTGGTCGCGGGTGGCTCGGGCCTCGCCACCAGCTGGTTCGCCGCCAACGCGCTGCACGTGCGCGCCTGGCCGGTCCTCGCCGTCGCCGAATGGATCATCCGCCACACGCCCGGGCCGGCCGTGGAGGCCGGGATCAAGAGCCTCGGCCACCACGACAAGCCGGTGCTGGTCACCACGGTGCTGGTCGTCGTGACCGTGGCCTTCGCCCTGCTGGGCCTCGCCGGCCGCCGGCGCTGGTGGGTGCCGGTGCTGGGGTTCGTGGTCCTCGGGCTCCTCGGTGGCCTGGCGGTGGCATCGGAGCGCGCCGAGGGCTCGGGCGGCCAGGTGGCCGTCGTGGTCGGGCTCCTGACCTGGGTCGGGGCGTTCGGGATGCTGAGCGAGCCGCTGCGGGCCGAGCCGGTGGCGGGCCAGGAGGCTGCCCGCGACCCCGGGCGGCGCGCGGTGCTGCGGCTGGGGATCGTGGCGGCGCTCGGGCTCGGCGTCGGGGCGCTCGCGCCGTACATCGGCCGCGGGCGGCGCGCCGTCGAGGCGACCCGGATGGCGCTGCGGCTGCCCGGTGTCACGCGGCCGGTCGTGCCGGCCGGCGCCGACCTCGGGTCGGGCGTGCCGTGGGCGACCCCCACCGGGGACTTCTATCGGATCGACACGAGCCTCTCCGCGCCGGCGGTGAACCCGGCCCACTGGCGGGTGCGCATCCACGGTCTGGTCGAGCGCGAGCTGTCGCTCTCGCTGGACGACCTGCTCGCCCGGCAACGCACCGAGGCGTGGATCACCCTCAACTGCGTCTCCAACCCGGTCGGCGGCGACCTCATCGGCAACGCCTGGTGGAGCGGCGTGCTGCTGCGCTCCCTGCTCGCCGAGGCGGGCGTGAGGTCGGGCGCCGACGCCGTGCTCCAGACCTCGGTCGACGGCTGGACGTGCGGTACGCCGCTGGCAGCCCTCACCGACGACCGGGACGCGATGCTCGCCGTGGCGATGAACGGCTACCCGCTGCCGATCGACCACGGCTTCCCGGTCCGCACGATCGTGCCCGGGCTGTACGGCTACGTCAGCGCCTGCAAGTGGGTCGTCGACCTCGAGGTGACCACGATGGACAAGGCGGTCGGCTACTGGATCCCGCTCGGTTGGGCCGCCGAGGGCCCGGTCAAGCTGGCCAGCCGGATCGACCGGCCCGCCTCAGGCGACACGGTCGCGGCCGGGGACGTCACGCTGGCCGGCGTCGCCTGGCAGCAGGGGACGGGCATCGCCAAGGTGGAGGTGTCCGTCGACGGCGGCGCATGGACCGAGGCGAAGCTGGGTGCCGTGCCCGGTGTCGAGACCTGGGTGCAGTGGCGCGCGACCGTGCCGCTGACCGCCGGCCACCACAGCGCGCAGGTGCGGGCGGTGAACGCGGCCGGCCAGGTGCAGACCGCCGTACGGGCCGCTCCGGCCCCCGACGGCGCCTCCGGCTGGCACCGGATCGACTTCGAGGTCTCCTAGCCCGCCTGCGGCATTGCGGGCCGCGGGCGTGAGTCTCACTAGACTCGGGGCGTGACGTTCCGGCTCTATGACTCAGCGACCCGCGAAGTGCGTGACTTCGTGCCCCTTGTCGAGGGCAAGGCGTCGCTCTACGTCTGCGGGCTGACCGTGCAGTCCGAGCCCCACGTCGGCCACGTGCGCAGCGCCGTCAACTTCGACGTGCTGCAGCGCTGGCTGCGGCACCGGGGCTTCGCGACCACGTTCATCCGCAACGTCACCGACATCGACGACAAGATCCTGGCCAAGTCGGCCGAGCAGGGCCGGCCCTGGTACAACCTCGCCTACGCGATGCACCGCGAGCTGGCGAAGGCCTATGCGGCGCTCAACGTGGCACCCCCGACGTACGAGCCGCTGGCGACCGCGCACGTGCCCGAGATCATCGAGCTGGTCGAGGAGCTCATCGCCCGCGGCCACGCCTACCCGGCCGCCGACGGCTCGGGCGACGTCTACTTCGATGTCCGCACCTGGCCGCAGTACGGCGAGCTGTCGGGGCAGAGGGTCGAGGAGATGGTCGCTGCCGAGGATGCCGATCCGCGCGGCAAGCGCGACCCGCGCGACTTCGCCCTGTGGAAGGGCCGCAAGGACTCCGAGCCGGAGACCGCCTCGTGGCCCTCGCCGTGGGGGCGCGGACGTCCCGGCTGGCACATCGAGTGCTCGGCGATGGCGGGCAAGTACCTCGGCCCTGCCTTCGACATCCACGGCGGTGGGCTGGACCTGCGCTTCCCGCACCACGAGAACGAGCAGGCCCAGGCCCGGGCGGCCGGCCACCCGTTCGCGACGTACTGGATGCACAACGCCTGGATCACCACCGCCGGCGAGAAGATGAGCAAGTCGCTGGGCAACTCGCTCACCATCCCCGCGGTGCTCGAGCGGTTCCGCGGCATCGAGCTGCGCTACTACCTGGTGGCGGCCCACTACCGCTCCCACGTGGAGTTCAGCTTCGAGGCGCTGGAGGAGGCGGCCATCGGCTTCCGGCGGATCGAGGGCTTCCTGGCGCGGGTTCCGGAGGTCGAGCCTGCCGAGACCCTGCCAGCGGCCTTCACGGCGGCGATGGACGACGACCTCGGTACGCCGACCGCCGTCGCGGTGCTGCACGACACGGTGCGCGAGGGCAACCGCAAGCTGCAGGCCGGCGAGACCGCGATACCGGAGGCGGCGGCCGTGGTGGCGATGCTCGACGTTCTCGGCCTCAGCCCCGCCGACCCGGCCTGGGCCGCTCCCGCCGGTGGCGACGAGAAGGTCATGGCCTCGGTCGGCGCCCTCGTGGCCGGGCTGCTGGAGCAGCGCGCTGCCGCCCGCGCGGCCAAGGACTGGGCCCGGGCCGATGAGATCCGCGACCAGCTCAAGGCCGCCGGCATCGAGCTGGAGGACACCCCCGACGGACCGAAGTGGAGCATCGGGTGACGGCGCCGGCAGGCCGGCTCATCGAGCCGGCCGGCCGAACCAGCGCGTCCCGTGCGGGACTCCACGCGGGGGGCGTCTGCTCGCCTGCATACCTTGACGAACCGACCCCAGGCCGGAGGCCCTGATGGCTGGCAATTCCTCGCGCAAGGGCGCGATCCAGAAGTCGAACAAGAAGGGCGCCCAGGTGGGCTCGGGCGGTGTGCGGCGCCGCGCCCTGGAGGGCAAGGGCCCCACGCCGAAGGCGGAGGACCGGCCCTATCACAAGGCGCACCGCGCCAAGCAGCTCTCCGAGCGCTCGGCCGGCAAGCGCGCGCCGGGGAACCGCAAGCGCGGCACCGGCGACGCGGAGTGGATCATCGGCCGCAACCCGGTGGTCGAGGCGCTGCGCGAGGGCGTGCCCGCCAACGCGGTGTACGTCGCCGAGGGGGCGGAGCGGGACGGACGCCTGCGGGAGGCGTTCCAGCTGGCCGCCGAGCTGGGCATCGGCCTGCTCGAGGTGCCCAAGCCCGAGCTCGACCGGCTGACGGGCTTCAACGGCCACCAGGGACTCGCGGCGCGCGTGCCGGCGTACGAGTACGCGCACCCGGCCGACCTGCTCGACCGGGCCGCTGAGGCGCACGAGGACGCGCTGATCGTCGTACTCGACCATGTCACCGACCCGCGCAACCTGGGCGCGGTGGTGCGCAGCGCCGCGGCGTTCGGCGCGCACGGGGTCGTGGTGCCCGAGCGGCGTGCGGCAGGGATGACGGCGGCGGCGTGGAAGACCTCCGCCGGTGCCGCGGCCCGCATCCCGGTGGCGCAGGCGGTCAACGTGACCCGGGTGCTCAAGGAGTACCAGGAGGCCGGCTGCCAGGTCGTCGGGCTCGACATGGACGGGGACCTCTCGCTGCGCGACGTCGCCGAGGTGGCCGACGGGCCGCTGGTGATCGTGGTGGGCGCCGAGGGCGGCGGCCTGTCGCGGCTGGTGACCGAGACGTGCGACCGGATCGTGTCGATCCCGATGGCCAACGCCGTCGAGTCCCTCAACGCCGGTGTCGCGGCGTCGGTGACCCTCTACGCGGTGGCGCAGGCCCGGGCTTAGGATTCCGCCGGTGCGGTCAAGGCCTCGTCCGGGCGAGCCGGCAGGATCGCTCGGATGTAGTCACGTGCCGCGTCCAACAGCCTGACGCTGTGGCCGGCGCGCTCGGAAAGGAACCACCTGTGCACCAGGATCTCGTGGAAGACCTCCGCCGGCTCCAGCTTGCCTCGGGCAGCGTCAGGGATCATCGCCACGATCGGCTCGTAGATCTCCTTCAGCCAGCGCTGCGCGACGACCTCGCGAGGGAGCCCGCCCAGATCGCGTGAGGCCGTGTACGCCGCGATGTCGTTCAGCATCCGCCTGGCCTGCGCGTCCTCGGCCTCGATGCCGGTCAGGCCGCGCAGCGTCCGCTGGTGGTGGCCTAGCTCGACCACCCGCGGGCGCAGCACGACGGTGTCACCGTCGTAGTCGGTGACGATGTCGACCTCCTCCACGTCGAAGCCGAGGTCGTTGAGCCGCTCGATCCGCTGCTCGATGCGCCACATCTCGTCGGCGGGGAAGTACGTCTCGGCGGTGAGCTCCTCCCACAGCGCCGCGTAGCGCTCCCGCAGCCGGTCGACCAGATCGTCGACGGCGAAGTCGCCGGGGAGCGCCTCGGCCGCGACCAGGTCGAGGATCTCGGCGTACACGTTCTCGCAGGCGACCTCGAGGTCGTAGGCGCGCAGCTGCGCCGACAGCGACTCGCGCAGCTCCCCGGTCTCGGCGTCGACGAGGTAGGCGGCGAACCCGCCGGCGTCGCGCCGGAAGAGCACGTTGGACAGCGACACGTCGCCCCAGTAGAAGTCCGCTAGGTGCAGCCGCACCAGCAGCACCACCAGCGCGTCCAGGATCTTGGGCAGGTCCTCGGCGGTCAGCCCGTGCTCGAAGAGGCTGCGGTAGGGCAGCGAGAAGCGCAGGTGCTCGGTGAGCAGCGCGGTCGGCAGCGGCTCGCCGGCGGCGGTGGTGCGACCCGTCACCACGCCCTGCGGCACGACCGAGGGCAGGCCGAGGCGCTGCAGGTCGCGCAGCATGCGGTACTCCCGGAACGCGATCGGCTCCTGGGTCTCCTTGACCGCATAGATCCGCTGCCCGAGCCGGACGATCCGCACCACGTGGCGCGACAGCCCCCGCGCGAGCGGTACGACGAACTCCTCGTCCCACTCCTCCAGCGGCGTGGACCACGGCAGCGTCACGATCGCCGGGTCCGGGCGGCTGGCGACGATGCGCAGGGCCATGACGTCAGGCTAGGGCACGGGTGAGGGGGCGGGCAGGGTGCGCACCTCGAGCCAGGCCTCGTCGCGGCTGCCGGTGCTCAGCAGCACGTCCCCGCCCAGTTCGGCGACCGGGTCCGGCCCCGGGGCACGTCGGGCGACGACCAGCAGGGTGCCGTCGGGGTGCTCGCGCAGGAACGCGATCGTGTCGTCGTCGGCATACGCCCAGCGCAGGCCGCCCTCGATCAGGGCCGGGTGCTCCCGCCGCAGCCGGGCCAGGGCGCCGTACGCGTCGAGGGTGGCGGCGTCCCACCGGTCGCGGTGGTCCCACGGCATCGTGCGCCGGCCGTCCTCGCCGATGACGCCCTCGAGCCCGATCTCGTCGCCGGCGAACACCATCGGCACGCCCGGGAGGGTGAACTGCAGTCCGGCAGCGACGCGGTGCACCGCCGGATCGACCACCAGCGTGCGGATGCGGGCCGAGTCGTGGGAGGAGAGGATGTTCCAGGACTGCTCGGCGGGTCGCCAGCCGTAGCGCGCCCGCCACTCGCGCAGCTCGCGGACGATGAGACCGCCCGGCCGCCGCGGCACCGGCACCGGCCGCCCGAAGGGACGGGCGTCGGTCTCCTCGGCCCGCACCCAGGACCAGATCGGCCAGGAGAAGCCGGAGTAGTTCATCGTCCCGTGCCAGCCGTCACCGTCGATGTCGCCGGACGCGTCGTGGTTGTGCTCGCCGATGACCCAGGCATCGGGGTTGACGTCGGTGGCGGTGCGCCGGATCGTGCGCGCCACCTCGTGATTGAGGTCGGTGGCGCCCAGCCGCCCGCTCATGTTGGCCACGTCGATGCGCCAGCCGTCCAGGGAGTACGGCGGCCGCAGCCACCGTGCCACGGTCGAGTCCGGCCCCTGCGTCATCGCGTGCCGCATGTCGGGGTCGGTGTGGTCGAGCTTCGGCAGGCTGCCGTGACCCATCCAGCACTCGTAGGACCCGTCGGGGCGGAAGTAGTACCAGTCGCGGGTCGGCCCGTCGGCGAGGGCCTGCTGGAACCATTCATGGGTGTCGCCGGTGTGGTTGGCGGTCAGGTCGCCCAGCAGGTGCCAGCCGCGCTCGTGCACCGCGGCGGTGAGCCGGGCGCACGCCTCGTCGCCGCCGAGCAGCGGGTCGACCTCGTCGAACGTGCTGGCGTTGTAGCGGTGGTTGCTCTCACCGGGGAAGACCGGCGTGAGGTAGACCGTGCTCGCCCCGACGGCCTCGACGTGGTCGAGGTGCTCGACGATGCCGTCGAGGTCGCCGCCGTAGAACCCCAGCCAGGTGCGGTCGTCGGTCTGCTCGTAGGACGGCAGCGAGTCCCACTCCTGCGGCTTGGCCCAGGCCGGCACCGGCCGGTCGTCGGCGGCCGGGCTCCGGGCGAAGCGGTCGGGGAAGATCTGGTAGACGACCGTGCGACGCGACCAGTCCGGCGCCGGAGCGTGCGTGGTGATGGTGAAGTCGAAGGCGTCGGGTGCGTCGTACCCGATCGTGCCGGCGGCGGTGACCCACCGCTGGCCGCCGCCGGCCTCGGGGTGGTCGGCGATCAGGAAGCGGTAGTGGGTGACCGGGTTGTGGACCGGCAGCTCGCCCTGCCACCACACCGCCGGGTCGGGTCCGTCGACCCGGTGGATCACCCAGCACTCGTGGAACGTGGGCTCGGCGTCGTACGTCGTGCGGATCCATACGCGCTGCGCGGGGTCGTCGCCGCTCACCCGCAACCGCACGTGCACCGAGCTGTCGAGCTCGGGCCACGGGTCGTCGAGGTAGAGCGGGGACCCGTCGTGGTGCGGCTCGTGGAGCAGGCTCATGTGCCCATTCAATCGGGTCGGCTCTAGGATGGCTCGCGCCGCCTGGGCGGTCGCGCCGGTGTAGCTCAGTAGGTAGAGCGCCTTACTTGTAATAAGGATGTCGCGGGTTCGATTCCTGTCACCGGCTCGGATGCGTTCCTGGGCGTTCCTGTCAGTGGTCGGCGCTAGCGTGCACGACATGGCTGACATCGTGCTCTTCCACCACGCCCGCGGACTCACCGACGGCGTCAAGGCGTTCGCCGAGACGCTGCGCGAGGTGGGCCACACCGTGCATACGCCGGACCTCTACGAGGGCCGTCTGTTCGACACCACCGAGGCGGGCGTGGCCCACATGCAGGAGGTGGGCCAGGAGGCGCTGATGCAGCGCGCGGCCGCCGCCAGCGCGGATCTGCCCGATGCCATCGTGTACGCCGGGATGTCGATGGGCTGCGGCCCGGCGACGTGGCTGGCCCTGTGCGAGCGGCGCGGCAGCGCCCGCGGCATGCTCTACCTCTTCGGGGCGCCGGACCCGAAGTGGTTCGAGACCGAGTGGCCCGAGGGCCTGCCGGCGGTTGCCCACCAGACGATCGACGATCCGTGGCGGGAGGCGGAGGAGGACGCCGGGTTCCGGGAGCGCGTCCCGGGCGGCCGCCTCATCGACTACCCGGGCAGCGGTCACCTGTTCCACGACGCCAGCACCGACGACTACGACGCGCCAGCGGCTCAGGAGGCGACCGAGCACATCCTCGAGTGGCTGCGGCAGCTCGACGGACTCAGCTGACCTGCCGCACGAAGAAGTCCTTGGGCGGGTGGGCGATCTCCTCCTGCGAGGCGACCAGCGCCAGCTCGCGCCTGCCCGAGGCGAGGGTGCGCGACAGGATCGCGAACAGCGTGTTGGCGGTCCGCTCCAGTGCCTCGGGGGTGGAGCCGGTGCCGAGCAGGTGGGCGAGGTAGACCGCAGCGGTGACGTCACCGCCTCCGTTCGGCGTGATCGGCAGGTGGGGCGTCGTGACGGCCCAGGCGCCGCCGTCGTCGACGGCCACCAGGGTCAGCGTGTCGGTGGCGCCCTCGACGACCACCGAGGTCACCAGCACGTTGCGCGGCCCGGTGGCGCGCACCTGCTCCACCGCCTCCAGCACCTCGGCCATGGTGGTGCTCGCCTCGCGGCCGGCGAGGAAGTTCAGCTCGAAGTGGTTCGGCGTGATCACGTCCGCGGTCGGCACCACCCGGTCGCGCAAGAACTCCGGGATGCCCGGCCGCACGAACATGCCCCGACCCACGTCACCCATCACGGGGTCGCAGCAGTAGATGGCCGCCGGGTTCTCGGCCCGCACCCGTTCGACGGCCTCCAGCACCACAGCGCCCACCGCCGGATCGCCCTGATAGCCCGAGAGCACCGCGTCGATGCCCGACAGGGCGCCGCGGTCCCCGATGCCGGCGACCACCTCGGCCACGTCATCGGGAGCCTGGACCGGCCCCCGCCAGGCGCCGTACCCGGTGTGGTTGGAGAAGTTGACCGTCAGGACCGGCCAGACCTCGTGTCCGAGCCGCTGGAGTGGAAAGACCGCCGCGGAGTTGCCGACGTACCCGAAGGCGACATGCGACTGGATCGAGAGGATCTCCATGTCGCCATCTTGGCCGGGTCAGTGCGGCAGGGACCAGTCGAGCGGCTCGGCGCCCTGGGCCACGAGCATCCGGTTCACCTGCGAGAACGGTCGCGACCCGAAGAACCCGCGGTGGGCCGACAGCGGCGAGGGGTGCACCGAGGCCACGTACGGCACCGCGCCCAGCGACGGGATCAGGGTCTGGGCGTCGCGGCCCCACAGGATCGCCGCCAGGGGGCCGCCGCGCGCGACGAGCGCGCCGATGGCGCACGCGGTGACCTCCTCCCAGCCGCGCTTGCGATGGGAGGCCGGCGCCCCGGGCCGGACGGTGAGAGCGCGGTTGAGCAGCATGACGCCGCGCTCGGACCAGGCGGTCAGATCGCCGTGCTCGGGTGGCGTGACGCCGAGGTCGCTGGCCAGCTCGGTGTAGATGTTGCGCAGCGACGCCGGCAGGGGCCGTACGTCCCGCTCCACGGCGAACGACAGGCCGATCGGGTGCCCGGGGGTGGGATAGGGGTCCTGGCCCACGACGAGCACGCGGACGTCGGCCAGCGGACGCCGGAATGCTGCGAAGACCCGCTCGCCGGCCGGCAGGTAGGGCCGGCCCAGCGCCAGCTCGCTCCGGAGGAAGGCGCCGAGGGCGGTGATCCGCTCCTCGACCGGCGTCAGCGCCTTCGCCCAGTCCGGTGCCATCAGCCCCCGATCGACCAGCCCCTCGAGCCCGCTCACAGGGGGCAGGTTAGCGTTGCGGGCGACACAGGGTCCGGGTGCCTGAGCGACAAGGAGCAAGCGCATGAAGTTCGGCCTCTTCATCCCGCAGGGTTGGCGGTTCGACCTGGTGGGCATCGACCCCGCCCAGCACTGGGCCACGATGCGGGACCTGGCGCAGCACGCCGACCGCGGCGCCGCCTGGGACAGCCTGTGGGTCTACGACCACTTCCACACCACCCCGCAGCCCTCAGACCAGGCCACGCACGAGGCGTGGACCCTGATGAGCGCGTTCGCCGCTGCCACCGACCGGATCCGCCTCGGGCAGATGTGCTCCTGCATGAGCTACCGCAACCCGGCCTACCTCGCGAAGGTCGCCGCCACCGTCGATCACGTCTCCGGTGGCCGCGTCGAGATGGGCATCGGTGCCGGCTGGTACGAGCACGAGTGGCGCGCCTACGGCTACGGCTTCCCCGAGGCCCGCGACCGCCTCGGGATGCTGCGCGAGGGCGTCCAGATCTTCCAGCAGGCCTGGACCAAGGGCAGTTCCTCGCTCGAGGGCACGTACTACCAGGTCGACGGCGCGATCTGTCAGCCGCTGCCGCTGCAGCAGGGCCGCTCGGGCATCCCGCTGTGGATCGCCGGTGGAGGCGAGAAGGTCACCTTGAAGATCGCCGCGCAGTACGCCGACTACACCAACTTCTTCGGCGACCCCGAGGGGTTCAAGGCGAAGTCCGACATCCTCGCCGAGCACTGCCGGACACTGGGCCGCGACTTCGGTGAGATCACCCGCTCGTCCAACTACAACATCTTCATCGGCGAGACCGAGGCCGAGGCGCAGGAGAAGCTCGAGGCCACGATCGCGCGGGTGACCCCGCACCTGGGCGCCGCGCAGGCCCAGGAGTGGGTGCAGCGTGCCGCCGACGGCGGCATCGTCGGCACGCCGGAGCAGATCGTGGAGCGCCTCCGGACGCTCGAGCGTCTGGGCATGACGTACGCGATCACCTACTTCCCCGACGCCGCCTACGACCGCTCCAGCATCGAGCTGTTCGAGTCGCAGGTCGTTCCTGCGTTCAGGTAGCCCGTCTGCGGCGCAGCGCGCGTGAGCTCTGCGAGGAGTAGCGCCGTTGCGGGTTCGCGCCGATCGCACGGGCGGCTCGGCCGGCCGCCGGCCTGCCGGGCTGCTCGGCGACCGGGCGCCGGTCGTCGTGACGCCGCATCCACTCGTCCAGGATCAGCCACGAGGTGGCGCGCGCCCCACGGCCGGTGAGCATGCCGAGGTGGCCGCCGGGGACGGTATGGAACTCGACCTCCTCGGCGCCGCTGAGCAGGTCGACGAGCACCCGCACCGACGGCACCGGCGCGATGCCGTCGGTGGCACCGGCGAAGACCAGCGTCGGCACCGTGATGTCGGCAAGCTCGATGTGGCGGCCCTCGAGCTCGAAGGACCCTGCGACCAGCTCGTTGCGGCGTACGAACCGGTGGTAGAGCTGGCCGAAGGTGCGGCCCGGGTAGGCGATCATGTTCGCGGTGAAGCGGTCGACCGCCTCGATCTGGGCCAGGAAGTCGGCGTCGGCCAGGTGAGTGAGCTGGGCGACCGGCTTGGTGAGGAGCTTCTGCACCGCCGAGAGCTGGAAGGCCCACTTCACCAGCGGCTTGGGTGCTCCGCCCAGCAACTGCACGGTCGTGCCGAGGATCCGCCCGTTGGTGACGTCCACCAGCGGGCGCAGCGGTGCGATCAGCGGCACCTGACTGACGTCGATCGGGCTGCCGAACACCGTGAGCGTCGCGATCGGAAGGTCGGCGAAGGCGGCGGCGGTGAGCAGGGCGAAGATCCCGCCCAGGCTCCAGGCCACCACATGCACCGGGCGGTCGCCGGCGTGGCGCGAGACGGCCTCGATCGCGGCCGGGAGCACCACCTCCACCCAGTGCTCCATGCCCAGGTTGCGGTTGGCGAAGGAGATCTCGCCGTACTCGACGAGGTAGGTCGGCCGGCCCTGGGTGACCAGGTGCTCCACCAGCGAGCAGCCGCGACGCAGGTCGTAGCACATCGCGGGGGCGGCCAGCGGCATCACCAGCAGCACCGGGTCGCCTTCGGGCGTCGTGTCGGCGAGCGGTCGGTAGTGGTAGACCTCGCGCAGCACGCCCTCGTCGATCAGCGTGCGGGGCATGGGGCGCAGGTCGGCGATGCCGCCGTACAGGAGCTTGTGCGCGATGTTGCCCGCGGCGGCGGTGACGTGCTGGCGGCCCGGGATCAACGCGGGGACCTTCGCGGGCAGCTTCGCCGGGACCGACACCATGGGCGGGAACCTACCTCCGCGGTGGCCCCGTCGCCACGGTGATGAAGGTCTCAGCGCTCCTTCGGCGGTCGCACCGTCTTGCCGTGGTCGGAGGGAACGTTGGCCAGCTCGGTGAGGAACGAGGCCGCCCAGGCGTCGATGTCGTTGGTGGCGACGGTGCGGCGCATCGCCTTCATCCGGCGGGTCTGCTCCTTCACGTCGGCCCGATAGGCCTCGAGCAGCGCCTGCTTCATGCCGTTGAGGTCGTGGGGGTTGACCAGCCAGGCCTGGCGCAGCTCGTCCGCGGCGCCGGCGAACTCCGAGAGCACCAGCGCGCCGTCGTTCTCGTAGCGGCAGGCGACGTACTCCTTGCAGACCAAATTCATGCCGTCGCGGTACGGCGTCACGACCATCACGTCGGCCGCCCGATAGAGCGCTGCCATCTCCTCGCGCGGATAGGAGGAGTGCAGGTAGGAGACCGCCGGGCGGCCGATGCGGCCGAGGTCGCCGTTGATCCGGCCGACGAGGCGGTCGATGTCGTCGCGCAGCCGGCGGTACTGCTCGACGCGCTCACGTGAGGGGACCGCGACCTGGACGAAGACGGCGTCGTCGACGTCGAAGTGGCCCTCGCTCATGACCTCGGAGAATGCGCGCAGGCGAGCGTGGATGCCCTTGGTGTAGTCGAGCCGGTCGATGCCGAGGAAGATCTTCTTCGGGTTGCCGAGCGCCTCGCGGATCTCCTTGGCGCGGGCGCCGACGCTCTCCGAGCGCGCGAGCTCCTCGAACCCGGCCGCGTCGATCGAGATCGGAAACGCCGCGGCCTTCACGGTGCGGCCGTCGGGGAGGTAGACCAGATCGCGGTGGGTCTTGTGGCCGACCCGCTGGCGCACCAGGCGGATGAAGTTCTGCGCGGCGCCGGGCAGCTGGAAGCCGACCAGGTCGGCCCCGAGCAGCCCCTCGAGGATCTGGCGGCGCCAGGGCAGCTGCTGGAAGAGCTCGGCCGGCGGGAAGGGGATGTGCAGGTAGAAGCCGATCCGCAGGTCGGGGCGCAGCTCGCGCAACATCTGCGGGACCAGCTGCAGCTGGTAGTCCTGGACCCACACGGTGCCGCCCTCGGCCGCGACGGCCGCCGCCCGCTCCGCGAAGCGCCGGTTCGTCTCGCGGTAGGCGTCCCACCACTCGCGGTGGAACGACGGCTTGGCGACCAGGTCGTGGTAGAGCGGCCAGATCGTGCCGTTGGAGAAGCCCTCGTAGTGGCCCTCGATCTCCTCGGCCGTCATCGACATCGGCAGCAGGCGCATGCCGTCGTCCTCGAGCGGCTCCAGGTCCTGCTCGGTGCCGCCCGGCCACCCGATCCAGACCCCGTCGTTGGCGCGCAGCACCGGTTCGAGCGCCGTCACCAGGCCGCCCGGGGAGCGCCGCCAGGTGCGCGTCCCGTCGGCCATCTGGACCCGGTCGACCGGGAGGCGGTTGGCGACGATGACGAGCTCGGCCTGCATGTCCTTGACCATATCGGTCCCCAATTACCCCAGTACGGCGGCCGCACTCGTGTTCGGGCAGCGCCACCTGCGCGCTCGCGCGGGTGAACGGATGTTCGTCCCCCGTCAGCGCCCGGCCACAGCGCCCCTCGTCAGGACGAGCGGCCGACTCGCTCGCCGGGGTAGCGGATCCCGGTGAGCCGTCGGATCTGTTCCATCTGCCGCATCAGCGTCAGCGTCTGGGCGTGGGGGACCAGCGGCGACTCCAGCAGCCCCTCGCGCAGGCACCGGCCCACCTCGAGGGCCTCGTTGCCGTAGCCCCGCCCGATCACCGGCTCGTCCGGCTCGATCTCGACCGGCTGCAGCGGCGCTCCCTCGGCGGTCCAATCGGCCAGCTCCGCCTTGGGCGTGAAGGTGATCCGGGTCGGATGATGGAACTCCGGTACGTCGATCCGCCCCCGGTCGGTCGCGATCGCGGCCGAGGCCGAGGACCACGACGTCATCGAGGCGTGCATGGTGGCCAGCGCGCCGCCGGCGTACGCGCCGGTCATCGCCACCGACAGGTCGATCGCCGCATCGCCGGTGGTCGAGCCCGCCAGGACCGCCTGCCCGGTCAGCCCCTGCGCCTCGCCGAGGATCAGGTGCGCGAAGGTGAGCGGGTAGATCCCCATGTCCAAGAGCGCCCCCGCACCCAGGTCCGGGTTGAGCATCCGGTCCGAGGGGTCCGCCCGGACCACGAAGCCGAGCTCGGCGTGGACGTGACGCGGCGTGCCGAACTCGCCGGCCGCCAGGCGCCGCCGCAGCGCCCGCACGCCGGGGTGGCAGGCGGTCCACATCGCCTCCATGAGGAACAGTCCGCGCTCGCGGGCCGCGGCCACCATCTGCTCGGCCTCGCCGACGGCGATGGTCAGCGGCTTCTCGCACAGCACGTGCTTGCCGTGCTCGAACGCCAGCAACGCGTCGGCGAGATGCAGCGCATGGGGGGTGGCGATGTAGACGACGTCGACCTCGGGATCCTCCACCAACGAGGCGTAGGAGCCGTGCGCGCGGATCGGCCGGCCGGCGAGGCCGCCGTACTCCTCGGCGAAGGCCTGTGCGGAGGCCGGCCGGCGCGAGCCGACCGCCACCAGCTCCGCGTCCGCCACCTGCACCAGGTCGCGGGCGAAGGCGTGTGCGATCTTGCCGGTGGCGAGGATGCCCCAGCGGATCGGTCGGCCGGTGATAGGGGAGTAGGACGACTCATCGGTCACACCCGACACGCTAACCCCACCTTCCCCGCCACGCCGGGACCGGCGAATCACAACGGTGTCATTCCTCGTCTACAGTGAGCATCGGACCTGGAGACGAGTGAGAGTTTGGGGGACGTCATGGCCGCGAACGCCCTGCCCGACAACGACGCGAGCAACGCGCCGGGCCTGAGCGAGCGGGACCAGGAGATCCTCGCCTTCGAGCGCCAGTGGTGGAAGTTCGCCGGCGCCAAGGAGGCGGCCGTGCGGGAGAAGTTCGACATGTCCTCCACGCGCTACTACCAGGTCCTCAACGCGATCATCGACCGTCCCGAGGCGCTCGAGGCCGACCCGCTGTTGGTCCGTCGCCTGCGCCGCCTTCGCGCTGCCCGCCAGCGCCAGCGCTCGGCCCGCCGCCTCGGATTCGAGATCTGAGATGAGTCGCCTGTGGATGCGCGACCAGCGCGGGATCGCGCTGCCCTCGCCGGTCGTCCTGCTCAGCATCGTGGCCGTCGCGATGGCCCTCGTCGCCTTCGTCGCCACCCGCGGTCATGACGACACCGAGCACCGGATCGTGCCGTCCGCGGCCGTCTCCTCGACACCCACCACTCCAGCCGCGACCCCTTCCACGTCGGCAGCCCCCAAGCCCAAGGTCGTCCACCGCGGCAAGGTGTACGTCGAGGTCTTCAACAACTCCCGCATCAAGGGCCTGGCCGGCACGGTCGGCGGCAAGGCCGCCAAGGTCGGCTGGAACGTCGTCGGCACCGACAACTGGTACGGCTCGGTCCCGGCCACGACGGTCTACTACCCCAAGCGCCTCAAGGCCGCCGGGAAGCAGCTCGCCCTCGACCTCGGCATCCACCGCACCGCCCCCGCGATCGACCCGATGAGGATGGACCGACTCACCGTCATCCTCACCGGACCACTGGGCTAGGACCACTGGACCAGAACCACTGGCTCGGCCGCTCGGCCCCGGGCCGGGTTCGGCGCCCGACCGCTTGCATGCCAAGGTGGAGGCATGGACTTCGCATCGGCCGACGCTGAGCAGAAGTACGCCGCCCTGGCGGCTCAGGCCGCGCACGCGGTCGTCGCGCTCGACTTCGACGGCACCCTCGCCCCGATCGTCGAGGACCCCACCCAGGCCCACATCCATCCCGCTGCGGGCGAGGTCCTGATCGCGCTGGCCCGCAAGGTGAAGGCCGTCGCCGTCGTCACCGGTCGCCCGGCCCGCCAGGTGCTGGCGCTCGGCGGTCTCGAGGAGGTCGGCGACGCCCTCGCGGCCGCCGGTACCGAGCTGCTGGTCTTCGGGCAGTACGGCAACGAGCGGTGGACCTCGGGGAGCCGCCGGATCGTGGGACCTCGACCGCCGGTCGGCCTCGCCACCCTGCTGCGCGACCTGCCTCGGCTGCTGCGCCAGGCCGACGCCTCGGACGCCTACATCGAGGACAAGGGCCTCGCCGTCGCCGTACACACCCGGCGGCTGGCGGACCCGCAGGCGGCCTTCGAGCGCCTGCTCGAGCCGCTGCGCGAGGCGGCGCAGGCACACGACCTGACCCTCGAGCCGGGCAAGCAGGTCATCGAGATCCGCTCTCCCGGGATGGACAAGGGCCTGGTCGTCGACCGGCTCGTCGACACGCTCGGGGCGAAGGCGCTGCTGTTCGCCGGTGACGATCTCGGCGACGTCGAGGCCTTCGAGGCGCTGAGCGCCTGGGAGGGCGAGGGCCTGGCCACCCTCAAGGTGTGCTCGGCCTCAGGCGAGTCGACCGACCCCAGTCCCCTCGCGCCGCGGGCCGACGTGGTCGTCGACGGGCCGGACGGCGTGCTGGACCTCCTGCGCCGGCTCACCGCCGACGCCCGCTGATCCCCCGGCTGGTTCCCCCCGGCTGATCCCCGGCTGATCTGGTCCCCGGCGGTTCGCCGGTTGTTCGTGAAGCCGTCCTCGCGACGTCGGGTGGCGCCCCTAGGTTCCTCGTGCCAGTCACCACTCGGAGGGGATCGACATGGGGAACGACCGTGCTGTCAGGGCGCGCGGGGTCACGCGATACTTCGGTGACGTCGTCGCCCTCGGCGGTGTCGACCTCGACATCGCCGCCGGCCAGGTGCACGGGCTGGTCGGACCCAATGGCGCCGGCAAGACGACGCTCTTCGGCCTGCTGCTCGGCCTCGCGGTCCCGGACGGGGGATCCCTGGAGATCCTGGGTCGGACCACCGGTGGGGCGCCGTCGGTCCCGGCGGGAGTGGCCGGCTTCGTCGACGGGCCGGGGCTCTATCCCGCACTGACCGCGCGGCAGAACCTCGCCGCGCTCGCCGACCTGCAGCAGCGCGCGTCCCGCCGCGCGAACGGAGCCGAGGTCGAGCGGGTCCTGGCCGAGGTCGGTCTGACCGATGTCGCCGACGACCGGGTCCGCGGCTTCTCCCTCGGCATGCGCCAGCGCCTCGGTCTCGCCGCCGCCCTCCTGGCGCGGCCTCGGCTGCTCGTCCTCGACGAGCCGGCCAACGGCCTGGATCCGGCCGGCCGCCGCCACCTGCACGACATCCTGCGCCGGCTCGCAGCCGAGGGCTGCGCCGTGCTGGTCTCCAGCCACCGGATGGACGACCTCGCGGCCGTCTGCACCGAGATCACCCTGCTCGCCCGGGGCCGGACCGTGTTCACCGGACCGATCGAGAAGCTCGCCGCCGAGACGCCCGACCTCGACTACCGGGTGGTCACCGCCCTGGACGTGCAGCACACGGTCCGCGGTGTCGCGCGGCTCGATGCGCTCGTCGGGCGCCTGGTGGCGGCGGGCGAGTCGGTCCGGGAGATCGCACCGAGCGTGCCTCCGCTCGAGGCGGCGTTCCTCGCGCTCACCGAGCCGGAGGCTGACCGGTGAGCGCCGCGACCGGAACGCTGCTCGGTCCGGCCGAGGTGCCGGCGGCCGATGCGGGCGGCAGTACGCCGGCGGCGTACCGCTTCGAGCTCGTCAAGCTGCTCAGCCAGTGGCGCCTGCGGATCGTGCTGCTCGCCTGCTGGATCGCGCCCGGCCTGTTCGTCGCGGCGGTGGGCCGGCAGAGCGCCCTGCCGAGCGACACGCTCTTCGGCCGCTGGATGCATGCGACCGGCTGGGCGGGCGCCCTGGTGGTGCTGGGGTTCTGCTGCAGCTGGGCCCTCCCACTGCTGACGTCGCTGGTCGCCGGTGACGCGTTCGCCGCCGAGGACCGGCTGGGCACCTGGCGCCATCTGGTCATGGCGGTGCGCTCACCACGGCGCATCTTCGTGGCGAAGGTGCTCGCCAGCACCTCCGTCATCCTCGTCATGGTGCTCGGGCTGGCGGCCTCGGGCACGGTCGGCGGCCTGCTGTCGGCGGGAAGCCGGCCGCTCGTCGGGCTGGACGGACACATCCTCACCCCCGGCGCCGCCGCGGTCCGGCTGCTGCTGGCCTGGGCCGTGGTGCTGGCGCCGACGCTGGCGTTCGCCGGCGTCGGCCTGCTCGGGTCGGTCGCGCTCGGCCGCTCGCCGATGGGCCTGCTCGTCCCGGCGGTGCTGGCGTTCGCGCTTCAGCTCCTCCGGTTGTTGCCGCTGCCGGTCCCACTGCGGCTCGCTCTCCCGAGCGAGGCCTTCCTCGCCTGGCACGGGCTGTTCACCGACCCCGCCCAGCTCGGGCCACTGTGGATCGGCGTGGCGGTCGCGCTCGCGTGGGCAGTCGTGGCGACGGGCGCGGCGTACCTCCTGTTCGTCCGGCGCGACTTCACCAACCTGGCCAACGACGGCTCCGCCCGGCGTGCCGTCGTGGGCGGCGTCCTGCCGCTGGTCGCGCTGCTCGGCCTCACGGCCGTGACACTGGCCGCGGCGATGCCGGGCGCGGCCGACGGCCACGGCAGCGGGATCACCGCACCGAAGGTCGAGGAGGCCCTCGCCACCTCCTTCGGCCACCTCTACCGGTTGCAGGCGCGCGAGCTGCACCGGCCCGACGTCACCGAGGCCCAGCTCGCCACCAGCGCCACGTGCGACCGCGGCGCTGCCAGCGTCCCTGGCGACGGCGACGGCGAGGGCGACCGCGTGACCGACAACGGCGCCGGCGACGACTGGCGCTGCGTCGTGTCCTGGCACATCCCGGGCGCCCAGGCGGTCGGCTCGGCGACCTACCAGCTCGACGTCACCGCGGAGGGGCGGTACGTCGCGGACGGGGACGGACCCAAGGAGGTGAACGGCACCTTCTGGGTGCGCACCGCCACGGGCGATGCCCCCAACCCCCTGTGGCAGATCGACGGAACGCTCGACCTGCTGCCTCCCGCATCGCAGCACTGATCGCTGCACTGATCGCATCCCTGATCGCATCCCTGATCGAAGGAACGAAACGACCATGCACGTGACTCGGCAACGACGTGTCTCCCACGCCGGCCTGGCGCTTCTCCAACACTGTCTCGGCGGCCGCGGCCGCTACGTCGTGGCGGGCGCGACAGCGCTCGCCCTCACCGGCGGCGGCGTCGTCGCCTACGCCACCACCGCCGGATTCGGCACCGACCGCGTCGGCACCGAGTACGCCAACGGCCTGCAGGTCTCCGACGACCAGGTGATCAAGCCGATCGGCGACCGGCTCGCCACGACCTACGGCAAGCTCATCGGTTCGACGGTCAGCCCCGACGGCCGCTTCCTGGCCGCCACCAGCACCGACAAGTCGGTCGCGCTGCAGATCTTCGACCTCGCCAGCTACCGGTTGCTGTGGCGGGTCGGCACGGCCAGCGGCGTCGACGAGCGGCTCTCCGACGGCAGCGTCGGCCAGGAGGGTCCGACGTACTCACCCGACGGGCGGTTCCTGTGGCTGCCGCAGACCAACGGCCTGACCCGCTTCCCGGTCAACGCCGACGGCACCCTCGGCGCCCCGACCACCATCACGCTGCCCACGGTCGACGGCGCCTCGGCGCTGCCGGGCAAGGCCGCCTACTCCGCCGACGGAAGCACGCTGTACGTGCCGCTCAACGGCCAGAACACCGTCGTCGCCCTCGATCCGACCACCGGGACGGTGCGCCAGACCTGGAACGTCGGCATCGCGCCCCGCGAGGTCGCCGTCGTGGGCGCCAAGCTCTACGTCAGCAACGAGGGCGGCCGTCGCGCCCGAGCCGGCGACACCACCATGAACTCCTACGGCACCGACGTGCCCGCCGACCCGGTCCTCGGTACGACGACCACCGGCACGCTCAGCGTCATCGACACCGCCGACCCGTCGGCGGCGGTGGGCTCGATCGACGTCGGCCTGCACCCGACCGCGCTCTATCGCAACGGCGCGGCACTGTTCGTGGCCAACACCAACAGCGACACGGTCTCGGTCGTCGACACCTCCAGCGACCACGTCGTGCAGACCATCGCCACCCAGCCGTGGCCCTCCTCCAAGGTCGGCTACGAGCCGACCGGCATCACGATCGCGGACGGCCACCTGCTCGTCACCCTCGGCCGGGCGAACGCCGTCGCTGTCTACAGCTATGACGGCAACCCGCTCTC